>TARA_B100000686_G_scaffold41833_1_pt1 | contig 390571 bp, 368 predicted proteins | sample TARA_B100000686 | Tara Oceans TARA_B100000686 (sample SAMEA2622733) | marine metagenome | biome: marine biome (ENVO:00000447); feature: marine epipelagic mixed layer (ENVO:xxxxxxxxx); material: "saline water (ENVO:00002010), including plankton (ENVO:xxxxxxxx)" | depth 150 m
TCCATCTTCTCTGGCAAAGTCAGGGACTCGAGTGTTATCCTATGCTCTGCTGCGTCGGACTCAACCACCTTCAAATCCAAGCTTTCACCAGATCTAAAATACTCCAACAGATTGGTATCAGTTTCAGGAATGCCGGAGTGCACCGTAGGAACAAAACCCTCTATATCGTCTCCCAGATCCACTAGCACACCTTGTTCGCCTGCAGACACAACAGTTCCCTTAGTCTCTAGATCAATCTCAAATCGGTCACAAATTTCTGGCCATGGATCATCTATAGTTTGCTTCATTCCGAGAGAAATCCTCTTCGCCTCTGGATCGATATAAAGAACCATAACTTCGACTTCCTGTCCCTTCTCCAGGAAATCTGAGGGATGTTCCACTCTTTTCGTCCAACTCATATCAGATACATGCACCAATCCGTCAATCCCGTTTTCGATTTCTACAAAAGCTCCAAATGTAGTCAGGTTGCGCACAGAACCAATCATTGTCGTACCCGCTGGGAATTTCACTGGCAAGGTCAACCAGGGATCTTCCTCGATTTGCTTCATTCCAAGTGAAATCTTTTCTTCTTCTAGGTCCACCTTTAAGACCACAGCTTCAACTTCATCTCCAATGCTCACCAGCTTAGAGGGATGACGAATATTTCTGGTCCATGACATTTCAGAAATATGAATGAGACCTTCAACACCCTTTTCGAGTTCTATAAAGGCCCCATAGTTCGTAATCGAAACCACTTTACCTACTACCCGAGAATCTACAGGGAATTTGTTCACAATTCCGGTCCACGGATAAGGCAACAACTGCTTTAGACCAAGCGATATCCTTTCCCTCTCCCAATCGATATCTAGGATTTTAATATCTATTTCATCTGCATTTCCTAATATCTCAGTGGGGTGGTTGATGCGACCCCAAGACATATCGGTGATATGCAGCAATCCGTCTAATCCCCCAAGATCGATGAAAGCACCGAAATCGGTAATATTCTTGACCACACCTTCTCGCACCTGGCCCACCAATAATTCGTTAACCAATGAAGCCCTGTTTTTCTCTCTGCTCTCTTCAAGAATAGCGCGCCTAGATACTACTATATTCCTGCGACGTTTATTTAGTTTAATGATTTTAAAATTTAGCGTCTGCCCTATTAAGTCGTCGATATTTGGCACTCTTCTCAAAGCTATCTGAGACCCTGGCAGGAAGGCGTCTACACCCATCACATCCACTGTAACACCACCCTTAATTTTTCTGGTCAGGATGCCTTGTACCGATTCTTCATTTTCATGGGCCTCCCTAATAATCTCCCACACCCTGAGAAAATCGGCCTTTTTCTTGGAAAGTATTACTACTCCCTCATCGTCTTCTAAGCTTTCCAACAAAACCTCAATTTTCTCACCCGGCTTGAGGGAATCGAGGTCCTTAAATTCTTCAAGAGGAACTGCCCCTTCACTCTTAAACCCAAAATCCATAATCACTACATTTTGAGTTACTTTTATTACCTCGGCATTGACAACTTCACCCTCTTTGAAATCACCTATGAGATCGGCCTGTTGATTAAGCAGCGCTTCAAAATCTTCATCAGATACGCTTAAATTTTCCGCACCATAGGGATCATGTATTAATTCAGGAGATATCTCCCCGGAAGAGTCCATAGAGTGCTCAAGGTTGTTGTTACCTTGAAAGCTTTCAGAGTCAATTAGTTGGTCTTCGTTTGCAGCGATAGTGTCCGGCGATTCATTATCAGTCATTGGCTACTCGGTCGAAAAATCAACACTGTTTTAGTGCACCTAACTGCAGGGTTGCTGATTCGAGGTTGGGGTTAAGGTTGTCAACATACTTGCTGTCTATTATCTGGAATCAAAAATATTCTAGCTACTATACGCCAGTCAAGTCTTTAACAATGTTCCGCACAGCTATTAATTGATCCTTGAAGCTTAATGTGGTCGTATCAACTAATATAGAATCCTCTGCACGAATTAGTGGTGAATACTTACGACTCCGATCTGCTAGGTCTCTCTCCTCGATGCGAATCATTTCTTCTTTGAATTGTTCTTTAGAAATTTCTTCGCCAATGTTCTCTAAAAGGCGACGTCTCGCTCGTATTTCAAGCTCGGCTGTCAAGAATATCTTAACTTCAGCCTCTGGAAACACTGCGGCCCCCATATCCCTTCCATCAGCGACCAAACCTCCATGAACCCCTAACATTTGCTGTGTTCCAAGCAGCCAATTTCTGACAACACCCAAACTGGATACATGGGACACATTGTCCGTAACCTCTGGACTTCGAAGTTCAGATGAAAGTTTCCGCTGATTATAATACATTTCGATGCAGTCGCCCTCGGGTATGAATTGCAGTTTGAGCCCTTCTAGGTCAGTCTCCTCTAGTTGGTCCCAGCGACTGGTCGGAACGTTTGCACTCAGCAATGAAAACGTTAAAGTCCGATATAATGCTCCCGAATCCAAGTGGCGATAGTCTAGAATCTTGGCCAACTCTTTTGCAGTAGTTGTTTTACCTGAACCGGCGGGACCATCTATGGTAATAACAATTGCCTCGGATTGTTTTTCTTCCTTGAATTCAAAATCAACCATTTTTTGTCGAATCTTTTTTTAACTCAGATAAAATCTTCCAAAATCCGGGAAAACTCACATCAGCGACTTCCATGCCTTCAATCTCGATTTCATTTCCTGGAAGGGCAGCTAAAATCCCGAAAGCCATCGCAATTCTATGATCTCCGTGGCTATAAACTCTTCCCTTCAAGGGTTTCTCAGTTCCCAAAATTTCCAATCCATCCTCAAATTCTTCAATCTCCAGTCCAATAGTGCGCATGTTGTCTACTAGAGCTCGAATGCGATCGGACTCTTTAAATCGTAACTCCTTTGCACCTCTTATTTTAGTAACACCTACTGCTCTTGATCCTAGTATCGCCAACAGCGGAAATTCATCAATCATGTAGGGTACTTCCTCTCCTTGAATTTCCGTCCCCTTCAATTCAATAGAGGCAATTTCGATAGAGCCTAGTGGTTCGCCCCAGTAACTGCCCGATTTTTCTGAGATTTCAATCTTGGCACCCATTCTTGCCAACACATCCAAGAGACCAGTCCTTGTAGGGTTTAATCCCACATCCTCGATGACCAGACCATTCCCTGCTCCTCCCAACATGGCATAGCCCACAAAAAAAGCAGCCGACGAAAAGTCCCCGGGAATATCAACTTCAAAAGGAGACAGTTTACCTGGAGTAACATCAATCTCAACTTCCCAACGTCCTTCTGAGAGTTCTTCTCGAATTTTAACACCCGAAGCAGCGAGTATTCTCTCCGTGTGATCACGTGATTGTGAAGGCTCAGAGACAATTACTGATTGTCCACTAACCAAGCTCGCAAGCAAAAGCGCACTTTTGACTTGTGCACTGGGCACAGAAGACTTGTGTATAATCGGTACTAACTTTTTCCCCGTAATCGAGATTGGAAGCACTCCTCGATTCTCTATATAATCGATTTGTGCTCCGGATCTCCTAAGTGGTTGCACCACTCTATCCATCGGCCTCTTTACTAGAGATTTATCACCTGTTATCACAACATCCCTCAGCATTAATTGCGCTGAGAGCACGCCTAACATAAGCCTTGCACCAGTGCCACTGTTTTGGAAATCCAAGTCACGAGAAGGGTTTCGAAACCCTTGCAACCCCGAACCTAATATTGTGAATTCATCTTTGTCTGGTTCATTTGTTATCTGTACACCAAGTTGTTGCAACGTATCTGCAGTAGATAAACAGTCAGTGCTGGCTAAGGCACCCTTCAAAAGACTCTTTCCTTCTGCCAATCCCGCTAGTATTAAGAATCTCTGAGTGATTGATTTATCACCTGGGACAATAAGTTTTTTCAAAAGTCTTTTCTCCGAAGTGGTATGGGACAGCCACTGCGATCAATTGCTCTGATAGGGAATCTCAACCACCTGACCATCGTGGGCAACATCTGTGTCTGGATAAACACTCTGGGCCTCTTTGAGTAGCCTATATGGATTATCAGAATACCTTGCGGAAATGTGTGTTAGCAATAATTGGCGAACACCGGCATCTCTAGCAATACTAGCTGCTTCCCTTGCGGTACTATGGCAGGTCTCTTCAGCTCTTATTCTTTCATCTTCGGCAAATGTGGATTCGTGTATTAACAGTGAAGCGCCCCTGGCCATTTCAGTTACTATAGCGGTCGGTCGCGTATCGCCTGAGTAAACGAGTTTTCTCCCTGGTCTTCCTGCACCTACCACCAATTCAGGACGGATGGTTTTGCCATCAATCTCTACTGATTTTCCCGAGTGCAAGGCAGAAAACATGGGGCCCTCAGGCACACCTAACGCCCGCGCTTTTTCCACATCGAACCTTCCTAATCTCTCCTTTTCCACCAATGCGTAACCAAGGGCTTCAACGCTATGTCGCACTCGAAATGCTGCTATCTGAAATTCTGGATAATCGACCCTTTGTCCAGATTCCAATTCTTCCACTGGTACTTCAAATTTTGTGCGTCCAACTCCTATGGACACTATCTGCTCCAAGGTTTTCTTTGATCCTGGAGGTCCGTATATATGGACGGGACTTGTCCTTCCTTGCAAACCCATAGTGCGTAATAATCCTGTAATTCCTAGGCAGTGGTCAGCGTGCAGGTGAGTTATAAACATTCTCTCAAATCCAAAACCGGTTCCGTATCGCATGATTTGCCTTTGTGTACCTTCTCCACAGTCAAATAGCAAATTGTCTCCGCCCCTCTGCACAGCAATAGAACTGACATTGCGCCGCAGAGTGGGCTGGGATGCAGAAGTTCCCAGGAAAGTAATACGTATCATTGTAAACTCTTTGAGTGGTCCTTTCGATCAGTGGTCTTAGAAGAGAGCCATCTTAATTATAGTGTCCCAGAGGTAAGGTCAGAAGAGCCTTACTTGGAGTTCGACTGTTCGCCCTGGTTGTGGAAGCCCACACTGATCAAAAATTAACATATTTCCGAGATTAGAAATTGCAATCGAGCTATCTAAATTACTGAACCTACCACTGTCCTTCATGACAAAGAGTCTCCTAAGTTTCAAACCTAAATCATTCGTTGATTTTAACCTCTGCATCCCCATGGTTGGGTGAAGACAGAACTGTTTTCCTTTATACCTGTATTCAGTTTCAAGAATGAGTTGCCGAAACAGTGCTGTAGAAAGGCCTAGTCGACCGAACACATTAGGCTCGTACTCCGGCCTAGTAACTACGGCCTGCCCATGCTGCCAAACAGATTGCCAAGTCAAATCAGCTGTGTAACCAAACCTGCCTAGATCACCAACAGCAACCACCTCTATACCAGAACTCTTTATCTTGTCTTTATTCACTCTCTTCCGTTTCTTCCCTGCAAACGTATCTACATTTATTCTAACGATCGCATCATCAAGGACTTGATAAAATCCAACAGCTTGTAGGTTTAAAGAGGATTTAGACCAGGTGAAACCTAATTCTGATCCTCTCAAAATCTCTGCCTTTAATTCTGGATTGGCCAAAAACCGGCCTAGAGCATCAGAATAAAGCTCTCTTAAGGAGGGAAACCTAGCACGCCTACTCATTCCACCATGCAGGCGTATGGACATCGATGGCACATAAGATGAAAACCCTATCCTCCCCCCCCAATCTCCCAACCTAGCAAGCGCAGGTTTATCCCCAGATCTCGGTGTATCTGCTCCATCGAATGTTAACCCTATGCTGGCCAGGGTAAGGCCAGAACCTCCCAATCCCAAGAAGCTATTAAATGTCCTTTCCAGTTCATTTCCAAAGCTCCATATACGCTGACGATAATTATTTACCTGAGTAATAGATGGTCTATTTATCAAATAGTCAGTTGGAGTTTTGAAGATCCTTTCACTGTGACTAATATCAGCATAGGTCAGGGCCGCACTATATTCGGCACTAGCCCCAACAGAATGTTTTGCGGTACTCCTAAATGTCAGCGTCTGATCCCGTCCATTCTCTTTACCGATCAATTGTCTATATCGAGGAGTCCGGAATTGTTCTATCAAAAAAGCACCTCTGTCCAAACCGACACTCACCGTAATCTCACCCTCACCGAGGCTTGTTTTACGTTGATTCGTACCAGAAGAGACGATTAAAAGTCCGCGCTTCTGATCTGGATACCTCCAAAGCCTCGGATCCTCCTCATGCAGTTCTGGTGCAACCCCACGAGCCAAATCAGATCCAGAAGCAACGGCTGAAACCCATCCACCGTCATGGAATCTATAATTCGCAGACAGAAAACCGTCCAGATGCCTGCTATCACTATTCAATCTGAGATTCTGATCGCCATAAAGTACATCAGATCGCGTCACTAAAAAATCGCCAAGATTTGGTATGGAATTACCAGGCTTCATTCTATACCCAACACCCAATTTCATAAACAAATCACCGGCATTGAAATTCACCAATTGCTCACCGCTACTACCTATTACCCTACCGCCAATGTGATCAACACCCATGTTGAGTTTAACTGGCTCTGGTAGCCTTTCTCCGTTTCCACTCGAAGAGACTTCAATCTCTATTGCTCCAGCTAGTACGTTGGGACCCTGTAAAACAGATGAAAGTCCCCGATTTATTCTGACCGATTCAGCTGAAGTCAGTGGTATGACGGACAGATCAGTCCTGTGATCCCAGCCTAAGGTCAACGGTATCCCATCCATGAGCACCGCAACTTGCCTGTCTCTTCCACCCCTTAAATTTGGCTGTGCTTCGCCTCTAGAATTCCTACGAACCCTAACCAATGGGGATTTTCGTAGGGCTTGTTCCAACGTTGGAATTGGCAGACCACTGATTGAGTCCACCGATATTTCTAATACTCCAACTCCTCCGACTGTTGACACTCTTCGGCCAGAGGAGACAGTCAATCCTTCCATTAAAAATGTTTGGGGGAAAACTTTAGAGGAGTCCGCAACAATGGAATCCGGTGTTTGTGCAATCAAATACGCTTTGCCAGGGAGTGAAACCATGAGGCAACAAACCACAGCGCAGGATAATGTGGTCCTATCCACATTCATCTTTGTTCTGGTCCAAAACCTCAACGAAGCACATCCTTTTCGTTAGTAACCATGAATATTTACTGATTTGATTCGACCAATATAGTAAATTAAGAGACTAAGCTTAAGCCCTTCTTTGTGGCATACGTGCCATTCCACAGCTACATTTGTGCATGACCCCTATTACCAGTGAGGCTTTTATGACCACTCGTCGTGACTTTTTAGCTAGTATCTCTCTTCCTATAGCTATATCTGCAAGAAACATTCCAGGAATCCATAGCTCTTTTCATAACCATGCATTGGAAATTCTTTCTTCCCTAAAGTCATACAGTGGTTCACCTCAAGAGATAGCCCAAAATGAAGATTTTTGGTTTGAGGTTAGTAGGGCTTTTACCGTTGATAGAAGCTTAGTCAATCTTAACAACGGCCACGTAAGTCCCTCTCCTGGATTTGTCCAGGATGCCATGAAGCGACACCTCGATTATTCTAATCAAGCCCCGGCCTATTCTATGGTGCAGATACTCCATCCTCAAAAGGAGGGCGTCCGGAAGAGAATGGCTTTGGAATGGGGAGTGGATCACGAGGAAGTCGCTTTCACCAGGAACTCCTCCGAAAGCCTTCAGATTTGTCAGCTGGGGTATGACTTGAATCCTGGAGATGAGGTGTTGACCACAACCCAAGATTACGGACGGATGCTGACGACATTTAGACAGAGGGAACAGAGAGAAGGCATTGTTCTGAAACAATTTGATATTCCAGTGCCAGCTGAAGATCCCGAGACTATCGTTGAACTATTCGAAGCTAATATTACCCCAAAAACCAAACTGATTTTGATGTGTCACATGATTAATCTCACTGGGCAGATCTTACCAGTCAAAGCCGTCACGACGATGGCCAGAAAGTACAATATCCCAGTGATCATAGACGGTGCTCATGCACTGGCCCATTTTGACTTTAAAATCCCTGACTTGGGATGTGACAACTATTCTGTCAGTCTACACAAATGGCTATTTGCACCTCATGGCACTGGCCTGCTCTATGTGAAAAAAGAAACTATAAAGGACATTTGGCCTCTCATGGCAGCCGCCGAATCCCAGAGAGACAATATTCGCAAATTTGAACAAATAGGAACTGCACCTGCTGCCAATTACTTAGCCATCGCAGAAGCCCTCACCTTTCATCAGGGTATCGGCTCCAAACGAAAAGAAGCTCGATTAGTGTACCTAAGGGACTATTGGGCAAAACAGTTATTGAAACATGACCGGATTAGAATCCATACTAGCCTACAACCCGGTATGGCAGCAGGAATAGCAAACGTAGAGATCATTGGGCAGGACAGCTCAGAACTTAAAGAGTGGCTCTGGAACGAACACAGAATCATTACAGTGGCTATCAACCATCCCCAATTCCAAGGATTACGCATCACGCCTAATGTTTATTCTAGCTTAGAGGAGTTGGACCGTTTCGTTGCTGCAATGGAGGAAGTACTAAATAGTGGTTTGTCTGCATAGCCATAGAGTAGCCATCAAACACACGAGATTCATAACCAGGAAAACTATCTGTGAAAAACAATAACTCGATACTTAAGACCTTTTTCGTTCTAGCGACACTCAATTCCCTCGCATTCTTATTCTCGTGTGGCCCGTCGAGCCCAAACATTGATTCGATTATCGAAGATTTTTCGAATCAAATCGAACAAGATGTACAAGAAGACGATGTTGGAAGTATATCGATTGGGATATTCCGTAACGGTGAAACGCTCTACTCCAGTGCCTTCGGTATTATGGATAGGGACACCTCCAAACCAGCTGAACCTAACCACATCTATCGAACAGGATCCATTTCAAAGTCAATCACCGCTGTTTTAATGGTGCTTCTAGCCCAAGACGGGCTTGTCAGTATCGAAGATCCCGTATCAAAATTTCTTCCCGAAATAGAAAACTTGCGGGGTGGTGAAGAGCACAGTTCTACAATAACCCTTAAACAATTAGCCAGTCATACTAGTGGACTAATCAGAGAACCTGACCTTGAGGGGGCAGCATCTGGACCTATAGCATACTGGGAAGACAAGGTCTTGGCTTCCATTAAAGACACATACTTCCAGGCCGACCCCGGTGAAGAGTATTCTTATTCCAATATAGGGTATGGGATATTGGGCCTAGCGCTATCCAGAGCTGTCGACACGCCCTTCATGGAGCTTGTTGAGGAAAGGATTTTCCAGCCCCTAAATATGACATCATCAACTTTCGTTGTAAGTGACGAATTGGCGCCACTCTTGACGTCGGGCTACGTATATCGTGAAGGAGTGATAAACGGAGATACACCATTGCATGAACACTCTGGACGCGGATATAAAGTCCCCAACGGGGGAGTGTATTCTACCGTGGCCGATCTAGCCAAGTTTTCTGGTCTTATGAGTGGTGAGGAACCACAGCTTCTCTCACAGACATTGCGTACCGACATAATGTCTATCGCTACACCAGAGAGCGACACTGAAGGTTATGGATTAGGATTCTCTATTAGCCAAAACAAAAATGGTCTTAAGTGGGTCAGTCATGGTGGTTCAGTTGCCGGCTATAATGCATACCTTCTGTTTCAACCCGACTCACGACTCAGCATCGTCATGCTAAGGAACTACTCAGGCGGTGTGACAAACCTTGGGGGGGCAGCGAGGGAGGTTGGTGATAAACTCCTAAGGGTTATGCAGTAGATCCTGCTTGATCTACCGACGAATGACATCCAAGCCAAAGTCCAAAACAGGGGCAGAATGAGTAATCCAACCACTAGAGATATAGTCCACCCCAGTTGAAGCTATTGCCTCAACTGAATCGAGCGTGACATTGCCAGAAGCTTCTAGAGAAGCCTGGCCGTCATTGATCCTTACCGCTTTAACCAGCATTTCATTATCCATGTTATCCAGCAAAATAGACTTGGCTCCCAACTCTAAAACCTCTCTCAATTGATCTAAGCTATCCACTTCTATTTCTAACCCAATATCAGGCCCAGTATCACCAACTAATTCGAGAGCATTGGAAATCCCACCGGCAATCGCTATATGGTTGTCTTTTATCAGTATTCCACCGTCCAAACCAAACCTATGATTGACCGCACCACCAACTCTTACAGCATATTTTTCCAATCCCCTCAGGCCAGGAGTAGTCTTCCTGGTGCAGCATATTTTGCTTTCTGTATTTGCCACCGCAGCAACCATTCTGTTAGTAGCTGTTGCTACTCCCGATAAATGACCGATGAAATTTAAAGCTGTCCTTTCTGCACTGAGGATGGAACGGGCCAAACCTTTTATTTCTGCCACAACAGCACCTTCAGACAAAACCTCACCATCAAAAACATGCTGATCAATTACAAGGTTTGGATCCACAGTTTTAAAAGCTAGAGCAGCAACTGAATCCCCGGCGAGCATGCCCGGTTCCCGAGCAACGATTTCGGCAGAAATCTCCAACTCCTTATCGATTAACCGCTCAGAAGTGATGTCACCGCCTGAACCGAGATCTTCAGTCAAAGTCTTCCTTACTAAATCTCGAAAAATGACTTCGGGAAGCGAGGGATGGGTTCTCCCGTAAAATGCAGAAACCACTCTATTGGGATAGGGTTTCCATAGAACTCAGTGACAGACTATCTTCAACCACTATATCTTTCATGGTACCGCCCTCAAAATTCTGGCCTTTCAATCCCAAATCAACCATCCTTTGAACAGCGCCTCTGGCCTCAGTAGCAATATCTTCAGGAATAGTGACTTCGTATCTCATCAGCTCCAGGCTCTCTATAATGTTTTGCAAATTAATAGTCTTCATGTGAGGACAAAGATTACAGGGCCTGATAAATTCCACTCCTTCCCCAATTTCTGCAGAAACATTGTCACTCATGGAACACTCTGTAACCATCATCACTTTTTCCGGTCGTTTCTCACGCACGTACTCTATCAATGCAGACGTCGACCCAGCGAAATCAGCCTCTTCCAACACCTCTGGGGAACACTCTGGATGAGCGAGGATAGAAAGGTCTGGAGTAGATCCCCTGACAGCTCTGAGTTCGCCTGCCGTAAATCTCTCGTGCACCTCACAACGCCCTTTCCATGCTATTATCTCAACGTCTGTCATGGCCGCTACATTTTGGGACAGAAATTCGTCTGGAAGTAATATCACTCTTTCAACCCCAAGGCTCTCAACTACAGTTATTGCATTGGCTGAAGTACAACAAATATCTGACTCCGCCTTAACGTCAGCCGAAGTGTTGACGTAGGTTACAACGGGGACGTTTGGATATTTATTTTTGAGTTTGCGAACGTCCTCACCAGTAATAGAGGACGCTAACGAACATCCCGCTTCAAGGCTGGGAATTAGAACTGTTTTCTCTGGACACAGCAGTTTAGAAGTTTCTGCCATGAAATGTACACCGGCCTGGACGATGATGTCCGCGTCTCTTTCTTGTGCTTGAACAGCTAACTGCAATGAGTCTCCAACGAAATCAGCAACACAATGATAAATTTCTGGAGTTTGGTAATTGTGAGCCAAGACTACTGCGTTTTTCTCGCTTTTGAGCGCATTGACTCTTTCAATCAATGGCTCTATGATCGGCCATTCTACGGAAGGAACAACACCCTTTAGTTTTTGAATTGGGCGATGGGACTCTTCTGTTTCACCAGAGTTATATCTAATCATTGTAGTCTACATTTGGGCCGGCGAGACCAACACACTGCAAGCTCCTATAAATGTGTCATAAATCATCTTTTAAAGCTAGCTCCCGCGAGTTGCCCTATCGCCCCTAGAGTAGTTTGAGCTGCATTCAGGCCCAATCTGAAATCGTCATCGCTAAACGTATCAAATACATCTATCGGTTGATGCCAGGTAGGATTCCAACCAGCTCCTGTGTGCATGCCTCTTTCATTTTCCCTCAAGCTTATGGAGGGAACCAGATCCATGAAAGGGGTAGAATCAGTATTGGTCATGTGATTCCCAACAGCCGCTGGATAGTCAGTCGCATATTTCTCATTAGCATCCCGAAAGAAAAAGCCTAGTCTCATAGCCCGGTCAGCGTATTTTGCTCTCGACTGAAACTCTATGTTAATATCAGCTTCTGGCCTTTGTTCTGGATTGTAAGTTCCATCCTCCCTAGGCATTCCATGATCCCACATCATCATGTCATGCTGAATCATAGCAAGCCAAGTAGGCTCTGGATATTGACCCGAACCTGCCGGATTCTCCCAACCCTGCAGTTCAGCCCGTTGTTCCACATAGGCACGTGCTCCGTTGAGACCAGTTTCTTCATTGTTCCACAACGCAAAACGAATTGTTCTTTCTGTTTCCACGTCAGGCATATTCAGCACCCTAGCCAATTCCATTATTAAGGCTGTTCCAGAACCATTGTCATTGGCAGCTTCACCCCATCCATGGCCATCCATATGTGCGCCCAGGATATACATCTCATCCGGCCGAGTACTCCCCACCTTAGTGCAATAAACCTGTTCCCTCGGGCCAGGCTCAGTTGGCTGACTATTCAATTCTCTGAGTCTTTCATCTGGTTGCAGCCAAGGGCCATTGGCTACTCCTGTTCTCCTTGTAATGCCTCTTTGCCTAGAACCTCCGGGGCCCATTCTGAATTCACCACTCTGAATTACTGCACCAGGAGGTTCACTTCTTCCACCATTTCCGGAAGATCTCCTAGGCGTTGGGTTGAACTCATAATGGAGTCGTTCTGTCTTACAGCCATAACTTTCCAGTTGTTCTTCAATCCAATCCACAGCCGCTCTATTACGATCGGTCCCTTGCCTTCTGTCACCGAATTGTGTCAATCCTTTTAGCGTATTCTTATAGCTTTCAAGATTTAGCCGAGCTACTAATTCCACGACAGCATCGGCATCTTCCGACTCTTGACCCTGTAAATAGGAGGTCGTCCCAATCACACACATGAACCCCACACCCATCATGACCGTTCTTGAGCAAACAGATTGGATTAAACTCATCTTACTCCTCTTTTAATAGATAATGACTCTTTACGGTAAACTTAGCACCATTTTTCAATTTAAGGCACATTCTCGTCTTGAAAAGTGACCATCGTACTTTTTGTCACTCATAAATTTGATAGCACCCAAAAAAGGACAAAAAATCTTGTAATGGCTAGAATAATAATATAGAATGAACATGCAACTTGAGTAGCCCCTTCACCGCAAAATTTAAACACTAATGTCTAAAGGTATCGAAAGAGTCCTCATCGCAGGATGTGGGTACGTAGGATCTCAGGTAGCTCGGCTTCTTTCGAAGAGAGATATTGATGTCTGGTGTCTTAACCGAAACCCTAAAAATCTACCCCAACAGTTCAAACAAGTTTGTGGAGATGTGACCGATCTCACCAACTTACCCAAACTTGATGAAAGGTTCGACGCATTAGTGTACGCTGTATCACCAGGGAATAGAACTGAAGACAACTACCGTTCAGTGTATTACGAAGGACTAGGTAACGTAATCAATCGGATAGGTCACTCCGTTAGAGTTATTTTAGTATCAAGCACAGGAGTCTTCAGTCAAAACGAAGGAGAATGGGTAACGGAAGACACCAATCCAAATCCAGTTACTGGCACTGCACAACAGCTACTTCGTGCAGAAACTCTAGCATTGGAATTGGGAGATCCAGGTATCATAATCAGATTGGCTGGAATATACGGACCAGGAAGAACAAGAATGATAAAAAGGACCCTAGATAAAGAACTTGACTGCCCAGAAACCAATCATTTCACAAACCGGATCCACAGAGACGATAGCGCAAGATCCATTTGTCATCTTTTAGAGCTCCCATCTCCAAGAAAGCTTTACCTGGGAGTGGACAGTGATCCAGCCTCCCTCCACTCTGTATACACTTGGCTTGCTTCCAAAGTAGGAAGTGAAGACCCATGTGCACACCTAGAGAAGAGCTACCTCATTAAAAGAGACAGACTTCGTACAAATAAAAGATGCTCTAATCAAAGGCTTTTGAAGTCCGGATATTCTTTTCTATATCCCACATTTAGAGAAGGTTATGGACCCTTAATCCAACCTGACGCGATGACCCCCGAACATGTCTCCTAATCCTATATTAGAGAGATTACGATATTGGTTTGATACTTCCGTAGTATCGGAAGAAGAAGCACTTCAAACGACTGACTGGTTCAGAATCATCCCTTTCGTGTTCATGCATGTTATGTGTCTGGGTGTTTTTTGGGTTGGGTGGTCATGGGAACTGGTAACTCTATCATTCATCCTATACGCCATCAGAATGTTTGCAATTACAGGATTTTACCATCGATACTTCTCACACCGAAGCTTCCAGACAAGTAGAGCTATGCAGTTTCTTTTTGCTGTCATTGGAGCTAGTTCCGTACAAAGAGGACCTCTCTGGTGGGCTGCCCATCACCGAAAACACCATCGCCACTCAGATACAGAACACGACGTTCACTCCCCCCATCACCATGGATTTTGGTGGTCACATGTCGGATGGATCACCTCACCCGCCAACTTCCCAACCGATTACTCGCAAGTTCCTGATCTGGCAAAATATCCAGAACTACGATTCATCGATCGATTTGATACCCTGGTCCCCCTATTACTGGCCCTTGCATTGTACTGGATGGGTGGCTTGCCCTACTTGATATGGGGCTTCTTTATATCCTCTGTTGTCCTCTTCCACTCCACTTGCTCAATAAATTCTCTCGCACATATCTGGGGCGGGCAACGTTACGACACATCTGACCAAAGTCGTAATAACCTTTTCTTGGCTTTACTTACATTCGGCGAAGGATGGCACAACAACCATCACAAATACCCAGGTTCAAGCAGGCAGGGGTTTTTCTGGTGGGAAATCGACCTAACCTACTACGGATTGAAGCTCCTCGCATCTCTTAGACTGATCACTGACTTGAGACCAGTCCCAGAACGCGTCTTACAAGATTATTAAATGAAAATCGCCATCGTCGGTGGTGGGATATCTGGACTAACAACTGCCTACCTCCTGTCCAGGGAGCACGAAGTAATCCTCTACGAATCCAATGATTACATTGGTGGTCACACAAACACCGTCACTATAGAAATGAATGGCTCCCCCGTTCCGGTAGATACGGGATTTATTGTGTACAACGAACAAAATTATCCCAATTTTTCACACATACTATCCGATTTGAACGTTTCGACCCAACCAACATCTATGAGTTTTAGTGTCAAGCTAATTGAACCTGACCTCGAATATAATGGCTCTAGCTTCAAACAACTTTTCGGCCAAAAAAAGAACTTACTAAGGCCACGTTTCTATCAGATGCTATGGGATATTTTAAGATTCAATAGACAGGCTCCAGGATTATTAGAGTCTAATTCTTACGATATCACTCTGGGTGAGCACGCTATTGAATGCGGCTTTTCGCAGGATTTTATACATCATTATTTGGTCCCTATGGGAGCGGCTATTTGGTCCTCTTCACCTTCAGCAATATTAGAAATGCCAGCCTACTTCTTCATCCGATTTTTCAAAAACCACGGCATGCTAAACTTGAATGACCGGCCTCAATGGAGAACCATAACCGGAGGATCATGCCAATACGTCAATAAGATGATTGCTTCCTTTGCCAAAAATATTCGCTTGGGGCACAAGGTTAGCAGTGTTGAGAGATTGAATGATCGGGTGACCGTAGACGGCGACAGTTATGACCATGTGGTGTTTGCTTGTCACAGTGACCAGGCCATTGAGGCCCTCTCAGATCCTAGTGTTTATGAGAAAGACATCCTCAGTAAAATATCCTACCAGAAAAATGAAATCATCATGCATACCGACACATCCATAATGCCAGTAAGGGAAGATTTATGGGCTGCCTGGAATTACCATTCCCAAGGAAATGATGACTCTCCCGTAGCCATGACCTACAATATGAACATCCTGCAGGACTTGGATATCAAAGAAACTATCTGTATAACTCTGAATTCCTTGAATTTGATCAACCCTGATTTGATCCTAGGCCGCCATATATATTCTCACCCACAATTTACAACTGAAAGTATGAAAGCACAGGAAAGATGGATGGAAATCTCGGGAGGGAACAGAACACATTTTTGTGGAGCCTATTGGGGTAATGGATTCCATGAAGATGGAGTTAACAGCGCTCTTAGGATTGCGAATTTCTTTGGAATTCATAGATGAACAGCGCTATATATTCTGGTGTCTTGCGGCATCGCAGATTCTTTCCTAGAAAACACACCTTTAATTACCAGTTGTTCATGATGTATTTGGATCTTTCTGAAATATCTGATGTCTGCGAATCCAATTGGCTATGGGGGGAAAACAGAACTGCTGTCGCACAATTCAAAAGAGGAGACTATCTCGGAGAATCTGAAATCCCCCTTTCCGAAGCTGTGAGAAATACTGTGGCAGAAACTCTGGGTTATGAACCAAGCGGACCAATCCGCATGCTGACCCATTTGAGATATTTCGGATACATCATAAATCCAGTTACTTTCTATTATTGTTTCAATGAAAATGAAAATAAACTAGATGCTATAATTGCTGAGATTACCAACACGCCATGGAATGAACGGCATACCTATATTCTCGATGGGAACGAGGAAGCTGCAACGAGGACGACGCATTCCTATCACTTTAAGAAATCGTTTCACATTTCACCATTCCTCGACATGAATCATGACTATCACTGGAGATTCAGAATTCCCAATAGGCGATTGTCAGTCTATATGGAGAATTTTCAAGAGAAGCAGAAAATGCTGGACGTGAATCTTTTATTAAACAGGCAAGAAATCACCCCTCGAAGCATGACAAATATCTTGTTGGCATACCCGTTTATGACTCTAAAGGTTTTAGGCGGCATTTATTTGCAAGCAACGAAATTATGGCTAAAAGGAACTCCCTTTTTTGTTCATCCATCTAAGAGAAACAATCGTGAATAGCATCGATAATTGGTTCCGGATTCAGGTGTTTCGACGACTAGATCATGTTGAAGAGGGACAGTTATTAATCCACGATAAGTATGGGACCTATAGTTTTGGCAACCCATCGAGATTCAAGGCAGAAATCACCGTAAGCAAACTATCATTTTACAAGACACTTGTCCTCAGGGGTCATTTAGGAGCTACGGAGGCTTTTGCTAAAGGCTATTGGGATTCCCCAGATCTCACAAAGGTTGTGCAGATATTGCTTAAGAATCGACACCTAGTCGATGGTATGGAAACAGGAATTGTACGTCTGCTTAATTCTATAAGAAGCTTGCTAAATAAGTTTCGAAAAAACAGCCAAAAAGGTAGCCAACGTAACATCGCTTTTCATTATGACCTCGGGGACGATTTATTCCAGAAATTCCTTGATACAACACTGAGCTATTCCTGCGCTTATTTCGAGTCGGAAGCAGCCACTCTCGAGGAAGCTTCCATAGCAAAGTATGACCGTATCTGCAAACATCTGTGCATTAAGCCCGGAGATCGAGTTATTGAGATAGGTTCAGGATGGGGTGGTTTCGCAATACACGCAGCTAAAAATTACGGTTGTCATGTCACAACGACAACAATCTCTAAGAATCAATACGCCTATGTTCATGATGCAATCAAAGCTGAAGGACTAGAGGACGAGATCAAATTACTTTTCTGTGATTATAGGAATCTAGAGGGGAAATTTGACCGCCTAGTTTCCATAGAGATGATTGAAGCGATAGGGCACAGTCAGTTTCAGACATTCTTCAATAAATGTTCCTCTTTGTTAACTGAACAGGGGATGGCCGCAATACAGACAATCACCATACAGAATCGCTACTACGAAAAGGCTCGGAGAGAGATCGATTTTATAAAGACTTATATATTCCCTGGAAGCTGTATACCTTCCATCTCAGCATTATTCGATGCAATGACCCACACTGATCTTCGTCTAATCAATACCATGAATATAGGACCCCACTACGCTAAAACTCTTATGCTCTGGAGAAAAGAATTTGTTCGCAATGAGGAGGAGATATCAAAACTGGGCTATGACAAATTTTTCCGCAGAATTTGGGAAATGTATTTTTCCTACTGTGAAGGAGGCTTTTTAGAAGGAGTCCTGGGGGACCATCAATTGATTTTGGCAAAACCCCTAGCCGCTTTGAAAATACAAAACTCAACTGACCAGGTTAAATAAAATGACCCATATAGTATTTACCGGATGGATGTTACTGGCAACATGTTTAGCCGTACTTTGGTACAGACAGGAACAAACAAAAAATGCCACTAGCGTCGATATCGCCTGGTCTTTTGGGATCGCAACGCTCGTCGTGATCTATGCCATCACCCTTCCCGGCCAATCTGGCCATAAGATCTTAGTCGCAACTGCAGGTGTGATCTGGTCTGTTCGATTAGGAGTATTCCTGTTGAAAGACCGTGTAATGAAGCACTCTAAGGAAGATGGGCGTTATGCAGCACTCAGAACACATTGGGGGGAGAAAGCTTCTTTCAATTTCTTCTTCTTCTATCAGGCCCAAGGAATTGTCGCTCTGCTTTTTTCTCTCCCTATCCTCTCTGCTATGACTTCTCAATCCAGTAATTCTTTCCTGGTGCTAGGAATTTGTGTGTGGGTCATTTCCGTGACTGGAGAGACAATAGCTGATAACCAACTCGCAACTTTTCGCTCCATGAGGCAAAACCAGGGGAAAACATGTCGGAATGGGCTTTGGCGGTTTTCAAGGCATCCCAACTATTTCTTTGAATGGTTGCATTGGTGGAGTTATGTCCTTTTGGGCCAGGGATCTGCTCTCACCTGGTTGGGCCCACCACTAATGCTGCTTTTCTTATTTCGTTTTACAGGTATTCCATATACCGAGATCCAAGCTGTAAAAAGTCGTGGAGATGACTATCGAAATTACCAAAAGACGACAAATGTCTTTTTCCCTTGGTTCCCTAGGGACGACAACAAATGATCCTAAGAATAGGGCTTAACTTAGCAGAAAAAGGGCTCCTTCCACTCACCATTCTCCGGCTAGGCGTTCGTTCCCTGATAAAGAAAAGACTAAAAGAAATCAACACAGATGATGGAGACGCTTTCCTCGAGATCATTAGGTCTGGACCCATAGCCGTTCACACAGACAAAGCGAATGAACAACACTACGAAATCCCAGCTGATTTCTTCAGACATGTTTTGGGCAAACACCTTAAATACAGTGCTTGTTATTGGTCCGAGCAGACAGAATCATTATCAGACGCTGAGAGATCTTCACTAGAAATGATTTGTGAAAGAGCAAGACTCAGAGACGGTCAAAACATCCTCGAGCTAGGCTGTGGATGGGGATCCCTCTCTCTTTTTATGGCGGACAAGTATCCAAACTCTCAAATCACCTCTGTATCCAATTCTAAATCACAACGTGATTTCATAAACTCCAAAAACAAACACAATATTGAAGTTATAACAGCGGATATCAGTGACTTCACACCTGATCGAAGCTTTGACCGCATAGTCACAATCGAAATGTTAGAGCACGTAAGAAATCATCAGCAACTACTCAAGAGAATCGCAAGCTGGATGGTACCTCACGGATTACTATTTATACATGTCTTCTGCCATAAGAGAAAATTGTACCCTTTTGATACAATCGGCTCACATAACTGGATGGGCAGACTGTTTTTTTCTGGAGGGATGATGCCGTCGTACAACTACCTTCCATCACACAGTGACAGTTTAAAGATCGAACAACAGTGGTGGTTAGAAGGAATACACTACCAACGAACCGCAGAAGCTTGGCGATTACATCTAGAATCCAAAAAACCAACTATCCTAGAGATCTTTGATGATATTTATGGGGATCAAGCCTCTGTCTGGTACCAAAGATGGCGTCTTTTCTTCCTGGCCTGCGAAGAAATGTTTGGCTATAACCAAGGGTCAGAATGGGGAGTGGGGCACTATCTCTTCAGCCCAAAGCCATTTGAACCGTCATAAAACTTTTAAACCGACCCTGTAGGACTATCCTCTCCCAATGACAATTAAACTCGCGGCAGCCGGTCTAGAGCTTCGGCTATGTTGTCCAAGGCTATTTTCAGCAGTTTTCTAGACGCAGCAATGTTCATACGCATGTGTCCAGCCCCGCCAGTGCCATAAGAAGACCCTGGATTCAAATCCACTCGAGCATTTTGGCCAAACCATTCCTGCATAATCATCTCTGGTGTCACAGGGTCGACGGATGTCCGGCCACGATCCGCTGCCGTTGCCTCTGCACCAACTATGTCAATCACCCTGCTAACGTCTAGCCAGGCCAGGTAGGTCCCCTCAGCCTTGCGATGACTGATCAGGGGAATGTTCTCTCTGATATAAGACGTGACAAACTCTTGATTTTCATCGATATATGCTAAGGCCTGATCGAACCAATCCTCACCTTCGGTTAATGCTGCTCTATTCGCCACCATTCCCAGCGTGGTCAAGTCTGCTCTGTGATTCTCTTTAACTCTGTTGAGGAAATCTTGGTTCGTAGAAAAGAACCAGGCAGCTTTCATTGCCGCTAAACTGAACGTTTTGCTAGCCGCCTTAAAAGTCAGGCTATTGTCAACGATATCTTTATCTGGCAAGCTTGCAAAAGGTGTGTACCGTTGGCCCTTCATGACGAAGTCACAATGTATCTCATCAGCTAATACGATGGTGCGATGCTTCAAACAAATCTCTCCCATCCGTAACAATTCCTCTTCCGTCCAGACATTTCCAGTTGGGTTTTGAGGGTTGCACAGAAGATAGGTATTGCAACGAGCGGCTTTCCTTTCAAAATCATCAAAATCGATTTCATAACGACCGTTGACCACGTTCATCATACTGTCTTCCGCTATTGTCTTACTAGCTCTCAAATCGCCGTAGAAACCATTGTAACTAGGGGTACAAATCAATGTCCTGGTTCCTGGGGGCGAGAAGGTTTTTAGCGCAGCAATTAGACCTGGATGAACCCCTGTAGCCAAGACCAAAGAAGAAGGATCTATATCTAAGCCATATCGTCTTTGATTCCAAGAAACTATAGCTTCGACATAATCAGAAGGTTGACTCAAATATCCCCAATTTTCATGTTCACAGCGTTCAGCTAAAGCTTCTCCTATACACGGAGGAGCTTTAAAATCCATATCCGCTATACCCATTCCCACATCAAGGCCTGTACTATGCCTCTGACCTGCTCGATCCCATTTTACACTATCAGTACCTACTCTATCATATACCTCATCAAAATCGTATTTGACTTGCTGTTTTTTGTCTGATCCCTTTTGATTGCTACCTTCATCTAACTCAAACTTATCCAGAGGTGAACCAGCTCCAGCCAATACTGCAGTCAGACCTGCATTTCTCAAAAAACTCCTTCGATTCAATCCGCTTTCTTTAGTCATGAGACACCTTTTTTATTCATATATGATGTGCGACCCTGTTCAATAGTCTTAGCTGCAATGCTCTAGGATTCCTGATATTAACTCCCCTGCCTTTTACTCACAACAAGAACTGCTATGCCGAGGGCGGGACTCGAACCCGCATGGGATTTCTCCCGGGGGATTTTAAGTCCCCTGCGTATACCATTTCGCCACCTCGGCCCTGACATGATTACTGCCTAGAGATTATTCTAATTAGTTATGGGAAATCTGGGTACCAATGATTCCTCTAGTATTGAGTATGAAACCGATTTAATTTCTATTTTCCTAATTGAAAAGCCAGAGATTCTTCCAGTTTCGGATACCTAAATTCGAAACCTCGATCCTCCATAATTTGTGGCATAACTTTAGCACTGGACAAGAGCATCTCTGTACCCATTTCTCCCAGCGCCGTTTTTATAATAAGGTCGGGTATACTGAAAATAACTGGACGTTTTAAAATCTTCCCTAAAATGCGACTAAAGTTGTCATTAGACACCGGGGCAGGAGCCGTAGCGTTGACAGGACCTTCCATATTGTCATGCACTATACAGAAGAGAAGTAAGCTCAACAGATCATCGTGATCTATCCAACTCATAAACCTCCTTCCCTTTCCAAACCTTGCCCCGGCACCTAACTGGAATGCCGGTAACATTTGCTTTAACGCACCTCCTGAGGGGGTCAAAACGATTCCAATCCTGGGGTGTACCACTCTTATCCCTTTATCTCTAGCGGGGATAGCAGCATCTTCCCAAGCCTTACATAATTCGGCTAAGAAACCATCTCCGGGTCCGTCATCCTCTGTTATACCATCTAGACCCCCATCACCGTAGAATCCAATTGCCGACGCTGAAACAAATACTTCCGGAGGTTTCTCAAGTCCGGCTAAACACCTGGCCAGAATCTCCGTTCCCTTCACCCTACTGTTCCATATCTCTTGTTTTTTATTTGCTGTCCACTGAAGTCCCGTAAGCGGTTCTCCAGCTAGGTTTACAACGGCATCCAGATCCTCCAATTTCTCAGCTTCTATCTCACCGCTACTCGGATCCCAATAACAACACCCTGGTGTAATCGCAGCAGGGTCTCTAACTAATCGTATCACTCTGTGTCCTACGGTTGTAAGTACATTGCAAAGAGATCTACCGATCAATCCATTACTTCCAGTTACCGCGATAGTTAGTGGTCTAGCTGTCCTATTGCTCTGTAATCGTGCAATTTCGTTCTTCAGCCTCTGATGTCTAAAGGAGAAGGCACGATTCAAATCCTTCTTGATGAATTCACGACTTAATAAGTTGCCAAGGAATCCAAGCGGAGAACTCCACTCAATATAATCTTCCATGACTGTACCACCTTCTAAATCCCTCTCAAACCTGTGCGTGTGCCTCCAATGCTTGAATGGTCCTTGCAGTTGTTGATCCTCGAAAAATTGATTCTCTAGAAAACCTGTGTGTGCAACTTTCATATCAAAAGGAATACCATTCTTTTTCATCCGAAGATGTACTTCTCCTCTTTCTGAGGGAGGTCCTGATTTTTTCTTGATCTCTACATGTTCCCAGGGTGGTATCAAGCGTTCTAAAGCTCCCGGACGCATGTGCCAGTCGAATATATCCTCTACGGGATCTTTAAAATTGCTACGATAGACAAAGGAGTTCATCTGTTCTCCTACCTTAAATTCTCTCTGGGTGGTGAACGAAATCAGCGTTTAAATGTGGCAGCAAGGCTTTTGCTAAACCTCCACCGGTTTCCCAAGCATCAAACTCCTCTGCATAATCGATTCCCCAATTGGACCCAGACGACTGCAGTCGATCCTGTAACCAATCCACATCGCCAAAACCGATAGATTTACGATAATGGTCGGCTACTTGAAAAATCTTATCCATATGGTCGCTAACATCGATTGCTACCGCTGGGATACTCGAATGAATATCTCTCATAGTAAAAACTGGACAAAATTCCCTGTGCGGCCCCACTGCGCCCACAACCTTCTCAATTCTTGCAAAATTGACTGCGTCCCTAGCAATTTTTCCTGTAGCCTGATGGTCAGGATGTCTAAAGCCTCTGACCCATGCATTACCCCAGGTAAGTATGCCGTCGGGTTTTATTTCAGCTATGACTCTGGCTACTCGCTTTGCTGCTTCAACACTTGCCTCAACAGCAGAATCTGGAAAATCGAGAAACCTTCCTTCCACACCTAGTATCTCTATGGCTTTGAAACCTAAATCTACTCGGCGCCTAGAAACCTCTGCTCGACTTATAGGTCCAAAGGCATTCGTCATCTCACCCTTAGTCAACCATAGGACGACAACCCTACTGCCTTTTGCCTTTTGTGCCATCAAAGCTCCAGCACATAGAACTTCATCATCAGGGTGAGCCAAAACGGCTAATAATGTAGGGATGGGCATAAAGTTTTCTATCTAGGCTGTCTCTTCACTGGCCGCCAGACGCAAGCGACGAATGGCTTCAGCAACACCTTCTGGGTGGCCATAAACCGCTGAACCAGCGACCAGGACACTAGAGCCAGCATTAACAACTGAAGCTGCTGTGTTCTCGTTAATTCCTCCATCAACTTCCAGTTCTACCCCAGTTAGGCCTCTACGCCTTATTAGATCTTTTAATTTTTTAATTCTCTCTATACTCGACGGAATAAATGATTGCCCACCAAACCCAGGGTTTACAGACATCACGAGTACCAAGTCAACATAATCGATAATGTCCTCAATAGTTCCAATTGAGGTGGCAGGATTCAAAGTTATTCCAGGCCTTACATTCATATCACGAATTGCATCGATCGTTTTGTGCAGATGTACACAGGCTTCCTGGTGCACAGTGAGATAGTCAGCACCGGCATCTGCAAATGCTTCCAGGTGTTGATCAGGGTTATTTATCATCAAATGAACGTCTACTGGTAGATCGGTAGCCGATCGGACTGCTTCTGTGACCGCTGGACCTATAGTAATATTGGGGACAAAAGATCCATCCATAACATCCACATGTATCCAATCTGCACCGGCTTCCTCCGCTTCAATAACCTGCTCAGCTAGTCGGCCAAAATCAGAGGATAGAATTGATGGAGCAATTTTCACCATTTTTAACCTTTATCTTTTGGATATAAGGTCCTAACCACACCTTCAGTTTCACTCACTATGACTTCTGTAGCTATTTGTATGAACAGACCTGATTCTACTATACCAGACCTGCTAGTCAAACTTTCCTCAAAGGTTTTCGAGTCGTACAAACCATCTTCAAAATAACAGTCTAGAATAAAATTCCCATTGTCGGTAATAAAGGGATCACCTTGAGAAGTCATCCGCCTTTTTGCTTTTGCTCCCTTTGAGTCCATAAATCCAATATGAATCTTCCATTCAAACGGAACAACTTCCACTGGAACAGGTGACTTTGTCCCCAGCTGTTCCACTATTTTGGTTTCGTCAACCATTATCACTAACCTGCGTGAAGCCTGTGCAATAATTTTCTCTCTTAGCAATGCTCCTCCCAAGCCCTTTATCAAATCTAGGTGAGGATCTACTTCGTCTGCTCCGTCTATAGTCAGATCTAGTACAGGATGTTTTGCCAAAGAGGTCAAAGGAATATTCAATTCGGTAGCTTTCCTTTCTGTCCAGACTGAGCTTGGAACACCACTGATGTCAGCGATTTCTCCATCCTTTAGTCTCTTTGAAAGTGCTACCAAGAAGTGAGCAACTGTAGATCCAGTTCCCAGTCCCAGTCGCATCCCGCTCTCTACTCGAAGAGAAGCCTCCTCTGCCACTGCTTGCTTTAATGCTTCAACTTCCAAATCCAAGACCTCCTTTACTTTAGCAATTTGAAATCACTCAGACCCCAAAGCTCTGCAAGATACCCTGAACACGCTCTGTAATTTTGAGGGCTTCATCGAAAGGCCGTTGCCACATATTTCTTCCGAAAATGAGACCTGTTGCTCCAGCTCCCATAGCCGTTTCCACCTTATTTATCAAATCATCGTCTCCCAATTTACTGCCACCAGAAAACAGGACTAGACAATTGCCAGCTGATCTGACGACTCTTTCAGCCACCCCAGCAACAGAATACTCTATCGAAGCGTACTCTTCTGGTTTACCATCTGGATAGGTCGTCTCTTTTGGTATGTTCAATTTCACTATGTCCGCCCCAAGCTCTAAAGCCACGCGCGCTGCATAGTCTACTGCATAAAGACTATTCTTGCCGCCTTTCCCTTCGATAGCAGATCCTCGGGGGTATGACCAGACTACCAAAGGCATGTTGTATTTATCGCAGCTCTCCCGGATCATCTTCAGTTGCAGAAAATCCTCTTGTTGCTTGGGAGATCCCACGTAGAGAGTGTAACCGACAGCATCAGCCCCCAAAGCCACTGCGTCTTCAACACTACTGGTTAATGGAGAAAAGGCCTCATCGTCTGACGGAATATTGGTTTTTCCATTTAATTTAAGTAAAAGCGGAACATCTCCTGCGTACTTGTCCATATATTTTCTGGCTAAACCATAATGACAGGCAACGGCGTTATAGTTGCCCTCCAGAGCCAATCGCCATTGGAAATCTGGAGACTGAGAGGGTGGATTCGAGAAAAAATCAACTGGGCCATGTTCAAGGCCTTGATCTATAGGTAAGACCAAGAGTGTGCCATTCTTTAAGCCTCGACCGTACAAAAGCCTTCTCAAGCGGACACGTTTACCTAAAGGAATATCTATGGTATCTAAACAGGGTCGACTGACGACCTCCGAACCTTGGGACATGCCACCTCCAAAAACGTAAAAATATGGTTAGCTAAAATGCTTGAATAACCCAATCTTAAAATAATTTGGCGCTAAAGGACAGAGATGGATTCACTTCGATTGGACACTTTCCCTGGCCGCCTCAAGTTGGTACTTGATGGCACTCAAAGATGTACCTCCGCTAACGGATCTCGACTCGACCGATCGCTCATACGAAAATACTTCCTGGACATTCGAGCCGAACCGCTCATCTATACCCTGAAAATCTTGCAGAGACATCTCGTCTAGGGGGATATTTTGCTCTGCTGACATTCTAACGATCTTACCAATGACCTCGTGAGCTTCCCTAAAAGGAACCCCGCTGCGAACTAAATGATCGGCCAGATCAGTAGCATACAACTCGGGATTCAGCGCGGACTTGATATTGTCTTCTAGAAATTCAGCACTCTTTACTGCTCCTTCTATAGCTGGAAGGACTGTGCACAATGTATCTGTTGAATCGAAAAGGCTATGTTTATCCTCCTGCAAGTCTCGGTTGTACCCCGTAGGAAGGCCCTTCAGGATTGTCATCAAAGACATCAGATTCCCTACCAACCGGCCAGACTTACCCCGAGTAAGTTCAGCTACGTCTGGGTTTCTTTTTTGAGGCATTAGGCTCGACCCAGTACTAAATCCATCGCCTAATCTGACGAATCCAAATTCAGAAGATGTGAACAGGACTAGATCTTCACACAGACGTGATAGATGTATTCCTATTCTGGCTGTAGCAAAACTCAATTCCATTACCCAATCACGATCACTTACGGCGTCGATGCTATTCTCAGACAATCTAGAGAATCCTAGTTCCTCCATCATGGCTTTTCTGTCTATGGGAAAAGGGCATCCAGCTATTGCCCCTGAACCCAAGGGAAGAACACTCGCATGTTTCCTTATCTCTCCCAGCAATTCCCTGTCACGATCGAGAGGCCAAAAATGCGACATTACCCAATGAGCAGCCCTGACGGGCTGTCCCTGTTGTAAATGAGTATATCCAGGAAAAATAATGTGAACCGATTCTTCAGCCCAAAGGAGAAGTTTCTTTTCCAGTCGAACCATAGCAATGACCAAAGAATCAATTGCATCCAGTCCCCAGAGGCGAAGATCAGTTGCTACTTGATCATTGCGTGACCTTCCCGTGTGCAATTTACCAGCCAGATCCCCTATTTCAGAATACAACAAGCGTTCTACAAGAGAATGTATGTCTTCATCCATCTCTTGTGAGTAATCATTTTCAGCAAGAAGCTGAGATACACGATCTAGTCCTTCCACAAGTTCACCTCTCTCGGCTTCTTCGATAATTCCCGACCCAGCCAATGCATTCGCCCAGGCACGACTACCCCTGACATCCTGAGGCCAAAGACGGAAGTCAAGAGGCAGGCTTCTGTTTAGAGGGTCCATCCGGTGGTCAATAGCACTTTCTATGCGACCCTTCCATAGCGGTCCAGAAGTCCACGAATCGGATTTATCCACGAGAATTTCTTTCAGCTCTAACTCGAGCGGGAAGGCCGAACAACCTTATGAAGCCCTCTGCATCGGAATGTGCGAATCTTTCATCCTCTCCAAATGAAGCAAAGCCAGCATCATATAGGGATTTGGGACTTGAGCGGCTCACAACAGTGGCTACACCCTTATAGAGCTTCAGGCGTACCTTTCCGGAAACGTTTTTCATCAAGGTATTCACAGCTGCATCAATAGCTTCCCTTTCAGGATTCCACCACCATCCTTCATATACCAAATCGGCATAACGCGAAGCCAGCTCGTCCTTAAGTGATAATGTGCGTCTGTCCAAAGTCAGCTGTTCGAGTTCCCTCAAAGCAATATGTAGAAGTGTTCCTCCTGGAGTCTCATAAAGACCTCGCGATTTCATTCCAACTAATCGATCCTCCACCAGATCTATCCTTCCTATCCCATGTTCAGAACCTTTTTGGTTCAATGATTCGAGTAGTTGAATCGAATCCAGGCTCTTCCCGTTGATAGCTACTGGATAGCCCTCGTTAAACTCCATTTCCAACATTTCAGGACAATCCGGTGCATTTTCAGCTGAGACTGTCCACTGAAAAATCGATTCTTCAGGCTCGTACCCAGGGTCTTCGAGGGGTCCCCCCTCATGAGAAATATGCCATAGATTCTCGTCTCTGGAAAACAATTTATTCTGATCAACACCCTGTATATCAATGTTACGCTTCCTGATATATGCCAAGGCGTCTTCTCTGGACTTAATCTCCCACTCTCTCCAGGGAGCGATCACTCTTAGTTCGGGAGACAAGCTTGCAAAGGTGAGTTCGAATCGTACCTGATCATTTCCCTTTCCAGTGCAACCATGAGACAGTGCGTCTGCACCGATTTCATGAGCTATTTCTACCATTCTCCTGGCAATAATTGGTCTTGCCATGGAAGTCCCTAGTAGATATTTGCGTCCATAGACTGCTCCTGATCTCAGGGTTGGCCATACAAAGTTTTCTATGAAATCTTTCTTGAGATCTTCACCATAAAAACTTGATGCCCCAGCCGCAAAAGCTTTTTCTTGAAGGCCCTCCAAGCCACCGGGCTGGCCAACGTCGGCAGCAACACACACTACCTCTGCATTATATTCTTCTATCAGCCAAGGCACTATCGCAGAAGTATCCAACCCACCTGAATAAGCCAAAACAACCTTTAAAGCCACTTGTCCTCCTGTATTTCCAAAATCCTTGTATGGAACAATTATTCATAATATAAGCATATTTATGCACATTAGTAGGGGATCGAGAACTATCACTTGATCTTAAATCGTTTTAGGGCACTAGGCCCTCTCAACGCTCACTATGTCGAGCAGTCTGTCATGCACCAAACTTATCTTTCCTTTATCACTTACTGCTACGAAGACGGTGTCCTCTCCAGCTACAGTACCCATAACTTCTGGCCAATCCTCCCAGTCGATAGCATAAGCAACTGCAGCGGCACCCCCATTTACAGTTCTTACGACCAATAGATTCCCAGCAACACCCGCACTCACGAATAGACTGGGTAATACATTGGCCAGATTAGTTCTATTATCCCAATCTTCCGGAATTCTGTATTGTCCAACCCCTTGGGATCCAGGAACTTTTATGACTCCAAGTTCTCTTATGTCACGAGATAAAGTTGTTTGAGTCACGACTACCCCCCTCTCGCCTAATAATTTTCCGAGCGCTTGGTGACTAGTCACCCTATGACTTCTAACTAAATGTAAAATGGTTTCTAAACGTTCCTTCTTACCCATATTAGTATCCCCTATGTAATCGCATGCTCGACCATTTCTTTTATCTTTTCGGGTTCCAGGCCTACACTTCGAGATATTTCTTCTCCACCCTTAAAAAGTAACAAAGTTGGAACGCTGGTTACCTTCATATCTTCCATTAATTCATGCGCCGTATCCGCATCGATCTTTATCACGACGAGCTCTCCCTCTTTCCTACCCGCAATGTCATCGATAATTGGATTGACCATCTTACAAGGCCCACACCAATCTGCATAAAAATCTACAAGTACAGGTATCTCCGAATTGACGACTGTTTCATTGAAATCATCTTGAACGATCTTTATTGGCCTATCCAATAAAACGGGCTTGGAACAATGATCACAACGTCCCTCACCTTTCTTCCTTTCCAATTTCACCGAAGTCAGAGTTAGACAAAAAATACAACGTAACCTCAAGGTTTTTCCTGAATGCATGTCGCTCCTGAATATATTTTAGAAATTGAGAGCCAAGTAACTTATAAGCTGAGAAATAAATAGTAAGGGGAGGTGGACACCGTCCACCTCCCCTTACTATTTATGGGAAATACGAGCCTTACTAGATTCTATTCCCAATTTTAACTAAACCTTAGAAATCGTATTTGACTCTAACCATGACAAACCTCCCCATCTCTGGAACGCCCACAAAACTTCGGTATTTAGTGCCCAGTAAGTTGGTAGCAGTTAGTTGTAAAGTCGCTGCCGTTCCTGGAACTTTATAGCCCATCACGGCATCCATGAGGGTATGACCTTTCACGCATTCTTCCTCGCCCAATCCACCAGTTCCATTGGTAACGCATTTTGTGCCAACAAATCCTGCCGAATTCGCTGGGAAACCTTCAGTGGCCCGCATCCGCATCTCGACATTGTAACCAGAACGCACACCTCTGTAGCCTAGCGTGATAGTACCTTTTGACTTTGGTGCGTTTAGGTAAATAGGACTGGTGGCATTCTGCATTTCTGCAATTGTGAAATAATCATCATTCACAAACGATGCCGTTGATGCGAGAGTCCATTCATCATTCAAAAATGCCTTCATGGAAAAATCCGCACCCCAGACGTTCAGGTCACCCTGATTCATATAGGTTGCCAACAACTCAGCACCCTGAGCATTTACATCGGCTGTAGATGCTACAGCTAAAGGAATCTCTGCCAATCCAGCGGTTCCACCCACTCCATCACCACCAAGTGCTATTTGCATTGCTGCAGCTCCGGCTGTAGCTCCAGCTGTAGCTGCGTCCATTCCCTGTGCCTGATAAACAGCAGTCAACCTTGGTGTCAGGAACCCTACCATGGTTGTGGGATCAAGTAAAATCATAGGAGTGGTAGCCATAAGTGGCGATACAAAATTTTTCCTCTGACTGTACCACCCGTCCACTGCAAATTGAATTCTGTCGTTAATCAGGCCCTGATAACCCATTTCGTAAGTGGTATTTGTACTTATCTCTAGTTTAGGAGTGTTTGGAACGACAGTGGTGGCCAAGGGAGTTACCGCCATGTTATTTGTATTCAATAAATTGATGCCTATAGCTCCAGCATCTGCAGCAAAGCTATTCAACAGTGCCGCGGTGGTAGCATCGATCGCCCCCTGAGCCGCCATAGCTCCTACACCCATTGCGTAAAGAGTTGACTGCTGTACTGGTAGCAGCTGACTGGCTCCTCCAGGGTTAAATGGCGATCTCATACCCTTCAGTGATCCATCAGCATTTTGATAGACATAACCTTTATTGTTCCCCTGTGCCCTGACCCTGTAACCTAGCGGTCCAAGTGGAGCCGGAGCTTGACCACCCGAAATCTCCAAGAACATGTTCAAGCTACTAGGTGTTGAAAACGCCCTATTATATGTGGCTCTGAAGCTATGATTAGGCGCAGGTTCAAACACTAGAGCTGCCCTGGGACTAAAGGTGTTTTCATCCAAGCGGGAATGTGTATCTCTACGTCCTGCCACAATCAGATCCAACTGGTCTGTTAAAGCGGTTTTAGATTGCAAATATATACCCAGCTCCTGGATATCGTCATCGTTTTCAAATGCTCCGTTCACGGTACCCTCTGTACGAGGATCTGTGTTCGTGTAGTCCATCCCATAAGTAAAATCTTGCTTGCCCCCGAATAAAGCTGTCGAATTTCTGAGTTGAGTAACCCATAGTTGAGATTTATCGACTAGAGGAGTGCCATTCCTCAGTAGGAAACTATTGGGACCAGCGTCGCTGGTATTGAGATAAAATTGTGCAAACATCCTGTTAGATCTCAGTCGAGCCTGATAAAAGGAATAGTTCCAATCTTCTACCTGTCCCCCACCTAAGCCCGTCAACTCAACTCCTGTTGCACTTGTTAGACCATAATTAAACATAAGCCGAGTATTCTCACTTACATCCCAGTCCGCCCTAGCGTCCACCGACTCACGGTTAAATGCATTGTCTCTATTACCCACATTTTCGTAAGCCCTTTGCGCTATGGCAGCAGATGAACCGGAAGCAATCCTTTCCGTAATGAAAGCATCTTTATTCGCCAGTGCTTGTGTTCTGGCCGCGAACTCGATTGGATCTGTAAAACTCCAATCATCCCCTCCCATTTTCTTAGCAGAAATTTTTATTCCGAAATTATCTGACAGTTTTTGAGCAGTTCTAAAAGCGAATTCAGACACACTCTGAGTGCCACCACCTAAAGTCGCCGTTGAGCCTTGAGATTCAAGTGGAGATTTTGTGATCAGATGAACAACCCCATTAGAGGTATTAGGTCCGTACAGCGCCGACCCAGGGCCTAGCACCACTTCCATTCTTTCGAGGTCTTCATCTTGAGAAGGTATGAAATGCATTAAATTCACCCGTAAGGATGGAACGCCAGCAATTCGATCATCAACAAGAGCATGTAGACTTCCGGAGAAAACATTACTGAAACCTCTAACTACTACGTTAGTCGACTGTACCCCTTGTTGCATCACATCGACACCAGGAACAGCCCTCAAGTGATCAACCGGAGTCACTGTCGGTCTTTCAGCGACTTCAGTCTCTCCTATTACTATCACAGTGGCCGGCGCTGATGCGCTCGTTTCAGTAGTTCTAGATGCAGTTACAACCAATGGATTTAGCTCAAGAGCCTGAGAGGTCAAACTGACTTCCAGGGTAGCTGAACCGCCCGCTGACACACGAACACCATCTTCACGATAAGGACGGTAGCCAAGAGCAGTCACTACTACGGAATAAGTCCCCGATGACACTGAAAAAGAAAACTGTCCATTTGCTGAAGTCAGAACGGCGTTTTCTCCACTTTCGAGAATCTCGACCTGAGCCGATGCCAAAGTTGCACCAGTCTCTACATCAACAACAGTTCCCGAAAGAGTGCCATTTTGCGCTTGCAAAGGAACGGAAATCATTAAAAAACCTATGGTAAAAACAGCCGATAACAACGATTTTACCCGCATATCAAGACCTCTTGGTTATGGGTGATCTAAAAGAAACCAAAGGGAGGAACTAGACCAGCAACAGACATAGTTATAAGCGCCCCCAACCAACACCTGCTTCCATTCGTGTTCCCAGTAAAAGAAAAAAAATGGAGATCGAATTGCATTACAACATTACATCAGTAAGAATATAGGTGCAACGCCAACACCAATAACAGGCAGACTTTAGACAATATGGGTTCAAAACCAACCTTAGAAGATTTGCAACTAGCTCAGGTACAAATAGCGAATAAAATACACCATACCCCACTTACTCCTAATCAGAGCTTAAATGCTGAGGTGGGACAATCTGTTTTCCTAAAATGTGAAAACTTTCAGAAAACAGGATCTTTTAAAGTCAGGGGGGCTCTGAACAGTATCATGAACCTTGATAAAGATCAGCTGACAAGGGGGGTGGTGACAGTCTCAGCTGGCAATCACGCTCAGGCCCTTGCCTGGGCCTCTCAGCAACTAAATGTCCCTACAACCGTGGTCATGAATGAAAAAGCATCGCTCACAAAAGCTCAGGCAACTGAGGCTTATGGAGGGAAAGTCATCCTACACGGCACAGCACCAGAAGCTTTTCAATTGGCTCTGCAGATCGCAGAAGAGGAAGGCATGACTTTTATCCATCCCTTTGATGACCTTCAAGTCATAGCGGGACAAGGCACAGTTGGACTTGAAATTTTTAGCGACCTCCAGGAGATAGAAAGCTTAATTATCCCCGTAGGTGGTGGTGGTCTAATAGCTGGAATGTCACTTGTAAAACGGTACTTGCATCCCCATGTCAAAATTTATGGTGTGGAACCAGAAGGTGCCGCAGCAATGAATGCCAGCTTACTTCAAGGCCGAGCTGTTCATCTAGACAACGTTTCAACCATCGCTGATGGGTTAGGGGCACCCATGGCTGGGGAATTGACCTATCAAATAGTTCGGGAAAATGTAGAAAAGATCATCGTAGTGAGCGATAGTCAGATTATGCAAGCCATGTCCTTCTTACTCAGCAGGACAAAGCTGCTTGTAGAACCAGCAGGTTGCGCCGCTATCGCCGCTCTGTTCTCTGGACAGGTCCAGAACGATACTGGAGGCAACACAGTCGCCATACTTAGTGGTGGTAACGTGAGCTTGGAAGATATGGGCAACTACTCATCGTCAGAGTAACTAGCGTCCAATCTTCTAATAGAAAGGATACCGAGCAGCGGACCCAGTGATAAAAATGCAAATGACCATCTCCAACCCACCAGTTCCGTCAGAAAGGGTGTTCCCTGAATAGTAGCCATAGTGAGCAGAAATCCCAGGGAAGTCTGAAGGGTAAGAGCTGTTCCTACAGCGTCCTGGGGTGCAATCTCCGTCACCATAGCACTGAATTGTGCAGAATCAGCAACCACGAAAAAACCCCAGATCAACATCAGAGGTATCAGCAACCACGGAGTCTGTCCAAAGAGAAATCCGACTGCAACACAACACGATCCACTAATGAGCATAGACAAATTGACTACTTTTCTTCTACCAATCTTATCTGCCGCAATACCACCCCAAATACATCCCAATCCTCCAATCGATATGACAGCAAAAGCTGTTATATCAGCCCATTCCAGCAATCCACCCGAAAAGTCTTGTCCAGAATTGACAGAAAAACTAGCTACGATGAAAGCTGGTGCCCATGTCCACATTGCATACAGCTCCCACATATGACCCAGGTAACCATAGGTCGCTAAACGAGTCGGTCGATGACTAACCACCGTCACTATATGTCTCCAAGAAAAAGAAGATCTTTTGAAACCGTGCGGACCATCGTAATAATAAAAACCTACCAGCACTCCGCTTGCCAAAGCAGCCAGAGAGGTTCCTAAAATAACCATGGAAAAAGAAGAGTTTCCAATCACCTTAAATAAATAGGGACTTGCTTTACCTAGTGTAAGTGCACCAACAATAGTTCCAATTGCCAAACCACGAGAAGCTTTGAACCAGGTCGAAATCATTTTCATCGAGGGAGGATACACACCTGCGAGAAAAAATCCGGTTAAAAATCTCAGCACTAGGGCTGATTCATAATCACCGACTAGAAGTAAACCTCCATTTGTCAGTCCAGCTAGAACAGCCGAGCAGGAGAAATAAGTTCTTTCCGGAAATATATCTACCAAATTGAAGATCGCTGCAACGAAAGCACCCAAGACGAAACCCAACTGGACAGCAGTGACCAACCAGCCAACTTGACTGGATCCAAGGGACCATTTTGCCTGAAGAACATCTCCAATGGCTGCTGCGGTCAACCAAACAGACATACCAAGCATTACCGAAGTGGCAACCAATGCAAGAATGGCCCACCGCCTCACTCCATTCCCCACGGTCAGCCCACCAACATCCTGCTTAGTAGGAACCATAGATTTGCGGGTCGTTCAGCTAAGCGACGCATATACCACGGAAACCAAGAAGATCCGTAAGCTATCAGTACTGCCACCTTAACCCCACTTTGTAATAGAGATTCTTGAACATGCTTTGAAATGCCGTATAGCATGTGGACTTCCAGATCTCCGAGATTCAAATCTTCATGTAGTACAATAGTACTCATTATCTGATCTATAATTTTACTGTCATGAGTAGCAAACACAGCTCTCACTTCATTTCTCCTTCTAGCCACAAGCAATTCATCAGCTAATTTGAGATAATTGCGATCGACATCCTTTTTTTGAGGGAAAGCTATTTCTTCTGACTCAAGGTAAGCCCCTTTCACCAGTCTAATAGCTGGGTTCAGTGCTAACATCCCTTGGATATCATCAGTCGTACGGTAAAGATAGGCCTGGAGACAAATGCCGACGTTCGAATATTTGCCGGCCACCCCCTTGTAAATATCAATAGTGGTGTCCGTGTAATAGCTTCCTTCTATATCTATCCACACAAACAGATTTAACCTTTGTGCCAACTCCAGTATTTCCCTCAAATTATCTGAGGCTATGCCACTCCCCAAATCGACTCCGATCTGAGTCAATTTTAATGAAATTTCGGATGTCAAGTTCCTGTTTCTTACTTCCCGAAGAACGGTTTTGTAGTGATCGACTACCCCCCTGGACTCATCTAAATCTTCGACACTTTCACCTAGTAAAGTAAAAACAGTCGAAGTGTCCCGTTTTTCTAGTTCGCTCGCTGCCTGTAACGCTTCCTCTAAGGTCTCTCCAGGCATAAATTTTGATCTTGCCCTTTTCACAAATCCCATCTTTGGCAATTTGTTATTCAAATAGTGGTTCTCAGAAACCCAAAGCAAAATTCTCCTGAACACTCAGTTTCCCTCTCCAGGTATTCGGACTGGACCTAATTCAGCAAAAGGAGAATAGCCATAATTGCTCAGTTGCTCGCTGTAGCTTGTCACTCTTTCTTGAAAGAGCACATTGACTTGCTCGACTATTTCTTGAACACCATCTCCTGCTTGACTCAACATCAGCCTTTCATTCGGGGAGAGTGCGCCCATGGAGCTAGCCAATGTCCTAGAAAGAACGCTCAGCACAACATTACCCGGAATAGTGCCTGAACAGTTCCCTTGGCAGGAAGGACCAGTAAACAATTCTTCCATAGCTGCCTGCAACTGGGTCTCTAAAGCGAGACCCTCGTCGATCAAATTTTGATCTGGATTTATGCCCAGTCCCTGTAAAACTACTCCAACTTCTTCGATGGCCTTACTTAACCTTCCCTCTGCCATTTCTAATGTCGAAGTTAAATGATTGAGTTCTCCCAGGGCACCTATTCTTTCTTGTCTGTCCTGTGAAGAAATGGTGAAACGCGGATCCTCCAACACATTTAACTCTCCCTCTGACTCTGACCCTCCACTGGTAACATTGACGTTATATATGCCAGCTAGGACTTCTGTACCTCTCAAGTCTAACTTGCCTTCCTGTCTGATTGTCCTCCTGAGATTCCACACCGTTCTATTGACCCCTTTTTTTGCAATGTCGCTAAAGGAATGCACTACTTCGCCACTAGCATCAATTATTTCGATATTAGCTGAAGCACCTTCTTCGCCCCCATACCAATAATTGATTAGTGCTCCATAGGGTCGCATTTCGCCAAACATCATCGCATGACCAACCGAGCGATAGCCTATAGCTTCCGCTACAACATATTTTTGCGCTGAAGCTAGAGGTAATACCCTCAAATCCTCATCAATAAGAGAACTGTCTGCTGCAGCTTGTCTCAAAGGGCGAATATCATCCACCACATAAATTCCCCTACCATGAGTACCTACCACCAAATCGTGTTCTCTAGGGTGAATCCTCAGGTCTCTTACTGGCGCCGCTGGAACTCCATGCTGCCAATTCATCCAAGACGCCCCACCATCGACGCTAAAACGAACGCCAAATTCTGTGCCCACAAAAAGAAGATTGGGTTCGATAGGATCCTCACGTATTACATGAACAAAACTCTGTATATTATTGTCTGATAGATTCTTCCAAGTCTGTCCAAAATCTTCCGTCTTATAAATATATGGAGTCCAATCCCCTCTTCTATGATCTTCTAGTACCACATAGGCCACACTCTCATCGTGATGGGAGGGTTCTATATGTGGCACCCATATTCCTGTGGGAACGTCAGGGATATTCTCACCGACATTAGTCCAAGTAGCTCCGTCATCATCTGTAAGCTGGACATTGCCGTCATCCGTAGAGACCCAAATTAATCCACTTCGTAAAGGACTTGGAGAAATAGATAAAATTGAGGTATGGGTTTCGGCTCCACTCGTATCTAAGGTCAGCCCTCCACTCTGGTAATAAAGCTGTTTTTCTGGCTCATCTGTAGTTAAGTCAGGCGAAATGATTTCCCACGTTTCTCCATTATTCCGAGTTCGGTGCACAAACTGGCTCCCCAGGTAGAGTGCAGCAGGGTCCAGTGGATCTACATTGAGAGCCGCATTCCAATTAAATCGCAGACCAAGATTTTCTGGATGCACTGGCTGGATCGCGACCCGTTGACCTGTCACCTTATCAAACCTCACCAACCTTCCACCCTGCATTGTTGAGTAACCATAACGATCATCCGTTCTGTCATTAAAAACAGAAAATCCGTCCCCCGGTCCCACACGACGCCAATGCAAATTCATTATACCTCTGTTTTCCCAGACCGTATTAGGACCGAACCAACTTCCATTATCCTGGAGACCTCCGTAAACGTTATAGGGTGTCGCATCATCTAAACTTATGTGATAGAACTGAGCTAAAGTCAGATTTTCAACAAATCTCCAGTGCACCCCGCCATCATTTGTAAAAGCTACTCCTCCATCATTCCCCATTATCATGTTTTTCCCGTCATTGGGATTTATCCAAAGCTCCTGCACGTCCCCGTGTATTAGACTGCTGGGCACCACCGTGCGAAAATTATGTCCTTTGTCCTCACTGACCTCTATACTGCCGTGAAGAGAGTAAATTCTATTCTCGTTAAGAGGATCTATTCTTAGGTCTGCATAATAAAATGGTCTAGGAGCAATACCTGATTCCGCATTTATCGTCGTCCAACTATCCCCACCATCATCAGACCTCAACAACTCGCTACTGGTGGCTTCGACCAAAGCATAAACCACTTCTGAATTAGATGGAGATACTGCAAGTCCAATCCTTCCCAATTCACCTTCTGGGAGACCGTCTTCTTCCGTAATCTCCTCCCAACTATCCCCACCATCATGTGAGATAAATAATCCACTACCCTCTCCTCCGGACTCGAAATACCAGGGCCAGCGCCTAAATTCCCACATCGCTGCAAAGAGTTTGTCAGGATTTTGTGGATCGATAGCCAGATCAGCCGCACCTGTTCTCGGATTGGAGTATAGAATTCTCTTCCATGTTTCTCCTAAATCCTCTGTCTTATAAACCCCTCGTACTTCACCATCACTCCAAGCTGGACCCATGACTGCGGCGTAAGCCACATTTGCATCTGATGGGTGTGGTATGATTTTGTCGATTCTTTCAGAGCCTTCCAGACCCACGTGAGCCCAACTGTTTCCACCATCTACAGACCTGAACATTCCATTCCCTACACCAGCACTGTTTCTGGGATTCCCCTCTCCTGTTCCAACCCAAATCAGATCTGGATTTACAGGAGAAACGGCAACTGCACCAATGCCAAGATACGTTTGATCATCAAAAACAGGCTTCCAGGCCAACCCGCCATCATCAGACCTCCATACACCTCCAGTAGATGCACCGACAAAGATAATATTGGGATTTCCAGGTACTACATCGATAGAAGCAACTCTACCACTCATACCTGCGGGGCCAATCGAACGACCTCTAATTTCTGAAAACTGGTTAGTCTCATACTGCCCCAAAGCCTTAAAAGGGAGACAAAGAAGGACAGCCCAAGTCAGTCTCAAACCAAATCGTACTCCGTGACGAATGCACATTAAATTACTCCTTTTTCTGTTAACCTGGTGGGATCAGCGCTGGAAAGAAAAAAGGCTCGATGCCAATAGCTCTTAGCCTTTCTTCGTGCATCTCTAATTCTAAATAATTGAATTCTTCTAGTTCCTCAAAAAGAGACTGGAAAGCCTCTTCCATCCTGAGTAAATCAAGTCGCTGTCCTTCTGTTGGAGCATCGTAAGAAGTGAACATATTACTAACCTGTTTACGATACTGATATACCCCAGAAAAATCACCGACAATGTCCAACCTGTCCTGTAACTTTAATGCTTCCATCCTCAATTCCTCTGAACCAACAACAGTAGATTCCGTCAACAAACGCTCTATAATTCCCCCTAATCGTTGATCAACCCTAGCAACCCAATTATGAATCTGCACAACTCGTCCTTCCATTTCTAAGTACCTATTTAAAGCCTGGTACTTGGTTATACGATCCACGAGTGGCACTTCAATCCTCGGATCGCCGAGGACTTCTATACTCCCTTCTGCACTAGTAAGTCCCTGCTTGATCCGGATCTTATAATTACCCGGAAGGACTTCTACTCCTAGAAAGGTCTTATTCCCGTCCAAATTTTCTATTCCTCGCAAACTCTCAGGGATCTCTTCCCGTAAATCCCAAACAAAATGATTAACACCTTTTTGTGGGTAATCCACTAGCGTCCGAACTATCTTATTTTCAAAATCCAGTATCTCGATGCTGACCTCACTGGCTAGATCGGAACTTCCTATCCAGTAATAGAATGCAGCTCCGTAAGGTTTATTCGTTTTATCCCATGCATAATCACCTCGTAACGTCCCTCCTGAAGCGAACGGGTTAGCATGCAAGTATGCCTTGGAGGGTTGAAAAAGTGAAATGTCAGAGTTCAAAACCTTTGCGTCAGTAATTATCGATCTCAAAGGACTAATGTCGTCCAAGATCAAAACATTTCGACCGTCCGTGCCTGTAATTAAGTCGTGAGTAACAGGGTGTATCGCCAGGGCATGCAAAGGCGTAGTCGGAAAAGTATGTGGCCATTTGATCCATTGATCCCCTTCATTTAATGAGACATACAGACCATCCTCTGCACCCGCAAATAGTAACTGGCTCTCTAGTGCATCCTGTACCACAACATATACTGGTCCTAAAATATCCCTACCCTCCGAAATGCGATCCCATCTATTCCCATAATCTTCTGTTTTATAGATATCAGTTCTTCTATCACCAGAATCTTCTACACTTTCAAACACTACTATAGCAGAAGCAGGCGAAAACGTAGACGGATGGATATGAGAAACTACAGAAAAATCGGGGAGTCCCCTTACCCGGCTTTTCTTATTCTCCCACTGTCCACCTCCTGAAATTGAAACAAATAAATTACCGTCGTTTGTCGCTGCCCAAATAACTTCAGGGTCGACCGGATTCAACATCAACTTTGTTATGGCCGGCACATTCCTAACCGTGCTCAGAGGAGCTAGGATGTCGATTCGATTATCCGTCGTAGGTCCATTGGTCAGGTCACCACTAATAATCTGCCAAGTTAGGCCTCCATTTGTACTCTTATGAACAAATTGACTGCCATAGTACAAAACCAAGAAGTCTTCACGATCTACTAGGGCTGGAGGATTCGAAGCATGTCGCAAAACCACGCCGTCTGGAGCCCATGGGTCGATCCGTTTTATAGTACCAGTATCTCGGTTGGAGACGCCCATCCCTCCATGCGCATAAATCAAATAACTATACTTTGATTCTATTCGGTTAGTTAAAATAGCAGCCCCACTTCCCCTTCCCAACCAATTCCAGTGATGATTGGTTACCCCCCCCTTCTCCCATACATTAGCTGGGCCCCTCCAAAACCCATCTTTTCGTGTTGCCACAAGGATGTTGTATGGAAGCTGAAAATCAAAATCAACGGAAGTGATACTTCCATTAGGAATTCTGGGGCCAATGCTCCGAATGGTAAAGCCACTAAGGTCTTTCGGATTCAACTGAGCATTCAATTGATTAGAGCTTAGGGCCACCATTATCAAGTTAGCAATCACTAGTACTCGACTGCTCACTCTAAGCCATAATGGTGCAATCTGTGAAATCTTCAGTACAACATTCATATTTTTCTGGAAAAAGAGAAAATTCTTATAAAACCTGAAAGCATTTTACTAGCCTTTACATTTTATGTATTTTAATTGGGTCTTTGATCTTCCAAAAATCCCTTTGATGACAGTCACTTAAATATATCCTCAAGGAATTACACGCAACCTTCCAAACTGCTGCCTTAATCAACCTAGGAACTATTCATGAAATCTGAACGTACCGCAATTCGAACACACTCTTTCACTGAATCAGTTATACGGGATATGACACGTGTAGCCAAGGAACACAACGCCATTAACTTGGCCCAAGGATTCCCAGACTTCCCAGCCCCACAGCTCTTAAAAGATGCTGCCTGTGATGCCATCAACGCCGACATAAATCAGTACGCGGTAACATGGGGCACTCCATCTATGAGAGATGCATTGGTGGATAAGTACCAGAAGTGGTATGGCATGGACGTAGATGGTAATCGGGAAATAACTGTAACTTGTGGAGGAACCGAAGGTATGGCTTCTGTAATGTTGGGAGTCATCAATCCCGGGGATGAAGTGATCATCCTACAGCCTTTTTATGAGAATTATGGACCAGACGCCATCCTATGTGAGGCAAAACCAGTATTTCTTACGCTCGAGGGACCAGACTTCCGTCTTGACCCAGATCGTCTCGCGTCCCTGATCACACCTAAGACCAGGGCTATCGTAGTCAATACTCCTAATAATCCGACTGGAAGAGTTCTCGATCAAGATGAACTAGACGCGATAGCAGGCCTATGCATGAAACATGACCTATTTGCCATAACAGATGAAATCTACGAACATATTTACTATGAAGGGAAACACATTCCTATGGCTACAATGGACGGAATGAGAGATCGCACTATTACACTTAGCGGTCTGTCCAAAACTTTCAGTGTCACTGGCTGGCGTATTGGCACAATAATAGCTCCTCCAGATCTAACCAAGGCTATCAGAAAAGTACATGACTTCCTCACTGTTGGAGCGCCAGCACCCCTACAAGAAGCCTGTGCCGTCGGGCTCAATGAGCTGGGTGAGGATTACTACTCATCAATGATTCATGACTACCAGGACCGTAGAGAGATTCTATACAAAGCCCTGAAGGATTCTGGATTTAAGTGCAACAAACCGGAGGGGGCTTACTACATATTAGCTGATTTTTCTGATTTGAGTGATGAAACTGATGATGTTTTCTCGCGAATCCTCGCACGAGATGCTAAGGTGTCACCTGTTCCAGGATCTAGCTTCCATTCCCCTGGAGAGCTAGGGAGCTCTTTGGTTAGATTCGCATTCTGTAAACGTGAAGAGACCCTAATAGAAGCTGGGGACAGGCTGAGGCATTTCGCGGCTAATAAAGGCTAGTGCTTTAAAGCCTAATCGACCTAATAGTGACTCTTACTATTGACGAACTTGGCAGCCAAAGGACCAACCTCTCACATGACCGTCTCATAGGATACTGGGTCACTCAACCGTTTGCATCACTATGAGAGCAAATTTAGCTAAGATATTCGGCGGCATCGCGATTCTATTGATCATATTAATCTTGGTAGGATTTCTCAGACCAGCACATTGGACCGCTGAAGTTTCTGTCGAAGCGCATCTCGATCCAGATGTCATCTTTACGTATCTGAACGATCTAGAAAAATGGGACGAATGGACTATGTGGAGTGATATTGACTCTGAGATCACAGACCCATCTCACGGTGAAGGAGCAATGCGCACGTGGCAAGATGAAAATTTTGGCTCTGGAAGGATACGCATTGTAGAAAGCTATCCACCGACAATCCTTGCCTATGAAGTGACCAACGACAGTGGCGCGTGGGTCTTTGGGGAATTTCGGTTGACAGTGCTACCAACAAGCACGCTCATCACATGGACGGAACAAGGAGATCTTGGGAATAACCCTCTGATGGGTTATTTGGCTGAAAGAATAGGACATTCTCAGCAAAAACAAATGGCATCTGGACTTGAAAGCTTGAAACTTAGAGCTTCTGACTAGCTAGGGCGACTAATCCCTCATTGGTCCTGGTCTTACTCATCACTCCCAACAGTTCGCTCATTGCTTCCGCAGGGTTAACGTCAGCTAACTGTCGTCTCATGGCTCTAGACACAGACAGCGTATCCGCAGACATCAAAAGTTCCTCTTTCCGAGTCGCAGAAGCGTTCAGATCGATAGCTGGGAAAATCCTTCTGTCTGCTATATCTCTACTTAAAACAATCTCACTATTTCCCGTACCCTTAAATTCCTCAAAAATGACTTGGTCCATCCTGGATCCAGTATCAACCAAGGCAGTAGCTACAATCGTAAGCGAACCTCCACCTTGTTGCGGACTTATTTTCCTTGCGCTACCGATAAAACGCTTGGGCTTCTCTAAGGAATTGGCATCCAATCCTCCTGACAAAGTTCTACCACTACCTTGTTCGACGGTATTATAAGCCCGAGCCAATCTTGTTATTGAATCCAAAATTATCACTACGTCTTCACCACTCTCAACATATCGGCGCGCTCTTTCCAGGGTAATCTCTGCAACCTGGCAATGCCTTTCAGCTGGACGATCAAAGCTCGACGCTATCACTTCTCCAAACCCACACATCTCCATTTCAGTAATCTCCTCTGGCCTTTCATCGGCAAGAAGAATCATCAGGCGACATTCTGGATTGTTGGTAACGATCCCCTCTGCCACCGATTGCAGCACCGTAGTCTTTCCCGCTTTCGAAGGCGCTACAATCATTGCTCGCTGCCCTTTACCCAGTGGACTAAACAAATCGATCACTCTGTTGGTGTAATCAACCTGACCAGCCACTGATCGATCGCATTCCAATATGAGTTGCTCATCAGGATGTACCGCACTCAGCCTGTCAAAATCCGGCCTCTCAAGCAGATCCTCAGGAGGATTCCCATTGACAATATCTAGATGAGTGAGAGGAGGACTCTTACCATTTTTTGGCCTGCGACCCACAGACCCACTGAGCTCGTCCCCTGTTTTCAAGCCAAATTTATGTATCACCTTTGCACCAACATAAATATCTTCTTTACTAGGTGTGTAGCCGGCCTCACTTCTTCGAATAAAACCTGAACCGCTACCCAGTACATCCAAAATACCTAGGGGTTTCTCCTGCTTTTCTTTCACTTGCTGTTCTTCCACTTCTCAAGATTCCTTCAGTTGAGGATTGAAAATATCAAAGCGATCTAGTCAGAACACGCTACTAAGGCATTGTATTCCGTACAACATTGCTCATTGAAAACCGTTATTACTCCGGTGCGTCCACCATATTTAAGAAGCAACTCTGTCATCATCTCTTTTGTCGAACAACTTACTTGTCGACTGATCCTCTTGAATCGATCGATGATTCTGGCAGCTTCTACAGGATAAATTCCCATGCAAACCAATTCGGAATGGACTTATCGGCCCCAGGCCAATGCACGATCGACCCTTCTAGGCTACAACAGATCCTATAATTTTCACTTGTTTTTCACTTTAATGCAAGGGCCTAGGATTTTTGATGATCTAGGTTTCAACAACCTGGTACAGTCAAATCTATCCTATTCCCTTTCGCAATTACTTGTTCACAGGAGTCCACACCGACCCAATAAGCCAGCTCTCTAGGATCATCCAGGTCCCACAAAACCATATCTGCATATTTGCCAATCTCCAAAGTGCCAATCTGTCCTTCCATCCCTAAAGCCATGGCGGCATTTCTCGTAGCACCAATAAAAGCTTCCTGAGGAGTGAGCCCGAACAAAAGACATCCCATATTCATTGCGAACTGCATAGAGAACACGGGCGAAGAACCAGGATTTGCATCAGTTGCAAGTGCCATTGGAACCCCAAATCTGCGAAACTTCTGCACTGGTGGTACTCTTTCTTCATTCAAGTAATAGAACGACCCTGGCAATAGAACCGCCACGGTACCTGATTGAGCCATGGCCCTGACTCCTTCCTCTGAGGTGTATTCCAGGTGATCGGCTGAAAGAGCTGAAAACTCAGCAGCCAAAATCGCACCTCCACCATCTGACAGTTGATCAGCGTGGAGCTTCACTGGAATCCCCAAAGCCTGAGCTTTTTTGAATAATCGAGAACATTCTTTCGTTGAAAATGCAATAGATTCACAGAAAGCATCTACCGTATCCACGAGTCCCCTTGATACAGCGATTGGCAACAGCTCCTCACAGATCTCTTTGACATACTGTGCTCTCTCTTTGCTATAATCCTGTGGGAGAGCATGTAGGCCTAATACTGTTTTCACTATGCTCACCGGAGCCCTTTCTGCTACTCTGTTTATTATCTCTAAGAGTCGCAGTTCATGCTCGACATTCATTCCATAACCTGATTTGATTTCAACTGTTGTGACACCCTTAGCGACCAAGTTAAGCACTCTTTGCCAGGTTTTATGTTCAAGCTCTTCGTCCGAAGTACTTCTGGTCGCATCCATTGTGGATACAATGCCTCCTCCTGACGTCGCTATTTGCTCATAAGTCTCACCTCTTAAGCGCGACTCAAATTCCTTTGAGCGATTGCCTCCAAACACGAGATGAGTATGGCAGTCTACCAAGCCAGGTGTCATGAGAAATCCCCCACAATCATGCACCTGAGTAGTGGCCTTTAGCATCTTCTCAGGAAGATCATTGGTCGATCCCATCCAGACTATTTTTTCGCCAACTACCCCTACTGTACCGTCTGGAATTATGTCAATGCAGTCTGAATCACTGGGCCTAGCTGTAGCAATTCTGGCGTTTTTCCAGACAGATTCAAATCCCATAGAGTAATTTTCCTCTTGCATTGTTTTCACGAGTCATATCTCAAAGGTAGCTTCTATTTTCCCACTCACTGAATCCCTTAAAGTCGCTGCCTTTGATAGCAACTCTTTGATTCGCTTCTCCACATCCTGTTTGAAATTTTGATCAGAAATATTAGGAAGATTGATTCGTACATTGTAGATGGCCGATCTCAGGCCAGCCTCAGCCATAAGACATCCTGTACCAACATCACTCATCATCGACACGCTAGTTACATCTGCCATTTGATCTGCTAACTCCATGCATCTCAAACAGACCTCAGCCGTATCCAATGGTACAGAAGTAGCATCCTTATATCCTTCCTCCATCGCCTCCTTTCTCGCATTTATCTCTCCTTCACTATCTTGTGGCATCCTCATTCCAGCTAAAACGGAATCAAAAGCCTTTGTGTCAGCGTCAACACCCCTGACCAGTAGGTCTTTAATTTCTTGAGCTCGACAGGCTATATCACACAGATATTCATACTTATCATCAAATTCGCTCTTACCTACTGAGAGATTCGCAACCATGGAAGTCAAAGCACTGCCAAGTGCTCCAGAGAGAGCAGCCACCGATCCCCCACCAGGTGCTGGTGTCTCACGCGAGACTTCATCTACAAAATCCAAGACACTTAAGTCAACAAGTGGTCCTTCAGGCGCTGAAAGACCGATGAGTTTGTCCTCTACTTCAAATGGACTCACGTCACGTAACCCCATGGATTGGATTGCTGTCTCTAAAAGATCACCAACTGGAATTCCCGTTGACTTCATAGCCCTCCGCCGATAATACAATCCCGCTTCTCTTAGCGCTTCAAATGGCATTAGTCCTATCAGTTCGGAGCCTGTTATTATCACTCCTCTTTTACCTGCTTCTTCGCGGGCCATCTCAAGCACTTCATGAGGAGAACTAACTTTATAATTAGTCAGATTAATGCTGATTTGGGCTCGGTTATACTCATCTATTACCCATCCAATAGCTTTGACATCAGTAAAATGACCATCGTCAAAAACTGGCCCAACTGGATTTTTAGGATCAATCCCAAGATCATCATAACGTGCAATCAAGTCGCCGCCATGTTCCTCTGAATAATGGTTTTTCAATTCTTCAAAAGATGTAGCAATAAAGTCACATGGTCCACATGGGAACTCTCCATTTTGGCCAAAATAAACAACATCTCCTTTATAATAGAATGGTTCGATATTTCCGGTTCGCTTCCATCGTCCCCTCTCTCGCAACGCATATGCAATGTCATTGGCGTATCTACGATCGGCGTTGTTCAAGTTGATGTTATAAGCGATGAGAAATTCTCTAGCTCCAACACATGTTGCGCCAGACATAGGATTATAACTTGTTGGTCCATAATCAGGTTGCCAGTTCGGATCTTTCAACTTCTCGTCTAATCCTTCATACTCCCCAGAACGAACCGCAGCTAAGTTTCTCCTTTCCAGGGAACTAGCGGCCTGATCGTACAAATACACTGGAATGCCCAATTCCTCCCCTATCCGAGCACCGACCCTTTGAGCTATACCTACACAATCCTCCATAGTCATCTTGGAAACCGGAATGAAGGGCAAGACGTCTGTGGCTCCTATGCGGGGATGCTCCCCGTGGTGTTTACGCATATCAATCAATTGGCCAGCAGTAGCAACCCCTTGGAATGCTGCTGCTTCTACATCTTTTGGAGACCCAATGAAGGTGACTACTGTCCTATTAGTGTTATAACCCTCATCTACATCAAGAACATTTACACCTCCTGATGCCTCAATAGCGTCTACAATTTCTTTCAGGATTGCTGAGTCCCGACCTTCTGAAAAATTAGGTACACATTCTACAATGGATTCTGACATTGGTTCCTGGGGTGAAAGTCAACGGTGTCTATAAGTCCTCTATTTTGTCGGGCACTAGTCCTCAGTAGTTCTATATTTCCTTCATAGGAAGCCTTAGTCCTTCTCTATTTGCAGTTTTTTCAGCAAGTTCATAACCGGCATCCGCATGTCGAACCACCCCCAAGCCAGGGTCATTTGTCAGCACACGATTGATCCTTCTTGCCATTTGATCGGTCCCATCAGCAACTAAAACCTGACCTGCATGCAGAGAGTTGCCCATTCCCACTCCTCCACCATGATGGAAGGATACCCAACTAGCGCCGGAAGCAGTGTTCAGTAAAGCGTTCAAAACAGGCCAATCAGCAACAGCATCACTACCGTCCTTCATAGCTTCTGTTTCTCTAAACGGAGAAGCAACAGATCCTGTGTCTAAATGATCCCTTCCTATAACAATCGGGGCGGATACGAGTCCATCTGAAACCAACTTGTTAATTGCAACTCCAAAACGCGCTCTGTCACCCTGACCTAGCCAACATATTCTTGATGGAAGTCCTTGGAATTGTATTTTTTCCCGTGCCATCTTGATCCAACGAGCTAAATGTTCATCCTCAGGAAACATTTCCAAAACCAAATCGTCAGTCTTGTATATATCTTCGGGATTTCCAGAAAGCGCAGCCCATCTAAAGGGACCCTTCCCTTCACAAAATAGCGGACGTATATACTCAGGAACAAAACCCGGAAAAGAGAATGCGGCTTCATACCCAGCATCATACGCCTGGGTCCTCAAATTATTTCCATAATCAGTAGCATAGCTACCTTTTTTCATCATTGCCACAATGGCCTCACAATGAATCCGCATAGATTCCATGGACCGCTTGAGATATCCCTCTGGGTCTGATTCTCGTAATGAATCTGCCTCTAACAAGGACAACCCTGCTGGCACATAGCCATTTAAAGGATCATGCGCTGAAGTCTGATCGGTAACAATGTCTGGTATCACCTGTTGCTTCACCATCTGAGGCAGGATTTCTGCACAGTTTCCGACCAAACCAACACTCAATGGCTTTTTTTCCTCTGTTGCCCTCTTAATCCATTCTAGTGCCTCCGCCATATCATACGTCATCTTGTCGCAGTAGCCAGTGTTCAACCTTCTTTCAATGCGATCTGGATCCACTTCCACTACAAGGATTGAGGCGCCATTCATGGTGGCCGCCAATGGTTGAGCTCCACCCATACCCCCCATGCCCCCGGTCAATATCCACTTCCCTTCTAAGTTAGAGCCGAAGTGCTTCTTTCCCATGGCACCAAAAGTCTCATAGGTACCCTGAAGGATTCCTTGCGTGCCTATATAGATCCATGAACCTGCAGTCATTTGTCCGTACATCATGAGCCCTTTTTTGTCCAGCTCACGGAAATGCTCCCAATTGGCCCACCTGCCCACTAAGTTGGCATTTGCAATCAACACCCTGGGGGCTTCTTCATGAGTCCGAAAGATTCCTACCGGGGTTCCTGACTGAATCAATAATGTCTCATCATCCTCTAGCTCTTGCAGACAACTAATAATACGATCGTAAGACTTCCAGTTTCTAGCAGCTTTCCCAGTGCCCCCGTAAACCACCAACTCTTCTGGTCGTTCGGCTACTTCTGCATCCAAATTGTTCATCAGCATCCGGAGAGCCGCCTCTTGTGTCCAACCTTTGCAGGACAATTCAGGGCCCCTGGGAGCTCTTATCTTTTTGCCTTCTCTTGAGTCTTTCAAATCAGTCACCTCTACAAGTCAAATCTCATTGTGCTTTAAGATGGCTGAGAATCTTCCATTCTTAATCGCATCCCTCAATCCTTCTATATCCGAAGAATATGTTCTATCTCCCGACAAGGACTCAGCATAGTCCCTTACCACATCGTACGCCTTCTCTACTCCCCGTCCAGCTTTCATCGGACGATGATGTTCGATGCCTTCAGCAGCAACCAGAAGTTCGATCGCCAGTATATACTGCAAACAATCGACAACCCTAGACAATTTACGAGCTGAAGCCAATCCCATCGAAACATGATCTTCTTGGCCAGCACTAGTTGGGACAGAATCGACACTAGCAGGATTTGATAGAACCCTCATTTCTGAAAGCAAATCGACTGCTGTGACATGTACTATCATGAAGCCTGACTCCAAACCTGGATTAGTAGCAAGAAAAGCTGGAAGACCAGACACATCAGGATTAATCATTCTTTCTATACGCCTCTCACTAATCGCTGCTAGATCTGTCAATGCAATACAGAGAAAGTCTAAAGCTTGAGACACAATTTGGGCATGAAAATTACCCGCACTCACAATCGATTTAGCTTCAATAAAAACCAAGGGATTATCAGTAGTGCTATTAGCTTCAACACTAAGAACATCTGCAACATACTTCATGATATTTCGAGTTGCCCCATGCACTTGAGGCATACAACGCAAACAATACGGGTCTTGTACCCGACTGTCATTCTCCCTGTGAGATTCCCTGATCTCTGAATTTTCGAGAAGGCGTCTTAACCTAGATGCACTTTCAATTTGTCCTGGATGCGGACGTACCGACTGCACTTCTTCCATAAAAGGATCGGGAGTACCCTTTAAAGCCTCCAGGCTCATGGAACCAGCAACTTCAGCCGTATCAAGGGCATCCTTGGACTCCAGAAAAGCCAGAATTCCCAGCCCAGTAGTGGCCTGAGTACCGTTAATCAGAGCGAGTCCCTCTTTTTCTCTCAAGCCAAGAGGGAGCAGTCCCACTTCAGACATAACTTCTAAGGCCGGACGGATCTTTCCTTGGTATTCTACATCGCCTTCACCAATCAGGGCTAATCCAATATGAGCTAGAGGTGCCAAGTCTCCGCTAGCTCCAACAGAACCATATTGAGGGACAATTGGATGGACACCTATGTTAAGAAACTCTATTAAAAGATCTGCTATTTTTTCTCTACATCCGGAATGTCCTCGAGCCAGTGAATTAACCCTCAAAAGCATGATAATACGAACCTGTGTGGCGCTCATAGGGTCACCCACTCCCGAGGAATGGCTTCTGATTAGATTGCGCTGGAGATTTTCTCTGTCATCTTCTGGGACCAAAATTTCCGCTAATCTACCGAAACCTGTAGTGACCCCATAAACCCGTTCGCCCGAATCCACCATGTCCAAAATGAAATCCCGTGATTCACGCATTTTTTTTCTTGCAGATTCATGCAACACCACCGGCTCGCCCATGGAAGCAACCCTCAAACAGGATAACAGCTTCAGATTCGCACCCGTTATTTCGATCATAACGATCCCTTTGAATAATCCTTCTTATCCATCCAGCTCATAAATTCTTCTTCTGTTACCACCAATTTTTCGTCCCATCCATCCTCCAATTCCACTCCCAACCCGTCGGCCAATCGATTGACATAGTTGTAGTATGCCGTGATCTGACAAATATCCAGTATAGCAGTATCGCTAAAACCAGTTTCTCTAAGAAGAACAACATCGAGCTCTTCAATTTCCGCCGGCGTGTGCGTTAGTTTAACTGCATAGTCCAGCATCACTCTATCCTGGTGAGATAATTTAGCCTGCTTGTAGTTTTTTACGAGAGCCCTTGGCAATATCCCGTCATTCAGCAACTTACGGAGTCCCGCCCCGTGATGGTTTATTCAATAGAAACAATCATTGCAAGCTGACACAACGATCGCAATCATCTCACGTTGAATCAGACTGAGTGGGGAATGACCTCTCATTAAATGAGCATATAACTCGTAATGGTGTTTCATCGACAGTGGATTCTTGGAGTGAATCCCAATTATGTTATCTACCTTGTTATCCAATCCACCATATTTTCGAAATAATTCTTGCAGTGTGGTTTGGGCTTGTTCATAAGGAACATAGGGTATATATGCCATTTTCCACTCCATGTGCTAGAATAATGAAATTGAGCTGATTTCCTGTTAAATATTTCGTATCTTCATTCTGGACGTAGACCGATTCTCTACTATACAGTTAGAACTTATAGTTGGAGGTCCTTAAAGCATATAAGTGTGTCTCCCATAAAAGTGAACTCTCCAGTACTCTATAAAATCTAAAAATGACCAATACCGATAATACTAACTCTTCCAAGCAGGACTTCATAAGGAGCATCATAGCAGATGATGTGAAGTCTAATAAACATCAAGGGCGAGTGGTAACAAGATTTCCACCGGAACCAAACGGTTTTCTGCACGTCGGACATGCAAAATCCATATACCTAAACTTCTCTGCTGCTGCTACACATCGGGGTGTTACTCATCTCCGACTAGACGATACTAATCCAGAAACCGAAGAGGAAGCCTACGTTGAGGCCATAAAAACGGATATAGAATGGCTAGGGTTCGATTGGGGAACACACCTCTACCATGCTTCAGATTATTTTGACCAACTTTATTTGTATGCTCAAGAGTTAATTGAAAAATCGCTAGCCTACGTTGATAGTCTTAGTGAAGATGAAATAAGAGAATACAGAGGATCTGTTTTAAAGCCTGGACGTGATAGTCCTTATCGCAACAGGTCCATATCTGAGAATCTCCAACTATTCGCACAAATGAGAGCTGGAGATTTTTCTGATGGAGAACAGGTCTTGCGAGCCAAAATAGATATGTCTTCATCTAACATGCTAATGCGAGATCCGGTCTTATACCGAATTCGACACGCCACACATTACCGTACCAAAGACGACTGGTGTATTTATCCCTTATATGATTTTACTCACTGCCTATCGGATTCGATTGAAGGAATTACTCATTCTATTTGTACTCTTGAGTTTGAAAATAATAGAGATGTTTATGACTGGATTTTGGACAACTTAGACATACCTGCGCCACAACCCCAACAGTACGAATTTGCGCGACTCAATCTGGCCTTTACTGTCCTAAGCAAGAGAAAACTACTCCAGTTAGTTGAAGGACAATTTGTTGACGGATGGGATGACCCTCGAATGCCAACAATAGCTGGGATCAGAAGGAGAGGAGTCCCGGCCAAAGCAGTAAGAGATTTCTGTAAGATGATTGGTGTGGCCAAAACCGAAAATAGGGTCGATCTCTCTAGTTTTGAATACGCGGTGAGAAATGAATTGAATTATACCGCGCCTCGTGTAATGTGCGTAGTAGACCCCTTAAAGGTCATCATCACAAACTACGACGAAAGTGACACCACATATCTGGATGCCCCTTATTTCCCAGAAGATGTCGGTAAGGAAGGAACTAGACCCCTACCTTTCACGAGAGAAATTCTGATAGAGAAAAGTGACTTTGAAGAAAACCCGCCCAAGGGGTTTCGGCGATTGTCTCCGGGAGAAGAAGTACGTTTGCGATACGGCTATATCATCAAATGCGAAAGAGTCATAAAAAACGAAGAGGGAGAGGTTTCGGAACTACACTGTAGCTACGATTCAAAAACGAAAAGTGGTGCACCTACCAATCAGCGAAAAGTTAAGGGCACTATACATTGGGTTTCTGCCACAGAATCATTGCCCGCCGAAGTGAGACTTTATGACAGGCTCTTCAGCGTCTCCAATCCAGAGGACGTAGATGAGGACAAACACTTTACAGACCATCTAAATGTGGATTCTCTGGTCGTTTTCAAGAGAAGTAGAATTGAAGTCAGCGTGGCTTCAGATCCTCCGGAAATGCATTACCAATTTGAGCGTGTGGGTAATTTCATTTCGGATTCGAAAGATTCTCGACCGAACAATCTCGTTTACAACCGAACAGTAACGCTGAAAGACACCTGGAATTCCTCGCAAGATAATAAGAAAGAGCAGCCTGCTCAGGCAGAAATGACTTCCAAGAAAAAACGGCCGTCGCGAGCGAAGAAGATTATCCCAAGACCTAAGCCTTTAAGTGAACAGCAGTTGAGGTCCGTAAACAAAATGATAGATCAGTTCGGCATTCCAGAGGGCGATGCCATAATATTTGCTAGGAACCCCACACTGATGGAATTATTTCGATCTGCATCAGAAGAAACTGATGACTACAATGCCCTATCGAAATGGTGTATCAACGAAATCCCCAAAGATATAATGGATTCAAATTCACCATTATCTGGTAAATCCGTCGGAGAACTGGTGAAACTGAGATCACTCGGAAAAATATCTTCTCACTCTGCCAAAAAAATCTTGAGAGTTGTCGCAAATACGGGTAAAAACATAAACGAAATACTCGAGGAAGAAACTTATGCAATAATTGACGACGACCAACAACTAAAGGACATCGTCACAGAAGTCATAGAAGGAAATGAAGACGCAGTCCAGAAATACCACAGTGGAAAAATACAGTTGCTTGGATTTTTAGTAGGACAAGTTATGCTTAAAACAGGTGGTTCTGCAGACCCGAACAAGACCAGAGCATTGATGGAAAGTTCCCTAACAAAACTCAGCCGAGGATAGAATTCAATTTTGTTCTAGGGAAATTTCACCCGAGCCATATATGTACTCTTCCAAAGTGCCATGAATTCTATTCACGGTAGTCTCAGAAGGTGGTTGGGTAAAGCGTGAAACGACCATGCAAACCAACAGGTTGAATCCCAAGGACCAAAGAGCAGCGTGGATTCCTAGAGGATTTGGGGAAACAACAAGTGCCCAGTACAGAACAATAAACCCCAATAGCATACCCATTAATACTCCGTTTCTAGTGAATGGCCTTTGCACTGGATAACAGACTCCAAGCATCGCTGGAAGAAGTTGTAATGCACCCGACCCCGACAGTGCCACTAAGGTCACTAAAAAACTGAATGTCTTAACCGAAAGAATGTACCCAATTACTAAAAGACCGACGACGATGGCCCTCCCAATCCACATATAATGAGCGGCTGTTCTCTTGGAAGAAATATATCTTTGATAAATATCTCTGGTGAGAACCGTCATATTGGCGTGAAGTATAGAGTCCAAAGTTGACATTGCCGCAGCTGTAGCACCGGCCAAGATCAAGCCAGTCAGCCAAGCTGGAGCATATCGGAAAAGCATCTCTGGGAATATCTGGTCTGGATTTTCTAGCCCAGGAAGTACTACTGCACCCCCTAAACCAACCAGCGCAGTCGGAATATAAAGAGTGAGCAAAAAAATGGGAGTCGTGGCCCCCAACCACTTTATGGTTTGTCCAGAAGCCGCCGTATAGTAACGGATCATTATATGTGGTTGTAAGATGATCCCAAAAGACAGAGCTATGGTCATTCCGATCCACATCCCTGGGCTAAAGAATCCTTCTGGACCAGGTAGTGTTAGTAAGTCTGGACGAACTTCTCGGACTTCTTTCCAAAGATTCAAAGGACCCCCAAACAAGCGGTAAGATAGAACTAAGCCCCCTGCCCAAACCGCAACATACATCCAAACCCCTTGTATCACATCCGTCCAATAAACTGCTCTCAATCCTCCAGCCATCAGGTAACCAGAGGCTACAACCAGCAGTACAAACGTCCCCAATTCGAATGAGATCCTATCTCCAGATGCTACCGAAATGATATACCCTAGCCCCTGAGCTTGGACTTGGATATATAAGATCGTAAAACAGACCGAAACCAGAGCGACAATCACTCTCAGAAGTTCACTTTCATAAAAATCAGCGAGCATGTCAGCTGGAGTCATATAGGAAAATTTTTTACCCAGAGCCCATATTCTAACCCCAAGTGTATAGGTGATGGCTCCCACCAATACAGTCCACGTCCCAGCTTCCCAGAAACCGATCCCGTGTGTATAGAAAAAACCGCTTGATCCTAGAAAAGCGAATGCGGAGTGATAGGTTGCGACGACGCTGAGGTAGAGAACCACAAATCCAGCTTTCCTCCCATACAGAAGGAAATCCTCCATGTCGACCGCCAGCGCCTTGTTTGCAACAAAACCAATGACAATAGTAAAAATTATATAGGAAAAAATGAGGCCAGTAGCGACAATCCAGGTTTCCACCATTACACCTTTTTACCAAGAGTCCAGATAAGGATTCCTATCTGGACAAGATATACGAATGCTAAATAACCGTAGAGAAAAGGAAAGCCTAGAAACCAGGTGTCCTTGAACTCCTTGTCGATCCAAAAAACGATTGGAGGTTGAGAACACAACATTGCAAGAAGGAAGGCTACTGTAGCCTTTCTCCCAGCTGCAGTTCTTGGCAAGTAATGATTCTTTATAGTCACAAAATTCCAACAACCCATTTTTTAGTCTACTGATTTGGCCCAAGTATAGCGTGACAATGGCTGATTGGACACACCCTCATACAACCTCTAACTATTACATCTCCTAGCGCTTATACTCTGGTAGAGCTAATCTTAGTCTGGGTACCACATTTGTTAAAAAAGGGGCAAAGATGCAATCGTACTTTAGATGTTTAGCTATGATCAGTGTGTTAGCTTTAGGAGCATGTGCTAGCGGAAGTGGTGGAAGTAGCGCCCCTCGGTCCAATCCCAATCAAATCGTTGCTGCTGAACTAACAGGGCAATATTCGACCATGTCTGTGTATGAAGCCATAGGACGATTGAGACCAACATGGTTCAGGACAAGAGCCACAGAAGCTGAAGCAGTAGCCCGAGTCGACAACCAAAATTATGGTCTTAGTTATCTACGTAGCCTTCCAGCTGAAGATGTGGCGACTCTAAATTTTGTGAACAGACGAGACGCTACGTTCCGGTTTGGAGGCAGGTGGGATGGTCCCGTAATTCAAGTCACTACACTGCGAAGATAGAATGGTTTCCCCAGCTAGAAGGCATGCAATTCGGCTCTGACAGTAGCAGTTTTTAAACTTCTAATCTGAGGCCCATTCTGGATTAACGGATTTAACTATCAGTCCCAACGCTTTATGCTCACGAGTTCTGCGGTCTGGAGATAAACTCGCACCACCTCGGTGACTCATCACAACAATAACGAGGTCATGTGAAGGAATGATGTACGTATATTGATCACCTGCTCCAGCTGCATTGTACGTATCAGTAGGCAGTGTCGGGATACGCTGACCTCGACCACTCTGGTCAGCTGTGTTTAACCAAAACAGACCTCCGTAGATTGGCTCCGGCCATCCTGGAGCAGGTGTTTGAACAAATTCGACGAAGTCCTTTGGTATTACCTGCTCTCCTTCCCACATACCTTCCTGAAGATAAAGTTGCCCAAAACGAGCCCAATCTCTAGCCGTACCAAAATTGTAGCCAGTTAATATGAAATTGCCATAAATATCAGTCTCTGCTACAAATCTCCTTATACCAATCTTGTCAAACAATTCACGTTGTGGCCAAGTCAAATATTCCTCTTTAAGCACATTTTCTACCGTCCTACGTATCAACAATCCTAGTGTCCAAGGATCGGAATTTCTGTATCTTCCCACTGAGTTGGGCGGATGCTCAAGCTCTCTGCTAGTAGAAAATTGGAATACGTCGATTGGAGCTACATATCCCATCCTATGATCATCCTGTCCCTGTATATACGAAGCCTCTTTTTGTTCTGGTGTCGATCCGCTTTCCCTGCTAAAACGAAGCCCACTGGACATCCTCAGCAGGTCTGCAATACGAATCTCTCCACGGGGATCATCCAAAGTATTTTGCCATCTTGGAACTGGAGCTTTTTGCCACAACTCCAAATGACCCATCTGAATTAACCGACCAATTAGAGTGGCAGTCATGCTTTTTCCCATTGACCAACTTTCGAGTTGCATGCCAGCATGCGCCCCCGAACTGTAGGATTCTTTGACGATCTGTCCCTTATGTACCACAACTAAGGCAGCCCTACGGTCCAAGCTATTAGAGAACAGGATATTTTCAGCTTGATCTAAAAGATCGAAATCAATTTCAGAAGGCAGGACCTCTGGCACCTTGTCTCCCATTGGCCAAAAAGTCGACTCTGGATTTGGAAGACTACTACTAACCTCCCTAGGCACGAACATAGGCTTGTCTGTTTCTGGACGTAAAATTACACATCCTTGATCTCCAAAAAACCTTGCGCTAGCCGACACTCCTTCCCTCGATGCCGTGACAACTCGCCTCGATTCTTCCACCTCAAAAGACAATCTTCCTGCCTCGTAATCACTTACCAGTTGTTCGTTCCAAAGAACACTATTGTATAAAACTTCTTCTCTCTCTCGTTCAGAAACCCAGATTCCTGAACAAAACCTTTTAGCTGGACCAGATAGAGTAAGGCGCAGAACAGCAGGAGATGTTGCCTGGCTCGGTTGGTCTTGACAGGACATCAAGATGGAAGTCACAAAAAGGAGCAGAAAAGTGTGTCTTAATCTAGACATATGAACCTCTCAATTGAGTACGTCCAACCTTCTCCGTACCGGTAATGGCAGGGGTTCACATACTTTCCTACCACGGTCGCGGCAGCAAAGGCGCCGCCCGGATTCGAACCGGGGAATAAAGGCTTTGCAGGCCTCTGCCTTACCGCTTGGCTACGGCGCCGAAATAGAAAAAACTGTCTGATCAATAACCTTATCTCCCAGTCCTTCCCCCTACAGAGCGGGAAACCGGACTCGAACCGGCGACCCCAACCTTGGCAAGGTTGTGCTCTACCAACTGAGCTATTCCCGCGTAGTATATTTCACACCACTAATCTATTTCAATCGATGTGAGATTCCTAATTTTCTTCTCATGTTGCGCTGCAAGCTAGGTAGAGAGACATCCTTGTCAAGTTCCCAGTAGAGTCCAGTCCAATTATCTTAAAAAATAATAATCTTATACTAGAAGAAAAAGGGTGCTTACTCTAAAAAAGAGCCCGCATGATCCGATCTAATTTATCATTAGCAATATTGAGCCTGCTCCTCCTCTTTTTCAGAACTACTGCTGCGATTGGTCAACAGTGGACGGAACCTCTTTCAGCATCAGGGTATTTACGGATCGAAGCAACCTCCATTTCTCTTTCAAGTTCTTCGAGATTTGGACAACGTGTTGAAAACGGGTCTCTTGTTAGAGAAATCGAACCTTTGGGATATGATCTCACATCCGCAAATATAGGATCCCGTCTATTCCCCACACTGTCCAGTCTAGAAGATCAATTAGGTGGACTTACAGATGATAAGGACTACGCTGTCAACCTCGGGGCCAGTGTCACTAATTTGACGAGGCATGAAGTAAAAGTACCAATTAATGTCAGTATTGGAATTCAGGACTACATGACCCTAGGAGTCAGTATACCTATAACACGTAGGAGGACTGAAGTCAGCACTTCCTTTAACGGGGTTAACGCAAATGTTGGGATAAGCCCTTCTATCACGAATATAAATGAGGTAAGTACTTTTTTGAGTAGCTTAGCAACCGCGGAAAAAGATCTTCTTAGTATAACCCGTTCACTTTGTAGCTCTACTGCAAACTCTGCACAATGCATTCAAGCCAATAATATACTCGAAGAAAGCGGGAGATTCAGGCAGATACTGAACAATTCCTATGCAAATTATGGAGTTTTCCCCTTACAGGGCTCAAACGCTGGAAATAGCCTGCAATTACAACTGGATGCATTGGCGAGTGATCAATCGAACTTAGGTATTATTTCTTATCCGACAACTGTGCCCTTGGCTAATCAACCGATGACTTCAAGCCACTATGAATCTCTCATTACAGATCCTTCCTATAACATCGCTGTATCCCCCTTAAGATCTTGGGGGAGCCCTTGGGAAATTGGTGACATCGAACTGTTTACCAATTTTAAACTCTTGGCTAACGATTTAAACGTCAAAGCAAATGGGGCCCACTCCCCTAATACACTCCATTATCTAATAGGGTTAGGAGCGCTTGTCCGTTTGGGCACAGGTCACCTCGATCTTGAGAACAACATGATTGACATAGGGAGTGGCGACGGACAAAATGACTTTGAACTGAAGATTTTTGGCAACCTATCGCAGCTAAACCTGTGGAGTGTTTGGACAGAGGTCGCATATGGACTTCAAAGACCCACCTCCGTGGTTAAGAGGGTCGCACACTCATATCAAGCCTTCCCTTCCCAGTCTAGCCTCCAAATCACTACCTGGACACCTGGAGCATACAGCCAACTACGGTTTTCACCAAGCTATTCTCTTACCAACGAACTGACCCTTTTAGCTGATTCCAGATACTTCAAGAAACAATCCGATCGATATGTCACTAGCTTGCAAGCCAATTGCCATTCATCGACCTGTCTTAACACAAAACCTCTAGAGGATGAGACCCAAATGACCTTTTTCGAATTGGGTGGAGGCTTGATGTTTTCTTCTCGATCTCCTGGCAGTACTCGACCACTCAGGATTCGTCTTCTGTATCGGGCTCCAATGACCGGAAGTGGTGGTATGACTGCTCGAACAACCTCAATCGAATTTGGTGTCCAAATTCTGCAAAGTTTCTAGAAATAGAACTGGGTTAACCCAGAGATTCTCCCGCCCAATTCAGTTTATGCCTAAGTGTGCCAAAGAAATTCTGCCCTGGGAAACGAACCAAGTGAATGTTAATCTCTGACTGTTTGATATAAATCGTAGATCCAGGAGGCACATCGAGTGCCACCTGCCCATCCGCAGTTAAAACCAAATTCTCCACCCTTTCCACCGAGTCAACAGCAACCTTAGATGAACCTGGAATAATCATCGGTCGGATATTTAATGTATGCGGACAGATTGGTGTAACCAAAAAACATTCGACAGAAGGATCGACTATCGGCCCACCAGCCGACAAAGAGTAAGCGGTCGAACCTGTTGGTGTACCAACTACCAATCCATCCCCTGCGAAGCTACCCATCTCATTCCAATCACTGGATTTTTTAATTCGCAGTCCCAAGCGAGTCACACTAGCCAGTCCACTCTTATGTATCACAAAATCGTTCCAAGCAAACAACGGCTCTCCCTCAGATCCATCTTCATGAACAATTTGAGCATCTAACATAGACCTAACATCTAACACATAATCACCGTCTAAAATTTGTTGCAAACAACCTTCCAAATCATTTTTAGGTAAGGCTGTCAAGAATCCCAAATGACCGAGATTGACTCCTAACACTGGGATATTCATTCCACTGGCCATCCTTCCAGCTCTTAATAGGGTTCCGTCACCACCCAGAGCTATTAAGAAGTCTACTCTTTTCCTTTCAAGATCTAACTCTTCGATATTTTCAGGAGCATACTTCAAAAGTGCAGGCTCCAGGAGTATTTCCAAGTTTTTTTTCTGGCAAAATGTCACCAGAGACTCCAAACATTCTGGTAAATCCTGAGAAACACTGTGACCCAAAATCCCAATTCTACAAGTTTTGCTTTGAGTATCCATGTTCACCTTGGGTTAAATGAATCTCTAAAACCCGTCCACAAACATATCGAGAGCTTCTTTGTGAACGCCATCTCTATCTAAGCCGATTTCTCTAAGAAGCAAATCCCTTGGTCCATGCTCAATGAAACGGTCGGGAATGCCGAGACATTTAACTTGACCACTATAATCACTTTTCAATTTGAATATTTCACTAACCATCGAAGCTCCAAATCCGTTAACAATGGTTCCCTCTTCTAGGATTATTATCTTCTCATGTTTCCTTACTATGTCTTGAAGCATTTTTTTGTCATATGGTTTTAAGAATCGACAATTTACTACTTCCGTTCCTATACCCTCCCTTGATAACATCTCTCCTGCCTGATAAGCGACATCTACCATAGTTCCAGCGGCTAGTATAGCCAAGTCGTCTCCACTCCTAAGAACTTCCCAACTGCCATATTTTATTTCAGGAACTTCACTGATATGAGGAACTTCCTTTGGGACCGAATCCCTGGGCCAACGAATCGAAAATGGACCACTCTTCCATTGAGTGCCCAGTTTAACCAACGATAACATCTCAGCACCGTCTTTGGGAGCAGTAACCGTCATATTAGGGACTAACATCATATAGGCGATATCGAAAGTGCCATGGTGGGTTGGGCCATCAGGACCCGCTATCCCCGCACGATCCATACAAAAGATAACCGGCAATCTTTGCAAGGCTACGTCGTGAACAATACTGTCGAAAGCCCTTTGCAAAAAAGTAGAATAGATACAAACAAGTGGAGTCACACCTTCTTGAGTCGCCATCCCTGCAGCAGCAGTTACACCATGAGCTTCAGCGATACCTACGTCAAAAAACCTCTTAGGGAACTTCGCTTGAAAAACGTCTGTGCTGGTGCCATCGGGCATACCTGCTGTGATTACTACCAAATCTGAGTCTATCTCTCCTAGTTCCGTTAATCCTTTTCCAAAAACTTTTTGATATCTGGGAAGACCAGCACTTCCACTTTTTGCCGCTCCACTAATTTTATCGAATGGTGAAGCTGCGTGCCATTTATAAGCATCTTCTTCGGCTGGTGCATATCCTCGTCCCTTTTGTGTAACTACATGTACTAAAATAGGGCCATCCATCATTCGAACGTTTGTGAGCGTATCAACTAAGGAATCAAGACCGTGTCCGTCAACTGGGCCTATATATCTGAAACCTAATTCTTCAAACAACATTCCCGGAACGAAAAATCCCTTGACACTTTCTTCGGTTTTCCTCGCAACTCTCTTTACGAAACCATCAGGACCACCAGTCCATTTGGCCAGTAAATCCTTAACCTCATCCCTTATTCTGTTATAAACTGGATGGGTTATAACGCCCGTTAGATATTTGTTCATAGCACCTACATTTGGAGCTATCGAGTGGTCGTTGTCATTCAGCACAACTATCAGATCCGTATCCGTATGCCCAGCATTATTCAGTGCCTCATATGCCAAACCACATCCCATGGCACCATCACCGATCACTGCCACAACCTTAAAACTGTCGTCCTTTAAATCCCTAGCTATAGCAGTCCCCAAAGCAGCCGAAATAGACGTTGCTGCGTGTCCAGCACCAAAGTGATCATATTCTGACTCCTCACGCTGAAGGAATGGAGACAATCCATCCTTCTTTCGAATAGTATGTAACTCGTCATTTCTGCCCGTTAGAATCTTGTGTATGTACCCTTGGTGTCCAGTGTCCCAAATCAGCTTGTCTCTCGGCGTATCGAAAACATAGTGAAGAGCTACCGTTAACTCAGCCACCCCGAGGCTAGCTCCGAAATGTCCGCCCGTCTTGGAAACAACGTCTACATGCCTTTCTCTGCATTCTGTAACTAGTCGGTGTAGCGTAGATCGCGACAGTGAGCGAATATCTCTAGTACTTTTAATCTTGTCGAGAAGCGTCAACTATTGTCTCCTAAGTCTTTAGTCAGATCACCCTTAAAGATACCCTCAAATAGGAGAACAAGTACAGGCTTATACCAGTCACTTTGTTCTGTTTAAAGCGTACTCGGCCAGCTCGATCAACCAGGGATCATTTATGCCTGCCTTGGCGATTGATTCCAATGCCCTATCCTTCATCGCTGTTGCCATTTGAGAAGCAATCTCAACTCCGTGCAATGAAACGTAGGTACTTTTAGAATGTACACCATCGCTAGGGTGTTTTCCTAAATCTTTAGCCGTAGCTGTGGCGTCCAATAAATCATCCTTTATTTGAAATGCTAAGCCTAACCAGTGGCCAAATCTGCCCAGATGCTCACATAACCTGTTGTCTGCATTTGCTGCTAGGGCCCCAATCGTTACAGAAGCGCCTAACAAAGCCCCAGTCTTCTTTTGATGCAGCACCTCTAAGGCCTCATGGGACAAAACTTCTTTCTCAGCCAATAGGTCTAAATACTGACCCCCGACCATACCAGCAGACCCAGAGGCTTTATTCAGTTCATGAATTATCCTCTTTTTAATGGAATCCTCTAAGCCCCATCTTTCCGAGGTCTCCACTGCCCAAAGTGAAGCAGCTGGGATCAATAAAACGCCTGCTTTTAAAACATCTTCTTCCGCAAAGATTCTATGAGGGGTAGCGCGCCCTCTTCTCAGATCAGCGTCGTCCATACAAGGAAGATCATCATGCATTAGCGAATAGGTATGTATGACTTCTACTGAAATAGCTAGGTCGTAAACTTCTCGCAAAAGAGTACCACCACAGGCGCGATAGGCTGCTACACATAAAATTGGTCTCAAACGTTTCCCTCCACTCATTAGCGAGTAATGAATGGGGTCTGCCAGTTTTGTAGGTATCTTCTTTCGGATCCATTTATCGAAACTGTCCAGAGAGAAGTGCAGCTCCTGTTCCTGAGATCTTAAAAAGCCCTCCAAGTCAAACATACTCCCACTGGACATTACTTGTCGTTTTCAAGTGGATGAACTTCCAGGTCACCAACTGGCCCTACCAACTTTTTTATTCTGAGTTCTGCTTGGTTTAGGATTCCCTCTGCTTCCTTGACGTGTTGGACACCTTCCTCAAAAAGTTCCAAAGCTACCTCTAAATCAATTGTATCTTGCTCCAATTGTCGCAAAATTTCATTCAATCTCGTAAGCCGTTCCTCTAGAGTAACAACCTGTTCAATTTCCTTTTCTTTCATTTAAGCCAACCCTTTTAAAAAACAGATGATACCACAGTCAGTCGGAGGCTTCTACTCCTAACGACTCACACCCCACTACTCCATTCGCCACTTTTAATGAAAACCTAGTTCCAGCTGGGATATCTTCTACCTTCCTCAGAATTTTACCTTGCGAATCTCTTGGGAGGGCATAGCCCCTTGTTAAAGTGCCTAATGGAGAGAGTGCATCCATAACGCTAGCTACACTAGCAACGTCTTTTCTGGCACCAGCCATTACCGTTTGTATGCCCGACTCAAGCTCATCTGCGGTCCTACCTATAGATTGCCTGATAGGACCGACTATCACATCTTCGAAACCTATAAACTGAGCATTCGCTTTATCCATTTGGATTCTTAATTCAGCTAGCAACCCCTTCATAGACAAAAATATGGATTCCATTTTCATGTTCAGTTGATCCTTCAACACCTCTCCGTCTTTAACAGCCATCTCAGCGCCAGCCGAGGGTGTTGGAGCACGACAATCTGCCACTAAATCTGCCAAAGTTGTATCTATTTCATGACCAACTGCTGATATCACAGGAACAACAGATGAAGAAATGGCTCGAACAACAGACTCTTCATTGAAGGCCCAGAGATCTTCCATTGAACCACCACCTCGAGCAACTATTAGGACATCTACCATGCCGCTTTCTGACAATATCTTGACTCCCTCAGAAATCTCTTCGACTGCCTTATCACCTTGCACTCTGGCATCTCTGACAATTACCTCTGTCCATGGGGACCTCCGTTCAATCACTTTGAGTATGTCGTAAAGTGCCGCTCCGCCTAGAGAAGTCACTACACCAACAGTATTTATAGACTCTGGAAGTGGTTGTTTCCTTTCTCGATCTAACAGCCCCTCACCCTGCAATTTCTTTCTCAACTTTTCGGCCGCAACCCTCCAAATACCCTCACCACCTTCATCGAGAAGGGATCGCACGATTACTTGATACTCTCCCCGAGGCTCATACAATCCCAAGGAGCCAAAAATCCTAACTACCATTCCAACATCTGGATCAACCGGTAGTTTCGAAACATCTGATTTAAACATGACGCATCGAATCTGAGAACTCTCATCTTTCATCGTAAAATAGCAGTGCCCTGAACTTGCCTTAGTCCAACTTGCGATCTCTCCTAAGACCCAAAGGTTGTCCAAGTTGGTTTCAATAAGGTTTTTTACAGATCGATTGACCTGCGAGACACTCAACACCTCGGCTACTTCATCCATTCTGTTCAATAATCTTGACCCTTGTATTCCAAAGAACGATTCGCCAATTGAACAGTATTTTTCATTAACATTGCTATCGTCATAGGACCAACCCCTCCTGGAACAGGAGTTATTGCGCCTGCTAGTTCCGACACCTCTTCAAAAGCCACATCCCCTACCAACCTGTACCCATTGGGAGCCAAATCATCCGGCACACGATTAACTCCGACATCAATTACTATAGCTCCTGGTTTTACCATTGTACTATCGATTAGATCAGCTCTGCCTACAGCAGAGATAAGTATATCTGCTCTCTTTGTAATGGATGGCAGATCCTCACTCCTACTATGTGCTATAGTGACCGTGGCATTCCCTCCCCTTCCTCGTCCTGTCAATAAGGTGGCCAATGGTCTACCGACTATATTTGACCTGCCCACAATAACAACATGTTTCCCTTCGGGATCGAACCCATTTCTCATCAACAGTTCTATGACTCCTAAAGGAGTACAGGGTGCTACCGCATCAGTTCTGCCCAAACTTAAACCGCCTACGTTCATCGGATGAAATCCATCAACATCTTTATGTGGATCTATGCACGAGAGGACGACCTTTTCATCAATATGCCTGGGCAAAGGCAGCTGAATCAGTATTCCATGAATTTCAGGATCCGAATTTAATCCCGCTATTACCCCTTCCAATTCTTTAGAGTCAGTATCTTCAGGAAAACTCAATTGCTTTGAAGTAATGGATAAACTGTTCGCAGTTTTTTCCTTCATGGCTACATAGACTTTACTGGCGGAGTCCTCCCCAACTAGTACCACGGCCAAACCGGGAGTGATGCCGCAAGATTTCAAGTCGGCAACTTCTTTTTTAATCTCGGTATGGATAACCTCGGCAACCTCTGTACCAGATATGATTTTTCCAGCCATTAAATACCCCCGCCACAGTAGGAATTGACTAATTTTGATATAATATAAGGAACTTGATCCATCACTATCATCTTCAATCCACTCGTTTTACTTTGCAATCCCAACGGATCTAGTTTCGCGAATCATCACCACTTTTATTTGTCCAGGATACTGTAACTCATCCTCGATCTTTCCAGCTACGACTTGAGATAATTCATCCATTTCAGCGTCTTTGACTTTGTCTGGCTCAACCATGACTCGAATCTCTCGACCAGCCTGTATCGCAAAACACCTCTCTACCCCTTCGGTTTCCATGGCCAATTCTTCAAGTTTTTCAAGACGTTTCACATAACCTTCGAACATCTCTCTGCGTGCCCCAGGCCTTGATCCAGAAATAGCGTCCGCAGCAGTCACAAGGAATGTTTCTGGATAATTGTGCGGCTCTTCTCCGTGATGGGCCTTTATAGAGTTTAGGACTATCTCCGATTCGTTATATTTTTTACAGATTCTGTACCCCAGTTCCACATGACTACCTTCCTGATCATGTGTGAGTCCTTTACCAACGTCATGTAACAAACCAGCTCTCTTAGCTTCTTGAACATTCAGACCCATCTCGGCCGCCATACTCCCCGCTAGCAGAGATACTTCCTTAGAATGACGCAACTGATTCTGACCATAGGATGTTCGAAATTTTAGTCGTCCTAAGACTTTAACAATCTGAGCATGAACGTTGTGAATCCCCAATTCGTAAAGTACTTCTTCTGCAGCTTCCACCATGGTCTTGTCCACTTCCTTCATACTCTTTTTGACAATTTCTTCAATCCGAGCTGGATGAATTCTCCCGTCTTCAACCAAGCTTTCCAGTGCAAATCGAGCGACTTCTCGCCTTACTGGGTCATACCCCGACAGAACTACTGCTTCTGGGGTATCATCGATCAAAAGATCAATTCCAGTAGCTTGTTCAAATGCTCTAATGTTCCTCCCTTCTCTCCCGATGATCCGACCCTTCATTTCATCGGACGGCAGTTGCACTACGGAAACCGTCATATCAGCCGTCTCATCCGCGGCCATTCTTTGGATAGCTAAAGCCAAAATTTTCTTTGCTTCTCTTTCCGCTGATTTTTCAGCTTCTTCTTTGATCTCCCTTAGAAGGTTAGCTGCTTCTGCTCTTGCTTCACTCCTTAGTTCTTCTAGGATTTGTTCTTTAGCTTCAGTGACGGAGAGGTTCCCAATGGATTCGAGCTTTGCCCTGATTTCGGCGGTCCTTAAACTAAGATTTTCCTGTTCTTCTAGAAGCTTCTTATTGAGATCAGAAAGATCCCTTTCGCGGCTATCCTGTTGAGATTCTTTCTTATTGAGCGTATTGAAGCGACTATCAAGACCACTCGATCTTTCTGCCAACCGTTTCTCAGTTTCAGCAATAGTTTGGCGGTGTCTCTGTTCTTCTTCTTTCCAGGCTTCTCGTAACTCTAAAACTTCTTCTTTTCCGTTTAATACTGCTGTTGTTCGGAGGTTTTCAGCCTCTTTTTCAGCACTAGACAGAATTCTGGAAGCTTCGTCTCCAGCGTCCGTTTGAGCTCGTTTTTGTCGAGATCGTTCTTTCATGCTATAGAAAGTATAACCGATCAAACCTGCGATAAGCCCTACGGTCGCCACTAATAAAATGTTCAGCAGCGAATACATTTATCTACTCCAAATCGAACACTATGCAGTACGTATTCGAATAGTGAACTTGCCCTCTTTTCTATCCAGATAGAATAGAATCAGATTTAACTGGGACGCAAGGAGTACCGATTTATTCTTCTGAAACAATCGTGGCTATTTCTTGAGTCATAGCTTCCATCGCAGCAGTCATCTCCTTGGTTGCCAATCGCTCATTTTCTTTGGATTGAAAGAGGCTATCAGCTAGTGATAACGCCGCAAGAATAGCGATCTTTTCAGTTTCCAAAGAACCCATTGTTCCTCTTATTTCGTGCATTTTTTCGTTAACGCATTCTGCACATTTACGTGTATATGCCGGATCTGCATCCGATCTGATCGAATAGTCCCTACCGCCTATCCTAACTGTGACTGACTCTAACTTTTGGGTCATCAATTTCTTTGCTCTATGTACTTTATCTGAGAAAGTAGCCGGTCAATCACATTTTTTCCTTGACTGAGTCGTTCCTTTAGTTCAGCGTTCTGATTCTCGAGTTCTCTAAGCCTTCGAATTGGCTTGACGGACTGTTCGGGTTTGTGCTCAATGGCTGCCACTACTTCTTTGATTTCCTCTAGTTGCAACTTAGCTAGTTTCAGCCTACCCCTCACCTCACGAATTTCTGCTACAAGTGAGGATACCGATTCCTTTAAGTGCTTCGCAGCTAATCGATTGCTTTTTCTATAATCTCTGTTGGACATTGAGATCCTCCAAGAGACTGCGAATTATCTTATCCACACTTCGATCGACTTCCACATCTGTTAAAGTGCGCTCGAAAGATTGATATCTCATCCGAACCCCTAGGGACCGCTTATGCTCAGGTATCTCTGAACCCTCATACACATCAAAGATAGAGACTTCACTTAGCAAATCTCCGCCTACACTTCTTATTTTTTCTGTCACTTCCTTGGCAGAAACTCCCAAGTCCAACAGACAGGCTAGATCTCTATCTACACTGGGATACTGAGGAAAAGCTTGAAACTGCACATCTTGTTTGTCGGGTGCTCTTTCTGGAAGGCTGACCTCTAATGCCCATACCTCACCGACCCATTTAGGGGATTCGAAATGTTCTGGCGAAATTTGCCCAAAAGAACCGATGACTTGGTCTCCAGATATTATCTCAACATATCCGCTCTGGACCCATTTCCCTGCACCGTGCTTTTTAGATTCAAAACTTACTGATTTCCATCCACAGATACGCATAAGTTTTACTACAATTCCCTTGAGAGTCCAAAAATCGACCGAATCCTGACTATCTTCAGACCAGTGTGGTGGTGTCGCCAATCCTGTCAACACAGACGCAACATGAGTGCTTTCTCTTCCCTGTTTGTTGAGTGCCTTCTCAGTCTCTATAAAGACAGTTCCTATCTCAAATAACCGTATATCTCTTGTCGATCTAGCTAAATTATACTCCAGATTCTTCAGTAGGCCATGAATCAAATTTTTTCTTAGATGACTTTCTTCTGACGAGATTGGATTCAAGATCTCTATGACGCCTTCTGTTGCATTTGCAAACGCTGGGTTGATTGCTTCGTGAATACCACTTGCAACAAATATTTTACGAATATCCTCTTCTAACCGAAAAAATGGATCGTCTGGGACGCTACTGGGAAGATAGGAATTCAATGTGTCAGGAAATTGATCGTAGCCATATACACGTGCTATTTCCTCAATCAAATCTATTTCACGCGTTATATCGTAGCTCCGAAAACTAGGAATACTTGCTGAAATGACCTCTTCGGTTGAACCTTCTATTCCAATCCCAAGAGTTAAAAGGATTTTCTCTAATTCTTCTTTTTCAAATGTGATGCCCAAAACCGATTCTACCCTGGCCGTCCTTAAATCTATTAACTTAGGCGTGTGAGGATGCGGAGTCACTTCCATTATTGGTCCACTTATCTCACCCCCGGCTACCGCCAGAATAACCTCTAGAACTCGCTCAACAGCGCTCATATGTCCTTCTGGGTCGACCCCCCTTTCAAATCGATAGCTTGCATCAGTAGACACTCCTAAAGATTTAGCAGTTTTTCTAACCACCTTAGGATCGAAAAGTGCACATTCTAGAAAAATACGTTCTGTGTCTTCTGTTACCGAAGAATCCATACCTCCAATCACACCAGCTAAACTTTGAGGGTTTTCACGGTCACACACCACTAACATCTGGTTAGTCAGCTCGTGTTCAATACCATCAAGAGCAAGTATTTTCTCCTCTGGTTTTGCATTTCTTATCACTATCTCATTACCCTTTATTTTATCCAGATCAAAGGCATGCATTGGGTTGCCCATCTCGAACATTACATAGTTTGTGGCATCGACTATATTGTTGATTGACTGTTGCCCAATCGACCTAAGTCTCTTCGCTAACCAGTCTGGAGAGGCTCGCACCGTCACTCCTTCCACAATCACTCCCAAAAACCGAGGGCACACATCTGGGGACTCAATTCTAATGCTAACTCCTTGGTGTTCAACCTCCCTATCCCCCCTCTTCGTCTCCACATTAAATTCAGGAGAACCAGGAATTTGTGGGAGCACTATGTCACAAGGCCCTGTATGTGTAAGTTCTCTGGCCAATCCTACATGTGACAACCAATCACCCCTATTGGGAGTAATCTCAACGTCGAAAAGAATTTCTTTCCCTTCGAGTACTTCACCTAAAGCCTGACCAGGGGAGGTGGATTCTGCTAATAACATTATTCCACCTTCATCAGGACCTAAACCCAGTTCTTTTTCTGAGCACAGCATTCCATTGGAAAATTCACCTCTTATCTTTGCTTTTTTCAGTTTCATTCCGTTGGGAAGCTCCATCCCAACCCCAGCGAATGGATAATGCCCTCCTTCGTGAATCACTGGTGCACCGCAAATTACCTGTAAAATCTCATGTCCATTATCCACTTCACAAATCGACAGTCGATCTGCATTCGGGTGTTTCCTCACTGATTTCACTCTACCAACGACCACGCCTTCCGTTTCTATTCCTGTAGCACCACTGATTTCCACTGGTGCACCTCGTGACGCCAATCGCTCACTTATTCCATCGGGAGTCAATTCAACCGTAGGAAGAATATCTTTCAGCCAAGAATATGAAATCTCCATCAAACGCGATCCCGAGAAAACTGTGATAGGAATCTTACATCATTCTGGAAAAACATCCTGAGATCTGGTATGCCATACTTTAGCAACGCCATACGACCTGGCCCCATGCCAAATGCAAATCCGGTATAGCGTTCCGGATCATAGCCTACGTTATCTAGCACGTTGGGGTCTACCATACCGGCACCCATCACCTCAATCCAGTCGGTTTCCATCTCCTTGCCTTCTTTCATCACGATTCGTCTCACGTCTACTTCTGCGCTAGGTTCCGTAAATGGGAAGAATGATGGCCTAAACCTCACCCTGGTATTTGGTCCCCAAAAGCGCCTAGAAAATTCCGCTAAAGTTGCTTTGAAATCGACAAAACTTATTCCTTCATCCACTACCAGGCCTTCTATCTGGTGAAAAGAAGGAGTGTGCGTAGCGTCGTAAGTATCTCTCCTGTATACGATCCCTGGAGCTAAGACTCTCACGGGCGGATCGTGTTTTTCCAGGGTCCTGATTTGTACTGGTGAAGTATGACTTCGTAAAAGGCCCGAACCTCTAAGGTAAAGAGTGTCTTGCTCATCAGCTGCTGGATGATCGAGTGGTGTATTCAGAGCTTCGAAATTATACCACTCGGTATCTATCTCTGGACCTCTCACTCTTGTAAAGCCCATCGATTGAAAAATCTGCCAGATTTCGTCTATTACCCTAATGATGGGATGTTCAGAGGCCTCCCAAGGTTGCCGTCCAGGGAGGGTGACATCCGCTAAATCTATTTGGCTTTCTTTAGCTAAAGCCAGTCGCTCTCGAGCCAGACTCAAAGCTTCGGTTATTACATTCTTTATCCTATTTGACTCTGCCCCTACTTCCCTTCTGGTCTCAGGCTCTAGATCTGATATTTTCTTCAAGATTTCCGACAGGCGTCCCTCTCTTCTTCCTATCAATGAAACCTTCAACGCTTCAACAGTTTCAATGTCGTCAGCTTCAGCTATAGTCTTTACAGCTGATTTCTCAATCTCAAAAAGTCTTCCTAAAATATCATTTTTAGGACTCATCCAAAAGCATCCTTAATAACGTGAACCTTTTCATTATACACTTTTTTCCAGAAGTCTAAGCTGATTATTCTAAGAAAAAAGGCCACTATAGTGCCGAGACCCTACCAGGAAACTCGGTCCATTAAATCCTTCAGATTAAGAAAGGGATTAGGAGTCTTTCAAGTTTTGTCTTGCACGATCCGCCAGTGCGCTGAACGCTTCTGGGTTACGAACAGCCAAATCCGCTAGAGCTTTGCGATTCAGCTCAACCCCAGACTTCTTTAGTCCATTCATAAAATGGGAATAAGACATTTCATTTTGTCTTGCAGCAGCATTTATACGTGTAATCCACAATCTTCTGAATGTTCTTTTTTTATTTTTACGATCGCGATAAGCATGTTCCCAACCTTTTTCAACTGCATCTTTGGCAGTACGAAAAAGGTTCTTTCTCCCTCCAAAATAACCCTTTGCTTCTTTAAAAATCTTTTTTTTCCGCTTGTTCCTAGCCGGAGCTGATGTTGTTCTCGGCATCTTTCCTCTCCTATTCCACTAGGATCCAGGTAAAAGTTTCTTCATCCTCTTTAGGTCAGCAGAGCTCACTAAAGTTGAAGAACGAAGACGTCTCTTTCTCTTTTCTGATTTCTTAGTCAAAATGTGGCTCTTGTTTGCTCTCATTCTCTTGAGTTTACCACTACCAGTCCGATGCAACCTTTTTGCTGCACCTCGATTAGTTTTCATTTTAGGCATGTATTTAAAACCTTTTCTGTTTATTTAAGGGGTGAGAGAACAGCCGACATCACCCTACCCTCTAGTCGAGGATGAGATTCCGCTTTACCGACGTCTTTAAGATCATCAGTCACCCTGTCTAAAACTTCTCGTCCCAGTTCTGGATAGGCACTCTGCCTACCCCTAAACATCATTGTCAATTTCACCTTATTTCCTTCTTTGAGGAATCTCCTGGCATGACGGGTTTTAAAATCGTAATCATGATCCGCTATCCCAGGCCTAAACTTTACCTCTTTTACCTGCACATTGTGCTGCTTTTTTTTGTTCTCTCTCGCCGCCCTTTGGAGTTCATATTTATACTTCCCATAATTCATCAGTTTACAGACTGGTGGTTGACTGTCGGGAGCTATCTGAACCAAATCTAAATTTTTTTCTTTTGCAAGTTCCATTGCTTGATCTATCGAGACTATCCCAACCTGTCCGCCTTCGTCATCAATTAAACGCACTGGGCTGGCCTTTATCTGTTCGTTAACCAGAGCTTTCTTTTCGCTGATCTTGATCTCCTTTTTTATGAATTTCTTTTATCGATTGCCATCACAACACCTCTACACACGTAAAAGGCCCGAGCTAGTCGGGCCAGAAAATCTGTTCGGCACCGACGCAAGAAATCGTTTACCGAACATTTTCGACCCAATGATCTCACGCTTTCTAAAAGGATCAAGAGGTGGAGCCATCTACTTTCAAAGACTCACTTGCTATTTTTTAAAAAAACCAGAACTGAAAGATCATCTGCAGACAGCCACTCGTCAAGTCAAGGACTTAGTTTCGATCTCTTTCAGCAACAACTCTATTAGTTCCACGCGTTTCATAACTTCCTGCTTCTTCCCTGTTCCCCTTCGACGTAGGGTCACCGTATCACTCTCTTCTTCGTTCTTACCTATTACAGCCATAAAGGGGACTTTAGATATCTCTGCATCGCGGATACGATAACTTAGCGTTTCTCTTCTCACTACTTGAGCTCTCACACCTTTATTCCTCAATTCTTCCCCCAGTTTCACTGCAGCTTCGTTCAGATCTTCTGAAACTGGCAGTATCCGAATCTGTTCTGGAGCCAGCCATAAAGGAAAAGCACCAGCATAATGTTCAATCAAACCACCTACAAATCTCTCCATAGAACCTACCAAAACTCTGTGTAACATCACTGGTCTGTGTTTCTCGTTGTCTTCACCCACATATTCCAATTCAAACCTTTCAGGTAGGTTAAAGTCGAGTTGGACGGTTGGACCTTGCCATTTTCGCCCAATGGCATCGATCAACTTAAAATCTAATTTAGGTCCATAGAAAGCACCGCCACCATGATCGAACTCAAAGTCCACTCCCCTTTGTTCCAAGGAGCTAGTGAGGATCTCTAATGCAACTTCCCAATCTTCATCTGATCCCAAAGCTTTTTCTTTGGGTTTGGTTGCAACTTCTACTGAGTAGGGATAGCCAAATGCCTGTAACATTTCATCTACTAATTCCAGCAGTCCAATTATCTCTTGACCCGCTTGCTCACGGGTGCAAAATATATGAGCATCGTCTTGAGTGAACCCACGAACCCTCAACATTCCATGGAGCGCCCCACTGCGCTCATACCGATAACATGTTCCAAATTCTGCCATTCTGACTGGGAGGTCCCTATAAGATCTCTGTTGGGATTGATAAATAGCTATGTGCCCTGGGCAATTCATAGGCTTAGGACGATAATAACTCCCCTCTACTTCTATCGGTCCAAACATCCCTTGCTCGAAATTCTCCAAATGACCGGAAATTTCAAATATCCTCTCATTCATTACATGTGGAGTGAAAACCTGGTCATAACCGTGTTTTGACAACAATTCTTGCTCAAACTTTTGTATCTCCTGTCTTACTATTGCTCCTTTAGGATGCCACAGAATAAGGCCGGAACCCACCCTGCTATCTGTAGAAAACAGATCCAATTCTTTTCCTAGGACACGATGATCACGTTTTTTTGCCTCTTCCAGGTTATCCAAATGAATTTGAAGCTGTTTCTTGGAAAAAAAAGCAGTCCCATAAATACGCTGCAGCATTTGACGCTTTTCATCCCCCCTCCAATATGCTCCTGCTGCTGACAACAGCTTGAAATGCTTCAATTGTCCTGTAGAACCGATATGTGGACCTCTACACAGGTCGAGGAAAGGACCATTCTGAAACACAGTAATTATTTCCTCATCAGTAAATTCTTCCAGCCTTTCAAGCTTAAGATGATCATCCGCAAATAACTCTTGAGCTTCTTCTTTTGTAACAACTTTGCAGACAAAATCATGATCTTCCTGGACAACCTTGACCATTTTTTCTTCCAATGTTGCTAGGTCTTCAGGAGTAAAAGGCTGTTCGACTTCAAAATCGTAGTAAAATCCGTCTTCAATAGCTGGACCAAAGCCAATACCTGCATCTGGTTTAATTTCTCTCACAGCCGTAGCGAGCACATGGGCAGCAGAATGGCGTAATACATCCAACGATTCATCGTCCCTATCTGTCAAAATCCTTACTGAGCACCCATCAAGTACGGTTGTAGACAGGCTTGATATTACTCCATCAATCTGGCCAGCGACTGCCGCTTTACCCAAGCCTGGTCCTATAGCTGAAGCAACATCAAATATTGTAGACCCTTCAGTCATTTCTAGCACCATACCGTCAGGCAAAGTGACCCTAACTTGGGACATTCTATTAACTCCTCATCACACTTTAAAAACACTGCTTGTCTTTTAAGAAACTATAGAGTGATTCCAGGAGGGCCTGGATCAACTCCTATGACATAATAAAGTTTACCATTCCAGTTTGGAAGTGAAACCGCTCAAATGACCAGCACGACAAAGGGCTCATGACTCCTACTCTCCACTGGAAAGCCTGGCGTCATGAGCCCTAGATCCCAACCCTAACCTTTGAAAAGGTTTAGATTTCCTTTAGTACATTCCTTCCATTCCACCACCTGGAGGCATGGCCGGCATAGCTGGTCCTTCAGCTTCAGGCTTTTCAACAACTACCGCTTCTGTGGTCAGTAGCAGTCCAGCAATTGAAGCAGCATTTTGTAAGGCCGATCGCACTACTTTCGTAGGGTCAATGACTCCAGCCTCTACCAAGTCTTGGTATTCATCTACTTGGGCGTTATAGCCAAATGCTTCTTTTCCATCTCTGACTTTAGCTACAACGATGGATCCTTCCATACCAGCATTGGTAGCTATCTGTCGAATGGGAGCTTCTAAGGCTCTCCTCAGAATATCTACTCCGACTTGTTCGTCATGAGCATCTAGCTGAAATTCTTCCAGGCTAGTTTGCGCTCTAACCAAAGCCACTCCGCCACCTGGGACTATTCCCTCTTCAACAGCTGCCCGCGTCGCATGAAGAGCATCTTCAACTAAAGCTTTCTTTTCCTTCATCTCAGTTTCTGTAGCTGCTCCAACATTGATAACCGCCACTCCACCAGAAAGCTTTGCGAGACGTTCTTGAAGCTTCTCTGTATCGTAATCGGATGTAGACTTATCGATAGCAGCCTTAATCTCTTCAATCCTTCCTGAGATTTTCTCTCTGTCCCCAGCTCCGTCAACGATCGTCGTGTTGTCTTTGTCTATTACAACGCGCTTGGCTGATCCAAGATCACTGGTGACAGTATTCTCTAATTTAAAACCCACATCCTCGGAGATAACCTGTCCACCCGTGAGGACTGCAATGTCCTGAAGCATCTGCTTCCGTCTATCTCCAAAGCCAGGTGCTTTAACAGCACAAACTTTAAGTGTCCCTCTAAGCTTATTCACTACTAGAGTCGCCAAAGCTTCACCTTCCACGTCCTCTGCAATGATCAAAAGAGGTTTACCCAATTGAGCAACTTTCTCCAATATTGGTAGGAGGTCTTTCATAGAGGAGATTTTCTTGTCGTGGATCAGGATCATTGGATCCTCAACTATCGCCTCCATGCGCTCTGGATCTGAAACGAAATATGGAGATAAATAACCACGATCGAACTGCATACCTTCAACAGTATCCAAGGTGGTTTCAAGTCCCCTTGCTTCCTCTACAGTTATAACACCATCTTTCCCTACTTTTTCCATAGCATCGGCGATTAAATCTCCGATTTCTGAATTATTGTTTGCTGAAATAGCCCCAACTTGAGCTATTTCATTTTTTCCTTTTGTGTCGGTGGACAGACTATGTAGAACACCGACTACTTTATCCACGGCCTGGTCAATTCCACGTCTTATCCCCATGGGATTAGTACCAGCGGTGACATTTTTAAGCCCCTCACCATATATGGCCTGGGCAAGTATCGTGGCTGTAGTAGTACCGTCCCCAGCCACATCAGATGTTTTTGTTGCGACTTCTTTAACCATCTGAGCGCCCATATTTTCCACTGGATCTTCCAATTCCACTTCCTTGGCCACAGACACTCCATCCTTTGTGACAGTAGGTGAACCAAATTTCCGATCCAAGACAACGTTGCGCCCTTTAGGGCCCAGTGTGACCTTTACAGCCTGAGCCAACTGATCGACCCCTGCCTTCAGGCGAGCACGAGCATCAACGTCGAAACCAAGCTCTTTCGCAGCCATTTCTTAATTACTCCTGAGTATAATTCTTAGAATTGAATCTGTCTTAAACTGACTTCTTTGACGGAAGTCTTTATTCTAACCAATGACAGCCAGAATATCTGACTCTCGGAGAATAAGATAATCCTCTCCGCCTACATTCACCTCTGTACCACTATACTTCCCATAAAGAACTACCTGTCCCACAGAGACATCAGGGTTTATCCGGACACCTTCATCCGAAAGCTTCCCTTCTCCTACAGCCACAACTTGCCCTGATTGGGGCTTCTCTTTTGCGGTATCTGGTATGTACAACCCACCACGCATCTGCTCTTCCTCTTCTACAGGCAGAACGACTACGCGATCCGCAAGTGGCTTAATACTCGGCGCATCCTTCGTTGACATCCGAAATGCCTCCTCAATACTGGTTAAACTATTACCTCTTATGATTTTGAATGCCCCACCAAAACACAAAAGTGAAGTGAATCAGTAGGGACTAAAAACTAATGGGACAAACCGAACTGTCAACGGGGACTGGTACCCTTTGTGTTAACTGATCCCAAACGACCATCTTCTATGAAACGTCCAGCCAAAGCCAGACCGTATAGCGTTAGAAAGGGCTCGAGGTGGTTTGGTGTTCTCAGATAAGGCGCAACAAGTTCCCCATACCCTCCTGTTATCACAACTATAACCTCAGAAGTGCCCCACTCTTTCTTGATCCGTGTCACTATCCCATCCACAGCATCCACAGAAGAAAAAAAGATTCCACTTTGAATGCATTCTTCGGTTCTTTGACCGATCACTCGATCGGGTGGCAGGAGTTCAACGGAGGGAAGCTTAGCAGTTTTATCTGCTAACCATTCCATACCCGATTCTATTCCTTGGGCTATGACTCCACCTATAAACACCCCTTCAGAAGTAATACAGTCAAATGATGTGGCTGTGCCGAAATCAACCACTAAAATATCTTTGTTGAAAATTACTTTAGCAGCTAAAGTGTTCAGCAACCTATCAACTCCAACAGTCAAAGGTTCTTCCACGTCCAAGTCTATAGGTAGCGAACTTTTGGAATCTACAATAATACAATCGTCCTTAAGTAATCTTTCTAATCCCTTGACGACTGTAGCTGTATGACTAGGGACCACTGAACCAATTACAGCACGTCTAACGCTATCCTTGGAGAACCCCCTGGAACTCATGATAGCGTTCAACAAGCTCTCCTGTTCGTCAGCAGTCCTGGCCTTGCTCGTTTTAATTCTCCAATGATCCACTATCTCTAGGCCTTCTTTTTGGACCATGCCGAAAACAGTTTCACTGTTCCCGATGTCAACTACCAAATCCATGCAAGCCCTCTCATTTTCTTTTTGTTTCTTCACTAAAATCCTTTGCATAGCACCTGACGGCACCACTTGAATTTATATGATGTAATACCCCTTCCGCCATGACGATCATCGCGCCCCGTGAGGAAAAACCAACTACAGAACCTTCTAGGCCATTGGCCAGTGAGACTCTCAAGCCCATTACTGTAGATTTCTTTTCTAGTTTTTCAACCAAGTCCTTAGACAACATCGTAGGCAAAGGTTCTAGTACGTTCTTACATTGTTTAATGATCGGACCCATGACGCTAGCAGTGTTCAGGACACGGCCGGTGGCAATGAATAGTGATGTAGCACTATCCAACATCTGGCTCTGAAGATCGTCTTGCTTCTGCTTGAGATTGATACCAATCCCCACCATTAACGAATCCTTGTCAAAGACCTCACATAAAATTCCTCCCACCTTTCTTCCATCTATTTCGATGTCGTTTGGCCACTTGATTCCTAGCCCAAGGCTTCCACAAACCGATTCGAGTGCATCAAGCACGGCCAGCCCAGCAAGTATTGGGACCAAGGTAGTAGAGCTATGAGCAGCATCACGCAAGACAAAAGACATCCAGAGACCCATCCCTTTAGGTGAATACCAATACTTGCCGTTGCGACCTCTACCCTGGGTTTGAGTTTCGGCAACTATTGCAGAAAAAGAAGGCGCTCCCCCTTGGAGTAGCTCTCTGGCACGTGAATTGGTTGAGGATAGGGACTCATGTACCTCTAACAGAGGGATTCCCCATTCTGTCTGCCAATCCGTAACATATTTCCCCTCCCAAATGCAATACATGACAACTCAATTATTCCCCATGACTACCAGATATAAACTCAAAACTATGCTCAAGGTAAAACAATACAGAGCGAGTCGATGGATAATGTTTTTTCTGAGTATCAAGAGGAAGGATCTTATCGCAAAGACCCCGGTCACTCCTGCAACGACCATACCAACAGTCATGTGAATATCACTTATAGTCATGCTTTGGCTCTGCAAATTGATCAATTCCATTGAAGTCGCCCCCAGTATAACAGGCACTGAAGCCAGAAAGGAAAATCTTAAAGCTCCTTCATCATTAAGCCCTAACCACAAGGCCATGGCCACAGTCATCCCTGACCTTGAAATTCCCGGAACTAATGCACACGCTTGAGCCAAGCCAATCATTGCCGCTGTAAATACAGTCACTCTTGTCCGATTGTTTTGGGAGGGTTCTAGCACATGAATACTCCAAAGCACCAAACTAGTCGTCATAAAACCTATGATTGTTATCCATGGATTTAAAAAGAGCCTTTCCAGAAACTCATTAGCCCACAAGCCGATGAAAGCAGCTGGTAGAGTGGCTATGATCAACATGAACAAATAATAGAGGGTGTCACTATCTCTCTTCACAAATCCGAGACATAGTTCTTTTACAGGTGCTCGATAGACCACAAAGACTGATAACAAAGTGGCCAAGTGAAGAGCTACTTCAAATTGAATACCAGGAAGTTCTATATCAAGAAGATTTCTTGCCACTGCCAGATGTCCTGAGCTAGAGATCGGCAAGAATTCAGTAGCTCCCTGTACAAAGCCCAGAAAAATACTCTCCCAGATAGTCAAAATTATTTAGATCCTATGATTTCAGCATAAAACTCCTCATAACGAGGCACGATTTTGGTCGCTGAAAACTGATGTTTAACAACGTCGAGTCCCTTTATGCTGAAATTTTTCCATAGATCTGAATCTGCTAAGAGATGGACACTTCTTTCTGTCATTGTTTTAATATCACCCATATCGCACAAATAACCTGTCTCTCCACTTGTAATCACCTCACTTAGACCTCCGACATCGGAAGCTACTACTGGAGTGCCTGCGGCCATAGCTTCTAAGGCTGCCAAGCCGAAGGATTCTGAAGAACTCGGTAGCAGAAATAAATCGGCACATGACAACAACTCGTTAACGTGGGAATGCTTACCCAAGAAGGTGACTTTATCACCTAACCCTAAGGCTTTAGCCCTATCGAGGGCCGCTGATCGTTCGGGACCATCTCCAATCATCACCAGCCTAGAAGGAGTATGCTCTGATATACCTGAAAATGTATCAATCACATCCAGTACTCTTTTCACAGGCCTAAAATTAGACACATGCATGACTATCTTTTCGTCCTCATTAGCCATGGTATGACGATAACGACCTCGATCAGATGCTCTATCCGAAACAGAATCTACAAAGTTGGGGATTACCTTTATACGATCGGATGGAACATCAAAACCACTTATGGTCTCATCTTTAAGGAATTCGGAAACAGCTGTTATTCCTTCTGACCTTAGGATTGAGAATTGAGTGATCGGCTGAAATGATGGATGAACACCAACCAGAGTTATGTCCGTGCCATGGAGAGTAGTTACCACTGGAGGGCCCTTCTCTCCAAGCATCTCTTGAGCAATCCAAGCCGACGTAGCATGAGGGATCGCATAGTGCACATGGATCAAGTCGAGATTGTGTGCACGAACGGCATCATAAACTGTGACAGCTAGAGCAAGAGCATATGGAGGATGTTCAAAGAGCGGATAGTGTTCAATCTCGACTTCATGGAAAAAAATGCGTTCGTTGAAACGTCCTAGACGAAAAGGCTGTGCGTAAGAAATAAAATGGACCTGATGCCCTCTCGCTGCCAATTGGCTACCTAAAGAAGTGGCAACTGCACCAGAACCTCCGTAAGTAGGATAGCACGTAATACCAATTTTCATGTTTCTAGACCTTTAGATATCAAATCCTATATTCCGCTTGTTTCAGTCCACCATTGGAGAACCTTTGAGTATTGAACATCTAGAGATTCTGTACCATCTATCCGTAAGGTACCAGCCTCCAGTTGATTTTTGAACCAAGTCACTTGTCTGCGTGCGTACCTGCGAGTTGATAGTTTCGTTTTTTCCAGTGCTTGTTCCAGGCTACATCGACCCTGCAGATAATCTGCTATTTCTCTGTAACCTGTTCCCGTCATACCTGGGTCATTAGTTCTGAGACCAGAAGCAAGAAGTCCCTCTACCTCTTCAACTAGGCCAACTTCTAGCATTTCATCTACCCTAGTGTTAATCCTGGTATCCAAGACTTCTCTAGGCGTCTCTATGAGCACGATCATTCCCTGCATTGGCGGTCTATCTGGAATACCCATTTTGTGCCACCATGAAAGTGGCCTCCCCGTCAGTAGAGCTATTTCGATAGTGCGAACTAGACGTTGAGTTCCGCCCTGTATCGCAATTTTAGCACGATCTGGATCAAGTACGGAAACCCAACGCTCCATCTCTTCACTGGAAAGTTTAGAAAAAAAATGACGAATAGCTGATTTCTGTGATTCCTCAATATCTGGCTCCCTAAATATAGGGTTTGTAACAGCCCGCAAAAAAAACCCTGTTCCACCCACCAGCATAGGCAATCTCTCTCTGCTCTTGATTTCATTAATCCATTTAAAAGCATCTCTGGAAAATTGACCTGCGCTATAGCTTTCCTTGGGGGATCTCACATCAAACCCATGGTGTGGAATATTCCTTCTTATCTCTTTCGAAACTTTGTCGGTACCTATATCCATTCCGATATACCCCTGCCTAGAATCCATGCAGATGATCTCGGCATCGAGATCTTTGGCCAGTTCGATAGAAAGGCTAGTCTTACCGCTCGCGGTTGGCCCCACTATGGCGAGGAATTCTTTCACCGTCCAAATTTTGACTTCAGTTCTCCCTTCCCCAATCTGATGATGGTGGGACGACCATGTACGTCGTGGTAGGGAAGCTCCGTGGCAAAGAGCTGATCGAAAAGTTCCTGCATTTCTACTTCTGTTAATTCCTGACCTGCCTTGATCGCACTTTTACAAGAAAACACCATAGCTATTTTTTCATGCTGATTCTTTGCAGATCTGGTCAAATCTGAACCTTCTATCAACTCTCTGAGCATCTCCATAAAGCAACGTTCAGCATCAAAATAAGGATGTGGATTGGGAACCGCCTGAACTATCACTGTGTCACCGCCAAAGCCTTCTACTTCAAATCCTAGGTTTTTAAGAATACCAGACAAAGTCATAGTTTCTTGAAACTCTGCTCTGGTAAGGCGAATCGTGAGCGGAAACAAAAGTCTCTGCGCAAATTTCGATTCGCTATCCAGCGCAGTCATGATCTTTTCGAATAAAATTCTTTCGTGTGCAGAATGTTGATCAATTATTATCAAACCTTCTTGGGTCTCAGCTAAGATATATGTGTTGAGAACTTGTAATAAACCCGGATTGGGTTGTTCCAAATCAAGTGTCGTGGTCTGATTTTCAAGTCCTTTTCTCGATCTACTCTTCGGGGCCTCTTCTTTGTCCTCGTCCCAATGGTTCCCGGCAGTAACGAAAAGGGCGGTCTGTCTTTCTTGACCTGGAGCATCTTCACTAGCAATCGAACTACTATTGGGGGGTTGGATTGTTAGCTGTCCGATCTGATTATCTAAAGAAGTAGCACTCACTTCAGAACTGAGAGTATCCCGGACTCCCCCCTCAACCAACTTTTCTATATTACAGGAATCGTCGAACCGTACCTCCGCTTTAGTCGGATGGACATTTGGGTCTACAAAGTGTGCAGGTAAGTTCAAGTATATGAAGAACCATCCCTTTATTTTGTCTGCTATCGTAGTCCGATAACCTCTATCAACGGCAGATTTCAACTGGGGACTTCTGAAAGGTCTTCCATTAACGAAGAAGTGTGCACGTCGAAAACCCTTCCTGGCATAATCTGGCCTTTGAATAAGTCCCTGAACTTGGATTTCTTCTGAAACCAGGTTCAAAGGAATCAATTCATTCGCCACTGAAGCACCCCAAAGAGAAAGTATCCTAGAGGACAAGTCGCCCTCTGAGGCTACCTCCATCAGACTTCGATCGTCAGATGTAAGTGAAAAGGCCACAGACGGATTTGCGAGAGCAAAATTGTGCATCACTTCACTCACAGCTCTGCTTTCACTAGACGCTGCTTTTAAGAATTTTCTCCTGGCCGGAGCGTTGTAGAATAGGTTTGATACCTCCACCATCGTACCAGCCTGTCTAGCGATATCTTCTATACTAGTAATCGCTCCTGCTACTGTCCTCAGCAGGGTGCCAGTCTCTTCGTTTTTATGCCTGGTCCAGATCTTCATTCTTGAAACCGCTGCTATGGAAGATAGTGCTTCTCCTCTGAACCCAAATGTCGAAATGGAGTTGAGATCATTTGCAACCCTAATCTTACTGGTGGCATGCCTATCCGTGCACAATAATGTATCCTCTCTCACCATCCCAATACCATTATCGGTCACACTTATGAAGCGCTTACCGCCACTGCGGATTTCCACACCAATCCTGGTCGCCCTGGCGTCGAGAGCATTCTCCACAAGTTCCTTAACAACCGAAGCTGGACGTTCGACTACTTCACCAGCAGCAATTTGATCAGCAACAAGATCGGGAAGCACATGAATAGATCCCACCATCAGCTATTTAATACCGTAGAAACGTTTTGCATTCTCAGTAGTCACTTCTGCTACTTCCTGCCATTCTTCTTTCCTGATGCGTGACAATTCTTCTATGATTTCGTGAAGGTATGCTGGTTCATTTCTTTTTCCGCGGTAAGGGACAGGAGCCAGGTAAGGGGAATCTGTTTCCACCAGCAATCGGTTTCTAGGCACCCTCTTTACCACCTCTTCCATTTCCACATTGGAGAAAGTTATAAGACCAGAAAAAGAAGCATAACCTCCGAGAGCGAGTCCAGCATCAAGAAATTCTAGGCTGCCCGAAAAACAATGAAAAACAAAATCAAGAGAACCCTGAAATTCTTCAAGCATCTTTATGGTATCCTCTTCTGCACTTCGGCTGTGGACTATAACTGGCAAATCCAATTCTCTGGACAATTGCAAATGTCGACTGAACCAGCTCTTCTGCAGTTTTTTAGGCGCATTGTTGTAATGGAAATCTAATCCAGTTTCCCCTACTGCTACTACTTTAGGGTTTGCCGATACTAGTTCTCTAATTTCAGCTAGAGTAGTAGAAGAAGCCTGTGATACTTCATGAGGATGTACACCAACGGTTGACCAAAGTTCTTCGTGGTCCTCTACAAGCTCCAAAGCTACACGAGCATCCTCTAGAGTAGAGGCGATGGTTACAGCCCCCACTAGACCACGGGCGCTTGCCCTTGCTATCGTTTCTAAGCGATCTTTTCTGAACCTTTCATCAGTTAAGTGACAGTGACTGTCAAACACCCGCTGAGACCGACACAGGACCTGAAGATCTTTTCTTGCCTCCCTTCAATTTTTCCTTTCTATCAAAGTACTTCTGTATTCTCAAAAGTGCTGGAGATGCAATAAAAATGGAAGAATAAGTACCTACTATTACTCCTAAGATTAATACTGAAGTGAAGTCCTTAATAACTACACCTCCAACAACTAACAAAGCCAACAGAACAACTAGTGTTGTCCCGGAGGTCAATATTGTTCTTGGGAGAGTCTCGTTTATAGACTGGTTTATAAGCTCCACTGGATCCTGCCTTCTCCCTCCCCTCGAGTTTAGATTCTCACGAATCCTGTCGAATACAACAATTGTATCGTTGAGAGAATAACCAACGATTGTCAGAATAGCCGCCACGGTTGGCAATGCAATTTCTATCCTTAAAACTGCTAGGAATCCCAATGTTATCATTATATCATGGACGGTTGCTATCACTGCAGCCAATCCGAATCGAAACTGGAAACGAATAGCAATATAGATGAGGGTCAGAATGAAGGAAAATAGAATGGCCATTCCTGCCTTAGTCTGGAGTTCAGCACCTATTTTAGGACCAACAGTCTCGGTACGGACTATAGAAAATGAACTCTCTTGAAATGCCACTGCCAACTGTTGTTCTATCCTTTGCCTGACGACATCCATTTCCTCACCACCCAAACCTGCCCTTACCACGAATTCATTCTCTTCACCAAATCGTGTTATTGGCGGCGCTTCTGCTCCGCCCAAAGCAGATCTGATTTCTGTGGCGGAAACAGCAGTTTCAAAACGCACTTGAATCAAAGAACCTCCTGAGAAATCAACACCGTAATTCTGCCAGCTACCTATCGACTGCACGTTAAGTACCATGGAGGTCACACCTATAAGAATAAGTGTCCCCGAAAAAAAAGCTGCCCCTCTAGCTTTCTGAATGAAAGAGTAATCTGCTTTATCGAAAAGTCTCATTTTCTTAATCTCAAATGCTTATTGGTTCGGTTGATTTCCTACGAGATAGATGAATCAAAAACAGTGTTCTGGTGACATAGAGAGCTGAAACAAAAGATGCCACTATTCCTATGGACAAAGTTACAGCGAATCCTTTTACAGGTCCTGTACCGAACTGGAATAAAATTAGTGAAGTAATCAAGGTTGTAACGTTCGCATCTACAATTGCCGAAAAAGCATTCTCGAACCCTTCATCGACTGCAGTTCTAGTTGCTCTTCCTAACCTCAATTCTTCTCTAATCCTTTCAAATATCAATACATTCGCATCTACAGCCATTCCGATGGAAAGAATCAACCCTGCAATACCTGGCAAGGTCAAGGTCGCATTAAAAGCTGCTAGGCCACCAAGCACCAGTACTGAGTAAAATAGCAGGCCCAAAACTGCTAATGCTCCAGCCACTCTATAATAAGTCAGCATTACTGCGACTACAGCCACCATTCCGATGATTCCCGCCATACTACCTTGATCTATTGAATCTTGACCTAATGAGGGTCCTACGGTGCGTTCTTCCATGATTCTTAGTTGAGCGGGCAAGGCCCCAGCCCGAAGAACAAGTGCCAAATCAGCTGCCTCATCTAATTGAGCGCCACCCATATCGATCACACCACTAGCACCTATCCGGTCGCGCACACTGGGTGCGCTAACCACTTCATTGTCCAGTACGATCGCAATAAAATCACCCACGTGTTGCGCAGTGAAATTTGAAAACCGTCGGCCTCCAGCACGACTCAATTCAAAACTGACCTGAGCTTGATTAAACTGAGGGTCACGCTGTGCCAAAGCATTTTCCAGCATTTCTCCAGTCAAAAAAGCGTCTCTTTCGGTGGTGTAAAGGCGTCTATAATTTCCAGCACCAACTCCTATAATCTCTTGCTCCCAGTGTAACGACAGGTCTCTAGGTAGGGCCAACTGTACTTCTGGCAATCCGAGAAAATAACTTGCTGTTTCTACATCCTCGAGAGCTACCAGATAAGTTCCTTCTAAATCTCCAGAAGCCAAAAGATTGGTAAACGGCCTTAAATTGACCGATTCTTCTTGCTCCTCTTCAATATTGGTATCTTCGGAACCGAGGGTGTCTGTGGTCTGAGTCCCAAAAATAAGACTCTCCAATTCGTTCTGTGGAGCCTCAAAGTTTCCACTACCCATTCGACCTAGGGAGTCTACACCAACAGCCAATACAATCTGTCGATCTATCCTAGACAATGCCGTCTCTAGTCCATTCGTTGGAACTACCAACTTGAACTCCAAGAAAGCCGACTGTTGTATCAAACTTTTGGCTCTATCCTGATCATCTATTCCCGGCAATTCTACAATAATTCGATCAGAACCAATCTTCTGAATCAATGGTTCTTCAACGCCGAACTCATCAATACGCGTCCTAAGGATTCTTTCTGCTCTGTCAATCGCGTCAGACCTCTCTTCCGTTGACATCTCGCCCTGGGGGTCATCCACTTCTAACACCAGGTGCATACCGCCTTGGAGATCTAAGCCAAGCTTAATGGAATTATTCACCAAATAACCGGCACTAATTCCTACCATTATCAAAATCGTGACTAAACGGCCTCGTAGAGACTTAAACATCAAAATTTTCGATCCTTTGCTTTAAAGGGATTTTAGAGCATCTAACCTGGCAGAGACCCTACTACTCTGTCAATCTGATTGATGCAGCTGCTGGCTTTCTGCTCGTCCGTGGTCCCCACGCGAAATAAAGAGGTGTACTCTAGAAGAACAAATAATAGAGACTTTAAGTCAAGCTTTAAATTTACGAATCGTCGCAAGTCTAGAATGATACCGGCATAAATCCCGCACCTGTGGCCACCAAGACAGTCTGATTAAAACACAATTAACTTTTCAGTAAGGTTTAATTTATACAGCCGCAATTTTCCTGCTAGACCTAACATCTATTTTCTGTTGAACCAATGGAACTATATTGGTTGAGTGTGATCAACCATAACGGAAGGAGTACTAGAATTAAGAGATCTAAGCAGTCAATCCCTAAAAAACTTGATTCTCTTGGGATAGAAACTAATGTGACTCTAGCCCCTTTCACTACTTTTGGAATCGGTGGACCAGCGGATTTCCTTTTTCGCGCCAAATCTTCAGGGGAACTGATTGAAGTTTTGTCCATCGCTCAGGAAATGGGACTTCCGTATTTCTTGATGGGCAAAGGCGCTAACTTGCTCATAGGTGACCGTGGTTTCGCAGGACTCATAATTATCTGTGAAATCTCAGGAATAAACTTTTTAGGTGAAGGCCTGGTAAGAGTTGGAGCTGGAGTGGAAACTTATCCGAACCTGATTACGGCCACAGTCGACAAAGGACTTAGCGGACTGCACCACTTTGTTGGAATTCCAAGCACTGTTGGTGGTGCTATGTGGCAAAACCTACACTTTCTTTCGCCAGCACCAAACCGATCCCGAACAATTTTTATAGAAGAATTTGTGGAAAGTGCCACAATATTCTCAGAAGAGAATGAAATTAAGGTTGTAGACAAAGATTATTTTAAGTTTTCCTACGATTACAGTATCCTTCACGACCGAAAGGACTTAGTGCTCTCAGTAGATTTCCTACTAGACCGAGAAGATCCACTAAAACTGCAACAAATAATGAACGAAAACTTAGGATGGAGAAAAACAAGACATCCTGATCTCCAAAAGTTTGGAAGTGCTGGATCTATATTCAAAAAGATTCAAGGCATAGGAGCTGGACGCCTCATTGACATCTGCGGCCTCAAAGGAAAAATCCACGGCGGAGCACAAATCTTCGAACGCCACGCTAACATCATCATCAATCGAGGGGGGGCAAAAGCTTCGGACGTTCTCGCTCTAATAGATCTAGCTCAGACGGCTGTAGCTAGAGAACATGGTCATGACCTAGAACCAGAAATCACCTTTGTCGGCGAATTCTAATCTGACCATCAATCTCTCAAGAAATGTCCTTTAAAACGCAACAGTAAACATGAACAAACGACTGCGAGAGCAACCACCATACCCCACCACAACCCAGCAGAAGCCATGTCCAAACCGAAACCGAGATAGGCACTAATTGGAAGGCCAATCAGCCAAAAGCCTATCAGATTGATTGCCATGGGTATTAGTGTATCGCCTATACCCCTAAGGATGCCTGATGTGACCGCTTGGAGGCCATCAACAATTTGAAAGATTCCCGCAATAGGAATAAGTGTGGTCGCCAACGCAATCACAGATAGATCGTCAGTGTAAAGCTGGGCCATAAATTCTGGAAGGAAGAAAAATATCAGTCCCGTTGTTGCCATGACTACGGACACGTTGAGCAAGCCCGCGCCTGCAAATCTCCGGGCCATAGATATATTCTTAGAACCCACTGCTCTACCCACTAGAACTGTCGTAGCCTGGGCTATACCAACAGCAATCATAAAAGTTGAGCTCGCCAAACTAATAGCAATTTGATGGCTCGCCATTGCTATAGTGCCGAAGAGACCTACCAATAATCCTATGACAGCAAAGACTCCATACTCAAGAGTGGTCTGGATCCCAATCGGACACCCAATCCGAATAATCTGTAACATCTCTAATCTGTCTGATACTTCTTTTCTAAATGAATCTAGATGGATCTGAAGCCAGAACCAACCTCTTTTTAGGACCACAAAAGCCATCACCCAACGTCCTACTGCAGTTGCCCAGCCTGCTCCGACAGCGCCCATCTCTGGAGCTCCCAGATGACCAAAAACAAATATCCAGTTGAGAACAATATTTGTCATATTTCCAATTATCACAGCCCAAACAATAGGTGAAAAAGCGCCTAGACACTGTAAACTTTGTCTCAAAACGAGAAAACCATAGAGAGGTAATATTCCAACAATTGATGCAGTCGCATACCCAGAAGCCATTGGAATGGCTTCTGCTGGTTGCCTAAGGAGAATAAACAGATCTTGTGCTGGAAGCAGCAAAACCCCAGTAATTAAGGATAGAGGCATGGTAAGCAACAATCCTCTTTGTATTCCGAGATCGATTCTTTTCTTTTTTCCTGAACCAACAGCCTGTGATATCACAGTATCGAGTGCGAGCAATGTGCCAGTTCCAAAGCTGCTAACGGTCATGAAATAAAGATGGCCTAAAGCCACAGCTGCCAGGTCTGTAGCAGAAACTCTGCCCACCATCAAAGCATCTACAGTTCCCATTAAACTGATCCCTACCTGCACGGTAACTATAGGTATGGCAAATCCATTTAGTGCAGAAATATGAGTTATTTTAGGGAACAATTCGCTTTTCAATCTTCATCTTCCTCCGTCCATGACGTTTCTTATTGATCGATTAGAAAATTAGAATTGACCGATTGTTTAGAAATTAGCATGGAATGACCACTGTTTGTTCTAATGTAATCATTGCGTTGTTGTCCTCAAATCATTCTGTCGGCAATTTAGGACATGGGATCGGACCTTCAATTGATTGGTTTGACCCATGCGAATGATCTACAATCTGCACCAAGGACATTTGCTTTTAGTTGACTTATCCGCGTACACTAGAGGTCCAGGATGGTCTGGGACAAAAGTTAGAATTCCTTTAGAAGATAACGCAGTAGTCACTGCACGCGGTGTATAGTGGTTATACCCAATAAATGAAAAAATCCTATTGATCAAGTGAGGCACCAATGAATAACGAGCGCAACCGGATCAGACGAAACTGCAACATTTTAGTAACGGCATTAGTGTGGGTAACATTACTCGGCAGTCAGGTTGAAGCACAACAGAACCTCAAAGTTTACATATCAGCAGATATGGAGGGTGTAGTAGGAGCAGTCACAGGTGACCAGTTGGGACCAGGTGGATTTGAGTATTCTCGATTTAGAACATTTTTGACAAATGAAGTCAACTCAGCAATTGAAGCGGCGAAGGAAGCAGGTGCCACTGAAATTTTAGTCAGCGATTCACATGGCAATGGTGAAAACCTTCTAATTGAAGATCTCCCAGAGGATATACAGTTAATTCGCTCGTGGCCAAGGCCACTAGGCATGATGCAAGGAATCGACGAAAGTTTTGATGCGGCTATATTCATTGGATACCATTCCAGCACCACCAACGTGGCGGGAGTCAGGGCTCACACTTTTTCTAGTGCCAATTTGACTGCAGTTAGACTAAATGGCATTCCCATGCCAGAAGCAGGAGTAAACGCTGCGATAGCAGGACATTTTGGTGTCCCCGTTGTGATGATATCTGGAGATGATGCGATCATTAAAGAAGCTCAAGACCTCATCGGGCCTATGGAAGGTGCAGTTGTAAAAGAAAATTACGGATTTCACTCAGCAAAAACTATTATGCCAGCAAAATCCTACGAACTTATCGCGGAGAAGGTGTCTGCTGCTTTATCCCGTTTAGATACGTTCGAACCATATCGACTAGAATTACCGGTGAACGTGGAAGTGTCCTTTAAGAATTATATGCCTGCAGAAATCCTTAGCTATTTGGATGAAATAGAACGGGTGGACGCCCACACAATAAGATTCATTGGGAAAGACATGCCGACAGTTTCAAAGTTCTTTCAATTCATAGGACGTTACTCACCTGGTATTAGCCCCTGATTTTGAAGGCAAATGCGTTTCATTGGCACTATGTGATTAAGTGGGGTCGTAATTGTCTCTAAGCGCAGGGGGTAGTATCCACCCTGGCACTAATGAAGTGTCTATATCACCCGGGCTTATTCATGGAACATTACCTGGAACCTAGTTCCTGTAAGCAATCGTAACAACAAAAACCTACATTTGTGTTTCCTGTGGATCTATGACCCCCACCGCTTCCAGAATTGCTTTTGACCTGTCCAAGTATTCGCAATCAACCATAAGTCGAGCCGGATTAACAAAACTCAGTCCTACATCCATCCCCCCCGCATCATCTATCTGCAGTATTGTCGGAACTCCACTTTCATCCAGATACCCCTGGGCTAACTCAGCCTCATGACGATAATGAAAATAGGCAAGGACTACTGTGTTTAAGGGGTTCTCTTTTTTTCCAAAACTCGAATTTTTCATTCGGGGAACAAGCTGGAATCAATACCTGGAACCAGTTTCAATGCATTTTCGTAGTAGATCTTCCTGAGTACTCCATCAGAAAGATCCAATCCATACATCTTCCAAAATGCATGGTAATCTCGGTAATAATCGAAGTAATCATCGTCTGTTTCAAATACTCTGAAGTAAGTGTAGAATTCCTCCTTATTGTAGGCGTCTTTCCCCATCAACACACGGTCCTGGTATTTCTTCAACCAGTTGGCTGCAAAGCGCGGTTGTCTTCCTAGCTCATATATGACTGCTCCTAGGCCTACGTACATATTGGGGATATCGTCTAGCAGTGTTCCCAATCGATCTAGATCATGACCCAACCATCCCAAATGTGCATTGATGAAATTAGTGTTGGGATGCCGTCGAAAAACATTATGCTGTTCTTGCAAGATTTCCTCAAAAGTTACTTCGGCATCTGGAAACTGTCGACGTTGCGGTCTGACTTTCAATTCTAACCAACGCTCATTGAACCGGTCGAAGGGTTGCCAAAATTCAGCTGGATCAGCAGAGTGGATCAGCACTGGAATTCCTAATTCTCCTGCCTTATCCCAAACAGGAGCCAACCTTGGATCATCCACGGCAATGCGATTACCCTCCGTATCCAGGGCATTTAGTCCAAGGTTTTTGAAAATCTTCAAACCGGCTGCGCCAGCCTGAACATCGTCTTCGAGTTGTTCGGCAGCTACTTCGCCCCAATCTTCTTCTCCCACCCCCCAAAAATCTACATTAGCAAAAAAGACGAATCTACCAGGATTATCTTTTGCCATATTATCTAAACCATTCACTAAATTTATCCCACTTCCACCAGATAAATTTACCATTACTGCCATATTCAAATCATCCATTTCCTGGACTAATGACTGCACATCAGTAGAACTCATAGTGGTAGCTCTTTGATGTCCATGGATGTCCACAAAAGGATATCTCGCAGAAGTCACATGTGTACTTGAAGAGATCAGTGTCGTACGGGGATCGTAGTCCTCAATAGTCATCTGTTGAGACGACAGTGAATTTCCACTCGTACAAACCATCACAAAGACAATCAACAATTCCGACATGAGAAATCTAGTTATAATTTTCCTCATAAATACCTCTTCCTCCTCACAAGACAGTGAACAAACCACTCCAATGTCTAATCATTTGGAGTGCCTGAAAGCAACCCCTCTAAATTTCTCTCTTCAGATCCATTTTCAGTACAAACAGCGTAACTATTTTCTTGAGACCCATATAACGCTACGCCAGCAAATTCACCTTTCTTGTTTAAAATAAAAAACCTTACGTCAAAAGCAGGAAGACCTTTGCTGTTCAATAGCCTCTTTTCGATAGTGTTCTCCTTGATTCTCCTGAGAGCACTCATTCCTGCATCAACCGGCGCCATGCCCTGTCGCATATTCTCCACTATCAGGAATGATGATAAGTTGTAGAGATTTGCTTCGCCTCTACCAGTCGATCCAGCTGCACCAATATCACCATCGACGTAAAGCCCGGCTCCAAGAATCGGAGAGTCTCCAACCCTTCCAGGAATTTTCCAGGCAAGACCAGATGTTGTTGTAACCCCGCAGATATCACCAGAAGGAGATATGCCATCACAGTTCACTGTACCCCAGAAGCTATTCTCTTCTATCAAACCCTCATCAACCATTTGCAGGCCTGCTCGGTAAAATTCATCGGCTCTCTCTCGCATTTCAGTTCCCATCCAACCTGTATTACCTGAAAGTTCATAAGGAGTGTTTCTTTTAGATGGATCTAGGAAATGTCGTGGATCGATCCTGCGCTTCCACTCCAACCAGAGAGAACGGGATTTTTCAGTGTTCAGGTCTTCTTCTATCGCAAAACCCAGTTGTTTGGCAAAATCTTGAGCTCCTGAGCCCGATAGCAGATGATGGTCCGTCAATTCCATGACACTCTTAGCCACCAGGGAAGGAGTTCGCATTCCCTCAATCGCTGCTACACCCCCAGCCCATTTTTTGGGTCCGTGCATACAACATGCATCCAACTGAACCACTCCGTCAGCATTTGGAAGTCCACCATACCCGATGCCTGATTCTTCTGGGTCCAGTTCGGGAATATTAACCCCAGCGATCAGAGCTTCTAGGGTGTCCTCCCCTTCTGCAATCCCCTTAAAAGCTCTTTCAACTGCGTTATAGGGGCCTCCATTGCGATATCGATATCCACTGGAATCCGATATAACCACTGGCCTGATTGTTTGGGGAGTAAGTACTTGAGGAGATGTACTTCTTCTAGTCGAAGGACGACTTAGTTCCAAGGATGCAGGTAAGGCTCCGGCCACTGTAGCTTGAAGAAACCCACGCCTTCCTATCTTTTTGTCCATTGAATTACTCCGATGTATGAGTGATGAATTCTCAACAACTCTACCACTTAAATCTTAATCAGATTAGTCTCGCGAATTACCTATAGCTTTACCCACCAAAGGACCCACTAATCCTCCCACAGTAGCGCCAATTACTGTCATTAAGGCAATGGGATTTACAAAAGGCAGAAACGGACCTCCAGAATAAATGGATTTGATAATCCCAATTACCAAAAAGACTCCTCCAACAGTGAGCATCCCATTAACGGTCCATCGGACTGTAGACATCTCTCTATTCCTCCACTTAGTGATCAACCGACACGGCCAAGTATTTTACCGGCATGATGGGGTATCCCCACCAATTCAACATGTATTCCACTTTCAGCCGCTTCTTCTCTGAATTCTTTTAATGCCAAGGCTCCTGTGAAGTCTACTCTGCCAACTCCCGTCAGATCAATGATAAATCGTCTTGCACGTGGATTTAAGGGAAGAGTTTCATTTATTGCTTCCTGGATAAATGCAGCAGACCCAAACCAGAGAACACCGCTGAGCCGAACATGTATAGAATCCCCTTCTGCCCATGAATCGCAAGACGGATTAAGCTCCCTCCAGATATGTACACTAACTGCTGCGATAATTCCTAATAATACCGCTTGTTCCACGTGAGGAGATAGCACCAATGTCAGTACAAAAGTCGTCCAAGCAACTCCCGCTTGTAAGGGAGCGACTCCCCACAGATATATTAAGAATCGAAATTGTATCAATGGAACTGCTGCTGTGAATACAATGGCAGCCAATATGGCTCTGGGCAACTCAGAAAGAAGGCCTGCAAAAGGGACACACAGTAAAACGACCAGTCCCGCTACCGCTCCACTCAATCGACTTCGCGCTCCTGAAGAGTAGTTTAGACTACTCCTTACGAAAGACCCGCCAACTGGGAAACCCCCAAATAGACCAGCAGCCACATTCGCTGCTCCCTGACTAATAAATTCACGGTCTGGACTCCATGATACTCTTTCCAATTTTGCATACTTACTGGAAATCGCTGCAACTTCTGCAAAACTAACTAAAGCTATCACAATACTCGGTATTATCAGTAGATGTAGTTCACCCCATGGTAGATACAAATTGGGATAAGGTATAGTTATATCTATATCACCTATCGTTGGGCCATTATAGGCCGAAAACTTAGAGTATATGATACCAAAAACCGTCGCCATTAGAACTCCCGGTATCAGGACATGTATACGCCTGGAACCTAGGACTATGAGCACTGTCAGAACTGATATCATGATGGTAGGAACATGCCAAGCACCTGGAGTAATGACACTCACTACCGCAGACTCTAGAACGCCCGTACTTCTGTCCTTTATTCCTAGCCCTAATATGGCTGGTAGCTGTGAAGCTACGATTAGCACACCTGCTGCAGAAGTGAATCCGTCCAAAACTGGGCGAGAAAGAAGATACGATATCCACCCTCCACCAAAGAAACCTATTGCTATACGAACTATTCCAATCGACAAAGCCAACAATGCAGCAAAAAGTGCAAATTCTTTTGATCCTGGCTGGGCCAAAGGGGCCACTGTACTAAATGTAAGAAGGGCTGCCAAAGCTGTGGGGCCTGTCTGCAAAATAGGCGAGGAAGTAAAAAATGATGCGGCTATAGGTGCCACTATAGCCGAGATCCAACCATACTCAGGAGGGAGGCCAGCGAGATCAGCATAAGCCATTGATCCAGGAATCAGAACTAGCGCTACACTTATTCCAGAAAGTATATCTTTAAATGTATTCATGATGACAGATCAGTAGCTACCTCTAAATCTTGAACCAACTGTTCCAACAATATTGCAGACTCTTCATTCCTAGCTTCCCAATAGGCGGTTATTTCTCCCAGTGAGCCCCATTTTGAAACCAAGCGAGAATGGGTCTCGGAAGCCAACTTGGCTAACGTCCCCAATGTCTCTTTTGGTGCTAATCTTAGCAAGTCCTCTAGAGCCATTCTTGGATCCTTATTGGAGGGAGCAATCCCTAGCTCAGTGGCCAATTCACTTAGGTCGTCAAACAACAATACAAAACCAGATTTATTTGGACAAAACAGACTGGAAACAAATAGTTTTGCCCCCCTATCACGTGGATCTGGTAATCCTGAGGAAGTCGTCAAGTGTATTGGTAAATTCTCTAGTGGGCCCAAGGAATTATATTGATTGACCAGAGCTTCAGTCAGAAGTCTAGCCCAATCACCATATACCGTGTCCTCACCTATTGATTCCACTTTATCCAGATACATCGGAAGCCAAGGTAAAAGGTGTTCCCACAGTAGAGCTGACCGAGACCTTCTAATCAATAGAGCCCTCGCAGGTTCTTTTTCAGAGCCCTGTAGTTCCTCTAGATATGCTACTAATCCAAGAAGGCCACTCAGATGATCCGGTTCATTAGGCACATCTCTTTGAAGAGCTCTCCAAAAACCAGATATGCGCTCTAGTCCTTCACCATCGCTATTCGCTCCACAGTCGATATATTCGGAGGCATAGGGAGGTAACTCGCGACAGAATATTCCTTCATATAAATCTCGCGAAGGAGTCTGAGAAAAACCAAGAATCTTAGCGACCCTAACGTGTTCTTCGGAGGGAGCCTCACAAAACATTCCTAGAGCTCTGATTAATTCAATCACAAGCTTCCAAAGTCAGAACACTGCCAGTCAGCTTCTATGGACTTTCCTGTCACAGCTTATAAGCAGAATCAGATGGTCTCCCAGGGCGGTCAAACCACGCAGGCCTTCTGGTGCCATCTGGACTGGTCTCATCTACCGGCCTAGTTAATTCTAGCCATTCCGTAAAAATCTTCGCAGATTTTTCTGTATCGACGTATATGTCCCCAGGTCTATCACCTTCTTCCGAATTAATGACCCGAACTGGTTGATGCCAACAATGCATCCCAGAGATTGGATCTGGATGTACTGGAAAGGTTAGGTTTTGATTTACGCCCAGGTCCGACCACCAGATCCTTTGCGTATTCGGGTCACTTGAACTGTAGGAGACAGTGCCAGACGAACGGTGCATTCTCCATTCATTTCCTTTTTGATTCAAGTCAACACCAGCTGTCGCTTGGCGCTGACTTCCCTCCTGTATCGTCCAGCGACCCATATGATGGCTACAGGCTACAACCCCAGGTTTGATAGATTCTGTAACCCAAACTTTCAGAACAAAATGCCCTAGGTCAGTTTTAACTCTTACTAAATCGCCCGTTGTCACTCCTAGTGGCTTAGCGTCCTTTGGGCTAATCCATAACGGGTTTGTATGAGCTATTTCATCTAGCCATAATGAATTTCCACTCCGCGTATGGATCTGAACTGGCACTCTGAATGTGGGCAGAAGTACTAGTTGATCTTCTTCCAAGTTCTCTCGATGAATATGACTTTTGATATAGCCTGGTGTAGCCATTTCCGGCCACCCCCAATCAACCATAGTGCTGGAAAAAAATTCTAGTTTTCCTGAGGGCGTAGGGAACCCCCTTTTCACTTCATCACCTACTTTTAGCCCAGCACAACGTAGACCTTCTTTTGGAGGGGCTTTGGGAGCTGTGACGGTTTGAGTTTTGTTAGGGTTTTTAGCACTAGTATAGACCCTGCCCATCTCATCTATTTCTATATCTTTCAATTCTTCACTGGAAACGTTTTCGTCATATAATGCACCTACTTTGTCTCTAATTTCGAAAGCTCCGTATCTTCTCATGTATTCCAGTGGAGTCATCCCTTCTTCTTCAGCTACTTCAGGCAACCCAGGAACTGAGTTGTTAAACATCCATCCATAATATTCATCCACAGAAAGTTTTGTCCCCGGATGATTCTTGGATTCAAAATATTTTCTAATCCCCAGTTCTCCCTCAGGGTCAATTCTCCAAGACAATTCCATCCAGAATTCATTTTCTTCCCAAACCTCACCTGGGTTGGTTTCTCGGGAGTCTGTCAGATCTTCATCCATTCTCGTTCGGGCCGCTCTCAAAACCGGCTGTCTGAAGCCAATCCATTGACCATTATATTGTTCATAAGAGTGTACATCATGTCGCTCAGATCCCAAGCCCATAGGAAGCACATAGTCAGCGTATTGCGCAGTCTCATTCCAAGTAGGAGTGAGAGCAACGTGCATCCCTACTTGACTTTCGTCACTAAGTGCCTCAATCCAAGAGAATCCGTCAGGATTAGTCCATACAGGATTGTATACCCTAGTGAAATAGGTATCCAATTTACCCCTTTTCTCTCGTAAAAAGTGAGGAAGCAATATTGACATCTCGTGATAGGAAAGTGGATACTCTTTGGGCCAAATTAACTCGTTCCACTGGTTTGGACCTTCGGGCGTATATATAGGTTTAGGAGAAAACCTATTCCAAGCAGCTGGATGAGTACCACCTTTTGTTGCTACAGATCCAGTAAGAGCACAGAGCATGTACAAACTTCGAGCAACCTGCCATCCCCCCAAATTACCTGAAGCAGCACTTCTCCAGTTATGAGCAGAAAGTTTGTTTCCTGCTTTCGCCACAGTTTTGGCCACCGCCCTTAAATCATCTGGGTTTACACCAGCTTCAGAACCAGCATAATCAAAGGTGTATTCAGAATAGAGCTCTTTTAGAATTTTACAGAACCGATCAAATGCGGGCGTCTCCTCTGGATGACAGGTTTGCATATACTCCTCCCAATTCCACCAGGTGCGAACAAAATCACCGTCATACAGTTCGTTCTGAATTAAATAATTTGCTATAGCCAGATTAATAGCAGCTTCCGAACCTGGGTAAGGAGATATGTAATGGTCCGCATGGGTAGCTGTATTCGACAGGCGAGTATCAAAAACTATCACTTTCGCACCACGTTCACGCGCCTCAATGATTCTCTGAGCATGAGGGTTAAAATAGTGTCCGGCTTCCAGGTGACTAGAGATCAAAAATATCACTTTCGCGTTGCTGAAATCTGGGCTAGGCCTATCCGATCCAACCCATAACTGGAAACCAACCCTAGCACTGGAAGAACAAATATTTGTATGCGAATTGTGTCCATCCACACCCCAGGCCGCCAAGACTCTGTTCGCGAACCCATCCTCTCCTGGACGACCCACATGATACATTATCTCGTTCTTCCTATCTTCTATCATTGCAGTGCGTAGTCGAAGTGCAAGTTCATCGAGCACCTCATCCCAGCTAACTTTTTCCCATTTGCCTTGACCACGTTCCCCTACCCGTTTGAGTGGATGTAGGATTCTCTCTGGATCTTGGATCTGATTTAGCGTAGCTGGTCCTTTGCCACAGTTTCTTCCTCTGGACCCAGGATGTTCTGGATTTCCCTCAAATTTCTTTACTTCTAGAGTCTCTTTGTCTACATACGCCAGCAACCCACAGGCCGATTCGCAGTTGAAGCACGTAGTAGGCACCAACATATAACGTCGCTCTACTTTGTCCGGCCACTTAGTAGATTCGAGCTCTACCCAATCATCCCAACGTTCCTTGGGAGGAAATGCAGAGAGATGTACCCTACTTGGTCCAGGATAGAAAGTTTCCCCTCTTGCTTCGACATCCTTACGCGCAGCCGAAACTCGTTTACTTATGTTGTCTAATTCACTCACAAATCTCATCCATTCTATTCATCTATCTACGCTAGAGGCACGACTTGTCCGGCTTGGACATAGACATGCTCGTACAGTACCAAGCCCATAAGACCACAGACCAAACCTATCCCACCCACCCATGGGGCCAGCAACCCTACACTGGCCAACACAATACTCAGCCAGAATAAACTCCTAAATTTTCCACTGAGAATCTCCTCTACAGCCATTCGACCGTGGGCAGACGCGTGAGGCAAGCTAAGTTCCCCCAATATCATTAAAAGATGTATTGCTGAAGAGCCCACAAAAATTGAAGTTAGAATTTCCATCGATACATCATCGAGGAACTTAGCATACAAACACACTACTCCGGCTCCGGCCACAACAGATTGAACTAACAGATGGGCTGGAAGAAGTGGATTTTGCCATAAGTCCCTAGCCTTTGCCTGCGCAAAAAGATAGGCAGTGTATACGGAAGTCATCACTGCTACTGGAAGGCCTGCCCAGGCTATGTTTGATAACAACGCATGTTCGCCGGACCAAGAAAGAAGTGCATGGATAAACAGGACTAAACCATAAGCTCCTATAATGACTCCTCCTCTTACCAACCAACTGTTCCACTGAGACCTGGTAAAGATCATATAGAACCTTTCTGGATGCTCTAAATCCCATATTAGCAGAGCACCAGTAACTGCCAATAAGGTTAGACCGAACAACGGAGTTGCTATAGTCCATACCGGACTATTCACATCCATATGTCCCAGGAGAAGAAGTATTCCAGGAACTATATAGGCTCCCGCAGAAATAGATTTAGTCCAAGTGTAAAGACTGACCCTCCAATCCCACGGTGCGTTATGTGGCACATCGTAGGAGAGTACAGCCGCTGCAGAACTACTATTCGATCGAGGATGCCCCGATGTGACCTTGTGTGGGTCATTCCCTTGTTCACTCCACATAAACAGACCACCCTCTGGGCGTTTGGCTGCCAAAGGATCCAATGTCATATTGGTGGCACCTTTATAATGAACTTTGGGACGTGTGTCTTTCTCTGGCTTTCTAACAGTGACAGGTTGTCTTGCTATGACTTGATTGACCTCAGACAAGGGATCAGTCATATCACCTACTAAGATGGCTTGAGTTGGACAAACCACTACGCACGCAGGCTCGAGTCCGATGTCGATTCGATGGGCACAAAAATTGCACTTTTCTGCTGACTTGTCCTCTGGGTTTATAAAGATTGCATCATAAGGACAGGCTGCTATACATGCTTTACATCCAATACACGAAGATTTGTCAAAATCAATGATGCCATCATGGCGAGCAAACATAGCGGAAGTCGGACACGCTGGCACACAAGGAGCACTGGAACACTGGTTACACCTAGTCACCTGAAATGATCTTCGGGTCTGGGGATACTTGCCAACGTCTACGTACTTTACATAAGTACGTGTCACCGATAGAGGTACACTGTTTTCAGATTTGCATACCGTAGTGCAGGCATGACACCCTATACATCTCGTATGGTCTAAAACTTTGGCCCACACTGGCAAAGTTTCCTCTGACCCTTCTAGTTTATGATCTTCGATATCGTCCATTGTTTTTCAATGAATCCACGTAGAGAATTTAGTCTGAACCAACAAATTTTCTCCCTATCATTTTTACTGTGATTTCAAGCATGTAGTAAAGAACTGGCACCAGGACCAGAGTCAAGAAGGTTGCAAACAGAATTCCAACTATCACAGCAATCGCCATAGGCCCCCACCAAGCAGCCTGCATACCACCCCAGTACAGATCTGGGTTTAATTTGGTGAACAGTCCTAAAAAGTCAAAATTCAGCCCCATCGCCAATGGTACCAGTCCCAATGCAGTTGTCACTGCAGTAAGGATAACTGGACGGAAACGAACTTGGCCACCTCTCAACAATGCCTCTTTGATATCAAGCCCGTCTCTGGACCTAAGAACGTCAATATAGTCAATCATGACAATCGCATTATTTACCACGATCCCCGCTAAAGATATCAAGCCGACACCAGTCATGATGATCACAAATGGCATGCGAAATATTATCAAACCCCAGAAAACTCCTGCGGTGGACAAGAGCACTGAAGCCAGTATTATCAATGGTTTGACCACTGAATTAAATTGTGTCACTAGAATCATGGCTATCAAGCCTAAACCCAGAAGAAAAGCTTTAACGAGAAAATCCATTGCCTCCTGCTGCTCTTCCGCCTGTCCTGTATATTGAAGCTGATAGCCAACGGGCATGTTATTCTCCGAAAAATCTACTAGAACCTCCATTACTTCAGCCAAAATGGCGTTACTATTCAGCCCCGTCCTGGTATCTGCACTAATTGTGGCCATCCGGACCTGATTTTTACGCTGAATGCTGCCTAATCCTTCCCCTACTTCCCAATCAGCAACTGAGAGTAGAGGTATCTGATTTCCCTCACTCATGACTGTCAGTTCTCTGAGACTCTCAAGTTCGTCTCTATATTCCTGTGCAAGTCGCACCACTATATCATATTCATCACTGCCTGTTCGATATTTTGCCGCTTCGACGCCCTGGATCGCACTCCGAATAGCGAGACCGACCTCTCTACTAGAAACACCGTACAGGGCAGCTTTTTCCCTATCCACGTAGACAGATAGCTCAGGACGGGCTTGGTCCAAATCACTTGCTAAACCGACTAACTTTCCGTATACGGAATTGTTTTGTAGGGTGCTCAGCACTTGATCAGAGAGATCCTTCAATACTGCTGGATCTTCGCCAGTAATTTCGATGTTGATAGGTAAGCCTTGTGCTGGTCCTGAAGCACTTTGATCAACTGTGATTTCTGCTCCAGCCACTTCGGTTCCCAAAGAAGCTTGCATCTCAGCCAAAAAATCTCTTGCATCGAACTGGCGAGATCCAAATTCAACCATACTTACTGTTACACGTCCGGTATTCGGCCCAGAAGCTCCACCCCCCATGGGGTTACTACCGCCTGACCCCGATCCTCCAACTGTAGCAACTACCGATGAAGCATCCACAATACCGTCTGCTTCAGAAATAGTCATCTCCATTTGTTGGGCTATTTCATCTGTAGCCTCTGCTCTGCTACCTACAGGAAGTTGGACATCTACCATAATGTCCTCTGGCGGCATATCCTCAGGGAAAAACTCCACGCCAGAATTCGCCCAACTAAATACCAACAAAGTAAGAAATAATCCACTTATTGAACTGAGTAGAACCACTTTGTTGGAGTCAATAGCGATTTCAAGTTTCTTAGTGTAGGACTCCATGATATTGGGTAGCCATGAACCTTGAAATTTTCTTGAAATATCCCGCACAAGGAATCGATAGCCAGCGAACACAAATATGACCAGCATCAGGGTGACCAGTACTGACAAGGGATTCGCTAAACCTATAAGGAAAAAGATTCCTACAGTCATAACCATTAGAACACGTCTGGCCATCGGTGGGAGTTTCTGCGTAGGCTCACTTTCCAAACGAAGAAATCTGGCACACAGGGTAGGAATGATCAGTAACGCCACAAAAAGAGAACTAGAAAGAGCAATTATTAATGTAATGGGCATAAATCCCATGAATTCCCCGACTTGACCAGGCCAGAACATCAGAGGTGCAAATGCTGCCAAGGTTGTTAGGGTCGCTGCTATCACTGGGCCTGCTACTTCTCCCGTAGCTTTTTTTGAAGCCTCGCGCTTGTCCCACCCTTCTTCTACATAGCGATATATATTTTCTACCACAACGATTGCATTATCCACCAGCATGCCCAGAGCTAGTATCAAAGAAAACAGGACAACCATATTTAAAGTGATTTCTAAGGCATTTAATACCACGAAGGTAAGCAACATGGATAAGGGTATCGAGATTGCCACAAATAATGAATTGCCCACTCCCAAAAAAAATAGCAGGACAATAACGATTAGTATGAGTCCTGAAATGATGTTGTTCTCCAAATTACTAACCATATCGCCGACTTGAGTAGATTGATCTGAAGTGACCTTGACGACAGTAGTAGGTGGAAGAATTGGCTCCATTTCTAGCACTGCTACTTTTACCATATCCGAAGTTTCAATAATACTGTAACCTGAACGTTTTATTATATCCAAAGTAACAACTGGGGAATCATCCAACCGTGCAAAACTTGTTCTATCCTGAAATCCGAATTCCACAGTGGCCACGTCGCGGACATAAACTGGTCGACCAGACTCTGCTTCAATTACCAAATCGTCAATCGCAGTTGGGTCATCAAATTCCCCATCTACCCGTACTAAATATGTGAAAGACCCCACATCAATTGATCCACCCGGTATGTTAACGTTTTCATTTCTAATAGCATCTATTACATCGTTTATGGATAGATCATAAAACTGAAGTCGATCGAGTTGCACATCCACTTTGACTTCCCGCTCCAATCCACCACGGACCTCTACTCTTAGAACTGAAGGTATTTGTTCTATGCGATCCTGAAGGGCTTGACCCACCTCCTTAAGGCGGACTAAATCATATTGGCCAGCGAGATTGACTTGCATAATGGGAATTTCGGAGAAGCTGAACTCGAAAATAGATGGATCTTCGGCTTCAGTAGGCAATTCTGTCTTAGCCAAATCAACTTTTTCTCGAATTTTTTGGAGTGCCTCATCTAAATTAACAGAGGTTTCAAACTCAGCTATTATACTCGAATACCCTTCCACCGAAGTCGAAGTCAGATCTTTTATATCTGAAATCGTAGACAGCTCCTCTTCAAGAGGGCGAGTCAGGAGGCTTTCAATATCAGCTGGTGACACCCCTGGGTAGATCGTATTAACTGCAATCGTGGGTATCTCTACTTCAGGAAAAGATTCTCTTGGTATTGTCCTGTAAGAAAGAAACCCCAGAATGATGATAAAAAATAGCAGGACGCCAACACTTGTTTCATGATCAATAGCCCAACTGGTCGGAGCAAACTCCTTATAGTCTCTAGTGACTTTCTTGGGACCAGGTTCTTTCGATGACTCGTGGTCGCTACTATCACCAGAATTGTAGATATTATTCATGATCAGTGAACCTATCTATCTCCCACAATATTGACCAAATCACCGTTTGATATCAGAGTCTGACCCATGACAATAAGTTCGTCTCCAACTTCCAAACCTTTCTCTATGAGCACCTGATTACCCTGGCTAGGCCCTACTTCTACGAACCTTGAAACAGCTCGGAAATTGCCATCCGATCCATCAGCTAGATATACAACATATCCATCTTCAGTCCTGACTAGAGCTTCTTGGGGGATAACAATGACATTTGTGTAATCATTCCTAACAACACTTACATTAGCAATCATTTCGGGTTTAATAACCCCACCAGGATTATCCATTTCCAGCTCTATTTGAAATGTTCTATTGCTTGGATCCACAGTCGCTCCAACATAACTTATCGTTCCTTCTGAACGCACTCTCAGTGCGTCAAAAATAGCTACTGCACTGGTTCCCGAAGAAACGTCTATTGCATACCTTTCAGGCACTCCAGCTACAACTTTCATGGGATTTAAAGAAACCAAACGACCCACGTCTCTACCCACATTCACCATTGTCCCTACTTCTACCATTCTATCTTCAAGAACTCCTTCAATTGGCGCTCGTATCACAGTATTTGCGAGCCTAGTAAGGAGAATTTCCAAGCGCGCATCCGCCTGTTCAGCCATATACTTCGCTTCCAAATAGGCTAACTCTGATCCTACCCCTTCACCTTCAAAAAGCCTTTTTCGTCTGACCCAAGTTTCTTTTGCTAGGTCAGCGCCAGCCTTCGCTTCAGCTACCTGATTTTGTAGAATTTGATCATCTATTTTGAACAATTCTTGACCTTCCTGAACCAAGCTACCTTTTTCCAAAGCGATCTCTCGAATCACACCTGACTCTTGCGCGGAAATTGTCACATCTTGGTTAGCAACAGCAACCCCAGTGAGATTGATCAACTCCGTAAAATTTTGAAGCCCCAAAATTTGCGTTTCAATATTGACGAGTCGAGCTGAACCCTGTATCAAAACACCCTGATCCAAGACCTCGACTGACCGTTCGGCTTCAGCATTACCACAACCACTGATAATCAAGCAAAGGGCTGGGATAAGGAAAATACAAATGTTCCATTCGAACCTATTTTTCATTAACTGTCTTTCAATCATTGTACCGGTTCATTTGAAGTAGTTAAGTCGACCATGGGAACCTTGCCCAAGGCTAAATCTAAGTTGGCTTGTGCCACCAAAAAATCGTAAACTGCACTCGCATAATTGAACTCGCTTTGTCGAAGTGCGACCTCAGCATCTGTTAACTCCAATTGTCCCATGACCCCTTCCTTGTACTCAGCGCTGACTATTTCAAAGCCACGCTCAGCCTGTTCGACTGCCTTGCGTTGACCCTGGGCCCTGGACCTAGCTTGTTGAAGTTGATCCCAGACAGTCTTGATTTCGGCATTCGCCCTAGCCTTAGCCAGACGCTTTTGGCTCTGGACTTGCCTGAGCGCAGCAACTTTTTGATCAATCCGAGCATCCTTAGAAAACCCGCTAAACAAAGGCCAGGTGACTCTTAGTCCAGCTTGCTGGGAGAATGCCCTAAGCTTGGGATCAGCAAAAAAATCTGGACTACCATTTTGCTGAGCTGTGACCCCATAGGATCCGAAAAGTACTATTTCTGGCAAGTAGCGGCCCTGCTCTATTCTCAATTCAGCATTTCGGAGATTTTCTGACTGATCTAAGGTCCTTAGGTCAGGCCTATCCTCTTGGGCAGCTCCGAGCAAATTTTCACTGACATTTTCAGCTGTCAGGCTCCAAGAAGAAAATTCTAATATCTCTCTATTCGCAGAAGAATTGTTCTCTATGTCATCCAGCGAAATCCTTGCAAGAGAGCCAGACACTGCTAATCCATCTGATTCATCAAGGGCAAGTTCTATAGAAAGGTTTCTCTTCAATTCCAGTACGGAACTCGTAGCCTGTAATAAACTAGGGTTTAAATTTGCCATTTCGACCTCTAATCTCAACACATCATAGTCAGTCCCCAGTCCTACTCCTCTGAGTGCATTCGTCTCATCTAGAGATCTTTCTAACCTTTCCATCGAATTTTCAACAAGTCGCACCTGCTCCTGGGCTAACAACAATCCATAGTAAAGAAGTCTTACACGTGTCACTACTGATTGCGCTCGTCCACGAACACTTTCCCGCTCCATATCCCTAAATCGTGAGGCAGCAGAGAGCCCGCCAAGAACAATGGGGCTGAACAAACTCTGTTCAACATTGATGTTGCTCTGCCAGATATTATCACTACCGAATTGAACTGGAATTAGTTCGGACGGGTCCGCAGACGGATCAAAAATCACTGCTGGAAGGAAATTTGAAGCAACGGCGAGATTCCTGCTATAAGCTGCGGATGCGTCGATTTTAGGAAAGAGTGTGCTTCTTGCTTCCGACACCTGTTCGCTGGCTATTTCAAGACGCAATCGAGCGTCTTTTATATCCTCACTGTTCTCCAGAGCTATTCGAATTGCCTCTTCTAGTCCTAACGATATTTCCTGACCGACCATCGATTCGGCTGAGGAAAAAACCATTAACAATAGGTAACTCAGATAGATACGGACATTTTTCTTCATAGGCCCTTGGCACTTTCCTTTCGCCTTGCCTTTTTGGAAAATATTTCCACGGGTAGCCAACACGTGAAATATATTAACTCTATCAATCAACCTTGTTAGCAAATCATGTAATCCTACTGAATAGATTCCAAACTACTCATGGTATGCTGAACCGCCCCGACACTATTTCCTAAAGCTTCAGCCTCATCTTCAGTCAGATCTACCTCAATTATTTTCTCGAGCCCGTTCGCACCGAGTACACAAGGAACACCCAAAAAAATACCTTCATAACCGAATTCACCCTTTAAATACGCTGCACAGGGTAGCACTCGTCTTTTATCTTTCACTATCGATTCTGCCATCTGAACTGCAGCAGCTGAGGGTGCATAGTAGGCGCTACCAGTCTTTAAATGCCCTACTATCTCAGCTCCACCGTTCCTTGTGCGTTCGATGATTGCTTCCAGTCTCTCGGAATCAATAAATTGAGTCAAAGGAATTCCCGACACTGTCGTATAGGAAACGAGTGGAACCATTGTGTCTCCATGGCCTCCCAAGACTAGAGCTTGTATGTCCTCTACACTTAAATCCAATTCCAAAGCGATGAATGAGCGAAACCGCGCTGTGTCCAAAACCCCAGCCATACCAATGACTCTTTCTCTTTCGAAACCTGTCTCCTTTAGTGCCACATAAGCCATTACGTCAAGAGGATTCGAGACAACAATCACTATCGACTCAGGAGCAACTCTACGAATCTCCTTGGAGACTGATTTAACTATATTTGCGTTAGTCTTTAAAAGGTCGTCCCTGCTCATGCCAGGTTTCCTGGCGATCCCCGCCGTTACAATGAAGATGTCAGATCCTGCAGCGGGATCGTAATCATTACAACCAATTACCCTTGAATCAAAACCTTCTACTGGAGCACTCTCCCATTGATCCAGCCCTTTACCTTGAGGCACCCCTTCAACTACATCAATCAGCACGACTTCCCGTGCTAGTTCTTTTTCCGCCAGCCTTTGGGCACATGTAGCCCCTACGTGTCCAGCCCCAACCACTGTTATTTTTTTTGTACTCATGAGAACCTAAGAATGAAGTGTTTAATTTGTCTGTCAGACGTTAATTGTGCGACACTAAACTATAAGGTTATTGCTCATTCATCCACCTGTCTGGGACAATGCCACAAGGCCCCCTGATCCCTCCATGCTCCCTTGGATGAGATGATGTTTTTCTGGCTTGATTCTTAACGTCTCCTCAATGAGTGGAACGATATCTTTTCCTTCACGCAGAGCATCTCGCAAATTTGTCTGGATATCGCCAAATAGACATGGTCTAAGTTGCCCATCTGCTGTCAATCGCATTCTGTTACATCTATCACAAAAATTATGGCTCATAGGTGTGATCACACCTACTGTACCTTGAGCTTCAGGAAACTTATAGTATGTTGCTGGCCCGTTGCCCACGGGACCAGTCACTGGTTGCAAGTTGGACATCACCCGAAGCCTGGCCAGCACTTGCTGGCAGGAAACAAACTTTTCTGAACTTAATTTCAGATTTGAACCTGTGGGCATCAACTCGATAAACCGGACACTCCAGGGTTTATCCTTTGTAATGAGAGCGAAATCTTCTATCTCGTCATCATTCTTGCCACCCATAATCACCACATTAATTTTTATTGGATGAAACTGCATTTCCTCAGCAACTTCAAGACCCTTCATTATTCGTTCGAAAGAACCAGGTCGTCTAGAGATAGCCTCTACACGTTCGGCCTGCAGAGAATCTAGAGAGATGTTGACCCTACTGACTCCAGCATCTCGCAGTTCGGGACCTTGTTCAGCAAGCAAAACAGCATTGGTAGACAACGAAATGTCTTCAATTCCAGAGACCTGTGAAACCATCCGAACCAGTTTGGCAAGGTCTTTTCTGACTAGAGGCTCTCCTCCCGTAAAGCGTACTTTCCGGAGCCCCATTGGTGCCATTGTTCGCACTATATCAGTTATTTCTTCAAAACTTAGGATACTCTCCCTTTTCAACCAATCTAGTCCTTCCAAAGGCATGCAATACACACACCGCAGGTTACACTTGTCAGTAACTGAAATCCTCAAATACTCTATTTTCCTACCAAATTGATCTAGCATCTCAATCTCACTGCGTGGTTTCAGTAGCTAAGGACGGCCCGGGAGTCATCCCTTCAACCCAATCTTTTCCTCCCCCAGCATAGGCTTCTTTTTTCCAAACTGGAAGCCTCTTTTTTATTTCCTCCATAATATATCTGGAAGCAGCGAAAGCCTCCTCTCTGTGATGACTAGATACTGCCACCGCTACACTGATATCACCGATGATTAGATCCCCTGTGCGGTGGACCACTGCTATTCTTTCTGTCCCATATTCCTTCTGGACTTCACCTGTGATCTCCTCCAAAACCATCTTGGCCATTTCCTCGTATGCCTCGTACTGTACCCCTTTGACAGCTAATCCTTCGTTATGGTTTCTCACCACTCCGAGAAACAAGATATTAGCACCATCCTCCTCACTACCGACAAGATTCAAACAATCAATCGGATCGATCGGTTGACTAACGATAGCTACAAAACTCATTTGTCCCTCATCCCCCTGCTACGGGTGGTATAAAAGCAACTTCATCACCATCGGTTAAAACTGTTCCTGCTTCCATATAAACCTTATTTACTGCTATCACTACTGTCTCCCGTAAGCAGGTAAATTCATTTCCTCTACTGCGCAACTCAGCGATGAGATCTGCTACAGTAGCTCCGATAGACAAAGTGACATCCAACCCTCTTGAACCAATACTTTCCCTGTAGGAGGCAAAAAATAGTGTATGGATCACCATGGATTAAATACCTGGTTTAGATAAACGACGTAATCGATACGATAGATTAGATAAATCTTAGCCAACCCGTCAATGTTTTGAAAAACTCAGCCTCAGTGTTCGTTACCGCCAGGCCCTCTCTTCGCTCTTTCTCTTCCTCGGGATTCTCTAGACCGAATCCTATCTGCATGTGATTTGAATTCTTCCCTCATTGCTATGAGAAGCAGAAGCTGCCTGTGGTCAATGATTTCCATAAGGGATGCAAACTCACGTTCAAAGAGAATAGTTTCCTCTCTTCTGAGATCAATCATTTGCTGAATTATTTCCTGGGGATCTCCTCCACACATTGCACCCCCTTCCCATCCCATGTTAACCCTATCCCAGCTTCTGTCCTCTCTAGGGGGAATACAACTTCGAACAGATTGCTGCATTCGTTCCTCTCTTTTTGACAAAGCAAATCTATCTTCCCTATACCCCTCAAATACCGACCTAACCTCTACCGCCTCTTGAGCGTCTAGTTTTAAAGCATCCATGATCCACTGATCAAATCGAGCTTGTATCTCACGTTCCATCCGTTCACGCTGTTGAGGGAGCCGCATTCTTCTTTCAGCAGATTGACGCTGTGCTGCCTGCAGGTGGGTCGTGGATAAAAGAGTAGTCAATGCCAAAGCCATTACTGGCAAGCTCTTATTCATCTCATCTCCTCAAATAAAAGATTCAAACTCTCGTCGGACAAATTGTCCAGAACTAAGGAGCCAGCCAAGTCATCATCTTCACTTGGCCATACTTCGACAAAAAAGCCTTGTTCCAGATCGCTTATGTCTGGAAGGAAAAACACTCTATCTATAAGTGCTCCAGAAATCAGGAAAGCAATAAGTGCAGCCGCTGGCAAATATTGTTTCCATACATTTGTCTCAAGACCAATTATATCAATTCGAACAGCTTTTTTAATCTTAGGTAGCAAATCTGGTGGAGCAGTGGCCCGCAAGGAATACAACTCCCTAGTCAATTGGAGTTCAGTAGCGCACTCCTCACAATCGGATATATGATCCCTTAGTTCTTGTTGTAAGCGGAACGATATCTCATCTCGAATCGAGGCAGAAATATATCTTTTTGCTTCTACGCAGTCCCAAATGATCATGATTTCAATATTTCCCTTAATTTACGTATCCCATGGTAATAATTTCCGCGAGCAGATCCTTCAGAGGATCCAATCACCCTTCCTATCTCTCTAAAACTAAGGCCCTCATCAATCCTCAACCGGACTGTCAATCGTTGTTTCTCTGGCAGATTGGTAAATGCTTTTCTCACGCTTGACGCCTCCATTCTTGTAATGACATCGTCAGATATATCATCTTGCTTTTCTTCTTGTGTATGTAGGTCCTCCCTTTCTATCCAAACTTCTTTTCTGGTTTTTCTGCGACGAAGAACACCTAAAGATTCATTCCTGGCAATTGTAAGAGCCCATCCACGGAAACTTCCATCACCCCTATACTTATCAATATTTTTAATGATTTTTAAAAAACAGTCCTGGCAAGCATCGGAAGCATGATCCTGATCTCTCAAAATAGTCATGCATGTCCTAAAACAAATATTGTAGTACCTATCAATTAAAGCATCGATGGCATCCAAATCCCCAGAACGTGCCAGACTGATCAGAATGTCATCCGAAGTTTGTTTATGAACATTTTCTTCCGCCATTACGGTAAGTAGACGCCTGCAAGCCTCTCCATGTTAAATAGTAATGACAACTACCGATCATCTAACATGGAAATATTTGTTGCTAATTACCAGCAAAACAAAAAGTAGTAGGGTCCAACTCTGTCTTCATCCTCGCAAATGATTGCTTATCGGATTAGTCTCATCCCACACAAGATTTGAGATGTTTCGAAGGCTTGAAAACTGGTACTTTCCTAGCGGGAACTCTCACCGCTTCCCCAGTCCTCGGGTTTCGAGCCAACCTACTCTTACGCTTCCTCACCGCTAACGTCCCAAAGCCTCTTATCTCAATACTCTCTCCCTTCTCCAGACCACGCTTAGCAGCGTTAAGGAATCCATCCAGTATTAGAGCACAATCCTTTTTTGTGACCCCAGGACCAATCGCTTCCATAACATCTTCCACTAAATCCGCTTTAGTCATGGCTCCTCCTAATGTTGTGAGTAACGTCTGCCCATTTAATAAATATTAGACGATCAAGCGCGCGACAATGTTAAAACCTAACCCAATCATCAAAAATAACCGGATATTTAGGCATAAGTCGGGCTGCACATCTATCGAATAGTGAAATTGATTTTTTCAGAAAAAACTCTAACCCTAGACTTTTTGATGGGGCTGCTCAAAGAGAAAACCCTTCTGGCATATCTGGAGTGTACTTTGAGATCTAATTTAATTGCTTGATCTTTCCATCAGCTCCACGAACTGATCAAATAGATACTTACTGTCATGTGGGCCTGGAGCAGCTTCGGGGTGATATTGCACAGAAAACACTGGGCGATCACGATGGATCAAACCCTCTGCGGTACCGTCGTACAAATTAACATGTGTTAACCTTAAATCTGGAGCCCCATATATCTCCTGACTGTCATCCAAACGAACCGAAAAACCATGGTTCTGAGAAGTTATCTCCACTGTATTATGATCAATATTTCGAACCGGATGATTAGCTCCGTGATGACCAAATGGAAGTTTATATGTTTCTGCACCGAAAGCTCGCGCTATCAATTGATGTCCAAGACAAATTCCAAAAATAGGGACATTTTTACTAGAAACTCCAAGAATCATCTCCTCTGATTTTCGCACTGCAGCAGGATCGCCTGGACCATTGGAGATGAACAAACCATCCGGTTCGAGAGCTAACACCTGTTCCAGGGGAGTCTCCACCGGTAGAACTGTAACTCGACATCCCCTCTCTGACAGAAGCTTGGGAGAATGGGCCTTAACACCACAATCATAAGCAATCACATGGAAATTTTCTTCTCCAAGGGCTTCTATCTCGTAAGGTGTTGATGTCGAGACTGCAACACTTAAATCTAGACCCTCCATAACTGGGTGATCCAAAACTGAATTAAGCAACTCCGATTCTGTGACGTCTGCTGAAGCGATGCCCCCCCGCATTGCCCCCTCCGAACGAATATGCCTAGTCAGCGCTCTAGTATCTACTTCCGCTATACCTACAACACTGTTAGTTAGGAGATAATCCTCTATGGAAGACGTAGCCCTCCAAGAGGAATACACTTCAGGCAGTTCGCGGACTATGAAGCCAGCCACTTTAGGGCCATCAGACTCAACATCGATCTCATTCACTCCATAGTTTCCGATAAGTGGATACGTCATGACAACGTGCTGTCCAGAATAGGAAGGATCAGTAAGAATCTCCTGATATCCTGTCATAGAAGTATTAAAAACTACTTCACCGATAGATCTACCAGCAGACCCAAAACCAACTCCATCGAATCGCTTTCCATCCTCTAACAAAAGGTAGACAGGATTCTTTGTTTTCTCACTAAGCATCTAGTTGCCTCCTCTCCTACTCTAAATCTTTTCAGATCCTGGGCCACAATGTAGACCTGCTCAGACCAGCGTCAAGTAAATCCATCCTATCGGTTCCATAAACGGCCTGCTCATCCTACCTTCACTCATTAACTTTTAGTCGTCACCCTCTATGTACGAAATCAATTCATGAAAGAAGAAAGCGAGATCACCATCTATGCCGACGAATCTTGTCTCGGCAACCAGTTCCAAGGTTCTAAACGTCCTGGAGGCGCAGCTGGTATGCTAGAATACCGGTATGAGGGACTCCTGGTCAGGAAAGACTACTGGATTTACGAACCTGATACCACTAACAACAGAATGGCTTTGAAAAGTGCTATAGTCGGTCTAGGGCATATTGGAGAACTGCCAAGGGATGTCCGTTTTGTTTCTGATAGTCAATATCTAATCAAAGGAATGACTGACTGGATCAACTCCTGGAAAAATAGAAATTGGAAGAGAAAATCAGGACAGATTGAAAACCTCTCTCTTTGGCAAGACTTGGATCGAATAGCTACAAATCATCAAATAGACTGGAAATGGGTTCGCGGACATGATGGCCATTCGCAAAATGAATACGTTGACCATCTTGCGACTACTGCTGCTAAGACAGAAACTAATTCACATGGCCTTGTAGACAGCAATTACCTCAACTGGACTCACAAATAAAGTCTTCACATATATTTACTGTGGATCGCATTCAACATTTGTCTGAAAAACTTCTCTAAATTCCTGCACGACAATTCTTGTGACAGCGCCAATCGTTATTTTTGTTCCTAGTTCATTAGCGATTGAAGTAACCTCGACGTCTTTGATTCCACAGGGCACGATAGTCTCAAAATAGGACAAATCGTTGCAGACATTTATTGAGAATCCGTGAGAAGTAATCCACTGACTTGATACACGCACCCCTATAGCTGCTATCTTTCTACCCTCTACCCAAACACCGGTCATTTTATCTCTTCTTCTTCCCTCGATTGAGAGAACCGCGAGAGATCTTATCAGTACCTCTTCCAAGTCTCTCAAATAGCGGTGAAGATCTTTTCGATTAGGCTTTAGGTCCAGAATTGGATAGCCTACAAGTTGGCCTGGTCCGTGGTAGGTCACATCTCCCCCACGGCCTACTTTGAAAACGTTTATCCCCAAATCACTGATCTGTTCTTCCGTCACTAAAATATGTTCTTCTGATGAAGATTTTCCCACAGTTATCACATGGGGATGCTCTTGCATTAGTAGTTGGTCGGGAACTTCCCCAGAACGCCTCGATAGCACTAACTGCTCTTGAATCCGAAGGCTTTCCTTATAGGGCATCAACCCTAGATGTTTGATTTCAAGACAGCCTAATGCCACTGAACAATCTCAACTGTGCCCTTGAATCTAAGCATCCGATGGAAAGTCCTCCAACATTTGTTTTAATTCCCGTAGGAACCTTGCAGCATCTGCACCATCCACAATTCGATGATCGAATGCCAAAGTAAACAGAGAGGTTTTTCGGATTGCAATCTCATCCTTACTGTCATCACTACCTTCTATAACTAGGGGACGTTTTTCAATAGCACCCACTACGAGAATAGCGGATGTGCCTTTCGGAATTATCGGCATCCCAAACAAAGTACCTAAAACGCCTGGATTGGTGATCGAAAAAGTGGATTCCTGGATTTCTTCAGGCGACAAATTTCCAGAACGTGCTCTATTAGCTAAATCAGCAATCTTTTTTGATATTTCTGTGACATTAAGTGAATCCGCGTCCTTGACAACAGGAACAATGAGCCCGGGGTCTAAATCAACAGCTATCCCAATATTTACATTGTTACGCTCAATGATATCTTCGCCAGACAAAACTGCGTTGATGTTCTTGAATCTAGCCAAGAGACGAGAGCAAGCCCAAGTTACAAAAGCGGTATAGCTGACTCGAATAGCACCATCCCGAACAACCTTTTGGCGTTCTTTATCGATAGATGAAAAATCGATTTGAATGATTGAATGCACGTGTGGCGCCACACGTTTGGCAATGACCATGTGGTCTGCGGTAAGTTGTCGTAACCTGTCCATAGGAGAAACCTTATCACCTGGCCTGACGGAGTAAGTCGGGTGTTCTACTTTGCTATAAAAGGAGTTCCAGACATCAACTTCGCTATTGTATTGTTCCTGCATCACTGCATCTACACCTTTGCCAAGTTGCGAGATGGCATCGCCCTCTGAAAATGTACGACTAGGGTGGATATTAGTATCGTTGATGTATCTCAAAATATCAGTTTTAGTGACTCTTCCCAAATGACCGGTTCCAGGAACATTTTTAATCGAAACTCCATGCTCCTCAGCGATCTTACGCACAACAGGACTGGATCTATTTTTTAACCGTCCGGATTCTAGGTTTTCTTCTTCATGTTTCTGTTGTAACTGAGGTGGAGCAAGACTAAGCGCAGATTCTTCAATCGTTGATTTGACATCAATATTTTCAGATAAAACATGTGAGGATTCCTTCTTAACTGGGGCAACACTGTCCTCTCCATCACCAACCTCCACATAGGCCAGGATTTTTCCAACTTCTACGGTCTGTCCTTCCTCTACACAGATTTCAACTATAGTCCCACTCACTGGAGAAGGGATTTCCGCATCCACTTTGTCGGTTGAAATTTCCAATATGGGCTCATCTTTCTGCACACTATGACCGACTGATATTAGCCATTTAGAGACAGTCCCTTCGGCTATGGATTCGCCCATTTGAGGCATGGGTACTTCGAATCTGTTCACAACGATCTCTCCATGCCCACATGTTTTCGGGGGTGAAGACGCCCTAAACCATTTTTCATAAAGGGCCGCCAAGTCCATTCTAAGGCTGACAATTTCTCCACGATTCTTTCCAAAAACTTCACCCTAAGGAGTGAATTTATCGAGATTGTACAAAACTTTTAGTTCTCTACTGAGGTTCTGGGTCTTCTTCCTCTGCAGTTATCTCTTCGTCTTCACCAGAAGTATCTTCCTCCAGTAACGGAAGAATTGGCTGCCCAGCAGGTGCAGTGGGAGCCAATTCCTCTAGTAAGATTGACTCGGGCAGTGAATTTCTCGAAGACATAATCGATAAGACTAGAGCAAGTGTCATGAAAACGGCGCCCGTGATCCAAGTTGTCCTTGTCAAAACAGTAGTAGCCTGTCGACCAGCAAGTATACCATCAGTGGCTGTTGACCCACCACCCATAGCTGCTAAGCCTCCTCCTTTACCTGATTGCAATAAAACAACGACTGACAAGAGGATCCCGTCAAGCAACAAAAGTATTAGTAAAAAACTATACATAAGTATCTTTCATTAGTGTGGTATTCTTTAGAATGTTAAACGTCGCAAGGCCCTCTACTGGTGTCAACCTAGCAGACTCTCCTAGAACTTAGCAGACTCAACTATCTTAGCAAAACCGACCACATCCAAGCTCGCTCCACCAATGAGAAGGCCATCAACATTCTTCAGGCTCATGAGATCTCTTGAATTATATTGATTGACACTTCCACCATACAACAGCTGTGTCCCTGAGGAGCACTTGGGTCCAATTTCATCACTTAACCAGTCTCGCATGACCGAATGGGCTTCTTCAATTTCGTGGGCCTCTGGTAGCGTGCCCGTCCCGATTGCCCACACTGGTTCATACGCTAGAAGAAAATTTCCATTTCCCTGCTGATGAATTTCGGGTAGGATCGCACTCAACTGCCGGACGATGACCTCTCCTGTGCTTCCGCTCAACCTCTCTTCTCTCGTTTCGCCAATACAAACAACTGGTGTGAGTCCTCCAGAAATAGCCGCTGCTACCTTACCTTTGATTTCAATATCGGTTTCTCCAAAAAGATGCCTCCTTTCCGAATGTCCAATCAGCCCAAAACCTACTCCCATGGAGGAAGCCATCCCTGCTGAATGTTCCCCAGTGAAGGCACCTTCCTCTTCCCAATGAATGTTTTGTATCCCCAGTTTGATTTCATAATGTTTTTGGATTTTTTCGGAAACAGCTTGGAGAGAAATAGCTGGTGGAAAGAAAATGACACTAACATCCTCTACATCAGTCAAATTGGATAGAAATTTTTCCATAAATTCTTTTGCGTCAAGAGGACCGTGGTGCATCTTCCAATTCGCTGCAATCGTTTTATTGCTCACTTTTGTTGCATCCCATTATCTAAGTTCTTTTTCTTTCTTATCAGAGAGAGCTTCGTATCCTGGAAGCTTTTTCCCTGAAAGAAACTCTAGCGTAGCCCCTCCTCCAGTCGACACGTGGGTCATTTTTCCCAAGACACCTGCAGCTTTGGCTGCAGCAGCAGAGTCCCCACCTCCTAATATTACACAAGTGCCTTCACTAGCTGCTCGTGCTGCTGCTTCCGCTAACTGGAATGTGCCCTGGGCGAACGAAGGTATTTCGAACACACCCATAGGTCCGTTCCAAATCACTGTTTCCGCGCGCATGATAGCATCTGAGAAAATCCGCACCGTGCGGTGGCCAATATCTACAACGCTTTGGTACTCACCTATTGTCTTAAGATCGTGGAGTGTGGGAATGACATCCTTGGCTATGGTTTTTGCAGTCATCACATCAACTGGAAGCAACAACTTATTTCCGAATTCTCCGAGCAATCCTGTAGCACACTTAACAAAATCCTTTTCAACTAGAGAATGACCAACACTATGACCCATTGCGAGAAAAAATGTATTGGCCATCGCACCGCCAATCAGCAAACAATCCACCCTCTGTAACATAGCTTCTATCAAATCAATCTTCCCAGAAATTTTTGCTCCTCCAAGAACACCTACAAAAGGGCGTTCTGGTTGGGTTAAGGCTTCTCCAAGGATCGTGATTTCCCGGTCCATCAAAAACCCCGCCAAAGCTATGCCTCCCGATTCCTTTACAAGTTCCGAAACGACAGTAACTGAAGCATGAGAGCGATGAGCCATACCAAAAGCATCATTTACAAAAATATCAGCACCATGCCGAACCTGATTCGCCCAATCCAAATCCCCTTTTGTCTCCTCGTCACAGAATCTGGTATTTTCTAGCAAAAGAACGTCTCCATTTTTCAAAGACGAAATAGTTTCGGTTGCGGTTGGACCCACTGTTTCAGGACAGAAAAAGATCTTCTTGCCCAGTAGGTTCTCCAAATTTGCCACTACTGGACTGAGAGAATATTTGGAGTCCCTTTGACCCTTGGGTCGGCCCAGATGAGAAAGCAAAACTATCTTAGCTCCAGCTGCCCTGAGATACTTCAAGGTAGGGATAGTTCTTTCAATCCTGGTAATATCTGCAACTCGGTGGAAACCGTCCAAGGGAACATTGTAGTCCACTCTAACTAACACGATGCGTCCACATATAGACTCGGGTGGCACATCACGTAGTGAAAGCTTTTTCTTAAATGGCATGAACAAACTGCTCTAGTTGAAACATTGGTTGTTTACAACCGTTGGCCCACATATGCAGCCAGATCAACAACCCTACAAGAATATCCCCACTCATTATCATACCATGAAATTATCTTGACCATATGATCGTTCATAACGCTAGTACTCAGCGCATCGACTATAGAACTATGAGTATTTCCAAGGAAATCTATTGAAACGAGAGGTTTTTCGCAGACTTCTAGGATTCCATTCAAATTAGTTTGTGAAGCCTGTTTCATGGCTTTGTTAACCATATCAGTAGTTACTTTTTTCTCCACTTCAGCAACTAAATCAATCACAGAAACGTCAGCCGTTGGCACTCGAATGGCCATGCCATCAACTTTGCCTTCTACTTCAGGGATTACAAGTGACGTTGCTTTGGCTGCTCCAGTCGTAGTAGGTATCATCGAAAGTGCCGCTGCCCTTGCACGTCTCTTGTCTTTCTTGGGGACGTCCAGAAGCACTTGATCATTGGTATACGCATGAACAGTAGTCATAAGCCCATGTACGAAGCCAAAACTTTCGTTCAGAACTTTTATTACTGGAGAAAGGCAATTAGTAGTGCAACTTGCATTGGAGATCACATCATGCGTCTCGCTGTCGTATTCGTTCTCATTGACTCCCAGGACAATCGTTTTGTCCTCATTTTTTCCAGGAGCGCTGATAATCACTTTTTTTGCACCAGCTTCCAGATGTTTAGCAGCCTCACTTCTTTCTCTGAACAAACCAGTAGACTCGACCACGATATCAACACCAAGCTCTTTCCACGGCAACTGACTTGGGTCACGTTCAGAAAACACTCTCAATAGCTTTCCTTCCACAACTAACCCTTCACTACTTGTAACCACTTCACCATCGTAGGTCCCATGCACTGAATCATACTTGAACAAGTGGGCCAACATATCTTTATCTGTTAGATCGTTGACAGCAACCACTTCTATATCATACAGATCAGATTTTTGGACCACCCTCGCAACATTTCTACCTATTCGTCCAAAACCATTAATGGCAATCCGGATCGACATCTAACGACCTCCTCTTTACTCCTAGAGTGAAAAAATACAGAGCCAGGGTCACCCCAAAAAAATCGAGATGCAAAAAACCACAATTCCCTCAGCCTATGACAACTTGAAGACATTATTAAGAAGCTACATTTTTCAAAGTTCTTCTCATGATGTCAACTGGTGCCGCCTTATCCCACCAAAGCTCAAAAGAAACGGCAGCCTGTTGCAATAACATTTCCGTCCCATCAACTGCCGACAGTCCTCGCGCCTTGGCATCTCTAACAAACTTTGTATCACCCCTTCTATACACCAAATCCATGACTTTACTTCGCTTAGTGAGAAGATCTAGATCAAACGGAATAGCATCTTTAGCACTTAGCCCCAAACTGGTTCCATTGACTACCAAATCAAAGTCGTAATTTCTGATATTCCTACTACTCATAACAACATTGATCCTTTCATCATCGAAATGACTGGCTACGGTCCTCGCCCGATCTAAAGACCTGTTTAGCATTACGATTTTACCTACGCCACTCCTCAGTAGGCTCATCAACACTGCCCTTACGACCCCGCCAGCACCTAACACCAACACTTTTAGTCCTTTGGGGGGAGTGCCCATAAAAATTTTACATGCTCTCCTGAACCCTTCAACATCTGTATTGTCGCCAAGAATCTTACCATCTCTCGTCCAAAAAGTGTTGCAAGCACCCGTTTTAAGAACAGCTTCAGAGGATTGGTCTACAATTCTTGCGGCTAATTCTTTATATGGTAGGGTCACGTTACCGCCTAGATTTAAAGCTGACAACCTCTTCATTATTGGCTCTAACTCAGAAGCTCCACATTGAAGCGTGTCGTAGGTATTTGGAATCTTTGCATATTGCAACGCCACATTATGGATCAAGGGAGACAGTGAGTGACTAACTGGATTTCCCAACAGCAAGAAACAGTCATCTGCTAGAGAATGCTCATCCATATTCATTTCAACTTTTTTCAGAGATATTGTCTCGAAACACGGATTTCAGAAGATCGCTTATAAGACTGTGTAGAATACGAAATACTTCGTCGTATGTTTGTTTGTCACATCCAAAGGGATCAGGAACCCCATCTCCCATGACAAACACCTTTTCCCCACCTCCCAAACGTGACACCCAATTGATTTGGTATTCTTCCATGACAATAACCACGTCCGCCCAGCTAACAACATCCTCGTTCAGTGTTTTACTCCTGTGCTGGCTCAGATCGAGTCCCGCACTCGAAGCTGCCTGCACAGCATTCACATTGGCCTCATACCCTGGAACTGCAGTAATGCCAGCCGAACGAACACGCACGCCGAACAATTCTCGTGACGCAAGCAACTCTCTGGCTATGACCTCGGCCATTGGACTCCTACAAGTATTCCCAGCACAAACAAAAAGCATCTTGGTTAGCATCGATTCTCCAACCACGGACATTTGTTTCATTCCAGTATCACTCGCTCTATTTCACTGAGCGAAATAGCACCTTCTCGGATGATTCTTGTTGTTCCCTGAGAACAATCTACTACCGTAGACGGTAAAGAATAGCCTAAAGGACCAATATCTAATGCCAGCAAATTATCATCCGACACAAACCCACTCTGTTTAGTCATCTCGCTCAAGTCCAAAAGAGGCTTGTCCCCAGCTATATTAAGACTGGTAGACAGAATGGGATGTCCAAGCTGTTTGACCAATGCGTCTGCAACTGGATGGGGACTTACTCTAACAGCGACACCACCAGTGGAATTTCTTACCGATTCTGGGTAGTGATAGTCGTTATCCGATAGAATCAGTGTCAATGGACCTGGCCAAAAAGCATCGGCCAACATAGAGGCTTCCGGAGTCCATCCCAATACTTCTGTGGATTTTCTGTCGGGGACTAAAAGTAGCATGGGCTTATTTGATCTACGTTGTTTTAGGGCAATTATCTTGCTGATGACGGATTCCTCAGGCATCCCTCCAAGTCCATATACCGTCTCTGTCGGATAAATTATCATTCCACCCGATTCAATATGTCTAGTTACATCACTATACGGAAAAATCGATGGAAGCATATTCCTAGCGTCTAGTGTCTTCAATTTTTTCAAGAACGGCAGTGAGTAAACACAAATTCTGCCATATCCATATCCGTAGCTACCGTGATCTTGAAATTTAACGGTGAGGACTCGACCATCTTCACCTTGTCTCCAGCTTTTTCGACTATGCCAGAATCGTCACTTGCATCCCAATTATTCTTAATTGCTTTATGATAGGCGCTGAATATCACATCGTACGGAAACACTTGAGGTGTTTGAGCTCTCCAAACATTTTTTCTTTCCAGTGTCCCTAGCACCTCTTTTTCACTGTTGCTGACTTTCAGAGTATCCACAACCTTAACACCAGATACTGCTCCAACACCTTTAGAAGCAATTTTTATGCAATCTACAAAAGTTCTCTGGGGTGTCAGAGGACGTGCACCGTCATGCACAACAACCAGGTCCAATCCCTGAGATAAATCCTTAATACCATTCCAAACAGAATCTCTCCTAGTGCTACCACCGAGAACTCGCCGAACCTTCTTGTATTCACTGAACCAACCTGGTGGTTCTTGAACCTGTGCCTGGGGCAAAGCAACAACTACTTCCTTAACCCAACACTGATCTTCGAACATATTCAGAACATGTTTTAGGACGGGTTGTCCAGACAGGTGCATAAATTGCTTATATTTCATGCCCATACGCTGACCAGACCCTGCCGCTGGTATCACCACACCTATCTGAAGATCCGCCAGCAATGGATCACGCCTAGACTCTTTAGATTCACTCACAAAACTGCTAGTTCCCCGAGCCTGCCCTATTATCCTGGGCCCGTGCCACAGAGTCGAAACGAGTAAAGGATTTATGGAACACAAGGTTGACCGTACCAGTTGGCCCATTCCGCTGTTTGCTCACAATAAGCTCTGCTTTTCCCTCTAAAGAATTTCCATCCCTATCAACAGGACCAAAATAATATTCGGGCCGATAAAGAAACATTACAATATCAGCGTCCTGTTCTATTGATCCACTGTCCCGAAGATCCGCTAGTTGTGGCCTTCGATCAGTTCTCTGTTCAGGAGCTCTACTGAGCTGACTTAGAGCAATGACTGGCACATTGAGTTCTCTAGCTAATGATTTCAACCCTCTAGAGATCTCACTGACCTCTTGCACCCTACTCTCCGATCTTCTTTGAGTACCAGCCATAAGCTGCATGTAATCTACTACGAGCATACCTAAGTTAGTTTCAGATTTTAAACGTCTGGCCTTTGCCCTCATTTCTAGAACAGTGCTCCCAGGAGAATCATCTATCCAAAGGGGAGCAGTGTTTAGACGTCCTGCTGCCACCGCTAAATTCTTCCACTCATCTTCGTTCATTCTACCCTGGCGTAGCTTCTGAGCATCCACCCGACCTTCCGCACAAAGAAACCTCTGGACAAGCTGTTCTTTAGACATCTCCAATGAAAAAATTGCCACTGGTGTTTCGTGTTTTATCGCTAAAGACTGGGCTACATTTAAAATCCAGGAAGTCTTACCCATTGCCGGTCGAGCTGCTACAATGACCAAATCGCCATTTTGAAATCCCGTAGTCATCAAATCTAAATCTGGGAAACCGCTGGGAGATCCGGTTATTCCGCCAGATGCATCCTGCATCTCTTCAATGTTCTCCATTGTCCTATGAAGGATCTCTTTTACACGGACGAAACCACTTCGCTCATGACTTTCAGCCACTTGAAAGACACTTTGTTCTGCCTCATCTAAAACCTCTTCAATAGATTTTTCTCCTGGCACTTGAACATTTCTGATTATCCCAGACGCTGCGTCGATCAACCTTCTCAGTATTGCTTTGTTTTTTACGATTTGAGCGTGGTAAGTGATGTTCGCAGCAGTTGGTACTGCATCGATAAGATCTGAAAGGAAAGCGCCTCCACCTACCGCACTTAATTCATCATTACTTTCCAGCTCATTTTTCAATGTAATGAGGTCTACTACGTCCCCTCGACTGAAAATAGTAACCATGGATTTGAATAGTCGACGATTTCCCTCTCTATAAAACATGGACTCATCGACCATTTCAATAACTTTTATCAGAGCATCTTGATCGATCAACATACCACCCAAAACAGCAATTTCTGCCTCCGCAGAATATGGGTGCTCTCTTTCTTGACTATCTGTCATTCGATATCGTCTCCATTATCCTCAATCCATTATCTTTCGGAGAAGCTGGAAGTCTTCCCAAGTGGGACGTGTCCATCCTGGATTACGTAACAGCGCTGCTGGATGATACGTAATCACTAAAGGCACTCCTCTATATGAATAAGTCGATCCGCGTAGTTTTCCGAGTGGGAGTTTCTTCCCCGTCAGAAAATGAGCCGAAAATGTCCCGACAGCCAGAATAACCTCTGGAGCTACTAAAGCAATCTGTTGCTCCAAATATGCTGTACACATCTCTATTTCATTTGGTAATGGGTTTCTATTACTAGGTGGCCTGCACTTCAGGACATTGCATATATATACCGAGTCCTTTCTCGACAAAGAAACCGATGCCAAAAGCAGGTCCAAAAATTTGCCAGCCTGACCAACAAACGGCACCCCGGCCTGGTCCTCCTTAGCCCCGGGAGCTTCCCCAACAATCATCAGCCGTGCATCACGATGCCCGTCAGAAAAAACAACTTCATTTCTAGTTTCCCATAATGAACACTTTTCACAATGTTTCGCTGTCTCTTCCAAAAGATCGTAATCCATCTCCGAAACAGTTTCCAGCCACTTAGAATTACCCAGAGGCTCCTGATCAAATTTTACCACAGGTCTAGTCACTCTAAGTTCCTTCTTTTCAACAGTGTCAGAAAATAAAATCTCTTCTCTAGTCGCCCCTTCCAGCACGATATTACCTAGTCCTAAATCTTTAGAACGAGACAGTAATTCTATCAATACTTGCAACGGCGACGATCCATGAGTCATGGCCGATCTTTGAGTAATTCCAAGATGTGACCCATTATAATTTCTGATACAAGATGTTTGCTCATCAATGGAACTTCTTCACACCTACCGTCTGGGAATAACAAGGTGACACGATTGTTCTCACTATCGAAACCAGCGTCTTCTTCATCTGCACGATTCGCTACAATAAAGTCGAACTGCTTTCTTTCGAGTTTGTCGCGTGCGTTCCCCAAAAGAGATTCTGTTTCCAAAGCGAAACCAACTGTGATGGATTTTGCTTTCCGTTCATTCTTTGTTTCTAAAGCGATGTCTGGATTCTCCACCAGATCCAAAATAAATGGTCCTTTCTTCTCAGAACGTTTCATTTTATTAGTAGCAATCTTCTCAAAACCATAGTCTGAAACTGCTGCTCCAAAAATCGACACATCCACTTGTGGAAGCCATTCAGAAACACTGGCCAGCATCTCATGAGCACTGTTTACCCTTATTGTGTCAACACCATAGGGATCTGGCAGCGCCACTGGACCTGTCACCAAACGCACTGATGCGCCAAGTCGATGAGCAGCTTGAGCAATCGAAAAACCCATCCGTCCTGAAGAACGATTACTAATAAATCTTACTGGATCAATCGATTCTTGAGTCGGTCCGGCTGTTACTAAAACTACTTTGTCCTTTAGAGGAGAAGAACCGACCAAAGCCTTCCCTATTTCTTCAATGATCTCATCGGGTTCCAACATTCTTCCCATACCCTCACTTTCTCCATATGCCAGCGCTCCCTTTGCAGGTCCAGCCACTGTATAAGACAGATTTTCTGACAGATATTTTAAGTTTCTTTGGGTTTGTGGATGAGTATACATATTGGTGTTCATAGCAGGACAAATCACGATTGGAGCCTTCGTGGCTAAAAGTGTAGTACTAAGAAGATCATTAGCCCTTCCCTGACTCGATCTAGCTATAAAATCCGCTGTCGCTGGAGCTACACAGACAACATCGGCTTCAACACCTAAACTGATGTGTAGGGCGGATTTATCTACAGAAAATAGTTCGGTCGCTGAATCCCTTCCAGTAACTCCCTCGAAAGATATGGCAGAGACAAACTGTCTAGCTCCGTCGGTGAGAACTGTATCTACTGCTGCGCCCAAAGATGTGAGTGACCTGGCAATGGCGATCGCCTTGTAAGCGGCAATACTTCCAGTGACTCCAAGAACAACACGACGTCCCTGCCAGGGTTGCCTGGGACTAAGAAAGCCTGTGGACACAACATTCGCTCCATGATCATTTGGATATACAATCTGGGAAGCTACAATCCCCTCTTACGCCTTCCTACCAAACGAAACTCTATCTGACCAGACGTCAGTGCCTCAAGAGATTTAGTAGTTAGCTTCTTTTCCTCTCCTAGAGGAAGAGTTTCTCTCGGTAGTGCTGTTAGCTCGCGAGCGTATCTCGCTGCCACCAACACCCCAAGATACTTGCTACCTGTGTGCTCTGATGTTTCGTCGGGTGTAAAAACACGCATTCACGAACTCCATTTTTATTAATTCTACTCTAGCAGATCTTCAAGGACTATATCTAAACCAGTTTGAAACTGGCGAATTTCACTTGATAAGTCGATCCCTTTCGGATTAGTCTCCCTCTCTACAGTAATGATTTCTTTGATCTGAGCAACCACCCTGTCAAGTTCTTCATTGACCAACATGTAGTCGAATTCCTTTGCTAGGACTACTTCTTCCCGAGCATTTTGTAAACGTTCTATCAATTTTTCTTCTTTTTCCGTTCCTCTCCCTCTCAGTCTTTCAACTAACACCTCCACGGAAGGGGGCATCAAAAAGATCAAGGTCACATCTTCAATCTGGTTCTTGATCTGAATCGCACCCTGGACATCTATATCCAGGACCAAGGATGTCTCTGACCTGAATGCTGAATCTAGCTGATCTCTAGGTGTGCCGTACTTTTCTCCATGGACTTCAGCCCATTCTACAAAATCACCATTACTCACCATAGTGGCGAATTCATCCTGAGATAAGAATAAATAATCAACGCCATCGACTTCGTTACCCCTTGGAGATCGGGTAGTCGCAGAGATGGAGAAGGAAAACCTTTTGTCTCGATCCACCAGACGACTAGCGACCGTCGTTTTACCCGCTCCACTGGGTCCAGCCACAACAATCAATGGTTTCGCCTCCGAAAAACTTGCAATCACTCTATATTCTCCAATTGTTCTCTAATCCTCTCTATTTCTTCCTTACACTCTATAGTAGCCTTACTGATAACACTATCATTCGCCTTAGCACTGATAGTGTTGACCTCTCTAAGTATCTCCTGAAGAATAAAACCCAGTTTTTTCCCGGCCGGCAACGAAGTGTTCTCATTCATAGTTAACGAAAATAGGTCTAGATGAGAGTGCAGTCTGACGGCTTCTTCAGAAATATCCCATTTGTCCGCTAAAATAGCTATTTCCCTGGCTAGTCGATCCTGATCGAACACATCACGGCCACATAGTTCCTGCACAGAACGTTGTAAGCGGTCTCGCTCTGAGACTAAACGGTCTGGAGCCCTTTTCTCAATACCTCTTAACACTTCCCCCAAAAACATCAATCGTTCCTGTAGGTCACGTTCAATATTGAATCCCTCATGCGTCCGAAACTCTATCAACTCCTTTAGAGCTTCCCTAGTCAACTCTGCAATGTCTTCTGTTTGGAAATTTTCAATTGGGATCATTTCACTATTCCTGCGAAAACTCTCTCCCACTATATGAGACAAACCTATTTCCTCAGTAATTTCTAATTCTTTTTTTAGAGCACTCAAAGTCTCCCAATGGATCTTAGCTCTTTCAAGATCGAGTATAGGCAGATTCTGGTGGACCTCAGAATCGCTATTGCTGAAAGACAGTGAATAGTTCACATGTCCTCTTGTGATCACTTCCTGAAGTACTTTTTGAATTTCAGTTTCCAAGCGCCCGCTATTACTAGGTAGACGGAAGTTGACGTTAAAAAACCGATGGTTAACTGTCTTGATCTCTACACGACAAAGAAAACCCTCCAACTTCCTTTCCGCTTGTCCAAAACCTGTCATACTCCTGATCATTGCAACACCTCGTAATGAAAAACCCTAATTACAACCACCAATTTATTGGCAGCCGTAAAACTACAACCCTTTATTCTTATCTTACAACTCAGTACTTAGCTTTCGAGATATCTGTGCCACTAAGTATGGCAGGGGGATTAAATTAATTACTTAGAATCCACTTGATCCCATAAATAGTCCGAAATCTTGGTTGTTTTCGGCCAGGAAAATCGTAGTTGTCAATTTTTCCCAACATATTCTCCCAGCGAACAAAAATGTTAAGGGTCACCACCCGCACTTGTATATGTGTGAACCATCTTTGTAACGCCGCTACTCTTGTTAGATGGTTTGAATCTATTTCTAGTGTCCTCAACAACATCGAATCTCTCCCGATCACACCCGCCTTAGCCCAAACTTCCAAGTTCTCCGATTCCTTGAAAAGGCCATGATAAGTCAAAGCGCTTTTCCACATCCTTCTCGGAAGATATGAGGATTCTTCTTCCCATATTTGACCAGTGCCTTCGATTTTGAAACCACGAATTGGAAGAGGGAGGTTTATTTCTCCTTCAAATCCGTTTCGATTCCCACCTTTCAGTGATACCGATCCCAGTTCTATTGGCAAGCCTAAAGGACGAAGAGAGTCAGCATGAAAATGTAACATGGCTGCCGAAATATCTATCCCACCCCAGGAAAAATTCGCTCCTAAACGACTCCCCTTCCTTTTTGTAAATATCTCCGGCACATTAGTCTCCATATCACTTTCCTGGATCCTTGAGATAAATGCTGATCCTGCGGTTCCATCCTCATAACTACCAAAAAAGGAAAAACCCAGAAGAGGAGCTGTGACAGCCTGAAAACCTAGAGATGAAACTTTCTGCTCAGACCAATATTCACCCTGTACAGAAGCTTCGACCGCTACGAGATTTTTCTGATTGATACCCACTTTAAAATCGTAAGCTTTCTCTCGCATGATAGACCCAGAAAACATCCTTGCATTTCCTGTAGCCCACAAATCACCAATCTCGTAATTGGCCCTGATACCTAGTTGCCTCCCTGAGTACTCTTGATGATAATCACTTGCTGATTCTTTCGAATCCTCAGCCAACGAAGAAGAACCCACAAAAGCCTCTCCAACCAACCCCTCCAGCAAACGCCACCTTCCCCGAATATTCCAATCGCTTCTTTTCACTTTCCCCACAAGATCGGCATTGTCATTCTGAGGAGTAGAACTTTTCAAATCAAAGATTAATCCTCCTTTATCTCCCATATGAAGTCCATAACGGACTCCTATTCCGGATAAAGATCCACGGTTTTGGAAATTGGGTCCTCGTGTTTCAAGACGATCCATAGCAAACGTCAATGCACCTCCTAATACATCTGGATGAGATAATTCTGCCCTAAGCAAATTGGTCCCCAAATCTCCAGTTCCCACTTGAATTACAGTCTCCGGAATCGATTCACTTGGTTCAAGGCTTATCAATTCTATCCTTAGGCCTGTCATATGTCGTTCGACGCGAACTTCTTTTACGCCAGCTAAGGTTATCCTCGAAAGGTCTGGAACCCCTGTATCCAGAGGCGTCCATTCCAATCCATCCCAAAAAATCTTGATACGCCCAGAAGCAAGCCCAAAAGACACAGCCGTCTCAGGAGTGCCGTAATCTCCTCCTCTCAGGACCATTGTACCAGGTATAAGTTCAAGTAACTCTGCCAATGTCATTACACTAGATGAGAGTATAGCCTGCCTATTGTAATGCCAAACACCAGCTTCATACGAAGGAGGAAATAAGCCGGCCATTTGAGGGAAAATCCTCACGACCTGGTCTAAGGAATCACTCGAGGCCATTAGAGAGTCACTATCAGTAATCTGTGCTTCAGAAACCAATGTATCGCCAGCAGAAAGTATTGTATCTGGAATTTGACCTACTAGAGAACTCGGGATGAAATGTAGGATCACGACTGCACTGATTAGTTTGTAAGAATCGAAAGACCGACGACTTACATTCACTCCTCTCGACTCCGAACCCACTCTATCAATAGTCTGGTAGGAAACCCTAACGCACCTTTCTTCTGATAGGAAAGCTTGCCTTCCCCATAAGCCGTTCCTGCAATATCCAGGTGTGCCCATTTAAAGTCCCCTACAAACTCTTTTAAAAAACAAGCAGCAGTAATAGTACCCGCCGATCTGCCACCTATATTGGATAAATCTGCTACGTCACTTTCTAGTTGCTGACGGTACTCATCCCAAAGAGGTAGTGGCCAACATCGTTCTCCCGATAGTTCCCCTGCTGTTTTTAGCTCTTGAACAAGGTCCGAGTCGTTTCCCAACACTGCAGCGGCATGATGACCCAGAGCCACTACCACTGCTCCAGTTAGTGTGGCACAATCCACAATTGCAGCAGGATTTAAACTCTGAGCATAAGAAAGAGCATCGGCAAGAATCAATCTGCCTTCAGCATCTGTGTTAATCACTTCAATAGTTTTTCCCTCTCTGGAACCAATTATATCCCCTGGTTTCATCGCTTTACCATTTATTAGATTTTCTGAACATGGTATCAGTCCTATGACATTCTTTGGTATACCCAAAGCAGCCACTCCTTGAAGAGCAGCGATTACGGCAGCTCCACCGGACATGTCGAAAATCATATCCTCCATTCCAAGAGAAGGTTTGATGGATATGCCACCCGCATCAAAGGTTAAACCTTTGCCCACCAATACCAACGGAGGCTCGCCTTGATTCCCTCCCTCATGCTCTAAAATCACAAATCGAGGTTCCTCATTAGAACCTTGCGAAACTGCCAAGAGCGCTTGCATATCATTTTTTCTGATTTCAGCCGGACCCATCACCGTGACTTTCAGTCCATATTCATTGGCCATTCGAGAGGCTTCTTCGCCAAGGTGAGTGGGAGTAGCTACATTGCCTGGTCGCGATTGGAGAGTCCGCGCAAAATTAGTCGCTTCACCAATTATTTTCCCTGTCCTAACTCCCTTTTCCGCTTGTATATTATGCGCTTCGCTGACCAACACTTCTACTCTCTCTAGAGGTTTTTCTTGCACCTCTTTGACTTTCGTTTTCATCTCACTGAAATGCCACGCTGATAGCACCATTCCTTCCACCATTGCCTGGTAACTTTTTTCGGCAATTTCTGCCTTGAAAGGTCCAGGGAAGATCGCCAATTCGGAAACGCCTAAGGATTTGGCTTCCTTCACAGCATAGCCTCCAAAACGTCTGAACACTTCTGGATCCTCTAAGTTATTTTCACCCATTCCTATGCAAAGAATGCGCTGAGGTCCCACACCATCTCTGGGATAGACAAGGACTGACTTGCCTTGTTTGGATGTGAGATCCTCCTCAAAAAATATCTTCTTAACTTTAGGAACACATTCATTGATAATGTTGGAAAAGGTAGAGTCATTTTCTTCATAGACTGGCAAAATCAATAATGGCGTAGAGTGCTCCACAACCTGGTTATAATGAACCCGAACTATGTCCATATAGAAGATCCATGTTGGGAAATGTTTTCAATAATTTTATTGAATAACGAACTGGGCCGCATAGCCAGTGAAGCCTTCTCAACTTCAGGCTTGTAATATCCGCCAATATCCTGAGGCCTGCCCTGCACTGCATTCAGCTCGCTTAAGATACCTTCTTTATTTTGACTAAGTGCCTTAGCTATGGGTCTAAAATAATCACTTAAAACAAGATCTTGCTCTTGCTCAGCCATTGCTTCAGCCCAATACAATGTAAGAAAAAAGACACTGCCCCTATTATCCAGTTCATTAACATTTCTGGAAGGAGAACAACTGTTGTCCAAATAGTTTCCTATAGCTTTATCTAGAGCTTCCCCCAGAATATTAGCTGCTAAATTGTCGAATTGATCCCCCAGGTGTTGCAGTGAGGAAGCCAAAGCCATGTACTCGCCCAAAGAATCCCATCTCAGATGACCTTCTTTCGCAAACTGCTGGACATGCTTCGGTGCTGACCCTCCAGCTCCAGTCTCAAAAAGACCCCCTCCATTAAGAAGAGGTACAATGGATAGCATTCTAGCACTTGTACCTATCTCAAGAATCGGGAACAGGTCAGTCAAGTAGTCTCTCAGAACATTTCCCGTAACTGATATAGTGTCTTGACCTTTTCTTATCCTCTCCAAGGAAAAAACCATAGCATCGACAGGAGAAAGAATTTCTAATTGAAGCCCATCTGTCTCATACTCCTCTAAATACCTGTGTACTTTCTTTATTAGCTGAGCGTCATGCGCCCTGGAAGAATCTAACCAAAAAACCGCTGGATCCCCTGTAGCACGAGCTCTCTGAACCGCTAATTTCACCCAATTTTTGACTGGTACGTCTTTCGTTTGACAGGCCCGCCATATATCTCCCTGCTCCACTTTGTTTTCGAGTAAAACATTGCCATTTTCATCCAAAATTCTAACCGTACCTGCTTGTTCAATCTCAAAAGTCTTATCGTGTGATCCGTACTCCTGTGCCTTCTGGGCCATCAAACCGACGTTTGGAACACTACCCATGGTTTCGGGATTATACTGGCCATGTTTCTGACAATCCTTAACAACAGCGTCATATATGCCTGCATAGCTAGAATCAGGGATAACGGCTTTACAGTCTTGAAGCTCTCCTTCCGCATTCCATAGTCTTCCAGAATCTCTGATCATGGGTGGCATTGAGGCATCAATGATGACATCACTCGGAACATGTAAATTTGTTATGCCTTTATTAGAATCAACCATAGCAATATCTGGTCCGTCCTGATAACAAATATCTATATCATCCTGAATCTGTGTTCTTTCGTCCTCCGGAAGATCCCTGATCTTACCCAAGAGATCACCTAATCCATTGTTTGGATTCACCCCTAAATCAGTAAACTTAGAAGCATATTTTTCAAAAATTTTTGCAAAAAACACCTGCACACAGTGCCCGAATATGATAGGATCGGAAACCTTCATCATGGTCGCCTTCATATGTAAAGAAAATAGAACTTTTCTATCCCTTGCATCAGAAACTGCTTTGTTAAGAAAATCGACAAGCTTATCTTTACTCATAAAAGTAGAATCCAACACTTCCTCGGCCTCCAAAGGAAGAGATTCTATTAAGATTTTCTTATTACCATTACAATCGAAATGTTCGACAGTCGCAGTAGTTGGAGTGGCTACAGTTATAGAAACTTCATTGTGACGGAAATCACCAAGATCCATTGTCTCCACATGTGTATCGGATTTGCTCGGCCAATTTTTCATAGCAGGAGGATTCTTCTTCGCAAATCCCTTCACTGAATCAGGAGCTCGTCGATCAGAATTTCCCTGTCGAAGCACTGGATTTACAGCACTCCCCTTCACTGAATCATAGCGCCCCTTAATCTCATGTTCATACTGATTAGTTGGATCTTCTGGATAGTTGGGCAGACGATAGCCCTTGGCCTGAAGCTCTAAAATACAAGCTTTCATTTGAGGAATAGAAGCGCTGATATTAGGTAGCTTGATGATGTTCGCTTGAGGAGCTTCGACCAAATCCCCCAATTCGCTAAGATCGTTAGTGACCTTCTGATCTTCGTCAAGAAAATCTGGAAAGACAGCTAAGATCCTTGCAGCCAAAGAAATATCTCTTGTTTCTATCTGAATTCCAGCTGCACTAGCAAATGCACGGATAATTGGCAAAAAAGCATACGTCGCCAGAGCGGGAGCCTCATCCGCCCAAGTATAAATAATCGAAGGTGATGAACTCATTTAAGTACCATTTCCCCTATGTTGCAATCATAATAAATGATGTTGTCCATGTGTTTCTACAGCCGAACTGACTTAACAAATCGACCTAAATAACGCCAAAAGATAGTCGGGGATTCACGATATTCCAATGACCAGATAGATCTTTATTTATTCACCACTTGCCTGATAATAAAAAATGAAGGATACTCTATGTCTTCGGTTTTTATTCGGTATATATACACGCTATAAATATCTTATGACTAAGCAACCTGAAAAGGGGCAAACATTGTGTATCTGGATTCCAATGCTCCAAATTCGATTGGAAATCTTACGCAATCCAAACCTACAAAACACTCCTGTCGTCCTTTTGAATCCTAAAAAGATCAACAGACAAACCGTATGGCAGTGTTCGAAAGAAGCTCTAGAAATGGGAATATACCTAAACCAACCTGTCTCCCAAGCTTTTTCCTTCTGCCAAAACTTAACAGTGCTAGAACCAGACCTCGATTACTACAATAGCATGGAAATAAATATATCGGGAACTCTCTCTCGCCTCAGCCCAGAGATAGAATCTGCTGGAGACGGGCGATTCTTTGTTAATGTAGATGGATTACAACATCTTCATAAATTTCGACCTGACCAAATAAGAGAAAATGTACATAGACAGTTCGATCAATTTCCCGATTCATTAGTCAGTTATATACGAATTGGGTGGGCCAAAGGGAAATTTGCATCTTGGATAGCAGCAACAACAGCTAAGCCTAACAAACCGGTTATCGTTGAAGACCAAAAATTAATTTCATTCTTAAAACCTTCTCCTATCTCTCTCCTACCAACAGACAAAGATATAATCAGACGCCTCCAACAATTCGGCATTCGAACTCTTGGCGAACTAATTCTCTTGCCCACTCCAACATTAGTTAGACAATTCGGAGAAAAAGGTGAAATAGCACGGACGTGGGCTACAGGAGAAAAAATAGATCTCGTCCAGCCCAATCAATCACTTAAATCTATACGGCATTCAATGGACTTCCACACACCAATCGGCAATGTCGAAATTGTCTGTAAATCTCTGAAGAAACTACTAGAAACTGCCTTAGCAGATCTTAAACATCAAAATCAGAGTGTCCAAGGTATTCGCATCAAAGGCTTATGGACAAAAGGATCTTGGTCGTTGAATCATATACTGCGCAACCCTTCAATATCTCACGAAGATATCTACCGCACTCTTAGAACTAATATCCTCATCTCTCCTCCTACTTCCCCTATAGAAAAATTAACATTGGAGTTTTTCCAGTTTTATACTTTTGAATTACAAGAAGATTTTTTCAATCACGAGAAAAATCGTTGGGAAGTGCCCAATAATAAAAAAATAGCAAAAGGAACAATTCCATCTTCATTACGCGAAGCTATAACGGAAATGAAATTGAGGATGGGCTTCTCTCCTCTTTATCGGATTGTCGAAATTGACCCCTTGTCACGTATTCCAGAACGACGACACGCCCTCTTAAATATCGAAATTTAGATCTGCACGTACTGCCCTGTAGAAATCTTTGAAATAGAAGAATATAATGACGACTGAACTCCCCCTTTCAAATGAAAATAGACATGATGATCGCATTACAAGGCTACGTATCCTTAATCCTCCCTTACCCACTCGAATTGATCTAGGCCAGGATGGAATGCCAACATATTACCACTCTAAAAATGGGAAACACTTAAGAATTTCTATTATCCGAGAACGATGGAGAATCGACGACGAGTGGTGGCGAGAAGAGATATCTAGAGATTACTTCACCTTGGTTTTAGAAAATGGAATGATAGTCACCGTATTCCAAAATCTGCTATCTCACAAATGGTACAGCCAGTGAATCTTTCAAGCCTATTGATCCAAAATATGATCTCATCTCTTCTCACACTCATTGCCAATCAATTTAGACCAGCCCTTAGCGTACAAATCGACCATCCGAGGAAGATAACCTGGATACTGAGCCCCAATATTCTCCAACTTCTTCCCATCTATTTCTACGACTACCAATGGATCAGTCCCTTCGAAAAGGACTTCCCCGTCAGGTGCAATCGCCAAAGATGGTCCGCCAATATCTACTCCAAATTCAGAAAAGGGTCGATTTACAGATAGGAGATAGGTTTCGGACATAATAGCATTAGCCCTAAGAATCAGTCTCCAACGCTTATACGTTTCACTAGGTGTCGCACGTGGGACTAATAGTAATTCCGCACCCTGCGCACGAAGAATCTGAGATCCCTGGGGACGATTGATATCAGAACAAATCTGAACGCCTACAGTAACTTCAGACATGGAAACAACTTTTGGCGGATCGGTTCCAGGTACATAATGTGAGGTTTCCCAGTAACCTTCTTCTTCGGGAAGGTGAATCTTGCGGTACTGACTTATCAGTTTCCCACTACAATCATAAAAAAGTGCTGTGTTGTACCTTTTCTCTGATTTTGAATCAGTGACGATCGCTCCTCCTAACAAAGCTATACCCACCTCTGAAGCCATCCTTGAAAGCGTCTGATGACGTGGACCTCCTGCAGATTCTGCATCTTCTTCAACAGAGTCACGTGTGGCTGGAGACCACGGATTAAGAGGAAGTTCTGGTAAAACAGCTAAAGTTGCGCCAGAATTTTTCGCTTTCAGTAAAGACTCCCTGAGCCGCAAGTGATCTGAATCAGCTGGAAATACATCTGTCAACAGAGCCACAAAAATACGATCGTCCATAAATCTCCTTTCCTTAACACAATCTAATTCTCCGACCAATTCAAAAAGATTTTATTGATTTTTATTGCTCAAAACAACCAGCCAAATTATACTTTCTCTACACCCGAATAAAAACCGAATATATATGTCTAACTACCCTTATGTCGAATTGCATTGCCATTCAGGATTTTCATTCTTAGATGGAAGTTCACAACCCCAAGAACTGGTGCTTGAAGCTTCAAAAATGGGATATCCTAGTCTAGCCCTAACTGATCACAACGGTCTGTATGGGTCCATGGAATTTGCACACGAAGCGTGTAAAAATGGAATCCAAGCGATAATTGGATCCGAAATCACCATCGCTCTTGATATACCTGAAATACCTGAAAAACTACGTCTTTTAACCACACCCAATGGAGAAGGTGATATTCTGTCCGAAGGATGTCACTTAACTATTTTGGCTAAGAACGCCATAGGCTATGCCAATCTCTGCAAAATTATAAGTCAAGCACACCTTAAAAAAACCTCTATCTACCCTCACGTTCTCCTCTCTTCTTTAATAACTCAAACAGAGGGACTCATCATACTCACTGGATGCCATAAAGGGCCACTCTCAATAGCACTCGAAGACAGCTTTAATACTGCCGAAATAGTTCTACGGAAACTCAAAAATTCCCTGGATCAGAATCAATTATTCATTGAAATTCAAGACAATAAAACAAAAGGACAAAAATCTAGAAACAAAAACCTTGGATTCCTAGCAGATCGTTTCGACATTCCCTTGGTGGCTACTGGAAACGTTCATTACCATCACCCAAGCAGAAGTCGAATTCAAGACATCCTAGTATCTATTCGAAATAGAACTACCCTAGATGGATCACACAGATGGAGACGTCCTAATTCCCAATTCTATCTCGCTTCTCCAAGAGAAATGTCTTATCGCTTTCGAAACTATCCTGACGCTTTGAAGCAAACCTTGACGATCGCAGAAAAATGTTCGGACTTTGATCTTACACGAAACCTCGGATATACCTTTCCAAATTTTCGTGGGAATAGTCAAAACAAAGCTCTAGAACTACTTAGACTAAAATGCCTCTCACAACTAGAAAAATACTACGAAAAATCGTCACTTATAAATGAAGCCCGAGAACGACTCTACCAAGAACTTTCACTCGTAGACACGCACAATCTAGCTGGGTTCTTCCTTGTATACAGTGAAATTATAGAACTTGCTGAAAAAGTTTCTTCGAAGCTACGGACAGGCGTTCCAAGGGATCAGAGCGGACTCCCTCCAGGAAGAGGACGAGGGTCTTCGGTGTCTTCTATTATTTGCTATCTAATCGGTCTTTCTCACATAGACCCTGTAGAATCAAATCTATTCCTCGGCCGCTTCCTCAACGAAGATATGGAAACCATACCAGATATCGACCTTGATTTTCCAAGAGCTGTCAGAGAAGAGCTGATTATCCAGATCTACAAAAAATATGGTCACGAAAATGCCGCCCTAGTATGTACATTCTCTACATATCGAACCCGCTCTGCTATTCGTGAGGTAGGCAAAGCACTGGGTATTCCAGGGGAAATCTTAACAAAGATATCTAAATCAGTGGAACATCACTCCACAAAATGTCTTTCCAAAACTCTTCAACCCATCTTGGAATTATCTGCGAAAAATACATCTCCACTATGGAAAGTTTTGCACCAACTTATCGAAGATATTATCGGTCTTCCTCGCCATATATCCCAACATGTTGGTGGAATGATAGTCTCGAGTCGCCCCCTAACAGAGATTGTACCCTTAGAACCAAGTGTTCAAGGAGATCGAATTCTTTGTCAATGGGACAAAGATTCTTGTAATGACGCTGGATTCATAAAGATTGACTTCCTCTCTTTGGGTATGCTCTCTCTAGTGGATGAAGCCATCGATTTGATCTCCGACAGGCACTCCTATGTTCCCAATCTGTCTCGCATCGATTTTCAAGACCAGAAAATTTACGATCATGTCTCTTCAGGAGAGACAATCGGAACATTCCAGTTAGAAAGTCGAGCACAGATCCAAATGGGCCGTCGCATACAGCCTCGCAATCTTAATGAATTGGCTATTCAGATCGCTATTGTTCGTCCAGGCCCTATCGTGGGTGGTGCAATTAACACGTATGTAAAAAGAAGAGAACTCTTGCGAAACAACCCTGACTATTCCATACCGTACGCACATCCCATCCTAGAACAAATACTGGGAGAGACTTTAGGCGTGATTGTTTTTCAAGATCAAGTCTTACAAATCTGTCGCTATTTAGCCGGTTTCTCTGATGGAGAAGCGGACAGCTTGCGAAGATTTATGAGTCGCAAGCGCTCCAAGGAATCTATAGAATCATACTGGATGATATTCCAAAATGGCTGCAAATCAAAAAAAATTGATAAATCTGTAGCTCAAAAAATATTCCAACAAATAATAGCATTCAGTGGTTTTGGATTTCCAAAATCTCATGCAGTAGCATTTAGCTTGTTAGCATATCAATCGGTGTGGCTTCGTCACTACTATAGTACCGAATACTATGTCGCCCTCTTCAACAACCAACCTATGGGATTCTACTCACTAGATGCTTTAAGCAGAGATGCGCAGCGCCAAGGAGTCGAGATCCTTCTCCCGAACATTAATCTGAGTCAAACCAAATGCATCCCAGAAAATTCAGACTTGAGAATCGGTTTGAGTTTAGTAAAGGACTGGGGGATAGAAACTACAATAAGGTTAGTAGCAGAGAGACAAAAACATGGACCATTCAAATCTTTATCGGAATTCCTGCAGAGAATGCCTAAATCACTGAAAAGGAAGGCGATAGAAAATCTCATTTTAGTTGGAGGATTTAAGGATTTCGGATTGACACGCAGGGAGCTTCTATGGCAACTAGGCTTGTGGTTGGGGCCAAAAGAAAAATTGGGATACAGATCAATAAAGAACAAACAGATTCAAACCGAGCTACAGCTGGTAGAACCGGACTCAACAATAACGTTTTCAGAACTTACAGCTACTGAACAAATGGCAATGGAATACCGTATACTCCACTTCTCTTCTGGGGTTCATCCACTGTCCTTACTCCGCAAGGAGCTGGACAGCGAGACAACATTCAGTAAGGACCTGTGCGAACTGTCAAACCATCAGCATATAAAAGTGTCCGGGATCGTCGTAGCTCGTCAAAGGCCCTCTTCCGCAAAAGGATATGTTTTTATTTCATTGGAAGATGAGCATGGTTTCATCAATGTAGTGGTGAATCCCAGGTTGTATCAAAAGCTTCGTCATGTGTTGATAGTAGAACCATTCTTGGTTGTTTATGGGCGCCTACAAAAATCAGGATCTGTTTCAAACGTGATAGCTTCGGAAATAGACAAGCTCGATGTCCACAGAACCAAAGGATCAACCAAAAAGATAGATGAATCCTATAGATACCTAAAAGATCTCAGAAAATCTCCGCCACGATCTAAGGACTTCAGCTAAGACTTTTTCAAATTCTTTCGCTCTAAATACAATTGCATTCCATCCCAATCACTGACTGGGGGAAAAACATCGAAATAACTGTTTACATCATTCGCTGGGAGATACTTTGACATCTCCGAACGAATTTCCTTTTCGAATTCTTCCCGGCCAAAACCCTCCGGATTATCCAGCCAAACACAGACTCTATCATGAAGATCCAATAGTTTTTCTCGCATCTCCAATACCCGCACTTCGAAGTCATGGTGAATTCCAAAGTGAGCAATCCCAAAACTCTCTGGTCCTATTTCTTCAATATTTTTAAGGGTTTCCAGCCAAATAGGAACATCTACTCCCGGCGGTGGCGTCGGAGGATATATTGGAGCCCGGTGAGTAAAAATTACCCCTAGAGCATCTCCCGCTAGGAAACAACCTTCCAATTCCTCTAAATACGAAACGTGATGACCAACATGACCTGGTGTTGGCATCGATCGAATATTTGATACTGGACATTTTTCTGGAGATTCCCAAACACATATCCGATCGGAGTCGATCGGTAACACATCTCCCCATAGACGATCATAGGAATCTCTGAAAGTCCTCCTGGTACTCTCTATCAAACGCCTAGGATCTGTCAAATACGGAACTGCTTCAGGATGTAAATGCACCTGTATCTGTGGATTCCTGGAAACTAGATGACCAACTCCACCTGCATGATCAAGATGGATATGGGTGAGCAGAATGTGACAAATGTCGGAAGTCTTGACCCCGAGTTCTTCAAGACTCTGTTCTAACCCTTCAAGAGATGTCGATGGACCCGGGTCAACCAAGAGTGGCTCTAACCCATCTATCCAATAAGAAGATATCAACCCATTGATACCTTGGAATGAGACATCGACCGAAACCGTGGACATTAGATCATTTCACGGACAGTACTTTCCGCAATCATGTCACCTTTTATCTATCGCTACAAAATCCCGTCTCTCAGGGCCTAGGAAAATCTGCCTAGGACGTGATATTTTTTGTTCCTTATCCTGAAGCATCTCTTCCCACTGAGCCAGCCAACCGACAGTTCTAGGAATTGCAAAAAGCACTGGAAACATTTCAACTGGGAAACCCATTGCTTGATAAATCAAGCCCGAATAAAAATCAACGTTAGGATAGAGATTTCTTGAAACAAAGAATTCGTCATTCAGAGCGATTTTTTCAAGCTCCAACGCTATATCTAGCAATGGATTCTTGCCCGTTACTTCAAAGACATCGGAAGCAGTCTTTTTAATTATACTGGCCCTCGGATCATAAGCTTTATACACCCTATGTCCAAAACCCATTAGACGCTCTTCTTTACGTCTAACTCCATCCATGAAATCTGGGATATTGTCCACTGATCCAATTCTTTGGAGCATTCTTAAAACAGCTTCGTTTGCTCCTCCATGCAATGGCCCATACAAAGCTCCCATAGCCCCTGCAAGAGCTGAATACGGATCTGACCGACTACTACCAATAGTTCTCATTGCTGTAGTTGAACAATTCTGCTCATGATCTGCATGTAAGATAAATAGTACGTCCAAAGCTCTTTCCAAGACGGGATTAGGCTCTTCTTGATTGCCACGAATCCTAAACAGCATATGTAAAAAATTAGAAGTGTAGGACAATTTGTCATTGGGATAACTAGCCGGCATACCTTTATAATGACGATAGGCAAAAGCAGCCAGTGTCGGCATCTTGGCTAATAACCTCTGAATCTGCATTCGCCGAAGTTCTGGGTCGCTCACCCGTCCAGCTTCAGGATAAAAAGTGCCCAGTGCTGCTACAGAGCTGATGAGCATACTCATAGCATGGGCATCATAACGAAACCCATTCATCACTTTTCGGATGTTTTCGTGAACGTTTGTGTGACTCTTGATCTCATAGGTGAACTGATCCAACTCAGATGCCAGAGGAAGTTTCCCATGCAAAATAAGATAGGCTACCTCTAAGAAAGTGCTCTTCTCAGCGAGTTGCTCGATAGGGTACCCTCTATATTCCAATATCCCTTTAGATCCATCTATATAAGTTATCGTGCTACGAGTCGAAGCTGTGTTTGAAAATCCAGGATCATAAGTCATCATCCCAAAGTCATCTTCATTCACTCGGATTTTCCTTAAATCCATTGCTCGAATGACATCCCCTTCTAGGATATCTACTTCATACTCACTGCCTGTGCGATTGTCACGAATCGTTAGAGTGTCTTTACCTTTAGTCACATTTTCCGCCATCTGTTCTCCGATAACCATTCTTAGGTGGAAGATCGAACCAACTAAATTGGTCCTCCTAAAACTCCCGTATTTATCAACTCAAAACTAAACCTACCCAATTACTTACTTATGATGAAGTGCACTGCCATTTACAAACAAAACATCTAGTACTCAAAAGCCACGAAAACCCTGAGTGCCGGGAGCGGGACTCGAACCCGCAAGGGCCTAAGCCCGCCGGATTTTGAGTCCGGTGCGTCTACCAATTCCACCATCCCGGCGATGCAGCCTTTTGCATACTATTCTACAACACCTTGTCGCTCAGGTACATCCATCCCTATCACTTCCATACCTGCTTCAAAGATAGATTTAACCTGATGATTCTAACCATTCGGTATGAGAACCCAAATTTATTGCCAAATGTTCCCCATCAGTGCCTGGGGATGCCCCATGCCAATGCTCCTCTCCCCCTTCAATAATAACCATATCTCCAGGATGCAGGTGGGCTTCATCCCCAGCACGATTCCTCACGAGACACTGACCAGAAAGCCCGAAAAGTATCTGTGTATCACTATGTGAATGCCAATAGGTCCTTCCACCTTCACCAAAAGTGACCCTATAGGCACGAATCGGAACTTTATCATCCTTGCCCAACATTGGCTGTGTCAAAGCCGGAAGAACAAAGTTTGTTTCATCCACTATTCCGTGTGCTCTTTCGGTCTTTCCTATAAGCCTCATATTTGTCCGAATCCTATCTAAAAATGAACTTTTAGCAATCTGAAACTCTAATTATCGCTTAACCGCTATTGCTTTGACCTCAAACCTGGCTCCAAAAAGCAGTTGGCCAGAGCCCACAAAAGCTCGTGCTGGGAATTCCTGCTCGAAATAAGTTCTATAGACTCCGTTAAAAGCGTCATAGTCAGCAACATCTGAACTAAAAACGTCGACATATACTAAATCATCCATGGTCATGCCAGCCTCTTCTAGGCTACTCTTTATGTTGTCTAGAACAATTCGTGCTTCAGTTTCAGCTGTTTCTGGAACTTGTTGATTCTCCTCCAAACCCAACGTTCCAGATATGTACAAAGTAGGACCAATCTGCACGGCTCCACTGAATGGAGGTACACTAGTGTCTCCCGGAGATCTGGAAGCAAAATACGACCTGGCTTGTTCTGCATTTTCATACACGTTGTTTTCAGATAGGCAACCCGAAACACCTGCTAGCATCATAAAAATCCCTACTAATCTCATCGTCAATTCCTTTTTATTTTTGGTGGATTGATAATCTTAAATTTCTTTCAAATCATGGCACTCTCTTGTCTTGAAAGATCGGATCCATAGTTCTTGTAGCTTCGCAAAGACCTTATACGTCCTGACCCATATCAGAATCTATCAGCAGACGTCCTCATTGTACTAATCTAGGGATAGATTGTACATTACCTCGCCTTTACATCAAGTTTACTAACCTGTTAATCTAGACTCGGCCTCTAAGTAAAACATCCAGGAAACCAGATACATACTTAAAAAACATCTATGCAGCTTTCTACCTTAGACTGGGGCGTGCTTTGCGTCTATGGACTCGTGGTCATATCTCTGGGTCTCCTATACAGTCGAAAAGCGGGAAGCAATACTAAAGAATACTTTTTGGCTGGACGATCCATGCCTTGGTGGTTACTGGGCACATCAATGGTCGCAACGACTTTCTCAAGTGATACACCTAACCTTATTTCTGATTTAGTTCGTAACGGTGGTGTCAGTCAGAACTGGATTTGGTGGGCATTTGTGATAACAGGCATGTGCACTGTCTTCTTCTATGCAAAGCTCTGGAGACGATCTGGAGTAATTACCGACATAGGCTTTTATGAACTCAGATACAGTGGAAAGAAAGCAGCTTTTCTGAGAGGATTTAGAGCAATTTACTTGGGAGTATTTTTCAATGTAATGATTATGGCATCGGTCACTTTATCTGCCATCAAGATCGGAGAGGTACTGCTAGGTATAGATAAATATACAATTGTTCTGGTCGCAGGAGCCACAACCTTAATCTACTCAGCTACATCTGGGTTAAGAGGGATTCTCATGACAGACTTGATGTTATTTGGGATATCAATGACTGGGGCTGTGCTAGCTGCTTTCTACGCATTACAACTTCCCGAAGTAGGTGGGTTATCGGGCCTCATAACCAATCCAAATGTCGCAAATAAGATTTCCTTTTTGCCAGATTTTTCCGATCCTAGTGAAGCACTAACTATCCTAATAATTCCTATAGCAGTCCAATGGTGGAGTACTTGGTACCCAGGTGCAGAGCCTGGTGGTGGTGGATATTCAGCGCAACGAATGTTGGCAGCACAAAATGAAAAAAATGCGCTCCAAGCTGCTCTGTGGTTCAACATAGCCCATTATGCTCTACGACCCTGGCCTTGGATAATAGTTGCCCTAGCCTCATTAATTGTTTATCCAGGTATAGAAGATCTGGCTCTGGCTTTTCCTAACGTTGACAGATCCACTCTTGGACATGACATGGCATATCCCGCAATGTTAGTTTTCCTGCCACACGGTCTGCTAGGGCTAGTCGTTGCATCACTTATTGCAGCATACATGTCTACAATCAGCACGCATCTCAATTGGGGAGCCTCTTATCTTATAGATGATGTTTATCGTCGGTTTTACAACCCCGACTGCGGAGAGCAACATTATGTAAGAATGGGCCGCTTCTCTACCCTGGGTTTAATGTTGATATCATCTTGGGTGGCCTTGCAACTTGAAACAGCTATGCAGGCATTCCAGATTCTTTTACAAATAGGTGCTGGAACTGGTTTGGTCTTTCTTCTTAGATGGTTTTGGTGGCGCATAAACAGTTGGACCGAAATAGCCGCAATGGTCATTTCCTTTCTAACCGCCCTCTATTTTGGTTTCGTACACACACAGATCGGCTTCCAATCCTGGAGTCCTTCTAACACACTTGTAGTAAGTGTAGCAATAACCACTGCTGGTTGGCTGGTCATCACTATGATAACAGAGCCCGAAGACAACGAAACCCTGATTAACTTCTACCGAAAAATTAGGCCGTTAGGACCTGGATGGAACACAATAATCCACCAAGCTGACGTAAAAGACCCAGGCACTGACAACAACTCAGAACTAACAGCAAGTCTAATGTGTTGGTTCCTTGGTTGTGTACTAATCTATAGTTGCATTTTCGGAACTGGGTTTCTCATATATGGAGACATCGCCACTGGCTTTATTTGTATGCTAGTGGCAGGATTATCTGCCTGGGGGATACATAAAATTTTTCCACAAATAGGCTTGCTCAGTTGAGCACCTTGAACAAATCGATATCAGAAAAGATATTTCGACGACAGTAGAGACTTGATTTGCTATACAGAATCAAATTAAACAGATAAACTACACCTCCCTAAGCAACCACAAACTTACATGACAAAGGCCCAATGATGGCGAGCAACCCATACGGAGCAAAATTCACAGTCGATCTCAAAGAAGGGCCGACAACGTTCTACAACCCTAGCGCTTTGAATGGCGAGGGCATTATCGATATCGACAGACTCCCTTTCTCAATACGAGTTCTTCTTGAAAACGTTTTGCGAAACTCTGTTGGCAAGCACGTAAATGAAACACATGTCAAAGCAGTCGCAAATTGGAGTCCGGAGAAAGTAGAAGCCGATGTCCCTTTCATGCCCAGCCGAGTCATATTACAGGACTTCACTGGTGTACCTGCAGTGGTGGACTTAGCAGCGATGCGTGATGGTTTAAAATCTCTTGGGGGAGACCCAAGTCGTATAAATCCGATAGTTCCTGTGGATCTGGTCATTGATCATTCGGTTCAGGTGGATTTCTTTGGTAGTCCTGAGGCCTACAGAAAGAATGTGGAGAAAGAATTCGAGCGCAACCGCGAAAGATATACCCTGCTCAGATGGGCACAGGACTCGTTTCGGGATTTCAGAGTTGTTCCTCCTGGCACTGGAATTGTTCATCAGGTCAACCTGGAATACTTAGCCTCTGTAGTCCAAAGAAGAGAAGATGACGATGGAACACAGATTGCTTTTCCAGACACAGTCGTCGGAACTGACTCTCACACGACGATGATCAATGGGTTGGGTGTCGTTGGTTGGGGAGTCGGGGGCATCGAAGCGGAGGCGGTCCTGACTGGACAACCCTACCACATGCTCTTGCCCGATGTCGTAGGAGTAAAATTCTCTGGAGAACTTCCCGAAGGGTCTACAGCGACCGACCTCGTGCTTCACGTAGTCCAAATGCTCAGAGAGTATGGAGTCGTCGGAAGCTTTGTAGAATATTTCGGTCCAGGACTCTCCAATTTGAGTCTTCCTGACCGGGCAACATTGGCCAATATGGCACCCGAATATGGCGCTACAGTTGGTTTTTTCCCAGTAGATCAAGAAACCCTCTCCTACCTTAGAGGTTCTGGAAGGTCTGAAGAATTGATCCAGAGGGTAGAAGTCATATCCAAACAACAGGGTCTGTTCCGAACAGATGAAACTCCAGATCCCTCCTACACACATACACTACACATGGATCTCTCTACTGTGGAACCCAGTGTTGCTGGCCCAAAGAGGCCTCAAGATCGTATTGCACTGGACGCTCTGCCTGGCACGTTTAAAACAGCACTGCCCGATCTGATCCCTTCAGGATTTAACTATGACCCTGTAGAGGAGCGCAAGGCTGAGATAGATATCAACGGGGAAGCACATGACATAAGTGACGGTGAAATTGTTATAGCCGCTATAACAAGTTGCACTAACACTTCCAATCCGTCTGTTATGATAGGTGCTGGACTGCTCGCCAAAAAGGCTGTTGAACTGGGACTTGAGATAAAACCTTGGGTGAAATCCAGTATGGCACCAGGATCTAAGGTCGTTACAGATTACCTTGAATCATCTGGGCTGATGGAATTCCTTGAAGAGCTAAAATTCGGAGTTGTTGGATATGGATGCACCACCTGCATAGGAAATTCAGGTCCACTCCCAGAATCTATAAGTAATGCTGTTGAACAAAATGGACTCGTGGTGGCATCCGTACTCTCTGGGAACCGTAATTTTGAAGCTCGTATACATTCTGACATTCGAGCAAACTTCCTTGCATCACCAATGCTCGTAGTAGCCTACGCCTTGGCAGGAAATGTCCATATTAACTGGGAGACGGAACCCATCGGCAATGATCGAGAAGGTTCTCCAGTATTTCTTCGAGATGTCTGGCCTAGTTCTAATCTGATCAAAACGACACTCGAACAAGCCCTTGATCCAAACATGTATAAACAACGCTACGCGGAAGTTTTCGAAGGAAATGACCTATGGAGAGAACTTCCCCTTCCTACTGGGGACAAGAACCTCTACGATTGGGATGATTCGTCTACCTACATTCGAAATCCACCTTTCTTTCAAGGTATGTCGTTGCAAATGCCCAATCCAAAGGACATAACAGAGGCCAGGGTTCTCGGTATATTTGGACACACGACCACTACGGATCATATTTCACCTGCAGGAGCAATTCCGAAGGATGAACCGGCTGGGCAATACCTGGCAACACACGGTGTAAAACCTTGGGAGTTCAATACATTTGGATCCCGTCGTGGCAGTCACGAAGTCATGATTCGGGGAACTTTTGGTAACATAAGAATTCGCAACCTGTTATTGGATGACCGTGAAGGGGGACACACTATACACATCCCGAGCGGAGCAGAAACATCAATATACGATGCCGCAATGAGGTATCAGGAAGAAGGAACACCATTAGTAATTTTAGCTGGTCGAGAATATGGTACAGGGAGCTCGAGAGATTGGGCAGCTAAAGGAACTTATCTCTTAGGCGTCAAAGCTGTGATAGCTGAAAGCTATGAAAGGATCCACAGGAGCAACTTGGTGGGCATGGGAGTCTTGCCGCTACAATTTGAAGGGGGCGTGACCGCTGAAAACCTCGGCCTGTCTGGTAAAGAAAGATATAATATCCTAGGTATCTCTGAGGGACTTCATCCCGGCAAAAAACTAGACGTTGTGGCACAAACTGATGACGGACGAGAAATCAAATTCAAGGTTATTGCCAGATTGGATTCTGGAGCGGACGTAGAGTACTACCAAAATGGTGGCATCCTACAAACGGTCCTGCGCAACATAGCATTAGAAGCTTAAAAACAAGTGATTGGTATTCGTGTGCTCAGAAACCAACCCAAATCAATCCATAGGCCTAGAAAATTGTCCTTCTGGTTTCCTTAGAGACAATGGAGGACCGAAAACTTCGGATAAAACTATCGCCCTTTTCAGCTGGTTAACGTCTCCATCCGTCAGATAAGGCAGAATACTCTTTCTTTCGTTAGTCACCCCTGGGGAACCCACCTTCTGCTTCGCTGATCTTATTGATCTTCTCGATCTAGAGTGTCTTTCTTCGCTAAAGGAAGCACTTTCTTGTACTTTGGTATAAGGGTCAGCCACAGCTTCGGAATCTGATATAGATTCCGAGACCAGAGGATCTATTCGCGATTGCTCTAGTTCCGGTACAGTCTCAAAGGACGAGACGAACTGGTCTGAAAATATGTCCAACAATCCTGTCGGTTGTACTGGGCCCTCTTCCTGGGGTCTTCGCCCATTATCATAATCTGACTCATCAGTATTTTCCATGTAGAGCCAATCATCAATCGACTCTGTCACAGTTGCATCCGCAGAAGAATCTTCTAATGATGTTTCATTTACACCTGGAGCCTGTCTCTTCTTTATCGCACGAAACTGGTTTATAAACCATAGTCCGACCAGGAATGTCCAAAATATGTCAGCTAAAAACTCCATTACTTTATTCCCAGTTTATGCCAACGGCTCAGTATCTTCTTCGTCTCCAGTTGCAATAGACTTACGCATTTCGGTGTCAGACTGAACATTGTTATAACGAACATAGTCCATTACCCCCATATGTCCCTGTCGAAATGCTTCTGCCAAAGCAGCTGGTACTTCAGCTTCGGCTTTGACTAGATCAGCTTTCATTTCTTCGACTTTAGCTTTCATTTCCTGTTCCTGTGCCACAGCCATCGCCCTACGTTCTTCGGCCCTAGCTTGAGCCACTTGCTTGTCCGCATCCGCCTGATGAGCTTGCAAATCAGCACCTATGTTTTTCCCAACGTCAACATCTGCAATATCAATTGAAAGTATTTCGAAGGCTGTGCCAGAATCTAAACCCTTGGCTAACACACTCTTCGATATTGCATCTGGATTTTCTAACACAGCCTGGTGAGTCACTGCGGATCCAATTGACGACACAATCCCCTCGCCAACACGGGCAAGTATAGTGTCCTCTCCAGCACCTCCAACCAAACGATTAATATTAGCTCTCACCGTCACCCTTGCTTGCGCAATCAGTTGTATGCCATCTATCGCCATGGCGGCTACTTTAGGTGTATTAATGACTTTGGGGTTAACGGAGACCTGGACAGCTTCAAAAACATCTCTTCCTGCCAAGTCAATAGCCGCTGCCTGTTGAAAACCTAGATCGATACTAGCCTTGTCTGCACTAATTAAAGCACGCACTACCCTCATTACATCACCACCCGCGAGGTAATGTGCTTCTAGATCGTTTATATTCAGGGGAATGCCTGCCTTCGTCGCCCAAATCAATGGTCTTACCACAGCTGCCGGTGTCACTTTTCTTAAACGCATACCGATCAGATAACTGATCCCAATTCTTACCCCTGCAGAAATAGCTTCGACCCACAATCTTACGGGTACTGCCCAAGCCACGACTGAGATTAGTAATAAACCACCGATCAATACGAATAAGCTGAAAATATCAAGCTGTTGCATAAAGCGACCTTTCCCCTTTGCAATTCAATTTCGATAACTGCTGGATATCAGCAGTTGACTAACTTTCTAACCTGTTTGTTGTCTGATTCCTTTTAGCCCTAACGATGTGACGAGATCCTTCTACACTAACAATACGTACTGAAGTTCCCTCCTCGATGAATTCTGATTCCGAAACCACATCGATTTTTTCCTGTCCGAACAACGCAAAACCCGATGGCCTGAGATCCGTCAGAGAAACCCCCTCCCTTCCTACTAGTTCTTCACGGGTTTCAGCTGATTCATACCCCTCCGATCGATCTTCCTGTGTCCTAAGAAAAATCCCAGAGCGATATAATCGAACGTTCTTGGGCAAATATTTGATCGTTGCCCACAGTATGAACAGAATGAGCACCATGGTGGCTGCTAACACTACTCCACCACGGCTCACATCTTCTGGACCTGGGAAGTTCCCCAGCATACTCATGTAAATCCCTCCAAGTATTCCAACAATTCCAAGAATCCCAAAAACTCCAAAACCTGGAATAACCAGGGTCTCTATTCCTAAAAACACAATGCCAGCAAGGAAAAGTAGTAGATCTTCTAATCCAGCTAGCCCTAAGATAACATTTGATCCAAAGAAAAGAGAGAGTGCAATTAGTCCCGTACCTCCAGCCAGCCCAAAAGCTGGGGTCCGAATCTCTATCATCAAGCCCAAGAAACCTAACGACAAAAGAAAGGGAGCTACAATCGGATTAGAAAAAAACCTGACCAAATTTTCTGCCCAATTTATTTTCGCCATTACCACTTCCGCTTCCTCCAAACCGAGTTCTTCAAGAAGTGCCATCATATCTTCCACCTCAACAGCATAATTGAGATCCACAGCCTCTTCTACGGTTAAGGTGAGGAGCTTGCCTTCTTCAATAACATTTGGAATAGCCAATGACTCATCAACCATAGCTTCAGCAATATCAGGATCCAGATCGCGAGCTTCGGCCAAAGCTCTCATCTCACTTCGCATAGCGGAAACAATCTTTTCTGAAGCTTTTGTTCCGGAACCATCAACGGGTGTCACGGCTCCCATCACTGCGCCTGGTCTCATATAAATTCTTTCAGTCGCCAGAGAAATTAGTGCTCCAGCAGAGAAAGCCCTTCGATTGACAAATGCGAACACTGGCACTTTCGAATCAGATACAGCATCAACAATTCTTTCAGCTGCATCTACCCGTCCTCCAGGCGTATCGATATCTAGGATTAAAGCCTGAACATTTGAAGATTCAGCCTCTTCGATAGACCTTTCTATAAAAGGAGCAAGTCCCATCTCTATTGTCCCTACTACTGGGACTTGTAAGACCTTAGAGGCACCCTGTCCTGAGAGAGTATTTAAACTACCCGTGCCAATGCAGAGAAATAGAAACAGAGTTTTTCTAATGCTAAATCGCATCTCGACACTCCTTCATTCGATTGGATGACTAGATCACATCTCAACTAATCCAACATACTTAATCCTACATGGCACAAGTATCTCATACCCCAAATTGAACCCGATAGATCCATAATCGCTTGCACGGAATATTAAATTTGACCATCGACTTCAGGTAAAATAGCTTGGTCGATAATTAATACCAAATATCCCACAGGTCGAACCACAAAATGGACATTACAAAAGTCAGAACGCTAGCTGGATTGCTTCTCTGTCTTTGCCTCGCCTTCAGTGTCTGGCCAGGCCTAGTGCTAATTAACAGGGTATACCCTCTAGTTCTAGGCCTTCCTTTTGTGATGGCTGCTCTCACCGCAATCTTCTTAGCCATTGGTGTTGTCCTATTCATTCTGGAAACCTTCGAAAGTAGGGCGAGAAATATCCAAACTGAGAGCACCTCTAAGGAAGAGAACTGATTCTATGGAACGCTGGCATGTAATCGCTACAGTCATAGCATGTTACCTGGTCATAACGCTATGGATTGGGTTGGCAGCTGGCAGGAAAAGTACAAGTAGTGTCCAAGGTTTCGTCGCTGGAGACAGAAATTTTGGTCTACTAGTCTTCTACTTCGTGACTGGTGCTAGTATGTGTTCAGCATTTGCCTTTTTAGGTGGACCAGGATGGGCTTACGGTCGTGGAGCAGCAGCATTCTACATTCTTTCCTACGGAGCCCTCGGAATGGTCCCATGGTACTGGATTGGACCCCGTGTGGCTGATATCGGACGGAATAGAGGGTTTGTCACCCAAGCACAGTTTATAACAGGACGGTTTCCTTCCCGTCTTCTTTCCGTATTGATCGCTTCATTAACGCTGGTAGCGTTTATACCCTACATTACAATCCAAATCCGCGGAGCTGGTATTGTGATAGAAGCTGTCACCGAGGGGAATATACCACTGGAAATCGGTGCAGCCTTGGCGTATGGTATCGTCACTTTCTATGTGATGAAAAGTGGAGTCATGGCCGTAGGTTGGACTAACACCTTCCAAGGTGTTTTCATGATTACTATAGCCTGGATCCTGGGTTTGTACCTGCCCACCCATTTCTATGGAGGGGTGGGACAAATGTTCGATTCCATCGCTTCGGCACGTCCTGGATTCCTAACTGTCCCTGGGTTAGACGGAAATGGGGAACCCTGGACTTGGGCTGGATACTCCAGTGCTGTGCTAGTAAGTCTAATTGGTGTTCAGATGTGGCCACATCTATTCATGAAAGCTTTTACCGCAAAGAACAACGATATTATAAGAAAGACAACGATTCTATTCCCCACTTTCTGGCTATTCCTAATCCCAGTCTTTCTGATAGGATTCACTGGAGTCCTTTTCCCTGAGAAGCCTCCAACCTCTGATTTCGTTCTCCCTTTCATGATCATGCAGACAGATCTGCCTCCATTGATAGTCGGGTTATTCTGTGCTGGTGCCCTATCTGCGTCTATGTCTACGGGAGATGCGTTGCTTCACGGCTCTGCATCGGTAGTAGAAGAAGATGCTGTGCGTCTATTTGTAAAACTTGACGATAAACAAGCCCAGACGCTAATGCGTTTTTTAATTGTCATAGTGGGAGTAGCATCATACTTATTGGCATTGGGGGATCATAGCTCTCTAGTGGACCTACTCCTGGCATCATATGGAATAATCTGTCAATTAGCGCCTACAGTGTTAGCAGCAATATATTGGAAGAGAGCTACAACAATTGGGATATTAGCCGGCCTTACTTCAGGGGTTTTTGTAACGACTATCTTATTCGTCAGTAACCAACTGACTCCATTCGGACTGCACGAAGGAATATTAGGCCTTCTGACTCATATTCCTGTCCTGATCATTGTTAGCCTGTTGACTCACCCGCAAAGAGAGGAACATGTGGAAGGCTTCATGGGAAACAAACTTTAGCCTTGCCGCTACTCACCTCAGAAGACTATACTCGCAACAATTAGAATGGTGGCCACACATTTTAATCGTCTGCCAAGCGTGCTCTGCGATTAGAAAGGCCTACCTCAGATGCAAAAGTAGTGGAACTGCCCACCGGTACTCTTAGTGGATAAATCTCACCTAGTGGTGTCATCCCTCGTATTAGGTGTGGGTTCAATCCTTTAAGCTCCGATTCGTGCATTCCGAGTCTTTCAGTCAATGCGAGCAAAGAAGTTCCACCAGGAACCCAAACAACATCATATACGTAGGGTTTCATCCCTGAAACATCAAAAACCTGGCCATACTCAGCAAGATAGGTCACTGCCAGAAGCTTAGGTACATACTGAGCCGTTTCCTTAGGAAGATGATCTATGATCTCCCAATAAAGATTTTCATCTCCCATTCGACCATCCGTATATTTCCTGAGAAGTTGCGAAACCCTTGTAGGCCCAGCATTATAGGCAGCTGCTGCCAAATACCAAGATCCGTAACGTTCGTGCAACTCCTTTAGGTAACTGAGAGCTGCGTCCGTAGCCTGGACAGGATCCCTCCTTTCATCTACATAAAAGTCCATCCTCAAGCCATACTGTCTGGCTGTTGGGCCCATAAACTGCCAAACTCCGTAAGCAGATGATCCAGATCTGGCATTAGCCACATAACCAGATTCTATCTGGGCAAGATAAAGCAGTTCCTTGGGCATTCCCTGCTCAATCAATTTTGTTCGAATCATTTCTCGATAAAGTCCTGCCCTAGACAACTGCTCCAGAAATTCCTCCCTATTCAAAGTTGAAAAATGATTCATCCAGTATTCAACTTCTTTGTTCACTTCCAATGGCAACTCCACTTCCACAAACTCCCTTTCCATAGCTGCCATAGCCTTTGGAACGGCCTGCGAACCCCTTATGCCTTCGTAGTAACTTATGACTATCTGATTAAGTCCCATCCCGAAATACCACAACAGGATGGCACCTGCGATTGCCTTTAAGATGGCTTTACTTTTTCTGTTGTGAAATTTCTCGGGGTTCATCCGATTTCCTTTGGATTAGAGCTAGAGCGTCTTAATTACTCTAGTTGATATACAAGATTGCCCTCTAAAAGATCCGATGGTTAGGATTTATACAGTGACAGTAGTATCCGATTGGAATTGAGCCAGCCTTAAATCTCGTGTTAGAGAGAATACTGTTCAGGAATTTAGTGAAGAGTGTACAGAGACTGCCCTACGTCTCCTATATGTTTCGAATTTCACAAACCCATTTTGTTTGGCGAACAATGTGTCATCTCCACCTCTACCAACATTTACTCCTGGATGAAAATGTGTGCCCCTCTGGCGAACAATGATTGAACCAGCAGTAACATACTCACCGCCATAGCATTTAACGCCCAGGCGATTAGGGTTGCTATCACGACCATTTCTACTTGAACCCACACCTTTTTTGTGCGCCATTTTACCTCCAGCAAACTTTAATTCGGAGAATTCCTACCCTAAACCATCTATGTCCGAAATTCTAACCTCAGTAAATTTTTGTCGATGACCCTGCTTTTTACGGTAACCTTTACGGCGTTTTCTTTTAAAGACTATTATCTTTGCGTCTTTCCCATGACGCAAAACCTCGGCCTTCACAACTGCCCCACTTACTAGTGGATCACCAACAGCTACAGCTTCACCGTCCGCTCCAAGTAATACTTTTTCAAAAGAAACAGTGTCTCCCTCTTCCACTTCCAAAAGGGGAACCCGTAGTGTATCACCTAGTTCCGCACGAAACTGCTTACCACCTGTTTCAAAAACTGCGTACATGGTATGCCTCAATGGCAGTAGTTGTTATCACAATAAAGCACCGAAAAAGTTACGCAAACTAAAATCGGGGTCAACCCCTAATTACAGAGAAGCATATTGAAGAGTCACATCTGTTTCCGCTGCCCCAGAAAGGATCCGAAATTCATCTTCCCTCAATAATGGATCATCGCGCAAAGCTATCCTCAGTTTTGTAACCCTTCCAACATTCCTCAAAAAATTGGGCTCCTTTTCAAATATATTTAGAGCTATTACTGGATGTAGACGAACCAATACCCGTTTGTCCTTTTCATTCTCAGAAAACCTATTCAGAGCTCTTTCAATTTTTCTCACTACTGTTTCTGGAGTATAAACACGACCTCCACCTTCACAGTGGTCACAGCTTAGAGTCAAGGATTGGAAAAGAGATGGACGAACACGATGTCTCGTGAGCTCAACCAAGCCTAACCTAGAAAAATCAGACACCTTGGTCCGCGCCCTGTCCTTAGCTAGGTGAGTCCTTAGTTGATTCAGAACCTTATCTCTGTTTTTTTGAGATTCCATATCAATAAAATCACAAACAATTATCCCGCCAATATCTCTTAGCCGGAGTTGTTTCGCTATTTCAGCTGCTGCGTCCAAATTAGTTCTAAGGATGGTTTTTTCTGGGTCCTTCTTCCCAATGTATTTACCCGTATTAACATCTATGGACACAAGGGCCTCAGTCTGTTCGATAATGATATACCCTCCAGAAGGCAGACCCGCCTGTTTTGTAAAAGTTTCTTCTACTTCACCTTCAATCCCATATTTATCAAAAAGCGAACTGGACTCCTGATATAAGACAACCCTGTCTTTGAGTTCAGGTGCCACACTTTTCACGTATTGCAGGATCTCCTGATAGACCTTCTTACTATCAACCTTTATAGATTCAAACCGACTACTGAAAAGGTCTCGGATCACACTACTAATTAAGCTAGCCTCACGTTGAAGAGGCGCTGGAGCTTGCAGACTCTCCTTCTTTTTGAGAATCTTTCTCCATCTGGAGCTGAGCCTTTTGAATTCTTTTTGGAACGACTCTCTGTTCAGCTCCTCACTCACCGTACGCACTATTATCCCACCCGCATCATCTGGAAGAATTTCCTTGGCCAATTTCCTTAATCGGGATCTTTCACCACGATCTTCTATTTTCCGACTGACACCCACATGGTAAGAACCAGGCATATACACAAGGAACCTACCAGGCAATGAAATCTGCCCTGTCAACTTGGGACCTTTCGTTCCAATAGGCTCCTTAGTGACCTGTACAATTATGGACTGTCCTTTCTTGATCTTATCCTGAATAGCTGGATAACGTCTGTCCCTTCTTCTTCCTCCCGAATTAGTTCTTTTAGCACCAGATTCATTAGAATCCCAATTCAGATCTGACACATGCAGGAAGCCAGCCTTTGCCACTCCTATATCAACAAAGGCAGCCTGTATCCCCGGTATGACGGCTTCAACTTTTCCAAGATAAATTCCGCCTACCAATCGATCCTGATCGGACCTATCGAACATTACTTCCACTAACTGATCGTCTTCCATAAGTGCCACCCACGACTCGTGGTTAGTAGCACTCACGAGGATTTCTCTCCTCAATTCTCTCTCTCCTGGAAGCTCTTCATGACCATCCGTCGTGCGCCTAGCCTATCTCGAAACCAGTCCTTGAATTTTTTATTTTCAAAGAACGGAACCGACCATGAGCAAGGCCCGATTAACGAACTAAAGACCAATCAAGCTTTCCTGTTATAGCACAACAGTAAAGGAAAATGTGCCATAATTGGCTTTATCCCCTACTGAAAGCTGTATTTTATCCACTGATGTTTAATAACAATCTCGCGCCTTGAATTTCACGTCTCTGGAGCTGACCAACGCCATTCAACTCAAAGCTATTTAAAAAATATTTTTAACTAAATTAAGCCATAATTGGCTTGAGTTTACAACTCAGTCACCACCATACTTTCAATTAAAAAAAGGCCAACAAACATTTTTTCTCCGACTGTCGTAATAAATCTAACCAAGGTTTGATACCACGGCGATAGGAAGCCTACAGAACACTCTGAAGTCACAGATCAAATACTCTACTGATCTTCACGACGATGTCGATACTCATAACGGTAGTACCCTACCCCATAACCAATCGTTAAGACAAACAGAGCCGTAAGTGATAACCACGATTTTTCTAGAAACATTCCACCCAAAGCCAGGGACGAGCCTATAACAAACAGTCTGGTTTTCCAGTTCAAAAATTCTCTATTATTAAGCTTCATATTATCATCTTAAGACCCCATTTTTCCACTGAGATAAGCTGGTCTCTTCCTTTAGAGATTTTCGTTTGACAGCCCCTGTTCACCATGCCAATTCCTGACATAATCAATAACTTCTCTACTCAAAGTACCTGGACCAAATAGCCGGCCCACTCCCATTTCCTGCAACGAAACCATATCCGCCTCTGGAATAATACCACCTCCGGTAACCAATACATGACCAGCACCCTCTTCGTTTAAAAGTGACAAAATTCTTGGAAACATGGTCATATGAGAACCAGAAAGTATGGACAAGGCAACCACGTCTACATCCTCTTGAATAGCCGCCGCAACTATCATTTCTGGAGTCTGATGTAAACCCGTATAGACGACTTCAAATCCGGCATCTCGAAACGATGCGGCTATCACCATAGCTCCTCTGTCATGCCCGTCCAAACCAGCCTTGGCTACCAAAACTCGAATCCTTGTCCGACTTTTACTCATTCGATATTTCCTTGCCCATGCGTCTTTATTTCGTCAATTATCGTTTCAACCACTGAATAAACTGTTGCTTCTCCAGAATCAATTTTTTCTATTCCAGAATTTAACGCCGATACGACCTCTAGATTTCCCCATATATTCTTGTAAAGCCTTCTGCACACTTCTTCACGTATTCTTTTGGCCAGTTTTCATAAACAAAACTTGACCTTGTGATTTTCGAGTCTTAAAGCATCAGGTCAGCAATCCCTAGTAGGAGTAGAAAACCAGTCAAATCAGTTAGCGCTGTTAGAAAAACCGTAGATGCAACGGCTGGATCATATCCCTGTTTTTCCAGAAACGTTGGAATGAAAGATCCAGCAAATCCTGCCATCGCTATGTTGCCCCACATAGCTAATAGCACCACCACTCCTAGACGCACGCTAACTCCCATACCTATAGCCAGAATGGAAGCCGCTGCTGAAACCACCAAAGCAACGGCAGCACCGTTAACGAAAGCCACCACAAGCTCTTTACGAACGCGAGGCTCTTTAGTTTCGAGTGGCCCTGAACCAGTTGCTAGGCTCCTGACCGTAACAGCTAGTGCCTGTTGTCCAGCATTTCCTCCAAGACCAGCCACTACTGGCATGACTACAGCCAACAAGGTTGCCGATGCAATCTCATCCCTGAACCACCAAACGACGGTAGCTGCCAGGCTAGCAGTCATCGTATTGAGAAAAAGCCAAGGGAGTCTTGCCTGTACAGTTTCCAGGGGGCCCCCCTTGATGTCTTCGTCATCCGATAACCCTGAGAAGAGGAAAAGATCTTCTGTTGTCTCTGATTCAATCACATCGATTACGTCATCAAAAGTGATTCGACCCAACAAAATCCCTTCATTGGTCACGACAGGTATAGACACCAGATTGTAACGGGAAATAAGACGCCCAACATCTTCTTGATCAGAACTCGGCAAGACTGAGGCTACAATTGGTTCCACGAGATTCTCAACGGATTCATCAACTTCAGCCAGTAGCAAATCATCTAGAGGAACAGTACCTAATAGAGTATTTTGGTTATCAACAACGAAAACAGTATAAAAGTTTTCAACTTCTCTACCCTTCTTTCGAACAACCTCTATCGCCTCTCCTGCGGTGACAGTTCCGTCAATCGAAACCAAAGAGGTTGTCATTATACTCCCAGCCGTATCCTCTTCGTATTTAAGAAGATCCTTTATCTCAATGGCTTCTTGATTAGACATTTCGGCAAGAATCTTATCTTGACGGCTAGAGGTTAATTCTCCTAACAAATCTGCAGCGTCATCATCTGACAACTTCTCCAGAAAATCTGCCGCCTCTTCTGGGTCTAACGAAGAAAATAAGCTAGAACGGACCTCACCTTCTTCAACCTCTGTTAAAGTTTCCGAAGCTAGGACCGAAGGAAGAGTCCTAAGCAATTTGACACCTGTTTTTCGATCCAAAGCCTCAATTACATCTGCGATGTCAGAGGGATGAAGACCTTCTAAGAAAACTTCCAATGCGACTAAATCATTTTTCTGTAGCAGGTTGGCAAGACGTGCTCTTACTCGTTTTGTGTCCTGCCTTTGCATAGTTGTGATCTTTTCCATTGATTTCTCTTCGTATCAACTTGCATTGGAAATGTTGTTTTCGATAAAGTCCTGCAATAAGCTTTCTTGCAACAAAAACATGTCGCTTGTTAAGCGCTCATTCGATTCAGGATGATCATATCCCAACACATGAAGAGTACCATGAATCGCCAAACGTACAAGTTCTACTTCTAGAGGAATTGTTCGTTCAGAAGATTGTGCCTGAGCTTGTTGATAACCGATATAAATGTCCCCCACTACTGGTTCCCCTGGACCATACAACGCAAAAGCTATTACATCGGTAGGTTTGTTTACACTCAAATAAAGCAAGTTCAATTCTTGTATTGCACTGTCCTCAAGAAGTGCTAACGATATCTCTCCATCCTCCGTACCCTCATGAGAGCAGGTAAAGATAACCGCGTTCTCTAACAGTTCTTCTACTTCTTTTCCAAAAGTCGCCGTCGATAGTTTTACTCTCAAATCTATTCCTACTCCTGGCTCATATCCTCTAACTCTATCTGCTCTTTATCCTTTATTTTTATCGGTTCTGTCCCTGCTGTTTTTTGTGGTGATTTGGTCAGATGCTTACTAGTTGGATACTCTATTCGCTGATGGTGAATACTCGCCAAAGAATTAGCGAAAGCTTCCTTCAAAATTGTTATTTCAGCCAAAGTCAGAGGTGACTCGTCTAGCTGGCCTTCCTCCTGTTTATTTTGGATTATTTTCTCTACCAGATTTTTTAAGCGTTTAGCATTGGGCTCTTGTAAGACTCGAGTCGCTGATTCAATCGAATCAGCCATCATAGCAATGGCGGTCTCTTTGGACTGTGGTTTGGGACCAGGATACGTAAAATCTTGCTTTGTTACTTTCTCTTTACCATTTCGCTCAATTGCTTGGTTGTAGAAGATGGAAATAAATTGGGTCCCGTGGTGCTCAGTTATAAAATCCTGAATGACAACAGGAAGATTTGATTCTTTGGCTAAGCGCGAACCTTCGGTTACATGTTCTTTGACAATTGCAGCGGATAACACCGGGTCCAATGAATCATGTGGGTTCAAACCTTCTGGTTGGTTCTCAATGAAATACTGAGGCTTGAGAACCTTGCCAGCGTCATGGTAGTACATTCCTATTCTAACCAAAAGACCGTGAGCTCCAATGGCATTTGCGGCACTTTCCCCCAGGTTTGCAGCATTGACAGAGTGTGCATAAGTCCCTGGAGCCTCTTGGGAAAGTCTTCTCAAGAGAGGCCTATTCGGATCTGCCCACTCTAATAAAGTTTGATCGGTGGTAATTCCAGTAAACCATTCAAACATTGTAACCAAACCCATGGCTACGAAGGCACTAAGAAAAGCATTTAGTGTAGTCCACATAGCAGAAGTCATGAGATCAGAAAGTGTTTTTTGCTCTAAAAAGGTCAGCGCTAACAAGACAATCGCATACCCCGCTGAAATAACTGTTGCAAAAACCAAAGTCTGCGCCCTGCGCCGAAGTACTCGGACACTCAGGGCCGCAGTACCAGCACCCACCATAGTGAGAAAAAGAACTTGAGAGGATGCATAGAATGGAGGCTGGGCAACTGTCAAAAAGGTCATCACAAAACCCAACAGTAACGCGAATCTAGAGTCCCAAAGCACTGCTACGGGAAGTATGACGAAACTTATCGGCAGTAATTCCACTGGCAGTCCATAAGCACCTACGATCCTAGCGACTAGAAAATAGATCATGACCAGTCCAGAAAGTAGTAGCAACGATCGCATGGATGCATAAATAGCTGGACGCACCAAATGTAACAGGACGCTAAAAATTCCGATTATTGTCAAACTCATCAGAAAAGCACCCAGAATTAACCTAAGCTGCAAGCCAGACTCTTCTAAGAATTCTATTCGCCTCAGCTCATTCCCATATGCCGTTAATCGCTCTAAATCCTCTGTAGTGATAGGCTCATTCGCACGGACGATAGCCTCCTGCTCAACAACGTTACCCTTTATTTGAGGAACGGCTTGTCTGGCTTGTTCTCTATCTGCTTCAGTAACTACTGCGTCAAACACAAGGGAATAAATAGTATTTCTTATCATCACTAACCTGAGGAATTCCCTTAACTCCGAACTTTCCCCAGCTATTTTATCTGCAACTCGGGAATGAAAATCGCCCCCTATGAGAATCCCCTCACTTGAAATCGAACGTCGGTCTTCGATTCCAGGATCTTGTATTAGGACTCTATCAGTGTTTAACTCTCTTGCCTGACCTGCATCAACTATCCCTTGCAGAGCATATTCTTGCGCACCGAGCAGAGCATTTTCTCTCAACAGCCTTCTTGTCTCAATATCTAATAGCGAGGAAGCTTGTTCAGTACTTGCATTGAGAGACTGGTCCAGAAGAAAAACCCTCAGGACCCCTTCGTCTCCGAGATATGCCAAAGAATCCAACTGATCGAAAAATCGATTCAAGCTCAATCTCATTGAATCAGTGGCCTCTGGACGATACCTGAAGGTGGGAGGAACCCCCGCCGCTGCATCACTCCTGTCTCGCTGAAGCTCTGATGCAGATTTCGGGACCGTAAAAGAGATTTCCGCTATGACAGGATCTGAAAGCACCAGGCCTTCAAAATAAGAACCCAATACTGGGGGGCCTTTCGGAGGGAACAGTGCAATTACAAAACCCACCAGTACTACAACAAGTAGGATCCTGAAACCATGAAATATAAATTTCTGAGACAATGGAACACTAGAATCGCTCCCGATCTCACCCTTGCCATTGATAGGTGGCCCATTCACGATTTTTCCGTCTCCACCTTAGAATCGATCTTTTCGTAAGCACCGATGATGTCCTTAACTAACCTGTGCCTGATGACATCAGCCTCATCAAGATACACCATCTCTATCCCCTCTATATCTCGCAAAACACTTTCTATTTGGATCAACCCGGACTGGTCTTTATTGGATAAGTCGATTTGGGTCTTGTCCCCAGTAATCACTACTTGCGAATTCAAGCCCAGCCGGGTGAGAAACATCTTCATTTGAGCCTTAGTAGAATTTTGTGCTTCATCAAGTATTACGAAGGCATCAGACAAGGTTCTGCCTCTCATATAGGCAAGCGGAGCAATCTCTATAACCCTATCCTGTATAGCCCTGCGAACTCTTTCCGAAGGCATCATATCCTCCAGAGCGTCATATAGGGGTCTGAGGTATGGGTCGACCTTATCCTGAAGGTCTCCGGGAAGGAACCCTAAACTTTCTCCTGCTTCGACAGCCGGGCGTGCCAGGATTATCCTCTCAACTCGCTTTTTATATAGGCAATCCACTGCTGAAGCAACTGCCAGGTAAGTTTTTCCGGTGCCTGCTGGTCCTATGCCTACAACCACATCACTATTAAGTATGGCTTCTAAATATTTTTCCTGCCCTCTAGATTTAGGCCTTATTATTTTTCCAGATCCAGGAAGCGCTATCCTTCTTTCATTCATTACTGAATCCTGAGATACAACTCCATTTGCCAGAAGATCCTCTGCCAAGCGTGGTATATCTCCAGCGGTGAATGACTTTCTAAGACGAGCAAGCTCTATTAAGTGTTCGAGCAAAGGAATCGCATCCTCCACCGCACTTAGTTTGCCAGATATGACGAGCTGATCTCCTCGCAGAGCTAACTGAACTTTAAAAAGACTGGAAATCCTATGTAAATTCGAGTCATTAACGCCCGTGAAAAGCAATGGATCTATCCCTTCGGCGTCTAGTTTGTGCTGCGCCGAATCACCTATCACAGACGTCATTGTTTTTATCACTCCATGTTCTGCGATCTGTGACTCTTAGAGGACCGAGTCAATCCTAGTTCTGAAAGACTGTCGTCTCGCAAGGATGTCGGTGACCCCTCTAACAAACCTCTCGCTGCTGTAGTTTTAGGGAAAGCTATCACATCTCTCAAGCTCGTTGCACCTACGAATTCAGCAACGATTCTATCCACTCCCAGAGCAATTCCTCCGTGAGGAGGAGCTCCAGCATCTAGTGAATTCAAAAGGAAACCGAATTTCTGGTCAATTTCTGACTCGTTCAAACCGAGAATTCTTAAAATAGTTCTCTGCACGTTAGAATCATGATTACGAATACTGCCCGATCCAAATTCTACTCCATTATACACTAGGTCGTAAGCCAGGCCTCTCACTGACCCAGGTCTCTCTTCCATAAAATCAGCGTCTTCTTGCACTGGCATCACAAACGGATGGTGGTTAGCCAACATTTCTCCGTTTGGTCCCAATCCAAAAATTGGAAAATCTACGACCCAGAGCCAAGCATTTAACTTCTCTTCTTTTATTTCTAATTTTTCAATCACGAATGTACGGGCTATCGAAAGTGCAAGAGAAGTGAGAGTGTCTTCACCAGCAGCGACGAGAGCCATATCTCCTGGTTTCAGACCCAGTTTCACGCATGACTCATCCTTCAAATGAGAAGAAAGCGGACCTGATATTCCCGCTGGGGTATTCTTGACCCACAAGAGACCTGAAGCTCCCCCTTTCTTCACATCTTCTTGCAGTTGATCAAGATATTTCCTTGATAATTGGGAACCTCCAGGCACTAATAGTCCACGTATCCTACCACCCTCAGCCACGGCTGATTTTAGGATGTTTGAACCACAGTCTTCCAGCGCACTAGTCCAGTCCTGTATTTCAACTGAGTACCGCAAATCTGGTCGATCAGTACCGAAACGTTCCATCGCTTCAGCATAAGTAATTCTGTCAAAAGGAGCCCGTGCTTCGATATCCTGAAAATGTGAACATAGGGCGACCATGAGCCCTTCTACCCACTTCATTATATCATCAGGAGTGACAAATGACGCTTCTATGTCGATCTGGGTGAACTCTGGTTGTCTGTCAGCCCTCAAATCTTCGTCCCTAAAACATCGAGCAATCTGAAAATACCGATCGAAACCAGCCACCATGCATAGTTGTTTATAGATTTGAGGGCTTTGGGGAAGAGCATAAAACTCGCCGTGATGCAGTCGACTAGGAACTAAATAGTCCCTAGCTCCCTCCGGGGTGGGCTTTGTCAAAATCGGAGTTTCTATTTCTAGGAATCCTAAATCATCCATATAATTTCGGCACTCAAGAGTTAATCGATGCCGAAGGTCTAAGTTACGTTGCAGGTCTGTCCTCCTGAGATCCAGAATTCTATGCTGCAAACGTAATTCCTCTGATGGCAATTCATCCTCTGGACTCCTATAAACTGGTATTGCAGGAGTATCGGCTTTAGAAAGTCTTTCTAATTTCAGAGCACGTATCTCAATCTCTCCAGTTTCCATATCAATATTTTTCATTTCTTGAGGGCGAAGATACACCAGACCTTCTAGCACAACTATATCTTCTGCCCCCAATTTTGGTGCGAGTTGCAATGAGATCTCATCGGTCCACTCGGGACCAACTGATACTTGTACCAGGCCGCTCCTGTCACGGACATCAAGAAATACCATGCCCCCAAGATCCCGTCGTCGATGGACCCATCCCGCTAACTTCACGTTACGCCCTTCATCTCTTGCAGATAATCCACCTACCATCTGTGAACGAAGACCTGTCTTTTGCTTTTCGAAACTTTCTGAGCTGTCCATGTCACCAACTTGTCTAGGCATCTCTATATTTCTGGCCCCCATTCAGGGATTTAGAGAAAAACCTGTTGAAAAAATAAAAGCCGATTATCAAACCTGCTACATCTGCCAATCCGTCCTCCCAACTTGGAAAACGTCCTGGGACAAAACTCTGATGCCATTCATCAAGATAACCATAAACCACACCTATAAGGAGCAATCGGTAACCTGGAATCTTGGAACCAGTTCTCAATTTACTCCATGCAAGAGAAACTCCCAGGATACCATACAAGACACCGTGGACTAGTTTGTCTAGTCCGGGAAACCAAAAATTACTTTGAAACTGCAACTCGCTTAGAAAAAAGAGGAAGCCCATCCACAGAACGGGTGGTGTCCATTTGAGGATTTTGAAGAAGATGACCCTCCTCATGAGCTACTTGTCCAGAGCAACTTACTGCACCAAGGAAAAAGTTCTCTCCCAGCGTATTTCTCTTATCCAGGGAAAGGGCCTATATGAGTCTCTATTGTAGGAAAAATAGAGAACGGTAGCCCTCCCTTCAAATCGCCACCTTTCCAATAAGCCCCAGTAACGGGAGTCCAAGCTCGAATGTCTATTATCACCTAACATGAAATAACGGCCTGACGGAACGACCAGAGGTCCCCAATTATCTCTAGTTGGCCGATAAGATGCCCTTTCTATCGATTCGACCAAATGATCTAACTGCCAAGACATCCAGGGATGGTACTCATCAGTACTAGGATCCACATGTTTGGCATATCCTTCCATTTGAGACTTGCCATTAATCATCAGGAGACCGTCACTCATCGAAAGCGTGTCTCCTGGCATCCCTACCAAGCGTTTTACCAGTTTAAGATCTGGTTCATGTGGAGGATCGAATACTAAAACATCTCCTCTCTTAATAGATGAGTAACCAGGTATACGAATCTGCGTTCCTGGAATCCTAGTACCAACAGCTGCTCTGTCGGCCACCAGAAAATCTCCCACCATCAGGGTCTCCTCCATGGATCCAGAGGTAATGACAAAAGTTTGCAAAACGAAGGTTCGAATCAGAAAAAAAAGGACTGCTGCTACAATGAGGGATTGAGACCACTCCTTGATCACATTGGGAGGGCCCTTAGCTATTTCTTCTGAGGGAATATTACCCGAATCTAGATTTCTTTTGACGTCTCCTAAATCGCCTTGCTTCCTTGCCCTAGATTTTTTCATAATTCCTCTTAAGTGATCACCCTTTAAGGCATGTACTTTCTTATATTCCACCAAGGCAACTCTAGGACAGTTTGGCTACTATCCTCTTCGTGGGAATAAGGCTCCCAGCTTTTCCCCAGGATTACTGTAACGTCGAGTAAAAGTGAGGGATCTATATCCACACTGTCCTCTAGGAATTCTGTGTCTAGAGCATCAGCAACAGCCTCAGCAAACTCACGCCGACCTGAACGATCTATTACAACCGTACTTTGTTGGCCAAAATATGAAGCATTACCATAATAAACTACGTCAAAACCTGATTCTCTGAGATGATCTGTTGCCCTAGATGCCATTCCTGACACCCCTCCAGCATTCAGAACTTCTACCCGTACTCGGCCTAAGTCAGGATGCGGAATATTAGGGATCGCCACTGTGCTCTCAGGGAGTTTTTCCTCTTCTGATGTCCATTGATCCACCATTGATCCTAGGAAACCGCCCACAGCCAGTATTAGACCTACAAGCAACAGACTTCTCAATTTTTCAGCCATGTCCCAAGTAACCTCCCAAGTACCTTTAGCCAGTCGATATAAATTAGAAGATCAAACCTTCCGGTCTAACCCCTAAGTCCCCAGATCGAGAGCTTCCCTTAGCGATCTCATAAAGCAACTAGCAGCCTCCATTCCCTCTTCCTTAAGTATTTTCACCAGAGCGCTACCCACAACTACTCCGTCTGCAACCTTGCCAACCATGGCAGCTTGATCGGGTGTTGAAATGCCGAAACCTACTGCCACTGGTATCTCAGACACCCTCTTAACAGCCACTATTTCCTTTGCTAGTTCTTCGCGCAATAAGTCACGAGCACCAGTTACCCCTGTTCGTGAAATATAGTACAAAAAGCCCTGTCCATTTTTAGAAATCTTTGCGATACGGTCGTAATCGGTAGTAGGTGCTACTAACCGAATGAAGTCTACTTCTGATTCTAAAATCATACCTTCTATTGATGGATCGGACCCTTCCGGAACATCAGTCAACAAAATTCCTTCTGCGCCCGCTTGCTGCACTCCTCTCAAAAACTCTTCCAAGCCGTACTGTAAAATCGGGTTCAAATAACTAAATAAGATCACTGGAATATTTGAATCCCGTTTAAAATCACTTAAAATCCTCAAAACTGTTTCAACATTAACCCCGTTTTCCAAAGCTAGCTGGCTAGAACTTTGTATTGTTGGTCCATCAGCCAATGGGTCACTAAAGGGAATACCAAGTTCTATAATGTCACCCCCAGCATCTTCTAGAAGTCCAAGAATGTCTAGGCTTTCTTCGAGCGATGGAGATCCACAGGTCACATAAGGAATAAGTGCAGACCGACCCTCATCCCTTTTACTAATGAAACAATCTGATATAGCGGTCACTTTTCTTCCCCATATACACGTGTTTTTTTCTCGGACGATTCCAATTGTCACACTACTCCATCTCTAAAAGTGACACCTGGGCTACGTCTTTATCTCCTCGACCACTCAAGCAGACCAGCACTGCACCTGAATTTTTATAGTCTCTCGCTATCTTTGACAAATGAGCGATTGCATGAGCGCTCTCTAGGGCTGGAATTATTCCCTCCTGCTGAGCTAAATCGTGAAAAGCTCTTAATGCTTCGTCATTAGTAACCGAAACGTACTGCGCCTTTCCCGAGTCTTTCAAATACGCATGTTCCGGACCCACTCCAGGGTAATCTAGGCCTGCCGAAACTGAATGTGCAGGAGAAACCTGTCCATCAGCATCCTGTAAAAGGTAGCTCATCGCCCCGTGAAGCACTCCTGGACGACCAGCTTCCAGTGTGGCCGAGTGTTTCCCGGAATCAATACCCTCACCTCCTGCTTCAATTCCGATCAATTCTACTTCAGGATCATCTCTAAATGCTTGGAAAATACCCATTGCATTTGAGCCACCACCAACACACGCCAACACTGCAACAGGCAAGCTGCCGTGTTTCTCTATGATCTGGTATCGAGCCTCTATACCTATGATGGATTGAAAATCCCGGACCATCCTAGGAAATGGATCGGGGCCAACTACTGAACCAATGATATAGTGGCTTGAATCTACGTTGGTAACCCAGTCTCTAATAGCTTCATTTGTTGCGTCCTTCAGTGTCCTTGTGCCAGAATTGACTGGCCTCACTTCAGCACCTAAAAGTTTCATTCGGTAGACATTGAGAGCCTGTCTTTCTATGTCTAATTCACCCATGTAGACTACACATTGCATATTGAACAAAGCGCAGGCAGTCGCAGTCGCTACCCCATGCTGACCAGCACCCGTTTCAGCTATAATCCTTTTCTTGCCCATCCGTTGTGCTAGTAAAGCCTGCCCCAAGGTATTATTGATCTTGTGGGCTCCTGTATGATTTAAGTCCTCTCGTTTTAAGTAGATCGGTCCTGCACCCAAGAACTTTTCTAATCGTCTCGCTCTGTACAGTGGGGATGGCCGGCCAACATAGTCCCTGTAAAACAGTTCCAGTCGCTTTTTGAATTCCTCGTTCCCTCTAATCTCTTCATAGGCAGTCTCCAACTTTTCTAAAGCTGGCATCAGTGTCTCTGGTACATATCGACCTCCAAATACACCAAACCGATGATCAGATCCTTTCAGTGACTTATCGACTTCGTTCATTGTTACAACTGTCCAATTTGACGATGTCCAAGTGATCTAACATTCCGCATAAACAACTCCATTAATTGCTTGTCTTTCTTACCCACACGAGACTCAACCCCAGAACTCACATCTACCGTATCTGGCCTGAGATAACCCACGGCATCTCTAACATTAGTGTGGTTTAACCCACCAGCCACAATCAATTCTAAATTGCCCGAAAATTTGTCTCTGACAGGACCAATCTCTTCCCATGCAAATTTAGTCCCTGTCCCCCCTGGAGAACCAGGACTCCAGCCATCCAATACAATTCCATCAACGAATGGTTCCCATTCAGTCAGCATCTCAAGGACTTCTGTCTTTCCTTTTACAGGAATCGCTTTCCAAATCGACCAATCTCCTCGCAGAGCCAATTCTTCAACATAAGCCGATGTTTCCTTTCCATGAAGTTGTATCGCAGTAGCCTTGGCAGTTCGGCTGAGGTGCTCTGCTGTGTCTATGTCTTCATTTACTAATACTGACACCATAGGCATTTCGATGGCTGAGACAATTTTCGTCACCGTTTCTAAGGATATGCTCCTTCCGAAGCCTTGGGACAAAATCATTCCACCATAATTGGCACCTGCGCTTTCTGCTCGAATCGCATCTGCCACATTAGTCAAGCCACACACTTTAACTTGAAGATTAGCCAACTGTCCTACCCCGTTTGTCTTGTCCTGACAAATTTCGTACGCCTTCGCCTGGATCATCCTTTCTCAATAACGACTCTCCTACAAGTACAGCATCAACCCCCACATCGCCCAACATGCTGACATCTTCTTTACTATGAACTCCACTCTCTGATACTAAAACTACTTCAGGGGGAATTTCTCTAATCAAATCAATAGTCGTTTTAAGATTAGTATCAAAGGTTTTTAGATTTCTGTTATTGATTCCGAGGAGGCTTGCTCCCGCACTTAGACCTCTCTCTACCTCAAAAAGATCATGCGCCTCAATGAGTGCTGCCATTCCTAGACCCTCGGCAATTTCTCTGTAGTCACGAAGCTGTTCGTCATCCAACACACTTACTATGAGCAGTATTGCATCTGCTCCTGAAACAAGCGACTCGTATATCTGACTCTCATCTATAATAAAATCTTTCCGTAAAATCGGCAGTCCGACAAACTCCCGCACCTCCCTTAAGTCTTTCAGGGATCCACCAAAATATTTTGTGTCAGTCAAAATACTAAGAGCAACAGCGCCAGATGATTCGTAATCGGTAGCTAAAGATACGGGGTTTAACTTGGGACGAATCGCGCCGGCTCCTGGAGACCTTCTTTTCACTTCAGCAATAACTCCTACTAAATCATCAGACATTAAGCTGTGAAGGAAATCTCTTGGAGGAGAAACTTTCTCGCTTTCGAGGAGTAGTTTTTTAAAATGTCTTTTAAGATTGTCGACCTCAAGAGACTTAGTCTCAATAATTTTTTCTAATATGTTCATGCCAAGCTCCGACCTTGCATTGATGCATAAATACAGATATTGTTATTTTCGGTTCTTATTCGGTTTCTTGTCTCCCAGAGGTTACTATTATGCCCCTGACAAAACGACAAAAAGAGATCCTCAATCATATTAAAAGTTTTATTGATAAGAATGGATATGCACCCAGTTTTGAAGAGATAGCTGAAGCGTTCGGCTATTCTTCGTTGGCAACAGTTCATGAACACATAAGTAATTTGGAACGGAAGGGCTATATTCGGAAGGCTTATAATGAGAGCCGATCTATAGAACTAGTTCAAAGAAAGCCAGCAAATGGTGCAGTAGAGATACCCCTTCTTGGGTTAGTTCCGGCTGGCACTCCAACTGAAGCCATCGAACAAAACGAGACTATCAGTGTCCCACATGACATGGTAAACAGTGGAGCAAATACTTTCGCGCTGAAAGTGGAAGGAGAATCTATGGTCGAAGAACAGATTCTTGATGGTGACTACGTTGTAGTAAGTGCACAGCCCACCTCACGCGATGGACAAACCGTAATAGCCCTAGTGGGTGGAGATTCAGCAACTGTCAAAAAATTTTACAGGGAAGCTGATGGAAAAATCAGACTCCAACCTGCTAATCCAGATATGGAAGCAATCATAGAAGAAGCGGATAATGTGAAAATACAAGGAATCGTAGTGGGGGTGATTAGAAAATATCTGTAAGCTAGAGTACTAAGTGGAAGCACGTCTCAAACGATCTAAAACCCACAAGGCTTTGCCATCTTCCAAAACTTTATCTGCCAAATCCACCCCAACCTCCATAGTGTTCGCCACACCAGAAACATAAAGAGCAGCTGCAGCGTTTAGGACTACAGCATTGCGAGCACCAACTCTCCCTCGATTTTCCAGAATACGGGACACAACCTCTGCATTCTCTATGGGTTCGCCACCCGCAAGTTCCTCTGCTGTGGCAACTTCCATTCCATAATCAGCCGGTGAAATCACATACTCAGTTATGTCATCCCCGGATAGATCGGCAACCACAGTCGAGCCAAGTGGGCTAACCTCATCCATTCCAGGCTGTCCATATACCACCATAGCACGGTCGTGACCTAGTTCTCTAAGTGTTTCTACTACAAGTCCAACTAAATTCCGATCGGATACCCCTACCAATTGACGACTCACTGTAGCAGGATTTGTCAAAGGACCCAAAATATTCATAACAGTAGAAAATCCCAACTCCTTCCTAACCGGCCCCACATGCCTCATAGCAGGATGGAGGAGAGGGGCAAACATGAAAACAATCCCTACCTCTTCCAATATTTGGGACATGCTTTCAGGACTCAGATCAATATTGACTCCGAGCGCTTCCAATACATCTGCACTTCCACTTTTGGACGTGAACGACCTATTCCCATGCTTGGCTATCCGCGCACCAGCAGCACAAGCCACTAGAGCTGCTGCAGTTGAAATATTAAAAGTCGTTATATCACCTCCTCCTGTCCCACAAGTGTCTATCAGTCGATCCTTGCTCGTGACCGCTACTGGAATCATGGCCTTTCGGAGCGCGCGAACTCCACCAGCCACCTCTGTTGGAACCACACCCTTCACTTTTAGTGCAACTAGGAAGGCGGCCATTTGTGTTGATGATGCCCTGTCGTTCATGAAAGCATCAAAAACATTCTCCGCCTGAGAGACAGACAAATTATTGCCCTCAGCTATAAAGCCAAGAAGATCACTGATCTCGCCAGGTTCCCGAGAAAAATCGATTTTTTGACTCATGAGAAACTCCCTTGCTTTGTCATGAAACAGCTTGCGTATATTTTCTGCAGACCCTTAACATAATTCAACCCCTCTTTCACTGCTTGACAACTCCTATTCCCCTTCTACTTTCGAAACGTGAACAAGATAAATAGACATTGTCTGAAGTTGATACTTCAATATGATGGTACAGCTTTTCATGGTTGGCAGATACAGCCCAGCGAAAGAACCGTGCAGGGAGAAATAGAGTCCACCCTGCTTGGCCTTACCGGAGAGCCATGCCCAGTGGTGGGCTCAGGAAGAACGGACAAAGGAGTGCACGCTACCGGGCAAGTCGCCTCAGTATCACTTCCGACTCATTGGACAGCAGACAAACTGCACAGCGCACTTAATTCACTACTTCCATCAGACATCCGGCTAAAGAGCAGTTCACTGGTCAATCCCGCTTTCCATGCTCGCTATGACGCGATTTCAAGAACATACTTATATAATATTGGGCTTACGGAAGAATCCTATTCTCCATTCAATTACAAGTGGTGTTGGCCCTTTAGATCCAAATTGAACCAACTCCTATTGAACAAAGCAACAGAGCTAATTACTGGTGAACATTCATTCAAATCATTTGCTAAATCTGGCCAAGAAGAAAGAGGATACACCTGTACAATCCATGAAGCTTCATGGGATACCTGGGAAGACCTAGGTCTATCTCTGCGCATCACAGGCAATCGATTTCTTCATCACATGGTTCGCTACCTGGTCGGGACCATGACCGATGTAGCCATAGGGAAAAGGCCCTTGTTAGACATAGAAACATTGTTAGATAACCCCGAACATGCTCTAGTGACATCACCGCCCGCTCCACCTACAGGACTATTTTTAACCCAGGTAGCTTATCCCAACTGTAATGAAGTATATTGAAGACTATTAATCGTGAACACTTAACCATAGAATTGGACACATGAGAATTTTCTTAGATACAGCAGATCCAACTGAAATTCGTAGAGCAGCTGAAGCTGGTTTGATAGATGGAGTCACTACTAACCCATCCCTGTTAGCCAAGGTTGCTAAAGACCGAGAGCCTTCTGACATATTCAGAGAAATTTGCGAGACAGTAGAAGGGCCTGTCAGCGCAGAAGTCGTTGCGTTAGATGCTGAAGGAATGATTCAACAGGGTAAGACTTTGTTTGAGATAGCCGACAATATAGTGATTAAAGTACCACTAACCGAAGAAGGCCTTGTAGCCTGTAGAGCTCTTACAAGATCAAGTATCCCAGTTAATGTAACCCTGTGTTTCTCTCCCACACAGGCACACCTAGCCGCGAAGGCTGGTGCTACATATATCTCGCCATTCATTGGCCGAATCGACGACATTTCTGGTGATGGTATGGACTTGATATCTCAAATCCGTCAGATCTACGACAACTATGATATTGGCACGGAAATTTTGGCCGCGTCAATAAGAAATCCCCTGCACATGGTTCAATCATTAATGGTCGGTGCAGACTGTGCTACGATACCTCCAAAGGTACTATATCAGTTACTGAAACACCCTCTAACTGACAAAGGACTGGATGGCTTTATGAATGACTGGAAGACTTTGGGAAGAGATCTTTAGATTCAAAAATAGGAATTATTAATCGCAAGATGGGCACATCAACTCTAAACATATTTTCGATTGTTTCCAAACTGAACAGTAATCAATGATCTTTCTTAAACTATGATATAACTATTTATGATTCCGACAGAGCCTTCTCATAGGAGTACTGATGACTGAATCAGACAGTCCACTTTACACACATCCTCTATCCGAAAGATACGCATCTGAGGAAATGCAACGGATATTTGCTAGTAGTCGGCGTTATGGTATATGGCGAAGACTCTGGCTTGCACTGGCAAGTTCCCAACTGGATCTCGGGCTATCCATTTCCCCAGAAGGCCTAGAAGAGATGGAAAAAAAGTTAGACAATATAGATCTTAGTAAGGCGGCAGAATACGAACAGCGCTTTCGGCACGACGTAATGGCACACGTGCACCTTTTTGGTGATGATGCCCCAAAAGCTCGCAGTTTCATCCACTTGGGAGCTACAAGTGCTTTCATCACAGACAACACGGATTTAATTTTACACAAAGAAGCTCTCGAACTTGTCAGAGACAGATTGATTCGATGCATCTCTGCACTATCTGCATTCGCAAAAGTCTACCGAGACGTTCCTACTATGGGCTTCACTCATTTTCAGCCAGCTCAACCGACCACTGTAGGCAAACGTGCGACTCTTTGGATTCAGGACTTTCTATTAGACCTTGAAGAAATAGAATTCCGGCTTAGCACGATCAAATTGAGAGGAGCCAAAGGTACTACCGGGACACAGGCGTCATTCCTCCAACTATTCGATGGAGACCATGCGAAAGTAGAATCTTTGGATAAAGCAGTTGCCGAAAAAATGGGATTCGAAAAAAGCTTTGCTGTTACTGGTCAGACCTACCCCAGAAAAGTAGACGCCCAAATTCTGGGCAGTCTAGCTAATCTAGCAACGTCAACCTCAAAAATGGGTCACGACCTCAGGCTACTTGCCAATCTTCAAGAGGTAGAGGAACCCTTTGAAAAAGAACAGATAGGCTCCTCTGCAATGCCTTATAAAAGAAATCCTATGAGGTCAGAAAGAATCTGCGGGATGTCTCGCCATGTTATTACACTGGTTCAGAACCCCTTGTTCACTGCAGCGACTCAGTGGCTTGAACGCTCCTTGGATGATTCAGTGAACCGACGCCTTTCCATACCCGACGCCTTTCTAACTATGGATGGAATACTGGTTTTACTGGAAAATGTTGCTTCAGGATTAAAGGTAAATCGTTCCGTTATCGATAGAAACCTACAAGAACATCTTCCATTCATGGCTTCTGAAACGATTCTAATGGCGGCAGTAGCGAATGGTGGGGATAGACAAGAACTGCACGAACGCATTCGTAAACACTCTATGGAAGCATCAAAACGCATGAAAGAAGAAGGTGCACCACTCGATCTTCTAGAAAGGATAGCCGGTGACCAATTTTTTGATTTGGATCTTGAACAATTGAAAAACATAGTCGACCCTGCCAAGTTCATTGGACGATCGGATCGTCAAGTGGATCAGTTCTTACAGGAGTCCGTACAGCCGCACCTAGATCGGTTAGAAAAAATAGCAAGAAAACGCCTTAGTAACCCCAACATCAGAGTTTAAAAGATGAATAAAACAAACAATCCAATACCCTTCCCCATGGTGCATCAGGGAAAGGTGAGAGACGTCTATGAAGTTTCCGATAGCATGCTCCTAATGGTTGCAAGTGACCGTGTGAGTGCCTTTGACGTTATTCTGCCTCAGACAATTCCGAGAAAAGGAGAGGTTCTGACCAAACTCACAGCCTGGTGGCTAGATTCCCTGCGCAATGACTTGGACCATCACTTGATTAGTGTTGACCATCAAGAAATACTGTCGAGATTTCCTACCCTAGAAAATTCAACAGACAATTGGATAAACAGGAGCATGTTGGTTCACAAAACAAAACCAGTCATGGTCGAATGCGTGGTAAGGGGATACATATCTGGTTCTGCATGGAAAGAATATCGAAATTCTGGAACATTGGCTGGAGAAAAACTTCCAGATGGGCTAATCGAGAACGGACCTCTCCCCAGTCCTATTTTTTCACCGTCTACCAAGGCCACCACAGGACACGATGAAAACATTACCTTCGCTGAAGTAATTAACATCCAAGGTGAAGAGGAAGCACAGCAATTAAAAAATCTGTCCTTCCATATTTACACTCATGGTGCAAATTTTGCTAAGGAACGGGGCATAATTTTAGCAGACACCAAATTTGAGTTTGGTCATCATAAAGATGGAAGATTGCTTCTGATCGATGAGGTACTAACTCCAGATTCTTCAAGGTTTTGGCCAGCGCAGACATACAAACCAGGAGAAACTCAACCATCTTTGGACAAGCAACCAGTCAGAGACTTCCTAGACGCCATCTCGGGATGGAATAAACAACCACCCCCACCCGATTTGACGGATGAAGTAGTTAACGAAACTACTTCAAGATATCTGAAGATCTTCAGGGAATTGACAGGGACAGACTTGGATTCCTTTAGTCCTCCAGAGTTTGAGTAGGATAGATGAAATGTGCTCGAGAGGGATATCCTTTCATAATTATATGTTTGATTTCAGCAATATTGACTTGGTTAGCAACTCTCGTCTTTGGACTATGGATGTCCATCATAGCTATTCTTCTGAGTATGCTGACCATTTTAGTCGCTTGGTTTTTTAGAGACCCAGAGAGGGACCAACCGGTAGATCAAGATATCGTGATAGCACCAGCGGACGGAAAAATTCTTGCTATAAATGAGATCCATGAGCCTTCTTTCTTCGATGGTCCTTGTCGTCGTATCACAATCTTTCTGAGTATTTTCAACGTGCACATTCAACGTGCTCCGATAGAGGGAAAGGTGATACATAAATATTATAAAAATGGAGAATACTTGGCTGCCTGGAATGAAAAAGCGAGTGAAAACAATGAGCAATCCTCTCTGGGTATCGCCACCCAGTATGGTAGCGTAATGGTGCGGCAAATCGCTGGCCTCATAGCTCGACGTATTGTGACCTACCCTGAATTAGAGGCTGTTCTGGAACCGGGAGAACGAATTGGCTTGATCCGGTTCGGATCTCGGGTAGACCTCTTCATACCAACCCACTGGAAAATTAAGTGCGCAGTCGGAGATAAAGCCCTGGGTGGTGTCACCGTGCTTGCCAAGCCACTACCTCTTTCAAACTGAACCTATGACTCAACAACGTACTCGCACAGGAAAACTTCGAAAGGGAATTATAATACTCCCCTCGGCATTTACATTGGCAAACCTATTCTTTGGGTTTTATGCCATAATTGCCACCACTCGTGGAGACTTCATAGAAGCAGCATGGTTTATAGTATGGGCCGCCATCATTGACTTGCTAGACGGTCGTATTGCCCGGGCAACTAGAACTGGATCGAGATTCGGTGCTGAACTCGATTCCCTCGTAGATGCAGTTTCTTTTGGAGTAGCTCCAGCTTTTATTATGTATACGCTCTATTTTTCTGACGGAAATTGGAGCTGGATACTACCCCTGACATACTTAATGGCAGTAGTAGTAAGATTAGCACGATTCAATGTTGAACAAGCTGGAGAACCAAAAAAATATTTTCATGGACTTCCCTGTCCTACTCCAGGAATAGTACTGGCGACTTTTTATCCGTTTAGTCAGACCCCGCTTTTCCAGGAATACTTGTTCTCCATGCCATGGGCTCGCATAAACGCCATCCTTTTGATTGTCCTCAGTGCTCTGATGCTTAGCAATATTCCTTATGCTAAGGTTCCAAAAATTAGCCTACGATCGACTAATGGTGTACTCACTTCTCTTTGGATAATCGTGAACATCACGGTCGCGATTTCTATACCATCATACTACTTTTTCCCCGCACTACTGGCATATACACTATGGGGATTGAGCAAATCAGTAATTCTTGGTTTATTGGAAAGGTTACCCGAAAAAGATCCCTTACTAGAAATCGTTGACAGTGAGGATGAAGAAACAAGAGCAGTCGAATACGGAGGATTTGCTTCAATGGAAACTGAACAAACGTCGATACACCATCAACCCAGAAAAATGGAGAGCCAAAGGTGACCCGTTTTCAACTAGAGATTAGAGTAGTTCCTCGTCCTGGTTTACTAGATCCAGAAGGGAAAGCTATACAGAGTGGTCTCCTGTCTTTGGATTACCCAGACGTTCAAGAAGTTAGAGTTGGGAAACTTTTATTGATAGAGCTTGTCGCTGACTCTCCTAAGGGTGCTATGGATATGGCTACCTCTATGTGTGAGCGTTTACTGGCTAATCCAGTCACTGAAGATTTCCAAATCCAGATTCTGGAAGAAAACGAGAATTCTGAATGAAAGTTGCAATCATAACGTTTCCAGGATCCAATTGTGATTATGATCTTTACAAGTGTGTGCAGTTCATTGGGGGTAGTCCAGAATTTAAATGGCACCAAGACTCATCTTTAGGAAATGTTGACATCGTCATGCTCCCAGGTGGATTTTCATATGGCGACTATCTGAGAGCTGGAGCAATTGCTTCCATGAGCCCAATAATGGAAGCTGTACAAATATTTGCTAATGGTGGGGGGCCTGTCCTGGGAATCTGTAATGGTTTTCAAATGCTTTGTGAAGCAAATTTGCTTCCAGGGGCACTCCTTCGGAATGAATCACTGCTATTTTCTAGCAAAGAAGTGATCCTAAGAGTGGAAAACAACTCCAGCATCTTCACAAAATCATACGAACATCACAAAACTTTGCGAATGCCTATAGCACATGCAGAGGGTAACTACTACGCTGACCAAGAAGCACTAGACCGACTTGAAAAAGAAGGTCGTGTCATGTTCAGGTATGCAAATCAAAACGGGGAGACTACAATTGAAAGCAATCCAAATGGATCAGCCAACAACATTGCTGGTATCATCAACGCTCATGGGAATGTTATGGGTATGATGCCACATCCTGAGAGAGCCGTGGAAAGTGTACTGGGATCAGTAGATGGACTTGAACTGTTCAAAAGTCTACTAGCCCATATTGTAGATCCAAGACCAGTATGAATGTGCCGACCCCACAACCCCGAGTAGGAGACCCTGCAATAACTCCTGAATTAGTGCATGAGCACGGTCTGTCATCTTCTGAGTATGAAAAAATAAAGGAAATACTACACAGAGAGCCGTCCTTCACCGAACTGGGTGTATTTAGTGCGATGTGGTCCGAACATTGTGGCTATAAGAACTCGAAAAGAATGCTCAAACTGTTACCTACAAAGGCACCCTGGGTAATCCAAGGACCAGGTGAAAATGCCGGAGTTATTGACATCGGAGATGATCTGGCTCTGGTCTTCAAGATCGAATCACACAATCACCCTTCAGCGGTTGAACCTTACCAAGGAGCAGCAACCGGAGTTGGTGGTATTTTGAGGGATATTTTTACTATGGGAGCTCGGCCAATCGCAGTTCTTGACTCCCTTAGATTCGGAGACCTCAACTCTGGACGTGTTAGATATCTTTTCTCTGGTGTGGTAAAGGGTGTGGGAGACTATGGCAACTGTGTTGGAATTCCTAACATCGGAGGTGAAGTCTTCTTCGATAAAGGTTATGAAGGCAACCCAATAGTAAACGCCATGTGCCTCGGGTTAATGAAAAAAGATAGTCTTATTAAAGGTGAAGCCGAAGGTGTCGGAAACCTTTTGGTAGCCGTTGGAACAGCCACTGGTAGAGACGGTATACACGGAGCGACTTTCGCTTCCGAAGAACTTACTGAAGATTCACAGGCCAGTAGACCTCAAGTGCAAGTAGGTGACCCATTTACAGAGAAACTGCTATTAGAGGCAAGCTTAGAACTCATCCACAGTGGATATATAACGGGCATACAAGATATGGGTGCGGCAGGTATTACTTCAAGTGCTTCTGAAATGGGCGGACGTTCTGGCAATGGAGTGGAAATCAATATCGACTCAGTCCCGGTGCGTGAGCCTAATATGACTCCCTATGAGATACTTCTATCTGAGTCTCAAGAACGTATGCTAGTAGTTGTTAAAACAGGCCATATGAAAGATGTAAAGAACATCTTAACAAAATGGGAATTAGAGGCTGATGAAATAGGGAGAGTTACAGACGATGGCCTATTTAGAGTAACTGAAGGAAATCAAACAGTCGCAGCAATACCTTGTTTAGCCCTTACTGAAGATTGTCCTACTTACGAACGAGAAGGTGAGGAATCTGTCCAAATCAGAGATCTTAGGTCTAGGGATCTATCTGACTTAGATACAAAACCATCTAATTGCGAAGAGATATTTTTGGACCTGCTGGGATCACCTAATATTAGTTCTAAACGATGGATTTATCGTCAATATGACACCACCGTAAGGACTAACACCATACTAAAACCAGGGGCCGACGCTGGAGTTGTCCGTCTCCGTGAAAATAATAAAGCTATTGCTGCGACCACGGACTGTAATGGACGATATGTCTACCTTAATCCCAGGACAGGAGCTAAGGCTGCTGTTGCAGAAGCAGCAAGAAATCTGGTGAGCGTAGGTGCACTTCCTATGGCTGTGACAAACAACCTCAATTTTGGAAATCCTCTTAAACCGGAAATATATTATCAATTCAGAGAAGCGGTGCTAGGAATGTCAGAAGCCTGCAAGCTTTTTGAAACACCAGTTACAGGTGGCAATGTCTCATTCTATAATGAGACAAGTAGTACACCTATCTATCCCACACCTGTCATTGGCATGGTCGGGATCATAGAAGACACTGCAAATCTAACTAGTCCCCTTTTCCACAAACCTGGAGACTCGATCATACTCTTGGGTAACAACACAGACGAATTGGGTGGATCAGAATACTTATACGTTTCAGAAGGTCTAGTGGCAGGAGAACCTCCAGAAGTTGATCTCTTAGCGGAAAGACAATTGCAACACTGTGTGCTAGCCATGATCAGCGAAGGCATACTGCAATCAGCACATGACTTATCGGAAGGAGGCCTGGCTTGTGCGCTAGCCGAGAGCGCTCTCGGGAATAAATCGAACCAGCACGGAGTTGATATTATACTGCAGGATCGCCTGGACCCCATCCCACTGTTTTTTGGCGAAGCTCAGGGTAGAATCTTGATTTCCTGTGACCAAAGTTCGAGTAGCCGAGTTTTGCAAGTAGCAAAGAATCATGGAGTGCCATGCCATGAAATAGGAGAGGTGGTATCACCCAGTGACGGCTTCAATATCTCAGGCCGAAGTGGAAGTTTGGAAATCGAAATTGAAAAAATGTCAGATATATTCTTTAATTCCCTTCCCTTATTAATGGGTAAAGCAAACAAGTCGTGACTCAAAGGCAATCGAGAACATGTGCGGAATAGTTGGAATTTCAGGTGAAACCAATGTAGCCAATGAAATTTACGATTCCCTTCTAATGCTTCAGCATAGGGGTCAAGATGCTGCAGGTATGGTTGTTTGCAACGAGACAGGAGAGCTGAATAGTCGAAAGTCCATGGGTTACGTCAGAGATGTTTTTCAGCAAAGCCACATGAACAAATTAAACGGCAATTATGGAATTGGCCACGTGAGATATCCCACGGCAGGAGGTGCAGGAAAAGAATTTTCTCAGCCCATGTATGTTAATTCCCCATACGGTATAAGTCTCGCTCACAATGGAAATCTCACTAATTCTCGAACCTTAACTAAAGAATTGTTTCATGATGAAATGAGGCGCTTGAACACTGATTCGGATTCAGAAGTTCTTCTGAACATTTTCGCTCAAGAGCTTGGAAAACATAGAGAAATAAATCCAACACCTGAGCATGTGTTCGAAGCTGTAACTGAAACTCACAAGAGGTGTGATGGTGCATACGCAGTAATAGCATTAATAACAGGATTTGGGATTCTAGCATTCCGAGACACTAATGGGATAAGACCTTTATCACTTGGAATCAGAAAGGGCAAAACTAGAGACGAGTACATGGTCGCTTCAGAAGATGCCTCTTTTGCACCTCAAGGGTTCACCAAGGATAGAGATATAGCACCTGGTGAAGCCGTCTTCATAAACAGGGACGGTACTTTATTCTCCAAACAATGCGCAAAAGTATTTCAAAGAAGACCGTGTATTTTTGAGTACGTCTATTTCTCCAGACCTGATTCGACAATTGATGAAATCTCTGTCCACAAGTCACGCATGAGAATGGGTTCTAAGTTGGCAGACAATATTAACAAATCCAACCCAAACCACGACATCGATGTTGTGATACCAATACCAGACAGCTCCACCACAGCTGCCTTACAGTTGGCCGTAGATCTAGAAATACCCTATCGAGAAGGCTTCGTCAAAAACAGATATATCGGCAGAACTTTTATCATGCCCTATCAAGAAGAAAGGAAGAAATCAGTAAGAAGAAAGTTGAACATTCTTGATCTAGAATTCAGGGGGAAAAACGTTTTACTAGTAGATGATTCAATCGTTAGAGGGACTACAAGTAAAAAGATCATTGAAATGGCAAAAGAAGCTGGAGCCAGAAAGGTGTATTTCGCATCTGCCGCACCGGCAATTAAATACCAAAATCTGTACGGCATTGACATGCCAGCTACGAGTGAATTGATAGCTTCTAACAAAACAGATGGAGAAGTAGCAGAAGAAATTGGAGCAGACTGGCTTATCTATCAAACACTAGAGGATTTGATTGAAACGGTGCATGCGGGCAATCCCGAAATTCAAGAATTTGAAACTTCGATATTTACTGGTGAGTATATAACTCCATTGGCTGAGAATTACCTTGAGGAATTGGAAGCATCAAGGCTAGATAAAGTCAAACATCAAAGAGAAAAAGATTTTTTGCAGGATGGGGAGGATTAGAAGACTACAGTAGCTATCAGTCGCTGGGGATTCTTTATAGAGTTGTTTCGTTGTCACTCCAGATATAGATCCGTTCCATTTTATTCGACCATTGAGTCCTGGATTCCTTGGTACTCTCCTTTTTCCATGACGTCCTCTTCCTTGGCTTCTTCTTTCAATCTTTCGCGCAGAATAGCTCTGACCTTGAGATCACTTTCTATACCCACTAACAACATCAAGAACATTCCGACTATTAGTCCAACAATGGCGAGTACGGATACCGGAACTCTGTCAAAGCTCATGAATCCAAAATTTACTCTGACTTTCTCAAAGTCATTTTGGATAGCAAACACAACCACGAGAAAAAGTAAACCAATAGCTCCTAGAGGGCCCAAAAGTCTCATCAGATGGTCACAGTAAAAACATCAATTAGCCAACTCACCCATAAATGTGGCGCCCGTGGTACCAGTCAAGAGAACCTGGTGATAGGTACCAATGATTTCAGAGGAAGCGTTAAATGCAACTACTTTGTTTCTTCTGGTTCGACCCAACACCTGACTAGTCTCCCTACCTTTTTTTTCGACTAGAACTTCTTCTATCCTCCCTACCTCACCCTTATTAATATCGTTCTGTATACTCCTGTGCACTTCAATTAGCTTTGTCAATCGTATCTGTGCTTCCTCATTTGACAAGAAGTCACTGTCTGGAAAACGAGTTGCTGGTGTACCATCCCGAAGAGAATATTTGTACGTGTAAGCGTCATCAAATCTAACTTGCCTTAACAGATCTAAAGTATCTTCAAATTGATCTTCCGATTCGCCAGGAAAGGCCACAATGATATCTGTAGAAAGTGACAAATCAGGGATCAAATCCCTAGCCAATGTTACTTTCTCCAAAAAAGTATCGACAGTGTATCGACGTAGCATCCGGCGAAGAACTTTATCATTCCCAGATTGCAACGGAAGGTGCAACTGCTCACAAATAGCTGGTTCTTCAGCCATAACTCTTAATAATTCAGGTGTTACATCATTGGGATGTGGAGAAGTGAAACGTACTCTGCGAATCCCGTCAATACGTGCTACCGACCTCAGTAGTTCGTGAAAACAAACTCCATCTGACTCATACGAATTCACCGTCTGTCCTAGCAGAGTAACTTCAGTACGACCAGCCTCTGCAATCTCTCGAACTTCATTCAAAATGTCACTAGATTTTCTATTTTTTTCTGGTCCACGAACATAAGGAACTATGCAAAAAGTACACTTGTGATCACATCCCCTTTGAATAGGAACCCAAGCGCTGACTGGTGAAGTCCGTCGTTGCACCAATCCTTCATAATTCTCACCCACGTCCAGGTCCAAAACTGCCAGCTGCGGACCTCTCTTCTTTGAAGAACGAGACGGCATGGACTTAGCACCTATATGAATTCGTTCGAGCTGTTCTGGCAAAGATCGATAACCGTCTGGACCCATCACTAGGTCCACATATGGAGCCCTCTGTAGCAAATTATCCCCCAATCTCTGCGCCATGCAACCAGTCACTCCAATAATGACCTCTGGGCGTTCTTTCTTTATACCATATAATTGGCCAACCCTTCCTAACACTCTTTCTTCCGCATGCTCTCTGATCGCACAGGTGTTGACTAAAATTACATCGGCTTCTTCAGCTGAATTAGAAACCTCATAGCCTTTCTCGACTAGAATGCCCTCCATCAGTTCCCCATCACTGATATTCATCTGACAACCGTAAGTTTCTACATAGACTTTTTTTGCTACAAATTCATCCATCTCGTTTCACACCTTCAGATTCTTAGAATTTCCTATCACCCAGCTTGTCATCTAAATCAATATATAGTTCTTTACCTTCACCTTTTAGAATGCCCTTATAAAGTCTGTCAGGGTTTCTAGTGACCGAATCACTTATCCCTACCCTCAAATAGTCTTCTGTCATAGCACTAGTACCATTTCGTTCTAATGTAACTAAAGATGGACCTCCTGAACGAGAATCTCGATATTGCACATTCTTATCCTCAGCAAGTTTCCTTAGCTCCATCCCTCTTTCTCTCGATAATTTCCTGGGCACCACATCCTTTAGTTCTGCTGCATGTGTATTGTCCTTTTTTGAAAATGGGAACACATGGAGATATGTGTAAGGGAGTTCTTCCACCAGTTTGACAGTCTGTTGGTGATCTTTATCTCGTTCTCCAGGAAATCCAGTTATAATATCCGCTCCCAATCCGACATAAGGCAGTTTATCCGCAATTTTAATAGCATTTATTCGATATTCTTCTCTGGTATGCCAGCGCCTCATCCTTCTCAGAACGGGATCGGCACCACTTTGGAGAGGCATGTGAAAATGAGGGGCTATCCTTCCCCTAGAAGAATTTACTAAGTCTAGCAATGAATCTCCTATTTCAGTCGCTTCTATACTGCCCAACCTAAATCTCGTCTTCGGCACTCTCTCCATTAGGGCATCCAATAACTCTGGAAGGCCTATCGGGGATTCTAGGTCTCTTCCATAGTGTCCGATATGGATACCAGTCAAAACAATCTCAGGATGATGGTTACTCAGACTTTTCGCCTCAGCAACGACCTCTTCTAATTCCCTTGAGCGACTGGAGCCCCTAGCTAGACGCGTTGCACAAAATGAACACTTCCTATCACATCCATCTTGTATCTTCAACCACCCACGCGTTGCCGATCTCCTGTAATCCAAAATATCTAGTCCAGCTAATGTCCCGGATCCCTCCCTGTTTTCACGAAAACCCTTTATTTGGGTCAGCTTCTGCTTATTTCGCACTGCTAGAGAAACCTGGATCGGGTCGTGGCCTTCAACTACCGATTCCACTTCTGACATTTCACGATACTCATCACTGCGAAGAATCGCGGAACACCCCATGACAATAACTCTGGCCTCTGGCTTCTCCGTTTTAACCTTTCGAATAAACTTCCGAGCTTCCCTATCGGCAACGTTAGTGACAGTGCACGTATTGACCACACAGATGTCAAAATCATCTGATTTTTCTACGGTCAAGGACCCCTTGGCTTCTACCTCTTGCCTCACTCTCTCAGTGTCATACTGATTGGTTTTGCATCCGAAAGTCTTATAGGTCACCCTCATTGTAACGCTAACCTTTTTAGCGGTTCCCTGCCCGCAAAGTAACAGTAAGCCTATTGAAATTCTCTTCTAAGACACTTGCTGAGTGTTTCCCTCTTTCTATCGCAACGTCAATCGCTGCTATTGGAAGCTCAAGGGCTTCTGCAACAACTACCGAAAAACCTACAGAAGCACTTTGTTCCTTAGCGATGTGACCCTTGAATGTGAAAGGCATAGTCGACCTGCGATAACCAAACCGAAGCGGAAAAGGTCCCGACCAGAACCTAGTGGCTTCCCATTCAAGGCCAACTCCATAAGTGGTAGTTCGGCCCACGGCCACTGCATCAAGTTCGGGATATCCAGAATTACTCCAGTCCGAAGAAGACAATCCTACATTTAAAGAGATCCCAGGGTTAATTATCCAATTGCCTCCTAACTTCAGCTCCAATGGAGCTTTTATTGACTGCTTCTCCCCTTCCGATGCCCCAATCGGACCCATATTAATCTTACCAGACCACTGCAGAGCAGTGCCGAGTTGCAATGATGAGTTAGGATTCCATGAGAGATTTATCGATAGAAGTGGGCCAGAGTAAGTCCATTCCTTCTTATCCGAAAATTCGTTGATCGGGGTAACTAGTGGTAACGAATCCAAATCAAAACTTCTTACAACACTGCGTTCAACACTGCCAGTGTAAACACCAGCTGAAGCTCCTAATGCTATACTTGAAGATATCCGCTGTGCCCACCCCATTCGAAGAGCTGACAACCCACCCAACAGATCCGATTTATCCGTGATCGGAATATCATGCCCCATTAACTGCAAAGTGTCCTTCACAGATGCAGAACTGTTTTGATCAAAGAAACTGTTTAGCGTTAAAGTTGCTACGCCAGTGGTTCCAAGAGGAAATGCAATCCCCACCACTGGAAAACGTGTTCCAGAAAATTCTCCCTGATTTGATCCAATCTTGTAACTTCCCCACATTGGTTGCAATGTGACACTGGCTGTCGACGCCAAGAGATCCAAGGAAGCCGTTGGATCACCTGGTATTATTGTTGGAGTTCTACCTGCTATGGCCACTCCTCCTAGAGCTCTTTGTGTGGCCTCTATTGGTTCTAGTCTCATCCCAAGCCCTGTCGACCCCAACAAAGATTGCCCCTCAGCAATCGACATATTGAAAACAAAAAATATGCAAACAAAGAAAAACTTCCTCATGGAGATGTGCCTATTTGGGGGACAGTAAGTAATAGTCTCAATACCGGGCCAGAATTTCCAGAACCTTCAAAAGATGCAAAACTTAAACTACTTCCTTCGTCACTACTCAGGAGAGCAATGGTTTGGGAGGGGAATAAACTGGATTTTTCGTCGAAACCCTTCTTTAATAACTCTGTCAGTTCAAACTTAACTTCTCCTTGTCCAGAGCCGCTAAAAAGTTCGGGTTTCATCGTAAACCCCTGCTGCCCACCAATGAACTCTCCAAGTGGTGATTTAGGAAGTGACTGAAGATCAAGAACAGAACGAACTTCGACTCCCAATGGTTCTGTCGGCTTAAAACCCACCTCTGTTTCTCGAGTTGTTAGTATGAGCTCAGCCAGATTTAACTGGCTCTTTGATAGATCAAACGAACACTCTGTACTCCCGCAGACTTCAACTGAACCTTGTATTTGCTCTGGTAGTTTTATTGTTATCACAGACCTCCAGGAAGGAAGGCCACCCACTCTAAGCCATCCAGTTGGATCCACTGGCATTGGATCCACAATAAAACTTAAATCACTGACTGGTATCGGTATTTCAACAATAGTGTCTGGATTGATCAGAGGCACAGCCGTCAGGACCAACGAAGCATTCCAGAGGTTTAGTCGTGTTCCTGAATCGCTAGAAGCTACTACTATACCCTGAGATTGGTCACCGACTTTTCCCCAATTAGCTACGGAGGCCGAATCCACATCCAGACTGATGGACGCGAAAGTTACTACTGAATCACCAGCCAGATGAGAATCAAGATCGCCAGATGCTACCAAAACCGAAGAGCCAGCACCTGGCTGATTCCAGGCAGCTTTATTTCCTGCGGTGTCCACCGCGAAATTCCAGTTCGCAGTTTTAGCATCCCAATCGTTTTGAGTCGCTAGGATCTCTATACCTATGCTCTCGTCATAAGGACCTTGAACAGAATCGAAGGAGAGGACAACCCTGCCTCCTAAGTATTTCAGGCTGGTTTCTGTTCCCTCTAGTTGAAATGACTCTGGATATGAACCGAATCGCACGATTGTTTTAGCAGAGAACCCATTAAAGTCCTTGGCAACAACTCCTGATCCGAAATCGGAAGCTGATCCATACCCCCCCCAAACAGTCACATCTTGAACGAACTGTCCACTAGGCACAAGTACTTCTAACGTGTGAGGCTTGGTATCTATTAGGTCTAGATCTGGAGCCGTGGCAACATTTTCTGTGCAGTTAGCAAAAAACAACAATGCCAACAGAGAAAAACCTGTCATAAGATAAGACTTTCTCAAAGATACTCCCTCTTTTTTTGGACTAGAAGCACAGTAACTATCACACCAAAACCCTTGGTAATCTAGGTGTCAATCCAGTCAGAATCTCATAACTCACAGTTTCAGCCAAATCTGCTACTTCATCCAAAGTGATGGCCTGACCTCCATCCTTCCCTATGAGCGTAGCTACGTCTCCTATTTTGACTCCTTGAAGCTCAGTGATGTTTACCACAATCGTGTCCATAGAGACCCTTCCGATAATCGGCACCCTAATGCCATGTATTAGTGTTTCGCCGCGATTTCCCAACTTTCTTGGGAATCCATCACCGTATCCTATACTCAGCACTGCCCATCTTTCCTGGCCTTTACTTCTATAGCTCGCTCCGTAACCCAACGTAGTATTCTTCTCAACATCCCGTAGCAGAACCACTCTTGCTCTGAGGCTAACTACCGGCTCTGGTTCTTGTCCTGACATCCCTACATTGCCTCCATAAATAAAAATGCCTGGCCTTACGCCATCAGCCCTAAAAGAAGGTTTGACAAGGATAGCTGCCGAATTACAAACATGGTACATCCCATCACCTTGAGATAGTTTTCTTTGGGTTTTACAAAATCTTTCATATTGGATTTCTGTGCTCGAACCAAGGTCTGTATCAGAAGAATGAAAATGAGTATAGGTCCCTTCCCAAACCACTTGGTCCCGCTTTGCTAGCATCCGTAGTTTCTCTCCCCAATAGTCTACAGTATTCCAGTCAAATCCAGCCCTACCCATTCCAGTATCGACTTCCACATGAAAACGGCCACATGTCCTTGACTCTTTTGAGACACATAGCCATCTCTCTAAAGATTCTAGGCTTGATAAAGTGATTGTGAGATCAGCTGCCAATGCCTCCCGATAAGATTGGTAGGGTATGGGAGAAAAGACCACTATAGGTTTATCAACACCCAAATCACGAAGATGACATCCTTCCGCAACAGTAGCAACGCCAAAGCCCCAAGGATTACAAGCTTCCAAAGAAGCAAGGACATTATCAACACCCAAACCATATGCATCTGCTTTTATCATGGGAATAATTCGACAATCGTTTCCTACCAATTCACGAACAGCTAAAACATTCTTACTAAGAGAATCCAGAGAGATTTCCACCCAAGAACGGGAAAGCAAATTGTTCGCCATGAAAGTTACTTTAAATTTCCTCGGTAGGATGCTGTTCGATCGAGCAAGTCATCACAAGTCATCCCCCTCCAGAGACCTCCCTGAGTATTTACAAGAATCACAGATCCCATTCACGGAGACAATCTGTTCATCATCCTTGGGAATGGAATAAGTTCTCGGATATGACGAATTCCTGTAATCCAACCAACGGTCCGCTCCAATCCAAGACCAAATCCAGAATGAACAAAAGTGCCATAGCGCCTTAGATCTAGATACCATGAATAAGATTCTTCGGGTAGGTTTTCCTCTCTGATCCTACCCAACAGAAGATCCAAATCATCTTCGCGCTGACTTCCACCGATAATTTCACCATAACCAGGAACCAATAAATCATTGCATAGTACGGTTTTTTCATCGTCAGGATTTTGTTTCATATAAAATGCCTTTACAGAACGAGGATATTCATAAACAAAGAGAGGCCTGCCAAATTCTTCAGTTAGTTGCTGCTCGTCTGGAGCTCCAAGGTCACTTCCCCATTCTATCGAATTCCCTTTCTTTCTTAAAAGATCTACAGCATCCGTATAGGAAATTCGTTCGAAGGGCTCTAAAACCATATTTAAATCTCCAAGATCCCGTCCTAAGATCTCTAACTGATCCCCACATCGTTCCATAACTCTCTTTACAATGTATCGAACGAAATCTTCCTGAAGTTGCATGTTATCCTCTGTATCTGCAAAAGCAACTTCGGGTTCTATCATCCAGAATTCAGTTAAATGCCTTCTAGTCTTCGATTTTTCGGCTCTAAAAGTTGGGCCAAAGCAATAAACTTTCCTAAAGGCCGGACAAGCAGCCTCTACGTACAGTTGTCCAGTCTGCGCGAGATATGCCTGTTGCCCAAAGTACTCAGTTTCAAACAGTGAACCCGCAGATTCACCGATGGCACCAGTCAAAATGGGGGAATCAATCCTTATAAATCCCCTTTCGTAAAAATAATCATGTATAGTCTGTTCGACTTCGTGCCGTACTCGCAACCCTGCTCGCTGACGGCTTGAACGAAGCCAGAGGTGCCTGTGATCAAGAAGGAAATCAACGCCATGTTCTTTTGGTTGAATGGGATAGTCATGTGAGGATCCCAATATTTCTAGCTTAATCACTCCCATCTCAAAACCGCCCGGCGCTCTAGGTTCCTCGCGCACTTCCCCAGTCAACGAAACGGAACACTCCAAAGTCATAGATTCATGCAATGCCCACATATCTTCGGAACTATCTTCTTTCAGGACTACTCCCTGGAGGATGCCTGTCCCATCCCTCACCAACAAAAAACCCACCTTACCATGACTTCTTACACCATCAATCCAGCCCAACACTGTAACACATTCACCGACATAGTCCTTCAGAGAACCTATCTCGGTTACATTATCCTGGTCTATTTTCATATCAGTCATTGTTAAATGTACAAATTATTTGATGCTAGCAATAATTTTTACCCAACTGAAAAAAGCCTCATCCTTTCGTTGTATCTTGAGGATAACAACTCCTTCACCCGTTCTCCATTGGTGCCATCGAGGTCAGGGGTGTCCTGTATCAAAGAACGGGCCCTGTATTGGGCTTCGACCAAAAGGTCTTCATCTCTTGTCAAATCAGCAAATTTCAAAACAGGATCTCTCCCATGCTGTTGTGCACCAAAAAAATCTCCCTGGCCCCTAATCCTTAGGTCTTCTTTCGCCAAAACGAAACCATCCGAAGTCCTCATAAACACTTCAATCCGTTCAGCAGCTGTCCCTTGAGGATCGGCTATCAAAATACAGAAACTCTCTGAAGAACCTCTTCCAACCCTTCCTCTAAGCTGATGTAATTGTGACAAACCAAACCTTTCAGGATTTTCAATCAGCATTATGGTGGCGTTTGAAACATCGATACCCACTTCGATTACAGTGGTCGCCACTAGGATTTCTGTTTCTCCTGAGATAAATGAATTCATTATCTCGTCTCGCTCTTCAACCGAAAGTTGCCCGTGAATTAACCCAATTTTCCTGTGAGGGAACACATCTCGACAAAGCTTTCTATAACCTTCTTTAGCCGAACGCAAATCTATCTTATCAGAATCATCTATCAAAGGATAGACAATGTAGGCTTGTCGTCCTTCACTTAATTCTGATTCTAACTTCTCATATGCCTTTGGCCTTTCATTGGGAGAGTGAAGAAGTGTCCTTACGGGAATGCGTCCAGTAGGCAAACCCTCTATAATTGAAAGATCAAAATCACCATACATGGCCATAGCAAGGGACCGTGGAATTGGAGTCGCCGACATTAGCAAAGTATCAGGCGTCAGGTCTGAGTCTCGCAAAGCCATTCTCTGTTTTACTCCGAAGCGATGTTGCTCATCAACCACTACCAATCCTAATCTCTCGAAGATAACTCCCTTTTGTATTAGCGCATGGGTTCCAACTATGATACGAGCTTGACCGTCCCTTAAGTTCTCCAAAACAGTCCTCCTCTCGGCATCAGATCTTTTTCCAGTTAACAAATGAACTTTTATGCCGAGTGGATCTAGGAATTTTTGCAAAGTAATCGCATGCTGTTCTGCTAGTAACTCAGTCGGAGCCATTAATGCTGCCTGATATCCTCCTTCAACTGCTAGCAACATCGCGAACAAACAAACTATGGTCTTGCCAGACCCAACATCTCCCTGAAGAAGCCTATTCATCCGTCTCGTTGAATTCATATCTTCGTAAATTTCACGCAGTACTTTGACTTGTCCCTTGGTTAAATCAAAAGGCAAGGACTCGTGTAAAGGGCCAATCAATTTGTTATCACGTTGAAAAAGTATTCCTGTACTTTCTTGGTTGAGATGGTGGCGACCCATAGCGTATAGTGTTTGTGAAAAAAAGAGTTCGTCAAAAGCCAAACGTCTGCGTCCCTGCTCCACCTGTTCCATCGAAGAAGGCTTATGCAAAGCCTCCAAAGCCTCCCTCATACCAAGTAGTGAAAGCTCTTGTACTTGGGAATATTTTAGATATTCCTCCTCTTCTACACTATCGAGCAGAGTACCCATATTTTTTTTAAAAATACTGCGTAACACCCATTGTTGAACTTCTTCACTAGCTGGATAACTGACAAAAATATGGCCGCTGGAAAGTCGCTCTCTTACTTCCTCAGATCCAGATTGTCCCAAAACAATAAATTCCCGTGGCTGCAGTTGCCGTCCATGGAAAAATCTCACCGTGCCAGTGGCCAGAACGACATCACCCTCTTGGAATTTACGTTCGATCCAGGGCTGACCAGGCCAAGCACAAGTAATCATCCCAGAATCATCCTGTAAAACTGCTTGAAAGATTTGCAATCGACTCCTGGTAGAAATGAGCCCCTTTGACCTGACTCTGCCAACGATTGTAACTTCTGCACCTACTTGAAGGCTCTCTATGTTTTGAATCGTAGAAGCATCATCATATCTCCGAGGACTGTGATATAGCAGATCTCTCGCGGTGACTATGCCCATACGTCCCAATGATTCAGCTCGACTCGGCCCTACCCCCTTCAAGAACTGGACGGGTTTGTCAAGTCTAAAGAAACTCACCTGAGGCCTCGCTGCCTTCGTCCAATCCATTCAATCGACAGAAAGATTATTATCAAAAGGTATGGGATGATATATGTGTGGAGGGGACGACTAAATCCACTGCCTATCGCAGTTGAGCTTGGTAAATCGCTGTAAATATCTACTAGATCTCTGGGCACCCGAAACCATTCCAAGCTATGATTTTCCACCTTAAACCGCCCCGAACCCAATAGATCTCCACTATTGATATCATCTGCTCTATAGCTGTAGCTACCAAGACCCAATCCATTTATAAAAAACTGGCTTTCTGGATTTACAATGACAGTGGTGTCTTGGACTAATTTTTCATCTTTATAAATCATCAAATGGATGCTGTTGTTAGCCAAGCCCCAGGCACTCCACCTAGATTGGTCATTTTCACTCCATACTCTCACTTCCGGCTCAACCAACCTTATGTTGCTAGCAACTTCTGAAGCCATCAACCAACCAAGTACCCCAGACCATAATCGACGATATACCTCTCGGCTATTGCCCCCCCTTGAAGACCATCTCCAAAAACCTGATGCAAGCACAAGAGCTTGCTTGCTGTCATCACTTTCGTTCAAAATTAACGGTGCCTGAATTTGGCCAAGACCATTTCTGCGAAATTCTATTGGTCTGAGATAACTGTTGGGATCTAGCATTGGCAAAACTGCATTTAAAGGAGCTAGCGAAGTCAAATCTATACCCGACAAAGTGGATGCTAACGGAGATGGTTTTAAACTACTTTCAAGGTACCACTCCCCTTCAACAATACTCTGTTGCGTAGAAACCCCCATTTTACTCGCTGCTGTACCATCCTCAATAAATGCTATTGTGGATGAGCTATTATCTAAAGCATCCACAACCCAATCGGGAGAATCTCCGGCAAGACCATGGACAATCAAGATTCTACTTGCTGCCACTGCTCGTTTTACTCTCGATTCCGTTACAATGGACTCATCACCCTCAATATCATTCATACTTAAGAATTGATCATCGCCCAATGAGAGAAAGCCTTCGAATGACAATCCTGACACTTCTGATAAAACTGGCAGTAAGAACCTAGGCTCCCAATCTGGTTTCATTGAAAGAAACACTATTTCCTTATCACTGAAGCTCATATCTATAAAAGTGCTTTTTTGGTTGTCCAGACTAAAATCATCTTCGAGTATTCCCAAGGATATCCTATACTCTAAGAGTCCTGAAGCTTCATGATTTATCGGCAATTCAACTTCAAACATCAACGTATTGCCTATAGAGATCGGATTGGCCTCTTCAGAGACCACTAAGTTCTCTTCTTCAAAAATTTCAATAGTTATCGACTCGTCTGCCTGCAAACCTTCCGAAAAAATGGATGCCTGAGCTGTCACGGTTTCCTCAAGGGGATCATTTCTAAAAACCATGAAATCTTCGACTCCCACATTGCGTCTTTCCATATCCAAACGCTCGAACTTCACATCAAGCCCATAAGTTTGGCTATAAGAATCTAGAGTCTCAACATCATCGATCCTAAAGTCACTCAACACCAATACGTCGGATGCGCCAGCCTCAGCAGCACTTACTAAAGCAGGACCTAATCTGGATAACTCATCCCTAAAATCAATCGATTCCACTGAGTCTGCTGAAACAAAACGAGGCCTTTCTCCAAACAACATTATACGCGAAGGCATTTCTTCCATTTCTGTCAGTTTTTCCATCACTTCTGCCAAGAGTTCTGGTCGGCTTTGGTCAGTAGGTCTCATGCTCTGCGATCCATCCAACAGCACCCACACCGTATCTTGTCCAATTTCCGTTCTGGCGACAGGAATATTGGGATCCCATATTAGCAACAAAACCATACTGAGAGTCAAAAATCTAAGTATTGCTAAGGACTTCCAGGAGGAAATTGCGATTTCCATACGCGAGTAAACCCAAAACGAGAAAAGTCCGGCACAAATAACCAGTCCTGTTAAGACTAATGCGGAAAGAGTCACCGCACTCCCGAATTTGACTGGTCCTCAATGTTCCTTGTCGATCCTGAAATCACTGAGTCATCTGTTAACTCATCTAGAAAAGCCAACCTATCAAGCTTTTGAACCTGCCATTGGTCCCATTGGTCATTAGGAACTGGATCTCCAGAGGGAAGATCTATACCCAATGGATCTTCATGACGGCCGTGAAGAAGCATCTCATAATGCAGGTGAGGTCCTGTGGCCAAACCTGTCATTCCCACGTACCCGATGATATCCCCTTGCTTGATTCTACTACCTACAGAAAATCCTCTGGCAAAAGCATTCATATGGGCATATCTAGTCGTCCAACCGTTTGGATGTTGAATGTCTATTCTATTTCCATACGTAGACTCCCTGGCTCTGTGTACAATCACTCCATTACCAGTAGCTTGTACGGGTGTCCCTGTGGGGGCCGCGTAATCAACACCACGGTGAGCTCGCCATGTCTTAAGGATCGGATGAAAACGACTTGTGGTAAAACGACTGGAGATACGGTGACGCAACTCAATCGGGCTGAGCAAGAAGGCACCCTTCACTGATTTTCCATCCAGGTCATAATATGTCCCTTCACCATCACCGTTTGGGTCAAACCAAACAGCGGTATAACTCCTATTCTGGTTAATGAGTTCAGCAGCTAATACATGTCCTGTACGCATAGTTCCACTCGACCTAATCTCCCTCTCGAACGCAAACCGATAAGAATCTCCCGCCTGAATTTGTCGCACAAAATCAACCTGCCATTTGAAAACATCGTTTAGTTCCAAGACCAATTTCTCTCTATCAACTTGAACAACCTGAGCGAGATCTTGATTGCGTATCAGAGAATTCCAAAGAGATGATTCAATGTTACCAGAAGCCCATATGGTATCCACTGTAGTAGGAGTGCTAATTAATCTTGAATTCCATGACTCCGTGGAAGGAAGCAATTGAACCATTTCATCGGCATTCAGGGTGACTTCCACGGATTTTACACCCTCAAGACCTCCACGCTCGCTGCGAACTCTCACGGTAGTTCCTTCTCGAACCCGCCTAGGATCAATGTGTACCCGCAGTGCGGAAAGCAGGGCGTCCTGATCATTTGGATTTAAGAATTTGTTAAAAAGATCCCCCAAAGTCTGATTTGTTTCTAACGCATAAACAAATTCGTCTTCCCGAGGCTGTGCAGGTATTGGATCATCGATTTGAACAGTAGGAAGCTTCTCTTTCTCTTGCCAAAAGATCAGGAACAAAAGTACAAGCAATCCAAAACCGCGAAATAATGATATTGCCCTGATGTCTTGAAACACTGCACTCCTCCAAACCGATCTATAGCTCTTAATTTGATATTGTCACATCAAGTAACCTATCACTTCAGAACCAACGAACCAAAAATTAATCCATTTGTCTCCGAATGAAGGTTGGCACATCCAACTCACCAATTTCCTGATTTGTAATAGTACTCTCATTCAAAGGGGTCAAGACCGCAGGACTATGACCACTATCACCCTCTCTTTCTCCTCCGGAATAATCACTTTGATTTACCGCTAGGGGAAGAGAATCCTCTTTAAAAACAGGAGGATTGATATGTGCAGGTGGTTGGACCTCACGAATAGGTTGGGCTTCATCAAAACCCGTGGCTATAACTGTCACCCTGACTTGGTTCTTAAGTTTTTTATCGTGAACCATACCAAAGATTATTTCACTCTCTTCTCCAACTTCGTCATGTATGATCGTGGATATCTTATGCACTTCGTCAATAGCTAAATCCATACCACCAGTGATATTTAGCAAGACACCTCTAGCTCCCTTTATACACACTTCATCAAGCAAGGGAGATGATATAGCCTCTTGCGCTGCTTCTTGCGCTCTATCTTCCCCTTCTCCAAAACCCGAACCCATAAGAGCAGGGCCACGAGAAGCCATTATAGTACGAACATCAGCAAAATCGACATTAACTTCTCCAGGATACCGTATGAGATCACTAATACCTCTCGTAGCGTTTAGTAGAACTTCATCTGCCTTTTTAAGAGCATCTTTGAAAGACGTCCCTTGCGGTACTACTGCCATGAGCCGGTTATTCGGAACAACAATCATTGTATCCACACTTCTTCGTAATTCTGCTATCCCTTGCTCTGCCTGCTTTTCCCTAGTTTTTCCTTCAAAAGAAAATGGTTTCGAAACCACTCCTACAGTCAAAGCTCCCATTTCCCGGGCAATCTCTCCTACTATCGGTGCTGCCCCTGTGCCTGTGCCACCCCCCATCCCCGCAGCCACAAAGACCAAATCAGCCCCTTCAAGAACACTACGTATTTCTTCATCACTTTCAGCAATCGCCTGGCGGCCTATTTCTGGCCTAGCACCAGCTCCTAATCCTCTTGTCAAATTTTGTCCCAATTGAATGGTGACTGGCGCACGAGAGCTTCTAAGAGCCTGAGCGTCAGTATTGGCCGTTATAAATTCCACCCCTTCCAAGTTTTCATCAATCATCCTATTCACAGCATTTCCACCCGCACCGCCGACACCGATAACCTTCATGCATGCGCTCTGAAGATCCATGTCCTCGAATTCAAATGTTTTCATCAGTAAACTCCTATAAAAAGGTTGAACATTAGATGTGCCTTTAGAAAAATTCTCTTAACCACTTTTTAACATTGCCGATCAAACCAGAAGAAAGATTTGATGCGCCAAGCCCAGTTTCTTTGTATCTATCAAATCCATGTAGCACTAATCCCACTGCTGTAGAGAACCTCGGTCGTCCTACTGAATCAGCTATTCCAGACAATTCCTCTCCTGGAGAACCAATCCGTACTGGAGCCGCGAACACTTGCTGTGCTAAATTAGTGATTCCCTGGAGAGCAGAAGCGCCTCCCGAAAGAACAATCCCAGCACTCAGTTTTTGGAGCATCTCCTGCTTTTCTAATTCGGCATGGGCCATGACCAGAAGCTCATCCATGCGAGCCTGTATAACGTGTGCTATCAGCTCTCTCGCGACTGGTCGTGTTGAACCTCCTGAGACACCATCTAATTGAACCATTTCTTTTGGATCAACTAACTGAGAGCAAGCTACTCCAAACCTATTCTTTGCCTCCTTTGCCTCAGCAAAAGGTATCGACAAACCTTGAGCCAAATCATTAGTAACCGCTGCTCCTCCCAGTGGCAGAACAGCCAGATGCCTGATTTCCCCATCGTAGTATGCAGCTATATTTGTGGTGGCATCACCAACTTCCACAACAGCAACACCCACCTCTTTTTCATCAACCGTCAACACCGACCTTGCAGCTGCTAGTGGTTCCAGTACTAAACCTTCTACTTCGTACCCAGCTCTATAAACAGACCTTCTAATATTCTCGGCGGCTAAAGATGATCCCGTAACCAGATATAATTCTGCTTCTAATCTGGTCCCCATCATTCCTACAGGGTCCTTTATGCCTCTTTGACCATCAACGATGTACTCTCGGGGTATCGCATGAAGTAGTTCTCTATCTGGTGGAAACGCTACCGCTTTGGCTATTTCGTGTACCCTCTCGATGTCAGCATAGGAAATCTCTTCATCCTTTACTGCAACAATCCCAGGGGACACCATAGTCTTGATGTGGTCGCCTCTAATACCTACATAAACTCTATCGACCTCCGCACTCGCCATCAATTCAGCTTCGGCTATGGCGGTCTTTATAGACTCGGTTGTTTCATCTATGTGAGTAATTACATCCTGCATTCCAGTAGTCTTAGCTTGGCCAACCCCTAAAATATTGAGCTCTCTTCTGAGAATTGGATCCTGAGGGACCTCTGCAATCACTGCACAAGTTCTGGTAGTACCCAGATCCACACCTGCGATTAGGATGGGGTTCACCAGCCACCTCCTTCCCCATAAGACACAACAACTTGATCTTCAAATCTTAGATCTATTACTATGCCAGCATCTGTAGATCTACGTCTCTTCACATCCTCCAAGGCAGCTAGGCCTGCGTTCAATACTTGATTCATGAGCGGCGGCCTGAAGCGAAGTACTACATCTCTATCTAAGATCGCCTCCGCGTTTCCATCTTGATCAATGGCCACCTCAGATAAAGCTTCAGTGAAAAAAGGATTATCCAAACCCAACCTTTCTAACTCCAATACCATGGCCTTGACCTGATCTTCATCCCATTCCTCTTCAGTTTGTGCTTCTGAATTTCCCTTTACTCTTACAAGTGGAAGATCCAATCGATATTTACCCAGGTCTATAGGTAAAATGTTACCCTCCCTGTCCACTGGCACCAAAAGTGGTTCGGCGACTAAGGCAAGCGGAACCCTCTCCTCTATTGTCACTACAATTTTGGTTGGCCACCAATTACTTTGAACCCTAGCGTTCAGAATCATCTCATGTTCTTTCAATCGCAGTTCAACCCCACCCAGATCATCGAAAATACTTGTCCCAGCTGGAAATGAACTGAGTTCTAATACCATCTCTTTAGTCAGGTAATGATTCCCCTCAACTTCGTATTGTCTTGCCTGAAAAAACTCGACTCTCCTTAAGTGCTCCGGTAGTTTTCTCGTGGCCCATAGTCCCGCAAGCACGATACTGACGACCAGCCAAATCCTTAAGCGTCTATTCATTTGTCTGCCCATCACGAAGTAATAGTTCTATTTCCTCTGCAACTTGACGAATAGAACCAGCACCAAGGGTAATAAATAAATCGCCAGGTTTTAGTTCACGTATCAAATGATCACTTATCACATCCATATCAGCCTCATACCTAACCGTACCCCGAGCTTTCTCAATGTGATTGGCTATTAATTCTCCTGTTACTCCTTCTATGGGTTCTTCACGAGAAGGGAAAACATCCGTCACCCAAACCTCATCAGCGATAGCGAGACTGCTCCCAAAATCCTTTGCAAAATCTCTGGTCCGAGTGTAAAGATGAGGTTGAAAGAGTGCGATCAACCTACGGTCGGGATAGCATGTCCTAGCCGCTTTCAACGTTGCTGCTACTTCTGATGGATGATGTGCATAATCATCTATTACTAAAATATCCCTATGAACACCTATTATCTCGAACCTTCTTTTTACCCCTCCGAAAGCGGCTAATCCTACTCGAATTGCTTCCCAGGAAACTCCCAGGAATCGTGAAGATGCAACAGCTGCCAAAGAATTTTGCAAGTTATGCAAACCAAGGGATTGTATCCTAAACGATCCCATATTCGCACCCTTTTCCATCAAGGTAAATTCTACACCACCATCATTTTGCTGTATCTGTGTCGCTCTTATTTGTGCGCCAGGATTCAATCCATAGGTCACTTTCTGACCCCGCATGCCATTTACTACTTGGCTTGCAAATTTATCGTCAGCACAGACCACAGCGATGCCTTGGGAGGGTAGAGATTCTATAAATTGACGAAATGCAGTAATTATCTCATCAAAGTCATTGTAGCAGTCTAAATGGTCTGCTTCTATGTTAGTGACAACAGCAATATCGGGTTGTAAGGCTAAGAAGGATCTATCGTATTCATCTGCCTCAACTACATAAAGATCACTTCCTCCTTTCAGGAGATTTCCTCCCCAGGAAAAAACATATCCACCAGCAACACCAGTTGGATTCATCCCTGCCACATCAAGGATTTCTGTGACCATAGCAGTAGTAGTGGTCTTTCCATGAGTGCCCGAGACCGCTAGGACCTGTCCTTCATTCACACAAAGACCTAACGCATCCGCTCTTTTCATTACTGGTATCTCGAGACGTAGGGCCTCTTGAATTTCCTCTGTATCCCATGGGATTGCAGAACTCACGACCAAAGAATTCACACCAGAAAGGTGGGATGCACTGTGTTCTCCGTATATCTCTACTCCTTGAGACACTAACTGTTGACTATTATCACCAAGAGCGATGTCACAACCTGAAACAAATCCACCCTGTTGCCGAAATAATTCCGCAAGCGCAAACATTCCCGCACCCTCTATGCCCATAAAGTGAGTATGAATTTTTCCCAATTCTTGGTCATTCACTTTAGGTGACGTTTCGGGTTTCATGACAAGATTGGTTTCCATCATGACCAACTTTTGGTGGGTTTTGATAAAAGTTCCAAAATACTACTTACTACATTTGAAGTTGCTTCTGGTCTGCTATTTTCTACTGCCCTATCAGCCATTTTAGCCAATATTTCATCGTTCTCAGTTAGTTGAAGCACTTCCTTCCAAAGCTGACTATAGGTTAGATCTTTTTGGATTCTGCACAGTCCCGCTCCTAACTCCTGGATAGCCAAAGCATTCAATTCCTGATGGTTAGCGGCAGCAGTAGGCAACGGCACCAAAATCGAAGGTATACCCCATGCCAAGAATTCAGAGGTAGTCATGGCACCAGCGCGGCTAATGGCCAAATCAGTTACTGTAAGAGCTTTAGCCATATTGTTGACATAGGGAACGACCCTGACATTTGATGAGCGCCCTAGTCCCTCTACCCTACTATCAACTGCCTCGTAATTCTTTATGCCAGTTATCCATAGAATCTGCCAATTGGAGAAAAAATTCCGCCTTCGCGAGCCGTCAATCCGAAGACCTTTCCAGATCAGTTCATTTAGATCAATGGATCCCTGACTTCCTCCAGTAACTAACAACACCTTGCGGTCTAAGTTCAAACCAAATGTTTTTAACATCTCCTCACGGTCTAAGCGGACTTTGGGAGGAGGTTGAATTGGGCAACCCGAGATCAACACACGATCTCTAGCCACGACAGGAAGTTTTTTGATCGCTTCAGGGAAAGAGAGATGAATTTGTTTGGCCCACAAGGAAAGTATTCTAGTCGTCACACCCGGATAGGCATTCTGTTCTTGTAGGACCAGAGGTATTCCCAACATCACTGCAGCCAACCCTGCTGGCGCACTTGAATATCCACCAGTTACTACTACAAGATCGGACCTATATTCCTTGTGGAGTTTGACGGCTGTCAAAATAGATTTCAACAAGGCATAGGGAACTCCCAGATTGACCCAGACACTGCCTCTCTTCCAACCACGAACAGGTAAAAGATCATATTCAAGGCCCGTATCAGGAAGAATCCTCGATTCGATACCTTTACTTGCCCCTATGAACACTGGACGAGTCCCAGATCGCTGGTTGGCCATTTCCTCTGCCATAGCCATGGCCGGATAAAGATGGCCCCCAGTCCCTCCTCCAGCGAAAACAACCGTCGAAAGGTCATGCACGAGCCCTCCTGCGTCTCATATAAGTGCCTTGAGGAGGCCTTGCTATGTTGACCAAGATTCCGATACAGGCCATGCTGACCAACAAATTGGATCGACCATACGATATGAAAGGCAGAGCCAACCCTGTAGTTGGAAACAGGCCTAAACCAACAGCCATATGTAAGATGGCTTGTATTGCAATCAAACTGGAAATACCTATAGCGAGTAGCTGTCCCATTTGATCTGACGCCTTAGACGCAATATGAAATCCAAGTCCGACAATTACCATATACATAGTCACAAGAAAAATCACACCGAAGAATCCCCATTCTTCTCCTATCATGGCAAAAATGAAGTCGTTGTGACCTTCTGGGAGAAATCCTAGTTTCTGCCGACCTTGTTCAAATCCAACACCACTCAGACCCCCTGACCCAATTGCGTAGAGTGATTGTCTTATTTGATATCCTGCACCAGCAAGATCGAATGAAGCGTCTAGTGGGCCCATGACTACACTATCAAAGAACGTTTTTAATCTTTGCAGTCTAAAGCCAGCCATCAATTGCACATAAAGAAATGGAGAAAGTGGAATCATCATAAAAATAAAATGACCGAACCGACCTCCAGCCAAAAACAAAACTAAACAACCTAATGCTCCCACCAGCATGGAGGTTGTCATGTCTGGTTCCAATGCAATTGGCATCATTACAGCTACCCAAATTACTGCAAAAGGCAAAAAGCCAGATCTCAAACTCTTGAATTGATTCTGCTTCTTGACGGCCAGTGAAGCTGTCCAGATTATAATGGCTATCTTAGCTAATTCAGACGGTTGCAAAGTCATCCCAGCGATACGAAGCCAACGTTTTGCACCATTAATCTCTGGAGCAAATGAATATTCCCCTGGTAGAACAAGTAAAACCAGTAGGACCCAAGTCGCTCCGATGATCGGCCATGCCATTTTCCGCCATATGTCATAATTAATACGTGAACAAATCAGAAGAACGATCAAACCAATTCCTGCACCTATAGACTGACGAACAAAGAAGTATGTGTCTGAGAGTTGCAGTTTTTGGGCGTGATAGGAACTAGCGGAATAAAGGCTGATCAAACCAAATACTATCAGAATAGCTGTTGCTGAATAGAGAGCTTTGATTTCCCACCCTTTCCGCCAGTTTTGTGTGGAAAAAGGTGACTGCCCTCGGGACTTTCTTCTTATCACCTTAGCCATTAGGCATCTCCAGGAACTTGTTCACTAACTTTCGAAAATGGTCTCCCCTCTCCTGGTAATCCCTGAACATATCGAAACTTGGACAGGCTGGAGATAACAAGACTGTGTCACCCCGCTCTGCCCATTCAAAAGCAGATTCCATTAAGTCTTCGAAACTGCCCTCTACCAAACGCACCATCACATCTTCTTTTAATTGCTGATATAAACGGTCTCCAGCCTCACCAAACGCAATGACCTTCGAATTATTAGCTTTGAGAGGTTCGATTAGTCGAGTGAAATCCTCTCCTTTGTCCTGGCCCCCTAATAGCACTAACAGGTGGCCATCCAAGCTCGTGATTCCGTTTATAGTGGCGCTAATATTAGTAGCTTTAGAATCATTAACCCAAGCTATCCCCCTGCACTGTCCCACCTTCTCAGTACGGTGCGGCAAACTAGAAAATTTCTTTATCCCTTCCGCAATAGAATTGTCTGTAGCTCCAGCCAACTTAGCAGTAAGAGCAGCGGCTAAGACATTTGCAACATTGTGTTTCCCCAACAGGGGAATGCTATCAGTCCCGATAATGCTAGAGAGCGACCCGACCAACTCAACAGTGACCATGTCATCTTCTACATAAGCTGCTGAACTATCAGTATACTCTTCCGAAAAATAAAAATGTTCACCTGGTACATTCTGAGCCAGATCCAACACTTCTAAATCACTGCCGTTAAGGACCCAACGACTATTGTCATCAGCGTTGGCAAAAATGTTGGCCTTATCTCCATAGTAGGTCGCCACTGATTCGTACCTGTCCAGATGATCTGGAGCCAAGTTCGTGATGACTCCAATGGAGGGCTTTAGATTTATTACACCTGAAAGTTGAAAAGAGCTCAGTTCCAGAACATACCAGGAAGGTGAATCTTCTGATAAAGCTAATTCAGATGCTGGAGGGGCCATGCCTCCCCCAACATTACCACCCAGTGCAACATATTGCCCATCCTCTTTGAGGAATTGCGCTATCAGCATAGCCGTTGTTGTTTTACCATTGGTGCCAGTAACTGCTATCAATGGACCATCAAAGAATCTAAATGCAAATTCTGGCTCTGACATCGTCGCAATGCCTTTGCCAGCGAGATCCTTGATGATTCTTGCATGGTGGGAGATCCCTGGACTGACAACAACTGTTTCGGCTGTTGCAATTTTCTGTTGATTATGTGGTCCGAGCTCCACTTCGATTCCGAGCCGACGGAGCCGACTGGCACTATCGCGAGCCTCTTGGTCCGTCCGTATCTCTGAGACATAAACTTCTCCTCCTTTTTCAAGTGCTAATTTTGCTGCTGCTACCCCCGACAGTCCCAAACCAATCACCGCTATATTTTGCCCGTTCAGAGTTCTATCTATCTCCATATCTCAACGGATCTTTAGAGCGCTTAGCGCCACCATAGCACACATGATTCCCAGCACCCAAAAGCGCACTACTATCTTACTTTCTGTCCATCCCAATTCTTCGAAGTGGTGGTGAAGTGGCGCCATTCGAAGAATCTTTCTTCCCACACCATCCCTTGAACGTGTATATCTGAAAAATCCCACCTGTAGAACAACAGAAAGGACTTCCGCTATAAACACACCTCCAACAATCGCCAAAAAGAATTCGGCCTTTAGTAGGATTGCTATTACTCCAATTACTCCACCCAAACCCAATGCCCCAGTGTCTCCCATAAAAATTTCTGCTGGATGTGAATTGTACCATAGAAATCCCAGACAACTTCCGGCAATCGCTAGTGCTAGAACCCCTAGTTCTCCTGCGCCTGGTAGATAGAACAAACCTAGATAAGAAGAACTGTCGACTCTGCCCACTAAGTAGGCCAAAATACCAAAAGTGGCAGAGGCAATGGCAACAAGCCCCGTTGCTAATCCATCTAACCCATCGGTAAGATTGACGGCATTAGAACTCCCTGATACAACAAAGCTTACAAAGATGACATATACAATGGGGTTGATTAGCAAAGAAAGTTCTGAGAAGAACGGCAACATGGTTCTGTTCGGTTCCAAAGGAGAAATGGGGTACGCAATAAGAAACAAACCAAGACAGATACCAAAAACCCACTGTCCCAACATTTTATAACGCGCTATCAGACCATCTGTCTTGAATCGTACCACCTTTAGATAGTCGTCCATGAAACCTATGGCAGACATAGCCAAGAAAGCAGACAAGGCTATGACTATGTACCAGTTTGTTAATTCTGCCCAAAGCAAGGTGGACAAAGTTGCGGGTAAAACTATCAACACTCCACCCATTGTAGGAGTACCCTGCTTAGCCAGATGGCCCTCTGGACCATCACTCCTAACCACCTGACCAATTCTAAATTCTCTCAGTAGTCTTATCGTAGCTGGTCCTAACACAAATGCAATCAACAAAGAGGTGACTAGCGCACCAGCAGCTCGGAAAGTTATAAATCTGAATAGATTAAAGACGATGTGAAAATCACTTAAGTCAGGGAGATAATGGTAAAACATTAGATCTCTACTCCGTCCTGAGATATCCCTTCCATTTCAAAATCCGACTCAAAATAAGGTATTAATTTTTCTAAGTTGACCCCACGTGAAGCCTTGAGGAGTACTACTTCGTCTCCATTCATACAGTCTCGAACTTCCTCATACGCTGTGTAGGGATCTGCAACACTGACAATTCCACAACCTTTAGTAGTTCTTCCCCCTTTTTTCTCCAAAGATCCTGCGGCAAATAATCCAGTTGCAACTACCAGATCCAAATCGAGAGACATAGCCTGTGCAAGCAATTTCTGATGCAGTCGTTCACTATCGTCACCCAACTCTAGCATACTACCTAAAAAAGCAACTTTGGCTCTGTTTTGATCTATCACCGACAAATGCTCTAATGCTGATTCAACGCTCTGCGGATTAGCGTTGTAGCAGTCCAGAATCAAGGTTAGATTGCCCACTCGCAGAGTTTCCATTCTCATTTTGGATGCCTTAACTCTGCTGACACCCTTTATGGCAATACTCGCTGGCACCCTCAAAACATCTGCCACAGCCAATGCCATTTGACAGTTTTGAACCGAATGTCTTCCTGGAACTTTTAGTTCAACCTTCTCCTCTCTCCAAGAAAAACCATAGAAACCATCTTGATCCATATGAACATGCTCAGGGCGGTATTCAACACTCGAGTGTACATCACTTCCAATTACCAACACCTTCTCCACAATTTCTTTCGCTTTATTTGATAAATCTTTTGGATTTTCACCGACCAGTGCAGTGCCGCTGCTAGGAAGTCCTCGAAGAAGATCCAATTTTTCCTTCATTACCCCATCGAAAGACTTTAGCCGCTGAGTATGGGATTCGGAGACGGTTGTGATCACAGCAATCTGTGGACCTGCTATCTCCGTTAGCCTTTCGATTTCACCTGGCTGATTAGTACCTAGTTCTAGCACCACAACTTCAGTTGTTGCAGGAGTGGAGAGGAGTGTTAAGGGAACTCCGACTCTGTTGTTTTGATTTCCTCTAGTGCAATGAGATTCGTAACAGCCTTCTATAGCAGCTTGAATCAGATCCTTAGTCCCAGTCTTACCAGTTGATCCAGTTATAGCTACCACGATAATGTCTAAGTATACCCTAAGATATTTTGCTAAATCTCCCAGTGCTTCAAGAGTGTCTTCCACCCGAAAAATTGGGATGGACTCCTCTTCCAGTTGTACTGGACGTGATACCACTAGACCCTCAGCCCCATTCTTTACAGCTTTGGAAATAAAATCATGACCGTCAAAATTATCTCCAATCAGAGCGACAAACAGGTCACCCTTACTGACCGATCGACTATCCGTAGAAATACCAGAAAAACAAATCTTGGACCTAGTCTCGGGCGTCAAGTTTAATGCCTTATTCACACGCCTATCATTCCAAAATGGTGAGGCTTTCAAGCAGCACCTCCCAGCATCTCCAAATTCTCTAGAATTATCTCGCGCTCATCGAATGCTTGCTTTTCTTTACCGACAACTTGAACCAGTTCATGGCCTTTTCCAGCCAATAGCACGCAATCACCTTCCCTGGCCTCAGAAAGAGCCAACGTGATCGCAGATCTACGGTCACTTATGGCGTGAACATCCTTCGATGTCATCCCAGCTACGACATCACTAATAATGGAATCTGGATCCTCTGAACGTGGATTATCTGAAGTCACTATGGCCAAGTCGGCACCTTCTGCGACTACCCTACCCATTTCGGATCGCTTGGAACGATCTCTATCCCCCCCAGCACCGAACACAACAATTAATCGACCCTCTGTAAAACGCCTAACCGTAGAAATAATATTAGCTAAAGCTGCACTGGTATGAGCAAAGTCAATTATCACTAAGAAGGGCTCCCTTGCCACCACTTCTAAACGTCCCGGTACCTGAGGAGCGCATCTCAAGCGATCCGCTATATCTCCTAATTCCAAGCCGGCGACTGTGGCCAAGGAAACAGCAGCAAGACAATTATCCACGTTAAAACGACCACTTAACGGTAGATCGAATGACTCCTTTTCGGATCCCTTAGTTACTTCCAGCACCGTACTCCCAAGTTCCATTTTCACGATATCAGCAGTTATATCTGCCGACTCTTCGATGCCGTAACTAATTTTGGTGTATCCTCGCGTATCCAATTTTGTCCACCAAGAGTCATCCGCATTAATAATGACTGTCCCGTTATCTTTTAGTAAATCCAACAGGTTTGCCTTAGCTCGAAAGTAATCGTTCATATCCTTGTGATAGTCGAGGTGATCACCGCTAAGATTTGTGAAGATCACGCTATCAAAACGGACTCCCGACAACCTATGTTGTGTCAAGGCGTGGGAAGATGCCTCGATCACAACCGACTCAACCCCAGTATTTAAGAGGTTCCTCATTAAGCTGGAAACCTCCACTGGACCTGGAGTCGTCAGATTGTCTGATCCTCCTTCGATTAAGCCATCAGTTTTCACCACTCCCACTGTTCCTAGCGCAGCGGCAGAAGATGTTGCCTGCAGAAGATGGCGTGAAAGGAATGCTGTAGTCGTCTTACCGTTGGTGCCAGTAACAGCTGCAACAAATAAATTTTCCCAAGGAGAATCAAAAAATAGATCTGCCGCTATGGCCGCTGCCAAACGACCGTCAGAGACCTGTATTTGAGGGATTTCTAATCCTGGAACACGTCTTTCTACTAGCGCAGCACTGGCACCTGAGCGAGCAGCAGAATCCAAAAAATCATGAGCATCCCACTCAGAACCCTTCCAGGCAACAAATAAGTCACCTTTTTTGACTGACCGTGAATCTTGTGTAATCCCAGTGACTTCCAATCCATCTATATCACCGTAGGTATTGCCCAACAGGTTAGCTGATTTCAAGGTTGTCCTCAGAGCCATTAATGAACTCATTTGGTCAACCATCGCCATTACTCCTCTGAGACACTAAACTTACCGTATCTCCGATTGAAACCGCTGAGCCCGGTGTGGGATGTGTTTCTGATATCTTACCAGTTCCACTCCACTGCACCCTTAGGCCTAGCTCGTGAATAATCACAGCAGCAGACCTAGCAGTGAGTCCACGAACATCTGGCATCAACACTTGATTTTCTAGGGTCGAATTGAAAGTAAATGAGTTCTTTATGTGAACATTGCTCAGCGACATTCCTTCGGTAGCTCTTGATGCCAGCACGATTGGAGATTGCGGTGCTGGCAATAGTTCTGCAGGAATCTGCACCTGGGCCAGAGCTCTCATATCCAAATGCTGCCTTGGAGACGCCAAGATATCTGTCATAGTTGCACGAATCACGGGGGCCGCTGTGGCTCCTCCATAAAATGCTCCTTCGGGTCGGTCTAGCTTCACCAGTATCACCATTTGTGGATCTTCAGCTGGGAAGAAGCCCACAAAGGAGGAGAAGTATGCCCCCTCTTCATAACTCCCATTAGACCAAGCTCTGGTAGTTCCACTTTTCCCTGCCACGGCGAAGGTGCTGAGTCCAGCACGAGTCCCTGTACCATCTTCTACTACACCAACCAAGACTTCTGAAATCATTTTTGTTATTGCTGGAGAAAGAACTCTCCTGACAACACGGATGGGTACTATTTCTTCAATCTTACCTTGGGAATCATATATTTTACGCACAATCCGAGGCTTATAGAGATAGCCACCATTGGCTAGAGCTCCATAGGCCATGGCCATCTGTAACGGAGTGACAGAAATTTCGTAGCCTATGGCTAAAGAAACAGCTGACTGTGCACCCCAGTTCTCTGGACGTCTCAACACACCTTTCCCTTCTCCTGGCAGTCGAATGCCAGTAGCTACACCAAAACCAAAATCTCGCAGAGTTTCATACTGAAGTTCTTTGCTTAAAACTTGAGCAGCTTTTGCGATGCCAACATTGGACGATACCTGCAGGGCATGTGCTAGACTCATTGGTCCACCCTCTGGATGTACATCACTGATGGTGCGTTGGTTTATCTCCCAGGATCCAGAACCTGTTTCAATTGTATCTGTTAAGCCAGCAAGTCCATTATGCATTAGGCCAGCAACGGTGAACGGTTTTAATGTGGACCCTGGCTCATATGGAGTAGTGATCGTGGATAAATGGCTGGCAGAACCATTACTGATGGAAACCATTGCTAACACATCACCATTCTTTGGATCAATGATGATTAAATCTCCACCTTTTGCATTTGTAGTATTGACGGCTTCAGCCAGGTTATTCCTACCGATCTGTTGCATATCTGCATCCAGTGTTAACTGAACCTGTCCTCCTCTCCCCGGATGCTCTAGTATGACCTTCTGTCCTGGAATCGCCCCTCCTACATCGCGAGAGACTATGGCTCGACCTTCTGTTCCGACTAGCGCGGAATTGAAAGATTGTTCTATGCCACCCCTGCCGATACCATCTATAGTTTTACCTAAAACTCCTGACACCAGGTCGCCCTGAGGATAGTATCGGGAATAAATTTGCTCCAAGTATACACCTGGTATACCCATCAAATCATCCCGCACTGACGGCTGAAAAGAACCTGAAAAAGTTCTCCATCGTCGATCTGATTTGGTATACCCAGCTACCAGCTTTACATCTAGAGCCAAAACCTCTGAAAGAAGTTCCGTTACCATTGCAAGATTTTTAATCTCACGAGGTGCCACGCTGACCCTGTATCTCTCCCTGCTAACACCTAACTCAATACCATTACGATCTAGTATAGCACCCCTTGTTCCAGGCAAGCTTTCCGAATGGCGTTGCTGAGCGATAGCTTTTTGTTTGAGAGCCGTCCCAAGAGCAAGTTGTATATGGGCCGCGCGTCCTATGATTACTACACTTGCCATTAGCCAGAGAGCAAAAATAATCCTGCGACGTGTAACCAGCATTCGCTTAAAGGCTGGCCTGGGCCTCTTCACGGTAGCGATTCCAGAGAGAGAATGACCATTTCTGAAGCTTCTGGCTTGTGCATACCAAGGCTTTCCTCAGCAACCTGAGAAATCCTGGAGCGACCTTCCAAGTATTGGATCTTCCGACGAAGTTCATCTCGCTCCGATTCAAAAGAATCGACATCCCTCTCAATTTGGTCATGAGCCCGGAGCAACTCAGCAGTCCTACTTTGCCTATAGGATGTCAGGACCATTGATATCGCTAGGCCAAGGCAACTGAAAAACAGCAGGGCTGTTAAAAACCAGTTAGGTTTTTGCCTTCTTCTTCTCACGCTTTCCTCCATACCCGTAGCCTAGCACTGCGAGCTCTAGAATTCTCCTGGATTTCGAGGTCCGATGGTCTGATGCCTTTGGATCTTGGAACAGATCCCAAAGCTTTTCCACGACAATTACAAACAGGAAATTTGGGTGGACAAATACATGACTTACTCCATTCTCGAAACGATCTCTTGACTATACGATCTTCCAGAGAGTGGTATGTGATGACTGCAAAAGATGCTCCGTCACCTAGATCCATCCGAATCCGCTCTAGACCTCGTTCCAAGCAGCCTAATTCGTCATTGATAGTGATCCTAAGCGCTTGAAAAATCCGAGCTTTTTCTCGATTTGTAGGAGCTCTTTTAAATGTTGTGTAAAGAACTGCTACCAAATCATCACTAGTCAAGAGTGGTGTCTTTTGTCTTTTCGTAACAATTCTGTGGGCAAGTTTTCTAGATCTAGGCTCTTCGCCATAGTCCCTAAAAATTTGTTCTAGTTCCTCTTCTGGAGCTTCGTTTAATATCTGGGTGGCTGTTGTCAGGTTCGAGTTGGTAGAGTCCATCCGCATATCCAAGGTAGCCTGTTTGCGAAAAGTGAAACCGCGTTCATTTTTGTCGAGCTGATGAGAACTGACACCAAGATCCAAAATAGCTCCCGACAAAGGACCTTCTAGGGGAAATTCATCTAGAACCTGATCAAAACGGGCATGAACAAAGCTCACCCTGTCGCCATATGATTCCAGGACCGTTTTAGCAACTTCCAACGCCTGTGGATCTTGATCAACAGCTATTATCCGGCAAGATTTACAGCTGTCCAGGAGCAACTTCGAATGGCCTCCTCCACCTACAGTTCCATCCAAATAAAAACCTTCTTCACTTGGTTCAATCCAATTGATAGTTTCGACTAACAAGACAGGCTTGTGAAAATTTCCTGGGCCAGCTGATCCTTCTGCACTAGCATTCCATCTAGATTCGACAGTTTTCTCCATTATTTAACCGAAGATTTGGTTAGAATACTTTTCAAAATCACCCTGTGTATCCTCCATAGCCTGGGCAAAACGTGCTGGATTCCATAACTCAATACGGTCAAGATTGCCCACCATAAGCACACTGTTTTCAAGGCTTGCTGCTTTCTGTAACCAAGCCGGGACCAAAATACGACCCTGTTTATCTGGAACCACCTCTACCGCATTAGAAACAATCCCCAGGACATCTCCCCATGACTCTGGCTGATTCCTGCGGAATTTTAGCAGTCGTTCTTCAGTTTCATTCCAGGTATCCTTTGGGAACAAGCTCAACGAAGGTTCTTTCCACTGAATGAGCACAAATCGGTCATTTTTAGCCTCCCTGCGAAATGCGGAAGGCAAACTGACTCGACCTCTTTCGTCGAACTGATATTCGTATCTGCCTAGAAAACTCGTCACTCTGTGGTGCCTTATGGGTAATTATGGGTTTAAATGGAGTATAATGGGCAAGATACGCAACAGCTTTCGCCTAAGTCAAGGCTAACACTATATTCTTATTTCGGTATTTATTCGGTACCTGAGATACAACAGTTTTGACCCAAGCATCCATAAATAGCAGACATAACTTCCGAACAATGGAGTGCCAACGAGAAATCGATGAAAAGGATGATGGAAAATCGGGTACTTTTCGTCCAAAGGCTGGACTAGAAAACTTAGGGAGAGTTGCTCAAAATTACCGCGATGAAAATCAAAAAAACAAAGGGGGCCTGGCTCTTTCTGCCAGGCCCCCTTGTTTTACTATCAATAGAACCAGTACTCACCCTCTAGAAAAAGGAGGCGCTTTATCCACCCCTTTTAATAATCGCTTCTTGAATTTCGATATATGTCGTACTCGCTTCAGAAAACTGTGCATAGTTTATGGAAGGAGTCCGGTCTGCATAGCCTTTTGACTGCTGGAACAATGACAGAGCTTCTCTGAACATTGGCAGAGACCTTTGTGCACTATCCACATCTTCTGGCTGTTGAGCTACTATGCCGATGTTGTACAGACTATAGGCATGCCAAAAGTCATATTGTTCACGCGTTTCTGTAGTAAGTTCGAAATCTTTAGCTAATCTTATGAGTTCTACAAACCGACCATAATTCTTTTCATTAGGCTGTATATAATTAGAATAGGCACGACCGAAAATCATGTTGCCTGCCTGGTCTGGCGCTGACCCCTGTCCCACTGCCTTATGAAGTATGGGAATAGCTTGATCTATATCATCTGCCTGTAACAACCAGTTGGCCATGCGCAAAAACAGGTTGGGATAATTCGGATCAATAGCTTCAATTTCAGATAGCGCAGCAATGGCCTCATTGACTTGGCCCAATTCATTGAGTGCATCAGCATAAATCCCCCACATCGAGGCTTCTTGAGAGTGTGAATCTAGTGCTCTCCTAGAAAATTCTGCTGACTGTGCCGCCTCTCCTAGAAGTAAATAGGCCGCTGAAGTATTCCTTAGTTGTGAGACTAACGTTTCAGCACCATTGGCTTCAAAAACTCTCTCATACGCAGCAATAGCACGACGATAAAGCCCTGCGACTTCTTCAGTCATACCATCACCACCATCCAACTGGGCTTCTGTACGAACTTTTTCTGCACCAGCAAAAGCAAAATTTCCTAGTTGTTGATGAAAATCAATATTGTCTGGATCTGCATCTACACCTTCCTGTATGATCTCCATACCGCCCAGCGGATCTCCAGCTTGGGCCGCATCGTATGCAACCTGCATTCTCACTTGTGCATTGGTAGGATCCAATTGAAGGAAATTCCTATAGTAGCTCCGGGCTAGTTCTGCATCATCAAGGTTAATAGCCAAAAACCCACCTAGAAGCAAAGCATCTGTGTGAAATGGGTCCCTCTCTATCAGCGTCTTCACTTCTTCCAGTGCACCCGCCAAATCTCCCGTCTGCCTCAAGACGCTGGCTCTAGTATAACGACTGGAATTGCTACCTGGGTTTAGTTCCAGTGCCCTATCACAATTTTCCATCGCGGATTCCCACTGCTGACTCGCAGCGTAATCACCACAGAAAACTGCCACTCTCTGTTGTTCGACAAAAAGTGTGAACTGTTCAACAATCTGTCTCGCAGCATCCTCTTCTTGCTTGTCAGCGGACATAACGGCATCCACACCATATTCTTCACCACTGTCCACACTGACAAATTTGATATTTTGAACCTCATAAGCCTCTTTAGAGCCAGAGTATTGTGCACAAAGAACTACTGGATAATTAGCTTGAGCTGCCAGTTGGCGAGCAGTTATGCAGTTGACATCCTCTTTCTTGATTTTAAACTCTTTAATTTGGTTGTTGATGTCCCTCTCGCTAACTGCAGCGTGCGTGTTAAGCTCATCAATCTCATCGCGCAGCCTGTCAGCCAATTTGTCCCCGAACCCGTCATCTTCATCATTCATGGGAAGAAATTGTGGGACGAGCACTCTAAAACGACCGCTCACCGACTCCTGAGCACTTGCTGGGATACTCATGACCATCATGACCATAATTACAGAGAGACCAATCCTTAAAATCATTGTTCCTACTCCTGCTTCTGTGCTAAACTGAGACGATAACTACTCAACGATAGACTACATAACTTAACATTTGCCTTACTGTCTTTCCAATTATACCCCAACCAAAACCCAGTAATTCGGGGTATAAACAACCAAAACGGGTTATAAATAACCGAATAAGCCTAGCAAACGCCAGAGGAAATTTCAAGGAGAAAAAACTAACCAGCTAAATTAGACGATATAAACCGTCCCGTTATGCCTATAGATTCTCCCAATCAGTTATGGATGTCTTTACGTCCTCTGGGACCCTAATTGAGATTTCTCTTTTGTAGTCGAACATGACTAATATGGTGTTTCCAGATATCAGGAGGTCCCCTTCTTCTGCTTTCCCTTCATATTCCATAACTAGATGTTTCCTACCAATCTCACTGGTTCGGACCCCTACTACTATAGTCATAGGATAAAGAATTTTCTGGTGGTACTTAACGTCTAGTTCGGCAATGACGTATTTGGCTTCACCATTCCAAGAACTGCCGACTACACTAGCCCAGTAAGCTTCACGGGCCTCTTCAAAAAAACACAGAGCCACTGAATGGTGCACATGGCCGCCAGCGTCCAAATCCTGGAACCTAACTGGACTAGTGTGCTTAAACTGAAATAGACCGTTTGTTTCCAACGTTACTCGCTTTTTATAACTACCTAGACTGCGTATTTCCAATCCCAGAACCTATACTACTTCGCCTAAAAACAAAAAAATCAATCAACTAGTGGGAGACTAAACTCAAAGGAACTGCCTTCACCAAGCTCAGTCTCAACCTTAACTACAGTAGCGTGCGCTTCCAAAATCCCCTTAACTATCGTCAATCCCAACCCAGATCCCTTACCGTCTTTTCTATGACCTTGCCAGAATCTGTCAAATAAATTGTCGACCACCTGGGGTTCTATGCCCATACCATTATCTGAAACGGCCACCGAAACATCTGTTCCTTTTTTTCTTACGGAAACAGTAACTGTACCTCCCTCAGGAGTGAAATTGACTCCATTTTCTATGAGATTAGACATCACCTGCAATATTTTATTTCGATCTACGTTTGCCAAAAGAGGCTCTGATCCAAACCCTTTAAAGGACAAGTCAACTCCTTTTTTTCTTGCCAACCATTCGGCTTGCTGCACTGCTTCGGTAGCCAGCTCACCCATTTCCTCGAAACCCATCTCTAAAGAAATCTTACCTGCTTCAATTTTTGCTACATCCAATAGATCTTGAATGAGTTTGTTCACCCTATCCGCGGCCCGACGAATAGTACTCAGATGTTCGTCTCTCCGTTCCGCTGATAGAGGCACATCAGCAACTAATTCTGCCGCCGCTGCTATCGTCCCCACGGGATTTCGCAAGTCATGCGAAACAACAGCTAATACCTCATCTCTTGTAGCGACGGCTTCCTTTAAAGCCTCTTCTGCTTCCCGAATTTCTGTCATATCCGTAAAAGTAAGAACTGCACCAAGGATCTTTAGGCCATCTGTCATTGGGCTCGCTGAAAGTTGCACTGGAAAAGCAGAACCATCTTTGCGCCACAGAAGGTCATCTAGGATCCTGACAGTATCACCGGACTGCAGGGAAAGCTGGACGGGACATTGGTCCTCTGGATAAGCGCTCCCATCCCAACGAGTATGATGGACCATCTTATGTACTGATTTTCCCTTTAATTCCTGTTTCGAATAACCTAGAAGACGAGATCCTGCTTCATTCAGGAAAGTGCACGTTCCATCCATACCCAATCCGATTAAACCATCTCCCGTGCCTCTCAACACCGCTCGCATTTCTCTCCTAGCAATGACTGTCTCTTGGCGCCTCTTTTTCTCATTTCGAGCCAAATCCTGCAGGCTAATACCAACTATTCCCATCGCAACTGCTCCAGAAATCGAAAGGATCACTAGACCTACAGTGACCCAAAATTTCCATACTCTTTGGGTGTCTAGTCTAGATCGCGAAATGGTAGCGTCCCGAATAAGCAAGTCTTCAAAATTTCTCGCTGCTTCCTGGAGTTCTGTATACCTTCCCCGGTCATCCTCCATACTTTCCAAGAAAGATTCGCGAGTGGTCATAAGTGGACCGCCGTCCATTAATGGACTGTGCAGAACTTTCCAGTTATTGACCTTTAGCTCCACCTCTGCCAATTCGCTTCTATATATGGTAGACATGCCAGCGATTATTCTCCGCAAATCATTTAACAACTCCTCCTCTCTGCGAAGGTCATTCTGGTAAAGAACAATGAAATTCGGATCGCCTGAACTCACATACTGCTCAATACGCATCATTTGTCTCGAATGGACTAGAGCTATTTCTGGAAACATGGGCCTGGCAGCAGAAAAATCTTCTATTTCACGCTGGATCTCAGCTTCTTGACGTTCCAGCAGAACTGGGACCAAAGCTAAGAACAGAAGTGAAGTAAATGAGACGGCCAATGATATTATCCACCTAGATCCAGAAGCGCGATTCAGTCTATTCATTCGCTCACATCTCCCAATTTTAAAACTCTGGACTCTATCAAATCTGCTAGAACGTCAAAGAGATCTGGATGATCGAAATGAAAGTTTGGAATAGGTATGTCGAGATTTTCACTGTCGCTCACCACTGCTAAATAGAGGTCCTCTCCCAAACCACCTGGCTCATATAGCAAATTGTTACCCATTCCAGAACGCCATACTTCAATTTTGTGGACAGATGCACCCTTATAACCCTCAGCAACGATAACATCTGCTTCTCTTAAGTACCTTGAAGTCATTTCCTGCAATGAGGCCTCCCCTTCTGCCCCCCAAATACCCATCACCGCAAAACCTTCGGGACCAGCCAAAACAACTTTCTCAGCACCGCCTTCATGTCTCAGCCGCCATGAGTCAGTGCCTTCCGTATCAATGTCGTGATGGTGTCCATGTTTAACTGACATGACTCTCCATCCTCTCTGTCTCAAAGAATGTATTACCCCGACGGCGATAGAAGTTTTCCCACTGTCCTTGTAACCGACTACATTTACCGTCGGAAGAAAATCACTCACCAACTTCGATCGACTTTTGCTGTGCTAACATTCTTTCTGCCACAAGAATTTCTTCCCTAGTATTCACGTTGAAGAACACTTGATCTGTCCAGAGCCCTTCAGATCCTTCTATTATTGGTACCTCTCTGACCTTCAGCAGGCCGAGTAAGCTATGCATCGATTTGTCTTGGGAATCGAGAACTTGCCTTACTTTTGGATAACAAGATGAATCATAGAAACCACAAAGAGGTTCAGCACCCCTGATACTGATAGGAATAACTGCCGAGTGATCATCTCTCATGGACAACAGTGCTCTCACTACCTTCACTGACATGAAGGGCATATCACAACCCAACAGAAAAACTCCTGATCTCCCTATTTGTTTGGACCATTCAAGAGCAGTCAGTAATCCCCCTGCTGGACCTTTTTCAGGTTCTACATCGGCCCGAATTTCTACTCCCAAGGCCTCATTAAGGCCATCTTCAGAGGAAATCACTCCCACAAAGAGGCCCGCTCGTTTTAATACGGCAACTGCTCTACTAGCCATAGGCAAACCACCGACCTTGGCCAACGTTTTAGAAGTCCCGAATCGACGGCTCTTGCCTCCAGCCAAAACTACCCCGAAAGGTTCCTGTTTGGCCCCTTTCATCCTTTCACTCTTTCTGCACCTGTATAAACATTAAAACCATCTCTACTAGTAAACCCTAAAAGAGTCATCCCAAATTTTTCTGCTAGGTCTACTGCTAAACTTGAAGGAGCTCCTACCGCAACAACCACACTTACTCTCGCAACTAGAGCTTTTTGCAGTATCTCAAATGAAGTCCTTCCAGATACAGTAAGGATATAATTCTCCAGAGGAAGCATGGATTTGAGAAAGGCCTGACCAATAACCTTATCTACTGCATTGTGCCGTCCCACATCTTCTTGGATCAGTATAGAGTCTCCAGTATCACTAAACAGTCCAGCTGCATGTATACCGCCAGTCCGGTCAAAAAGCCCTTGTTTCTTCCGTAAAACACTTGGCAATTTTTTTATCACGGATGACGTCACTTGGAAATTTTTATCTGATATTGCTTTGTAGCCTTTCATGTCTATGGCCTCCAAGGAGGCCTTTCCACAAACCCCACAACTAGAGTTTGTATAGAAATTTCTAGCTAAAACCTCGGAGTCGAATTCAACTCCACTTGCCAGTTTTACCAACACAATGTTGTAATTCTGTGGTTCCTCTCCATGACAGTAACTTATCTGTATCACATCATCTCTTTTTTCGATAATTCCTTCTGCATAAAGAAAACCTATAGCCAGTTCAAAGTCTTCCCCAGGCGTGCGCATGGTTATGGAAATCGGAAAATGCTTGAGAACTCCATCTACGGCCTGCTCCAGCCTTATCTCCAAAGGTTCTTCGACAGCTACCACATCCCTTCTCTTAACCAGGTCACCGTCCATGAGACGATGAACAGATACGCCTGAGAAACCTTTGCTTGGAGATATCATTTACATCCGTCTCCCTTGAATGACTTCCTTTTACCAACGCTTACATGGGCGGTACTGGATTCGAACCAGTGACCTCCTGGGTGTAAACCAGGCGCTCTAAACCAACTGAGCTAACCGCCCCTTAATGTTTTAGAAATATAACCCATAAAAGATACCAACCTGATCTATTTGCTGATAGATCACTGAACAACATCAGGATGATTATGGATTCTTTGTTGAAATCTGTCTTGTATGTTGAAACAGTTCTGCCGTAGTTTTAGTGTTGTTTATTCTACTGATAACAATGAAAAATGGGGCCACTACTTATGTCGACCTTGAAATCCTATAATCCCTCTACGGGAGAGGTGGTAGGAGAAGTTCCTGTCACGCAACAAAAACATATCCCACAGATGATTGAGGAAAGTCGGAGAGTGCAACCCGAATGGGCACGAATGGGTCATTCAGACCGGCATGAACTTTTACTGAAAGCCTTTCGTGACATAAAAGAGCGGGAAGAAGAACTAGCCTCACTGATAACACGCGAAATGGGAAAACCTATTCGCGAGGGATTGATAGAGGCAAGGTCGTTGACTTCTCACATAGAAGAGGAACTAAGTGAAATAGAGACAGCTGTCGCCCCAGAAACTTTCAAAGATGAAAAGAGTTCGTCTACTGTATATCGTGATCCACTTGGCGTCTGCGCGGCAATCACACCTTGGAACTTCCCCCTATCTATGCCATCCTGGATGGTAGTCCCCGCTCTCGCCACAGGTAATGTAGTTCTGCTCAAGCCTTCCGAAGAAACACCTCTCTGTGGTCAAATTTTTGTAGACATACTCAACAAACACCTGCCTCCACATGTTCTTAAGGTAATTCATGGGGCTGACGAGCAGGGGAAAAAACTGGTGAATAGTAATGTTGATCTTATCGCTTTTACAGGTTCCCGGGAAACTGGTAAGGATATCTTGCGCTCTGCAAGTCAGACTTTTAAAAGAGTTGTCCTGGAAATGGGAGGAAAAGACCCGTTAATAATACTTGAAAGCGCAGACCTGCAAAAAGCAGCTAAATTTGCCGCCTTCAATAGTTTTCGAAACTGTGGACAAGTCTGTGTCAGCACCGAAAGGATTTTTGTACCAGAACAACTTGCCGAACAATTCGAATCACTTCTCGTTAAAGTCGTGAATGAATTGGAACTGGGAGATGGACTAAAAGAGACGACGACCTTAGGTCCGATGGTCAATTCCAAACAAAGAGATCACGTCCTGGCCCAAATAGAAGAAGCCGTGAGCGACGGCGCGGTAATTCTTCATGGAGGGAGTGGACACCACGACAACTTCATCGAGCCTACGGTTTTAACTAAAATCACGGAATCAATGTCCATAGCTCGAGATGAGACATTCGGTCCAGTGGCCTGCATAACTCCAGTATCCTCAGTGGAAGAAGCTATCCAAAAAGCAAATGCCACACCATTTGGTTTAGGTGCTGCCGTTTTTGGTGAAGACACAGAGGAAACCTCAAGCGTCGCTCGTCAGCTTACTGCTGGAATGGTAGGTATCAACCAAGGTGTAGCTCCAGGTGTAAGGGGGACGCCCTGGATAGGTGCTCGTGAGAGTGGATTTGGATTCCACAAATCCAAAGATGGTCATCGTCAATTCACTCAAGCCAGAGTGGTGACCAATCGCCACTAAATACTAAATAATTATAGCAAAAGGAAGCAAAATTAAGTAACCCAGAGCTAGAAGGATAGGCGCCATTGTTATGGACCCTTGTGCTAACAAATAGTAACCAACTGCAATCAGCAGAACACTGACACTCATCAGTAGTAACTTTCTATTTCTAATCTTCATGATCGTTGTCCTAATAGCTGTCGCAGATCGTTCCATTAAATGAGACCAAAAATATCATTACTTGACAGTCCTGGAAACGTTTATAGGTCAAACTCCTTCAGATAACCTGCGAGCACAGATCTGGAAATTTTCAAAAGCTTTGCGGCTCGTGTTTTGTTACCATCCGTATATTTCATTACTCTGATGATTTGATGCTCCATAGTGCTACTTAAGCTCATATCATTCTCATCTATCAGGTCTTCTTCCATAACATTCGATCCTTCATAGTTCTTTTTCCAAGCTCCCAAAGTCAGATGTTCAGGAACCACAATCTGATTTCGAGCTACCATGGCAGCTCTAGTTAACACATTCTCTAATTCTCTGACATTGCCAGGCCATTCATATTCTTCCAGACATGCCATGGCCTCTTCAGAGATTTTGTCCACAGAACTTCCGATTTCCGAACGAACTCTAGCAAGCAAATGCTCGGCAAGCAGTGGTATATCACCTTCGCGTTCCCGTAAACTAGGTACCTGAATCTCAACGACCCTCAGGCGAAAGTACAAATCTTCACGAAAGCCACCTTCCATTACTAGGTCTTCCATATGTTGATGAGTAGCTGCAACTACCCGCGCGCCAGTGGTTTTGGGCTGTTCTCCTCCTACTGGATAGAATTGCCTTTCCTGTAAAACCCTAAGGAGCTTACTTTGAAACTCGGGAGAAGTATCGCCAATCTCATCTAAGAAAATCGTTCCTTTTCCTGCCAGCTCAAAATAACCTTTTTTCCCAGCAACTGCTCCCGTAAAGGCTCCTCTAACATGTCCGAATAGTTCCGACTCCAAAAGAGTATCTGCCAAAGCAGTACAATTCACTGCAATAAACGGTTCCTCAGCGTGCAAAGAGTGATCATGAACTGCACGAGCCACCATTTCCTTGCCAGTACCTGTTTCTCCCCTGATCAGAACAGTGGCACGATTGCGGGCTAAGATTCCTACCATCTTAAAGATCTCTATCATCCTAGGATCTCGACCTACGATAGTTCGTTTGTTCCTTTCAGAAGCCTGTTCCTTCTTCTTTTTGCCTCGTTGCTCTCGAGAAATTCTGCGCTCTTCCAAACACCGATCCACGACAAGTTGCATCTCTTCCAGACCAACAGGTTTTACTAAATAATCAAACGCTCCTAACTTCATGGCCTCCACAGCAGAAGCCATGGCATCATGCCCGGTCATGACTATCACATCCACCTCATTCATAGACTCGCGGATCCTTGCCAGAAGTTCTAATCCAGTAATTCCATCCATACGAATGTCTGTGATCACCAGATCTGGTTTGAAATTATGCAACTTAGCTAAGGCCCCTTCCGCACTTTCAGCTTCTTCTACTTCAAATCCCGAAACTTCCAACTTATCTCGAAATACCGACCTTATATCCGATTCGTCGTCCACTAGCAAAATGCGCGACACACAGTTCTCCTGGAATCAATTAATAGTTTTCTCATGTGGGTTCCTTCAGAACATTTATCCTACCGATCTTAAAGATCATTCTCGCCCATGTCGACTGCTAGAGGGTATCCTCAGTCGCCCACTGAGCACACTCCCTCAAATCATCTGGAAGGGTTGACTCGAACCTCATCAACTTTCCAGTGTCAGGATGACAGAACGAGAGTCTCCAAGCATGTAGGAATTGTCTTTTAATCCGTGCTTGCATTTCTCGAGCCCACTTACTGACTTTATCTCCACTCATGCCTCTCTGCCAACCAGCACCATAAACTTCATCTCCTATGACGGGGTGCCCGATATCAGCCAAATGAACCCGTATCTGATGAGTACGTCCAGTACCCAAAGCAACCTCGAGCAATTCGGCACCTACCCAACGCTCCACAACCCTAAATCGAGTAACTGCATAACGACCTGTACTAACCACAGCCATTCTCTGTCGATCCCTAGGGTCTCTTCCTATAGGTCGTTCAATTTCAAGAGGCGATTCTTTCAAGTGGCCCCAAACAGCAGCCATATACAATCGCTTGACTTCACGTCTTTCCAAGGCCTTTGACAAAATGTTGTGTGCCTTATCCGTTTTAGCTACTACCATTAGTCCAGATGTGTAGCGATCCAACCTGTGGACTATACCAGGACGAAGCTTCCCTCCGATCCCAGATAAATCTTCAATATGATGTAACATTGCGTTCACAAGGGTTCCATCCCTATGACCTGGCCCTGGATGCACCACTAAGCCAGCTGGTTTATTGACCACTGCCAAAAAACTATCCTGATAAATTATTTCGATTGGGATGGCTTCTGGAAGGAGATCAATATGGGTAATTGGTGGCACCCTAACCTCCACTTCTTGGCCGGTCCTAAGCCTATCTGATTTTCTGGCAGCTTTCCCATCAACTAGAACCCTACCCTCTCTTATGAGAGCTTGTACACGAGATCTAGAAAAGGAAGACTCTCTAGCCAGATAACCATCTACTCTCTCACCACCTTCTGAGACAGTATAGACCTTCGTACCTTGGTTCTCCAAAACTAAATCTCCAAAAGAAAAGCAGAACTTCTCAATAAGGACTATCGTTTAAATCTATCTTTTTTAAACCTATTTTCACTCGAAAATCATCTATCTCTACAGATTTGACATTCTCATATTTACCATCGCAGTCAGACTCGGAAAGGATTTTCCAATCTATAGTCAATGTTTCACTGCAAATAAAGTCACTGTGTTCCTGAGCCGCATGCACAATAGGTTCGCTTCCAGACAATCCTACACCTATCCTATCTGTTATTAGTAATCCTGAATCTTTACGGAACCGCTGAATCCTATTAATCAACTCCCTCGCCCAACCTTCGGCCTTTAATTTTTCATCAATTGTAGGATCTATAGCTACCAAATAGTCTGATTCGGATCTGAGCACTAAGTCTCCGTAGGCCTCCTCTCTTACATCAAAATCTTCCAATTCTAGCTCCACCTGTTCCCCATCGACTTCTACAAAAAGTGGGCCTCCTGCTTGATAACTTGAGATGTCATCAGAAGGTAATTCTCTAATAGTATTGGCAACTTTTTCTGTATTTCCTCCGAACTTCGGTCCCAGAATTTTATAGTTGGGTTTAGCACTAAAGTAAAACAAATCTTCTTTAGAATCGGGAAAATCTATCCTCTTGACGTTCAATTCATCTTCCACAAGCCTTAGAAGCTCCTGCCTGGGTATAGTATCGGAAGGAACAACAGCTATTATTTTATTCAAAGGTTGTCTCACTTTAATCCGAACTTCTTCCCTCAACGATCTCCCCATGGAAACCAATACCCTGGCGACCTCCATCTCACTTTCCAAGCTCTCGTCATAGTCTTCTTCTGCAGGCTTAGGAAACTCTTCGAGATGCACACTTCTTTCCGTGAGACCCCTGAAGATCCAATCTGACAGAAAGGGGGTCACTGGAGCTGCAAGCAGGCATACCTTCCTGAGACAATCCCACAATGTTTGGAATGCCTGTTCAGTATCTGATTCATCTAAGCTTCCCCAGAATCGAGGCCTAGATCTTCTCACATACCAATTAGACAAATCCTCACTTACAAACTCGCCCAACCTACGATAAGCTTTAGTAAGTTGATAACTGTTCAATTCATCTCTAACTTCTTCGATTACTGAATTAAGCCTTGATGTCACCCAAGTATCTAGAAGATTCTTGTCACTTGATTGGTGTTGTGACCCCCCAGATGGATCCCAATTCTCAGCGTTAGCATACAATGCAAAAAATTTGTACGTATTTAGCAGGGTATCCAAGAATCTACGCGAGCCTTCCTGAACAGCTGCATCATCATATCTCTTGGGTACCCAAGGATTACTTGTGGTGATCAAGTACCAACGGATAGCATCGACACCGTGTGATGAAATTGCTTCCCAAGGATCAACAGCGTTGCCTCGAGACTTGGACATCTTTTGACCTTCAGCATCTAAAATAAGACCATTAACTATGACGTTCTTGAATGGGACCTCTTCACCCAGCATAGTCGCAATAGCCATCAAAGAGTAGAACCACCCACGGGTCTGATCCAAACCCTCGCATATGAAATCCGCTGGAAAATGATCTCGAAATGTTTCTTGGTTTTTGAAAGGATAATTCCATTGCGCATAGGGCATTGCCCCTGAATCAAACCAAGCATCTATAACCTCTGGTGACCGCGTCATAGTTCCCTCACAGCAGTCACATTTCCAGGTCAATTCATCAATATAGGGACGGTGTGGATCAAAATTTGGACCCAATTTTCCAACTCGCGTTTCCAACTCTTCAAAACTCCCGATCCAATGGTGGTGTTCAGATTCTTTATCGCATACCCATAATGGCAGAGGGGTGCCCCAGTAACGTTCTCTTGAAAGAGCCCAGTCTACATTTCCCTTTAGCCATTCCCCCATACGACCCCGACCAATTTCAGAAGGAACCCAATTAACCCCATCGTTGCCCAGCAACATCTCGTTCCGCAAGTCAGAGGTCTTAGCAAACCATGATTCCCTAGCCATATAAATCAAAGGTGACTCACAACGCCAACAGTGGGGATATGAATGAACTTCTTTTGAATGGCGAAAAAGTTTTCCATTTTGACTGAGGGCTTCAATGAGAATGTTGTCAGCCTCCTTAACAAATAGTCCTCCTATCAGCTCTAGATCATCGGTGAAACAACCAGTTTCATCGACTGGCTTCAAAAGTGGCAGACCATATCTTTGACCAATCGCATAGTCATCGGCACCAAAAGCAGGAGCCAAATGAACTATTCCCGTTCCATCTTCCGAACTGACAAACTCTTCGTTTATTACAAACCAACCCTTACTGTAGTCTTCTCCTATATCTAGGATCTCCAAAGGCCTGGCATATTTCACTTGGGAAAGATCGGACCCTTTATACCGTCTTTCGATTTCGCAGTTCTCACCTAAAACCTCCCCCAGCCTTTTCTCCGCAATGACCAATGTTTTACCATCTTTTTGGACCTGTACGTATTCCAGATCTGGATGCACAGCTAATCCTGCATTAGATGGAATAGTCCATGGCGTTGTAGTCCACACTAGGAAATTTCTACCTTCCGGATCTAGATCACCCCTTTCAGTAACCCAAGGGCATAAGAAATAGAGAGAAGGGTCTTCAACATCACGATAACCTTGAGCTACTTCATGCGAACTCAGGCCAGTTCCACAGCGTGGACAGTAAGGAACGCTCTTATGACCTTTATATAAGAAATTCTTTTCAGCCAGCTGACTCAAAATCCACCAAACGCTCTCTACATAATCATTGTGAAAAGTCACATATGGTTCATCGTAGTCCAACCAGTAACCGATTCGTTCAGAGAGCTTCTCCCATTCATCTTTATAAGTGAAAACTGAATCCCGACACACTTTATTGAACTTCTCAATTCCGAAATTCTCTATTTCAGGCTTTCCTGAGATTGAAAGCTTTTTTTCAGCCTCTATCTCTACTGGAAGGCCATGAGTATCCCAGCCAGCTATTCTTGTAATACGGAATCCTTCCATAGTTCTGAAACGACAGACCAAATCTTTAATAGTCCTGCTTATTATGTGGTGTAAACCAGGACGTCCATTAGCTGTAGGAGGACCTTCATAAAATACAAAATTATCACTGTCCGTATTCGATTGTAGAGTTTTTCGAAAGAGGTCTTCTTTAGTCCAATGAGAAAGCGTCTCTTCCTCCAGTCCCACAATTGTTTCTGGAACTCCTGGATATCGCATCAAATCCTACCCTTGATTAGTAAATTGATAATAAAAGACCACGGTTATTACTGGATTGGTCTTCCAAAAAGTGCTGTTCCCAATCTGACCATTGTACTTCCCTCTTCGATGGCTATTTCAAAATCGTTAGACATACCCATCGACAGTTCTTCACCTGTTAATCTGTGTGATTTATTCAATTCCTGCTGCAGTTCCCTCACTGTCCTGAATGTATTTCTCAATATTTTAGTGTCATCCGTAAAAGGTGCCATTGTCATGAGCCCTCTTATTTTTAACCCTGGCAAACCCAGAGCACCGTACAAATCCGCTTCCATCTCTGGAAAGATAAACCCGCCTTTTGTAGACTCTCTGGAGGCATTGACTTGTAAAAGTACCTGCTCTTTTTCCCCTGATTCGACCGCTTTAGAAGAGAGTTTTTTGGCAAGTTTTAAAGAATCTACCGAATGGATCAAATGAGTCGCGCCCAAAACACCCGCAACTTTACGCCCTTGGAGATGGCCTATCATATGCCATCTTACTCTGTCGTCAGTCACTTCCTTCTGTTTCATCTTAAGTTCAGCCACTCTATTTTCTCCCACGTCGAATACCCCACAGTCTATAGCCTCTATGATTGCTGTGACAGGATGAGATTTTGTCACGGCCACGATTGTTACATCGCGCAGATTGCGACCACCCCTGACAGCAGCTTTCTCAATCTTTTTGATAATACTGGCCAGTGCTTTTTCCACTCGTGATTTATATGTGGCTTGACTCATGTTCTTAGATCACTTTATAGATAAGACCAAAAAAACCTCGCCGACCACATGAGCCGGCGAGGTTTTATCTCAACAGAGAATAGTCGTACAGCTCGCTACCTGACCTGGAATGTAATCGGTATCTGCACCCACACAGGAACAACCTGATCACGGTTTAAAGCAGGGGTGAATTCATAGACCGAAGCAACGCGCAGTGCGGCCTCATCCAGCTGTGCATTACCAGAACTGTTAGCAATCCTATTGTCAACTACCCGACCCTGTTCATTAATGAAGAACCAAACCAGAACCTGACCTCCAATACCTGCATCCCGAAGAATAGGAGGATAACCTCTCTCCATCGCCTGGATGACAGCAGATCTGTTCCTTATTTCTGGCCGGACCGTCATTGGAGTAAAGGTGGGTGCTGCCGCTATATCCACTGTCGTTTCTGTTGGAGGTGGTGGCAAATCTTCTACTGGATTATCCTCAAAAGTGGTAGGGGCAATAGTTATATCTTCATCCACTGTAGCCGTTGCTATCACAGGGGTAGCAGGTCTAGAGATAGCTTCTGGTGGCGGTGGAATTTCGATCTCTGGAGGAAGCTCTATCGCTTCTAGTTCTTCCGCTGTAAATGAGACATCTTCGGCTGTAAGGGTTGGCCAGAACTGAAAGAGTGCCGCATGCACAAATGTTGCAACTATCATGGATCCCCAAAACCAGGAGTCAAAACTCCGCTTAAAAAGATCGTTAGCCGTTTCTGAAGAAGCTTCCATTCCCTCATTCATTTGACTGGTATCCTCAGTACTCATCGTCTTTCCCTCGTCATTCGTTGTTCAAGCTCAGTAGCGAAAACTACCCTCATCACACCAGCCGCTACTAATTGTTGCTGCAACAAATCAATGGTGGAGTATCTCACTTCCCTATCTGACCGCACTGAAATCACTAGAGCCCTATCGGAAGCCGCGTATAAGGGACCCACTGTGGGCGCGACATCGGGCATAGCATAGGGGCGATCGTTGATGAATATATCACCGTTCCTTTCCACCCAAATATTTAGGATATTTTTAATTTTTTCATCGATCTTCTGAGTTGCTTCAGCTTCCGGCCATTCGATCGGCCTGTCTCTATCTTTCTGGAACACAGTCGACACCATGAAGAAAATTAGGAGAAGAAAAGCAATATCCGCCATCGAGGATGACGGCACCTCGGAAGAAGTTTTTGACTTTCTTGAAAAACCTCCGCTCTTAATTGGCATATCTCTAAACCTCTATTCTAAGATCTGAAGTGATATTCTTTCGGCACCAGCAGTGTGAAGTGCATCAAGCACATCCACCATGAATCTGTAAGGTGCGTCTGGGTGAGTTTTGACCGCGGCAATTAGATTTTCATTAGCAGCCACATCTTGGCGCCAAATCGATTCTACGTCTTCAGGTCGTACCTGCTGCACCTGAGGACTTTCGCCCCTTTTGACGTCCACAATTCCATTAGGTTGAATAACTATATGGAGAATGTTTCTCTGGCTAACAGCTACATCCTCGCCCTGTTCTGGGAGAACTATGGCCAGTCCAGCGTCTTTGGGAAAGGTAGTTGTAACCAAAAAGAAAATTAGGAGAAGAAAAGCAATATCCGCCATCGAGGATGACGGCACTTCATCACTTACTTTAGATTTTTTCTTATCCATCACTGCCATTCTAAGATCCTTTTCTTTAATGTGTTGCTATTCAGAACGCCATAAAATTACAATCTCAAAGACCTAATACCTCACTCAGCACCAAAATTACTGCTGACTTCCTGTGCAGAAAAAGTGGGCTGGCTACTTCCATGCGTATATGCCATATCCAAAACCTTTTGAGCTCCCTGCTCCATCTGCATTATTAATTCATCTATTCGTGTCACGAAAAAGTTGTACCCAATATTAACTGGAATAGCGATCAGTAATCCAGTCGCAGTAGTAAGCAGAGCTACTTTAATACCACCAGCCACCAGAGTTGGATCTACATCCCCTGCAGCTTCAATTGCGGCAAAAGCCAATATCATACCCACAACTGTCCCAAGGAATCCCATCAGCGGAGCGACATTGGCGATAGTTGCTAAAATGACTAATCCACGCTCAAGGAAACCCAACTCTATTGTTCCTGTAGTGCGAATGGCAGCAGCTAATTCTTTCCCTGCATCCCCCTGACTTATGCGTCTCAATCCTGCAACTAAAATCGCTGCGGCTGGACCAGGACGTTTCCCCGCGATTTCCAGGGCTTCTTCTATTCTTCCTTGTTCGGCAAATTCCTCTACCTCCGAAAGAACTTTCTTGGTGCTTCTATAGGCTACGGAAAGCGTCCATAATTTCGCAATGATGACTCCCACAGCTATCAGCGAGCACATGACCAGCGGGTACATCATCAGGCCACCATCTGAGAACAGCGAGAGCAAATGATATTGACTAGAATCCAATCCAATACTCCTTGTGTACGTTTTTCCAGTTTAGCTTGTCTTTACTTTCAAGACAGAATCTCCAGGAACGGCGACAATTTAGTGCCGTTACCAGTAAATTCCTATAGTCTCGAGAAAAATCATTTTAAACGTATATGTTGAAACTGGCTAGCCCTCAGGTGTTCAGGGGCTGATCCAGTAATACTCTTGCCAATTTCTCTTTAAGTCGTAACGGCTGAATCTTGGTCTGTAACTGACCTCCTTCAGCAAAAGAAATGTTACCAGTCTCCTCACTCACCACTATGACTATCGCATCCGTTTCTTGACTCAGCCCAATAGCTGCTCTATGCCTTGTGCCAAGTTTAGTATAATCCATTTGCAGATTTCCCAATGGAAGGATTGTTCCAGCTGATCTGATCTCATCACCCACTATGATTACAGCCCCATCATGTAACGGACTGCCAGGAGTAAAAATTGTCTCTAGTATTTCCGAGGAAACTGTAATCCTTTCCGCACTGCCAGTATCTCCGTATGGATCTAGGGAGATCTGCCTTTCAATGGCAATGATTGCACCTATCTTCTTGCTCGCCAGAGTTTCTGCGGCAGATACGATTTTCTCGATCAGTAAATCTTCTGAACCGCCTTTTGCCTCCCTAAACCACCTATTCTCGCCCAAACTGCTCAGAGCGGTCCTAAGCTCTGGTTGAAAAACTACTAAAGCCGCAATTACACCGTATTGGAATAAAGTCTCCAACAAATACTCTAAAAGCTGCAGATTCAGGAGTTGTGAGAATAAATAAATACTCGCCAACACCAAGAGGCCCATTAAAATCTGCATCGCTCTTGTTCTTTGAATTACCATTAAAATGCGAAAAAACAGCAAGGCAACTAACAAAATTTCTGTGACTTCACCCCAACCAGGAACCAAAAACCGTAATTGCTCCATCAGTCTAAAAAGTCGCTGATGTTAGTCAGTGATTTTTTCATCTGATTCATCCTCGATCACGGAACTTGGTTCTTTGGCAGTGTCTAAAGGGTCTAACAGATCTGCCTTCGCAGGGTCTTGGTCTGCACTTTCACTAAATGATACCTCCTCACCACCTTCTTCTTCATTTTCCAAAGGAGCTAGGGTTTTTCCTTCGTTCAGTATTTTAATCTCATCTGCATTGAGCGTTTCTCTCTCCAAGAGAGCCGTTGCTAAAGTTTCAAGCAGATCCCTATGTGTCGCCAGAATTTTACGCGTATTTTCTAGACTTTCGTCTAAAATTCTTTTTATTTCATTGTCTACCTCTTGAGCCTTATGCTCCGAAACTTCTCTTCGTTGTACTAGCTCTCTGCCAAGAAAAACTTCCTGATCGTTCTGCCCAATAGTCATCAATCCAACGACTTCAGACATACCAAAGCGGGTAACCATCTGACGTGCCATAGCCGTTGCCCTTTCGATATCATTCCCTGCTCCAGTAGTAATTTTTTCGGGTCCGAAAATCATCTCTTCCGCTACTCGACCTCCAAAAAGCATACACAGCTGTCCCTCTAGCCATTCCTTCGTATAGGTGTGACGATCCTCCTTGGGCAAACTAGCAGTGATTCCCAGGGCACGACCTCTTGGAACTATTGTGACTTTGTGCACAGGATCTAGGCCTGGAAGTCGAAGTCCCACCACGGCGTGACCTGCTTCATGATAGGCAGTCAATTCCCTCTCTGATTCTGTTAGCACCATACTTCTTCTCTCTGTGCCCAACATCACCTTATCTTTGGCATCTTCAAAATGCTTCATCGCTACCTTATCACTATCTTCTCTGGCGGCCAAAAGCGCCGCTTCATTGCATATATTTTCCAAATCAGCACCACTTAATCCTGGTGTCCCTTTCGCCACTGTTTTTAAGTCCACATCAGTAGCTAGTGGAAGTTTCTTCGCATGCACCATAAGAATACCTTCCCTGCCTTTCAGATCAGGAGCATCGACCACGACCTGGCGGTCAAAACGGCCAGGCCTTAAAAGTGCTGGATCTAAGACGTCCGGACGATTTGTAGCGGCAAGAAGTATCACACCCGTATTCGTTTCAAAACCATCCATTTGCACTAATAAAGCATTAAGGGTCTGTTCCCGTTCATCGTGCCCACCACCTAATCCAGCCCCTCTATGACGCCCTACAGCATCGATTTCATCTATGAACATTATACATGGAGCGTTTTCCTGGCCCTGCTCGAATAGGTCCCTTACTCGAGAAGCACCTACACCAACAAACATCTCTACGAAATCAGAACCAGACATCTGGAAGAAAGGCCTTTCTGCCTCTCCAGCAACCGCACGAGCCAGCAGCGTTTTACCTGTTCCAGGAGGCCCGACTAGTAGCACCCCTTTAGGAAGTCTGCCACCTAGTCTCGCGAACCTCTCTGGATCCTTTAGAAATTCAATTATCTCCTGAAGTTCCGTTTTCGCTTCTTCCGCCCCAGCGACATCAGCAAAGGTTACCTTAGGAGTATCTGGTGTAATAAGCTTGGCTTTTGAACGTCCAAACTGGAAGGCTTTATTCCCCCCAGCCTGCATGGTCCGAAATATCCAAAGCCAGAAAGCCAAGAATAGTAACCAGGGTAACATCCCTAGAAGGATTGATCCCCATCCCTGTGTTTCCAGTCTTCCTGAAATTTCGACGCCCTGTTGCTCCAATTCAGCCAATAGCTGAGCGTTCATCTCTCCGGGAAGCATCGTGGTGAACCTTTGGAAATTCTCCCCGTCAGAGACGTAAGGAACCCTCAATTCACCCTCTATTTTCTGGCTTTCAACAACTGTCACTTCTAAGATATTGTCTCTAGACAGCTGACTTCTGAATTCAGTATAAGTGAATTCTGCAATCCCACTTTGCTGATTACTGAATAGTTGGCTGGACATCACGATCATTATGAACAAAAGAACCCATACAGCACCAGTTTTGGAAAACTTGGTCATTGGCGAACTTTCATTAGATTTCGGTGGTTGATTTTTTTCCGTCATATTTGTTTAAGAAACCATTTAGATTGTTGTCATTACCATCTCAAACTCGCTATATCGAGGGCAATAAGGAAGTTGCTTGTCCAAACCTGAAAGGCCGAACAACTAGCCGACTCATCAAATGTTAACTAAGACTTCACCGAACTCGAGACTGACATGGAAAACATCCCGGTTTCTTTACCCGCAATAAACAAAGAAGTTCTGGAAACACCAGGAATCCACAAGGTCCTTCCCACAGCATCAACTACTACCGGTGTTTCGAATCGGCGTTCAACCGATATTTTCTTCTCAGAAAAGATTTTTTTTAACTTTTTTGATCCGTAAGAATATGTAATTTTATCACCTGGATTCCAATTTCTAACGCACAGTGGAAATGCAAGTTGTTTTAAACAGAAAACCTCACACCAAGCATCTTCCAAGACAACCTCTGTTGACCAAGAGGTTGTCCATCTTTTTCTTCCTAAAGTTAGGTCAGCAATGCCAACGCCTGGAACTTCTATTGCGAATGATTCTCCCATCAGTTTCGATTCGGTTTTCACTAACAACAATTTGTCAAAGGAGCGGATTAACGACATCGAACCTCCTATATTCATACGATTTCCACTTTGTGATTTCCTAGAAAACACCAATGCCGATCTTGTGGCGCTCTCACTCAGGTTGACAGCAAATTGTTGGCACAGTTCTCGCAGTATTATAGCGCAAGCTTCATCGTTAAAAGACAAGAAAAGCTTTCGGTCTAGAATCATCCTGTCTGAGTCACTGCTTAATATTAAATCAGCGCAAATTTTTTGAAGCACTGAACTCCAAGCATTCCGATGCTCAGTAGCAATCTGGCTGAGTCTTATTAAAGAATGTCGAGCAGCTGGGGCTACATTCTCCTCAATTTGAGGCAGAATTTCGTTGCGCAACGCATTTCTAGCAAATCCAGAATCGAAATTGGTGGGATCTTGGAGAGCCTGAATTCCCATCCTCTTTGCATATTCCTCTAGTTCATCCCTAGAGAAAGGAAGTAAAGGACGCAGTATCGCTGGTGACCTAGATTCCAAAATACCATTCAAACCCCACACACCCGTCCCGCGTAGAATCCTGAATAAAACTGTTTCGGCTTGATCATCGGCATGGTGGGCAGTAAGAACCCAATCCAAATTTAAAGAATCCCTTGTATCCTCCAGAAACTCATACCTGGCTATTCTCGCGTCATTTTCACTAGATAGCATGTAGTCGGCTCGTCCGATCTCACAACGAATTCCCCAAGCTTGGGCCAGGCCTTTAACCCACAAAGCATCAAGATGACTTTGGCTTCGCATCCCATGATCGAAATGCCCAATAACAATATTCAAACCAGCAAAGACGGGGTCGAAGTGGAGTAGATGCAATAAAACCAGAGAATCCAGACCCCCAGAAACACCTACGAGCAGTCCATCGTCCCTGGAAAATAACTTCTTTTCTTCCACGTGTTCCTGGAATCTATAGTTCAAGTCACATAGCATGGGAAAATCTCTTGCTATGTACATCTTCCAGGACCTTATAAAGAATATCCAGACGGTCTGATTGGATGCCATCTACACCCCAAGATAGAAGTCTTCGGATATCTTTCTCTTCGTCAACTACCCAGACGTGGACCGGAATATTCAAATCGTGCGCATCCCTCACAAAATCAGGAGTTACGACCCTTAATCCATTCCAAATCTCTGGAACCTGCAAGGCATCAAATGTCGGGTTATAAAACCGTAATAATCCCAAGTGCCTGGCGGCCCAGAAACTAGCTATATTTCTCCTGGAAGCACCCCAAGGCCCTTCGTATAAATCAATTTTTTTTCGATCAGCTTCTACCTTGGCAGCTAGAAGTACTCGACCCCCAGCATTCTGTCTATTTATTACCTTGAGCAAAGGCCCGGCTACTTCAGGACATTTTGCCTCTACATTGATCCGTGTATGGGGAAAAGCTTCGAGAACTTCTTCCAAAAGTGGAATGCGAACACCCTTACCTCTATAACTGATTTCGTTCTCAATGTCTCTAAAATGATAACCCGCATCTAAAGTCTTTATTTCGGACCATTTCATTTGACTAATTTGACCAGACCTGTCACAGGTGCGGTTGCTCGTAGCATCATGAACCAACACCACCCTGCCATCCAATGTTAACCTGGCATCCGTCTCTAGAATGTCAGCACTCCAGGTTTCCACAGCTTGTTGAAACGCTTCCATGGTATTTTCAGGCGCTAACTTAGCTCCACCTCGATGCGCAATCAGTAGAGGAGCTCCAGCAAAGTATGCATGTCCAGCCCTTACTCTTTCTAAGTTTTTCACAAGCCTATCAGATCCATGATATCATCAAGTCCATAATAGAATTTCTTTGAAATCAACACCACCGTCATTTTTTCACCAGAATCGGAGAAATGAGGCCCCCCTGATACTGATCTACGATAGTTAAGGGTAATAGCGGAGGAGGGATTTGAACCCCCGACCTTCGGATTATGATTCCGCTGCTCTAACCAACTGAGCTACTCCGCCCGACTTATTGCGTTCCTAAAACCTCAAAAGAGTGTTGTAAGGTGTCAAGACAAATTAATGCTTATTAGAAAATCTCTGAAATGCTATAAATCCAATTTTTGACCCCAGGCTATTTTCAACGATTTTGAAAATTTTCGACCGAGTCTCTTGGTTCAGCTACCCTGTACAAGATTTCTCCGGGTAGGATCATTCCATACCTCTCTCTTGCCAATCGTTCTATAGTGGCTGAGTCTGCTTCCAACTTCTGCACCCAACTCTTGAGAGAATCATTCTCATGCTTGAGTTCATCTAACTGCTTTTCTAATCCTGTCTGTTCTTGTCGAATCTTTCTTACTTGAAGTACACTATATTCCCCGCCAAAAACAGCTATGTAAGCAGAGATGATAATGAAGACCCAAACGACAATTTTTTTCATTGTCTCCAGAGATCCTTTCCGGAATAATAAGCATTAGATCCTAAGGCTTTTTCGATCCTCAGTAGTTGATTGTACTTTGCGACTCGGTCACTTCTACTTGCGCTACCAGTTTTTATTTGTCTCACCCCTGTAGCAACAGCCAGATCAGCTATGAAAGTGTCTTCTGTTTCTCCCGATCTATGAGATATTACCGAATGATATCCAGCCTTTCTTGCCAATTCTATAGCGCTCAATGTTTCCGTTAGAGTGCCTATCTGATTCACCTTGATCAGTATACTATTAGCCACTGATTCATTTACACCGCGATTCAGTCTATCGACGTTGGTTACAAAAATATCATCTCCAACTAACTGGACATCTTTACCTACGACGGACGTTAGTTCCTTCCAACCGGACCAATCATCTTCATCCAAGGGGTCTTCCATGGATTTAATAGGATACTTGTCAATCCAACCACTCCAATAATCGATCATCTCGTTCGAATTCATCTTATTGCCAGAAGACCAACGAAACACATATTCGTTCCCTTCTAGCCATTCTGATGCAGCTATATCTAGAGCTATGACAACCTGTTCCCCTGGTGTGAAACCAGCTCGGTCAATAGCCCTTATTACTAGCTCTATCGCTTCCTCATTACTTGCCAAATCGGGGGCGAAACCCCCTTCGTCACCCACCGCAGTATTCAAACCACTTTCCGACAGTAATTGTTTGAGTTCGTGGAAGATTTCTACACCACAACGCAACCCTTCAGAAAACGACTCAAACCCGACTGGCATGACCATAAATTCCTGTATGTCGACATTGTTAGACGAATGCATGCCACCATTCAGTATATTCATCATTGGTACTGGAAGGCTACTTGGCATAGTTCCGCTCAAATACCTGTACAAAGCTAATCCTTCACTCAGGGCGGCGGCCCTGGCCACCGCTATTGACACACCTAAAATACCATTGGCTCCTAATCTAGCTTTGTTTGGAGTGCCGTCCAAAGCAATCATTATGCCGTCCAGTTCCTCCTGATTTGTAACCTCTAAACCGCGGATTGCATCACAGATCTCTCCATTGACCGATTTCACAACCCCAAGAACGCCTTTGCCACCATATCTAGCGGAATCATTATCTCTTCGCTCAACCGCCTCGTATTGACCAGTTGAAGCTCCACTTGGCACTGAAGCGCGTCCCTTATGACCACTGTCTAGCGTCAACTCTACCTCAATAGTAGGATTGCCTCTTGAATCTATAATTTCTATTGCTTTGACATCTTCAATTAAAGGCAACTGCAGTTCCTCCCATGTAGCTTGCCAGGATGAAATCCAGCGCCTCTTCCTGAGCCCCCAAGTAACACTCTATTCCTCCTTTAATTCAGCCACTTTTCTTTGAGCAACTGTTCTCAAATAGTCTCTATCCTCATAACTCTTTCCAAGAACATCAATAGGCTTCCCGATTCTAATCTTAATTTCACCTTTACCAATGCTATAGGATCCCTTTGGCATAATCTTTCTACTGCCAATTATGGCCACGGGAATAATAGGAGTGCCAGCCTCAATTGCCAAAATAAATGGCCCTTTCTTAAAGGGTTGTAATTTACCAGTCGCAGACCTAGTCCCTTCGGCAAACATTACCACATGCATGGACTGGTGACGCATTTTTTCAACCACAGAGTTTAGAGATCGAATTGCTGAATCTCTGTCCCTTCGATCTATAGCAACATGGCCACAAGCCTGCCACGAAGAACCAAACAAGGGAATGTTTGCCAACTCCCTTTTCCCTACGAATTTAGCACTTACAGGTAACCAGCCGGCCAATGCAAAAACATCAAACCATGACTCATGATTGGCGACCACCACACAGGAATTCGACCTTTCCAGATTTACAACTCCTTCAACTACCACGCAAACACTAGACAATTTTAAAAGTTTACGAGCCCAATTCCGGGATGCAGAATCGCATACAGCACAAAAGGTTTTTTCACTTGCAAACGCTGACAACAAAGAGATTTTGACAACATAGTAAGCAGTTATCAGACCTCCCAAAGTCACTATCCACAATGACCTTATCACTACGGCTCCTGGTGGGAGAAGTGGTCAAAACCAGACATACCCTTCATCAACAAAGCAGAACCTTCTCCGACAACGCTAACTCCTGAACCTTCTTGCACGTAGCCCACCTTGGTTATACTCAAACCGAATTTTTCTTGAAATTTTGTTAAAAAAGGATCTAATGCTCCCTTCTTAGTGGCAAAGCACAATTCGTAGTCTTCCCCTCCAGAAATTCCAAGACTTAGAGCATCGCTGTGGTGAAGTGCTGGATGCAAAGGAACTTCTTTAGATTCCAAGACAATGCTCACCTTGGAGGCTTGAGCTAGGTGGTTTAAATCCCCAAGGAGCCCATCAGATATATCTATCATGGCCTTTATTCCTGCTTTCTGAACCAACCACTGAGCCTCCTCCACCCGAAAGGGAGGTTTTGCAAAAGCATCCCTAAGGCCTTTATTGGGCTCACCTCCTGTCAACCAAGTCTTCACCGCCCCCGAGGAACCCCCTAACACTCCAGTGACCCAGATTTCGTTTCCCGGATCAACTCCTTGTCGAGTAATGAATTCATAGGTTTCCCCAATGACAATGACGTCTATGACTATTGGCCCAGGTGACCTGCTCAGATCTCCCCCCATTAACGATGCTCCAGCCTTCTTTAGAGCTCTTTGGATACCACTTTTCAACTCTTCAATCACAGTTTTAGAGTCTTCCTCTGGAATAGCCAAAGACACCAGTACTCCAAATGGGCTAGAAGCCATGGCCGCAAGATCACTGATCGCCACCATTACAGCCCTAAAACCAATCTCTTCCAGACTGATCCAATTGCGACGAAAGTGGATATTTTCTATAGACAAATCGGTACTGATAGCAGTTTTTTCATTTTTAAATACTGCACCATCATCGCCCGGTCCCAGTAGGATTCGTGAATCCATCTTCTCTGCACCACTCAGAATTCTCGCTATCAAATCTGACTCTGTATTCAGCTTTTCTGGATTTAAATAGTCCTTCCCTACTATCAAATTGTTGTCCTTCATCTTGGAACATCCTGATCAAAAACAACAAAAGGAAGGTCTAGATCAGTCTCTCCACTTCCTTCCTCTTGCCACACTTCCGCCAATTTTGGCAGTATATCGGTTGGAATAAGGCTAGGACCTAAACCTGTGTTTACCGCCGCTCGTCCGACCATATATAAGGATAGAGCTCCAGCACAAGCGGGTTTTAGTCCCTGTGCTAAAAGTGCACCAGCAAAACCAGTAAGGAGATCTCCCATGCCAGCTGCGGCAAGGTCAGAACTACCCATGCTGTCTAAAAGAGCTATACCCTTTGGGGGAACGACCATAGACGGCAGTCCCTTCAACAAAACTGTGGCCCCAGTAGCCTCTGCAAAACTCTTGGTCACACCTAATCGATCGGAATCAATATCGTGAGAAGTAACACCCGAAATCCGAACCATCTCTCCAAGATGTGGAGTCAAAAGAACTTCTCTTTTGGAAGTCCACTCCTCTATAGTGGGGCCCATCCCTTTAGTTGCCATATTCAGCCCGTCCGCATCAAGCACCAAGGGAATGTCCCCTGGACAGCCACATATTAAATTCAACAAACGTCCGTTTTCTGCAGAACAACCCAGCCCTGGTCCTATAGCGATAGCGTCAGACTTATCCACCGCATTTGTTATCTGTTCAGGATAGTCTGAAGCTAAAAAGATAGCCTCTGGAACCGTACTCTGAATAATACCCCTATTGCTACTGTCTGAAACAATTCTGATTTGACCCAGACCACCCCTTAAAGCTGCCTTTGCAGACAGCACTGCGGCACCTGCCATCCCAGCCTGACCCGCCACCAAAAGAAGTGACCCAACTGTATTTTTATGACTGTCATCCCTTCTAGTGGGCCTGGTTCGCATAGCCCAATGAGGCGTTGCTATTGCTGCACTGAAATTAGCCTGGCTTGCTGGAGGGAATCCTATCTCTGTAGCTATCAACCTGCCCGATTTTGTTCTTCCTTCCTTAAGAAGGCTTCCTAATTTGGGCCATCCGAAAGCCACTGTAACATCGGCAGAAACCACTGCCCCTAGAGATCTCCCAGTATCGCCATCTAGACCTGACGGTATGTCAAGTGAGAATACAGGACATCCACTATGGTTGATAGCTCTTATTGCTTCCGCTTGTTTTTGCCTTGGTTTCCCTTTGACACCTGTACCGAGGATTGCATCTACAATTACTGATACGTTGCCGAATGAAAACTCAGTTTCATCTATTTGTAAGTGCCAACCGTGATCTAGATCACTCATTCTTGGGAATTTTCCAGGAATAAATAACTTGGTCTTCCTTCCCCAAGCCTGAAGGGTTCTAGCTAATACAAGACCATCACCTCCATTGTTCCCTGAACCCAGCACTACTGCAACATCTCCCCGTGGAAACATCTCCTGTAGAACATGTGCTGCGGATCTGCCAGCACATTCCATCAGACTTCTCTCGGAAATACCCATTTCAGCAATCGTCATTTTATCGAAAGCCGACGCCTCCGATCCAGTAGGAGCCCAAACGAGTCCCTTTCCAAAGGGTCTAAGTGGTACTGAGGAAGTCAAATCACCTCCCGACCTAGGAAACAAAATCGCAGATCAGCACAACAACGACGGTTTATTTGTAGCTCTGCCCAATATCTCTTCCCAAAGAGATTTCACCATTATCAATCCGTATATTGAAACCACAATCTGGGTTGGAACAGGCCCACGCTTTGTAACGAATTGAGGCTCCATCACGACCGTAATCAGAGAGAGGCAACAATACACCCTCATTACATTTTAGACATTCAGTGAACCTTGTTTCTTTAGCCATATCGTACCCCCCCCCAAAGTTGAATTACACTTTTGCCAGCACTAAGTCCCTGGATTCCAGGGATAATTCTTTTCAAATACCTCCTCAAAATCAAATACATCACAAAAATCCTCTCTACAATCCCCAGATTCTTGTACCAAAATTCCACAATCGATTAGTGCATACACTATCTCACCCAAATCTTCCGTCCTGTTTATTCCCCAATGTTCCAAAACCGTTTTTGCCATAGGCCCAAATCTTTCCAAGGCCAACTGACGAACCCCGTGAGCTAATTCTTTTCCCTCCAACTGACGACTTTCGCTAATTCCTTCCACGAAATTCTCAAATGCTGACAGAAGAAACAGATACCCATCCTCATGGAACTGAGGATGGCGCTTCTTTAGATGGTCTATGATCTTCTCTGCGAACTGAATTTTTGCCATGTGCAAATCTGCCCCCAATTAACTACTTACGCTAGGTTACATCCTCCTATTACTAGCCGATGAGAGAAAAGCGCGAAGAGTATGGGAATTTTACACAAAGATCCTCAACTTCTCTCCGTATATGACTTAGTTGACTTGCTTCCGAGGTATTCTTGAGCACTGACACGATCCATTGAGTTAGCTGCTTTATTTCCTTCTCTTTCAACCCCCTCGTAGTTATCGCAGGTGTACCTATACGCAATCCTGAAGTCACGAACGGAGAACGGGTTTCTCCAGGGACAGTATTCTTGTTGACTGTGATACCAGCTTTTTCTAAAGCTATTTCTGCCTCCTGTCCAGTCAGTTCTGGATGACTTTTTCTAAGATCCACCAGCAGCAAATGGTTGTCTGTTCCTCCACTGATAACAAAAATTCCCTCTTCCAACAAACCACTTGCCAGCGTTTTGGCATTCTCAATTACTTGGAGCTGATAACTCCTGAAATCAGGTCCTTGGGCCTCTTTAAAAGCCACAGCTTTAGCGGCAATGATGTTCATCAAAGGACCCCCTTGAATACCTGGAAAAACAGATTTATCCACTTTTCGCCCATGTTCAGATTTGCAGAGGATCAGCCCACCTCTTGGGCCTCTCAATGTCTTATGCGTAGTAGCGGTGACGACATCAGCATATTCCACTGGATTTGGATGCAATCCTGCCGCGACTAAACCGGCTATATGGGCCATGTCGACCATCAAAACAGCTCCTACTTCGTCCGCAATTTGCCTGAATCTTGCAAAATCTATAACCCTGGGATAAGCGCTAGCACCTGCGATAATCATCTTGGGTCGAACTTTCAAAGCATGGTCATGGACTAGGTCATAATCTATTAACCCATCCGATTCTCTAATCTGATACTTTTCTGACTTATAAAACTGACCACTGAAGTTTACCTTAGATCCATGTGTCAAATGGCCTCCATGACTAAGATCCATACCCAAAACAGTGTCCCCAGGTTTAATAAAACTGAAGTAAGCGGCCAGGTTAGCCTGTGCCCCAGAATGGGGTTGCACATTAGCGTGCTCGGCTCCGAACAAATCCATCAATCTAGTTCTGGCTAAATCTTCTACCTCATCAACATGCTCACAACCTCCATAATATCTCGCTCCAGGTAAACCTTCGGCATACTTATTGACGAGCACTGTTCCCATTGCCTCCAGAACAGCTTTAGAGGCCACATTTTCACTAGCAATAAGCTCCAACTGGCTACCTTGTCGACTAATTTCTTGCTTTGTCAAACTAAAAATCTGTGGATCAACAAATTCTAGAGCACCCATTTCCCCTTACCTCATAATTTAGAATAAACAAATTCATCCTGTTATTTTAAGCTATAAATACGACTTCTTATCTTTAAAACAACCGGCCCGCCTGACTGTTCCCACAGATATCTTAGTGAAGAACTCCGAGATTTGGTCCAACTGGACTTATACTACTCACTAATCCTTCCCTTTGGATACTCATAAAATCCTTTTCCCGTTTTCCTCCCCAACCAACCAGCAGCGACATACTTTCGTAGCAAAGGACAGGGCCGGTAGCGGTCATCGCCCAATTCTTCATGCAACACTTCCAGGATACTTAACAACACATCAATGCCAATAAGATCAGCTAGCGCTAGTGGCCCTATTGGATGGTTCATGCCTAGAGTCATCACCTGATCGATAGACCGAAGATCCGCAACTCCTTCCATCAATACAAAAGCTGCCTCATTTATCATTGGTGCAAGTACTCGATTCGATACAAAACCTGGAAAATCATTCACTAAAACTGGAGTTTTCCCTAGCTCTCTTGAAAATTCCATGACCATTTCAATTGTCTTTTCACTTGTCTCCAGACCACGCACTACCTCAATTAACTGCATTAGTGGCACTGGATTCATAAAATGCATACCAATGACTCTTTCAGGGTCACCCGCTTTAGCCGCTAACTCAGTAATGGATATTGATGAAGTATTGGTGGCTAGTACGACTTCAGCGCTAGCCATTGTACCTAACCTTTCAAACAACGCACGTTTCAATTCACTTTTCTCAGGGATAGCTTCTATAACAATATCGGTATCAAGAAGTGCTTTCTCCAGAGAGACCGTTGTATGAATATGAGCCAAAGCTCTTTCCTTAGATTCATTGTCAATAGTGTTTTTCAAAACCATGCGATTCAAGCTCTCAGATATCCTATGCACCGTCGAAATTAAAACTTCCTCTGAGAGATCAGTAACGGAAACCTTTAGATCATTTTGAGCACAAATCTGGGCAATCCCATTACCCATTGTTCCTCCACCGATCACCGTAACCTTTGTCACCATTATCTTTCCTTAGATAAAATGTTCTAAGATTTCTCAATTGAAAGTGCCACTGCATTCCCACCACCCAAACATAGGGTAGCCAGGCCTTTCTCAGCTTTCTTATCTTTCATCGCACTCAACAGAGTCACCAAAATCCGAGCTCCTGAAGCACCTATGGGATGACCTAACGCTATCGCACCTCCATATATATTGACCGAATCTATGTCTATTTTTAGCCCTCTTATATCAGCCAATGCCTGCACAGCGAATGCTTCGTTCAGTTCCACTAAGTCATAATCCGAAATTTGTGTCTTTTCTTTAGTCATGAGGTCATTAACAGCTTTTACGGGTGCAAAAAACAAATCCCGCGGCTCCAGACCACTCGCAACATAATTAGTAATTTTAGCTTCTATTTCCAATCCGTGTGCTCGAGCAAACCCTCGTGAAGCTACTATCACACCAGCGGCCCCATCATTCAGTCCTGCGGCATTTCCTGCTGTAATGGTCAATTCATCTTGATACTTTCCAGATGCCTCTGGAAAGGCAGGCTTCAACTTCTCTAAAGTGTTCATAGATGTATCCTTTCTAGGCCCTTCATCAAAATCTACAACAACTTTCTCTCGACCATTTTTACTCGACACCGAAATAATCTCTTCTGCAAATCTCCCCTCACTCAGTGCTTTAATAGCCAGATTGTGTGATCTAAGGGAAAATTCATCGGCATCCCTCCTACTAACACCTCCCTTCCTTGCGGTATACTCGGCATGTGTCCCCATGTGACAGTGTCCGAAAGCACACCAAAGACCGTCTGACAAAAGGGCATCTTCTAGGTTTGCATTCCCGAACTTCAAACCATTCCTCATGCCACGAATATAAAATGGAGCATTTGACATAGACTCCATACCACCAGCTAAAATCAAATTAGCATCACCAGCCCTGATGGCCTGAGCGGCTAGCATGACTGCTTTTAAACCCGAGCCACATACTTTGTTGATAGTTAAGGCCGGCACACTTTCAGGAACCCCACCCCTTACTGACGCTTGACGCGCCGGCGCTTGACCGACCCCGGTGCCTACCACATTACCCATTATCACCTCGTCCAAATACTGTGGCTCTACCCCCGCCCTCTCTATGAGGTTTTCAATGACTAGAGCCCCTAAATCGGGAGCTGACAAGGAAGAAAGTGCTCCCAAGAATTTACCGATGGGAGTACGACAACTTTGAATGATCACCGGTTCTCTATCTTTACTATGCATCGGCTCCTCTTTAAATGACTTTAGCGGGGAAAATTGTGGCAGTAGAAATACCTCGCATCATATGACTAGAAACACCACGTTGACTTACCTTTGAACATTTACGATACAATTAACAACATAGCCATTTATGATCCTATTAACTCTGGCTTAGCTTGAAAGATAAAGCTTCCAGCTCCATAACCATATTTACATTCTTGACTTCAATAGATTGGGAAACTGCAAGCCTCGCAGGAGTCCAGTTCAGAATTCCTCTGACACCAGAATCATTAATAAGATCCGTAACATCTGTGACTGCTTCTACTGGAACAGTTAGAACTACAATCTCAATATTTTTATCCTGTACCAACGCTCTCATATCATTCACGTGGTGCACCTTCAACCCGTGTACGTTACTACCCACTTTGAAATCGGATGTGTCAAATAGTGCTACAATATCGAACCCTCGATCAAAAAACCCTTTATGCTCAACTAAGGCAGATCCTATTCGACCCATTCCAATGACTGCTATCTTCCACCTCCGATTCAAGCCCAAAATCTGCCTAATCCGTGATACTAAATCAGTAGAAGAATACCCCAGACCTCTCCTCCCAAAGGATCCAAATAGTGATAAATCCTTTCTCACTTGTGCCGCTGTCGTTCCACTCTGAGAAGCCATAGTTTGACTGGAAACAGTGGGTTCCCCCTCCTCAACCATATCTTCCAAGATACGTAAGTACAGCGACAAGCGACTGATGGCAGATTCTGCTATTTTCTTCTTATTGGACATTTGCTACCCGTCCTAGATATCCTAATTTTGATTGTGAAATACTTCACAATATTAGAGCAGGTAGCGTCTGACTGCAAATTTCCATCATTCGCCCAGGAACTTCCCAACCATACTGGCCAATTTTATGAAATCAGTTGGTGCAAGAGTCTCTGGCCTTCGACTCAAATCCCATCCAGTGTCGAGAGCTATTTCTTCCAAAGCATTCTTCGCAAAATTCAGGTCGGGATGGTCTCTCATAATCTTTTGAATCTGCTTCCTTCTCCATTGGAAAAATGAACGAGTAATTATTCTCAGATACTTTTCGACCTGAGGGGAAATTAGAGGAGGATAATGGGGAAGGATTTTTACTAAAGTAGAATCGACTCTAGGTACTGGTTTAAAAGCTGTTCTGGGAACATTAAGAACCTTTTCGACCTGAGCCACAGCCCTTAGGCCAACAGACATTGCCCCATACTCAGACGTTCCAACTTTCGCAGTTAATCTATCAGCAACCTCTTTTTGGACCAACAACACGACTTCTCGGGGCCTAGGGTGGGTCATCAGCTTAAATATTATGGGTGCGGTTATGTTATAGGGAATGTTACCAATGACCACTAACTTCGAGTACTCATCAATCAGTCCAGCTAAATCCAACTTTAGAAAATCACTGTGAATTATTTCCACATTCTTTCTGGCTTGGTAGGCAAGCTGTAATTCCCCAACTAATTGATCATCCAATTCAACAAGTATCAAATGTGCAGATTTTTCCAATAAGTGTTTCGTTAGCGCTCCAGTTCCAGGACCTATCTCAAGAACAACATCAGATTTTCCAATAGATAGAACTTCGACTATAGCACGTTGTAAATTTCCATCTACGAGAAAGTTTTGTCCTAGAGATTTTTTAGGAAACACAGAATCGTCCTGTCATATTATTTCCTCAACAAACCTTTAATCATTTTCTAATTATTTTCTTGGAAATCAAACAGGGAATCCAACGCCGCAAGCTCTATGAAAGATTGTAGTTTGAGATCTACGTTAAGCAAGGTTAAATGACCACCCAATTCACCTATTTCCTTCGAAAGCTTTGAAAGGATTTCTAGTCCAAAAGAATCAATGAATTTAGTACTGGAAAAATCAATGGTTACACTAGATACGTTCGTCTCAAACTCATCTAATATTAGCTTTCTTAGAGCTGCACTATTACCGACTGTGAGTTTATCTGAAAGAGAAACCACGATTCCTTTTCCAATTCTACTTGTCCGAAATTCCACTTAAAGTCCTTATGGATTCACAATTTTTCCGAGATTCTTTCCAGGACTAACGGAGAAACAAACCCCGATACATCCCCTCCCAATGTGGTTACTTCTCTAACTAAAGTAGAAGAGAGAAATGAAAATTGTTGGTCAGGTGCCAAAAACACAGTCTCGATATCATCGAGTAACTGTCGATTCATTTGGGCCATTTGAAATTCATACTCAAAATCGGAAACTGCCCTTAGTCCCCTGATGATAACAGTGGTCTTTAGTTCTTTTGCTAAATCGACTAGCAAACCATCGAATAAAATTACTTCCACGCCTACTTGACCATCGAAAAGTTCGCGAATTAGTGCAACTCGCTCATCAGGACTGAATAAACTCTTTTTGTTATGGCTAGAAGTTATTGCTACAGCAACAAAAACTTTATCAAATAGAGCCAATGAACGTTTTATTACATCTTCATGTCCCTTTGTAATTGGGTCGAAAGAACCAGGGTATATTACCGATTTAGAAGTGACATTCATCTTTCTGCCTCCAGAGTAGAAATGACCGTTTCTCCATATCGTCTTTGTTCATGGTCCATCAAAGACTCCGCCAAGTCTCCTTTACCATGCTCAACCCAAAGCCTGGAAGCAAATGGATGATCTCGAAAAGCTTCTATCAGCGCTTCCGCATAACCTTTACCATAGGGTGGATCGGCTAGAGCAATATCAAAGTCCTCACGTCCTGCACGTTTTATGTAGTTCATAGCGTCCCGTTTAACCACTGCAACCTCTGGTCCTGAACCCAAAAGTTCAATATTTGCTTTCAGCGTTCTTAAAGAGGCAGAACTGGCTTCCACAAATACTACGCTCTTGGCTCCCCTACTCAATGCTTCCAAACCCAATGCACCTGAGCCAGCGAACAAGTCTACAACCTTGGCACCCAAAATGTCATTTCCCAGAGAACTCATCCAAGCTTCCTTAACTCTGTCGCTCGTTGGGCGCACATCTATACCCTTGGGAGACTTGAGTCTTTGACCTTTCCATCGACCGGCTATGATCCTCAAGAGTAAACCAGGGAAATTGGCTTATGTGGACCCTCAGATGGACGTAGATCCATGACTTGTAATTCTATTCTAGAAACACCTCTAAACAAATTTTCCTTGAGCTTAAAAACAATGTCTACTGGACTCTTCACACTTTTGGGAGGGATCCTATCGGTCAAATTGAATCCGACTGCATCAAATTTGTGGCCTTGCTCTTCTACTCTGAGCCTTAAATGATTTTTGCCAACTTTTTTAACTGGCCCGACTAGTTTAACATTACGCGCAAGGAATAGAGGAGTGGAGTTTGATATTCCGAAAGGACCAAAATAGGACAGCAGGTCAAAAGTCCTTTGGTTTATCTCAGAAAGTTGGATCTCAAGGTCTGGTTTCAAGATCGGCCGGAGATCTTGCCCCTTTACATGCTGGCTTGCCTCTAAGTTAAAAGCTCTTTTGAAAGCATCTATTTCACTAGTGCATATCGTAAGTCCCGCTGCCGCACGATGACCACCAAATTTCTCCAAGTGACCACTACAGATATTCAACACTGAAAGTAAATCGAAACCTGGGATCGACCTGGCACTGCCCCGACCTTTCTGATCATTCAAAGAAATCACTACAGTAGGTCTATTGAGAAGTTCTGCTATCCGAGACGCAACTATTCCAATGACACCTGGATGCCAATTCTCTCCCGAAAGTACTACTCCATAATCTCTCTGTGGGTCAAAAGTCTGTTCTAGTGAAACAAGGACTTGCTCCATTATTACTGATTCCTCTCGTTTCCTTTTGGCATTCTCGGATTCTAGCTTCAAAGAATTTTCTCTAGCAAATTTTGGATCATCTTCCATGAGTAGACCTAAAGCAGTCTTTACTTCACCCATTCTCCCAGCTGCATTAATGCGGGGAGCCACCTGAAAAGCCAGATAACCAGACGTCAAAGCATGATTATCTCTACTAATCATATTCATTAGTGCTTTTAAACCACAATTAGGAGAGTGTTTTAAAACATGAAGACCGAATCTGACGAAAGTTCTATTTTCTGTTGTTAGTGGGACAACGTCTGCAATAGTCGCGAGAGCTACAAAATCTAAGTAACCCCGAAGATCTTCATCAGAAACATCGAAATCATCAGCTAGCACCTCACATAAACGATAAACCACACCAGTACCACAAAGTCCTTTATTGGTGTATTTACAATCAGAGCGATTCGGATTGACTATGGAGGAAGCACTAGGCAAACTGTCACCAGGCACATGGTGGTCCGTTATAATAACTTCTATCCCATTCTCGTTTGCCTGCGACACCATCTCATGTGCCCGAATCCCTGAATCGACTGTCAAAATTAATTGGGCTTTCAATTCTATTGCCCTTCTTAAACCGGCAGGCCCGAAATCATAACCGTCAGTCAAACGATTAGGGATAAACGGGACGCAGTATCCACCCAATCTTTGAATCCAGCGAGTAATCAAGGCCGTGCCCACGACTCCATCAACATCGTAGTCACCGTGAATAAGTATTTTCTCTCGATTACGAATAGCCTTTGACAACCGCTCAGAAGCTTCAGTAATTCCAGTCAAGGTCCTCGCGTCTTCAAGCTTGTCGAGTGAGAGTCTGAGGTAATCTTTAGCTACTTCTGGATCCTCATACCCTCTAGCGATCAACAAACGACATAGAAGGGTCGGAAGAGATAATTCCTTCTTAAAGAGTTGAACGACTCCCCCTAAAACAGGAAGTGGCTCTTGCCAGGCAGGATCTAACGCATATTTGAAACTCATCGATAAATTGACCTAGAGAAGACCGTTACGCCCACCACCCCCATTTTATAGATGCCGTCTAACCCTCAAAATCAAGCATCTGACACTTCAGCAATCTCTGAATCGGGGGTCTCCACTTCGGACATTATCGGTTCAATTTCCTCTATAGCGCCTGACTCCAAATCATTGCTTGAGCTAACCACTTGAGTCTCTGGAGTCAGTATCACTCCGCACTCTTCACATCGGATTAATTCTTCACTATGACGAATCTCATTTTGCCGTTGGAGTGGAACAACACTGTAGCAGTGCCCGCAAGCCCCGTCTTCCGTAAGCTCTGATACAGCCAATCTCCCTTGACCACTTGTTATCTGTTCATACACTGCTCGCTCATCAGCATCCAAAGTTTCTGCTAAGTCCTCTCTCTCTTGAGTAAGTTTTTCAAGATTAGATTCCGCGCCTTCCCTTTCGGATATCATTCCTTTACGAAGGGGCTCCATTTCTGCCATTGACTCGGTATGAATCGTTGTCTTTTCATTCATCCGATCAGTCATTTTCCTGATTTGTTCCGTCACAGCTAGAGATTCCTGCTCGTCATTCTTGAGAGCTCGCTTGACCATGTCGGATTCGGCATGAACCGCGGTCTCTTCCCGTATGTTGCGAACCTGATTCATTCGTTCTTCCAACTTGTCCAATCGCTCACGTTTTTCAAGAATTGCCAACTCTAACCTCTTTTTTTCAAGAGATAGCTCCTGCAGTCTTTTCCCCAAGCCTTCTATCTCTTGGCCTAACTTCAATGTTGGAGCCTCGAGCTCCTCTAGTTCAACTTCGAAATTATCAATAGTGGACCCAATGTTTCTGAGCTTTATATCCAATGACTGCAACTCTTTCAGCGAAGCTCTTTCTTTAGATGTCATAAAATTCTCTTTATCTCAAAGTTACTATAATAGTCTTACTTGAATGTTTTTCTTGCTACTGCGGACCAGTCCAAACCGAGTTCACGACGTTCTTGTCCTAACTTTGTTTTTTCTATAAGCAACTCGGTAAGCCTATCATCATCATTATTATTTCTTATCATTTCGTCAATTTTATCCATTTTCTTTTGCATCTGATCACTTAACATCCTGTTGACTACGTCCTTGAAAATCCGTTCGCCAACACTCTCCGTAAATTCTCTGGGATCCGCCAAAATTTCTTGGAAAATCAGATTGGCCATCGCATCCAATCTCGCCAAAATCTCCACGAAATCTACCTTATTAATCAATAATTCGAAAATAGCCCTGTGGTTTGAATCGATAAAATCGTTAGGACCCAAACGCTCCCCTACCCGCTCTACCATTCCCTCATCCTTCACTAGCAAGCATAACAACTCCTTCTCTGGACCCATAGCATAGGAGAATCGTGACCTTTCAGAACTCTTCTGAATAGGAGTTTTTAGAAGTGTCCGAGGTAAATCAGGATCGACTTTAGCTAGCTCTGATTCCAGAGTCTCTCTTTTCACTCCTGTCTGTTTTGCAACTTTGGATACATAGATATCTTGGAGGGCAATATCTTGTGCGGCCCTTATAGTCGGAAGAAGTCTGTCTATAGCCATCCTAGTTTTTTCTATATCTGAAAAATGGTCACGTTCGTTCAGCATTTGAAGTTTGCGATCGAGCACATCCACCGATCCATCAATATAAGTAGCCAAAGCATCTCGTCCTTCCTTATGCACCACTCCATCTGGATCCATTCCCTTGGGCAAGGAACCAATTGATGGGTGCACCCCACTTGCAAGTAACACATCCGCAGATCGGAAAGCTGCTTTCAATCCTGCATTATCACTGTCGAACAATAGACACGTTTTTTTTGTGTAACGACCCAGTAGTTCCGCCTGTTCCTTAGTGAATCCTGTTCCAAGAACTGCCACAACATTCTCAAATCCATTCTGCGCTAAAGAGATGACATCCAGGTAACCCTCTACCACGAGAGCTAAATCGTCCTTACGAATGGCATTCTTAGCCAACCCTAGACCGTACAAAACCGAACCTTTTTGGTAGATAGGGGTCTCTGGAGAATTAAGATACTTTGCACCACGTTGTCCTTGAAGATCTAATAACCTTCCTCCAAAACCTACTATTTTTCCGCCTACACTCTCTATTGCAAATGTGATCCTTCCTCGAAATCTATCGTAGGGATCATCTCTTTTGTCACTTCGTGAAAGTAGGCCAGCTTCAAGTAAGGTCGCATCACTTATACCATGGTCCATGGCAGCTTCACGAAGACCTGTCCAGTTATTGGGTGCAAAGCCTAGAGAGTATCTGTCACACATTTCCTTGCTAATTTTTCTGCTTTCCAAATAACCCCGGGCCTGGAGCCCTAATTTGTCATCCCAAAGAGCATCCCCGAAATACTGAAGAGCGAAAGCATTAGCCTGATACAAATGCGAGAAAGGATTTACTTCCTCTGGAGAGCGTTTATCTTCGCGAATCTCAATCCCTACGGACTGAGCCACCTGCTTCACTGCCTCGATAAACTCCAATCCCTGCGCTCGCTGTAAAAAAGAAAATACATCTCCATGCTCACCACAGCCAAAACACTTATAAAATCCCTTAGAAGGAACTACATAAAAACTCGGAGTTTTCTCCTCATGAAAGGGACAGCACGCCTTGTAATCTTTGCCAGATTTTTTCAACGGAAGTATGCCACTGATGATCTGGACTATGTCCGCCCTGCTTCTCACTTCTTCTATTTGATCTTTATCAATCACAGGAATCATACCTTGACTACAGAAAAGTGCTTACTCTCCTCAGGCCAGAATCTATTTAGATAATTCTGTCAAGCTGGAAGCCAAACGGTGTCAGAGATCATAACTTGAGTTCTTCTCTAACGATACGGTTCACTTCGCTACCGTCTACACGTCCTTGCACCATCGGCATAACATGAGCCATCAGGGTGCCCATCTGGTCAAAACCCTCCTTGATCGCTCCCTGAACCACACTTCTGATCTCAGATTCGCTTAAACCGGTTGGGAGATACTCCTGAAGAAGAGTCAGTTCTTCCAACTCCTTATCGGCCAATTCTGGCCTTCCTCCCGAAAGCATCAACCTGGAGGATTCTTTACGTTGCTTAACAGCCTTTGTGATAACCTTGGTGACATCTTGGTCATCCAAATCACGCCCCAGCTCTATTTCTTTGTTTCGAATCTCTGACAAAAGAGAACTCAAAACTATTGTTTCCATTCGCTTTCGACCCTTTCTGGCTTTGATAAGATCGACGCGCACTCGTGATTTAAGATCCATAGACATGAGGAGCAAAGTATTCAGCTTTTCCAGGACGGTCAACGATTCCAACTTTAGGAATCAGAAGTTTCAGGAATCAGGTTGTAAAGAAGTGTACTGTCGGCCTGAAGAACACATTTTATTTATCCAATTTAAACCACGCCGAGGTCCATCCAAGCTCCATATCCACAGCTATTAATGTAAACTTGGAATCTCTAGCGCTACTCAGTATAGCCGGCCACTCGCTATCCATAATACCACTCAAGATCAACCAACCATGATTTCTGATAGCAGATCTGAACCCAATCATAAGAGCCAATAAGACATCACTTTGTATATTCGCGATTATACCTTCACACTCACTACTGTCTTTTAACCAAGCGGGGCTAACCTCCCCGAGCTGGACATCAGCTTTTCCCCTGATTTCGTTCATGAACAGGTTAGCTGAAGTAGCTTCAAGAGCATAGGGATCATTGTCGACACTTAGAACATTGCTCGCGCCCAGTTTTATTGCTGTGATTGTTAATATTCCAGACCCACAGCCTATGTCCATTATACTTTCTCCAGGCGATATAGCTTTTTCCAGTAATCTCAGTGATCCTCTAGTCGTTGGATGCTCTGCGGTTCCAAAAGCCATTCCAGGGTCAATTACAACCGTTACGACATTCTTATGTTCTGGAGGGGAAGCACACCAGCTAGGCCGGACAACTAAGTTGTCAGATATCTGTTTAGCCACCAAACCACGTCTCCACAAATGAGACCAGTCTTCATGTCTTTGCCAGGAGTGATCTAAAGAAACCTCTCCAGTCGTCGCGCCCCCTTGCAACGCATCTCTAATTGACACAAGAGCATCTTCGACATCCTCAGGAGGATCAAGGTGAGTGATTAACCTATTATCAATTTCCTCAACCGCTGTAGCACCTAGTTCAAACATTATTTCTGCACATCTTTCTAAGTCCAATGCAGAATGACATGAAATGGTTAATACAAACCAGCGATCCCGAGTCTGTGGATACATTAGCTGAATACGTTTTTGACCCTAGACCAGACACTACTAATATCCTCTCTATTAAGACGTTCGGGCGCTGCTTTCTCAATAGATCTTAGTGTCTTGTAAATCTTCTCCTGTTCCTCACTTAATTCATCAGGTGTCCATACTACAATCCTAACTAATTGGTCACCCCAGCGTTTCCCTTGTAATTCAGGCATCCCCTTGCCTTTCAATCGAACCACCTCTCCACTTTGAGTTCCAGCTGGAATAACAAAAGGCACGCTGTCCTGTATAGTAGGAATTTCGACCTCAGCACCAAGTGTTGCCTGCGAGAATGTCACCGGCAACTCAAAACAAAGGTCATCGCCATCTCTTATGAATTTGTCGTTTTCTTGCACATCCAGAAGAACTACCGTATCTCCTCTGGGACCGTTCTGAGGTCCGATATTCCCTTTGCCACGAAGCGTAATAAAATTTTCAGAGGTGACACCAGCTGGAATTTCGACCTCGATACGCTTCTGGATTCTTGTTCGTCCATCTCCTCGACAAGTGCTACATGGATCGAGTATTACACGCCCCTGTCCCCTACAATTAGCACAAACTCCTATATTTACAAATTGACCAAACATTGTCCGCTGGGACTGTCTTTGTTGACCAGAACCCCCACACTGCGAGCACGAAACCGGTCCAGATCCTTCTGCCGTTCCATTTCCTAAACAGTTGGGGCAAGGATCAAGCACTGCAACCTTAACTTTTTTTGTTGTTCCAGAATATACCTCTTCAAGTGTCAATTTAATCCTAATTTTAATGGTTTCACCCTTTGGCTTAGGCCTGTCTCTCGGATTCTGTGATCTTCTTCCAAAAGTGTCGTTTAGATTGCCAAAGCCTCCGAAGTCTCGCATGAAAACTTCTATAGCGTCGCTGAAATCAAAATTTGAGAAACCAGCAGAACCAGGACCAGATCCTTTTAGTCCTTGTTCTCCATACCTATCGTATACAGAACGTTTTTCTGGGTCACTGAGAACCTCATAGGCCTCCGTGGCCTGTTTAAATAGCTCGTCGTTCTTTTTCGATCCACCTTTGTTTTTATCAGGATGATACTTCAATGCAAGTTTCCGATAAGCTTTCTTGATTTCATCAGGCCCAGCATTTCTCGTAACACCTAGAAGATTATAGTAATCAGTCATTTATTAATCATCGCCAAAATGTTAAACGACCCAGTAACCTAGGTCATTAATATCAAATATATAAACTACCAGCCTACAATTAATATATACTGACATATAAAATCCTATTAGTTCTTTTAGAAAAAAATGGCGAGACCTACATCCAAAATTAAAGGTTCTCATTCTCAGATTCGCTGCAGGAAAAGTGTTCCATTAATTCCACTGTCAGTTGGTCCATAATTAACCAACCTTTGGAAGTCAAACATATGTTTCCTTCCCGTTCCACCGCTAAATCTCTTGCTATCCAAGAATCGAATCTTTTCTTAATACTCGGTAAAAAATCATCAATCTTTAGCCCCGTATTAGTCCGCAGACCTAACCAAAAGCTCTCTAATTTATGTTCCTCTCTACTCAGTTCCTCCTGGTTTTCTATAGGCAGACATGTTTCCAAAGCCTTCGCATAGTAGGAATCCCAATCTCTGATGTTCCACCTTCGAACAGGATGCAAATAACTATGAGCTCCGTTCCCCAATCCGAGGTAAGGTTTTCCCGACCAGTAATTGGAATTGTGCCTCGACTGCTTTCCTGGTTTTGCAAAATTGGAAACCTCATATCCCTCATATCCCTGGGATTCTAACCATTCTACAGCAAAAAGATATTCCTCTCGGTATTGTGTCCCAGAAATGACATCCTGCTGTCCCTTTGAGACCGCCCGAGCCAGGGGGGTCCCACTTTCTACCGTCAGTCCATAAAGGCTTACGTGATCGACTCCTAATGAAAGCACTGCTTCGAGATCCTTCCTGAGATTCCTCTTAAGAGAGGGAGGTAGTCCAAAAATTATGTCTACACTCAAATTAGAAAATCCTGCTTTTCGTGCTATCGCCACTGCTTCATAGGGCATCTCCGCTCCGTGGAGTCTTCCCATCCAACGCAATACGGATTCCTGAAAAGTTTGCACCCCCAAACTGACCCTGTTTACACCTGCTTGAATCCAAGAAGAAGCCTTCTCTAAATCGAAACTTTCGGGATTGGCCTCACAAGTCCATTCCAAATCATTCTTTTCTAATCTTTTATTTCCTATGACGCTAGCCAACTGAGCCATTGAATTCTCATGCAAAAGAGAAGGGGTTCCTCCTCCAACATATAGAGTTTCCAATGAGGGACTTAGTGTAAACATTCCTTCTTCATAGAGTGCTTTCAACTCTCCAATTATGGCCTGGATCCAGAGGTCTGAATCCGAAGAAGACCCTACTTCTACCGCAAAATCGCAATAGTAACAGCGACGTGAACAGAATGGAGCATGTACGTATACCGATCCTATTGTCTCCAACTTATTAACACCCCTCCAGCAGGGCCCTGTGGATTATTCAAAATTCCCAAAAATCTTCTTTTTTGGAATTTTCTTCAGATTTTACCAATTCCTGAGTTTTCAGCCAGATACTCTCCAAAAACGGCTTGATCCCCAGCCTATTGATGGAAGACAACTTGAAGACGGCCCAAGCTTCCGGAAAATCCAAATTGCTTGGTTCTCCTTTAAAAGTTCCAACATCTTTTTTCGTTAAGACAACGCAGTGTGGCCGTCGAGAAAGCTCCTCCGAATAATTTGCAATTTCTTTTCGGAGTAGGTGATAAATCTTTTTGGGCTTATCAGAGTCTACGGGAATCAAAAAAGCGAGCACTCTAGTTCTTTCAATGTGTCTCAAAAACCGCAAGCCTAAGCCCCTACCTTCGTGTGCTCCTTCTATTATCCCTGGAATATCGGCCACCGCAAAACTTCGATAATCCGACAGTTGAACTATCCCAAGGTTGGGTTCTAAAGTAGTAAATGGATATCCAGCCACCTTAGGACGGGCTTTGGATATAGCCCCCAAAAGAGTCGATTTCCCAGCATTGGGTTCGCCCACCAACCCAACATCAGCTATAAGTTTTAACTCCAGTTCCAACCTGCGTTCAATTCCTGGTTCCCCTGGTTCCCATCTGGTTGGAGCCTGGTTGGTAGAACTTGCAAAATTAGTATTTCCCCTTCCTCCACGTCCTCCCTTTGCGACGGTTACTCTGTCTCCGGATTTCAATACTTCGCCTAGCACTTCTTTGGTTTCGGCATCTCTAATTATAGTTCCTGGAGAAACAATTACCTCTAAATCCTTTCCACTTTTTCCAGTCTTGTTCTTCCCAGATCCATGCAATCCTCTCTCCGCCCTATAATGTTGCTTCATGTGAAAATCCAAAAGAGTAGAAAGCTGAGAATCTGCAACTATAATTACACTGCCACCTTTACCACCGTCACCTCCAGCGGGACCCCCTCGCGGGACCCCTTTCTCTCTACGCATAGCATCAGAACCCGAACCACCTGATCCTCCGTATACGTGTATCACCGCTCTGTCGACGAACATAGACAGACAAACTCCCTTCTAGCGACTAGGACACAATTTCACATTAAGAATACCAAAATTAGTTTATCACGGAAGGAGATTTCAGAAGCAATCCTGTTTTTACCTCGCTTCAATCAACCCCATTCCTCTAAAAAGGAGGATGCCCCTTCCGCTATTCTGCAACCAGTTCAATATTGGAACTGATCTCACCGACGATCTGTCCTAAAGTATTCCTTATCACTGGAGATGAAAACATTTCTAATTTTTCCTTGTCCTCATCCCCCAGCAGTTTCAGGTGATCCAGAATTTGCAGAACTATAATTGGAGTAGCTCTCTTTGCACCATCCTCTATCTTAACGACCATTCCAAAGTCGCCGTCAGTAGACCCGACGGCAAAAACTCCTTCCGCCCCAGTCTTGGCAAATATCCTGTCTCCCAGTCTTTCTATTAGGGCTGTTCCAAACCTACCTGTGCCAGCTACCATGTCGGGATAATTTGTCATGGCTGAGACAATTCTATGATTGGAACTGTCATCGTTACCCAACGCACAAAAAGCTCTAGCTAAGTGCTCCAACGGTAAACCAAAACACACAACTCCACACCCATCGACACCCAGCTTGATCTCCGATTCTCGAAGACTGGTCCACCTTGAGATCTCTGAAAGCATTCTGACCTGAACTGGATGATCTCGATTTATATAGCCCTTAGTCTCCCAGTCCTTTGAAAGAGCCATGGCAAGCATTCCCGCGTGTTTCCCCGAACAATTATTATAAATTGGTCCTATCTCTTTCCCCTTCGTATACAACTCTATTGCAGCACTCTCTCGAAAGGGAGGGTGTGGTCCACACTCGAGGTCCTTCTCGCACAGTCCTATTTTATCCAGGATGGATCTTACTGCTTCAATATGTTTTGGCTCACCACTGTGAGATGCACATATGACAGCCAGCTCATTTGGATTAATTCCAAACTCATCAAGAATATGTTCTTCTACTAAAGGAACAGCCTGAAAGGGCTTGGCAGCTGACCGACAGAAAACCACTGTGTGCGGATCGCCAACCTTAGCAATTATCTCACCCTTTTCATTTACTACCGCTGCGTGAACCCGATGGGCCGATTCTATCAAACCTCCACGCTGTACTACTACATCCTTCATCAAATATTACCAGTCAGTGATCGACTAATAAAGTGTTTTGTTTTAGGCATAGATGATGCTCCTGAAGTATTCGAAACATGGATTTCTCCACCCTATTATCTTAATTACCAATCGCAACTTCCAAGAGCTCCTCTGGAGACTTTTTTCCTTCCAACACCTCCAGAGCTCTCATCACCTGGGTGTCATTTTGCCATGTTTGTTCAAAGGCTCCCTCGGGACCCCAGGCGTGAAGAGCAATCTCCCTTTCTAACTGGTATTTAATAAATCTGTACCCACTTTCAAAATCAGACCTCTCCAGCATCGCTTCATTCTCCAATAAGAGTTCTTGGTAAAAGAGTCCCAAGTCAGAATTCCCCAATTGTATCTTATTAGCCGTGGATGGCGTGTTTTGCACATACTTCACTGCATAGTTAAACAACCCTGTTGCAAAGGACCCTGCCGACCGGAAAATTCTCTGAACAGCCTCCTCTTCAGAAGTAGATAAAGTGTCCAACATGACAGAGATATCGGGAGTTATACCTCCTCCACCATAAAGGCTTCTTCCACCGACCGATTTTAATACCGGCCGGCCTTCCAGATTGTCTAATGCTACCATCTGACCATTAAGAGCTAATTTCATAGATTCTGAATTTCTCATGTCCAGCGCCTCTCCAGGATCTCTATTAATAGAACGACCTACTGGGGTATACCATCTGGCCGTCGTCAGTCTCAATACATCACCTGTGTCTAGTTGATAGAGGGTTTGGACAGAACCTTTACCGTAAGTACGATTGCCAATTATTAGAGCCCTATCGTGATCCTGTAGCGCTCCCGCAACAATTTCTGAAGAGCTGGCACTGTTACCATTCACTAAAACTACCACTGGTAGATCGGCATTTGATTCAAACGTAGTCGATTCAATGCGTTCTATTGTCGTCGGATCCCTGCCCTTTGTTTCCAAAACGATCAACTGATCTTCTAGAAAAAGATCTGTCACAGCAACTCCTTCAGCCAGAAGCCCTCCGGGATTATCCCGGAGGTCAAGGATCAACGACTTCATGCCCCGTTGGCGCAGAGAATTCAATGCTTCTTCAACTTCTCGTCCAGAAGTTTCGTTAAAAACCTGCAAAGGAATGTAGCCAACTGATCCCCTCAATAGTTTCGTAAAGGGTACTGAGCGCAACTCAATTACTGCTCTTGTAAGTCGAAACAGAATTGGTTCGTCTACACCAGGTCGATTGACTGTCAGGTTGACGTGAGTACCCCTTCTTCCCCTTAAGCGATTGGCAACTTGATCAGTATCCCAATTCTTTGCAGACTCTCCTTCTATAGAAAGAATTCGGTCTCCAGGTCTGATTCCAGATCTTATCGCTGGTCCCCCTGGAATCGCAGTGATAACAGTCACTAGGCTGTCACGTCTCACAATCTCCAGGCCCACACCACCATATTCCGCATCCGCCCCACTCTGCAAACGAAAACTGTCCCAGGACTGACTGTCTATGAATGATGTGTGAGGATCATCTAAACCATTGACCAAAGCTTCTATCGCAGAATCAACTAGCTCCGACTGGTCGACTGAATCGACAAATTGTTCTGTAATGTGCTCCAGGACTTCTTCTAGAGGTCCAGAATGGACCCTACCAGATACTCTTTCTCTGAAAGCACCCTGAAAAAACCAACTTGCGATCAATATAGAACTTGCCAAAACTGTTAGGCGAGGAATCAATGAACTCATCATTCTCCCGTCTCTTAAATTCCAAATGCAGTTGGCATTTCATTAACAAGAGCTTCTCTTATCTTGAGATGAACTAATTCTGGTGCTTCGGTCCCGTCTATCAACACCGCATTATCCGTCTTCCTTACGATGTCCAAATATCCTTCCCTAACCTTTTCCATAAAATCGATCCCCGCCAATTCTAAACGGTCTTTTTCTTTTTTAGCATCGGCTAACCTTTCAAGCGACAACTCTACGGGAATGTCCAGAACCAGATACAAATCAGGGTCCAAGCCATGAGATGCGAAATTGTTTAACTTGACTACTTCTTCCACATCTAAACCTCTGGCATACCCTTGATAAGCTATGGTTGACATGGAAAACCGATCCGTTAAGAAAACGTCTCCTCTCTCAAGGACTGGCATGACTGCCTCTTTAACAAAAACCGATCTTGCAGCAAGGTAGAGTAGTAACTCGGTCTCAGAGGGGATTTCAAGATCCAGCCGTTGCTGTACCAACCCCCGGATAGCTTCACCTGTTTTTGTACTGCCAGGTTCCCTGGCTACAGTAAACTGTAGATTTTTCGAAGAAAACCATCCTGATAGCAGATTTACCTGAGTAGTTTTTCCAGAACCATCCAGTCCCTCCAGTGCCACAAATGGACCTCTGCTCTTTCCTAGGCCATTCCTTTTAGTCACCTCTAGTAATATTCCCTACCAAGGTGAGTTATCTGATCCTCACCCCCCAACCAACGAAGTGTATTCTTCAATTTCCAATTCTGAATGAAAAGGTCATGCTCTGGATAGAGACCTGGAGCACATTGAGGACTTTTAAAATAGAAAGAGAGCCATTCTTGGATACCACCCAAACCAGCTCGTCCAGCCAAGTCAAGAAAAATAGCCAGATCCAATACTATAGGAGCAGCCAAAATCGAGTCCTTGCAGAGGAAATCCACCTTGATTTGCATAGGATAGTCGAGCCAACCAAAAATATCTATGTTATCCCAACCTTCCTTATCATCACCTCTAGGCGGATAGTAATTTATTCTAACTTTGTGATAAATGTCCCCATACAAATCGGGATAAAGATTAGGCTGCAAAATATGGTCGATCACGCCCAACTTAGACTCTTCTTTTGTTTTAAAACTTGCAGGATCATCCAAAACAGCACCGTCACGGTTACCCAAGATGTTGGTGCTGAACCATCCATTGATACCCAGCATTCGTGCCTTGAAACCTGGAGCTAGAATGGTTTTCATCAATGTCTGTCCAGTCTTAAAATCCTTACCAGCTATCGGTATACCTTCTGCTTGAGCGTAGTCTTCAAACGCGCCAAAATCAGCGGAAAGGTTTGGAGCTCCATTTGCATAGGGAACTCCCTCTTTCAGGGCAGCATATGCGTAGAGCATACTTGGAGAGATCGACTGTTCATTGTCTTCCATCCCCTTCTCGAAAGATTCCATGGTTTCATGAACTGACCCATGACGTAAAAAGATTTCTGTGGAACCACACCAGACCATAACTAAGCGATCACATTTATTTTTTTCCTTAAAATCACGTATATCCGCCCTTATCTGTTCAGCTATATCTCTTTTATTAGAGCCTGTTTTCTTGTTGGGACCGTCCAGGCGAGTGACATACTCAGTATCAAAAGCAGCTGACATAGGCTTGATTTCCATCAGCTCATTTTTCACCAACTCTAAATGCTCGTTGCTCAAAACCCCCGCGTTTACTGCGCTTTCATAAGCGTTGTCAGGAATAGGATCCCATCCACCAAAAACGATTTGATCCAATTCCGCTAAACCGATGAAATCTTTGATCAACGGTGACCGTTTTTCTGTCCTCTGACCTAACCTAATGGTGTTCATTTGACTCAAACTTCCAATCGGTTTTGCCAAGCCTTTTCGAGCCAGCAACACCCCCGCTATAGTTGTTGTAGCTACAGCGCCCATTCCTGGAAGTAAAACCCCCAAACGACCTTTCGCAGTAGAAATCTCTGGTGTTTCTTGCAAAACAGTATCTCCTTACTTTATTGGAATCGTCATTATTTAATTGTCTAACGGAACTCCCGCAGCAGCCTTATGGACCCATACGATCCTTCGGATTGCTGTCAGATTAGTCAGTACAGCGAATACTATAATTATCGCACTTAATACAAAACCATTCCAGCTTAGACCAAATATTAATGATCCGAGGCCCAGAATAACTACTCTTTCAGCTCGTTGCATCAAGCCTACTGTGCACTCCAGTCCGAGTACCTCTGCTTTTGCTCTGGTATAACTAATCATGAGTGATCCAGCCATAGCTAAAGCTATCATATAAATCATACCTACATTCAACAGCGACATTTCATATTGGTTATATAAGGAAATTAAACCTAGGTAAATTACAACCTCACTGATCCTATCAAGGACAGAGTCATAAAATGCTCCAAATTTTGACTGCAATCCTGACAATTGAGCTACGCGTCCATCAAAAATGTCGTGCGCGCCTCCCACAAGCACCAATGCGCCCGCAGTTCGAACGTGATCGATTCCATAAAAGTAACCCGCCACCACAGTCACCATAAAGCCACTACTAGTGATCACATTCGGATGCACTTTTTTCTTGACTAACCAGCGTGTCATTGGATCGATTATTGGATAGATTCGACCTCTAAGATCATCTAAGTTCTTGATTTTATAACCTCGTATTCAGGGCCGTATTATCCGGCTTTCTGCTCCTTCAGCAATGCCAGTCTGTATTGTCTGGTTCACCTTTACCAAAACCTTGTCAAAGTTAGCTTGAGCCGCAACAAGCCTTTGGTAACTTGTGCTGGTCTGAAGACGACTTAAAGACTCTTCATACCTTTGCTTGACGCTTTCATCAGGTTCTTCACCGTTATTGATTAGATCTTTAATTTGAAGCTCAATTCCCTCCAATTCAGTCCTAACTTCAGTCACTTCCTTGTCTTCGTCTACAATAGAAATAGCCTGTTTTAAAGATCGATATTCCTCAGTCTGACCAAGCACTCTTCCCAAATCTTTCGCCATCTCACTGATTCTATCCATTTTTCTTCCCATTAAGTTTGGATTAGCAACTCCTCAATAAAATAAACATCCGACAGTGCATTTTCCTAATTTCTTTGTGCTGTCACTACCCGTTGACGACCATTTAAATCGCGATGGACCATGACCGAATTAAACATACCCGTTTTCTCTATTTGAGAAACAATTTGTTCGGCTTGTCCCAAACCAAACTCCAGGGCCAGAAGCCCCTCAGAAGTCAAATTGCTAGGAGCCCCAATAATTATCTCTCTTATGATTTCCAATCCTGTTTTTCCTCCGAAGAGAGCGGTGCCTGGTTCCCATTCCAATACTTCGGGCTCAAGCACTCTAGCTTCGTCATCTGCAATATAAGGTGGATTGGAAACGATTATATCAAAGTACTCGTCTGAGTCGATGACCTTGTAAAGGGATCCTCTACGAAAATCCAACAAATCTTCAACACCATTCCTGTGAGCATTCATCGTCGCTACAGCGATAGCATCTCTCGTTATGTCGGTTGCGACCACCCCAGAACACTGACCTTCTACAGCTAACGAAATTCCTACAGCACCAGAACCTGTTCCTAGATCCAAAACACGTCCCAAACCCTTACTCTTTTCGGATCCCCAGGAGAGAATACGCTCTACCAACACTTCTGTTTCCTGACGTGGAATCAGCACACGCTTATCCGTTACCAATTCCACTTCTCTGAATATTGTTTTCCCAAGTATATACTGTAATGGTTCTCTCTTAGCTCTGCGCAACAGCAATGACTTAAAAGTCGACTTCTCTGTTGGATTGAGGAGACGATCGTACTGCAGGTAGAGCTGAAGCCTATCCATATCTAGAGCTTCAGCCAATAACCATTCTGCGTCCAATCGGGAATGTTCAACACCTTTCTCTGCTAAATAATCAGCACTCCAGAAGATCATCCGTTTGATAGACCATGCATCACCACGACTCGAATCAGATGTTAGATCCGAAGAGACCACCATTACACTCTATCCTTCTGACTGTTCTTGAAGACGTTCCTCTAAGTCGGCTGCTTTCAACACTGTCAGCAGTTCTGTCAGATCCCCGTCCAAGACCTGGTCAAGGGAATAGAGAGTCAATTTGACTCGATGATCAGTGACACGATTCTGCGGAAAGTTGTAAGTCCGAATTTTTGCGGATCGATCTCCTGTTCCAACCTGTGCCTTACGTTGCTGAGATCTCTCTGCTTCTTGTTTAGCTATAGATTGGTCTAAAAGCCTACTCCTCAAAACTTTAAGGGCTTTCGCCTTATTTTTGTGCTGTGATTTTTCATCCTGGCAAGAAACAACTAATCCGGTAGGAACATGTGTTAGGCGCACAGCAGAGTCCGTAGTATTCACCGACTGACCTCCAGGTCCAGAAGATCTAAAGACATCAACCCGGAGATCATTGGGATCGATTTTGACATCAACATCATCAGCCTCTGGAAGCACAGCAACGGTAGCAGCAGAGGTGTGAATTCTCCCTTGGCTCTCAGTCTCTGGAACTCTCTGTACTCGGTGTACGCCACTTTCGAAACGGAGTTTTCCATAGACACCTTTCCCTCGGACAGTGAACACGGCTTCCTTTACTGATCCTGGAATTCCCTCCGAAATACTGAGAATCTCTACCGTCCAACCTTCTCTCTCGGCTACTCTTTGGTACATCCTAACCAAATCTTTAGCAAAAAGCCCCGCTTCGTCTCCTCCCGTTCCTGCACGCACTTCTATTACTGAAGCTTTGCCATCCAGAGGATCTTTTGGTATCAGAAGTTCCTGAGCCTCGGAAGACAAGCTCAGTAGACGAACTTCAAGTTGGTCTATTTCCTGCAGTGCGAGATCACGAAACTCGTCGTCATCGGCATCCTCTAACAGCAACTGTGCTCCTTGATACTCGGCAACTAAAGTCTCTATTTCATCAGCCACTTTAGCTATTGGTTCTAATTCAGCACGCTCTTGACCAATCACCCTAAGACGATCGGGATCAGAAAGTACCGCCTGGGTTGTCAGTTCTAGATTGAGGTCAGTCACTCGCTCTCTCACAGTTTTCAATCTGTTGAGAAGCTTCGGATCTACAACTTCAGGATCATTCATTGCAGAATCACCCTGCCTACTCTCTTATCCAGGTTTCTGATCGTATTTCCGTTTGAAACGCTCTACCCTACCAGCAGTATCCACCAAGCGCTGCTTACCTGTATAGAAAGGATGACACACTGAGCAAATGTCAGTGTGCACTTCACTTCTAGTAGCCTTAGTCTCAAATGTCTGCCCACATGCACAGGTGACAACCGACTGCACATATTCTGGATGTATATCTTTTTTCACAATCCTACTCCGATTTAAAGCAAACAAGAACATACCAGTCGGCTTTATCTAACCAGCACCAGGCATCCTTAGTTACCAATAATAATAGACTGCGACAGTTACGAGTTCAAGCGCCCTGGAGGCGAAAACGAATATTCAGTGCAAAGAAAATTAGCCCCAAGAAACTGCCCAGACCAACAAAGTCTCCTAGTCGTGCATAGAGTGTGAGCTCCGGGGTGGTATAAACCAACCTACTATCTACCATAGCCTGAGAAGATTCCAACCTTCCATAAGTTTGTCCTAGTGGATCGACAAAAAATGAAAAGCCAGTATTGGCCGAACGAACTATGCCAACACGGTTTTCTATAGCTCTCATGATTAAATGTGCAGGATGCTGCCAGAATGCCAAAGTTCGATAGGGAACTCCATTCCATCCTGACTGTAACCATGAGTCATTAGTAATATTAACTAGAATATCAGCTCCTTCTTTTCGAAGAAGTCGTGAATGCTTAGGAAAAATAGATTCATAGCAGATCAGTACTCCAAACTTCATGTCATCAGCAAATTCTCCAATCACAAGATCTTCTCCCTTTCCATATTCACTGAAATTTCGATCCTTCGTTCTCCATTGGAAGGTGGATAATGGCATCGTTTCGAACCAAGGAACAAGATAGTGTTTGTCATATCTAAAATCCGTCAAAACTCCCTTTGAATCCAACAGAAAGGCAGAATTGTAGTCGATCGACCCCGGGCTATGTTCTGTGACACCAATGCCACCAAACAAAATCGGACTCGACCAATTGGAGAATGTCTCCACTAATCTTTCCTGGATCATTGGATTGGATTCGATTCGATTCCAAAATGTGGCTTCTGGCAAAACTGTTAGATCAGATGCACTACCCATCTGATTGACCTTCAATTTCTCCAGAGCTAAGAATGTAGCCTCAGCTATGTCTGTATTATTCATATCAGTTTTTCCAGTAACATTAGGTTGAATTACTGCCACTTCACCGACTGGTAGCACTGTCAAAGACTCTGATCTGATGAGACCCCATGCCACGGGTAGCGCAAAAAGTAGAATGATAGTAATTGCTTTCACTGCCAGCCTGTAGGAATCGAATCGATATCTAAGAAGAATAATTAGTTCAAGTAAAAGTCCATTAATTAATGCTATCCAGAACGTAATCCCTCTTGCCCCAATTAATTCTGCTGATCCAACAATTTTTGGATAACCAGTAAGGGAAGTGCCCAACTCCAGCCAGGGGAAAGAGAACACCCCTGGAAGGTTACCTAGTAGCCAGTCTAGGCCCGTCCAAGAAAGAGCTAGAGCTAAAGGGATAGAAATTCTAGCCTCATGAACTAAAAAGTGGAGTATCCAAGCGAAAATGGCCTTCGGAAGTGCCAAAATCAACACCAATGTCACATACGCAGGCACACTCCATACAGAGGTTTCCCAGAGAGTGATTGGAATCCAATGGAGAATCAATCCCCAATATAAGACTCCAAAGATCATCCCTCCCCAACACGATTGGATTCGTCCTGCCTTAGAATTATCGCGTTCAATTACCCAGGCAGTTACTGGAATCAGAGCTACAAAAGATGGGAGCAAAAAATGAAAAGGGGGGAAGGCTAGAAATAGCAGCGACGCTGAAAGCACAAATGCTGTTCTACCCTTAATATTCAGCTCCACTGAGTAGTGATACCTTGCTCCACACTAACCCAAAGTAAAGACCTAAATGAGCAGGTAGAGTCAAAGCCATTACTTCTCCATTGACTTGATCAAATCCAGGTAAAACTTGTGCTATCATACCCAAAATTGATACGGCAGCTACCACCCCTGCTATTCTCCTAGATCTTCGACTCATCGGGTATCGGAGTGACACCAGCAAGACAATTCCTAAGAACAAGGAGCTTGGATTTGCTTGAAAAATATTTTCATTGAGGCTCCAGAAAAGGTGGTCAGTCAAAAACCAAGACATGAGAAGCAATGTTCCCAGGGTCCCTATAATCACACTCCACAAGGACCCAAGACCATGTAGAAACCATCTTGCCCCTTCGTGTCCAGTGGAAGCTCGCCAGCCACAGAGAAGGAACACGAAACCCAAGGCTAAACCTACTAAGAGAAATCTCGCCCGGAATTCATCTATATTTTCCCTTTGTACATTAATCGAAGATTCAACCACAACTTCCGGTGGATCCAAGATCCTGGCCCCGTACAAACCCAAATCTGGATTTGATATAGACTGCATATGCTCCTTCATACTCAGGGGTAAAAACATCTCATCCCAAATGGAAATAGGAGCGTCCCCCAAATTTCCCACTACAAACTGAATCCCCAGATAGGCTGGCATAGAATTCTCCAGTATCCTAGCAGTATGTCTCCTGTATGTACTCCCAGCATCTTGTTGCTTGGTAGCCCTAGAGATCTGACCTCCCAAGACATGGTCAAGAGCATCACGAATCCTAGTCGAGCAGTTATCTCGATAATAGTCATATCTATAATACCTGTTATCTTCGGTATCCATCGCTGTCACTAGAGACACTAACTCTAGTTTTTGATCATCTGTCAGATTTACTCTCTGAGACCACACTGATCGATCTTGGGAGCGATAACTTTCTATCAATTCCAGAGCAGGAAACCCTCTCATAGAATATCGCATCCTACCCCTAGCCAGTCGGATTACAAAGTCATGTTGTCTGAAATCAAAAATACCCCAATTGTAGGCTGTCATCGTCCCGTCACTAGTGTCATGAAACACTAGTGCATTGTGACCAAACCGCTCCCAGATAGCATCTCCAGGACCCACAGTGAGGAGAAATACGTCTAGAGTTGATGGTGGTGGATCTTCCCCAAACGGAGCTGCCTGGCCAGATAGCAAGCCTGTACCCATTTTTAAGGCAAAAGCAAGAACTACAAAGAAAAATAGTCTTGGAATGGCGACAACCAATTTGATCAGACGCAAACACATCACCTTTCTAGCCAACTCCTGGTATTCCTTAACGGGACTCCCCAGAAAGTAACTCGCCCCACAAGATCGTGAGTCCTCCACCGAATTGAAAGAAACGAACATTGCCTGCAAGTCCTATTCGTGAATCTCCATACAATCTTATCCTATCCGTCACCAAATACTCTAACCCGCTGTGAACGTTGAAACCAGCCGTAAAAGAGTCCAGCAAACCATTGAGAAAAGTATCATCAGGAATCTGCGTAGTCCCATTGACCAGATGAGCCGAAGCGGCGAGTCCTGTGGAGAGCAACATTCCCAAAGGAATTCTCCATACGTAGTCTGCTTCAACGCTTACAGACATATCATCTCGCTTTATAGAACCTATTTCCAAACCATTTCCAGGAAGTACCCCTCCTTGGGCCAAGATCATGGTGTTCAAGCTCGATTCAAAGCTTACTAATTCTTCTGGAACCATCTCAGAACTCCAATAAGACGCCCGAGTGGCCATCCTAACACCAGGACCCAAGAAGCCCAGATCCAACTTCACACTATATACTTCGGTTTCCTCATAGGTTTTGAACAAAATATTCCCATATTCAACTGAAATTCCCCTAAACGCCAATTTTTCGTAGTCGTAATCAGCTAATTCCTGACCCTTCAAAGAGCCAGTGGCGACAATCGGTAAAAGTAAAACGAAAAACAACTGGAATCCCATTTTTATCCATGGATCATTAATACTTTGAAAACTTCTACCGATTTTCATCACCAACCCTTCGAAACTACTGACTGGACTATTTCTAGAGTTTCATTTATCACATCTTCTGTATGTTCAGTCGAAACAAAACCGGCCTCAAATGCTGATGGAGCAAAAAATACACCCTTTCGCAGACAAGCCTTATGGAATTTTTTGAAATTTTCTATATTCGCAGCCTTAGCTTCTTCAAATGATGTGACCGGAGAATCACTAAAGAAGATCCCCCACATCGACCCCACTGAACTCCCACAAGCAGAAATGCCTCCATTCCTTAGGATCTTGACTATTCCAGACGATAACTGATTGGCCGATCCCTCGAGTTCTGAAAAAGGATCATTTTCTTGCAGAAACCGTAACTGAGCGTTTCCAGCAGCTGTAGCAAGTGGATTCCCTGATAGCGTTCCCGCCTGATAAACGTCTCCCGCTGGAGCAACTTTGCTCATTATTTCCCTAGACCCCCCAAAAGCACCTACAGGCAAACCTCCACCGATCACTTTACCGAGGGTAACGAGATCGGGCTTCACTCCAAATTTTTCTTCCGCTCCACCGCTTGCAACTCGGAACCCTGTCATCACTTCGTCAAAAATCAGAAGGCTACCATATTGACTCGTCAAACTTCTTAATTCTTCTAAGTAGCCTTTTTCGGGCGGAATAAGTCCAGAATTACCCAGGACTGGTTCAACAAAAACACTGGAAATCTGCGATCCCTTCTCCTTGAAAAGATCTCTTAAGAGATCAATATCATTAAAGGGAAGAACCAGTGTAAGCGAAGCGGTAGACGCAGGAACTCCTGGAGAATCTGGAAGACTTAAGGTTGCAACCCCACTTCCCGAGGAAACGAGAAAACTATCACTGTGTCCGTGATATCCTCCAGAAAATTTCAATACATATTCTCTGCCAGTTACGGCCCTGGCTAAACGAAGGGCGCTCATCGTTGCCTCTGTTCCACTATTGACCAGGCGAACCATATCAACACTGGGAACCATCTCGGTCAACCTTTCTGCTAGTTCCACTTCCCCAGGGGTAGGAGTCCCATATGACGTTCCCAGTAGGATTTGTCGATTTAAGGCTTCCATGACAACGGGGTGTGCATGACCTAGGATCAAAGCTCCCCAACTCAAGACATAGTCGATGTAGCGTCGTCCTTCTGTATCAAAGAGAAATGGTCCCTGACCACGATCTACAAAAAAAGGCTTCCCTCCCACCGAGCGAAAGGATCTCACCGGAGAATTTACTCCTCCTGGAATCAATTGCTGAGCTCGTTTCCACGTCGTATCAAATTCTGATGCAGTCATTCCACTACCTTACCTATTAAATCGTAGTCCTCTGATTCTTGAATCTCTATAGTAACTAATTCTCCCGACTTGAGTTCATCTGTTGGATGGAGATGTGTCACTCCATCTACGTCAACAGCCTGTCCTTTGGTTCTAGCAATACCAAACACACCATTAGGACTAATCTCTTGAAAGTAAGGCGAATCAGCATGAGTTTCGTCTACCAATGCCTCCATTCTTGAACCGACCAGAGCAGAATTTTTCTGAAATGATATATCTCTTTGAAGATCCATGACTTGTTCTAAACGCTCTCTCATTAACGTCTCAGGGACTCTTCCAGACATCTCTGCCGCAGCCGTGCCATCTTCCAGGGAATAGATAAAGCCACCTACTCTTTCAAAAGCTATTTCTTCAAGAAAATCCATCATTCTCTTGAAGTCATCTTCTGTTTCACCTGGAAAGCCAACGATCACCGTAGTTCTTAAAGTCAAATCAGGTACCGATTCCCTTAGCCATCCCACCCTCTCCCTAATGATCTTCTGATTTTCTGGTCGGCGCATAGATCTCAGAATTTTATCACTTCCATGTTGAATTGGCATATCTAGGTAGGGAAGAATGGAATTGTTACTTCCGATCAAATCTACAATTTCCTGAGTGATGCCGGACGGATACATATAAAACAATCGGAACCATGGTATATCTGTATCATGCACTAGGGCGCTCAGTAAGTCCGGAAGGAGAGGAGATTTGGAATCTTTTCTTTTTAAATCTCTGCCGTACCAAGTTGTGTCCTGGGAGATAATGTTGATCTCCCTTACTCCCTGACGGGAAAGAGCTTGTGCCTCCGCAACCAATTCGATTAGAGGTGCAGATCTGTGTAATCCTCTAAAGCTTGGAATCGCACAAAATGCACAAGTGTGGTCGCATCCTTCACTGATCTTAAGAAAGGAGGTGTGAGAAGTCTCATTCTCCAATACCCTGAGGGGACGCTCCATAGTGGGTATTTGTGCTACCTCTTCTGTCAAAAGACCCATACCACGAAGTTCTGGGATTAAAGACCCCATCTCGGTTAACCCAAGGAAAAGGTCAACCTCCGGAATTTCTTTCTTTAACTCGGTCTTATAACGTTCTACCATACAACCCACAACTACCAGTGCCTTTACAGCTCCTGTTTCTCTTAAATCAGCAGCTTGTAAAATAGTCTCGAGGGACTGCTCCTTGGCAGCCTGAATAAAACCACACGTATTCACCAGAACAACATCGGACCCTTCTATCTCAGAAGAAACCCTGGCACCGTTGACTACTAAAGTAGCCAGAATCTTTTCTGAATCGACAGTATTTTTGTCACAGCCCAAAGTTATTAATCCAACCTTGGGCCCCTGTTCAGGGCCCATCGGACCTACGGAAACATTCACTGCTGGAGTATCACGCAGAACTTCAGGGCGCACAGGATCTGCAACTAGTGGAAAGACAGGGAGATCTCTGGTACTCATCTTATGATGACCCTGGCACCTGCTGGAGGTATAAACCGAAACTCGTCATCTGCAATTTCTGCATCTAGCTGAATATCCGTAAGCATGATTGTCCTTATGGATTCGTTAGAGTCGTGCACCTCGATTTTGATTATTAATTCACTCTCTATATCTATCCACACTACGGCAAACCGAAATCCTTGATCTTCCTTGGGTTCCATGAGGATTTTGTGCGCTCTATTACTATCAATGGCTTCGATACCTTGATGAAATGCTCTGAATCGATCCCTTGGATTTGTCAGAAGATTCTTGTAAAAATTAAAACGTCCATCCGAATTCAAACCTGAAAATTTTAAAACTTGTTGTTTATCCATACTCGGATAGAATGTCCAAACGGATTCTCCGTCTACGACTACTAAATCCCCTGCTGGTTCACTGAAGCGCATTGCAAATTCATCAGGCTGTCGTTGGCACATTCTACCATGACCAGATCGAGCCTGATTGAGCAGAGTAACCTCAATAATCTGGTGAAATTGAGCACAGAAATTATCGACATTAGAGTAATTTAAACTGGCCCCAGCAAGAACATCATAAGCTTGAATATCCTGAGCTTTTACCGGCGTAGCTGAGACCTGGGAAAGTATCAACCAGACAATCCAATGCCTCATTTTAGTCATGATCTCCCTAGCCAAGTCTACTGTATTTGAGATAGCACATTTGAATACTCATTATTGAATACCCAGCTCATCACAAATAAGGTCCAGCCCCACAACATCAACAAGAACCTCTCTTCCTTTGGATCCTTCTGGTGGACCGAGAATTCCATTGTCGTAGAGCTGGTCAACAATCCTCGCTGCTCTTCCGTAACCGATTTTCAGCCTGCGTTGCAGTAATGAAGTGGATCCTTGATCTTGTTGAATACAAACTTCCGCAGCAGCTCTGAAGAACTCATCACAGTCCGAATCCTCACTTGGCAAATTATTCGCACCTACGGCTTCTTCAACTTCATACCTATGTTGTTCATCAAAAATATCCTCTTCACCTTCAGGCCTAACCATCAATGGATTCCCTTGGTCCCTTTGTTTCACATACCACTTCATCATTTTGTCAGTCTCCTCCGTAGAGACATAGGCTCCCTGAATTCGGATGGATTCATTAGCGCCAGGGGGAAGGAAAAGCATGTCACCATTACCTAACAACGTTTCAGCTCCGTTTTGGTCCAGAATAGTTCTAGAATCCACCTTAGAAGCCACTCTGAAGGCAATTCTAGATGGGAAATTAGCCTTTATTAAACCTGTTATCACGTTTACACTCGGTCGTTGTGTAGCAACAATCAGATGAATGCCTATTGCTCTAGCTTTTTGTGCAAGTGTAATAAGCGGTTTCTCTATATCAGCTTTAACAGTCATCATGAGATCGGCCAATTCATCAATGACTACCACTACATACCTCAAGGTCCTACCTTGATCCTTACTAAGGCTATAAGGCACTATCTCTCCCTCGGAATCATAGCCTTGCAGTTCTGTAAGGTCTTCCTCCAACCGGTTATTGAACTCACCAATGGATCTGACTCCATTTAAGCTCAGCAACTTATATCGGCGTTCCATCTCTCTCACTGCCCATTTCAATGTGATGGCAGCTTTGGTGGGGTCAGTCACTACACTCTTACGAAGATGAGGAAGTTGCTTGTAAGCGGAAAGTTCCACCATCTTGGGATCCACCATGAGTAGATCTAATTTGTCCTGGCCGTGGCGACAGATCAGACTGGTTATAATCGCATTCAAGCACACTGACTTACCAGTTCCAGTTGCCCCCGCTATCAAGATATGAGGCATCTTGGCAAGATCTGCGATATATGGCTCACCCTCGAGATCGTTTCCAAGAGCCATGGGTAACGTCGTCTTAGAACGGTCTCTGTACTCTGGAGACTGCAGTATGTCGCCGAGCATTACGAACTCTGGTTTCGGATTGGGTATTTCTACTCCAACAGCACCCTTCCCCGGTATTGGAGCAATTATCCTTATACTTTCCGCCTTCATCGCCAAAGCTAAATCGGCGTCAAGATTTTGAATCTTTGAGACCTTGACCCCTTCGTGTGGTATGACTTCAAACTGGGTCACTGATGGACCTACAGTTTTGGCGTCATACGTAGCTCTAATGTCAAAAGAAGCCAATGTGGCTATTAGCTTGTGACCCAATCTATCCATTGTGGCTTCCAAAGCTTCACGATCCTCTCGATCAGAAACTTCGAAAGATTGCATTAGGTCTTCGAAACTGCCCTCACCCAGATCCATAACCGTTTGATCATCTTCGTCATCGGGAAGTTCAACCTCTTCCGACAGAGTGGCTTCATACTTTTCTACGCCAACACCCTGTTCATTTTCATCTTCGGACGTTTCAACTGCATCTTCAATCCAATCGTCATCGTGGGTATGGCCGTCTAGTATCTCTAAAGGGATAGTATCTTCAAGCTCGCCAGCCGACTTCTTTTTCTTTAATAAACTATTGGACGCCAATAGGGAAACTAGTTGTCGGATAATCCGAAAGATCAACTCAAATACTCTGACGACGTCCTGTATTGGATTCCATCCTATGGTATAAATAAAAAATGCGACCATTAGCAGAATCATGAATACTGCATCAAAGATTCCCAGATATCTTTCAAGCACTGAACCGACCAATTCTCCCCAGTGTCCCCAGTCTGCAGCTATACCTCTCGTCTGAGGCAAAGTCCTCAAAAGAATGGGCCCAAATATTAGAAGTCCAATCCATAATCGAATCCATTTTTTCTTTCTGAGACTGTTAGGTACCTGCTTTTTGAAATTGTTGGGCACCCATCCTTTGACATAAAGAGCTAGCGTTAAAAGCAAAGGAGAAAGAAATATTGCGCTCGCACCAAACACCGATATCAAAAAGCTTGCGGTCTGCAAGCCTAGCTCTCCCATCAGGTTGCCCGATGGAAATCTCTCTTCAGAAACAGGGATCATAGAGCCCAACAAGAACACAGAAAGGGAAAATAATGTCAGTGCTTGTAAAAGTTGTTTTTCTTTTTTGGGCAACAAAGGCTTGGATTTGGGCTTATCACTCTTACCCGACTTACCTTTAGTGCGGTCCATTCGTGTCCTTCTGCATTAACCTCACGACGCTTTCCTTCATTTCTGGAACTACAGAATAGATATCAACCTGAGAACAAAGATCTAAGTCCATCTCAAATCCTCCCTCTCTAAGTTTTCCTCCCCTCTCTGTTCCCGCAAGGAATTCCTTGTCGACCTTGAAATGTTCTCTCACACTTTTCGCTAACCTTCCTGCATCATTGAGCTCGATATCGGCACCATTTTGTTGGTGGACACACTCAATAAACAGCCCTGCACAGACCGTGTCTTCCAGAGAGACATCTCCTTCTGCACCCACACACACGACCGCAAGAGAATTTTCCCCTGAGACTGCTTTTGCAACAGCCTTGACATTCATGAAAGAACAAACCAAAACACTAGGCGAATCATCAACCAAATCGAAAACACGCATTCCATTGGTGGTGCTCATTACCAGCCGTTTTCCATCTACTTTCTCTGGGACAAATTCAGCAGGAGAATTACCTAGATCAAAACCTTCAGTCATCGTATACCCAGAAGTGCCACATAACATTGAGTCTTCACGTCCCAGGGATGAGGCAAGTTTGATGGCCTCTTCTGTTGAAACACGGGGATAAATCTCTTGAGCCCCATTTGCCATGGCTTGAACAATTGAGCTACCTGTTCTTAACACATCGATAATCACTACTGATTGATCTGTGACGTCAAGTTTAAAATCCTCTGTCACCGTCAGAAACAAATCCAAGTGCATTATCGTTTAACCCAACGTTGCATGAACTTTTCAACAAAGCCCGTATCTACACCTCCAGTCATAAAATCATCATCTCTCGTAATATCAGAAAGGAACGGAATGGAAGTCTTCACACCTTCAATGACGAAGGAGTCTAAAGCATGTCTCCCACGGACTATAGCTTCTTCCCGATTGCTTCCACTTACAATGAGCTTAGCCAGCAGAGAATCGTAATATGGCGGCACCTGGTAGCCCGTATAAAGATGGGTGTCCAATCTTATTCCGGGACCTCCTGGTGGTTGAAAAGTCTCAACACAACCCGGACTGGGCATAAAATTTTGAGCTGGGTCTTCAGCATTTATACGAAATTCGATGGCGTGGCCTTGTATAGACGGTTCGCCAGATGGAAACGAAAGGGCTTCTCCAAAAGCCACCCGGATTTGTTCTTTTACAAGATCAAGACCAGTCACGACCTCTGTGACTGGATGTTCCACTTGAATACGAGTATTCATCTCTATGAAATAATAGTTTCCTTCTGGGTCCACCAAGAATTCTACGGTCCCAGCGCCCACATAATCTATTCCCTGACCAGCCATGATCGCAGTTTCGCCCATTTGTCGACGCATCTCGGACGTCATTCCCGGTGCGGGAGATTCTTCAATTAGCTTCTGATGTCTTCTCTGAGTGGAGCAATCTCTTTCACCTAAGTGGAGCACCTTACCGTGAGAATCTCCAAAAATTTGAATTTCTACATGTCTGATCTCAGAAATATATTTTTCTATATATACGTCTGAATTCCCAAATGTTGACTTTGCCTCGGCCTGAGTAGTATCAAAAGATTTAGACAACTCTTCCTCGTTCTGAACCACCCTCATACCTTTTCCTCCACCGCCAGCAGAAGCTTTAATCATCACTGGATATCCAATCTCAGAAGCAATTGATTTGGCATCCTTTAGGTCGGCAACTAATCCGTCTGATCCCGGTACCGTCGGCACCCCTATTTGTTGCATAGTCTCTCGGGCAGTTGCTTTGTCACCCATAGCTTCTATCTGGTCTGCGTTCGGACCAATAAAAACAATTTTCGAACGCTCGCAAATCTCACTGAAATCAGCATTTTCTGCCAGAAAACCATAGCCAGGATGAATGGCCTCAGCGCCAGTAATCTCTACAGCAGCAATAATCCTTGCCACATCTAGATAACTTTCGCTAGGCGAATTGGGGCCAATACATATGGACTCATCAGCGAAACGGGCGTGTAACGAATCTTTATCAGCCTCTGAATATACCGCCACCGTCTTAATTCCAAGCTCCTTACAGGCCCGGATTATACGTAACGCTATCTCCCCTCTATTTGCAATCAGAAGTTTCTTAAACAAGAGGACACCCCATATCACAGGAAGAAAAATGAAATGCCCATGTGCTTAGCTGGGAATTGGCGAGCGAGAGATTGCTCATCACTGGATCTATTAGACCTCAGCTAGGATTGAGAAGAAACAGGACCTGTCCGTACTGAACGGGCTCTCCGTTTTGGACACATACCTCTTCAATTACTCCAGAAACTTCAGCTTCCAGTTCGTTCATCAGCTTCATGGCTTCTAGTATACACAGAGTGTCACCTGCGTTCACCCGCGAACCAACCTTGACGTAGCTATCAGCATCGGGAGACGACGCAGCGTATAAAGTACCTACCATGGGAGACTTGACCTCAATAAGGTTAGAATTCGCCCCAGTCTCAGCTTCCACCGTTGAGACTGTTTCTGCAGAAACCACTTCATCCACTAACGGAGAAGGATTGTCTTTCATGGACAAGTCAGGAGCATTAACCGACCAGCCAGCTTCCTTACCAGAAGCCTTCGCCAACTTAATCTTTGTGCCTTCATGTTCCAGTTCAATGGTATCGAGGTCACTGTCTTCGATTATTTCGATCAAATTCCTCAAAAACTCAAGATCCATCATTATTCTGAGACCCTAGTCAGATACTTATCTTCGGTGCGGTCTATTTTCAAAACATCCCCCTTTTCAATGAAGAGTGGAACCTGGATCAGCGCTCCCGTCTCTAACTTTGCTGGCTTGCTACCACCCTGCGCAGTATCACCCCGCACGCCGGGATCTGTTTCAGAAACTGTTAATTCAACAAACTGTGGTAACTCTACGCTAATCACTTCCTCGTTGTGAACCAACCCCTCGCAGGCCATGTTTTCTTTCAAGTACTTTAACTGGTCGACACCTAGCAAGTCTCCTGAAATTGGAATCATTTCATAACTTTCCTGGTCCATGAAATAGTACAGGTGACCATCCGAATAGCTGTAGGAAACAGGTCGGCGCTCCAGCCTGACCGTTACCACCTTCTCCCCAGCCCTGTAAGTTTTATCAACTACAGCTCCGCTCAACACGTTTTTCAACTTAGTCCTCACGAAGGCACCGCCTTTACCAGGTTTGACGTGCTGAAAATAGGTAATTGTCCAAAGTTGGCTATTGATTTCTAGAACCATGCCATTTCTAAAATCTGCAGTTGAAGCCATTATTATTGTCCTAATATGGAAGCCTTATCGATTAAAACTATCGATTGGCTATGTGAGCTACTATACCTCTTAGACCTAGAAGATAGCTTTCGATGCCGAAACCTATAATTACTCCTTCTGCTACGGGTGCCAAGTAAGAATGTTTCCTGAACCGTTCCCTATTAGCAGTATTAGAGAGATGTACCTCCACGAATGGTAATTCGACACCTACTAAACCATCCCTCAGAGTGATACTCGTATGGGTTAATCCTCCTGGATTGACTAAAAATCCATCAACCCGAGCACTTGCTTCCTCAATAAAATCTAAAATTTGACCCTCCGAATTGGATTGGAAGCTTTCAACTTCAGCACCAATTTCTCCAGCAAGATCCGCTAGTGCAGAATTTATATCGGCTAGAGTTGCCGTGCCGTACACCTCCGGTTCCCGCTTGCCCAATCGGCGAAGATTCGGTCCATGTATTACTGCAATCCTCATCTAATGACCTCCATATAGGTGGCCTCAGAATATTAGTCCGAAACCATTTCCCTCATTCTACAAACGTTGCAACTTGATTTACCTTTTTACAGTAGCCATTAAAGATACCAATCCTTGAGAAAAGGTGTCAACGAGAAAGGTTGAGAGACCGATACAGTAGGGTTAGGTTTCCAGTCACTTAAAGAAACATTAAAGTGGGCTTACTAAGACTCAAACACTTTCGGAGCTGTTGGTCTATGATGCGTCAAATGCGGGACAATACTAAGTGGATAATGCTGTTGACGGCAACCGCCTTTGTAGGACTAATGATATTCCAATGGGGCATGGATATTACTGGACAGGGTGGCATGACGACTGGTGAAATTGGTCGTGTCAATGGAACGCCAGTACTTTATGACGACTTTAACCAAACATACAGACGGCTGTTTGACCAAGTGCAGACTGCGCAAGAAGATCCCGTCACAACTCAACAGATAAAAGACATTGAAGATGCAGCATGGGACGAAGTGGTCGATCAAGTGCTGATAATGCAGGAACTGGAAAGGAGAGGTATCGTAGTAACAGATAGTGAAATCCTTAGTGCAGCTCGTTTTAGTCCACCCCCCGAATTTCAGTCGAGCCCATCCTTTCAAACCGATGGAGTCTTTGATATTCAGAAGTACCAAGCTTATCTATCCTCACCCACCATAGACCAACTTTTTCTCTTGCAATTAGAATCTTATTACAGAGAAGTCATTCCAAGAGGAAAATTACTTCGTCAAGTATCTTCCGATATTTATCTGACAGAAGCATCCCTTTGGGATGAATTTCGAGATCGCAACGAAGCTATCTCAGTGAGATATCTTGCGTTTAACCCAGTCCAGCGAATTCCTGATTCTGAAGTAAACGTCGGCGTCGAAGAGGTTAGGAACTACTACAATAGCAATCCAGATGAGTTTAGTTTCCCAGCACAGGCGACCGTTGGAACCATTGTCATGGACAAAACTCCAACTGCCAGTGATACACTAGCGGCAGCAGAGTTGGCTATGGATATAAGGCAACAACTGATGGATGGAGATCCCTTTGAAGAAGTCATCACCAGACCAGATCTTTTGGGGGGTTCAGGGGAATTAGGGTGGTTTAGTCGAGACCAAATGGTTCCTGAGTTCTCAGAAGCAGCCTTCTCCGCACAAGTAGGAGAAATTACTACCCCAGTTCAGACCTCGTTCGGTTTCCATATAATAGAAGTGCAAGACCAGGCTGGAGATAGTATTCAAGCACGTCATGTATTAGTACCTATTCGAAGAACAGATGATTCCGAATTAGAGCTCCTGATACTGGCAGACTCACTTGAAGAACTGGGAGAAAACGAAGGTTTTAAAGAGGCCTCTGAAGCTCTCGGCCTTGTTACTGGAACCGCTGTCCTTAATCCAGAATTTTCTTTCATAGCTGGTGCTGGAGAAGTTGGTGAGGCTTCTGAGTGGGTATTCGAAGAAGAAGCTTCTGAAGGTGACGTGAGTCCACTGTTTGAGACTAGAGAAGCATTCTATATGCTAGAAATACTTGAGATTCAGGAAGCCGGAACAGTGAGCCTTGAAGATGCAACCCCATCTATAGAACAAACCCTTGCTAATAGTAAAAAGATTGAGAATGGAAAAGATCAAGCAAGTGAGGTTCTAAATGAGTTGAATGAGGACGTTGCGCTAGAAGAATTGGCCTCAAATTTGGACTTGGAGATACAGGAGGCTGGACCCTATACGCGTTTAGACTTCGCTCAAGGATTGGGCCGATTAAACGCTGCAACTGGAGCTGGATTTGGACTAAATATAGGGGAATTCAGTGACGTTATTGAGGCCAACAACAATGTATTTATTCTTCAGCTACTGGATCATACTCCGCCAGACAGCCTAGTCTTTGCTTCCGAATCTGGAGATCTGCGCACTCAGCTCACTGCGATTGCCCAGCAAACACGTCTGCAGGAATGGATTGAAAGTCTTAGATCCGTTGCTAGAATTAATGACAGAAGAGATGAAGTTTTAAACGCTGATCCAGATGCCTCTGCACAGCAACAAATGCCACTGGTCTTTTAGTAAACTCTAGTGTGACGAACCTAATCTTATTCTGAATCTTCTTTTTCATCTGGCTGAGATTCATCTTCTCCGATGTTTTGCATATCAGATCGATGTGGACTCTCATCGGAATCAGTCAAAGTCCTAAGTTCTTGAACCGGATTGGTCGAAGCAGTTAGGGACTCTGTATCAGTTTCACCAGCAGACTTAACCTCCTTTTCTATTTCTCGGATTGACCCCTTGAATTCCCTAATTCCTTTTCCCAGTGAAGAGCCAATCTCTGGCAACCTTTTAGCCCCGAAAAGAAGCAACACAACCATGAAGATCAAAATCATCTCCATCATTCCCAGTCCACCTAGTCCCATGACAAACCTCCTTAAATGATCCTAACGACTATTATATCCAAGAACGAACAATAAATGTCACAACTGTGATTCCTACTAGGGTTAACACATTCAAGCTGAGAGTAAGAGGCCCAATGGTCAGAGCTACCGCAACCAAATCTATCGACAGTGGCCCCAACGATGCCTCAACCGCTGTAGTGAGAAAAGATTTTGCAGCACTCTGTGGCAAAAAGATATTACTCAGCTGTGTGAACAACCCTCCAAGCATTAGGCCCAAAATTAGCGTCCAGATCAAACGAGTCTTACTTCTTCGTTGGTGGCTACCTAGCATTTAGAACCTTCCATAAAAAGCACCCAGGTATATGTGATCCTTCCCAATAAAAACGAATTCACCTTTCATCTATATTACTATCGATCCCTTGTTACTGTATATGTTACCGCATTTTCCAGAGCTGTTACAGCAGGACTTTCAGGTAAACTCCAAAGGATCTCTCTCGCCCGTTCAGCATACATTTGCGCCTGCCCTTCTGCATAATCCAATCCTCCGTTTTCAATGACAATTTCTACCAGTTTTTCGATATCTCTATCCGTAGGCTGAATTAGTGTAAAAAACTTTCTTGTTTCCTGTAACTCAAGCTCAGACATGTTGTTTAAAGATGCAACTAAAGGAAGAGTGACTTTGTGCTCCCTCAAGTCATGTCCTGAAGGTTTTCCTGTGACCGACACTTCCCCTTTGTAATCCAAGAGATCATCAGCTATCTGAAAAGCCATCCCGAGATTATGTCCAAAATCTGCTAAAGACTGGCTATGTTCCCCTTGACCTTCCAAAGCCCCTATCTCACAGGAGGCCGATATTAAAGAAGCAGTCTTACACTCAATTAGACGGTTATAGTCGCCCTCACTGAAGCCAAGGGCATCTATAGAGGTCAACTGCCTCATTTCACCGATACTCATCTGATTCGTAGCATTAGCAAGAACTGAAAGAGCAGAGTATTTCTTCATCTGGACTAGCTCGCTTACAGATCTGCTGTATAGATAATCACCCATTATCACTGCTACTTGATGAGTCCACAGTGCATTAACAGTAGGAAGTCCTCTTCTCAGAACACTGTGATCTACCGCATCATCGTGTACCAAAGTGGCCAAATGCACCAGCTCTAGTATGGCTCCTAAAGTTACGGCATCTTCAGTGGGTTCTTGGCCAACTTCATTAGCCAGAAGAACAAGGGTCGGTCTAAACAACTTCCCTTTCATTGCCAATAGACACTGGTTTACTTCCTCTATCATACCGAAGTCAGAGACCACAATTCTACTTAACTCTTTCTGCACAGCTTCTAGACGATCTGAGACCGTCGTCTGAATAGAAGACATACTTAACTCAGTCTCTCCAACCATGCTATCTATTTTTCTTGCCATCAATAGTTATTCCTAGTTGCGCGTGGAAATACTCCATCAAACAACATATGGTTTAATAAGATACTAACAGTTACAACACAGAAAAGCCCTGAAGAATTGGAAAAAGAATTAGTAGAAAAATTGAGTGAATTCTTTGGTGATAGCGTTAACTAATGAACCACCACAAAGCATTGAGGAGGACTAGGCCTATACCGAGAAGAGCCACTACTGATGCAATGAATACCAGAACTTTAATACCCATGTTGGCCTAGCCCCCACTCCAAGATAGTATAGGGGCTTTCTAAGGGTGTAGCTGATAAGGCACTAATACCGGTTTGAAAAATCCGTACTTCTTTGATCATAGTCAAACTTTAGATCTCTATTGTCGGTAAGGGCAACTTCAAAGCGGAAACTCCAGTTTCCTGTGACAGTCTGCACAAAATCGAAATTAGCTTCCCAGCGATGTAAATTTCTGGACAGTCGAATCGAATGATCGGTGAAATTCCCGATATCGATATCATACGCAGTCCTCCAGCTTAGGTTCCATTCTTCAGTTGGCTTTAGACGAAAACCCACCTGAAGGAGTTGGCTTCCTACATGCTCTGAATATCGACTTCTTCTCAAGGAATAAGCGAAATTGCTGTCCCAGGAAGGACCCTGTCGATTTGAAGCTGAAGCTTGATCTGGATTTTCACCTGGATTCACATCATTGGAACCTGCTCCAGGAATCACACTTGATTCATCCGTAGGACTTGTGTTGGAAGTACCATCGTACAAGGGGTTAAGAGGATCAAAGTTCTCTCCTGAATTTGATTCTCTAACATCTGACCTAGTAGTCGTCGTGCCTCCTTCCAAACCTAAGAATCTGTAGACACTTTGAATTATCTCTGACCTCGAATTCATGGAAAAAGATAAATTCAGCTGCGACAAATCTGGATCAAACTTGCGAATTCCGTCATCACCACTCGTGAAAAGATCATGTTCCATCGAAATCTGTAAACCCCTCAACAGATCAGAACTCAATTGATTCTGCATCCGAGTGGTGGTGAACCCCATCAACCTGCTGTCGTTTTGATTGGCACGAACAAAATCGTAATTCAAAACACTAGTATTTATACCCAAAAGCTTGACCACCCGAGATGGTGGAGGTCGTCTAGGACCACTTCCAGTAGAGGTATCTGAACCCACGGAATCTCTAGCTGACAAAGCATCACCTACACCTTCACCACTGATTCGCCCTTCGTCTTCACTTTGCTCACTTCGCTTAGCTTCGAAAGTTTGGTTGAATCCCAGAGTGACGACGTTCATGGCACTTCCTTCATAAACTCCAAAGACTGTCTTTTGTAAGTCAGATGAAAGTATCTGTGGAGCGTAGCTATAACTCAATGAGGGAGAGATTTTGTGCCTTATCGTCTCAAGACCCAATAATCCACCGAAATAACCATATATATCACTCTTCAATCTTGCACCAAAGCTAAATCGCTTTGGACCCGAAACGAAATCATGCATTACCGACTCTGCATTGGACCGCTTAAGTGCTCCTGATACCTGGAGGCTTGGTGTAATCGTGGTGGTTCCCACTAATCGCTGTTGATACCCTAGACTGGAATTCCAGTTAAGGTCGGCTGCGGTTTGGTCCGAAACCGATGTTGATGTTGAGTATGCCTGGCTCTGTGCATGTGGGATATCCCTAATCGTGTTCTCATTAAACATCACCGACTGACCCCACGAGAGTGCCCCTAGGTTAAAAGCACTACTGATCGCTCCAGCTGTTCGCACTTGATCGGCGAGGTTATCCGAGAACACTTGACCAATTTGCATTGGCCTGTCTATCAAACTCCTAGTGTATCTCCCACTACCCGTCCAGGTGAGATTGTTATAGAACCGTGCCTGGCTGGCTGGTGCTCTGAAAAGAGTGATACTTTTTAAAGACACATTAGCGGTTGGAAGGGTCATTTCCACTCGATCGTCACTTAAAAACTGTCTTCTATTACCAGTCACAGAAAAATTTCCCCAATCGAATCGTCTATTGAATCCCCCTTCCGAGTTGATTGATTGAGTGACTTCTCTAGGGTCGAAAGAATTTTCCCTCACAAACTGAGAACTAGAAGCATATCGGGCCGAGAAGCTAAACATGCTTCGTTCATCAAACTGCCATGAATGTCTAGTGTCGTAGGACAATTCATTACCACCACTATTCCTCCAGTAGCGTCTTACACTGGTCGAGCCATTCAGAAACTTCTCATTTATTCTATAACGGAAATTTCCCGTTAAAGAAGTAAAATTATCACTCCACCAGTCACCACTCGCAGTAGCATCCATGTAATCATTGATCGCCCAAAAATAACCAATATTAGAAACCCTTCTACTTTGTCCTCGTGAGGATCTCACGATATCATTCACCCCAAACCTCGGGGTGAGAATTCCACTATGCCTACCCGTTTCAGTATTTTGGAACATAAATGGCAACCAAAGCACTGGAACATCCGAAAAATTCAAAGTTACATCCCTAGCCAACAACCAACTCCCACCCACTGCCTTCAGTTCACCTGCTGCAAAATGGTAGTGGGGCTCTGTCTCTTCACATGAAGTAAAAATGATATCGTGTCCGAACAAAGTATCTGGGAAAATAGCGGGAAGATCGCCAGCCAAAATCCAGGTAGCACCTTCAGAAACACTTGTGTTAGCCGAGAACGCCGAACCCCGCTCTTCTGTTCCATCATAAATCACACCCGTGCTTCGCACTGGCTCTTGCCCTAACCTTTCAGTAAGAGTCTCTCCTGAAGTCCACAGAAGTGAATCTGTCAGACTGATCGTATCTATGGCAATCACAGACATTCCATCTTGATGCAATTCTGCAGGAGAATTCTCTGTTCCAGAAATTGTCAGTTTCTCATTTGAAGCATCAAAAATAGCTTGCTCGCCCGAATACCTTACGACAGAGTAGTTTGGTAAAGTCATTAACTGCTCAAGAAAATCATCCTGCGTAACAAAGTTGGCTACCTGAGGGGATCTAGATGAGATCCTCAATGAGTCTGGAATAAACAATGTAGAATCCACACCCGGAGGCCTCGCCAACACTTGAAGTCTTTCCAGAACCTTGGAACGAGCAGATTCGCTACCCAGATTGTCCACCTGCTGACCTCTAACAAGTTCAAAATCGGAAGAGAATAAAAAAAGCAAGATTTTCATGACAGTCAGGCAATTTAAAGCATAGGGTCCTCGTCTCACTGGGATTTAACGCTTCCTTCTGGAGGATCAGCACCTATTTCTTTCGCTTTGCGACGACGATAGATCACGGCCGACAGAAGTATACTGAATTCATACAAAAATACTAACGGCACCATCATCATCACTGTTACAGTCACCACGTCCCCTGGACTCAGAAAACTTGCCAGCAGGGTGATTATAACTATCGCATGTCTTCGCTTAGAACGGAGAAATGTTGGCGTAACCAGACCCAAAGCTGAAAGAATCATTATTACTACTGGCAATTCAAAAAGAATACCAAAAGCCAGAAGAAGCTTTGTAACAAAATTCAAGTATGGTCCTGCTTGGACCACAGGGTCAAAATAGGCGTCCGCAAAGAAAAGCAGGAATTTCAATGTCGCAGGCAAAGCCATGTAGTAGGACATCGCGACTCCAGCTCCAAAAAGGATGACACCCATATAAAGAGCTGGAATTATTACTCTTTTTTCGTGTGATTCCAGTGCAGGTGACAAAAATGACCATATCTGATAAATCAAAATTGGAGACACTAGTATGATGCCAACAAGCAGACTGACTTTCAAAATCAAAAAGAAAGGCTCGGTGGGAGAGAAAAACTTCAGCCTTTCCCCGTCACCCATAACTTCATAGTAGGGACTTATTAGAATGTTGAGTACATCGAACTTCTGTACCAACAAAAATCCGACCACAACACCCACTATAAGGGCAACTACACTCCATAAGATCCTCCACCTTAGCTCCTCTAAGTGATCTAAGAAGGGCATCTCTCCTCTTATATTGGATTTTTTTGACATGATCTTTAAGTCTTCAATTATTATTAATCTTATCCACAAAGAGATAAATTAAATCATTATGAGTCTTATGGAATCAGAGGGGAAGAATTTCCTGATTCTCAGCAATTAATTGTTTTTGTTCTTTAGCGTCGAGATCACTCAATATATCCTGGAATTCACCAATATCCTTAAAATTCCTATATACTGAAGCAAACCTGACATAGGCTACTCGATCAAGAGAGGCCAATACTGTCATCACCATATCTCCAAGCTTTGAAGCTTCGATCTCTGAAGTCAAAGATCGAGTCAATTCGTCTTCAATATTATCTGCCGCCAGTTCAATTTCATCCTGTGAAACAGAACGCTTAGTGCATGCAACCATCATGCTATGTAATATTTTAGTCCGATCAAATTTTTCAGTTGTTCCATCGTTTTTAATAACTAATAGGGCCCTGTCCTCTATATGTTCATAGGTTGTAAAGCGTCCGCCACAAATCTTACATTCACGGCGACGTCTGATAGCTCGTCCTGCCCTAGTTTCACGGGTATCTACCACTCGGTTAAGCGTAGCATCACAGTCAGGGCAACGCATATACTATTCCACGCCAACTCAACGGATTTCTCGCAAGAGCTCCTGAGCTAATTCCGCTGGTCCACTGTCAGGATAGGTAGTCACTAACCTCTCTAGATGGCTCACTGCTTCTTCCGTATTCTCCTGCAAAACATAGAGCTCGCCTACCCTATACAATGCCTGAGGAACCCTATCAGAAGTGGGGTATAACTCTAAAATACGAAGGAATCCTTCTGTCGCTTCTTCTAACGAATCCTCCTGGAACAGCAGGTCGGCCAGAAAAAACTGTGCAGAAGGAGCTAGCCTGTGATCTGAATGGTCTGAAAGAAAACTTGCAAAAGCCCTGCGAGCTGTTGCAAAAGAACCTCTGTTAAACTGAACCATAGCAGCTTGATAGATCTCTTCTGGGGGAACAGCCGAATCACTACCGTCTGACTCTAGGTCTTGGGAAAACTGATCTATGCTTGAGCCAATTATTTCTTGATTATCGGAAACTGTAATTCGGTCAGAAAGACCGACCATGGTACGTTGTATCTGTCCAGTCAAAACATATAGTTGAGAAAGTTGATTCTGAATATCAGTTAGATCCAAGCCCACATCACCTCTGATATTTAACAGTCTGTCAGACTGGTTTTCCAGAGAACCCTTCAAATTCTCCAATTCCTCAGATATTAACATCAACTGCTCTTCCTGTTGTTGCTGTTGTTCGACCATGGTCTCATCCAACAATCGAATGTCTCCTTTGGTGGCACAACCAGACAGGACCAGTAGGAAAAGAAAAGACAAGCCCCTTCCACCAAAACAAGGACTGTGCAATAACACAGACGAGCATTTAGCAGAAGGGGCTTCACTCATATAGCAGCCCACAATTCAACCTTACTGTTGCGAACCGTCGCCCTCACTGACCACGATCTCACCACCGGTAATACTAAACTCTACACGTCGGTTTTGGGCCCAACTAGTCTCATCACTGCTACTCACCAATGGACGCTCCTCACCGAAAGAAGTAGTCATCAGCCTGTCAGCGGATATGCCGAACCCGGAGAGGAAATCGCGGACGCTCTCAGCGCGTCTGCTACCCAAAGCAAGATTATATTCTGTGGAGCCTCGCTCATCAGCGTGACCTTCCAGACGCAATCGAACTGAAGGACTGCTACGAAGAATTGGGATTTTTCTGCGCAAAATCTGTTCCGCCTCAGCGGTAATGACAGATTCATCATAGTCAAAATTTACCATGTCTTCCAAAGTAGATTGTGCCTCATCTCTGGCAGCCGCAAGTCTTTCCTGCTCTCTGCGTTCTGCTTCTCTTTGACGGGCCTCTTCCGCCCGAACTCTAGCAATAGAATCGGCACGAGCGGCATCGAGCTCGGCCTGCGTTGGTCCTGTGGGAGCAGGAGGTGGAGGTGGTTCTGATCCGCCACATGCGCCCAGGACAAGTGTTATCACTAAGGCTGGAAAAGCTAAGTCTTTGATCCTCATTGCCCGTCCTATGTTAAATGGTTCCCATGTATAATTCTGTCTATACGACAGAATGCTGTGTAACACCAGTCTATCACATACTTTATGATTTGTCATTGCCAGTGTTAGTATATCCTACTTCATGTACGAATCTAGTGCCTACTGCTCTATGATCCAACCCCTAAAGATTCCTTGAGGGATGGAGACCATTCTGGAACCCTAACGTCAAAACCCCTGAGAAGCATTCTTATTCTTCCACTCGCCGTATCAACCACCATCAATCCAGTACCCCAATCCCTCGTACCTACAAAAACCAAATGCCTTCCATCTGGTGCCCAGCTAGGGTCTTCATTGTTTCCTTCTCTAGTCAATTGTCTCAATCGACGGCCGCTGTCTGCGATATCTGCAACTAAGATTTGGTATCGACCTCTACGAGCAACTCGCCCATGGAATGCAAGGTAATCTCCTGAAGGAGACCAGTCAGGAGATGTATAGTAACCCTCACGACCATGGATATATGGAGAGATCAAGTCTGCTTCACCGCCTGCCGCTGGCATTACAAATATCTGTGGATAAGGGGTTCCTAGTCGGTTGGAATTAAAGGCCATGAATTTCCCATCTGGCGAATAAGTAGGAGATAGGTCATCCCAACGACCACCACTGATATGTACGAGACAGCAATCTCTGAGCCAATTATAGCGAAAAATCCCACTCCTGTTTCCCCCTGTCACTGAAAATGCAATCTCTCGACCATTGGGATTATAGACGGGAGTTATATAGTCCCCAATTCTCTCAGAGGGCAGGGTCCTTTCCACACCTGTGTTCATATCCAACTCGTAAATCCTAGGAATCCCAATTCCTTTCCTAGAGGAATAGGCGATTTTATCTCCAAGGGGAGACCAAGTCGGCGACATAGTCAGGTCACCATAGGAAGTAATCTGCCTAAAATTTTCTCCATCAGAATCGATCGTGTAAAGTTCTTGGTTCCCATCCTCTGACCTCCGAGAAAAAGCAATGCGACTTGCAGCCATCCCCGGTTCTCCATAGATCCACTGAATCAATTGATCTGATGCGATATGGACAGCCATCCTAAAATCACGACTCTCCATATTCGGCAGGAGAAACCGTCCTTGCTGATGGATGGCACCATAGACGATATCATGTAACTCCAAGTTTAAAATGAAACCATCGTTGCCAGCTAATTGTGTTTCCACTGATCCAGAGAGTAACCACACAGCACCTAGCTGATCCCACAATTGATAATCTATGCCGTCTCCAACTATCCCCTCAGGAATCGAGTCCATGACCTCGAATCGATCACTATATCGTAAATCGTTTGCTATAATTGTTTCTATTTCCTGAGCGATTCTAGGTGTACTTGGAGGAGCTTCAAATGGATGTACTGCTAATGCTGGATAAAATTCAGATTCATAAAGAAGACCTAAAGTCACTCCTGGAATCGAGTCCTGCTCTTGTGCTGCTACAAAATCAGGCCCTTTGTGAAAAAACCCTAAGCCAATGAGCAAGATCAACCTAATTACAAGAAATGTGGATTGTATCAACCTCATAATTCTTTCCTTTCCTCAGTGGATTCTTCCTGGCCTCCCCGTTTTGGGTCGAATTTGAAGACAATTGGCAATTGATCAAATTGAAGAGTTTCGGGCAGAGGGCCCAAGCGATCTCTTGTTCCTGCACATTCTGCCGCTCCCATAGCTTCGATATCGAAAGGAGTATTCCTCGATGACTCAACCACATCAACACTAGAAACAGATCCATCACGGTTGATGACAAAGTAGATACTTGCCCGCAGTTCTTCCGTTCCACGCCACCTGAAACAACGCTGTATTTGTCGTATTATATTGTTATAATATTCAGGGTAGTCACGTCTCAATCCTTCCATACGCACGTTGATATCCTCACCTGGACTCTCTACTTCTGGGTCGGGTTCCAATCCAGTGACGGGCATTGGTTGTTCAACTGCTTCTTCCTGTATATTTAGCTCCTCATCTACTGGGTCTTCTTCAGGGGGAGAATCTTCTTCTTCGAGAACTACCTCCTCAATTTCCTCTGACAGTGACAATTCTTCAGGAGTTTCTATGACAAGGTCTTCAGGTGGAGTCAAACTCTGTTCCCCCAACTCCGCAGCTGGCGGAGAAATTAATTCTATCTCAAACACTACAAAGTCAGGTGCTGGCACTTGGGCTACAGATGACCACCAAACTAATAACACCAATACAGTATGAATGCTGACTGACTTTATGATTGGCCCTTCACCGATCGGTTCCCTATTCATCCCAGTCACCTGCCTGTCCAATATCCTATGACTACCATCTTCAATTGTTAGGACGTTGTTCAGCGACAACCGAGAATGATACACCACTGGAAGCTATCGTCGCCATTACATCTACACCGGCGCCCCACGTCGCCAATGAGTCTCCTTTGATCCAAACTTTATCTACATTTCCTGCAGATACAAGTTGATTGAAAGTTTGACTAAATTCTGCTCTTTCCACAGCTGTTTCGGCAATATAAACAACTCCATCCCTATCAACTGTCACAATGAGCGTCCTATCATCTGCTGTTAAAGAGGAAACTTCCGTTTCTGGAACCTCTACCTCAATGCCTCCTTGCAGTATGGGTGCTGTGATGATAAAGATGATCAAAAGGGTAAAAGCAACATCTACCAAACTGGTGACATTAATATCCGACATGGGTACCAGTCCGTCCTGCCTAGTACTTCGCGATCCGATCATCTGAACTTACTCATCAAACTCGTCCTTCTCGAGCCAGGGTTCCAATGAATTCACTGGAAAACCCTTCCAATGCGCCACTCAATAAATTCAGCTTGGACACAAAATGATTGTATGCAATAACAGCAGGAATAGCGACCGCCAAACCCATTACCGTAGTAACCAGAGCTTCAGCAACTCCAGGTGCTACCGCGTCTATGTTCGAAGAACCAGAGGCCGCTATGCCAAGAAAGGTATTAGTGATCCCCAACACAGTTCCCATCAAACCCATTAAAGGAGCTACTGAACCGATCACAGCCAGCCAGGTCAATCCATGGGCCAATTCATCTCTCTCGGCTGCCTCCTCCTTTTCTAACACCAATTTTAGAGCTTGGAGTTGTGTGATAGACATCCCCGATCCCAATGATTGGCCGGATTTCTGCCCAAAACTTTCGGGGTGTAAATCTTTGAAAAAATTAATCCCCTGCCTAAAAACCCTTCCATATGGGGAATCAGGCAGCAGCATTATTGATTCATAGGCATCTGAAAGATCTACAGATTGTTCGATTTTTTCTAGAAATAAACCCTCCGCTTCACGAACCTCCTTAAACTGCTTTTGCTTCCAAAAAATCAAAACCCATGAGGCTATAGATGCAATTGACAAAACCAGAAGGACCAATTTTGTTGGGAGAGTTCCTCCGAATATCATATCCCAACCACTTTGAGGAGCGCTTGCCTGTACTAGGATTGCTAGAAAATCCATCTAAACCCCATTTGTTTTTGAAAAGTAAAATTCAGAATCAACATTTGACCACTAGATCCATAAAGATGGAAGAAGTAATACTCGTCAGCCAGCCCATAGGTCCTCTAAGATTTTTTTCAATTCACTCGCCGATCAGGATTCATGGAGTCTACACTTCGTCAATTCAACTAGTCAGCCTGGTCCAACTCTGACTCTGGATCTTGAGCCTCTCGTGAAGTTATCCCTTCGATTTTATGCAAATACTTTATCGCTTCCAGAAAAACCTCCCCTTTCCCATTGCCAACACTTTTCTTGATTTGTGACGTTGGTTCATGCAATAATTTATTTATAAGTCTTTTCGAAAAGCCCTCGACCACTTCCCGTTCACTCTGCCCAAGCCCAGGCAACTTACCCCACAGCCATTCTAACTGATTCTTTCTCTCTTGATCCCAACTTTCCCTAAGATCTTTAATCACAGGAACAACTTCCACAGTTTCATTCCACTCTGAAAATGAAGCGAGAGATTCATTGATAATGCCATGAGCCACTGGAATCGAAGCCTTCCTATTCAACAAATTATCATCCACAATTTCTTTAAGATCGTCTACGTTATAGAGGAAGACGTTCGGCTCTGCTCCCACTTCCGCCTCAATATCTCTAGGAATTGCAAGATCAAGAATTAGAAAAGGTTTTTCCCTAAAACCATTCAAAGAATCACGGAAACCCTCCAAGGTCACCAAAGTATATGGTGCAGCAGTGGAAGCTATGAGAATATCTACCGATTTCATACTGTGAGACATTTCACTAAAATGGACCGCTCTTCCAGAAAAACGACTCGCCAACTGCTGGGCGTGACCAAGGCAACGGTTAGAAACTATGAGATCAGATACTCCGTCTCGTTCCAACGATTCCACTACCAATTCAGCAGTGCTACCAGCTCCTAATACCATGACGTTTTTATTTTTAAGCCCGCCAAAAATCTTTTTAGCCAAGCCTACAGCAACTGATGCAACACTGGCAGCACCCTTGCCCACAGGAGTCTCTGATCGAATCCTACCTCCAACGGCCAAGGCGGACTGGAACAGTCTATGTAGCACTGGTCCTACTAGGGGCCTGCCAGTAGATGTACTTTTTGTTAAATCGTAAGCTTCTTTGACTTGTCCCTGAATTTCAGCTTCACCAAAAACCATAGATTCCAGGCCAGCAGTAACTTTATAAAGGTGCTCTACTGCCTGAACACCAGAAAAATCATAGAGATACTGTTCTGCACCACCAACCAAATCACCCGCCTTGACTTTCATCGCAGACCGAGCCGACTCTATGAGGTCCTGATCTGTTCCAGGACAGATATAGAGCTCGGTTCTGTGGCAAGTAGATAGCACCACACCTTCGGTCATGCCAGAATAGTCACGAAGGGATTCAAGCAATTCCAATGCTTCCCGATTAGTGAAGGAAAAACGCTCTCTCACTGGCAAGGGTGCAGTCTTATGACTGATCCCGACTACCGTTACTGGAATCACAGGAAAAACCCCTTAGTTGATACAAAAAGACGCAGAGCTATGTAGGACAACACAACCGTGGCAAATCCAAACACATTTGCCCACGCCCCTGTTTGAGGTCTCAGCCGACTGAATCTTCGAGCCAAAAATACTCCTAGAAATACAAACCAAGTCATGACCGACCACAAAACCTTGGGATTCCATTGATCCAGTGATTGTCTAAATGTAATCGTCCAAAACCATCCCAGACCCAAAGCCAAGGTGAATGTCACAAAACCAGTCACTAATGCAACTCGACTTATTCGGTCTAGAGTAGCCAGTGAGGGGGTAAACTGAAACAGACGCCCCATCCTTTTGTTGTTCAGTTCACCAAGTTGAACCACATACAGTGAGCTGGCCGCAAATGATAATGTCAGCCCTCCAAAACCTATAAATGCCATCATAACATGTAGTGAAAACCAGGCTCCCTGAAAATCCAGCACTTCAGAAGAAGGTTCTACACCTAAAGCTATAGCTGCAGTTTCCAAGAGGATTATGAAGGGGATGACGACTATTCCTATCCTACGACCCTCTCCAAATACAATTGTACCGATTAGAGCCAATCCTATTACCAATGCCAAACTGGAAAGGGACGGTCCCAGCCCTGTCAGAGGTAATTGACCGTAAGCGGAAGCAAAAAAAACCAGAGCGTAACTGTGGATCAATACACCCAACGAAGCCATGGTGAAGGCGACAGAGGGACCTGGACCCCTACCCCCTTTGGTCAGGGACCGGAGCCAAAAGATTAAAGATCCTATATACAGTATCAGCGCAACAAAATGGGCCAAACGAACCTCAGTACTCTACATATGAAGGAAAGAACTTGTCCACTCTCACCACCTTAAAAAATGGCTTTCCCTACTTTCAGCGACTGCTCCTAATGTCAAAGAAGCAATCTCAAACCGACTAATAAATCTATTCGTAAACCGAAGAAAGACAACAATTCCCATAAACAGAGGATAGGACTATAACCTCCTATAGTAGTCTGCACAGAATCTGAGCGTCTTCTCTAGGGTTACTATAGTAATTCTTGCGCATGCCTACTTGATCGAATCCGAATCGCTCGTATAAAGAAATCGCCTGTTGATTTGAACTCCTAACCTCCAAAAACAATTTCTTGACATCCAGACCAACTGCCACATCAACTGTTTTCGATAAGAGAGCTGAACCTATTCCAAGTTTTCTTTTCCCTTTCCTTACTGCAATGTTGATCAATTCTGCTTCGTCGCCAGAACACTGGAGAACAACATACCCTAACAAATCCTCACCTTGTAGAGCCACCCAGACTTCTACATCTTGATGGTCCAGCAGTTTTTGGAACGTTTTTTTCGACCAGGATTTATTGAAATATAGTTTCTCGATTGAAACTACTTCTTCAATGTCCCCATATTCCATCTGGCGCAGTTGTAAGCACCCTTCTGATAGACCTCTAATCATCTAACGAGTTAGTTTCCTTCCACAGTTTTTGGCTAAAACAAAAATATTAGGGAAATACCAGGTTGCCAATTTACTTGGACATCCGATTTAATCATCCATCTCGTTCCTAAGTCTTTCAGCAGACGAAACCCTTAAATACTGAGGTTCCCAAGCTGAAATATCATTTATTCTGAAATCATTTTCAGCTTCCTTGACTGCAAGGCACAAAGATTTTGCACTGGGCATTCCAGTTAGTGAGTCGGCGACCTCAAAACCTGCTTCGCGAATCTGATCCGAATGCCGTTGTGCACCATCTCCAGCAAAAACTGTGGGGAATTCGCAATAGGACAAAATCCCTTCAATAGTGGTAGAATGTGGAGCCATAATTGTCTCTAATCCATCAGAACTCATTGCACGGTAAGAAGCGGCGTAAACTCTGTTCCCCCTGGCATCAAAAAGAATGCACTTGGTAACCGGCTGCTTTGTCATTCCCTCTTCCTCCATAGACATCGCTCCCGCCCGAAGGGAGGATATGGCCCAGAGTGGAATCTCTAGTGAATGACATAGTCCTTTCGCCGTTGCCGCAGCCACTCTAACTCCCGTAAATGAGCCTGGTCCTTCACCTACTAAAATCCCTTCAATGTCACTTATGACTAATCCTTGCCTAGAAATGACTTCCTCAATTTTCGATAACAGGTCAGCGGAATGTCTTCCTCTCCCAGAAAAACAAACTGAATCTAGAATCACCCTGTTTCGTAAGACACAAACTGACCCAAATTCAGTAGAAGTGTCAAAAGCCAGAAAAGTGCCATTTTGGAAAGGAGATAAAGTTTTCTTTTTCATAAGTTCAGCTCATTAGGTAGATCTGGAATAGTAGCTGGATCTCCATACTTCTCGACCAGAATAGTCCGCACTGATTCATCTTCCTCGACAAAATCCAATTCTATCTCCCATCTATCGTCTGGTAAAAATACACCTGCCCTCTCCGGCCACTCCACAATAACAACCTGATCTCTATCTCCAAGCTCCTCCCATCCCAATTCCCATAAATCCTCTGGCCCATTTAATCTGTAAAGATCTAAATGCACAAATTGGAAGCCTCTTGGTGAAGGATAAGTTAGCAAGAGGTTGAAAGTGGGAGATGCGACTGCACCTTCAACACCCATCCCCAGAGCTATTGAACGGGCAAGAACGGATTTGCCAGATCCTAATGGCCCCTTGAGGAAAATAAAGACAGGTGGTCTTATCTCTGTACCTACTTGAGTCCCCCATTGAATCAATTCATTTTCACGCATATGGTTCATTTGGAAGCCTTCAGTTCAAATATCTTATCCCTTAGAAGTGCTGCTCTCTTAAAATCCATAGAGGTCGCTGCTCTCTTCATTTCTTCTTCTAACACTTTTAGGTATGATTCCCTGCTCATTTCCTCAGCGTAGTCTACATGCGCATCTGAAACGTCTAATCGATCTACACCAGCATCAGCTACACGTGTAGAGAGCTCTATCTCCTCAATACTCTTTGTAACTGTCTGTGGAATTATTCCATATTTTGCATTGTGAGCAACTTGAATGTCCCTCCGGCGATTTGTTTCTTCAATACAGAATTCCATAGACTTGGTAATTGTCTCAGCATATAAAATGGCCTTCCCACTGGCATTGCGAGCGGTGCGGCCTATCGTTTGAATCAATGATCTACTGTCCCTTAAGAATCCTTCCTTGTCAGCGTCGAGGATAGCTACCAACGAGACCTCTGGCAGGTCTAGTCCTTCTCTTAATAGATTTATCCCTACTAGAACATCGATTTTCCCAAGCCGTAGATCTCTCAGTATTTTCATTCTCTCTATTGTGTCAATATCAGAATGCATATAGCTGACTCTAACACCGAGGGTCTCAAGATATGTCGCCAGGTCCTCTGCCATCCTTTTGGTAAGGGTAGTCACTAATACTCTCTCATTTCTAGCCTCACGGCTCCTAATCTCGAAGAGCAGATCATCGACCTGGCCTTCTATTGGACGAACTTCAACAATTGGATCCAAAAGTCCAGTAGGCCTTATGATTTGTTCCACCACCACACCACCAGAATTCATCAATTCCCAGTCACCAGGAGTGGCCGAAACAAAGATGGTCTGTGGAATCAATGATTCCCATTCCTTAAAAGCTAGGGGACGATTGTCCAGGGCACTCGGAAGTCGGAAGCCATGATCCACTAGCGTTTGCTTGCGAGATCGATCCCCTTTGGACATTCCATGGATCTGTGGAACAGCTACATGTGATTCGTCCACAACGAGTAGAAAATCTTCGGGGAAATAGTCTAATAAACAAGAGGGCCTTTCGCCCACCTCTCGCCCACTCATATAAAGAGAATAATTTTCAATTCCTGGACAAGTACCGATTTCTATCATCATCTCCAGATCGAAATTGGTTCGACTTTCAATCCTCTGTGCTTCCAAAAGTCTTCCGGATTGTTTAAAGGTAGAGACTTGCTGTTTCATCTCTTCCCTTATTCTCGGCGCCACCCTCCGAATTTTTTCTATCGGTGTAACGTAATGGCTTGCTGGATAGATTGAACTTTTATCCATGGAATTAACAATAGAGCCAGTTTGGGGATCGAATCTGGTAATTCTGTCGATTTGATCGCCCCAAAGTTCTACTCTGACTGCCTGTTCTTCGTAGGCTGGAAAAATTTCTACAGTGTCCCCACGGACCCTAAACGTTCCCGGCCCGAATTCATAATCATTTCTCTTATAAAGTATAGCTACTAGGGCCCTCAGGATTTCTTTTCTTTCAAGCTTTTGTCCAACATGAAGATGTAGCATCTGTGACCGATAATCGAAGGGATTCCCCAAACCGTAAATACAAGAAACAGAAGCGACAATTATGACATCTTTCCTCTCCATTAGGGATGAAGTAGCCCTCAACCTAAGACGCTCAATATCTTGGTTGATGCTCGAATCCTTCTCAATATAAGTGTCTGTTGAAGGGACGTAAGCTTCGGGTTGATAGTAATCGTAGTAAGAGATGAAATATTCGACAGCGTTTTTTGGGAAAAGAGCCTTCATCTCTCCATAAAGTTGTGCAGCCAAGGTTTTATTATGGGATGCTATTAGTGTCGGACGACCATAATTGGCAATTACATGAGCGATAGAAAAAGTCTTTCCTGTTCCAGTTGCGCCCATTAGAGTCTGACTAGTGTCACCTCTAAAGAGTCCTTCTGTTAGTTCTCGGATTGCTGTCGGCTGATCACCCTGAGGATCGAATTCTGAGGAAAGTTCAAACTCTGGCATCTGGTTTCTATCATTTAATCCAGCTGGTCAGCAGGGATGAAGTCCCGTCGCCTAACGCCTGAGATCCCCTCTACTGAAAGCATCGCGTCCATAACCTTAGTTAGATGATTGAGGTCATTTACGTTGACTAAGAAGTCACCCACCACACCAATTTCTGAGTCTATTATCTCAGCTTTCGTAATGTTTGTTGAAGTGTCAGAAATCGCTCTCGCCATATCTGATAATAATCCACGTCTATCTATGCCTTCTATTTCAAGATTCACCACAAATGTGTCTTTCTTACTGGCCACCCACTCTATCTTCAAAAGCTTACGGTCAGAATAATCTAACACACTGGGACAGACCCTCCTGTGCAAAAACACTCCCTTTTCCGAACCAGCATATGCCACCACCTTGTCCCCTGGAACTGGTTGGCAACATTGAGAATGGCGCACCAACCCTTCCTCGAAACCTTTGATCTTGACAGCGTCGCTAGCGCGACGGATACGGTCAGCGATTTTCTCCAAAGCTTTAGCTGAGCGACTAACGACCTTCTGAGGATCTTCACCCGGATAGAGTGCTTGTATTACTTTAGAGGGTTCAACAGCACCGCCACCTAGAGCTGCCAGAACGTCCTCGAAAGAACCACAGCCCAGCACCTTAGCAGCCTCCTTTCTTCTCTCCTGGCTAGGCTTACTTCTTTTTGCCTTTTTTATCTCTCTAGCAAACAATTCTTTCCCGAATTTCAGATTAGATTCAAAATCTTCTTTCCTCACCCAATCCCTTATTCCTCTTCGCGCGCGTGAAGTTTTAACAAAACCCAACCAATCTCGACTGGGCGTGCAATCTGCTTTTGTTAATATTTCCACTGTATCTCCATTCACCAGTTCTTGAGAAAGAGCCGCTTTTTTACCATTGATCCTAGTGCCAGAGCAGTGGTTTCCAATCTCCGAATGAACTGAGTAAGCAAAATCTATCGGTGTTGCTTCCACCGGTAGCTGTTTAACCTCACCCTTGGGAGTGAAAACAAAGATTTCACCTCTAAACAAATCCATGCGAAGAAATTCCATGAATTCCTCTGGTTCATCAGCATCTTTTTGCCAATCCAAAACTTGTCGAAACCACTGTAGTGCTTCATCTGCCTCATCGGAATCGCCCATTTCGTTGTTCGAATCCTCTAGTGCAATCAACCCTTCTTTGTAGCGCCAATGCGCTGCTATACCATTTTCAGCCCTACGGTGCATCTCCTGACTTCGAATCTGGATCTCATACCTACTGCCCGACGGGCCTATAACCGTAGTATGAAGTGACTGGTACATATTCGATTTCGGAGTTGCAATAAAGTCGTGAAAACGGTCTTGTACTGGAGTCCAATTGCTATGAATAATACCCAAAGCTGCGTAACAATCCTCCGGTGTTCTTGTTAGCACCCTCATGGCCATGAGGTCAAAAATCTCCTCATAGGGAAGATTTCTGCTCTGCATCTTTCGATAAATAGACCATAAATGCTTTGGGCGTCCAGTGAGCTCAACTTCAATGCCTGCATCTTCCAAAGCTTTTTGCAGAGGTTCCTGCATTTCTAAGACCTGACGCTCCCTCTCTTTCCTTCTCTGTCGAACTTTTTTGGTGAGATCTATGTAAGCCTTGGGCTCCAGATATTTAAATGCGAGGTCTTCTAATTCCCAGCGTATTGCGGCCATGCCCAGTCGATGAGCCAAAGGAGCATAGATCTCCCTGGTTTCCATTGCTATACGATGCTGTTGCTGCTCAGTAAGGGCGTTTAATGTCCTCATGTTGTGAAGGCGGTCCGCTAATTTCACCAAGATGACTCGAGCGTCCTTGGCCATTGAAAGCAGGAGTTTTCTATAGTTCTCTACTTGCTTTTCAGTATGAGAATGAAACTCGACTCTGCTTATTTTAGTGACGCCATCAACGATCGTAGCAACACCCATACCAAAGTGTTCCTGAATTTCTTCCAAATCGACAGAAGTATCTTCAACCACATCGTGAACTAACCCAGAGATTACTGCGTCAGTATCTAGACCTAGACCTGCTAATATAGTTGCTACTTCCACAGCATGATTGACAAATTTTTCTCCTGAGGCACGACGTTGACCAGCGTGTGCTTTCTGGGCTAGAGAGTAGGCTTGTGCGACCAATCCAGGATCTAAACGATCGGCATTATCTTCAACCACACGACCTAAATTGCGTGGAATTGCCTTCATAAGCCCTTTCCAGTTAAGAGCATCCATCACAAGATTCGCCTAGGTTGAGTCCTCAGTGTGCAGACAAGTGGCAATCTTTTATCCACTGATGTCCAGTGTTCCGGAAGACACTAATCGGTATTTTCATGACACACCTGCAATCTACTGCCAGTTTGGTCCAGAGCAATAGGCGCCATAGCTTCGTATTAAACACGTCCAATTGGATAAAAATGATTGATCAATACAAGCCTAAGCCACACCTTTTCCACAACATTTCTTATATTTTTTCTTGGATCCACAGGGGCAAGGATCATTACGACCTGGATTTTTTGTTGAAGTAACTGGTGTCCTGACTTTTTCCTGGCTCCTATTGGTGGAAACGTCCTTGGGTTGAGCATTCCCAAACTGACCATCAGATATACCGGGAGGCAATCGCACTTCTTCCTGGGATCCTTTTTGACCAGTTTCATTACGGGCAGATAAACTGTCTAGATCTTTATTAGGTTCTCCAGTTGGACCAGAGTAATTTAGATTATTCCGAGATCTGGACATTCCCTTAGAAGCAGGAGGTGGCCCTATCTGGGCCTTGAAAGTCAGATTCGCGACACTTCTTTTTAGATCCCCTATTAGGTCAACAAACATGTCATAAGCTTCTTTCTTGTACTCCACCAGAGGATCCTTCTGACCCCAGCCTCTAAATCCTATAGAAGCCTTGAGATGATCTAGATCATAGAGATGATCTTTCCATTTACTATCTATCATACTCAGCATTATGTAACTACTGACAGCTTCAGAATGCGAGCCAAAGCCATCGATCTTGTTCTCAAATTGTTGGCGAACTGCACCTAAGACTACATCTCCAATTTCCAGTGGATCTAATTCCCTGAGTTGATCATTAGAAATCACTGTAAAATATTCTAGGGCCAACCTCGATTTCAGAGCTTCCAAATCTATCTCGTCACTGTATTCATGATCCAAATACTCATCGATAACTTCTTCGACACTATGTTCGATCATTTCCCAAATCTCACCCTTCAAGTCCTCCCCACCCTCCAAAGCAAACAACCTGAGATCGTAGATCACCTCACGTTGCTGATTCATAACATCATCGTAATCAAGAAGGCGCTTTCGCGCCTCAAAGTTATTTCCTTCCACCCGCTTTTGCGCGGTTTCAATAGATCTAGTCACCATGCGATGGGTGATAACTTCGCCTTCACCAGCGCCAAGGGTATCCATAACATTCGCCAGCCTATCACCCACGAACAGTCTCATCAAATCATCTTCTACGGAAATAAAGAATTGACTTGCACCAGGGTCGCCCTGACGTCCTGCCCTACCTCTAAGTTGCCTGTCGATACGTCTTGATTCATGTCGTTCAGAACCCAGTATATGCAAGCCTCCCGGTTCGATCAGAAGATCGTCAGCACCATTTTCCAAGTCCAACTCTCTTGTGGGATCAACCGATAGAAGATCTTTCAGATCTAAGCCTCTATTCTTCACCCAACCCAAAGTCCTGGGTTCAGTCACTCCTTCGCCAAGTTTGATGTCAGTCCCTCTTCCAGCCATATTCGTTGCGATTGTTACCGCTCCAGGCTCTCCAGCTTCAGCCACAATTTCTGATTCTTTCTTGTGCTGTTTAGCATTCAAGACATTGTGGGCAATGCCTCGTCGTTTAATCATCCGGGAAAGTGTTTCGGAAATCTCGACATTAGTCGTCCCTACTAGTACAGGAAGCTCCAATTTGTTCAGGCGCTCCACTTCATCTATGAGAGCCTGATATTTCTCTCTTTTCGTTCTGAAGATAAGATCCTCTCGGTCATCCCGAACTATCGGCCGATTAGTGGGAATAACGAAAACGTCTAGCTTGTATATCTCGTGAAACTCTGTCTCTTCGGTCTCGGCAGTACCAGTCATACCAGCTAGCTTATCGTACATTCGAAAATAATTTTGAATAGTTATTGTAGCCAGGGTTTGAGTTTCTCCCTTTATTTCCACCCCTTCCTTAGCCTCGACTGCCTGGTGGAGTCCATCACTCCATCGACGTCCCGACATCTGGCGTCCTGTGAACTCATCGACGATCACAATATTTCCGTCTTCTCCGATGATGTATTTCTCATCTTTCTGAAATAGTGTATAAGCTTTGAGAAGTTGATGTATGACATGCATTTTTTCACTCTTGGAAGCATACTCAGATTCCACTTCCAGTATCAGATTACGTCGCTCATCAACAGACAACGACTCATCCTCCTCAATCTCACCCATCATTCCGGAAAGATCCGGAATTACAAATGCCTCTGGATCTCCTGGAGAAAGTTCATCTAATCCACCATCTGACAAGTGCACATTGTGCCCTTTCTCGTCCATGGCAAAAAAGAGTAGCTCATCCACTTCCTGTAAGCGCTTCTCACGCATGTAATCTGCTTCAACTTTAAGAACCAATTTCTGAATACCAGGATCCTCAGAAAAAATCTTGAGCAGTCTCTTATTGCGTGGAGCCCCTCTCTTTGCAGCCAATAATTTTTCGCCAGCTGAAAATTCATCTTGATTTTCTAGATCCTTTTCAGCTTCAGCTATCAGGTCATTGACTAAGCGAATCTGTTTTTGATATAGACTTCCCACTAGCCTGTTATACTGCTTGAAAGGCGTTGCTGTATCCTTGCCCACGGGGCCACTGATGATAAGTGGTGTTCTGGCTTCGTCGATAAGGATTGAATCCACCTCATCAATTATTGAATACCAGTGCCTTGGTTGCACTCTCTGTTCTAAGGAATGAACCATATTATCACGAAGATAATCAAACCCGAATTCGTTATTGGTACCGTAAGTGATATCTGCCCGGTACGCCGAAACTCTTTCAGGTGAATGAGGTTCGTACTTGTCGATACAATCGACTGTAAGATCCAAGTAATTGTATACAGCACCCATCCACTCCGCATCTCTCTGGGCCAAGTATGGGTTAACGGTAACGAGATGAGCTCCCTTCCCTACAAGAGCATTCAAGTAGAGTGGCATCGTAGCAACTAAAGTTTTTCCTTCACCAGTAGCCATCTCCGCTGCCTTTCCACGGTGCAAAGCAATGCCACCTATCAGCTGAACGTCATATGGAACCATATCCCAAATCTGTCTCTGGCCACTCACTACAATCTCAGTTCCCACAAGTCGACGACAAGCTTCCTTAACAGCTGCAAATGCTTCAGGTAAAATATCGTTCAGAATTTCTTCTGTAATTGACAAGATTCCTTCATCACATTCTGCAATCTTTTCCTGCAGTTGTTGCCGTTTTTCGGAATCTTCAGAATTCCGTTTCTCATCCTGCAACTTGACAATCTTGGTAGTCAGGCCAGCTGTTGCATCACTGATCCTATCACGAAACTCTTGAGTTTTTTTCTTCAGATCGGTCTCGGAAAGGGTCTGATACTCATTGCAGATAGAGTTAATTCTATCTACTACGGGCTGTAGTTTTTTTGCCTCTCTTAGATGTTGAGAGCCAAGCACCTTCTTTGCCACCGCATTAAGAAAACTCAAGAGACGCTTTCCCTTTTAAATAAAGTCATAGATCATCATTGCCAATTCTTTCAAATCCTCTGGTCAGTGAAATTATCGTGAGGCAGACAATTATCCCAGCCCACAACAGAAACTATGTTACGAAAAAGCATTCCTAAACATACCAGGACCTAATTTTGATATAAGCCCTCTTCTTCAATTATCTTAGCTACCGACTTACAAATAAGATGTTCAAATGATAAATTTTGTTGAATCTTATTCCTAATTTCTGAAGAAGAAATATCTAGCTCCTCAAATGGTGCAAGAACCAAATTATCGGCCAGGCTAGAAGACACAGTAGCACCCTTTCGTGGCAGAACACAGATTTCCACAAGGTCCGTTAGACTTTCAGACTCCTTCCATTCAGACAATTCGCAGAATTGGTCTGATCCCATTATCAAAACAAGATCCTTACCAGGATATAATTTCTTTAATGCTCTGAGGGTGTCTATTGTATAGGAATACCCGCTTCTAAGAATTTCTATGTCACATGCGTCGTGACCCTTCATACCAGAAACCACCTCTTTAACCATTTTCAATCGAACACTAGCTGGAGTAACCACTCGGTCTGATTTGTGCGGTGACTTTCTGGTCGGGATCCAAAGGACTTTCTCTAAACTAGCAAAATCACGCAGGAGTTTCGCCATCCGCAAATGAGCCATGTGGGGCGGATCAAACGTCCCGCCAAAGACTCCAATCCGACCACCTTGGTTCCTATTGTCCTCCATTTTCTAACATCTGTGCAGGTTCAGATTCAGGATAGGAACCAAGGAGAAGTTCCTGTGTAGTCTCGACATCTCGCACATAGCCAATCATTTCGAATGCCTCTATCATTCGATAAAGAGCCCATGGTGCCCATTCGCTATCTGGAAAGAGTTCCACAACTTGTTCGTAATATAGAAGTGCGGAGTCTATTAATCCCCTCTTTAAATAATGAGATCCTGTGTTGTAATCTCGTTCTGCCAATCTATTCACCATCTCGTCTGATAATTCCGAGGCTCTTAATCCAATGACTGTGCCTGCAAACTGGGCCGCCACTTGTCCACAAGTAATTTCTGCTTGTCTTGTAAACGTCTGGTCGCGTTGTGGAATCGGAGACAACTCCTTAAGAGACCTACAAACGCCTAAAGCAGCGTGGACCGCAGTGGTATCTGCAGGCCACCTATCAATGAGCCTCTGGTATTCCGTACGAGCGGCTATGTAGCGACCACCTCCAAAATGAGCCTCTGCCAACTGCAGACGCGCTTCTGGCATCCGATCAAACCCAGTGGAGAGAAGTACTTCTTCAAAAGCCCTTGCCGCATCCCCCCAATTTTCCTCTTCAAGAGCTCCCACTCCCAAATTATATACCTCTTCAACAGTCAGCCCTGGAAAAGGCAACCCGCCGCCACATGCTGAAATAGACAAACCCACAATCAAAACCAGCGGATACCCACTCCTACTAAGAACGGACTTCATAATTTTAGATAGGAACTCCATTTTAAGAATCCTGACAACCTATTAAACAACCCACCTAACATCCTGTGCTTCCCGACCCGTCGTCTTGGGAATCGGGAAAACGTATTTCTTCATAGCGCCATTGAGCTAGCGATACCAAACGGTTATTACCTGTTTGATCCGTACTGGCGACTTCTAAGAACGCTTGCATCGCTTCTTCACAACGATATTGGCCAGCCAAAATTTCACCTATTTCAAAATAGGCCAGACTTTGTAAACTTCGTGGTTCACCTATCAGCACTGCTCTTTCCAAATGTTCTAAAGCTTCTTCATCGGCGCCAACTGAACGTAACTCCCTCGCCAATTCAATCGAACAATTTCCTATTTTCCAGTCTACTTCGCCACGCATCCAGCTGGAAATCATATCTCTATAGGGTTCATAGTGGATCAGAGCTCTTCTGCAATCACCCACTTCGTCATAGGCTGAAGCAGCTTCGAAGATCACATCTGGACTAGTATCTCCTTGGCTCTCTGAAATAGCCGACTGATAATAGGATAACGCAGTGGCATATTGCCCATTTTCGAAATAATGCCGTGCCAACGGCAGTGCCATCCCGTCCACAGTAATGCCAGGACGAAAGTTCTTAGCGCGTTCCATAGCGGAAGCCAACCCAAACAAATCTGATCGATTCATTGCCTCTTGAGCTAACTGTATTAGGTCGGATACGGCCTGATCAGTCAGATCTGAATCGAATGTTACTGCTTGCTCATAGGTATCCCCAGTCTCATCAATGTTCCCCATAAGTGCGTGGGTGTGGGCAACTCGACCCAGAGCCGATGGATCTTCTGATCCACCCCGTTGAACAGCCATTTTGTATTCGGCAAGAGCAGCGTCGAGATCCCCTCTTAGTATTGCTTCGTCCCCTCGTTGGACAAAAGATTCATCGGCCACACTAGAGAAACACCCTGCAACTACTATCGAAAAGCTTAGCAAAGCCGGCAAGATACTCTTTTGGCGTTTCATTCTAGAGTAAAACCCTACCCAATTGATTGATCTAAAAGCCAGCACAAGTTGTTCCCATGATTTCTAGTTCAAGAGAAGCGTAGGCACCAGAGCCCAATAGTTGTCTACCACTGTCTATCCTAACAAATACAGTGCCAAGATCATATAGCCAATCTCTTCTATCTATCCATCTATTAGTAAGCATTACAGTCACACTATAAGTACAACAATGGCCTCTTGTTGTTCCTATATAGAATGCGGGGGTTGCGAGTAACACGTTCACTCCCACTCCATTTAGTGTTGTAAAAAACCCTATAGTAATAGTGGCTTACAAACGGAATTTTGCAGTTTGTGACTGCCGAGGGGATTGCTAAATCCTAATAGAGTAGTGTTTACTATGTTTTTATGAGAATTAATGTATTAGATGATTTCAAGATACATCTAACACAACAAAGAACCTTGAATCAATAAGATCATCTTTTGTGGCCCCGGTCGCCGTATAGTTTCTTATGAACACTGTCTCTGAATTGAAATGTGATACCAATTCTATAATTCTTTCCTCATCATAATATGATTGTATTGTTCCAAATTCATGATTGGTTTCTACAATAAGATCTTCGGCAAGTTTATTTTTAAAGTTCACCTCACAAGATATTACGCTAAAGTATATGTATTTCTTTGTAACTCTAGAAATTTCATTGATTAATGCTGAAGCATTCCCAAATGACATGCTGTCTAAACAGGATTCAGCTATGGATATATCAAAAAAGTTATCCTCGTAGGGAAGTTCATTTGAATCTATAGTCTGAAGTCTGGAGGAAAGAGAGTCATAACCAAACGAGGACGCATTATCTTTAGCTTTCTCTATTGCATTACTAGATATGTCGACTCCATAGGATTCTATGCCAAATTCCTCCATTAATATTGCACTTCTTGCAACTCCACACCCAAAATCTAATCCTTTGACAGTTTTAGTAAAATCAAGAATATCTTTGAATCCACCTTTAAAGTTAAGTTTTTTCCTAACAAATCTATTTAAAAATTTAACAACCTCATCATGAGGGTAAAGAATATTATTTTCGCCTCTTTTGTAGCTGTCTTCCCATTCTTTTTTATATGAATTATTCAATTTATATCACTTAAATTTAAAAAAATCTCAACTCAGGCTCCAAAAAATAACTGTAGAGAACATGAACCACAATTTCTGTGAGAAGAACTTTGATTAGAAACTGTTTATATATCCTGGGTGATGTGGCACTCAAACAAAGGGGCTATTTAGTAATTTTGTGAAATTTCTTTTCTTGCCCCATATTGAGCAGACTCATGGACACTTTGCAAAATAGATATAGGCTTAAACACTATATACTATATGGGTTTCATGGGTTTTGCAGTGCGAATATCATATAGGTTCCTTATACTCAAAATCAGACGAATCTCTAGGAGACGCCCACACCCGCATGAGCTGTAATTCGCTTAAATGTCGCTTAGTGTTGAGATGCTTGACGGAGAGAGGATATCAACTCTTCATAATGGCCTTAAAATATTCTTGGTGTACATACTTATGTATTGTAATCATTGGGACAATACCAACACCAACTAAAGCTCAAGATCGGATCTTAGGATATGGAAGCCTCAAGATTTGGGAAGAAAATTCTTGGTTACTTTTTTTAGATCGTAACGATTCGTTCGGGGGAAGATTTAGTGAAAAGGGCATCCTCAAGAGATTCACTCCCTTGGTGGACAGTAAGTATCAGCTAGATGTTCTGGGATCACAATTCGACCCGGTGGAGGATTTCTATTGGAATAGCAAAACTAATGGTGTGCGCTGGAGAGGTACCAGTGCCACTACCTTGACCCTTACCTCCGCTGCGGAATTCAAGACCTCGGTCGATTTGAATGGATCTTGGAAAATGGATGCGCGATTCAATCAGCTTATGGATAGTGGTTTTGAAGGTAGTGCCATCCGGCTACAATTCTCCCGAGAACTAGAAAGGTCTAGTGAAATCTTTAGTGGTATGCACCTCGATCCTCATAAAGCTGGAGGAGACTTCTGGATCGGTGCAAGATGGAAGAAAGGAGCTAACCAGATTACTGGTCAATTCACGATCTTAGATCCATTAAATGATTTTCTCCATGTCACCCTGGACGCAGCACTCCATCCACACGGTGATACCACGGTTGTTTATACTCAACAGCCATTGGCTATCCGTGTAGGTGACCACTTGCGCCTAAGCGACGACATTAGGTTAGAGGTTTACGGGATGTTGATGCCAGCTGGACAATCCATCATTTCAAGCAAATCCCAGAATAATGAAGGATTTACCCTCAAAGAATCTGCACGGTATCTAGGCGGTCTGATAGAATGGACCCCCACAGAGTACCTCTTGTTAGCTGGATCCTACACTGAAATCAGTGCTGACTCAGACAGAGCAAACACCCATACCTCATTCAGACCTCTAAATAATCAGCTTCTAGAACAGACCCAAGAGATCACTGCGTTTAGCATATTTCGTCCCAATCCCAACTGGACCTTAAGCCTGACAGGAGTTAGGAAAAGGATGTTAGAAAAACGCACATTCCAATCCGATTTCGCAAACAATATCAACTATCTATTGACCCTTTGGATGAGCAAGTTAGACATCTCATACACAACAACAAATGGATTCATGACTAAAGGTGGCTTCCTACACAGCAACTCCAAAGTTCCCGAGGGTAAGGGAGATATGAATGTCACTAAATCCCTAGCGGGAAATTTCTATAGATTCCTGTTAAATTTTGGGTGGAAATTTGACAACAGTGCTGTTGTTCTGGGTGGTGCCTATGACTATACGAGCAATGCGACTCCCCGATGGATTTGGGGAACTGCCAGTGGACGATTCTCAATGTATTGGTGACCCTCCCTATGATCATCAAAAAGTTCCTTAGAGATGTGTGACTTAATGCTCGCCCGACCGAAAATTCCTTCAGGATAACGAAGTGACACCTTTGAAATACTCAATGGTTTCCAGTAATCCTTTTTCCAAAGATGTCTCTGGATTCCAACCTAAGAGATTTTGTGCAAGTGAAATGTCAGGTTGACGTATTTGAGGGTCGTCCTGTGGGAGTTCTGTGAAATACAAATCAGACTTAGAGTTTGTCAATTTAATTATCAATTTAGCTAAAGTAGTGACTGAAGTTTCCTCAGCATTTCCAATATTTACTGGTCCCGTAAATTGAGATTGAAACAGCTTATAAATTCCCTTAATCTCGTCGGTGACATAACAGAACGATCGAGTTTGTGCACCATCTCCGTAGACAGTCAAAGGCTCTTCTCTTAGAGCTTGTACAATAAAATTAGACACAACTCTGCCATCTTCGATACGCATCCTCGGTCCGTATGTATTAAAAATCCTAGCGATCTTAATCTCTACCGCTTGATTCCGATAATACGCCATAGTTAGTGCTTCTGCATAACGTTTTCCTTCATCGTAGACACTGCGTGGTCCGATTGGGTTCACATTTCCCCAGTAATCCTCAGATTGAGGGTTTACCTTAGGATCCCCATATACTTCAGATGTAGACGCAAGGATGAACCGACAAGATTTAGTCCTCGCAATCTCCAACATATTTTGAGTGCCCACGCTACAAACTCTCAGAGTCTCCAGTGGATATTTCAAATAATCTACAGGGCTGGCTGGACAAGCGAGATGTAGAATTCCGTCTATTTTTTCTTCTAGATATAGTTGCTTTGTGACGTCGTGGTACAAGAAAGAAAAATTCTCGTGCACCTCTAAGTCTGTGACGTTCTTTCTAGACCCTGTTAAATAATTGTCGACACCTATAACCTGATAGTTTTCTTGGAGGAAAAGCCTTGCCAAGTGATACCCTAAGAAACCTGCAACGCCACTTATCAAAATCCTATCCAAACTTTACTCCTTTTGCCCACAGTTCGTGAAGGAAGAAGCCAAAGAGTAATACTCAAAACCTTGTTTACATAACCAATCTTGGTCATACAAACCACGACCATCGATGACTATCGGTTGTTTCATCCTGGATTTTACTATTTCAAAATCTGCATGGCGATAACAGTCCCATTCCGTGTGCACTACCAGAGCCGACGCATCGCTAAGGATTTCATATTGATTTTCAGAAAACTCGATGCTCGTTCCAAACCTCTTTCTTGCCTCCTGAATAGCTTTTGGATCATGTGCAGCTAAAGAACCAGCATGTTCCAATAAAGCTTCTATGGTGACTAGGCTAGGGGCTGCACGCATGTCATCCGTGTCTGGTTTAAACGAGAGACCCCAGATCGCAATCTTTTTGCCAGTCAGATTTTTACCAAGGCGTTCAACTACCTTTTGGTAGAGTAAAGTTTTTTGCCTTTCATTCACTTCTTCGACCGTAGAAAAAATCGAAGGGTCAAGATCCTCATCAGCCATCATCTTAAGAAGTGCTTGAATATCTTTTGAGAAACAAGATCCACCATACCCTGCTCCTGGATTCAAATAGCTCTCACCTATTCGGTTGTCAGTTCCAACACCTCTGCTGACCATTCCAATATCAGCATTTTTTTTTCTACACAGAGCTGCGATGCTGTTAATAAAGCTTATCCGAGTCGCCAACATGGCGTTGGCAGCATATTTAGTCATTTCTGCCGAAGGTAAATCCATGATCAATATATGGTCAGTATTTTTCACAATAGGTGCGTACAAATGGCGCAAGTATGCCCCAGCATAATCGCTGTCAACGCCCAAAATTACTCTATCAGGATTCATGAAGTCATAAACAGCCGAACCCTCTCTAAGGAATTCAGGATTTGAACACAGATGGAATTCAGCGTCACTATTTTTTTCGATTCTCTCGCGAATTTTCTCAGAGGTTCCCACTGGAACGGTGCTTTTGGTGACAATCACCTTCCCTTCACTTAACTCTTCACCGATGACACTAGCCACTTCCAAAATATTATTTATGTTGGCAGAACCATCTTTACCCTGAGGAGTTCCTACGGTAATAAAAATGACATCGGCTAGCCGCACTAATTCCCCGAGGTCCTCAGTAAAACTCAACCGTCCAGCATCGGTATTGTCCCGAACTAGCGTCTTTAAGCCTGGTTCATAAATCGGTAGCTTCCCAGACTTAAGCTCTGCAATTTTATGGCCATCAGTATCGCCACAAAGGACAGTCACTCCCAGTTCTGCTAGGCAAGCACCAGTTACTAAACCCACATACCCAGTTCCTATGACTCCGACTAGCATGAACCATCTTTATGAAGAGGGGAAAAACAATTAGACAATTTCAACAAACCTAGATCTTCTTCATTCACCACTATTCACAATTAATTACTCATTCCGTTTATAGCCACTAAAACCGTCGCCATTGACAACACTCTAGTCAACCATTGATCTACGTTGAAACCTCCATCTACTTCCAATTTTTCAGGTACTGTGATTACAGTGCCTGGCTTGACTTCAGGGTCCGATCTGAAAAATAGGAATTTACCAGATCTCCTTCTTTCATTATTGGCATATGTCACTACCGTACGATCTCTATCCCCGTCTTCCCTAACACCACCAGCTTGGTCGAGATAGTTTTGTACCGACAGACCATCAACCCAGCGAGCACGAGATTCAAACTCTACCGCTCCTTCTATCGTAACGATAGGATTATATTCTGGAACATAAATACTATCTCCTGGGAAAACCCTTATATCCTCAGGACCTGACGCATTTGCCAATGCAGCTTCAAAATCAAGGCCCAAAGTCAAATCATCTCGTGTCAAACGAAAGCCACCTACATCGGCCTGTGCGGTCAGTCCACCAGCCCGTGCGACCAATTGGGTCACAGTTTCATCTCTAGTCAACCTACTATAATTACCCGGACGCAGAACTTCCCCTGTCAGGATAACATCCTCAAACGACCTGCGATTCTGTAATCGTCTGACAAAAACCCTGTCATTAGGTTCCAACTGAACACTGCTAGCCAACTCTCTGCCTAACGCTAGAGGTGTTTCGTCCAAATCATTCACTTCAAACGGTACACTTCCTGGCCCAAAAGATACATGTATAACGTGGGAGATTTGATCAGACATAATCGCATCATCAGTTCTACGAAGCACTTCCACAGTCAATGGATCGGCATTTGCAGTGAAACCTCCCCCAATCAACACAATGTCTTCGACTGTCATTCCTTCGGAAAACTCATAGGTCGATGGGTCCTTGACTTCACCACCAATATAAACTGACTCTCTGGTGGAAAGAGCCGCATTCCCAAATACTGTAATTCGATCAAAATCCTGAAGTAATGGGTTTGGATTCGCCCGACCTTCTGAATCCAAGTTTATTTGCGTTAACGCATAGGAACTGTCTGCGTAATTCATCCTTTCCAAATGAGCAACTTGCCCAAATGCATCTCTTCGCAACCCTCCGCTCCTCCTTATCAAGTCCTGCACAGTCATTCCTTCAACTAACTGATAATCACCGGCACGCTGCACTTGGCCAGTCACGGCAACCCTGCTTGTTCTCTCTTCCAGAACGGGTTCAACAAAAACTCTATCACCATCGTACAACGGGAAAAATTGGCCAGAATTCAGGTCGTCGAGATCAACATCTACAATAACTCGCTCCCTTCCAGAAGTTCTCTGATCCACGGGTAAAATACGATCAATCTGAATTTTCCCTGAAAACGCGGATGCACTCAGGCCACCACTGAACTCTATCAGGTCCAACAAGCCTTCACCTGACTTGATTTCATAGATGGCTGAGCGTCTTACTTCTCCTTCTATCGAAACCTGTGGGCCTGCGAGAGGCACAAAAACAAAGTCCCCTTGTTCAATACGAAAATCTTCAGAGGCATCACCTCTGAGGAGATAGTCATACACATCTAGTTCTCCAGCCAACTGTCCAGCACGCCTGACTTGAACAGATCGCATGGATCCTTCCATATTCGGACCACGAGCACTATAGAGTGCATTAAATATTGTAGCAGCTGGACTCATCTGGTAAGCTCCAGGCTGTGTGACTTCTCCAATTAGGAAAACCTGATTGGTTCTTAATCGTCCCAACGAAAGATGAAATCTTGTAGTTGCTTCAGGTCCTCGCTGCACACCTGAATACACAGATGATAATCTTGAATATAAATTTTCTCTCAAAGTGGTCAGAGTTAGACCATTCACTGAAACCTGTCCAACATCAGGGATAATAACAAACCCTTCCCTGGTCACATCTAGATTATATGCTAGTTCTATTTCTCCAGTAAGAAACAACTGGACCTGATCCCCGGGACCTAACAAGTAACCCGGATCTACTGGACCAAAAGTCAGTGGTTGAAATTGAGCAGTAATATCCTCAAAAATACTTCTACCGAAAACGTTCAGGCCTGTCTCCAGCCCCAGGGAGTCTATTGCCATGCTGTCTAGGACAATGCTATCTCGCCCAAACTCTAACTCCCTATCCGTTTCTAATGTGATTAGACCCATCTCTGATAAAGCAGCAACTAATTCATTAGATCGCTGTTGGGAAACCGCCTGTGGATTCACCGCTCCTTCCACACGGTCGAAATACGCATCTAGTGTCGGAAGTATTTCATCGTAACCCATCGCGCCTAGCCTGCCCCGCAAGTCGTCACGAGACAAACCCAGTGTTGAAATACGATTGACAATTTCCTCTTCGGTGAGCTCTTGACCCATGAGGCGCTGAATTTCCTGCTGGACTGCATCCTGACCCATGAGAGCGGATGAAGTCGACCCAAATGATCCGATCATCAGCAGTACTACCGGCAACCACCGAGCCGCCATTCTTGTGTCACTCGTCATTTGACAATCAATCTCCCTTTTCACTCTGCTTTAGATATTTTACACCTATATTGCCAGCTTACAGGGCAACAAGCCTTCACCCACCAGACAGGGCAGATCAATCAATTTTCAACTAAGCCGACCTGAATAAGGCACTATAATCCTCTTGAAAGATAGTCATACAGAGCAATCCTGCGTACCCCAAGGGCAAATCCTTCATCAAACTCTATGCTTTGGATTTCCCAAGATTCAACCATTCGTTTACGCCAGCCAACAACATTCTTGTTCCTTCGTCTATAGTCATTTGGTGCGTGTCTATGGTGAGATCTGGTGTATTTGGAGGTTCAAAGGGAACTGTAGCCGATACCCCAATTAGGTTCTCTATCTCACCAAGTTCAGCTTTTCGATAAAGTCCCTTAGTATCCCGATTCTTACATATATCCAAAGGAGTCGACACAAATACTTCAAAGTAATTTGGTCCTAACCGTTTTCGTGCTTCCCTTCTGACTGTTTCAAAGGGTGTTATCACTGCAACCAGGACATACTCGTGAGCGAGTCGTTCTTTCTCACATAGTTCTAGCACATCAAAACCATTTTGCTCAATGTCACTCCGAGAAAAACCCAGCTTCTTCTTTCGGGAATCTCGAACTCTATCACCGTCAATCAAAGTTACGTTCAAATTTTCATTCTTTAATTTACTGAGAAGGCTTTCGGCTAAAGTAGTCTTCCCTGATCCAGACAGACCAGTAAACCATATCACATTACCCATCACCGACAAAAGCCTTTTCTCCAAGTAACAGAATTGGATCTGCAACTTCTGGTCGCATATACCATTCGGGAGGACGTTCGCCATTGTGGACGATTTCTCTAACCTCTGTTCCACTTATTTCCAAAGCGTCACCGTCAACTACATCATACCCATAGGATTTTTTGGATTTACTGTATTTGACTTCCTCGAAAAATACTGGTTGGATCTCTACCTGGGGATTCTTTTCAAAAAGTTCTCTAGCCCCATTTGCAGAATAAAAATTTCCCACTCCTGTGTGGTCTCTTCCCACTATGAAGTGAGTGCATCCATAATTCTGTCTGCATAAGGCAGTGAATAATGCCTCTCTCGGTCCTGCATACCTCGAGTAAGTAGAGAAGGTCGAAAACAAAGCTTTCGAAGTTATTTCTGAAACTTTCAACAATCCTCTATAACCCTCTATGATTGCTGCACTGGAAAAATCTCCTGACTTCTTTGTCCCAACAGCTGGATGAATTAACACGCCATCCGAACCTGTCAATTCAATTGCCCTAGTCATCACATGCTCATGAGCCCGATGTGGTGCGTTGCGTGTGTGAAAACCCACGATCCTAGACCATCCCCTCGCAGCAAATACTTGTCGGGTTTCTGCGGCTTTGAGTTCATATCTCTTACCCTCTCTAGCAATCCTATCAGTTAACCAGACTGGTCCTGACAAAGCGGTCTCACCCGAGCCCAGAAAAGTTCTTAATCCCGGATGGTCACTGGATCGAGTCCCAAAAAGAAGTTCCCCTGCCATCTGCCAATCAGTATCGTAGGTATCTTCTATTTCCATTACGCCAAATGGTTTATGATCGAAGGTAAGCACCACCCTGCCCGTCGGCACATTCTGCCCAGACCGTCGCAATAGAATAGGTAAAGGCCATGTATGACCATTTTCAAGCTTATAGGTCCTCAGAACTGAATCCAAATCACCCTTACCCATGAATCCCCGTAATGGGCTGTAACCACCCAAAGCTATCTGTTCTACATCCATGGCCTCGTTCGCTGACAATTCCAAACTGGGAAGACCTTCTGGAATGTCTCCCTTCCATCGCTGATCAACCAGAAATCCTCCGTGGGGAGCTATCAATCCACAACCTAAAGCTGGGCTTGTTATATAGTTTGTATCGTATGCTTTAGGGAGCACATCTCCCTTGGCCAAATCAGAGTTTTCACCAGATCTCTTGAAGCGCACCACTTCATCACACATACCTACTAAGAATGATACGGTTTCGACTGGATACTGACCGATAGCAGTTTCTGCAGCCAACACCAGGCCGGTTGCACCATCAAGCAAAGTGTTGACAATGTCGTTCGTTTCAGCTCTGCTCGCAGACCTACTTTCCATCATAGTATCTAGAAAGTTCGTCGCTACCAAAACTGGCTTCGAAGCCTGATTCGCCTTATTGATGACATATTTCTGTGCAAATGGAATTCTTTCCAGGGGCACTTGCCTGCTAAGGTCACCTCGATCAATCAAGACACCCTCTGAAATTTCGATTATTTCTTCTAAGTTCTCTATCGCCATGCTAGTCTCTATCTTGGAAAGCACAAAAGCATCTGGATGGTATTTTCTAAACTCCCTGACATCTTCTGGGCTATCTACAAATGAGAGACAGAAATTCTTTATACCAATTTCCTGGGCTATCTCAAGAGCTTTCACATCCTTGTGAGACAACGAAGGCATTTGAAAATTCTGGTCGAAAACAGTAACCGCTTTATTGCTTTGAATCGTGCCGCCACTCAAAACAGTGGACCGCACTTTCTTTTCCCCATCTTTCCCTGAAACTGAGTCGACTCTTAACAACACGGAATCGAAATCGAGAGAGACCAGATCACCCTCTGTTAATACTCCGAGAACATTATTTGGCCGTAGAGGAACTCCGCCAGATTCAACAAACTCTTGAGTAGAGAGAACTACTTCTTGGTTCTCAGTAACGCTTTTGGGTTCTGTCAGGACCCCAGTCCTGACCTGCGATCCTTCCGTGTCCAACATTAGTGGTATGCTACAGTGGGAACGAATAAATGAAACAGTGCTTTCAAGTGACTCGATCGGAGTATGGCTAAGATTTATCCTCACAAAAGAAATCTTCCTTTGGGAGAGCTTCCGAAGAACAGTCTCATCCATCGAAGTAGGTCCAAGAGTAACCACAATCATCGGAGATCTAATATCTTTCACAAGTCACACCTTTCAACAAAAAATGTCTTTGAGGACTGAAACAACTCTCTTTAAATCATCGTCACACAAACCCGTAGAACTTGGCAAATTAAGACATTGCCTGTAAAGGACCTCGGAGACCTTACAGTCATTAAACCAACTGCCTTCGTGAGCGACACTCAAGTGCAATGGCTGCCAAAGTGGTCTTGTCTCTATAGACGCCGCTTTTAGTAGTTCATGGACCAATTTACGATCTTTGTCCTTTCTGGTGATTCGCATGGTATTCAACCAAAATCCAGACTCCGCCCAAGATGACTGATCGATGATCGAACAGTCACTTAGATTGGCAAGCTCGTAAACATAACACTGGTGTATGGCTTTCTTCCTGGAGATGAATTCTTGAACTCTATCCAACTGAGCCACTCCCATAGCTGCTTGAATATTAGTTAATCGATAGTTAAAGCCGACCTCATGGTGGATAAATTCGACGGCATCATCCTTGGCCTGAGTAGTAAGATAGCGAGCCCGATCTGCCATTTCTTTGTTCTGGAAAGTTATCATGCCACCACCGCCAGTAGTGATAAGTTTATTCCCATTAAAACTGAAACAGGAAACTCCTTCGCTCCCTATTTTCCTTTTCTTATAACTCGATCCCAACGATTCGGTTGCATCTTGGATTACAAAAAGTCCGTATTCCTCTGCAAGACAAAGAATCGGGTCCAAATCGACAGGATGTCCTAGAATGTGGACCGGTAAAACACCAACCACTCTTCGGCGTGTATGCTTATTTGTTAGGACCCCTTTTACTCTAATGCAGTCATTTTTTAGAAAAGTGGCCACTTTATCTGAATCCATCTGCATAGTCCGTTCATCTACATCCACAAAAGTTGGCCAACCTCCTAGATACCGGACCGCATTGGCTGGTGCAATAAAGGTCAGACTCGGCAGAATCACCTCATCGTCATATTCCACTCCAGCCATCTTCAGAGCAATGTGAAGAGCTGCTGTACCACTAGAAGTAGCTACGGCACTATTTGCGTCCACTTCCTTGGCAAATTTTTCTTCGAAGTCACTTACAAACCCCCCTACCGATGACACCCATCCAGATTCCAAGCATTCACGGACCAATTCCCACTCGGCACGACCGACATTTGGAATGCTCAAAGGAATGAAATTCATGATGTCACGCCACTTATAAGTGAGTCCAGAATCAGAGATCTAGTCAATATCCTGGTTCCTGGCTTTACGAAGTTGACTAGGATTTCCAATGTCTATCCATTTTCCTTCCGTAGGATAAGCTCCCACCACCCGATCTCTTTCTAGACACTGTTCCACTAGCCAGGTAATAGGAGTACTCTCTCCTTTAGGCACCAGTTGCAACACTTCGGGAGATAAGACATACATGCCACAATTAATCACCTGTTTGATTTGAGGTTTTTCTGACAGACCCTCTACCAAGTCTCCCCGCACATCCACAACTCCATAGGAGACTTCAGTGAAATGGTATCGGACTGCCATAGTTAGGTCACATTTCTTAGCAACGTGAAACTCTAGGAAATCAGCAATGTCAATCTGTGTTACTAGATCCCCATTCATGACCACCACATCATGCTCCGGGATTTCTGGCAATAAGGAAAGCGCTCCACCAGTACCCAGTGGCTTGTCTTCACGTAAATAGTGGATGTCACATCCGAACCCATCGCCATCACCGAAATGTGTCTCAATGACTTCGGATAAATGATTCACAGCAAGGAAAATCTTACCTATACCATAGCTTGCCAAATGGGTTACCAAACGTTCAAGAATCGGAGTCCCCCCAACAGTGAGCATCGGTTTAGGTGTCGTTGCCGTAATGGAACCTAGCCGAGACCCTTTCCCACCTGCCATGATCACTGCCCAATTCTCTTTTTTTTCCGATCCGATCATTGAATTCCACTGAAAACTTCCAGCCATTTCACCGTTTTCGTCAATCACTGGAATTACTTGGATGCTGTGTAATCGCATCAGGTTTAGAACTTCATTCTTATCGACTTGTGGGCTAACTGATATGAAATTTGATTTCATAATTTTAGGAATCACTGTGGACTCCAGATCTGCACTGTCAATGAGAGCTCTGCGTATGTCTCCGTCGGTCACACAACCAACCACCTTCCTATCACTATCCAAAATGAACGCTATCCCTTGACCACCTTCGTTTATTGTCTTCAAACAATCGAAAAGCGTTCCTTCGAGCCCAACGCACATCGGTTGCTTCATGTCAACTCCATCCATTTTCTTCCTATTTAACTGCCTTTAACCAAGTCCTCTCAATGAAACACCACTAACCCTGAAAACTAAATCTCCAACGATGTCTTCCAAGAAAATCTAGATAGAATGGAACTTCTTTCGAAGAGTCGCATCAATATTCCACTTTCCTATGGCTTCAATAATCCTCTGTGACACCAATCTCTCATCAAAATCCCAATCTCTCATCTCACCCTCTAGAAGCCAATCTTTTTGAATGGCTTCTTCCAGTAACTTAGTTATCTCTGCAGAATTGACTCCCACGTCTCTGATACGTGAATTACGAAGCCTTCCGAACTGTCTATCACCAACATTGATCACATTAGCACCAGCTGACGGACCTTCTAGCATTCCACTGGATGAGTTGCCCAACATTACCTTGGTATAATTCAGCAATGACCAGTAACGCCCAGCACCAAGAACCTCTTTTAGGGAAACGTTTTTTCGATCCTTGGACCAATTAATCCAGTAATCTCTGATAGCAGCACCTCCAGCATCAGAGTTGGGAAGAGTCACAACATAAGTGGCTTCAACTTTATCCATTGCATCAGACACAGCCATTACTTCGGAGACAGGGTCTTTTAACCCCAATGTAGTGGGATGTACGGTCACTAAAACCACAGGGTCATCTAACCTCAAACCCAAGAAATCCTCTAACTCATTGACAGACGGAAGGTCATCTCGAAATCTGTTGTCTAATCCAGGAGCTCCGACCACCACAACATTTTCAGGGTCTTCTCCCATCTGTTCAACTCTTTTTCCGTAAGAGGGATGACTCACTAAATGGAGATGGCTCAACTTCGTGAGAGCGTGCCTCATAGCATTGTCAATCGCACCCTCTGTCTCCTCTCCTCCGTGCAAATGGATTATCGGAACAGTAGCAAGTGTAGCTGCCATCCCTGCTGCTAAGGTCTCCGATCGATCACCCACCAACAAAAGTGCATCCGGAGATTCCGACACCAGAACATTCCCTACCATAGTCATAGCACGGCTGGAATCCTCAATTGGATTAGGGGGTTCTCCAAGAAAATCTAGTTCCTGGGCGATAGGAATCCCTTCAGAATGAATAAGGTCTCTGCTTTTCCCAAATCTCTCTTTCAAATGCATTCCGCCAACCCACAGTCTCATATCAAGCTCAGGATCATTGTGCATACTATGGACCGTACTTCTCAATACTCCATAGTCCTGTCGACCAGTGGTCAAAACTGCGATTCGCTTCCTGTTACCCAAAACTTTCACCTTTGATAATCAATTGAATTCTAGCTGTCTCACGATTATTACAATGTTTCTTCTTACAAATATGACACTGACTGCCAAGCCTTAGAAGAAGAAGATATCCTAGCAGCGTCGGAGAGAGCTACTACCTTGGCTCCTTCTTCAAAGCTGGCCAGTGTACCCTTGGCATCGGGCAAACCCAAAAATGCATTAATTTGACGGAGCAACATCAAATTTCTGTCATCCTTGAATTTGTATTTCTGTTCAGACCCATCCTCCATCTGAACTGATACAGTTGACTCCAGTAAGTTCCAAGTCACATCTCCTCGTTCCCCAGAAGCTTTCAAGAACCTGACAGGATGCTTGCTTAGGTAATCTAGCCTCAAAGACACTGTAACCCCATCAGGAGTAATCCAGAGGAGATCAGCACTTTCTTCAGCCTCAATTCCCAAATATCCACTGTTAGACAAGACACCCAGAACTTCTTCAGGATAACCGAAAATCCAAGTCGCATAGTCAATCTCATGCGCAAGGTCCCTCAGAACACCCCCTTGGCCAGCTTTGGCAGAATAAGATCGCTTATATGCCGTTCCAGGACGCCATTCTGGCAGAAATGAACTACACTCAATGCGTACTTGGTGAATCTGCCCAAGACATTCTACCTTCTTTCTAACAAACTCTGCTGCTAAGGAAAAACGCCAGCAAAATGCAACCGAAAGATATGACGTCTTCAAGTCTGTATCTTTCCTAAAATTTTTCAATTCCCTCATGGAAGATGTTAAGGGTTTTTCAACTAAAACCCTTCCGTATGGACTCAGGGCTTTCACATCTTCCAAATGCTCTGAAGTATCGGTTGCGACTATAGAATAAACAGGACTGGATCGATCAAGCTCTGCCAGATCTTCAATCACTTGGAATCCCCGACCAGTTAGCTCTGCCAACCTCTCTTTCCTTTTAGGAAAGACTACGGGAGAAATGCCCAATTCATCCTGGAACAATTGCAAGTAGCGAGAACCCATGGAGCCTGAACCTCGAACCAAAACCTGAAAATCCATCATTTATTTCTCATCTTCATTTGCAACCAATGGGACATCAAAATTCACAAAAACCCTCTTCGAAAGAATTTATTTGTGCACACCAGAGACCTTCAAACATACGTTTAGCCCTCTGAGCTAGTTAGGATTACCTCTAGATTTTCTGAAACCTACTAAAGGATGTTAGTATTGATCATAAGGCACTTTCCGTGCAATGTGTAGCTTAGGAATACTAATATGATAAATTCTGATCCCCTTCCACTAATCGATAATCTGAATGTTCGGAAAGAATAGGAGTCTGCTGAGTGATCCATAAGAACCAGTTACAGGCCCTTCTTCCCGCAGTGTCAGCAAATCTTTCTCTGAGAGCAATTTCAATTCTAGCAAAATTTGCTTTGCTTGCCTATTTGGGCCGTTATACGACCCTCGGAACCTATGGACTTCTAATAACTTCCTTAGGACTGGGAGTTCAACTTCTCGGGATGGAATGCTAATGTCAACTTTACATGTTTTTATATATGTGTGTCCCGCTCAGGAAGATTTTTTCTTCGGAATCCGGGAAAATCTAAAAAATGCTACTTCACAGCAGCACTCTTGTATGGATATTCATCTGGAAGAAGAGGAATATAAATATATTACAAAAGTTGAATTTTCTATTCGCCGATATTTTAGGTTCCTATACTACGGCACCATTTTTAAAAAAATAGAGAGTTTGATAATTGAGATTATCAAGCAATGCAATCGGGAACAATCAATAGTTTTCTACCTCGCTGATGAAGGAGTGTGGGCAGAATTAGTGCGGGACATCATTGAGAGGAATAGAATCACCAGAAGGTCAATACTTGTGAACGTACAACACGGCTTCATGCTTCTAGAAAAGGTCGGGTTCATTTGGCTAAGGGAACTCTTTAACTTCATTGCCAAAAAATCTTTTGGATATCCTATTTTTGGTTATGGTTTCGGGGGAGGTGCCTGTGACGTTCACTTAGTCTATAGCAGTCGAGAGGTGCAGTTTCTGGAAGGAATCCAAATACCGCGAAGCATTCCATGTCCCGAACTTATTAAACATGATTTACTGGATCAGTATAAATCCCAAAAAAACCTGGTTCCAGTCGAAAGCGATTTAATCCTATTGGCTCTGCCAGCCTGTGTGAAGGGTTCTGAAATGCGCTGCAGTTTGCAAGAATTCCTCCACACTATTGCACCCATTGTGAAATGGGTCAAAGAAAAAGCTGGCTACCGTGTGCTAGTAAGGCCGCATCCTGGCAGGCGGGACAATGCAACGATTGAGTTGATCCTTAAAAGCCATCTCGGTCCCTATGTAGAAGTTGATCGCAAGGAAGTACTGATCTCAGCACTTTCCAGGTCTGTCATAGTCATGGCAGCTCACTCCACTGTTTTGTTTGATGCCTATTGCCTTGGTAAAATGCCGATAGCCTTAAGAAGCCACTGTTACCAAGAACCACTCCCCTTCCACTATCCCCATGAAGTAATAGATGTTCGGTCTGCTTTCGCCGAAGAGCTTGTGCATATCCTAAGCGATGAGAGAAGAAAATATTACTCATCTCGCTTGAAGGAGCCCGAGTTGGATTGGAAACAGGAAATTGAAACATTCACTGCTCATTATACACGCACGAACTAACCCATAGTCTCATCAAGTTAGTGTCACAAAAAAATATTAATCTTTAGCAGGCATCCACCTGGATAGGCTTTCATCAGACCTCAGCCACCGAAGCCACACCAAGGTAATGGTTTGCATCATTATCTTTATATCCAAGAAAATGGAGTAATTTCGAACGTATGCGAGATCGATAGTAGCTCTTTCGCTAAAACCAATCTTATCTTCGTGAAAGCGCCATAAACCAGTCAATCCTGGACGCATTGTGACAATGCCTGGCCTCATTTGGTGAGATTCTACAGCGTCGGTCACTGGCATGGGAGTTGGACCCACGAGACTCATTTGGCCCTTTAAAACATTCAGTAGAGCTGGCGATCTTCGGAGCACCAAATTAGATGAAACCACTTCTGGACCGAAGCTTAGGAAAGCAAAATTCTTTCCCCCGACTCCCTGTACCAACTCCTTGTGCAGAAGATTGACACCATACAGCTTGCTTTTGAGGAAGATACCTACCCACAAAGGACTTAAAATTAGCCCGATTGATCCAGAAATTGCGAATTCGACAGTCGTTTTACACCAAATATTAAATCCCCTCAAACGAAGCGGATGTACAGTAAACAAAGGTAAGTGCCCCCTATAACCAATTTCGGAAGAATTCGACAACAATTCACTGAAGCTGGGTGCTATCCTAGTCTCCCATTGGTTGGCCGAGAGCACTGCAGTTTCAGCCATCACTCTTTCCGATTCCCAGGATAGAGCCCCACTTATCAATACCACCTCATCTACGTTTTCTTTGCCTGCTATTTCTTTCAAATCCTGTGGATGGCCTATCACTTTAATCTTGGGCAATGGTTCTGAACCAGGCCGTAAGTAGTCATCCAAAAAACCTACCACAAACGAACCTTTATTAGTCTGTTCCAGATCCTTAGCAAGTGCCACACCCCTGGGGTTGGCTCCAACGATCAAGACCCTGAAAATCCTGTCCTGTCGAACACGAACAACTCGTACCAGATTCTTAGCACACACCCTAAAACTGAGCAGAAGAACAGAGCTTCCCAGCCAGGTTGTCAACAACCACTGACGAGAAACGATAAGAGATCCGCCCAGCAAATAGCTTAACAAAATAGTTAGAAATACCCCGTACGATCCTGCCAAAAGTATCCTGCTAGAAACCCACGATGTTTCCCTATAAATTCCATGTCCCCAAGCGGAAAAAAATGTGATTGCACACAAAACGAATGTCGTCACGTAGTAGGTTTCCATTCCAGATCCATACCACATTCCGAGTCGCATCTGAGCTGCTACCATCGACGCAACTAAAATTGCCACCATGTCAGCCGCAGCAACTGCTATCTGAGCCTTTCTTCTAAAAGTCATACAAGACTCTTGGGGAAATTGATCCCAGAAATAGGTGGCATCGAATTCACCAAAACTTGGGCTCCGCCGTGATCAAAGTGGAAAGTCATTCGCTTGAACCCTAATGAGCTCAAACCCTCTGTAACTTTTTCCTGATGCAACGGATCACAAATCAAAAGCAAATATCCACCTCCTCCCGCCCCAGCAATTTTACCACCGTCGGCCCCTAACTTGAGGGCAAGTTCGTATGCTTCATCGATGACAGGGTTTGAAACACCTCCTGCGAGCCTCTTCTTCATCTCCCAAGAGTTGTGAATGATCTCCCCAACAATCCTTATATCACCGGACTTGAATGCTTTTAGGAGTTCTTCGGCACTTTGCTTTATACCATGTAAACTCTCCATCACTCGGGGTTTTTTATCAACTGAAGATTGAGTTTGTTCTTTGAGGATAGTCGCTGCATCGCGTGATTCCCCAGTAAAAAAAAGCATGATACTTTTTTCGAATTTCTCCTGTACTTCAAGTGACAAATTAACCTGATCCACTTCTACCCCACTCTCACTGAACCGCATAACATTTAATCCGCCGTAAGATGAAGCGTACTGATCCTGTAAACCTATCGGTCGTTGTAATTTTCCGATCTCGATACCACTAGCCATATTGGCCACATGGGATTTTGTTACATGGTGCCCGCAAAGTGTAGAGAGTGCCTTTATGAGAGCAACAGCAACTGTACTGGAACTTCCCAATCCTGTGCCTGGCAACACTTCAGAGGCGGTGAATACAGAGATTCCCTCCCTTAGCCCGAACTCTTGCAGGATCAGCTTGAGATATCCCATTTCTCCTTCCAGACTTAGACCCTCTTGTTTTGTCCTACGCTCAGAAGTACCGAAATCTGCCGATGTTATCTCCAAAGCCTCGTCAGTTGTGGGCTTGAGCATAACGTAAAAGTATTTACTAATAGTCGAGCTTACTACCATACCACCACAGTCAGAAAAATAGGACGGAAGGTCGGTACCTCCTCCCGCAAAAGAAATTCTAAAAGGTGCTCGGGCTATGAGCATATCCTCTCCTGTTGACCTTGAAATCTATGATGAAACCAACTCTGTGATAGCGACCGATATAGCTTCTATCTTTTCTTGTTCCAAGTGGGAGGAAGATGGCAAATAAAGCCCGTTATCAGCGAGAAAATCTGACACTGGGAAACCTGCTTCCTCTCCACTATCTTGAGTTTCAGTTTCCAAAACTGGCTGCTGGTTCATTCCAACAAACAGACGTCTAGTCTGGATCTGCTGATCAATCAAATGTCTTTCCAAATCATTCCTTTTGAATCCAGCCTCTACTGGATCTATTGTAATAGCTGTCATCCAAAAGATGTTTTTTGCCCATGACATTTCATGCTGAAATCCAATACCTGGGACCCCTTCCAAATGTCGGCGATACTCAGCATTTACTCTACGCCGACCATCTATGAGATCGTCAATCTTACCAAGCTGGGCCCATGCTAAAGCTGCTTGGACATTGGTCATGCGATAGTTATAACCAATATCTTCATGAATGAAATGCCGAGGGCCGTTCAATGGAAAGCACTGATTCCGATAATACCTACATTTATTCGCCAGTTCTTCAGAGTCAGTGACTATCACACCACCTTCTCCACTAGTTATCACTTTGTTCGCGAATAAACTAAACGTGGCTATGGTGCCAAGTGACCCAGCTCGCCGACCCTTATATTCTGCACCATGAGCCTGTGCCGCATCCTCAATCACTGGCAAACCATGCTTCTCTGCTATTTCTGAAATGGCATCCATATCGCATGGATGTCCATAGAGGTGCACGACCATTATAGCTTTGGTCTTCGATGTAATCGATCTCTCTATCAAATCAGGATCGATATTCCAAGTAAGCCCTTCCGCCTCTACTAATACTGGAGTTATTCCCTCATACATGAGAGCATAAATTCCGTATATTCCATTGTGGTTGGGAACAATCACCTCATCCCCCGCTGACAATCCTAAAGCTCTAATAGCGAGGTGTATTGCCACTGTGCCATTACAAACTGAAACTCCATGTTTCACATGACAATATGCTGCAAAATCGGTTTCTAGTTTGTCATTATACTCCCCACCGGATGATACCCAACCACTGTCAAAAGCATCTATTAGAGCTGTTCGCTCCTCTAACCCGTAGGTTGGCTCACAAACTGGTATGAATTCGTTCAACATTTTCTCCTCAAGTCCTATTGTTTCTCTCTCTCGAGGTCAGCTTCCACCATCATCTTCACAAGTTTAGAAAAATTCACTTTAGGACTAAAGCCTAAGATTTTCCTGGCTTTCGAGGAATCTCCTGTTAATGTGCTGGTCGGTGTGACTCTGAAAAATTCCTTAGAACTTTTCACATACTTTTTCGGATCCAGCCCGACTACAGCGAAAGCCTCATCGACGAATTCTTGAACTGAATGTGCCTTGCCAGTAGCTATTACATAATCGTCAGCCTCATCTTGTTGCAAGGCCAACCACTCCGCTTCCACGTAATCGCCCGAAAATCCCCAATCTATTTTCGCAGAAGTGTCTCCTAGAACTAGTTCCCCTTGTTTGCCAACAGAAATTCTCGCGACTGACTGGGAAATTTTTCTGGTCACATAGTCAGCTGGACGGCGTGGAGACTCATGATTAAATAGAATTACATTAGTGGCATGAATCCCATAAGCCTGCCTATAGTAGCGTGTCATATAATACGCAAAGGTCTTCGCAACCGCATATGGACTCTGAGGATTAAAAGGAGTTGATTCATTTTGAGTCTCAGAGTCCACTTTCCCAAACATGTTAGATGTACAAGGCTGTAGATATCGAATACTATCATCCACCTGTCGGATTATTTCTAGAATGCGAGCTACAGCAGCGGCCGTGATATCACTTGAGTACCCCACCATATCATAGCTCCATCGCACATGATCCTGATCTGCCTCATTATAAATTTCACTAGGACGAACATCTGCAATAATTCGATATAGTGAAGTAGGATCAGCCAGATCACCCTGATGTAAGAAAAATTGTTTATTAAAAACGTCTTTGTCCGAAACAATATGGGCGATGTTGATAGTATTTCCTGTTGCAGATTTTCTTATTAACCCATGAACTTCATATCCTTTGCTCAGCAACAGATCTGCCATGTAGCTCCCATCTTGTCCTGTCACGCCTAAAATCAGTGCTTTCATTGAAATCCTTCACTCTTCTTAATTATAAATTTTTCTGGCAATGCTGTAGCCCATATGAAATCGCTACTTTGCTCGTCCAAACGGATATGATCCGAATCAACCACTCTGCTTCGATAAACTAACGAAATAGTATGATACGGAATATCTGCACCTCTACAATCAACTTCAAAAGTTTCTTCGAAGAACCCCATAAAAGTTAAATTTTCCAGCTCTATCCCCAACTCTTCTTTACCTTTGCGGATAGCTCCGTTCATCACAGTTTCAGAATGTAAAAGTCTACCACCTGGAACCCACCACTCTGCTTTGAGTGGATGATTGGTTCGCTTCACCAATAGGAAATGTCCGTCTGAGTTCTCGATCACCAGATCTACACAGATGATCGGAATAGCTTGCCTAATAGAAGTATAGAGATCTTCAGGTATCCTCATGATTTATAAAAATTACCCTTCTTATTTTGATTGGTTTCCATAATAATACGGTCATAGCCTTGAGCTATCGAATCCCAATCGAACTCCTGTGATTTCTTTATCACAGCGGACCTCATTTCTGCCAGGATTTTCTCATCAGAAAGGATTGAAAATAAGCCATCTGCCAAAGCTTCTGGGGTCACAGGATGAATCCATAATCCGGTTTCTCCATGGTCAATTAGTTCTGGATCCATTCCATCTGGAGTCTGAAATCCCAATACTGGAAGTCCACAGCCGTATGCTTCATTAAGAGTAACATTTCCTGCGCCACCTCCAATCGTAGGCACCACACATAACCGACACTTTTTCATAATATTGTAGACCTCTTCGTTATCTGGTATGAGTCCAAAAAAAGTGACCTGGTCAGAAATCCCTAAGCTCTCAGCAAGAGCACTTAAATTCTGCTTCTCTGGACCATCTCCTATGATAGCTAGGTTGGTTTTCCAACGATGTCTATCTCTCAACGAGGCAACTGACTTTAAAAGTAGGTTCACTCCTTTATGGTTCTTTAGACGCCCCAAACAACCAATCTCATACTTCCAAGAACTAGCCTCAGGAAGTTCCCCAATTTCCTCCTTAGGAATACCATGAGGTAGATAGTGAATTGTATCTTTCTTCCCACTTACTCTCCGGATTCTCTTTTCCTCTAGCCGAGAATCAGTGACTAATTCGGCGTGTCTGGTAGTATATCGAAGTAGGATTTTCTCGAGTAGCAATCCTATCCAACCAACCGATTTAGAGTACTTAAACCACAGATTATCCCAAACTTCAAAATAATCTATAACTAATGGTACACCTCTATACTGGCACATTAAGGTGATTGGAAGAATATGACTCATGGGCCATTGGCTAGCCCATATAACATCGTAGTGTCTAATTCTCCATAAGTTCTTAAGAATTGCAAAGAAGAAATGAATCGGCTGTGTCTTGCTGCGCTTTCCTTTTCGATTGTAGATCGGCGGGGGTAAACCCAATCCTATATACTTGATTCCATATTCATTTCTGTTCTGACCACCCTGCCAACTCTGGTAAGAAAGGAGATGAACCTCCCAACCTAACTTCACCAATCTCCTGCCTACTTCGAACTGTCGCCTTTGGGCACCTCCCTTCACAAAAGGATAGGCTACATCGGCCACCATAAGTAATTTTCTGGTACCCGAATCATGAACTTCCTGGTGTTTTTTCTGCATCGACAAATACCCTAAGCTGATCCTATCTAGTCTCGATAACTTTCCTGACAGCCAATCTCACAGCTTCGAAGGAAGTAGTTGGAGGGCCCCAGCCTAATTTTTGGAGTTTTTGTGTATCGTACTCATATCGTGGAACGTCTCCCTTCCATCCTTGAGTTCCACCCGTATACATAATTTCCTGTTTAGCGCCGTAACCCTCAAGCACCAACTGTGCTATTTCAGCTACACTAGTCTGATCCGAAGGCCCAATGTTAAATACATTGATTTTTTCATCAGCATTTTCAAAAATATACAGCAAAGCCTGAATAAGTTCATGCACATACATATAGGGTTTGCTCTGTTTCCCATCGCCAAGCACTTCCAAATTTGCAGGATCGCCATCGAGCTTTTCCAGTAAATCAAAAATAATTCCGTGAGTGGATCGATCACCTACAACATTAGGGAAACGACATATCCAAGCTTGGATATCATAAAGTCCCGAAAAGGCATAGATAAAAGCTTCTGATGCTAATTTGCTCGCACCATATAAGGATTCCGGCAGCGCAACAGACTCCTCTTTTAACCTCTCTTCTCGGTCTCCAAAAATAGCTCCCGTTGAAGCGAATAGTATCTTTTTGACATCATACCTCTGCATGCACTCTAGCACATGATAACTAGTCATAAACGTCAGTTTCAGGTCTCTTTCGGTCGATTCTGTACCTGCCCGAATATCAGAATTGGCTGCGAGATGGAAAACTGCATCAAAGTTTTCTTGATCAAATAATTCATCGAGCTTATCCAACTCCAGTAAATCCAACTCATGAAGTGAAAAATTTGGATTTTCCATTGCATCCTTGAGATGCTCTCTGCGTCCTAAAATAAAATTGTCAACACAAACAACCCTATTATTTCTTTCCAGCAACCGATCGACTAGATGGCTACCTATAAATCCAGCTCCACCTGTTACTAAAATTTTCATCTAAACACTGTCCTCAATAAGCTCCTTTACCGATTATTACCCGCCATGGTGTGAGTAAAACAATCTTGAGGTCCATCCAAGAAGACCTATCAGCAAGATATCTCCTGTCGAACTCCACTCTCTCTTCGTAGCTCACATTGTTCCTTCCACTCACTTGCCACAGGCCTGTAATGCCAGGACGAACCGAATGGCGCCACCGCAGGAATTCCTCCCCAGCAATCTCTATATATCTAAGTTCTTCTCCTTTGGAAATAGGCCTCGGACCTACTATCGACATTTCTCCACGTAGGACATTCCAGAACTGTGGAAACTCATTTATGCTTGTTTTCCTCAATAGATTTCCCAGTCCAGGAAGAACTCTTGGATCTTCTTTCAATTTGTAATCCCTCTCCCATTCTGATTTCAATGCGGGATTATCCTTTATCAGATCTTCTATCTTTAGATGAGCGTCAGCTACCATCGTCGAAATTTTCCACAATTTGATCTTTTTCCCTTCTAGTCCAACTGCAGGAACACCAAAAAAGAAAGGGACACCTGAGTAAGTCACTCTGAAGAGAACCCATATCAGCACCAATGGCAGGATCACAATAAGCAATGCTAAACTAGAAAAAATAAGATCGAAAAGCCGCTTCCAAAAAACATAGACTAGCTCCATATTATTCTTCGCCCGACCTTTCTAAAATCAAATTACAAGCCTCCACAATACTTTCAACAACAAAATCTGGTTTTTCCTCAAAAAGATCCTCGTCATGACCGGCATGTCCAGTTTGAACTAGAATGTTGCTGTTTACACCCCCAGACTTTCCTGCTGCAATGTCACAAAACCGATCTCCAATCAACCATGAATTAGACATATCTAGATTATGGTCTACTAGAGCCTGTAATAGCAATCCTGGTGCAGGCTTTCGACACTCACAGGCCTTTTTGAGTCGCTCAACTTCTCCTTGGAATCCCTTCTTAGGGTGGTGAGGACAGACATAAATACCATCGACGAAAGCTCCACTTAATCCCAGGACCCATTCTAACTGAGCATGGATTTCCGATAATCCCTCAAATGTCATGAATCCCTTGGCTAACGCAGGCTGGTTTGTGACCACAATAACCAAAAATCCTTTTTGGTTAAGCTTACGAATAGCTTCAGCTGCACCAGGTATCAAGACTAATTGGTCAACTCTACTTAAATCTCCCACCTCTTGATTTATCACACCGTCTCTATCGAGAAAACACACTTTACGCTTAATGCTGCGCTTCATTCTCCCGATCTTACCAGTTTGAAAATCCCTTGTTACAGCAGCAAGCCTTTGGGGAGTTCCCATATCCTTAACATACTCAGTGGTAAGATAAGCTCTGACCCTCCCACCAGATTTGACTAACTCCGGAAAAATATCTTTCCCGAAATCACTTGGTTCTGCTTCTGGAATCATTTTGAGAAGCAGAGGATCCAGCACGTAAACCGCTGCGTTCACAAGATTGCGTTTCCCCGCATCAGTTTTGTGAGGCTTAGAAATGAATTCCCTGACAAATCCTTCCTCGTCTATTTCAACCAAATCGCTATCTAAAGGATGGTCATTTGGATGGACCACCAATGTCGCCAGGCTATCCCGAGATTTATGAAATTCTACGAGATGGGTAAGATCCATGTCTATCATCAGGTCAGAATAGATGACTAAAAACGGGTCTTTAAAGTTCTTAGCAAAAGCTTTCACAGCACCAGCTGTTCCGAGAGGCGGATCTTCTCTAACTATTTCCAAATCAATACCAAACTCTTTTCCATCTCCAAAATATTCTTCTATCTTCTCCGCCTTATAGCTGGCCAGTACTGTCACTTGAGTAAATCGGTGAGCCTTCAAAAGCACGATCTGATGTTCCAAGACTGGCTTCCCCTCGATCCGAACCATAGGCTTAGGTATTTCTCTACTCTCTAACCGAGTGCCTCTTCCTCCAGCAAGAAGAACAACTCTCATAAATAACCTTTAGTTCTCATTCTTTCCTCTAACTAGTTTCTAAGCTGCTAATGGATCCAACTGACAGAATATATTTGTCAAAATATGATGTAAAAATCACCTGGTCCGACTCTACCCAACCACAGGTCCAAAAAACTAGTGTTACTGGGCGACACTCCCAGAACATTAATTAAAGATACCTTTCACCTGGTTGCCGTCTTCGTACAAATTTGGCGGGGACACCATACCATACTGAACAATCACCTACATTTTTATTTACCAACGAACCCGCCCCTATCAATGAGTGCTCACCTATTTCCTTGCCATGTATGACATTCGCACCCATTGAGACTACTGAAAAATTTCCTACTCCTACATTGCCACCAAGTGTAGCCCCAGGTGCAAGGCTGGAGAAATCACCCATTACTGAGTCATGATCCAAAGAACTGTTTGTGTTAAGAATACAGTGCTCATGCACAACACAACCGGAGTTCACACTTACTCCCGGCATAACCACTGTACCCTTCCCGATAGCCACATCTTTTCCTATTTGTGCACTGGGATGAATACAGGCCAGAAACCGAAAATCAGGACAATTTTGCAAGATCTTGTCTCGCACTGTTTTTCTCAACCAATTATCACCGATTGCAATTATTCCACCTTTAACATCATGTGTGAGGACTATTTCTTGTAATTCTTCCTCGTTACCAATCACCTTATAGCCCATAAATTCTTCATTTGGATCCCTATGAGGATCAATAAGACCTAAAATGTCGAATTTAGATTCCCTCTCCACTATATCAATTACAACACCAGTATGCCCAGAGGAACCAAAAATCAGAATTCTATCTCTGTTTTCTTTTTTCATTTCCAAGCCTTTCATCGTGAAGGGGCAAATCAAAGAATTGGGACTTTTCGCAAATGAACAACTGGCCTCTTCCGAGGTTGACTAGAAGCATAAACCTCGAATGACCTTTAATTTTCATTTATGTTTTTGGAAGCCCAACCTGCGAATGATCCGACTCGTGGAATATATTTGTCAAAATATGATGTAAAACCACATGGCCAGACTCCACCCAACCATAGTCCCAAGATGGCAGTATTATTGGACAATCTAACAAATCTCTACAGGCACCCCCATCTTTTCCCAAAAAACCCACGGTTAACATTCCTACATCGTTAGCTTTCGAAACTGCTCTCACTAGGTTCGGTGAGGAACCACTAACTGAAATGATCAAGAGACTGTCCCCTTCTTCAGCCAGTGCTTCCAACTGTTTTTCAAAAACAACATCAAAGGATTCGTCGTTACCCCAAGCAGTTATTAGACCTATGTTTTCAGAAAGAGATATTACTTTGGGCCTCACCCCCTTGGGAGAAATACCAGCTTTCTGAAGGTCCAGAGCCAGATGATTTGCTGTAGAAGCGCTCCCGCCATTGCCTGCCAAAAACATTGTACCGTTAGCATCTCTCACCCGGAGCAGGCCTTCAGCAGCATCTGCGACCGAGTTAACATCGATGCCACGAATGAGAGTAGCCGCATCTTCCAACCAAGCATCAATTTTTATTTCATAACCCACTGAATTTTTCTCCTCCTAATAAAAAAGTTTTTGAATATCGATAGCAAAAATAGAAGTGCACACCAATCGCAGAATTATATACGCTTATAAGGAACATACACTAGATTATCGTACGTTTATAACGACTTCTTATCTTCTGTCAGCTTAGTTGCCCCAGTTCAGCGATCGTATCTGAAATTATATGAACAGCATTTTTCATATTTGATGGGTGTCGCATATTCCATCACGTACATATAAACAAGGAGTTTTGAATAGTAATATACCACTATTTTAATGGCTCAAGAAGAACTCTGCTAATCTAAAATCCAAGTCAGTATCAATATCTAATGCTCGTTCCTTGGGGACAAAAACAGTTCGCACATTACCTTCAAATATGCCTTCTTTTTCCATTACAAATTCTGGCCTTACAACATATGCGACAGTAGTCACATCAAAAACTTCTGGTGTATCTTGCCGCCGTGTGATAGAAGTTTTTGGACGAATTGCTAAAGAGGCTAAACCTCGATCACCGATTTTAACTTGATTAAAATAAGGACTCCGATGCGCGTCAGTGACAGTTATAACTATATCGGCTTTCCCCCTCTCATACTCATCCAAAATGGACTCCAAATCATCCTTAGAACGGAGAGGCGCTGTTGGAGGCACTACCATCAATAAGTCGGGGCAATTACCTTGAACTTCTTTCAGATATGTGACTGCGTGCCTCCAAACCTCCCATTCTGGACTATCGTCCTCAGCTAACTCGGATGGTCTCATGAAAGGAACCTCTGCACCTGCAGATTTAGCCACTTCTGCGATCTCTTCAGAATCCGTAGATACAAGAATACGTTCAATACGTTCAATCTCCTGTGCTTGGAGAATCGCACGGGTAATCAAAGGTATCCCATCCAAGGCCTTTAAATTCTTACCTGGTAGGCCCTTCGACCCTCCCCGGGCACAGATCAGAGCTATTTTACTAATGGAAATACCTCAATTTACTCCTCTCTTCGAAGATTAACTTCACAATTAATTACCAGGTGACTTTCTACGATATATGAAGTGGTATGAATATCCATACCACTTGATTCTTGGAAAAAGGTAAAGCAAGAATGAATCTACCTTTCCAAACAAAGCATACATTTTCCCATTCCCTGGAAAAACAACATGAGATATTTTCTCAATAAACATGAATTTATAAGGGATTTTTTCAATCGAAAATTGATCCTCATAATTTGACAGATCAGATTCTTCCATAGGTTTTTCGAACTCATCTCCCCTTCTTGTAAATATAAAACGCTTTCGCCTTCGTCCTATCCGCCCTTTGCCAAACAATGTTTCATAGGCAAACTTAAAAACTCGGTTGAAAAATGTAGGTTCTTCAACAAAAATAGCCGTCCCATCATTTTTTAATATTCTATCCAATTCTTTTGCCCATTTTTCATGGTCCAAATGATGCAGAACTGAGCATCCCCAGACCACATCAAAGAAATTTCCATCAAAAGATGTTTGCGCTGCATCTCCAACCACCATTGTTCCACTCAGTGAATTAGCAGCAAGCATTGCTCGGGCATTACTTACTGCATTGCTTGAAACATCTATGCCATAAACTTGGGCGCCTGCACGAGCCGCTCTAACAACTTCCTTACCAGTCCCAACCGCCACAATCAATAGTTTCTTACCTTTCAAATCTATATTTTGATTAGCTAAGTTTAATTCTCCTTCAATTTCTTCATTAGCATTAAAGACCGCATATTTGTCATCCCAAAATGTTTTCACATTGTCTAATATCTCACCAGTGTCTTTATCCACACTTCACCTCGTCATTGGTCGAATAATATTAAAAGATCTAGGATTTTCAGGCCTATAATTCTATCAATTCATCAGGGGAAAAATCCCTAGGTGCAACACAGCCCTCAACTTGGTTCCAGTGCATAGGAGAAATCCCTGTACCTGGACGTTTAACGGCAAGGTTACTCTTGTCAAAAATGTCGCCTTTGGCAATCGGACAAGAAGCTACCAAGGATTTTCTAGCTATAGCCCTGTTGTTGCGTTCACTTTTGGTGACCGTTTTGATACCACTTCCAAGTGCTATCTCTACATTTCTTATCGCTTTTACCATGGCTTTCAATTCTTTTGGCTCAAGGCTAGCCCTGTGATCTGGACCTGGAAGATCGCGGTCAAGCGTAAAATGTTTTTCTATCACTTGAGCTCCCATAGCGACCGCTGCTATGGGGACCTCTATGCCTAAACTGTGATCGGAATAACCCACATTCACTCCATATGCCTGTTTAATGGAATCCATAGCTCGTAAATTGACATCACTCATGGGTGTAGGATACTCACTATTACAATGTAGCACTGTGATTTTTTCGAGTTCCATTCCTCCATCCTGTAAAACACGCAGAGCTTCTCCGATCTCTTGAAGGTCACTCATACCGGTAGAAAGAATCGCTGATTTAGCGCGCTTAGATATATGTTGCAAATACGGAAGGTTATTGATTTCTCCAGACGGGATCTTCATACAATCCAGCCCTAATCCTAGCAGTAGATCGATGCTTTCCACATCAAAACCAGAAGAGAAAAATCGAATTTCGTTCCTTTTACAATGATCGAGGAGAGCTTGATGATCTTCTATCGACAATTCTAATTGAGAAATCATTTCAAATTGAGATTCGGATTTACCAGTGGTTTGCAACTGATACTCAGTCTTTTTTGCATTTCGAGTAACTATACGACTGGCTCTAAAAGTTTGAAATTTAACCAAATCGGCACCAGCCTCTGCTGCAGCTTCTACTAATCTACAGGCCATTTCAAGATCACCGTTATGATTGACCCCAGCTTCTGCAATTATGAGAGTACTCATGTCAATTCAACCTTACATTATCAAAGATTGTAAATGTCAGACTTGTAAAGTTTCAGGTTGTCGGCTCTCGTAAACCAATCTATAGTTTTTCTTAAGCCTTTTTCAAATCCATCTAGACCTCCATACTCGGGCTGCCACCCTAATAATTCACGAGCCTTGTCAGTTGAAGCCAACAACCTTTCGACCTCACTGTCTTCTGGACGAAAACGCTCTTGTTCAGCCACGATTTCTATTACCTGACCCATTGCCTGTGCGATAGTCTGGGCTACACTACCAATCGAAATATCAAAACTACTTCCAATATTGATAACTTCTCCAACTCCATTTTCTGAGTCTAATTGAGCCATAAAACCAGTCACGGTATCTGAAACGAAACTAAAGTCACGCGTCGGCTTGGTACTCCCCAGCTTAATCTTTTTCTTTCCGTTAGCTATTTGACTTATAATGGTGGGGATGACTGCCCTTGCCGACTGTCGAGGTCCATAAGTGTTGAAAGGGCGGAGCACAGCAACTGGTGTGCCAAACGACTTGTGAAATGATAACGCTATCTGATCAGCCCCAATCTTACTAGCTGAATACGGCGACTGCCCTTGTAGTGGATGATCTTCAGTCATAGGAACAGTTTGTGCCGTTCCGTAAACTTCACTCGTCGATGTATGCACCACCTTCGACACACCCAAATCACGAGCGGCCTGCACAATATTGAGAGTCCCTTTTATATTAGTGTCCACATAAGTATCAGGAGAATGATACGAATACGGGATGGCAATGAGAGCTGCCAAATGAAGGACCGCCTCACAATCTCTCATGGCAGTTCTAACTCCGTTAGGATCTCTCACGTCTCCAGCCCAAACCTCAAATTCTCCCTGTACATCTGAGATACAATGATCCAACCAACCCCAACTTCCAAAGGAATTATAAAGCACAAAAGCTTTCGTATCATAGCCTGCTGTTACGAGAGCCTCTGTAAGATGCGACCCGATAAATCCATCTGCCCCTGTAACAAGAACCTTCATACTCACTCCTTCAACGTATTGAGCGTTGCGCTTGAAACCGCACCAATAAATCTATCTGCGGATATATTATGCATCATGATCAACGATACTTTCACTTGAACATTCCGCCTTTCTCCTCGTATACATCATGTAATCCGCAAAGAAGATCGAAGCATTGTTTGCTTGCCATTTCCTTGATGAGCCGTAGCTTGCCATCTCGCACTTTTTTAGGATGAGAGTTAGGCAGGCTCTCTCGAGCCATAACGTTAGTTGCGACTGATAGTATTTCCGTATCTAAAAATCCAGCGATGGATTCGAGTTCTCTCATAGGTTCTGTGACAATCTCTTCATAGCAAGTCAAGAAAATTTTATTCCTTTGGGCCACAGGAAGCATCTCTAAAGCTTTTTTACTCATCTCGTAAAGTTGCCATTGGGCTAAAATAATTTTATCCATTTCGTTAGAGGTTTCCCATTGTTCACAGATTTGGTAAACAAACCAAGGAATGGGTCCTTGATCCCCCTGGAACGACATAGAGAAATCAAGAGGGTCTACTCCCCACCGCCTTCCCCAACCTCTTTTGTACCATGAATAAACAAGATCTATAGGATTCCTCTCTATAGTGATCACCTTGAGGTCAGGGTAGATCTCCAGATACAAGTCGATATTTGGAAGGGTTTCATGGACAATATAACAGTAATACCTCTGCCTGATTTCCTTGTGAATCTGGTCATTGTTATCATCTAGAGATCTTTGCAGATATTCTCCAAGATGGGGAGAGCGATAGATAGATGACTTGTCACTCAACCTAAAATTTAAATTTCTCCCTACCATCATGTCGTACGCACTATTATCTATTTGACACTGCAGTATCGAGCTCGCCACATCTCGCTCTATAACTCCCAACCTTTCCATGTAAGGCAAATGTTCGAAAAGACCACAATATTGGACATGCTCTACTCCCTTACAGCCAGCCAACAGGTCGGCCATTAGAAATTTTCCAGCTCTAGAGACGCCTTCAACTAGCAAAAGATCCTCAACAAGTCTTGGTCTTTCAAAAACCTTCATCTTACCTTGATTCATAATAAAAGCCCATTCCAAAATATCTTGAAACGTACATAACCATCACCTTACCGGATGCTTCATGACCCATTCCCCGTCCTCTTTTCCCCACACATTTGATTTCTCTCTATAAAAATCCATTACAGCCCAAAAATATTCTTCACTGACATCCATATATTCCAAAAACCATTTGAAGTGACGATTGGGGAACTCACCATCGTATCTGTTGACTAGTGCGACTCCTTCATCACGAGTAATGTGATGTCTCCTGATGTCGGTCTGTACATCCCGGGAAGCCCTACACATCCCAAACTTCATATAGCTCAAGTAAAAGTGAAACCCGTCTGCCTTGTCGTCCAAACTGACGTGCTTTGTATACGTCCCTTCAGAACGTCCTTCTGGATTAGTTTGGAACCCTGTATGCTTGGCTACGTAGTAAAAATTTTCTTGGGGTGTCCATTTGTTATAGTAGGAATACCAATGCATTTCTAACTCTTTCTCACTGATGTCAGCAGGAGGGGGAGGACGATACAAATCCATAGTAGGAGAATCAGCCTCTTCTTTGGAAAGGATTCCCCTTTCAAGCCCGACCTGAATGAGACTGTCAACTCCAGCACTCTTGTAGTAATGCCGTTCCCAATCTTCAGGACTTTCTTTGGGGGCATTCATATACTTTTCAGAACCACCGTATTCCAGTTCTCCATTCTCCCCATAAAAGATGAGTTTAACATTGAATTTATTGGCGATATGGTATGCCCAAGCTTTTTGGCCGTAAGCGAAAGGCTCCCATGCGTCACCTTTTAGTTCAAAAGCTAGTCGGGTCATCTTTCTATGAATCACCCCATCAGGCTGACCCAAAATATTAGTAAAACCAGAATTTACAAAACTGTTTAAGTTCTGTTGTCCTATATCTGTATACTCAAATGGAGCCCAAGTAACACACAGGGGATGCATACCATACCGAACCTTTAACTGGTGCGCAGTATACGCGCTATCTTTACCACCACTGCCTGGAACGATACAGTCAAACTCACCACCTGAACTTCGGTGCCTATCACAGAGATCTTCTAGTTCTTTAGCCCTTAAATCCCAGTCTACAACCTGATCCTTCTTCAAAGCCCAAAGACAAGCTGAACAGATACCATTTTCATCGAAGCGTGTCCTGGGACGCTGATTAGAAACAACACAATTCTTACAAAACACTACTTCATTGGGCAATTCATCAAACTGCCCATCCAACGACAACGTCAGCATCCTATATTCCTCAGTCATTAAGTTTAAGCACCAATAAAGGCTTCCAGAATCTGCAGGCCTACCTTACCACTTCTCTCTGGATGAAATTGACAACCGACCAGATTGTCTTTCATAACCACAGAACAAAAGGTGTCTTGTCCATAGGTAGTCTCAGCAATCACAGATTGTTCGTCAGCAGGAGCCACATAGTAGGAATGTATGAAATAGAGATAGGAAGTATCAGTAGGGTCCAGAGATTTCAGAACCGTATTGTTCCAATCGATCTCCATACCAGTTGGTTTGGAGATACTATTCCACCCAATTTGTGGGATTTTATAATTCTCTTGCGTATCTTTAGATTCAGTAAAGCGCACCACTTTGCCCTCTATCAGATCCAACCCGGCCCACTTTCCGTTTTCTTCGGACGTACTCAACATCAATTGCATACCCAAACAAATACCCATTAAGGGACGCCCAGAAGCAGCAAAATCTTTGACTACTTCATCTGTCCCTGATTCTTTCAACGCTGTCATCCCAGCTTCAAAAGATCCAACTCCTGGAAGCACCAATTTAGATGAACCTGCTATCTCTTCAGGATCATTAGAAATTGTACTACCTGCCCCTATTGATTTAAAAGCCTTCTGGATATTGAAAAGATTGCCGACTCCATAATCGACTATGGTTACCATACTCATTGTTTCATGTCCATCTAGTAATTTCCCCTTCCCTATATGATCCGTGTTTCAACACCATTTTCATTCAAGTATTCCTTTACACTGCCGATTGAGCATGAGTCAACCATTAAATCCGCTGTGCCACCGTATCCCTCGTTTAAAAACTCAATGTTCCCTGAATCAATATGTGCACCCATGCGAAGATCTGGAGAACTATATGACATGTTGGGTTGGTTCACAGGCTGACAGTAGTGATAATGAAAGATCGATGCCGCTGCGACCGCATCTGCCTTACCCTTAGTGACTACCTCTTTGAAGTGTTCCAGTTTCCCTGCACCCCCACAAGAGATCACTGGTATCGAGACCGAACTTGATACGGCTTCCACTAACTCAAGATCAAAACCATTACCCATACCCTCATTATTAATAGAAGTAAGAAGGATTTCACCTGCACCTAGCTCCTCTACTCGCTTCCCCCATTCAATTGTTTCCAAATCTGAAACTTCACGTCCATAATCAGTCCAGACCTCATAACCTCCATCTTTTTGTCGATAAGTCTCTATGGATGCAACGATGCATTGTGACCCAAAAACACGTGCGGCCTCGGTGAGAATACGCGGGTTAGATACTGCAGCTGTATTGATTGCGACTTTATCCGCTCCAGCCCTAAGTAGGTCAGTCACATCCTCAATGGTTCTAATACCACCAGCCACGGTGAGAGGAATTGCCGTAGTTTCAGAAGTCTTTTGAACGATTTCTTTGAGACTGCTTCGCCCGTATAGACTGGCAACTACATCTTGATAAATAAGCTCATCAGCACCTTCATGGTAATATATCTCAGAGTATTGCTGAGCTGTGCCCAAAACCCGATTCCCTTCGAGCTGCAAGCCTTTCACTAGGTTAGGACCCTTAATATCTAATCTGGCAATTATTCGGATTGAATGGCTCATCCAGGCTCCCCGTGAAATCTCCCAAGAAAAATAATGAATAATCTAACATATAGTAATGTACCACTATGGAGGGACATGAAAAATTCACGATATCCAAATATAAAAGGATTAGACATTCATTTGTTTAAAAACAAATTGATTATATACGCAAAAATTACAACGTAATAACAATGGAAGAAGTGATATATAGTGTTGATAATGAAGCTGAGATACCAGATTTCTTGTGCCACGATTAGATACTAATGATCTACCGAAAAAAATTGAAGAAGCCAATGATTGGTAGAGTAAAGGATGATTTGAATCTTGCTGTGACTTTAAGCTGAATCTGTCCAGTGTTTTCCTAAGGCCTGTTTTTTGGATATGGCCACCACTGTCGCAAAACCTTCTGAAACTCCAAGTATTCTGGCGATTGTTTGATACGTTGGACCCTAACGAATTCTTCGAAAACGAGATAAGCCACGGCTATGCCTAGACCCAGTAGCGCTCCTAATATGATTTGGATGAGAATGGACCCTAGAGGTTCAGAAGATCCTTCAGGCCTGTCAATAACAGTAATCAAGGGAGTGTTTCGGGCTTCTTCAATACGAGCTTCTTCGTAAGCCTGAGAAAGAGTAAGGTATACTTGTTGACTGACTTCCACACGTCGTTGCGTGCGAGCTGCTTCTGCCATTAGGCTAGGGGAGTCTTCGATCCTTCTATTGCGAGCGTAGAACTCTGCGAGTGAGTCTTCCACGGATTCTAGCTCTTTCTGGGCTTCACTCAACCTATTTTCCGTAAAGATACGTTCAAAAGTGGCACGGGATTCACGTTTCCCAACATTGAAATCGTTTAGAGATTCCAGCATGCTCTTGTTAAGGATTTCTGAAAACCATTGCCACTCAGATGTGACTTCTAAGGTTATAATTCTTGAAAGGGGATCGAAGTCTGTAGTCACCTTGTCGCGAAGTGCATCTACGGTTATCGCGAGTCTCTTAGCTAGCTCTTCTTGGGGATCAGAAAATAGGTCAATAGGCCTAACTATTTGCTGGTCGACTCCGTTGTCAGATGGATTAGGATTTACATATTCTATTTGGGCTATATTAGCAAGAAAGTCATAGGAACTAAGGACTGCAGCATAAAATTGAGGAGGATCCGAATCATTACCCAAGCTCCCTCCCATTGCAGAAACGCCAAAGCTCTGGGCTAGAGCTCCGATCCCTGCGTTTCCAGTGCTAGATCTGGATTCGAGTATAAACATTGAAGTAGATGTGTATTCATCTGTGGCAAAAATGGTAGCAGAAGAAATGATGATGACTCCCAGAATAGTCTTCAATACAAAGGGAAGACGTCGAAGGATTATCGTCATTACCCATAATATTGTATGGCCTTGTTTTAGGCTTTGATGAGATGAATGGGTGTCCATTGTTGGCAAGTCTCCTTTTCTACTACAATGATAGCTAAGCGAACTACGTCTTCCAAATATTTATAGGTCCTGCCCCTTAAGCAGCAAAAGATCTGTGTATTTACCCACCTTATCAAAACCATAATTTGACTTTAGATAATATAAATCGACCTTCCCATATTTAAGATTTGCGTCATCATAGATATCGAATCCTAGCGAAACTAATTCATTATAAAATTCGTCAATAGTTATTTTTTCCCAAGCTTTCAAGTATGGAGCAAACTCAACAAGCACTGCTATCTTAGTGGCTTTTGAAAAGAGCGAACGTCCTCCACGCAACACAAATAAATCATGTCCCTCTGTGTCGATTTTTATGAATGAAACTCTGTCAAAATCAATTTCATTTTCTGCAAGGCAATGATCGATAGTTTGTGTATTAACAATAAACTTAGCTCGAGGCAATTCATCTTTAAACGTGTAGACAGCCATGTCTTTATGTAATTGATTATCACTTTCACCCGATGGGCTAAGAAAAAGATTAAAGCTACCTAAACTGTCTGAAAGAGCGTTATCAGAAATGGTAACGTTTCCATTAAGTACATTAGTAAAAACATTTCGTCGAAGGAGACCGTAGCTTACTGGACCAGGTTCAAAAGACAGAACCTTTCCATTGTTACCAACCAATTTTGACATTACTAAAGTCATAAGGCCAATACTAGCACCCACGTCGATAGCAACACTCCCATCTCTAATAAATCTGTCCATTGTATGGAAAATTCTTCCATCACTAGAATTTGCAACATCGCTAATCGCTTTGCCAGCAAACTTTTTGTAATAAATAGTATCTGAAGAATTATGATAGATATCAAACCCAAAAACATTTTTAAGATTAATTTTTCGTACATATGCCCATAAGAATCTGTGAATACGTTGCTTTAGAGCTGATGGGATAAATCTTTTTATAACCTCTTTCATTGTTTCTTTCTACCTTCGTTGGTTAAGGGGCAGGAACTACGATGCCTTGCTATTTTTTAATTTTTTGACAAATAATGCTCTCTAAGAAAAGAAGTCCGTTATCTGAGTGAGCTTCTAGGTTAGCCACTCCTGCCAAAATAATGGCAGAACTGCAAATCAAAGTCCCAAGGATACTCTTTCCAAAAAGAGTGCATCATCCTGTACAATTCTAACACCTTCTTCGGCTAAGTAGAAAGTGACAGACTTTTGATCAGAATATTTTTCTAAGACGTCTACCACTGATTTCTCAATTTTTCTAAAGATGCCACCGTAATATAGAAAGCGAGCATATTTGCGGAAAGTAAATTCAATGTTCTCTATATACTCGTAGTCATGGTCCTCTAGAGTGATGGTTACACAAGTATCTTGCTGTTGGGTCGAATGTTCTAGGCTTTTGTGAACTCCAGCGAAGACATCCTCTCAGGGAGAAGATACGTGTATGAAAATATGCAACGTAGACATCAGGCTCTTAACTTTTGGTATTCTTGAGGGGAATTTACGTGTAAAATCGCGAGTACGACACAGCTAAGCCAGAGTAGTTGAGCTGTAACTATATAGGAATCGAAGACGCCACCGAAAAATAAAATTACAAATAAGCCCCACTGTAAATTTCTCCATGGATCTCTGGGAGAGGATTTAAGGATTTTGCGGGAAATTTTAAGCATCCAGTAGGCTCCAATTGTGGCTCCGATGATTCCAAATGAGTATAGGATATCCACGTATAATGAGTGAGCTGAAAACTGTACCAGAGATCCTCCTGCTCCGGGTAGTCTCAAGCTGATGCTTCCTGGGGAAAAGCCGAAGAAGAAGTGCCATGGTCCTGCAGAGAGCAGGCTCCCTATGAGGGATTTCCAGATAAATATACGTCCCCCTCCAGTACCTTCTTGTTGTAGTGCTTGAAGATCTAAGAGAGAGAGTAACCTCTGCAGATACTCTGCGATGTTGGGAAAGAGTAAGACGATCGTTGCTATTATTGCTGCAATTCCAACGAATGCCTGACTCTTCCTTTTGGTGAAGGCTAGTAGCCCAGCGATATACTGTAAGACTGCTCCTCTGGAGACTGTTGCCAGCAAAGCTGCACCCAGTACTAAGGTCACAGTTATTATCAGAAGACGTATGGTATTGTCAGTGGTCTTTCCCCATGAGAAGTGTGCCATAAGAAGACTAATTGCGAAGCAATATCCCGAAGTATTTGAGGAGCCCAAGCTAGGGATATTAAACCGTAATAGGTCGTATGTGTTTCCATCGCCAGAGATATAGGTGATGACTGAAATTCCAGCTATACCGACGGGGATCCAGAAGACTAAGGACTCAAAAATTCTATGAGGAATATTCTTCAAGGACAGTGTACCGAGGATGACCAATAGGATTTTTCCTAGTTCTTGGAAGGTTCTGTTGCCTGTTTCAGCGGTAGGCAAGTCCCATATTCTCAATGCTGTGTCAGTGCCTTTTATTAAACCTCCAGCAGTTAGGCTTATTGCAAATAGAATGACGAGAAATACCAGTCCTGTTTGGACACCTTGATTCTTTAAATCAGTGACAATCCACAGTCCTATTACCCAAGCGAGACATAATGTGGATCCGTAAATTCCTCCGCCGATGCTCACATTCAGAAAAATGCAAACCATGGACCAAACAATCCAGTAACCAAGTTGTGTTACTTTATTGGTTCTGTCAGCCGGGCTACTCATTGTTTGTCTCGAGTGTATTAATGTTCTGAGGAGGGACCCAACCTGGTTGTTTAGACCTTATGGCTACTGCCCAAGATTTTGTTATTAGGAGCATAATGTATGCTACGGTCGTGGCCCAAGCTGCTCCAATGATCCCGAATTTGGGGATCCAAAGGAAATTAAGAACGACGTTTAATGCAGCGGCTAGAATGGTCGACCACATCAAATCCCGATCGATACTTCTAGCATATAAATCATAGTGTGGGACAAAGCTAATATTTTGGATGACTGAACCCAATAATAGGATAAAGAAAACGGAACGAGTTTCAATAAACTGCGGATTTTTCATGAAATCAGCTAGATATGGGAATATCAGGATGAGAAATAGACTCACCAATATACTGCCAGATATTATTGCCACTGCTAAAGTTTTTCGTTCCTGGGTGTATCGCGCCATGTCTCGGATAAGGAAAGATTTTACGATTTTTGGATAGATGATGCTCACTACCCCTATAGTAATCGCCGTATATACTAGTCCTGCGACACTTTGATGAAATGTGTATAGTCCGACCTGTTCTATACCACTGAAGTGCTGGATGATAAATCGGTCCGAAAAATATATAGTGTTCAAAGCTACTGCGGACATAAAAAAGGGCATAGCTACCGATACCCCTTTACGAATCCAATCGAGTCTCGGACGGATCTCAAAGGGGTTGGACCAATCCGATTGTAGTAATGGCTTACATCCGATTAATATGGAAAGAAGGCCACCTAGGATCCAAAATATTGCAATAGCTTGAACAGATCGGTACTCTGGGATTTGTAAGCCGACCGTGACCGCGATAGCTACCCAAGATCCAATTCGGATGAATCCTGCGAAATTGGCTAAAATAGGGCGCCCAATAACAAATAAAATCCTACAGGTTTCTACTGACAGGTGCTCCACTATGATCAGGATATAAAACCAGACCGCGAGTGACCACGGTAGAATGCCGGCGAAAAATAGAATAGACAATGCAGGTAACGATAGGAGGTATATCAAGCCATGAAACGTTAGTTGGCCACTCAACAATAGGCCCCTTTTGGCTTGGTCAGCCCCCAAGATTTCCCTTGTGTTAAAGACGTAAAATTCCATTCCGAGGAATTGAACAGACATTGCTACAGAAGTTGCGAGGATCCCATAGGTGCCCAGATCTGCAAGTGTCATATAGCGCCCTAAATAGCCGAGTAGCGCAAATTTCGATGCAATCGTGATAGCACGAATGACAATACTGGCTGTTGCTACTGGAAGTAAGGCTTGCAGGTGATTCTTATTAATAGTTACTTGGCCCCCTTTGCTTCCTATGGTATTTGGTAGTTACTTAGGAACGTGGAATGCTCATCCAGCCTCCCCTTGAAATCTCCCAAGACAATTTCCTGGGGATTTTATTCGGTGCATGTTTATTAGTAGTTAACTTACATTTACCTGATAAATAACATTAGGCATTAAATTATTAAGCAACAGGGTGCTTGAAGGTAAGAAAAGAAGAATAAAAAACAACTCTAGAACTACCCAAGATAGTTGTTACAAATGCTCAAAAATAAATTGCACTTAGATTTTGATCCTTCTAGTTTTGTGTTTGATTTAACTTCCTCGATATAGGATCTACACGATTTTTTATAAAATGGAAAAAATGACAAAAATGATTGAGCAATTACTATCAATATTTAGAAATGTATTTGATGATGACAACTTAGTTATAAATTCATCAACTACTGCACAGGATATTGATGGCTGGGATAGTTTGGCACACATCAGTTTAATTGTCGCGATTGAAAAATCTTTTAACCTCCGTTTTTCCACCGCTGAAATATCTGACTTTGAAAATGTAGGTCAAATGGCAGAATTGATATTACGCAAGCAGGCAAATGTCTAATAAATGACAGCACGAAATTTTACAATACACAATCAAAGAGAATTTGCATCTTTTTCAGGTGACTTTAACCCGATTCATGTAGATGAAAAAGAATCAATCAAAACACATGCCGGACAGCCAATTGTCCATGGGGTGCACCTTGTTTTATGGTCCTTGGACGCACTGGAAATTAAGTTAACACAAGAAACTGAACTTGATATCAAATTTGAGTCGCAGGTCAATCTTAATGAAAACATCTTAGCTATTTTTGATGAAACTAAGAACCAAATTTCAATAACGAGTGAAGATCAGCAAAAGATATACTCTAAAATTAAAATCAAAAATCTTAATAGAAATATATCCTCCAAACCAAAAAACTTCTGATTATGCTTTTAAGCTAATTCAGTTAATGATAGAAAATGATTTCAATTTTCAAAAATCTCAATAAGATCATATCTAACCTTTATGAAGCGCCTAGCTTTCCAATAACTGCTGAAGACCATGAAAAATAATTTCAGAATCCGCTTCGCAAGAGTTGGTGAAACAATTGAAATCATGGATTTTATAAGACTTCATTGGGCCCAGAATCATATTCTTGCTCATGACAAGGCGCTCTTTAATTTTCAATATCTTCAAAATAAAAAGTTGAACTTTGTTTTAGCTTTAAATTCATATGAAAAAATCGTAGGTATTTTAGGCTTTATTGGCTATGCACCAGGCTTAGACAGGCAAGATATCTCTCTTGCTATGTGGAAAGTTATACCCAATCTTCCTGATCCATATTTGGGGGTTAAGCTTATACATTTTCTTCAGGAACAAGCGATATTTAGGAATATAAACTGCGTAGGTATATCAAAAGAAACGATTGCAATATACAAATATTTAGGCTTTAAAACTGGTAAGCTTGACCACTATACAGCATTCAATAATGACTGCAAACATTTTGAGATTTCTAACCCCCCTTCAAAAATCAAATCTATTAGGAATACTGGAATTTTTGAATTTAAAAAAGTGCTTTCAATTAAACCAATTCTTTCTAAATTGCACTCTTCAGATTTTTACAAACAAAAAGATTACTTTAAATCTGTCGATTTTCTTGCAAAAAGATATGAAACACACCCTTACTTTAATTACATTTTTCATGTGGCATATATGCAAGATGTTGCAAAAGGCTTGGTGATTTCACGACCTGTTGAGCATGGAGGTGGAAAAGCTCTACGAATAATAGAGGTGATCGCGAACGATGAAGATATGGCAAACATCATCAATAATTTTGCAAAAATTCTTTATCGTTCTGAATATGAGTATGTTGATATTTATGCCTCAGGCATAGATAGAAGCGAAATGACAGTTGGACATTTTGAATTGATAGACAGCCCAAATGATGTGATTGTCCCAGATTATTTTGAGCCTTATGAGAGGAGAAATACTGAAATTCTTTATATGACCTCAACCCAGGAAAATGTTTGTTTGTTTAAAGGGGATGGTGATCAAGATCGTCCTTCTCGCAAAATATAATTGGCTAAAAGTGAGAATAGTAACTCCTGGTTTTACTAAAACCCCAAAACTTGATGTGTTTGATCCTCGTTATTTGGAGATGATTCAAGCTCAGAATAAAATTTTAACACCGGAAGAAGTTACTCGGCTAATTAAAGAAAAGATGAAGTCATGAATAATATATATGAAGATTTATCATGGTTGCCCCAACCTCCACAAGATTTTTCGCAAAGATTGAATGAGGTAACTAACGGAAATGACTTGCGAGAATTGGCTAAATTCTCACTTGATGAAAATCATTTACGGCGCTTATATAAAAAGACCTTAACTTTGCAAAATGAGCATGTCGATCTTTTGCCTTTGACTGCCATAAAAATTGGTGTGATCAGTAACGCAACTACTAAGCTAGTGGTTCCTGCCTTAGTTGGGACTGCCTTGCGTTCTGGTATTTCGCTGCAAGTTGTTGAGGCAGAGTTTAATCAAATTGCACAAGAAACCTTTTCTTCAGATTCTGTATTCATTAGCCAAAAATTAGATTTTATATTAGTGGCTATTGATTACCGTGGCTTACCTCTATCGCCATGCCCAGGAGATGAGGACTCAGCCGAAAAAAATGTTCAAGATTGCCTTGGTTATCTAAAATCAGTCGTAGAGTCCGTGCGTACTAAAACAGGGGCCCAGATCATTCTTCAAAATATTGCTTCACCAGTTGAGGCTTTATCAGGTAGTTATGAGGGGAGCTTGCCAGGCTCAGCAAACTGGTTAATTTCGCGTTTAAACAGTGAGCTAGACGGATTAGTAGCTGATGATACTTTTATAGTGGATATTGCAGGACTTGCGGCTAATCTAGGATTGACGAATTGGCATGATCCAACTCTATGGAATATAGCTAAACTATCTTTCTCTCAAAGATACATGCCAATATATGCTGACTATGTTTGTCGTATTATGTCAGCAAGATTAGGGAAAAGTCGTCGCTGCCTCATTTTAGATTTAGATAATACACTCTGGGGTGGTGTCATTGGAGATGATGGACTAGAGGGCATATTAATTGGTAATGGAGATCCAACAGCTGAAGCTCATTTGCATATACAGCAAACTGTACTAGAGCTCCGTGAGCGAGGAGTAGTTCTTGCTGTCTCGTCTAAGAATGAGGACGCTACTGCTCGTCAACCATTTAAAGAGCATCCAGATATGCTTTTACGGGAAGAACATATTGCAGCGTTCCAGGCCAACTGGTCTGACAAGGCTTCAAACATCAAGGCAATAGCTGAAATGCTTTCTTTGGGTTTAGAGAGCATGGTATTTCTAGATGACAATCCAGCTGAACGAATGCAAGTTCGTCGTGAATTACCTGAAGTGGCTGTACCTGAATTACCTAAAGACCCAGCACTATACGCACGAACTCTTATTGCCGCTGGATATTTTGAGGCCATTACTTTTTCAGAAGAAGATCGTAAGCGGGCAACTTTTTATCAAGGCAACGCAAAGCGAGTACAGACCCTAAATCAATCCTCTGATATGGATGCATATTTAAAGTCTTTGGATATGGAAATATCCTTCACTCCATTTGATGCAACTGGTCGAGCCCGTATCGCACAATTAATCAGTAAATCCAATCAATTCAACCTTACTACTAAACGTTATAGCGAGTTAGATGTAAAAGAATTGGAAGGTGACCAAAGTTTTTATACGCGTCAGATTCGACTTAAAGACACTTTCGGTGATAACGGCATGATTAGTGTAATTGTTTGCAAAAAAAACACATCCGCTTGGGAGATTGATTCATGGTTAATGAGTTGTCGTGTATTGGGTAGACGGGTTGAATTGGCCGCCTTACAGGATATAGTGACAAATGCTAAGGCTAGCGGTGCAACTAAAGTGGTTGGTACTTATATTCCCACCGTTCGCAATATTATTGTTAAAGATCATTATAAAAAATTAGGATTTACTAAAATTTTGGATGAGTCTGAAATTGAAACTTGGAAGTTAGATATTTCAGATTTTGTAGCGCTTGATTTGCCTATGAAGCTTACCTATGTCTAAAAATAATAAATTAAGCGTAGTAATGTATCACTATGTTAGAGAGATTAAAGGATCTTTGCATCCTGGCATCAAAGGCCTAGAATTTGAAAAATTTAAAACTCAATTGGATTATTTACAATCTGAGTATCAGATAATACAAGCAGAGGATGTCATTTCTTCTTGTTTAAATGGAAGTCCAATCCCTGAGAATTCTTGCCTACTTACGTTCGATGACGGCTATAAAGATCATATTAAGTTTGTATTACCTGAGCTAAAGTCAAGAAAAATTCAAGGCACTTTTTTTCCTCCTGCTAAAGCAATTCTTGACCGCGAATTGTTAAGTGTTAGTGCTATTCATTTTATACTCGAACGATGCACGAATTATAAGTTACTACTTGAAGAGTTATTTGATTTATGTATTTCTAGAGATATTAAGAAAGAACTTCTTAGTGAATGGAAGATTACCTATGGATCAACTGGGAAATGGGATTCAGAACCCGAACCTGCCTTAATTAAACGATTGCTACAGTTTGTTCTTCCCGAAAGGATTCGTACTGATATTATTTCTATCTTATTTGAGAAATATATTGGTCAGAAACAGCGTGATTTCGCTGATGACTTGTACCTAACAACTCATGATCTGAAAATAATGTTGGCTGATGGAATGTATATTGGTAGCCATGGTTATGAGCATTTTTGGCTTGATAGGTGTAGCGCGGATGAGCAGAAAGAGGAAATAATAAATTCACTGAAATTTTTAACTCAAATTGGTGCTTCTACTAAAGATTGGATGATGTGTTATCCACACGGCGCTTACAATAGTGATACTGTTAAGTTGCTGGATGAGTATAACTGTGGGATTGCCTTTAAAGATTCCGGTGGTGAAACTATTCTCGATATAGATCGTCGTTATGATTTAACGAGATACGATACAAATGATTTCCCCCAATAGTTTAAATTTCAATTCTTTTTTTATTGAGAGCTAAAAGTAAGGAATTAGTTGCAGGATAACGTCAAATCACCACGCGGTTAGACCACCATCGACGATTAGATTCTGGCCGGTCACATAACTAGAAGCATCAGAAGCCAAATAGACTAGTGCGGCAACCATTTCAGAAGCTTGACCCATCCTTCCCAATGGCACCCTTTTCGAGTACAGTGACTGGAATTGTTCATTCTGTCCACTTTCGACTCCCCCTGGAGTGATTGCATTAACTCTTATGTTGTCTTTCGCCCAGTAAGTAGCCAAATATTTGGTCAATCCTATTACAGCGGCTTTCGAAGTGGCATATACCGCAGGAGTGTTGATTTCAACTCCCATGTATTCAGATCCCTCATAGATTCTTTGATCTGGTGCAACTACTCCATACACAGAGGCTGTTTGGACTATGCTGCCACCTTGCCCTTGAGATAACATTTGTTTCCCTACCGCTTGAGCGACTAGGAACATCCCATCTATGTTAACACTCATGATATCACGCCAATTCTCAAACGAATAATCTTCGAACGTTGCGAAATATTCCTTCAAATCCTTCGATTTTGCTGCAGCGTTGTTATGAAGAATCTCTATACTTCCCTTCTGAGATACGATCTTATCGACCATTCCTGTCACTTGCTGAGGACTCCTGATGTCACAAGACACACCAATGGCAGCAGTCCCATATTCTTCTCGGAGCTCTCCGGCGAAACTCGCAGACTCCTCTGGATCCAAATCTACTACAACCACATCGGCACCAGCGGAAGAAAGTCCCCGGCAGAAGTGTTTTCCTAAAATCCCTGCACCACCCGTTACCACGGCCGTTTTACCTTCTAGGTTGAACCATTTGTTGATCTCATATTCCGACATAATCACTCCTCCCAAATTCCAAGAAAGAAAGGTGATTCAAAGCCAAAGCAACTGGCTGCTTCCCATCAAGTCCTTCCGATTTTGATAGATAATGCTAACTCTCTTCCACTAATACCCCAAGGACTAGATCCTCAATCAGAACCATCTAAGGAGCCAGTGGAACTATAGTCCGAACCTCAACCAACCAGTTATTGTGGCTAGCACCTTCATATGCGTCAAAATTACTGACTTTTTCATATCCTATCCTACCCAGAACTATTGGTCCCAAATCCATCTCTTCTTCCCATGATCCAACAATCCTAAATCTAATTTCTTCAGGCTTGTCCATTCCTTTTTCAAAAGTAAACCCTTCCTTGACACGATACTGATCAAGGCTGCGTTCCTCCCAGGCAAGCTCCAGGTTGAATTGACTACTGACACCAAAATTCTTTCCGAATTCTAGGTGCCCCCCCCTCCCATTGGGACCCAAGTTGTCCCCTATGATCATCTCGTCTACTGTAAGTCCAGAACGGAACGGGTCGTGTGCATAAAATCGTATTCCCGTTTCTCTGTACTCAAAGCGCATATACTGGCTGTCATTCCCTAGAATATGGGGTACAAACATCCCAACTATATACGAAGCATCCTGACCAAAAACTCGATCCAATTGATCTGGTTTTCCCAAATCGTCGAAGACTAGAGAACCGTACATCTGGGGCGCTGTTTCCCAAGGCAACCTCCACCTGAAATCAAATCCGGCAAATCGATTAGAGATTGCTAATCGCTGCCGCTCGGGAGTACCCAGCCTGGTTAGAGGTTCTACCACAATCAGATGGTCTAAAACACGGCTCCAAACTGAAGCGGAAGGAGATCCTTCTCCACCCGAATGAACCAGCGCTAATAGACCCACCTCCAAACTTCGCCAAGGTTTGGCATTTAACCGGTAACCGACCAGATAAGAGTTGGGAATGTTGCGATCTTTCTCCAAGCGAGAAAGAGAAACTGATAGTCTTGTCGGTCCTATCTTTTCTAGAATCCAGGGCAGACGAAACGTGCCGTCACTTCCTACTGTAATCTGGTCTAGGCCTCTGGCCTGGCCCGAAAAGAGAGATCCATTTTTCAAAGAAGGGCCCCAAACGTTTGGGCGACGACCTACAGACATATAAAGCGGACCAACTGGCCCTTCCCCCCAGATCTCTTTGATTCCGATTGACTGACTCGAACTCTGGCCCTTAGCGATTGGTACTGCAACCGTTTTATAGAAGTCCCAAGCCCCAACCACGAAACCCATAGAAGGCTCAGCTACCATGCCAAATCCTTCGTCTATTCGCCTCCCGCCTCTTCCTTGAGAAAGTGGCGATATAACTGCATCAATGTATGCTAATCCATTGCCTTGAAAATTTCTGGAAGGATCTTCAGCCCAACCTAGTGATATGTCAACTTGAGCGCTGAAGGCTCCCCCAGTAAGCATTTCTCTTAGTTTTTTTTCGGATATAGATGCTGAGTCACTCGGCTGTTTATCATAAATTCTTCGCAGTGTCCGATTCATCCCGAAACTCTGGCCCAGAGGTATCGTGTCCAGGATGTTCCTACTGAGAAGCATCTCCATTGCTCTAGTCACTCGGTCAATCTGCTCTATCGGACGAAGGGATTGAGAGAAAACCTCTGTGGTGACCACTAAGATCAAACAGGACAATACTAGAAAGCACCTTCTATACATCAAAAATATCTGTCCTGATCAAATACTTTTCTTTGGTTTCCAGTATGCAGAACGGTTTCACTACACTAGCTCTTTACAATCCAGGACTCTCCCGAAAATTTAGTTTTTCGACTGAAGGATCCAGTGGCATTTCTAGCATCAACTAGAATTTGAGAGGAGTGGAGAATTGACGAGTAGTCGAGACTCGAATGATCCGTCATAATCACCACAGCGTCAGATTGACCAAGAACCTCCTTAGTCAACGAGGCACAAGATAATGAAACATCTTCAGACAACTCCAATCCTGATACATGTGGATCATAATACTCGATTTTTGCACCTAGAGAGACGAGTTCCTGAATTACCTGTAAGGCAGGGGATTCCCGCACATCACCAACATCTTTCTTGTACGACACTCCAATAATGAAAATACTGGCCCTCTCCAATTGTTTGTCTTGTGATGCCAATGCCGTACGTATCTTTTCTACTATAAATTTTGGCATTTCTTCATTTACTTCAGAAGCCAATTCCACAAAACGAGCACGATAATCTAAGTCACGCATTTTCCATGCTAAATAATGGGGATCTACCGGAATACAATGACCTCCAAATCCTGGACCAGGATCAAATTTCATAAAACCAAATGGCTTAGTGCCAGCTGCTTCTACTACCTCCCAAATATTCACCTCTAATCGATCTGCTATTAGTGCCACTTCATTGACCATAGCTATATTGACTGCCCTGAAAGTGTTCTCCAAGATCTTGACTAACTCAGCAGATTCCGTGGAAGACACTGGCACCAATTCATCGACAAATCGCTGGTACACAGCGCACCCAACTCTTAGACATTCCTGTGTTATCCCTCCTAAAACTTTAGGCGTATTCTTGATCTGCCAAGTCTGGTTTCCAGGATCAACACGCTCCGGAGAAAAACAAAGAAAAAAATCTTTTCCGACTTCCAAATTTGTTTCTTGTAAAGCAGGCAGTAGTGCTTCTCTGGTGGTGCCAGGATAACTGGTTGATTCTAGAACTATCAATTGGCCTTTTCTTAAACTCTGAGCAACCACTTTAGAGGCCGCCAAAATGTAAGAAATGTCAGGTTCGTGAGATTTCGATAACGGGGTAGGAACACATATAGAAATAGCATCGCATTCTGAGATTCTATGCATTTCACCCGTTGCCTGGAATTTCCAGTCGGCCAAAACCTCACCCAATTCTTGATCACTTACATCAACTATGTGGCTTCTGCCATTATTTATCCCAGTCACTTTATCAGGATCTATTTCAAACCCCAAAACCTCTAATCCAGAGCGAGCAATCTGTAGACTCAAGGGCAAACCGACGTAGCCTAATCCTATGACTCCAAACTTGAAGTCACCTTTTTTATAATGATTGACCGACGAATGGATCATTTAACAAAACTCCGTAAGAACCTCCAACGGATCTCTCCCAAAGAAACAATACTCTGTTTACTGCAACACACTTAATAGATAATAACTAAATGCACTAATAAACAACTCCTATGAATCATCCCTTAAATAATAACTGAAGTTTTGGAACTATTTCGTCCCTTGGTTACAAAAATACTGAACTATAGATCCTACCAAACCTGATATACTGTATTCGTCGGGTTGCACTAATACTTTATATCCTAACTGTTCAGCTTCTTCCGCGGTTACAGGACCAATAACAGCTACCGGAGCGCAAACTCTTTCCCCAACCAATTTATGGAAATTTTTGACGGTCGATGGAGACGTAAATGTTAGGAGATCAACTCCAGAGTTGATCTCTGTGAGGATTTTATCCGAAACTTTATTGACAGGCACTGTCTCATAAGCCAAAACCACTCTGACATTAGCACCCAATGCTCTCAATCCATCGGGTACGGTCGGCCTGGCTTCTGATCCAGAAGGTATAAGGAAACTCTTTCCATTAAGATCTTCCCTAGAGCTAAACAAATCTACAATACCCTGCCCTGTATAGGTTGGTGGAACACACTCAGCATCCAGACCATAGCTAGCGCTGATTTTTGCGGTTTCCGGCCCTACACAACACACTCTAGTTTGCTGGCAAAAATCGACCATAGGGATATCCTGCCGTTTAACACTCTCGGCAAAAAATCGTACGGCATTCGTCGAAGTAAAAACCACCCAATCAAACTGTGAGAAATTGATCACAGCCCGATCTAGATCTTCACTGCTTCCCAGACCACGCACCTCTACAGTAGGCATCTGAATAACATAAGCCCCTATCTCGGTCAGAAGCTCAGTAAATCTAGTTGACTGTTGCAAAGGCCTGGTTACAACGACTCGCCTACCTTCTAGTGGTCGCTCTTTTCGAAGACTAGTTTCTATTTCTTGCATGCTCACTGGCCAGGTGTGACTTCTGCCTTAATTTCATAATTGGACAGCGCCACTCTTCATGAGCTTTGATTATTTCATTTAGATCTAGACGCCATCAAGGTCTAGTCTCCAGCCAACCTCATCGGCGGTGCTTTGGAGATTTTTTCACTTCGTATACACTCTGCACAAACTCGTACTCTGCGCCTTTCACCAGCACCTGTTATAGTGTTAACCTTTTGCAGATTGGGCAGCCAACGACGTCTAGTCTTGTTGTGGGCATGACTCACGTTGTTTCCCGTCTGGGGCCCCTTCCCACATACATAACAAACTCTGGACATAAGCTTTCTACTTCCTGAAATAATTCCTAGTAATTAATTGCTTCCGCTGGGAGCAGTATACGATGTTACATCTAAAGCCTCTAGAAAAGACTCTGAAAAGGTAGCTACGATCTTATTAGCTTCACTCAAGCTTCCACTGGCCACCCAGGAGTCTGCCACACTGTCTGTCATTTGATAAACCCTTCCAATTACTGAAACACTCTCACCCATGGCAATAGAAACACTGTCAGCCACCAAAGATTCCGACATTTTTACCATATAGGGCTGATCAGCCACTTCAACGAAAAATGCTTCCGAATCAAGTAAGCTTTGGACAGTAAGTTCGTTTACTTGAATGAGCATGTCGGCCTGGCCCATTGGATTGGCTCCAAAAACATCCACTGGTACCACTGTCGCAGAACTCAAATCTTCAGCTTCCTCAACTTCAACATCTTCAACACTGATAGACATCACATATTCCTCACTGCGACCAGTCAGCCACCACAAGAAACCTCCCACTATTACAAACGTCATGCCCATCAACAGCGTGCCATACGCTCCAGAAGAACCTTTTCCTGATGCCATATTCGTGCGTGCTCCCGTTTTTATCTCTATTATGAGCTTCTTCTCAACAATTTAAGATGACAGTCTAATCGAGCAACTCGATTAGCGCCATCTCTGCAGCATCTCCTTTACGATTTCTGAGTTTCAGAACACGGGTATAACCCCCTGGGCGATCACTAAACCGGGGGCCTATTTCATCAAACAATTTACCCAATACTTCCCTGTCGGAAATTGCTCGTCCCGCCAACCGCCGTGCATGCAGATCACCCCTTTTGCCAAAAGTAATTAACCTTTCAGCATAAGGTCTTAATTCTTTAGCCTTAGCAGTCGTAGTCTCAATTCGCTCATGTCGAAAAAGAGCCGTAGCAAGATTTCTCAAAGTCGCCTTCCTATGTGTGCGAGTCCGAGATAAAGCCCGACCTTTCTGACGATGTCTCATAATGTATAAACCTAGAATCTCTTGAAAAATGAATCTTCGGTTTCTTCTTCTTCTTCAGATTCGATCAGAGTAAACTCCCCTTCATCATCCACTAACAACTGCATTCCAAAATCCAGCCCATGTTCTGTCAGAAAATCAGAAATCTCTGTTAGAGATTTCTTGCCAAAATTCCCAATACTTAACATTTGATCTTCAGACCGCTGAACTAAGTCGGCCAAGATGCTGACCCCTTCTTTCTTAAGAGAATTTCTAGACCTAACGCTAAGCTCAGTAATATCTTCCAGCGGTCGTCTTAACAAATCTCTCATCTCTTCAGAAACTTTGCTACCCAGGGATTCCGTTTGAGGCAATCCACCCTCGGCAAAGTAAAGCATAAACTCAAGGTGTTTTTGGAGAAGTGCAACAGCATAGCTCACTGCAGACTCCGCACTAACCGATCCATTTGTCTCAACTGACAGTGTCAGTCGATCGAAATCGGTCCTCTGCCCCACCCGAGTCTCCTCTACAGAAAAATTTGCCGACTGTACAGGATTATAAATCGAGTCTATTCTAACCAAATCAACTGGAGAACCTTCCGGGAACTCATGTTGTTCCGCAAGTACAAAGCCTCTGCCTTTCTGGACATGAAGTTCTATGACAAGGTCACGCTTGTTTTCCAAAGTCATTAGATGGTGCTCTGAATTATGGATGGTAACACCGGCTTTTTCCACTATATCAGCAGCTGTAATTACTCCGGGCTTACTCGCTCGAATTTCCAAAAAGGCACTATCCAGATCATCGTCCAAAGAGACAACTAAAGACTTCAGGTTCTGTATCACCTGGTGTACATCTTCAACAACTCCCTTGATAGTCTCATGTTCATGCACTACCCCACCTATACGAAAGGCCCAAACTGCTGAACCCCGCAGAGAGGCCAAGAGCGCTCGACGAACAGAATTCCCCAAAGTATGGCCGAAACCACGCTCGAGGGGTTCTATCACAAATTCTCCTCTGCTTTCATCATCTGATTCCCTCGTAATTTCAATACGTTCCGGAATCACCAATCCAGTCAAATCTATCTCCAAAGAATCCTCCATAATCACTTCGAGTAGAGTTCCACAATGAGTTGTTCATTTATTGAAGCATCTAAATCCGTTCGTATTGGTGTACGTGCCACCCGACCGATTAGATTCTTTTCATCTAAGACCAACCACTCTGGTAGTCGTCGTTTAGTGCGTGCCTCCTCCAGAGCTACTTCCACGATCGATAAGTCCTTAGATTTGGATCTTATCGAAATTTCATCGCCCTTCTTAACATTATAGCTGGGTATGTTTACTGCATTTCCATTTACTTCGAAATGCCTATGGCCAACTAATTGCCTTGCTTGTCTGCGCGTCTTTGCAAAGCCCATTCTATACACAATGTTATCTAGACGTGACTCCAGCGCGACCAGTAGATTTTCACCAGTGACGCCAGCCCGCCTATTAGCATGCTCAAAAAGACTTCTAAACTGTTTTTCGAGTAAACCATAACGCATCTTTACTCTCTGCTTTTCTCTGAGCTGAACAGCATAATCCGACTGTTTTCTACGACGAGCATGATTAGGGCCGTGTTGGCCAGGAGGATATGGCTTCCTCTCTACTGGACAATTCACCTTGCCACAGCTCTGGCCCTCTCTGCGACAAATTCTATGCGCTGGTCCCGTGTAGCGAGCCATAGTTACCTATACCCTGCGCTTCTTAGGTGGACGACATCCATTGTGCGGAAGTGGAGTAATGTCTTGTATAGAAGTAATCTGAAGACCTGATGCAGCCAAAGCTGAAATAGCAGACTCACGTCCTGATCCAGGACCTTGAACCAAGATGCTAACCCTTTTAACACCAAGAGCCATCGCTTCTTTCCCGCACTGTTCAGCTGCCATAGTGGCCGCAAAGGGAGTCGACTTCTTAGATCCCTTGAATCCTGCCTTACCCGAACTACCCCATACCACAGTGTTACCTACTTTATCGGTAACAGTGATCAAGGTATTATTGAAAGTTGCCTTGATGTGGGCGACTCCTTCTGCCTCCACCACTTTCTTCGCTGATTTTTTTGTTTTATTAATCGCCACTCTTTACCATCCTCAAACTTCAATAACTATAAAGTTACTCTGTGTCTTGATATCAAATTGAACTGTAAATACTTACTTCTTAGGAGCTTTCTTGTGACCAGCTACTGCTTTTCGTTGTCCCTTGTGCGTGCGTGCATTAGTATGAGTTCTCTGTCCTCGCACTGGCAGTCCTTTCCGATGTCTCAAACCTCTGTAGGATCCAATGTCCATCAATCGCTTGATGTTCATTGAAATCTCGGTCCTCAGGGCTCCTTCTACCTTATATTGTTTCTCTATTTCCTTGCGGAGCTTGTTCACATCAGCATCGGTAAGATTTACTGCTCGAATCTCGGGATCAACTCCTGTAGCCTCCAGAATGAGATCTGCCCTTTTTTGACCAATACCATAAATGTAGGTCAGGGCAACCTTAACCAATTTTCCGTTTGGAAGATCAATGCCTGCGATCCGTGCCATACTGCCGTTTCCGTCTCTTTAGTTGTTTAACTTATTTTATTGTGAGAATCAGAAGAAACTCGGATTTATAAACTCTATCCTTGCCTCTGTTTGTGTTTAGGATTCCTACTACAAATGACTCTTACCACACCTTTCCTGCGAACAACCCTACAATGTTCACAAATCCTCTTTACACTACTTCTAACCTTCATCTCTTCTAACCCATTTTTTGTTTATTGCACAGCTTACAATGATAATGCAAGCTCTGCACACCTTCAAGACATCTCCAGTGAATTCAAAAAGGGATGCCTGACTCATAATTGAGTCAAAACTCTAGGACCCTTAGTTGTCACAGCCACAGTATGTTCAAAATGAGCTGAAAGAGACCCGTCTTGGGTCCTTACTGTCCACTCATCATCTCCTGTCACTATCTCAGACGAACCAACAGAAAGCATAGGTTCAATAGCTAACACCATACCCTCTCGAAGCTTCACTCCGTATCCGGATTTCCCCAGGTTGGGAACCTGAGGTTCTTCGTGAACGTCACGACCAATTCCATGTCCTACGAGATCTTTTATTATGCCGTACCCCTTTCCTTTAACAGACTCCATTACGGCAGCACCTATATCACCAACGTGGTTATTAGTGCTAACCGCGATCACAGCCTTATTTAGAGATTTCTCAGTCGAGGCAAGCAAACTACTTGCTTGGCTGTCGATCTGGCCAACTGGGAAAGTCCATGCTGAATCGGAACACCAATCATTCAACCTCACACCCACGTCAATCGATATTATATCGCCCTCCTTTAACACTCTCATTTTGTTAGGAATTCCATGAACGATTTCTTCGTTGACAGAAGCGCAAACACTCCCAGGAAATCCATACAAACCCTTAAAAGCTGGTACTGCTCCCTTATATGACCTTATGTAATCTTCCGCGAACAAGTCTAACTTCGCTGTGTTGGTTCCCGGATGGACTAGTGATCTCATCTCATCAAACAATTTTGCAATTATTTGGCCAGCATCTGCCATACATTCGATTTCACTTTCAGTCTTTAGATGGATCATGCTGTCACCAGGCCTAAGACTTGGGCAATATTAGTCCTTACTTCATCAACGCTTTTACTCCCGTCAATAAGGCACACTTTAGATCCTAGTTCTTGGTAATAGTGGACCACTGGCTCTGTTTCCGACCTGTACACTTGTAGGCGACTTAACACAGTCTCCGGATTGTCATCAGTCCGGTGAATTAGTGCAGACCCTTCCACATCGCAAAACCCTGATTTCTCAGGAGGAGAGGTGTGAATGTTGTATACTGACTTGCAAGTAGGACAAGACCTGCGACCACTTATTCTCTCTACCAAATCCTGCTCCTCCGCCTGGAGCACAACCACCGAATCCACTCTCTTGCCCAGAAGGTTTAGCATCTCTGTTAGTTCTGATGCTTGACCTGCTGTCCTTGGAAAACCATCAAAGACCAAGCTACCTTGTAGTTCCAAATGTACCAGGTGATCCCTGACCAAGGCCACAATCAGGGCATCAGGAACTAGTTGTCCGCTGGTCATATAGGCTTCAGCTTCTAATCCTAATTTAGATCCCGATGTTACCGAATCTCGAAGTAAGTCCCCGGTTACTATTCGCACCCAACCAGGTTCACTGGTGATAAAAACGCCCTGGGTTCCTTTGCCAACCCCTGGAGGACCTAAAAGAACCACATTCATTTTATAAAGGACTCTTTTGGAATGGCAATTAACTGTACTGCGAGCGGCCCCGCATCTTCACTCGACCTTTTTTCATAAAGCCATCATAATGACGCAGGAGAAGATGTTGCTGTGCCTGCTGAACTGTATCCAGCCCAACCCCTACGACAATCAGCAGAGCTGTACCTCCAAAAAAGAAGGTCTGTATGTTAAAAAATGCGAAAATCCAAAACGGTACCAATGCTATTAATGCAAGGTAGGCAGATCCTGGAAGTGTCACCCTAGTCAAAACTCTATCAATATACTCAGCAGTCCTCGCACCAGGCTTAACTCCTGGTATAAAAGCTCCCTGTTTCTTAAGATTTTCAGACAAGTCCACTGGATTAAAAATGATTGCTGTATAAAAATATGTGAAGAAAATGATCAGAAGAGCGTAACAGATGTAGTATACCGTTCCAGGTTGAAAAATGTCGGAGATCATATCCAGTACCCCACCCGTTTCTCCAGCGAACTGAGCAACAGTTCCGGGGACAACTATAAAAGATTGAGCAAAGATAATAGGCATTACACCAGCAGAATTGATGCGCAAAGGAACAAAACTTTTTTGACCCTCTCTGATCCTACCACGTCCAACAACTTTTCGAGGGATTTGCACTGGAATCTTCCTAGACGCCATTGTCATCGCTACAACGGCAGCCGTTATTCCTACTAAGATAAGCCCTAAAAAGATAAGCGCTATCAGTTGAATCTGATCAGCAACAAAGGATTCCCAAGTTCTAGCTACAGCAGCTGGAAACCCTTCAATGATAGAGAAGAATATCATTAGTGACATCCCATTGCCTATTCCTCTCTCCGTGATTTGTTCACCCAACCACATAACGAAAATGGCACCGACAGTTAAAGCCAAGGTTGTAGTAAAATTGAAAACTGCTCCTGGATCTCTGATCGCACCTGTGCTTGTCAGAAAAGCTGCATAACTGAATCCTTGGATCACACTCAAAAGAACCGTCACATATCTGGTCCATTGAGTCAATTTCTTTCTTCCCTCTTCACCTTCTTTCTGAAGTTTCTCAATTGTAGGGACCACAGCAGCCAAAAGTTGGAACATGATGCTCGCGGATATGTATGGCATGATTCCCAAGGCAAAAATAGTAGCACGACTAAGCCCACCACCTACAAACATGTCATAAATTCCTAGGATCCCACCCTGGAGCGCCCCAAACTGCTGTCTCAGGATTCCGACGTCAACACCAGGAACAGTTATATGAGCACCGAACCTATAAATGAAAAGTATGAAAAGAGTGAATAGAATCTTTTCTTTCAGTTCAGGGGCTCTGAACAGATTTGGAATAGGATTAGCCACCCTAGCCTTCCTCTTTATTCCTTACCATCACGGTCACCGATCCTCCTGCAGATTCTATCTTTTTGACTGCCGCCTCACTAAACTTGTGGGCTGTTACAGAGTAAGAATCATCCAGTTCCCCGAAACCTAGAATTTTTACTAGTCCGTCTGCGGACCTGACTAATCCAGCTTCTTTCAGGCTGTCAGCATCAACATCGGAACCTGAAACTCTAGTAAAATCTGCTACATTTACTATTTGGTACACCTTTCTTTTGAGAGGGGTGAAACCTCTTTTAGGAATTCGACGCTGCAACGGCATCTGACCACCCTCGAAACCAGGACGAACACCACCGCCACTTCTAGCATTCTGTCCTTTCTCGCCTCTACCAGCAGTTCTACCATTCCCAGAACCTGGGCCTCTGCCCTTTCGTTTTGAATTGCTTCTCGATCCCAACGATGGTTTCAGTTCATGCAGTTCTGCCATCAGGATATCTCCTCGACCTTAACTAAATGGTGTACTTGCTGTACCATACCTCTTATCGCAGCATTATCCTCATGTATCACAGTTTGCTGATGTTTTTTGAATCCCAGAGCCTCCAAAGTACGTCTGTGCCTGAATTTCTTTCCGACACCACTTCTCACTTGAGTAACGGACAATTTCTTAGCCACGTTAGCCCTCCTCTCCAAGGATGAGCTCCACCGGAACACCCCTCTCCCGAGCTGCTTGTTCGACAGTCACAAGATTAGTCAAACCATTCATAGTAGCTCTCACTACATTAATGGGATTATTACTTCCAAGACTCTTGGTCAAAATATCTGTAACTCCAGCGGCCTCCAGTACGGACCTTACAGGACCGCCTGCTATGACGCCTGTTCCTGGAGCGGCTGGACGCAACATTACTCGACCTGCGCCCCATTTGCCCACTATCTCGTGTGGTATAGTTCCGTCCAACACGGACACTTCCACTAATTCCCGACGACCTCGCTCGAAAGCCTTGCGAATAGCTTCCGAAACTTCATTGGCTTTGGCCAACCCTATGCCTACTCTACCTCTTTGGTCTCCTACGGAAACCAAAGCTGAAAATGAGAATCTTCTGCCTCCCTTTACAACCTTGGCCACTCTGTTGATGTGAATAACCTTTTCTGTAAATTCAGAATCTCTTTCGTCTTTTTTCCTTCTGTTTTTTCTAGCCACTAGAATTTCAACCCTCCCTCTCGCGCTCCTTCGGCGAAAGCCATTACTCGGCCGTGATACTTATATCCCCCCCTATCAAAAACAACCTCTTTCACACCCTGTTCGGTTGCCTGTTCAGCCAGTAAGAGCCCCGCTGCTCGTGCCTTCTCTAGTTTTACATTCTGCTTTTCCGTCTCAAAATTATCTAAAGCTGGACTCATGGTCGATAGGCCTATCAGGGTATGACCAACATCGTCATTCACAATTTGTCCCTCCAAATTACGAAGGGAACGAAACACCACTAACCTTGGGCGTTCAGCTGTACCCCAGATTTTCTGCCTGATTCGAGCATGTCTCTTAACCCTCTTTCCTGCCCTATTTTTATTTAGAATCTTATTATTCATCTTTCTTATTTTTCCCTTAAGCCCCAGCTGTTTTACCAGCTTTTCTCCTAATATACTCTCCCTTATATCTTATCCCTTTACCTTTGTAGGGCTCCGGTGGCCGGAAAGATCTGATCTCGGCCGCTGTCTGTCCAACACTTTGCTTATCCGCTCCGCTAACAACTATGGTAGTTTGATCTGGTACTTCAATTACAACACCTTCTGGAGCAGCATAACTAATAGTATGAGAGAAGCCTAAATTTAGTAGCAAGCCAGCACCCTGTTTTTGCGCACGGTAACCAACGCCCTCAATCTCTAACGTTTTTTGGAAGCCTTTTTCCACTCCCTCCACCATATTTGCTATTAGGGACCTTATTAAGCCATGTAAGGCTCGGTCCTTTGCTTCATCAGATGACCTGGTAACATTAATCACACTTCCTTCCACAGCGACCGCTATCTCTGGATTAATATTCAAATCCAGTTCTCCTTTCGGCCCTTTCACCGAAATGCTGTTTTCTTTTAATGCGACGTCCACTCCATTGGGGACTTCGACAGGTTGTTTACCGATTCGAGACATTGTTTCCGACCTTTTCCTTTCCTAAATCTCTACCAAACCATCGCCATCAATTCACCACCCACACCTTCTTTTCTTGCAGCCTTATCAGACATCAACCCCCTGGAGGTAGATAGAATCCCCATACCCAATCCATTGCGAACTTTAGGAATTTTATTTGCTTCCATATAACGCCGCTGACCTGGCCTGGAAATTCGCTCCAAATGCCGAATCACTGGATTGCCGTCATGGTATTTCAAGTAAATACGCAAAACTCCAAACTTCCCATCATTCAGCACTTTAAAATCATGAATAAAAAAACTTTCTTTAAGCAACTGCGCTATTTCTCTTTTCAGTTTAGAGACTGGTATATCAGCCCACTTGTGTCCCGCTTTCCCAGCATTACGTACACGAGTGAGCATATCAGCAACGGGGTCAGTCATCATATATTTATCTATCCTTTACCAGCTAGATTTTCTAACGCCAGGGATCTCGCCCTGCAAAGCTTTCTGCCGAAAACAAATTCTACACAATCCAAATTTTCTAATGAACGCTCGTGGCCGACCACAACGCTGGCATCGGTTACGATGTCTTCCAGCATATTTCTGACGCCCATTATTTCTTTCAATCAAAGCCTTTCTGGCCATTTAATCCCCTTAGTTTGCCGCTTGTCCTATCTGCACTGGGACCTCTCCCTTAAAAGGAAATCCCATTTCCCTTAGCAAAGCAAGCGCTTCTTCATCTGTGTTTGCACTGGTCACGATGGTAATGTTCATTCCATGTATTTGACCAACTTTATCAAAATCAATCTCTGGAAAGATAATCTGTTCTTTTATTCCCATTGTAAAATTCCCTCTGCCATCAAAAGACTTTGTGGTCAGACCTCTGAAATCACGAATTCTAGGTATAGCCACACTTACCAAACGGTCGAGAAACTCGTACATCCTACTCCTTCTCAACGTAACAGTTGCTCCTATCGGCATCCCCTCCCGAAGATGGAAGTTTGCAATAGACTTACGAGCTTTAGTAACCATGGCTTTCTGGCCACTTATGAGACCAAGCTCTTCGACCACAGCGGCTAGAAGCTTAGCGTTTTTAGCAGCTTCGCTCACTCCAACATTCATTACCACTTTTTCGATCTTGGGAATTTGGTTTGGATTGGTCCAATTGAATTTTTCGGCCAATTGAGGACGGGCATGGCTCTTGTAATGTTTATATAATCTAGATTCCATTGTTAATCTCCAATCCCACTATGACTTCGGTATCGGGTTACCAGTCCTCACTGAAATTCTTTCCTTGCGCCCATCTTCCTCAATTTTCATCCGGATCCTAGTAGGCTCGTCTTCAGAAGGATCAACCAACATAACATTAGAGGCGTGGATCGGAGCTTCGAAGGTGATTATCCCACCATCTGGATTTGCTTCAGTCGGCCTCTGATGCCGTTTACGCATATTTACACCTTCAACCACAACTCTGTCCTTATTTGGCAGGACCTCGGTGACAGTCCCTTCCATATCACGATGATTCCCCCTAATGACTCTCACCCTATCCCCCTTTACAATCCTAGGGCGACCCGTCCTGTGTGATCTCACAATACCTCCGGGGCCAAAGATACAATTTTCATATACCGTTTATCTCTCAATTCTCGGCCGACTGGCCCAAAGATTCTGGTACCTGTTGGCTCTCCCTGCTGATTTACCAAAACAGCAGCATTTTCATCAAATCTTATATAACTTCCATCTCTGCGACGCACCTCTTTTGCTGTCCTAACGACTACCGCTTGCAAAACTTCACCCTTTTTTACGGGTGAATTTGCAATCGCATCCTTAACCGTTACCACAATGACGTCACCTACACTGGCATACCGCCTCTTCGAACCTCCTAGGACACGTATACAAAGTGCACTCTTAGCTCCAGAATTATCGGCGATTTTTACAATCGATTCTTGTTGAATCATACTACAGTCTCCACTTTATTCCCCTCGAAGTAGGCAGCCACTCTATTCCTACCTCTCCTTCCTTTCCAGGACCCGCCACCTCTTAGTTTTAGAGAGTGGTCGCGTTTCCATTATTCTTACCGAGTCACCGACTTGACATTCATTATTCTCATCATGTACTTGATACTTTTTTGCACGCTTTATCTGTTTTGTATATAAAGGATGTGCAAATTGTCGCTCAACCAAAACTGTCACGGTTTTCTCGGCTCTGTTCGATATAACAACACCTGATCTTATCTTTCGATTATTTCTTTCAATTATAGTCATGATTGTACTTCTCTCTTAGAATTGGCACTGGCCTCGCGTTCCCTGAGTACAGTTTTCAAACGAGCTACATCCCGCCGAATTCCTTTTAGGATTTTGGGATTGTCCAAAGTCATCGTTGCGGCCTGGAAACGCATGCGAAAATAGTCTTCTTTCAGTTCTTCTAACCGAGCTGAAATTTCGACATTGTCCCATTCTCTTATTTCTGAAACTTTCATAACTATATTTTATCCTAGCCGAGTAATTGATCTGATCTAGCGACGAATCGGGTCGCGACAGGAAGCTTAGCATTAGCTAGTTCCATGGCCCTTTTTGCAATTTCAACTGAAACACCCTCTAGCTCAAACATCATTGTTCCTGGTTTTACTACGGCCACCCATGATTCAGGATTTCCTTTACCTTTACCCATGCGAGTTTCGGCTGGCTTGGACGTAATCGGCTTATCAGGGAAAATCCTTATCCAGACTTTCCCAGTTCGCTTGATATGTCTTGTCATAGCTACTCGAGCCGCTTCAATCTGCCGATTAGAAATCCAACCACATTCGGTAGCCTGCAACCCAAATTGGCCGAAAGACACTTTATTGCCCCTTTGGGCTTTACCTCTCATGCGACCCTTGTGGGTTTTACGGTGTTTAACTCTTTTAGGTGCTAACATCGACTAGACCTTCCCTCCTGCACCAGTGGAGTAAGTGCGACCTCTACGTTCTTCCACAACTTCCCCACTGAAGATCCAGCATTTTATGCCAACAATTCCGTAGCTAGTAGCTGCTGGAACATCCGCATAATCAATGTTAGCCCTCAAAGTGTGTAATGGAACTCTGCCTTCATTATATCCTTCCGTTCTAGCTATCTCAGCACCTCCCAACCTTCCAGCACATTGAATCTTAATTCCTAATGCACCCGCTCTCATAGCCGACTGAATTGCTCGCTTCATTGCCCTTCTAAAGGAGATGCGCTCCTTAAGTTGGTGGGCAACATTTTCTGCCACTAATCGAGCATCCACTTCTGGGACTCTTATTTCTTCCACATTCACTGAAACTTCTGTGTCGACAACTAGAGCCAGTTCGTCACGTAATTTATCCACCTCTGAACCCCTCTTCCCAATGACAACCCCTGGTCGAGCTGTAAAAAGGGTTACTACAGTTTTAGAAGGCTTCCTCTCTATTTCCACCTTAGACAACGCAGCATGAGAAAGTCTTCTATGCAAGTATGCTCTCAGTGTCTCATCAGCCTGCAGGAAATCAGAAAAATCTCCTTCGGCGTACCATGTAGATTTCCAATCCTTAATTACCCCGAGGCGAAATCCAATCGGGTGCGTTTTCTGTCCCATTATCAATCCTCGGTATTAACAATTACGGTTATATGACTAGTTCTTCTTCTACGTGGCGACCCTCGACCCATGGCCGACGCTTTCCATCTCTTGTATGTCGGACCTTCATCGACAAAAGCCGTTCCAACGCGCAACTCATCCATATCCAACGCTTCACCAGAACCCTTGGCCTTTTCTTGAGCGTTAGCAACTGCCGATCGAAGAGTCTTACCCACAGGCTCTGCTGCAAATTTATTAGAAAACTCCAAGATCGCATAGGCCTCATTGACCCATTTTCCTCTAATCTGATCCACCACGAGACGGACTTTTCGAGGACTCATCCGGACCATGCGAGCAATTGCTTTAGCTTCCATCCTTTATCTCCACTAACCTATCTTAGATCGTTTATCGGCAAGCTTTCCACTGTGTCCTCTGAATAATCGTGTAGGAGAGAACTCACCTAACTTGTGACCAACCATATTTTCGCTCACGAAAACAGGAATGAATTTATTTCCGTTATGAACAGCCAATGTATGGCCTACAAATTCAGGAGGAATAGTACAAGCTCTGGACCAGGTTTGAATCACCTTCTTTGACCCACTGCTATTCATTCCTTCAATCCGCTCAAACAACTTCTCATCTATGTAAGGCCCTTTTTTTACGCTACGTGCCATGTCATCAACCTTTCAATTTCTCGCTTGGGTAACAAATAATCATGAATCACTTGGTAGCCCGTCCACGTTTACGGCCCCGAACAATATACTTGTTAGAAGCATTCTTCTTCTTTCTGGTTTTTATCCCTTCTCTTTTACCCCAGGGTGTAACGGGTGAACGTCCACCAGAGGTGCGTCCCTCACCACCACCGTGGGGATGATCGATTGGATTCATTGCAACTCCTCGGACTTTTGGACGGCGTCCACGCCAACGGCTGGCACCTGCCTTACCTAACGTCTGAAGATTATGCTCAATATTTCCCATCTGACCAATCGTAGCCATACAATCTTTAAACACTCGCCTCACTTCAGTCGAAGGTAGCCTCAAGGCAACGTATTTTCCTTCTTTAGCCATTACCTGCACTCCCGCTCCCGCTGAGCGAGCCATTTGACCACCTTTCCCTGGTTTTAACTCAATATTGTGGACAATCGTTCCTAGTGGAATTAAGCCGAGGGGCAGTGAATTGCCAACTTGAATGTCGGCATCTGGCCCCGATACCACTGTTGCTCCTACCTTCAATCCTCGGGGATGCAGGATGTACCTCTTTTCTCCATCTGTATAATGGATTAAGGCGATATTAGAACTTCTGTTTGGGTCATACTCTATGGCCGCCACTTTGCCAGGAACCCCCAATTTGTTGCGCCGGAAATCTATCTTGCGATATCGACGTTTGTGTCCCCCACCTCTTCTTCTTGAGGTGATCCTTCCATTGTGGTTCCTTCCTCCAGACTTCAGCAAAGGCTCCAGGAGAGACCTTTCAGGAGCTTTCTTACTCAGAATCGAAGAATTGTCTACAATAGAGCGAAAGCGAGTGCCTGGCGTCATGGGTTTGAACTTCTTAATCGCCATGATCAACCAGCCTCGTAGAATTCAATGTGATCACCTTCTGCTAGCTGAACTATCGCCTTTTTAAAGGAAGGGCTCCGACCAAAATTTCTGTTGGGTGTCATCCTTCCCATAGATACCCTCTTCAGCTTTCCTGCGTACCTCATCGTCCGAACTTTCTTAACTCTAACTTCCCATAATCTCTCAACAGCTTTAGCAATCTCAATCTTGTTAGCCCTTTCATCGACTATAAAAGTATAAATGTTCTGTGTTTCCATCTCTCTCGCAGATTTCTCAGTCACGACTGGAGTTTGGATCACATCATATAACTCACGCATCGCCGTCCTCCTCATCCGAATCACTGCCTAACCCTGCCAAACGCGCCTCATATAGGGCTTGAGCAGTCTTACGTCCGTCCCTACCCTTCAATTCTTCTATATCAGAAAATGAATCGAACTGCAACAAAAATTCAGCCAGCTCAGAAATCTTAGGAAGTTTTATAGATGAAATATCAAACTTCGATTCTTCCTCCTTAGGATAAGCAGCCTCTTCAAGACTCTTTTCCTCCACAACTTTTACTTGAGAGACACTTTTATGTACCCTACGCTCCCTGCGACTGACTCCTCTATTTTTCTTCTGAGCTTCTTCACGAACTTTCGCTTGTGAAGGTCCTCGCGATAGAGCCACACCAGCTTTTCTATCTGCCTCAGAAGGTTCTGAAGCTTCGAGAGCCTGCTGTTCGATCAGAACAACATTAGCCCAAAGAATATCGTAAACTGATTCTTGTCCAAATGGACGGACCGTTACTCTGTCCAAATTGCGACCCGACAAATAAACACTTTCCTTTGCCCCGTCAGTCAGCAACAAAACCTTTCCTTCCAGACCAATATTAGTCAAGATTTCTTTCAGTCTTTTCGTTTTTGGACTTTCAAAATCAAGTCCTTCAACCAAAGAAACTCTGTTCCCTTGCGCTCTAGTATTTAGAGCTGATCGTCTTGCTAAAGCTCTGACTCTCTTTGGGACTCGCTTATTCCAGGAATGAGGAACAGGGGGAAAAATAACACCACCACCCTTCCAGATTCCAGATCTAATGGTACCCGCACGGGCCCTGCCAGTCCCCTTTTGTCTCCATGGCTTTCTCCCGCCACCTGCTACCATTCCACGAGACTTTGCTGCTCCAGTCCCCCTCCTCTGGTTTGACAGATACACTTTCACAACTTGGTGCATAACATCCTCGTTAACAACACCGTCAAACAACCAGTCCGGTAGCGACTGCTCACCTTGATTCGATCCGTTTATGTCGTAACAAATAGCTTTCATAATTTATTTCTGAATCATTAAGTAACTGTTTCGAGACCCTGGAACTCCTCCCTTAATGAATAAGAGATTTCGTTCCTCATCTATCTGGACAACCTTTAGATTACTAATACTGGCTCTTTTTCCTCCCATTCTTCCAGGTAATTTCTTTCCTTTTATCACCCTACTCGGATCGGTCCCAGGCCCCATAGAACCTGGATTTCGGGACATTGGATGACCATGGCTTGCGGGACGTCCTGCAAAACCATAACGCTTTACAACTCCCTGGAAGCCTTTCCCCTTGGTTTTCCCAGTAACTTTAACCGAGTCGCCTGGCTCAAAAATTCCAACCGTCAAAGCTTGGCCTAGTTCGTACTCAAAATCATCATCGACAGGAAACTCTCTAATTATTCTTGGTGCGCCTGTAACCCCTGCTTTGTTAGCATGGCCTTTTTCTGCCTTGCTTACACGACTTTCTTTCTTACTCTCAAAACCTAATTGCACTGCCTCATACCCATCATTATCCTGATTCTTTATCTGCAGGATCGCACAGGGACCAGCCTCTACAACAGTCACCGACACCGCGATACCGTTGTCATCAAAAATTCGGGTCATCCCCATCTTTTTGCCGATTAGTCCAGCCATTATTCAGTCAACCTTAATTTCCACGTCTACACCAGCTGGTAAATCCAGCTTGGTCAGAGCATCAACTGTCTGTGGACGACTGTCCACGATATCTATCAACCGCTTATGCGTACGCAACTCAAATTGTTCTCGGCTCTTTTTGTCCACATGTGGAGAACGTAACACAGTCCAACGTTCCCTCCTTGTAGGTAGTGGCACGGGCCCTTTGACACTTGCCCCTGATTTTTGAGCGGTACGTACAATGTCAGCAGCCGTCTGATCCACTAACCAATGATCGAACGCTTTCAACCTGATCCTGATCCTATCGCTCATATTTTCCTCTCATTCCACAACCAGAGCCATCTCTTGTAAATTTCATTTCTATTGTTCGCTACCTAAACTTTAATTGGTATTAGCACTTATTATCTCTTCGGCCTTACTAGTAGGAACTTCCTCATACTGAGCAAACTGCATCGTGTAAACCGCTCTGCCTTGACTCAAAGACCTGAGAGATGTTGCGTATCCAAACATCTCTCCCAAGGGGACACTGGCAGCTATCACCTGAGCCCCAGCACGATCCGTCATTGCCCCCACTTTCCCCCTACGTGAGGAAAGGTCCCCTATGATATCGCCCATGTAATCTTGGGGTGTAACGACCTCCACGTCCATAATTGGTTCCAGCAGAACTGGCGACGCTCGTCTCACACCGTCCTTAATCGCCATAGATCCAGCAATCTTGAAAGCCATTTCACTTGAATCAACGTCGTGATAAGAACCGTCCACAAGCTCGACTTTAACGTCGATGACAGGGTAGCCTGCTACGACACCTGTCACTAGAGCTTCTTTCGCCCCTTGCTCAACTGAACTGATATACTCCCTAGGAACCACTCCTCCCTTGATCATGTCTTCAAAAACAAAGCCCACTCCCACTTCAGCAGGCTCGATATTTACGACTACATGGCCATACTGGCCTCGTCCACCTGACTGCCTTACAAACTTGCCCTCCACCTTCTCCGACCTAGTCCTGATCGTCTCCCTATAAGACACTTGCGGACGACCAATATTTGCTCCAACTCCGAACTCTCTTCTAAGCCTATCTACAATAATTTCTAGATGTAATTCTCCCATTCCACTTATGATGACTTGGTTAGTCTCTTCATTAGTATGGACCCTGAAAGTTGGATCTTCGTCTGCCAACTTGACTAAACCAGTGCTTAACTTGTCTTGATCTGGCCTCGTTTTCGGCTCTATAGCGACCGAAATCACTGGCTCCGGAAAGTTCATAGCCTCTAAAATTATTGGCGCGTCTGGCTGACAAAGAGTGTCTCCTGTTTTCGAATCTTTCAATCCAATCACAGCTGCTATATCACCCGCATATATCTCCTCTTTCTCTTCTCTTTTGTTTGCATGCATCTGGAGAATCCTTCCCACTCGTTCCTTTCTATCTTTAGTAGCATTTACCACATAACTTCCAGATGGTAAGGATCCAGAATAAACCCTAATATATGTTAGCTTACCGACATACGGATCGGTCATGATCTTGAAAACCAAAGCGCTGAATGGAGCATCGTCTGAAGCCTCCCTGCTCTCCAGGGTCTCATCGTGCTGAGGAAGATGACCTTTAATAGCAGGTATATCGATAGGTGACGGAAGATAGTCTACCACTCCATCGAGGAGCGCAGGTACACCTTTGTTCTTGAAGGCTGACCCACAGAATACTGGAAAGAGGTCTCCTGAAAGAGTTGCCGTCCTGATGCCTTCAGTCAACTCTTCTATATTGAGTTCTTCACCGGCCAGAAACTTCTCAAGCAAGACATCATCATGTTCCGCTACTGCCTCGATAAGCTCTTCCCTAAGCTCTGAAACTTTATCGACTAGTGCATCCGGGATTTCCGCTTCTTCCACTCCCGAACCCAACTCTTCTTTATAGTACATTGCCTTCTGTTCAACTATATCCACTATCCCAGTGAACAACTCGCCTTCACCCAAAGGATACTGAACTGGTAAAGCATTGGCCCCGAGTCTCTCTCTCATCATGCCAACGACATTCTCAAAATCAGCACCCGTCCTGTCCATCTTATTAACAAAAGCTATCCTTGGCACTCCATATTGATCAGCTTGTCTCCAGACAGTCTCTGATTGAGGCTCCACTCCACCAACCCCACAAAACACAGCAACAGCTCCATCTAGCACTCTCAGAGATCTCTCGACTTCAGCAGTGAAATCGACATGCCCAGGTGTATCAATAATATTAATCCTATGTTCGACGTCGTGCCTATCCCAATGACAGGTAGTCGCCGCTGATGTGATGGTTATTCCTCTCTCTTGCTCCTGCTCCATCCAATCCATAGTGGCACCACCATCGTGAACTTCACCAACACGGTGGAGTCTTCCGGTGTAATAAAGAACACGCTCGGTCGTCGTGGTTTTCCCAGCATCAATGTGGGCCATGATTCCGATGTTTCTTAGATGATTAAGCGATGTGTCTCTTGGCATATCTTTTTATTTCCTGTAACCAATCCTCAAAATCCCACTGTTTCACTATGTCCAAAAAAAAGAAGACACCCCCAACAAGAAAAGTATTAAACATACGAACCCTTCTTTGAGCGCTATACGGTCTGGGTTGATTTCACTCTCTACCAGCGGTAGTGCGCAAATGCTTTGTTGGCCTCCGCCATTCTGTGTGTGTCGTCTTTTTTCTTAATCGTTGCTCCTTCACCACGACTTGCTGCCAATAGCTCCGCGGCCAATCTCTCACTCATGGTTTTCTCATTCCTCTGACGTGCGAAACTAATTATCCATCTTGTTCCTAATGCCGTGCGACGATCGGGACGCACCTCAATCGGCACCTGGTACGTGGCACCTCCAACTCTACGACTCTTAACTTCCAATGAGGGCTTCGAGTTATTTAGAGCCTGCGTGAACACCGTTAATCCTGGTTGTCCAGATTTTTCCTGACAAATATCTAGAGCCTCGTAGAATATTCTTTCCGAAAGCGATTTCTTCCCATCAATCATTAGATTGTTGATGAATTTAGACACCTCAACGGAATCATATCTAGGATCTGGAAGAAGATCCCTGCGAATTGCACTAGAACGACGGCTCATATCTCATCTTCTATTTAGGCCTCTTAGCTCCATACTTAGATCTTGCTTGTCTTCTATCTGATACACCCGAAGCGTCTAGAGTACCTCTAACTACGTGATACCTCACTCCTGGCAAATCTTTAACTCGTCCACCTCTGATTAGGACGATCGAGTGCTCTTGTAAATTATGACCCTCCCCACCTATATAAGAAGTCACCTCATAACCATTGGTTAGCCTAACCCTAGCCACTTTACGCAAGGCAGAATTGGGTTTCTTAGGAGTCGTGGTATACACCCTAGTGCATACCCCCCTTCTCTGTGGATTTTTCTGCAGGGCAGGAGACTTGTTTACTCTAGCAAGCTCCTTACGGCCCTTACGAACCAATTGATTTATCGTTGGCATAACTTTATTAAGTATCCTCGCGTAAAAAACCGCACCATTCAGTGCGGATCTTTATCGAACCATCAAGGCCATTCGGCACTTGTTACACAGACCTGAAAATTTAGTGGAACTTAAGAAAGTGTCAACGGCAAGGTGAGTGTCCAATTAGGTCACTGGACAGCATCTCTCTAATGTAAAGTCACATCAGCCATACCAGAGTCTCTGATTAGCCTAGAGTAATTCTGTCTTATGAGATGTACAGCTGTTCCGTCAATGGCTGCACAAATCTCACAATTTAAGGCTATTCTGCTATTAGGCCTTCTAGCTCCGCTAGAAGACCATCCGGATCCGTCAAAGGCAGAATCTCCTCTTCATAGAACGATTGATCGACTACAAAATCAACATCTTCATACCTATGAACTCCGGTCCCCGCTGGAATCAGATGTCCAATGATTATGTTCTCTTTGAGGCCTTTAAGATCGTCCTTAGCTCCTCTAACCGCAGCATCAGTGAGTACTCTAGTAGTTTCCTGGAAAGAAGCCGCCGAAACAAAGGACTCAGTTGTGAGGCTGGCTTTGGTGATACCCAATAAAAGAGGTTCCGAGCGTGCTGGCTTCAATCCTTCTGCCATAGCAACCCTGTTGATCGCCCTGAACTCCGATCTATCCACATTTTCACCTTCTAAAACATCCGTTTCGCCAGGATCAGTAATACGAACCTTCTGAAGCATCTGCCTCACCATTACTGCAATGTGCTTGTCATTGATCTTTACACCCTGTAGCCGGTAGACCTCTTGAACCTCATTAAGAAGGTGCTCTTGAACCTTCCGGGGCCCTTTAACTCTCAAGATATCATGGGGATTGATGGGCCCTTCTGAAAGCTTATCACCAGCACGTACATGGTCACCTCCATGTACCCTCATATGTTTACCCACTGGTACCAGATAAGTTCTTTCGTCATCAGAATCTAATTCCGATGATACAATCACTTCTCTCTTACCCCTCTTAATATCTCCAAAACGGACATGTCCATCGATTTCAGTTAGAACCGCTGGATCTTTTGGGCGCCTGGCTTCGAAAAGCTCCACTACTCTAGGTAATCCACCAGTTATATCTCTTGTTTTGTAAACTTCCCGACCGATCTTAGCAATCGTGTCTCCAGGCTGCACTTCATCGCCATCGTTGACGAGAAGATTGGCTCCAACTGCCATTATGAATTCCCTCTGTATTTCACCTTTCTTAGTCTTCTTACAGATCTGAATGGTAGGATGAAGTTTCTTTGACCGATCTTCAATTATGGTCATCTGACGACGTCCAGTAGATTCGTCCAGTTCCTCCCGCATGGTTTGGTTGTCGACAATGTCAATAAATTTCACGATCCCACCCACATCGGCGACCATAGGTTCTGCATAGGGATCCCAACTAAACAATTCGTCATTAGCCTTTATTTTACTGTTTTCTTTAACCACTAGGGTTGCACCATATGGTACTCTCAATTTAGATCGGACCTGTCCCTCTGGTGTCTTCAGGACAATCTCTCCTTCTCTCGATGTAACTATTGTTTCCTTAGTGGATGGAGACTTCACAACTGTGACCCTCTCCAGTCCAATCACGGCGTCAAATTTTGATCTTCTTAGTGTCTGCGCTGCTATGTTTACAGCCGTACCGCCAATATGGAAAGTTCTAAGAGTAAGCTGAGTTCCAGGCTCTCCTATTGACTGAGCCGCCAAAATTCCAACAGCCTCTCCTATATCGACTAGTTTCATGGTGGCCAAATTCCTGCCATAGCACATCTGACAGAGTCCTCTCTTGGCCTCACAGGTGAGAACTGAACGGATTTTAATGTCCTTATGACCTGCTGCCTCAACGGCTATAGCTTGGTCTTCAAGAATTAATTCTCCCGCATCGATTAATTTTTCACCATCTATTGGATCGTATACGGCCTCTAAGGCAACATTGCCTACGATTCTATCTACAAGAGGCTCAATGATATCCTCACCTTCTTTTAGAGCTTCCATTTCTATTCCCAGTATCGTACCGCAATCTTTTTCCGTGATCGTACAATCTTGGGCAACATCGACTAGTCTTCTGGTCAAATACCCAGCATCAGCAGTCTTAAGAGCTGTATCGGCAAGACCCTTACGAGCACCATGGGTAGATATGAAATACTCCACAACAGAAAGCCCTTCTCTAAAATTGGCTTGAATTGGACTTTCTATGATCTCTCCTACTCCACCAGTCAATTTTTTCTGTGGCTTTGCCATCAAGCCTCTCATTCCAGCAAGCTGTCTCATCTGGTCACGATTCCCTCGAGCACCCGAAGTCATCATCATGTAAACTGGATTAAACCCATCCTGTGATCTTTCTAACCGACCGACCATCGCGTCAGCAACGTCATTGTTTGCATGAGTCCATGTATCAATGACCTTGTTATAACGTTCACCGTTTGAGATATAGCCACTCTCGTAAGCATCTTGGAATCTAGATACCTGCTCACTAGCTTCACCCAAGATGTCAGATTTTTCATCTGGAGTTTCAAGATCAGCTATCCCCACACTGACACCACCCATAGTCGCATATCTGAATCCAAAATCTTTCATCTGATCTAAAAACTCAGTCGTGGCACTCAAGCCCACTTCAGTGAAGCAATCAAAAATCAGATTTCCCAACTCTTTCTTTCCAAAGGTTTGGTTATGAAAACCCAACTCAGGAGGAATAATAGAATTGAATAAAACTCGCCCAACAGTTGTGCGATGCCATTTGCCCTGGACAGAATTCGTCTGACCACTCTCTACATCTTCAGAAATCCACCAGTTACAGACACTTGCGAATTTGAATCGCCCAGAGTCCAAGCCCATTTCTATTTCAGCGAATGAAGAAACACGAGGTGCATCCCTAAAGATCTCTTCCAGTTGGGTTTCTGCAGCCATTTTGGCATCTGCATTGGCTTTCTCATTGTTCACCACCACTTCGGCATCAGAAATATTAAGTGGAGATTTCGTTAGATAATAAGCTCCTATTACCATATCCTGAGATGGAGCTGTAACTGGACGCCCATTTGATGGTAACAGAATATTATTACTTGAAAGCATGAGTACCCGTGCTTCCAACTGCGCTTCAAAGGACAGAGGAACATGGACTGCCATCTGGTCACCGTCAAAATCAGCATTAAAAGCCGCACATACCAGAGGATGAATCCTAATGGCTTTCCCTTCCACTAAAACAGGCTCAAAAGCTTGGATTCCAAGCCTGTGAAGAGTTGGAGCTCTGTTTAAAAGGACAGGATGATCTTTGATTATATCTTCCAAAACCTCATAAACCTTAGGGTCGTCCCTCTCAACTATCCGTTTTGCTCTTTTCACCGTCTCAGCTTCACCCCGTTTCTCCAATTCATGTATTATAAAGGGCTTGAATAGTTCGACTGCCATGGCTTTAGGAAGGCCACATTGGTGCAACTTGAGCTCAGGGCCCACCACTATCACCGACCGCCCAGAATAATCTACCCGCTTACCCAATAAATTCTGACGGAATCTACCCTGTTTGCCCTTGAGCATGTCCGACAGGGATTTAAGAGGACGTTTACCTCGACCTCTGATTGCTTTAGATCTCCGACCATTATCGAAAAGCGCATCTACCGCTTCTTGCAACATGCGCTTTTCATTACGGAGAATCACTTCTGGCGCCCTCATTGCTATTAACTTCTTTAAGCGATTATTCCTATTGATCACTCTCCTATACAAATCGTTCAGATCAGACGTGGCGAACCTGCCGCCATCCAGAGGAACCAAGGGCCGCAAATCAGGAGGAATGACCGGTATCACATCCATTACCATCCACTCTGGAAGGTTCTTCGTCCCAGATGCATCTCCAGATTTAAACAACGCATCTACCACTTTGAGCCGCTTAAGCTTCTTCTTCTTACGATGCTGAGATGTCTCGGTGGCAATTTCGACACGAAGCCAGCTTGCCAGTCTGCGCAAGCCGTCTCCATCAGAATTACGATCGCTCATTTTTCGCTCGGGGCTGTCGAGTAATTTTAACAGAGAGCGAATTGCTTCTGCTCCAATCTCAGCCCTGAAGGTTTCATCACCTTCCTCCCGCGACTTTACGCGCAGATCGTAATATTCATCTTCGTCGAGAAGGTCCAGGAATTCCACATCCTGTTTGCCAGGGTCAACCACAACATAGGACGCGTAGTAAATGACCTTCTCCAGATCGCGCAGAGACATACCCACCAAATAACCTAATTGACTTGGAAGAGTCTTGAAAAACCAAATATGACATATTGGAACAGCAAGTTCGATATGGCCCATCCGTTCACGTCGGACTTTTGAAAGAGTGACCTCAACACCACAACGATCGCACACGTGGCCTCTGAATCGGATTCTCTTGAATTTACCGCAGTGACACTCCCAGTCTTTCACTGGACCAAAAATCCTCTCACAAAACAAGCCATCTCTTTCAGGCTTAAATGAGCGATAGTTGATAGTTTCTGGTTTGATCACTTCACCGAAAGACCAAGCATAAATCTCTTGTGGCGAAGCAACCTTGATCTGTATGAAATCAAAGTCAGCGGTGTTGTGATCTTTATCTCTGGACCTGGGAAAATCAATCATAATTATCTTTATTCCTCGCGACCTAACGTGACATCTAACCCAAGTGCCTGCAATTCTTTAACGAGCACATTGAAAGACTCTGGTATTCCTGGCTGGGGAAGATTATCCCCTTTTACGATTGCTTCATAAACCTTTGAACGACCACTAACATCATCTGACTTAACGGTGAGTATCTCCTGCAAGGTGTGAGCAGCGCCATAGGCTTCGAGAGCCCATACCTCCATCTCCCCGAAACGCTGACCTCCAAACTGCGCCTTACCTGCCAAAGGTTGTTGTGTAACCAAGGAGTATGGGCCAATGCTGCGCGCATGTATCTTGTCATCAACCAAATGGCTTAATTTTAACATATAGATCATTCCTACTGTCACGGGAAAGTCAAATTCCCTTCCTGTTCTTCCGTCACGCAACATTACCTTTCCGTTGGGTAATATTTTGGCTTCTTCCATAATTTCAAACGCTGCCGCATCTAGCCCATCGTCAAGTTTCTTTTTGGAATTCAGATCTTCTATGGCAGGAAAGACTTCGCTTACAGTTTTATTTTTCCGCTCAGCTAATTCCTGCCCAGCGTTCACAAGGTAATCCCTCAAAGATTGAAAGAAGGTACTGTGACTCTTAGACATCTTCATGCCCAAGTAGGAGTCTAAAGCCCCACCTATACCTCTTTTGGCAGGATCTGTGACATGTCTACCCTCAGCCATTGGGCTGACATCTACCGGTAGATCTTTCAATAGCTCCATAAGTTCAACAGTACTTTTTGAATCAATCGCTGGAATCTTACTCTTGATATCTAAGCTTTCATGGGCCCACCGTAAGGCAGCAAGCTTAAGAAGCAGGCCTACCTCATTTTCTGAAGCTCCGTGGAAAACGGGCGTCTTCGCTTCGAACCCCATTATCTTACCCACTAGACCTAGATGAGTTTCAAGTACCTGACCCACATTCATCCTTGAAGGAACCCCCAATGGATTAAGCACGATATCAACAGGTGTCCCATCCGGCATGAATGGCATATCTTCCTCAGGAGCAATTCGTGCAATTATACCCTTGTTGCCATGACGCCCTGCCATTTTATCGCCGACGGCTATCTTTCTTTTTTCAGCCACATAGACCTTCACGAGCTGCACAACTCCAGGAGGTAGCTCATCTGGCTGAAAAACTCTATCAATCTGCTCTTCTGTTTTTTCACGAACAGTTTCAATCCTATTAGCTGCACCCTCTATCACTTCTCGGATCCGTACATTCTTTTCTTTATTCACAACTTTTAATGTACTCAGATCCATACTAGAAAAATCCAATTCAGCCAACATGGATTTGGTCAATTTAGTGCCTTCCTCAATCATTGGTTCAACAGTGCGTTTCCTGAGTGCCAAGGCCACTGTTTGTAATTGTAGGATCTCTTTCAACTCCTCGTCTCTAGCCGCTCCTACCCTCCTGATTTCCTGCCTCTCAGCACTACGAAGATCTCCAATCCTAAGACCGTGCTCCTTTTCTAGCAGAGGGTCATCTATACGACGAGAAAAAATCTTGACGTCAATCACCGTGCCACTTATTCCTGGAGGAACTCGCAAAGATGAATCCTTAACATCCTTGGCCATTTCACCAAAAATTGCAGTCAACAGCTTTTCTTCTGGAGAAAGCTCCGTTTCTCCTTTAGGTGTAATTTTGCCGACTAGAAGATCTCCACTGTTCAGCCTAGCCCCTACTCTTACGATGCCGCGCTCGTCTAAATCGACCAAACTTTCCTCTGCAACATTGGGGATTTCCCGAGTGATCTCTTCCATCCCTCTCTTCGTATCTCTCACATGCAGTTCGAGTTCTTGGATGTGTATGGAGGTAAATACATCTTCTTTAACCAATTTTTCACTGATTACAATCGCATCTTCGTAGTTGTAGCCGTACCATGGCATAAATGCGACCATTACATTGCGACCCAACGCGAGCTCCCCATTGTCTGTACTCGGCCCATCGGCAATGATTTGTCCAGCTTTTATCTTTTGGCCATGCTTGACGAGTGGACGTTGATTTATAGACGTATCCTGATTGGTCCTCCAAAATTTCTTGAGTCGATATTGATCATATTGCGTCAATTTGATCAAAGGTTGATCCCCACTTCCAGGGCTAACATTTCCAGTGTCAATCACAATTTGATCGGCCGTAACATTGACAACTTTTCCACCACGTTTAGCCGTGATCACAGCTCCAGAATCTTTGGCGATCTTGAATTCCAACCCTGTACCTACCAATGGAGCATCGGGATATAGAAGCGGCACAGCCTGCCTCTGCATGTTGGAACCCATCAATGCTCTATTAGCGTCATCGTGTTCCAAAAATGGAATCAGTGCGGCAGCAACTGACACAAGTTGGTCAGGGGCAACATCCATATATTGGATATCTTTTGGTTGTAGTAGAGGGAAATCTCCTCTTTCTCGACATAGAACAAACTCGTCGACAAAATTCCCCCTACTATCCAAAGCGGCATTGGCCTGAGCTATTCGTACTTCCTCTTCCTCATTAGCTGAAAGCCACTCTATCTCATCCGTGACTTTTCCTTTTAAAACTTTTCTGTAGGGAGTTTCTACAAAGCCAAGTTCGTTAACACGACCATAGGTAGTCAAAGAAGATATGAGACCTATGTTGGGACCTTCAGGCGTCTCAATAGGGCACATTCTACCATAGTGGGAATAATGCACATCCCGCACTTCAAAACCAGCACGCTCCCTAGTCAAACCGCCCGGACCCAGTGCAGACAGTCTCCTTTTGTGGGTCATCTCAGCCAGCGGATTAGTTTGATCCATAAATTGGCTCAATTGGGATGACCCGAAAAAAGCTTGTATGACTGCCGAAACGGTCCTTGCGTTGACAAGATCATCGATCTTGATCTTTTCTGCATCAGTGTTGATAGCCATTCTTTCTCTGACTAACCGGGCCATTCGCGCCAAACCTACTGAAAATTGGTTTGCTATTAATTCACCTACTGTTCGGACTCTCCTGTTTCCCAAGTGATCAATATCATCCGTAGACCCCCTCCCTTCGCTGAGGTCAATCAAATACCTGAGAATTTCGACAAAGTCTTCCTTGGTAAGAACAGTCTCGTTGGAAGCTGCATTCGTTCCTAAACGCTTATTGATCTTATAACGACCAACGCGACCCAAATCATACCTTCTCGGATCAAAAAATACACTTGAAAGAGCAAGTCGTGCTGTTTCCAGATTAGGGGAATCACCTGGTCTCAAAAGAGAATAGATCGCATCCAATGCCTCTTCTTCAGAATTAGTCGGATCTTTTTTTATGGTGTTCTTAATCACAGAGCTGTTAACGCGGCCAACGGCTTCATCACGACTATATATTTTAATCTTTTTGCGTCCCAATCGTTCAATTACATCGGCTATTTCCTCATCTATTTCAGTAGAGGCATCGACCAAAACTTCCCCTGTCTTACGGTCAACGATTTCTTCTGCAAGAACAGAACCAATCACTTCCTTGTTTCCTCTATTGTCTAAAGTCCTCGGATCAACCGACTTTTCAACAAAAAACAGCTGATAGATATCAGTATCATCACTGTGGCCAAATGCTCTCAGCAGAGCAGTGGCAGGAAACTTTTTCTTCTTGTCGATATGTACGTAACAGATATCGTTGATATCAATTTTAAATTCGACCCAGGAACCTCTAAAAGGGATAATTCTAGAACTGAATAGTTTCGAACCATTAGGATGCACACTTTCTTCGAATACCACCCCAGGGGACCTATGCAGCTGACTCACCACTACCCGCTCAGCTCCATTTATTATGAAAGTTCCCAAATCGGTCAGAAGTGGAAGATCTCCCAAATAAACTTCCTTCTCTATTATGTCACCTGGCTGCTTTTCGGAATCGGCCTCTCCCTCTTCGTTTGTATCCCATACCACCAAACGCAATTTGGCTTTCAGTGGAGCAGCATAAGTCATGTCTCTCTCGATACATTCCTCTACCGAATATTTCGGAGTACCTAATGATGCTGAAATGAATTCGAGTGTGAATTTTTCACTAGCATCAGTTATTGGGAAAACTTCACCAAATATTCGATCAAATCCAAAATCCCAAGCTTCTTTAGGTTTTTTCTCCGGTTTCACCAGTTTGTTAAAAGAATCGACCTGGACATCCAAGAGGTTGGGCATCGGCATGATCGACTGCAATTTGCTAAAACTGACTACTGGACGAGCATCATTCCTAGTATCCAAGGGTTTTTCCCCCTGCTAGCACAAACCCTAAGGGCAAGGCTGCATAAAAAGTTAGACTGTAGAAACACACTTTGGAAAAAGTGATAGACACACCGAACCACAGGGCTTTGACACTATCAAAAACCCTGGGAAGGGAGACCACTAGCATCCCATTACGCATCTCGCATCTCCCGAGGAATTCGAGAGAATGCTTGATAAATAAAGGTCTAATTATGGTCTACTTCAGGGCGACCGTAGCGCCCTGTTCTTCCAATTTTGTTTTAATTTGTTCGGCTTCGTCTTTTGAAGCAGCCTCCTTGACAGTGCTTGGAGCACCATCAACAAGCTCTTTGGCCTCTTTTAAGCCCAGCGTTGTCACCTCCCGAACCGCCTTGATGACCTGAATCTTTTTGTCACCAACTCCTTCCAAGATGACATCAAACTCATCCTTTTCTTCAGCCGCACCTTCGGCTGATTCCTGGCCAGGCGCACCAGCCATAGCGACTGGAGCTGCAACTGCTGTCACGTTAAATTTTTCCTTGAATGCGTCAACGAATTCTGACAATTCAAGAACCGTCATGTTACCGATTGTGTCGAGAAGTTTCTCTTGATCCGTAGCCATTCTGTCGGCTTCCTCCTGGTTCAACTGACTCAAGTCAGTGTTAGGGAACTAAAAATTCCTAGTGGTCATGTATAACGAAGACATACCTAGCCCTCGTCTTCCTGCTTGGCACCCAAAGCCTCCAAAAGACCTGACATCTCCTGAAGTTTCGCCTCAAATGCACCAGCTAAGGCAATCAAAGGTGTCTCCATTGCACCGACTGCCTGCGCTAATAAATCATCCTTACTCGGTAATTTTGCCAACCGGGCAATTTCTTCTACGGATAGGACATCATTACCTAAAATTCCTAGTTTAAAAACGGGCCTATCCTGGTGTTCTTCACTGAATTCTGATACCACCTTAGCAGGTTCTATCTCTCCGTCAGCAGCAAGGATTACTGCAGTGGGACCAGAAAAAACTGGGCTGATATCTGGTAAATCAATATCTTTGACGGCCAGTTTCAATAACCTGTTCTTAACAACTACATATTCCGCCCCCGAGTTTCGTATCTGCCTTCTCAAATCAGTTATTTCTTTGACATCTAAACCAGAAAAATCTGTGAAATATACCGCTGAAGCGTCACGGACCCTCTGACCAAAGCCTTCTACAAAATGTTGTTTTTCAGTGCGATTCATAACTTAGGCCCCAGTGAAAACGTTCGGGTCCACGGCCACGCCAGGTCCCATTGTGCTGGACACCGTAATGCTCTTCATATATTTACCTTTCGCAGTGGCGGGCTTAGCCCTGACAATGGAATCCACCACGGCCACCAAATTCTCACTGAGTTGCTCAGGAGCAAAGGAAACTCTTCCTATAGGGGCATGAACGTTCCCTGTCCGATCAACTCGATATTCAATTTTCCCTGCTTTTATCTCACTTACAGCCCTTGAAATGTCAAAAGTGACAGTTCCACCCTTTGGAGTAGGCATGAGGCCACGTGGACCGAGAAGCTTACCCAGAGGACCAACTTTATTCATCATATCAGGAGTTGCCACACAAACGTCGAAATCTAGCCAGCCATCCTGAATCTTATCTACATACTCTATCCCTACATAATCGGCCCCAGCCTCTTGAGCTTCTATCTCTTTTTCTCCTTGGGCAATCACAAGAACTTTAATTGATTTTCCTGTTCCGTGAGGCAACACGACTGTTCCCCTCACAACCTGTTCGGCCCTCTTAGGATCAACACTTAGGCAAGTTGAAACATCAACACTCTCGTCGAATTTCGCCGACGCCAGTTCCTTAACCATTTGAACAGCCTCGTCTGGCTTAAATTGGACCCCCGAAGGAACCTTTTCTTTCGCACGACGAAATCTTTTTCCGTGTCTCGACATATCTTCGAACCGACTCGTTCATCCTTCCACTCCTTGGCGGTTCTCATGGAGTGGTTCAGCGGATTTTCATTCTCCGTCAATAATCTAACACTTTTACAACATGAAAATGAATACCAATCTTTAAAAAGATCAGGATCTACTATCCTTAGGCGACCTCAATACCCATAGATCTGGCACTTCCGGCTAACATCTGAACTGCTGCGTCCATGTCATTGGCGTTCAAGTCTTCCATCTTTATCTCAGCAATCTCTTCCAATTGTTTCCTTGTGATCTTCGCCACTTTATCACGATTAGGTTCTCCAGATGCTTTCTGAAGACCGACGGCTTTCTTGATCAAGAATGAAGCTGGTGGCGTTTTAGTGATAAAAGAGAAGGAGCGATCAGCATACACAGTTATTTCAACTGGAATAATTGTACCATTTTGCTGCTGAGTCTTTGCGTTAAATTGCTTACAAAACTCCATTATGTTCACCTGCTGTTGTCCGAGAGCAGGGCCCACAGGAGGTGCTGGGCTGGCTTGGCCTCCAGGAATATGGAGTTTTATCATACCAGCTACTCTTTTCGCCATTTTCCAAATCCTATTTAGTTCAATTTTTTAAAAAATCTCTAGAAACTCTTCAACTGAGTATAATCTAATTCGACAGAAGTTGGACGACCGAACAGTGACACTTCCACCTTCACTTTTCCTTTTTCTGGATAAATCTCCTTAACGGTCCCAGAAAAATCGCTAAAGGGACCCTGAGTGACCTCTATAACTTGATCGATATGGAAAGGAATCTCTTCATGAAGTTCACTCTCCTCTCGTTGCACCCCAACTCCAAGAATCTTATTCATTTCTTGCTCTTGAAGGGGCTGGGGAGCACGTCCCGTACCTACAAACTTGATCACACCCTGGATATTATTGACAGCATGAACAGTTCTTTCATTTAGGCACATATTCACCAGCACATATCCGGGATACAAGCGTCTCGTAACAGTTACTCTTTTCCCATTACGTATTTCCACAGCTTCTCGGGTAGGTACGATGACACCCTGGATCTCACTGACGGCTGTTCCTTTTACATCAACTTTCTCTATATGCTTTTCTATCAGCTTAAGCACCTTGTTCTCATGCCCAGAATAAGTCTGAACAGCATACCATCTATATTCTGAAGCAGCGATCGTGTTGGTCATTTTTAGCCTGCTCCGAAAAGTCCCATTATGAAACCTATTATCGTGCGGGAAGATACATCCATCAGCCAAATAATCCCTGAAATCAAAATTACAAACAGAATGACAACCATCGTTGCGCTTTGCAATTGCTCAGAATCAGGCCAAGTCACCTTGGACAGCTCATCCCAGCATTCCTCAACAAAATTCTTGATAGCTGCTAACTTTCCGACTTTTTCCATTACAAGACCCGTTACTTGGTTTCTTTATGCGATGTATGCGTTCTACAGCGGGGGCAGTATTTTTGGTATTCTACCCTTTCTGGATGCAGACGTTTGTTCTTCGTCTTACTATAGTTCCTTTCCGCACACTCTTCACACCGGAGTATGATTTTATCTCGCGGCATATAATCATTCCTTTTGTTACCCAACCTTTTAGGTCAGTACAACGCAAAGTTAAATTCTCGCAACCCTTCAAGCCCAAGAAGCCTAGCACGCCTCAAGCTGTTTCTCGGCAGACGCGCCAGGCTCTCTCAGAGCTTCAAATACTTCCTCTAAACTCTATACCTAACAAAGTGTTGATCTTACTCAATTATTTCAGTAACAACACCCGATCCTACCGTACGACCACCTTCACGTATAGCGAATCTCAACTGACTGTCCATCGCTATAGGTGTGATTAACTCCACTTCCATTTGCACGTTGTCACCTGGCATGACCATCTCGACACCGTCTGGAAGCTTTGCTGCGCCCGTTACGTCGGTAGTCCTAAAATAGAACTGGGGTCTGTAGCCGTCGAAAAATGGAGTGTGCCGCCCACCTTCATCTTTGGTGAGCACATAGACCTCACCTTTGAATTTAGTATGTGGAGTAATTGAACCACTCTTGGCCAAAACTTGGCCTCTCTGTATATCTTCTTTTCCTACCCCCCTCAGAAGAAGACCTGCATTGTCTCCTGCGCGGCCTTCATCCAGAAGTTTTCTGAACATCTCTACCCCAGTTACAACAGTTTTTCTATCACCACCCATTCCGACAAGATCAACCTCTTCACCCTGCTTAACGATGCCGCTTTCAATTCTGCCAGTGGCTACTGTACCACGACCAGTGATCGAGAAAACATCCTCAACAGGCATCAAGAAAGGTTTATCAATATCTCTTTCTGGTTCCGGTATATAGCTGTCTATAGCATCCATCAATTCCTGAATACATTCAGCATCTGCGCCGTCACCGCTAGCCTCCAAAGCTTTGAGGGCACTACCACGGATTATAGGCGTGTCGTCTCCTGGGAAATCATATTCGTTGAGGAGTTCTCTGACTTCCAGTTCCACTAACTCAAGAAGCTCTTCGTCGTCAACCATATCCACCTTGTTCATGAAAACAACAACGTGAGGTACGTTAACTTGTCGCGCCAGAAGGATATGTTCCCTTGTCTGCGGCATTGGACCGTCTGCGGCACTAACGACCAAAATAGCCCCGTCCATTTGTGCAGCACCTGTGATCATATTCTTCACATAGTCTGCGTGTCCTGGACAATCCACGTGAGCGTAATGTCTGCCTTCCGTTTCGTATTCCACATGAGCGGTCGCAATGGTTATACCCCTCTCTCGCTCCTCTGGAGCTTTGTCAATCTGATCGAACGCGACAGCATCACCGCCATGTTTCTTGGCTTGAGTGACAGTAATAGCCGCAGTCAAAGTAGTCTTGCCGTGATCGACATGCCCAATTGTACCGACGTTCACATGTGGTTTAGTGCGTTCGAATTTCTCTTTGCCCATCTTTATCCTCGCAGTGTTGGACTTTGACCATTGTGGTCTCCGTCCCGTTAAATACTTCTAGTACAAGCTCCGACCGGGATTTGAACCCGGGACCTCCTCCTTACCAAGGAGGCGCTCTACCTCTGAGCTATCGGAGCGCCACCTTATAAGCGGGAGACGGGACTCGAACCCGCGACCCTCAGCTTGGAAGGCTGAT